>ENA-UOWO01000024-UOWO01000024.1-activated-sludge-metagenome-genome-assembly--contig:-NODE-24-length-196189-cov-15.455836_pt1 | contig 196189 bp, 165 predicted proteins | sample MGYA00238148_ERZ761564 | MGnify/ENA primary metagenome ERZ761564 (study PRJEB28885, sample SAMN05720194) | activated sludge metagenome | isolation source: Anaerobic digester | place: USA... | reverse complement strand
AAATCAAAAACTTGTTAGACGAAACAGCTTTTTTTATGAATAATGCAGGCTAATTCTTTACTAAAGTTATTTTAAGATATTGTTTCCTGATAAATTTTATATGAAACTGCTTCATACAAATTGGACTTCGTATAAAAATACTCTTTTTGTTTGTGAAAATGAATTTTCATTTAGTCGGAATGTCCATTTTCAGCTGACGTAAAACAATTTAACAATTTTCAAAGCCATTATTTTAAACCGGATTCTTAGTTTTTCTTTTACTTTTTTTTCATCAAAAAGACCCCCATTTTCAACTTTCACATAAAAGAAAAAGTGTCCACGAAGGCCTGACATATCACGACGAGGCGAGGAGAGTATCGCAGCCCATTAATTTATGTTTGCAAAACAAGTAGTTTTGTCGTATAGTTATATGCGTGATATATAATGCTTTGGGGGTATAATTCTGCTATATAACTACAAAAACTGTCCTGTTAAATATATGTATTTTCTGGTACTAAGAACCATGTTAGGATTCTGCCCATGGATCTCTGGAGAACAAGAAACCACTCGATTAAAATGCTCACCAAGGAGTACGGGCAGCAGGGAAAAGCTATTGAAGAGGCTTTTTCCATTATCGATGACTGTATCGGCCTACTAAATAGGAAAACACCCTATGATGACTTTCATTGGATTTGTGGATTAGCGTTGGCGAAAGCCAGAAATTACGCCCTAGGTGCATACGAGCTTATTCTTGATGGGCTTGCACAAGAAGCCGGAGCTCTCGTAAGGCCGTTTATTGAATACCACGAGCTCCTAATCTATTTTCGCAAAAACACGTCTCGAGTTAAGGAAGCACTTGAAGACCGCCTGCCCCCTGCAGGGAAGCGCGCCCAGGAAATTGGTGGTTGCTTCCACGGTTTTAGAGAGTATCTGAATAAACACGCTTCGCATAGCTCTTTCAGCCATCACGCGCTTAACCATCTCTTCGAAAAGCCCGAGATGACAATCCGGAAAGAGCAGCCTATGTTGCCGAACGCACTTTTCCGCAACATCAGCGATTTCTTCGTGCTGATGATCTTACTTGGAATCGAAGCAGTAAACTGCTTGCAAACTGAGGAGGGAAGCAGTGCCGAGGCACAGGCGATGGCCTTAGACGAATTGCGGAGAAAGGGCATTGATATTTTTCGGCTTGATGAAAGGTCAAACAAAGATGCACTGAAGGTCTAACAACTTTTTTTAATCCGACGATTTGCTTTTTCGCTGCACTCGAGGGTAAACCTTGGTTCATGCTAGACATTAGGCAGTCATTTTAAGGTTATCGACATGGAAGTATGGTAATTCTCTGTCAGTCCATTTTATGTTGTGACTCTACTCAAGGTAAGTCGTTACAAGGAGAGGATAATATTGCGCAAAAAGAAGGGATTACATGGCCCGACTTGAAGAAATCAGAAGAGGTGCAACCGTCAAAGGAGTACTGCCCGATGGTTTCGTAACGGTTGTAGATGTATCCTGGATCGGTTCTGTGGCTATCGAGCTGACCTATAAGGACAGCAAGGGCAAACTGGCGAACGAGCTCATATATCGGGACCAAGAGGGCGACCTTGAAATATTGGAATCCGGTAAACCATGGAGCTTCGATAGCGACTCCGACCTCTTTAGACTGGTTTCTGAAGCTTACCGTATCCGTCTCGCCTACCTTTTCGATCCACTCCTGGCTGTCCACACCTCACTCGTCGACCCCCTGCCGCACCAGATTACAGCTGTTTACGAATCAATGCTTTCTCGACAGCCGCTTCGTTTCCTGCTGGCCGACGATCCAGGGGCCGGGAAAACTATAATGACCGGGCTGTTAATAAAGGAGTTGATTGCGCGGGGGGATCTGCAACGTTGCTTGATCGTCTGCCCCGGCAATCTGGTTGAACAGTGGCAGGATGAACTTTATCGGCGCTTTCACCTGCCATTTGAGATTATGACGAATGACAAGTATGAAGCGGCAAGGACTGGAAACTGGTTCGCAGAGAATCCGCTCTCTATCTGCCGCCTCGACAAGCTCAGCCGCAACGAGGACGTACAGGAGAAACTAAAGACCACAGATTGGGATCTCGTGGTCTGCGACGAAGCCCACAAGATGAGCGCATCCTTTTGGGGCGGCGAAATCCACAGGACCAAACGCCACCAGTTGGGACAGATTCTTTCCACCCTTACTCGCCATTTCCTGCTCCTGACAGCCACGCCTCACAACGGCAAAGAAGAAGACTTCCAATTGTTTATGGCTCTGCTGGATGGTGACCGCTTCGAGGGCAAGTTCCGGGACGGGGTCCATTCCATTGACGCCAGTGATCTGATGAGGCGTATGGTCAAGGAGGATCTGCTCAAGTTCGACGGCCGACCTCTTTTCCCGGAGCGCAAGGCATACACAGTCGAATACGAACTTTCCGACGGCGAGGCTGACCTATACCAGCGCGTGACAGAGTATGTGCGTGAAGAGTTCAACCGAGCCGAAAAACTCGCCAATGACGGCCGCAAGGGCACAGTCGGATTCGCATTGACAGTCCTCCAACGCCGCCTGGCATCATCCCCGGAAGCCATCTACCAGTCGCTTCGCCGGCGCAAAGAGCGGTTGGAGAAAAGATGCCGCGAGGAGGAACTTCTCAAGCGTGGTGCCGAGGTCCACATAGATTGGCAAAAGGATGTTCCGGATCTCACAGAGGACGACCTTGAAGACCTCGAAGACGCGCCGGACAAGGAGGTCGAGGACACGGAAGAGCGCGTTGTCGATCTCGCATCGGCGGCCCAGACCATTGCTGAACTGAGGGCGGAAATCGCGATTCTCAATGATCTTGAGCAAGTGGCCCTGAGGGTGCGTCAGTCGCGAGCGGATCGGAAGTGGGACGAGCTTTCACGGCTACTGCAGAATCAGACAGAGATGTTCGACGCCCATGGCCACCGCCGGAAACTGATCGTCTTCACCGAGCATCGCGACACGCTGAACTACCTGCAGGACCACATCGGCTCGCTGATAGGAAAGCCGGAGTCCGTCGTGATCATCCATGGCGGTATGGGTCGGGAGGAGCGTAAAAAGGCAGAATCGCTCTTCACGCAGGACAAAGATACCGAAGTGCTCATCGCCACGGACGCGGCGGGTGAAGGCATCAACCTGCAGCGGGCACACCTGATGGTTAACTATGACCTGCCGTGGAACCCGAACCGTCTCGAACAAAGGTTTGGCCGCATCCACCGCATTGGGCAAACAGAAGTCTGTCACTGCTGGAACCTCGTAGCGTCCAAGACGCGGGAAGGCGATGTGTATCTACGCCTGCTGGTAAAGCTAGAGGAGGAACGAAAAGCGTTGGGCGGGAAGGTCTTCGACATCTTGGGTAAGCTTCTCTTCGGCGACAAGCCCCTGCGAAACCTCCTCATGGAGGCCATCCGGTACGGAGACCGTCCGGAAGTCCGCGATAGGCTAAACCAAGTCGTCGACAACGCTATGGACCGCGAAAAGCTCCGCGGTCTCATCCAGGAGAACGCACTAGCCCAAGACTCGATGGATGCCTCTCGCGTCCAGGAGATTCGGGAAGACATGGAACGGGCCGAGGCGCGTCGGCTCCAGCCACATTTTATTGCCGCCTTCTTCAATGAATCCTTCAAGCGGCTCGGTGGCACGCTGCGCGAAAGAGAACCGAAGCGTTACGAGGCGACCCATGTGCCCGCTGTAATTCGCAACCGGGACCGAATCATCGGCATGCGTGACCCCGTGCTCACTCGATATGAACGGCTCTCCTTCGAGAAAGATCTGATAAACGTCCCGGGCAAGCCTATGGCTGAGTTCATCTGCCCCGGCCATCCGCTCCTTGACGCCACGATAGACCTGGTTCTCGAAAGGCATCGGGACCTTCTACGTCAAGGTTCCATCTTGATCGATGAGACCTCACAGGATGAGGAGGTGCGTGCCCTTGTCTATCTGGAGCATTCCATCCAGGATGCGCGCACAGATCGTAACGGCAATCGTCGCGTGGTGTCTCACCAGATTCAGTTTGCGGAAGTGACCGCATCCGGCGAAGTACACGGTGCCGGATACGCGCCATATCTCGATTATCGACCGCCCACAGAATTAGAACTAGCTTTGATCCAGCAGATGGAAGAACCCCGTTGGCTGCGTAATGAGATCGAGTCACGCGCCCTCGATTACGCTGTCCGGAACCTTGTGCCTTGCCACCTGCAAGATGTCAAGAGCCGTAAAGAGCAACTTGTCGACAAGACCATGGCTGTCGTGAAAGAGCGGCTCTCGACCGAGATTAGGCACTGGGATAATCGTGCAGAACAGCTCAAACAAGAGGAGCTGGCAGGCAAGTTCAACGCCAAGATCAACTCCAGCAAGGCCCGTCAGCGGGCTGACGAGTTGACCACACGGCTTCAGAAGCGAATGGAAGATCTCCAACAGGAGCGCCGTATCTCACCGCTTCCGCCAAATGTCATTGGTGGCGCACTCATCGTCCCTGCGGGACTTCTCGCTAAGCTTGAAGGCAGGCCAGATCTTCTAGCATCTGCAATTCAGACCAAGCACATCGAGATGGTCGCGATGCAGGCGGTTATCGCGGCCGAACAAATGCTTGGATTCGAGCCGCGCAACGTATCTGTAAATAAGTGCGGTTACGACATCGAATCACGCGACCCAACAGGAGACTCTCGGCTGCGGTTCATTGAGGTAAAAGGGCGGATACAAGGAGCGAATACAGTCACCGTTACCAAGAACGAAATACTCACTGCGCTGAATAAGCCTGAACAGTACATCCTAGCGATCGTACAAGTAGACAGTCAACAGGCGACGAACATCACCTATGTGTATGACCCGTTTGGGAGAGAACCTGATTTCGGCGTCACGAGCGTGAATTACCTGTTGTCGGAGTTGTTGGAAAAGGGAGTACCTCCACAATGACGGACGTACCTCCGTATTTTGAAGATATTCGTGCACGCGCGGCCAAGCGTTGGGTACAGCTGGAACAGGACCCCGAACTAGCGGGACCTTGGCATCAGCTATTCAAGCAGGTGCAGAGCCCTAGTCACGTCGTTTCGGAGCTCCTCCAAAACGCTGACGATGCTGGAGCAACCGAGGCAACCGTCGAAATCCAAAACGGTGAGTTTCTCTTCACCCATAATGGTGAAGACTTCACGGCCGAGCACTTTGCATCTCTGTGTCGTTTTGGATATTCCAACAAGCGCGCCCTCCACACAATTGGATTCCGTGGTATCGGTTTCAAAAGCACATTCAGTCTTGGCGATCAGGTGCGTCTTAAGACACCTACGCTTTCCGTGTCCTTTCATCGAGAACGGTTCACCGAGCCAGTCTGGTGCGACATCCCCGAAGATCCTGCCCTTACCACCGTTCGGGTTGGCATCAAGGACGACCATCGTCAGCGCGAACTGGAGAGGAATCTCGCTGAGTGGGTGCGGAGCCCTGCATCCTTGCTGTTCTTGCACCACATCCGGAGCCTAAAAGTCGGCGAGAAAGAGGTGCGTTGGGAGTCTCAGGGCGCTGGGCCATTTCCCGATTCCGAGTGGATGTCTCTTTCATCCAGCCCCGAGAAGAGGCATTTACTGATCCGGTCACCTAACGAGGACTTTCCCGCTGAAGCGCTCGATGAGATCAGACAAGAACGAATGGTGTCTGTCGATGAGGAGACGACCTTCCCCCCCTGTCGGGTAGAGATCGTTCTCGGCCTTGAAGGACGACTGTTCGTGATCCTGCCGACCGGCGTCGCTACAAACCTGCCCTTTGCATGCAACGCGCCCTTTGTGCAGGATCCTGCTCGCGTTAAAATCAAAGACCCCGAAACATCACCCACAAACCGCTGGTTGCTTCAGCGGGCTGGAGAACTCGCGGCCAAAGCGTTACTGGCCTGGGTGAGTGACGACCGCCAGTCTACTGATCAGCGGGCTGAGGCGTACAGTCTGCTTTCGAATGTAGACCGGGAGGACAGCTCTCTTGAAGGGTCATGTGCGGCCACCATCGAACAGGCGATGGAAGACATAATCTGCGAGTCGAAGTTCCTTTTGACTGAAACCGGCGAGCTTGTCGCTCGAAAGAAGTGCCAGACGGTCCCGCAAGTTCTTCTCGACGTCTGGTCACACGACCAGGTCATCGCTTTCTTCGCTGACGACAAGCAAGCGATTCTGTCCCGTTCTTTGTCGGCCAGAAACCGTCAAAAGCTAACCAACTTAGGGTACGTGAACGCCATCGACAAGTCCAATGTGATCAACGTTTTGGAGGCCAAACATCTGCCTCGTCCAGGAAGTTGGCGTCAACTCATGATGCTCTGGGCATATGTTTCGGATCAGGTAAGCAACCATCAGTTCTGCAGCATCAGCTGCCATAAGAGGGTGAATGTCGTTCCCGTCCAAGGCCGAGACGTTCTCTATGCGGCTGACGAAGTGGTGCGTTTGGGAGAAAAAAAGCTCCTGCAGTCCGAAGAGGACTGGAACTTCCTCGCGCAGCACATGCTCGTACTTAATCAGAACTGGCCGCGGTTTATTGCCGAACAGAGACGTAAAGCCGAGGAGCGCCACGATGAAGCTCTCGGACACGAGGTCGAAGAATCATATGACCTCCTCGAGAAACTAGGCCTCACCCAGACCAGCGACGTCAGCGAGGTCATACAGCAAGTTGCCAGTGACTTCTTCGAAGAGAAAGAATGCGAAATCGAGGACTGCATTCGTCTTGCCCAGCTGGCGGCGTCGTTGGGAGCGGCCGTTTCTGAGTCGTTCCAGTTCGTTACGCGAGACGGCTACCGAAAGCCAGTAAAAGCCTGCATAGTTGCGGACTTCCACAATGATCTCGATGCGTTCGTTGATGAAGAGTGGTATGAAGACCACGCTCTTCACGAAGACTACCGTGTGCCGCTGTCCTGCTCCGAGGATGAGTGGCGGCAGTGGCTGGCGTCGGGACGTAGCCGGCTCTTTTCTTTTGTCCCGCTGATGCAAGCACGAAATCGCATCTGGGGTCGCCATGAGCTGAGAGAGACACTCAAGGTAAGAGGCTTCAACGATGAGCCATACTACCCCTACGTGACGGATGAGTTCATCGTAGAAGATTGGGACTTCGAGGACAGTACCTGGAAGCGATGGCAAGCGTTAGCCTCTGCCGACGAGACCTTTTGGGGACGGCTTCTGATCCGCATTATGGAACAGCCGACGTCCTTCTGGAACAAGGGGTCGAACGCGAGAATTCTTCAAGTATCCACGAACAACACCATGCGGGCGATCACGCAGGAGGGGTTGCTTCCGTGTTGGGTCGTAAAATTTCGCGAGTTGCCCTGTCTCCAAGACACTCGTGGGCACTTCCGTATCCCGGCAGAGCTGCTTCGTCGAACTCCGGACACTGAATCGCTTCTGGAAGTCGAGCCATTCGTCCGAGCGGAGTTTGACACCGAAGCAACGCGTCTGTTGCTGATTATGCTCGGCGTTCGGGACACTCCGACGGGGGCTGCCCGGCTTATTGATCGTCTCCATGCATTAGCATTGATCGACAACCCTCCGTTATATGAGGTAGAAAAGTGGTATCACCGCCTCGACCACCTTCTGAACAAGTGTTCGTCCGAGGAACTAGAAAATTTAAAGATCAGATTCGAGAAAGAAAAAATCATACTAACCGAGGATAACGGCTGGGGTAATGCAGCAGAAGTATTCCTTGAGGCAGATGAAGGGGACGTACCTGGCGCTGCGCTCGTTCACCCCTCGGTACGGCATCTTACGCTTTGGCACAAAATCGGCGTGGCGGACCGGCCTACGGCTGACCTGGCCATCGAATGGCTAGCTAACCTCGAATCCGGCGAGAGCCTTTCGGCTGACGAGGTACGCCGCGTTCGCTCGCTGTTGCCTCGCTACCCGAAACGTATCTGGAGCGAGACAGGCCACTGGTTGAACATCGAGGGCGAATGGTTTCCCACTGAAGACCTGGTCTTTTCGCTGACAATGCAGTCGCTGGTCGCTTGGAAGCACCTGTTTACGCCGACAAAACAGAAAACCGCCGATTTTCAGATGCTCTCAGCCGACATCTGTGAGCAACATCCGTTCATGTCGCTTCGTCCACTTGCCCAGATCATCGAAGACCGATTCGAAAATCATCACTATAGATTGCCCGATTTGCAGACCAGGCCCTGGCTCAAAGCGCTCGGCGCTAGCCTGCGCCGGATCGTCCTCGATGATGATTGCGAAACCCGCCGCGTGCACGAGCTGGCCAATTGCCTGGCGATCACTAGCTGGCAGGTCGCGACAGGGCTTCAAACCGTGCCATACATCGACGGCACACCTGCTGGCACGCCGCGCCGAATCGACGTGCTATGGAAAGACTCCCTGCTGTACGTCGAAGACCGCTCGGCTGCAAAGATGGCCAAGGCGGTCGCGCAGGAACTCGGACGTTTCTTCAACAAGCAGGATATTGCTGATGCCATCAAGCTCTGTTACGATCGCTCGCCGGAGTTCGTGTTGGAGTACCTCGAGGAGAACTTCAAGCTCTTGCCGGAAGAGCAAGTCGGTCTGATTCCCGGCACGAAACCACAGACCGGTGAAATCGTAACACAAGAAGAGGCCTGCACAGGCCACACAGCCACATGGCCCAGCGCAACAGACACCGATGTCGAGCAACCTATAGGCGGCGACGCTGGCGACAGTGAGATCGATAAAAACCGTGACGATAACGACGTCGAACAGGACACCGAGGAAGACCAACCGCATGCACGCCGCAAGATTTTCAATCCTGCCAAGCCGGGCCTGATAGAGCGTTTTGCCAAAGCCCACGGTTACACCCAGGACGGATCGGACCGCTTCTATGCCTCCGACGGCGGCTGGATTGAGAAGGTTTCCGGTTCCCACGCCTTTCCATGGGAGCGACGTTCCGCCAATGGGGAACTCTTGCAATGCTACTGGGTAAAGGATCATTGCATCACCCGCGAGCCATTACAGATCGAAGCGGAAGTGTGGGAACTGTGCGCCAATCACCCTGCTAAATATTCGCTCCTCTTGGCAGCACCTGATGGATCTCCAAATGAGTACTCCGGGGAGCGGATCTGCGCGTTGCGCGATAGTGGCCGGGTGACGCTATTCCCCGCAAGCTATCGGCTGGTGTACGAGCATGACCAAGTGAAGGAGGTGGCCGATGAATGACCTGCACTCTTGCTTCAAGGATCGCCCAAAGTGGATTTATGAGGCTGTTCTTGTGACATCAATATGCGAATGAACTGGAGAATCTATGGCCAGAGCTGATTTACTCACTAACCTCGTTCGCTTCGGAATGACTGGCGACAAGATCAGATTCCGAAAGGTCGTCGAGGCCATCATTGCTGAGGAAAGAGCGAAGAAGCATACCGTCCTCGCTAACAACCTGGAGGACTTATTCCGGACCATGCCCGCCGACAGATCCGCCCCGAACGGCGGAAGCGCCGTGCTTGAGCAGAAGGTGTCCAACCTGCTTCACGAGGTAATGCCCGAACGATCATTCGACGATCTGATTCTGCCCAAGGAAGTGCGCGAAATTTCGCAAGAGGTCGTGCAGGAGCACCATCGCCTTGACCTGCTGCGCTCATACAACCTTGAGCCCCGCAACCGCCTGCTGTTGATCGGCCCACCGGGCAACGGGAAGACCTCACTCGCCGAGGCATTCGCCCATGCCTTGCTGGTTCCGCTGCTAATCGTCCGTTACGAGGGTGTCGTGGGAACCTACCTCGGGGAAACGGCGGTCCGCTTGCATCGTCTTCTGGAACATGCACGCACGCGCAAATGCGTTCTGTTCTTCGATGAGTTTGAGACTTTGGGGAAGGAACGCGGCGACCGCTACGAGACGGGTGAGATCAAGCGCGTGGTCAGTTCGCTGCTCATGCAAATTGACGCGCTGCCGAGCCATGTCGTTGTCATCGGAGCAACCAATCACGCCGAGCTGCTGGATCGTGCCGTATGGCGGCGGTTCCAGGTTCGTATGACACTGCCTGAACCTACGCGCGCCCGACTCACCGAATGGTTCGCCAAGTTCGAGAAGCGAATCAAGGTGCCGCTCGGATACACGCCTGAAACCATGGCGAAAAAGCTTTACGGCGTCAATTTCGCCGAAGCCGAGGAATTCGGGGCAAGTGTCTTCCGGCAGTACGTCCTTGATCAACCCAGCTCCGACATGAAGAAAATCGTGGATCGCACCTTTAAAAACTGGGCATCCCGGACAGTCAAAACGAAGCAGCAGAATGGAGGCGATGAATAATGCCGGAACGCCCTCTATTGCTGTTTCCAGCGCCTGACACAGCTGACTGGTCCCGGCGGCGTCCTAGTTTTCCACGCATTCACCGGCCGTCTTTTGGTAGGCAAGGTCAAAGGCTTTCTCCGATGTTCACGCAACTTCAAACCGAATTCAATGCGCGGCGCGTAGAGCTACAGCAGACTGCCGCAGGAACCGACCCGGAGCAAATTCTAGTGATCGAAACTGTTGGCGGTGTCGAAAACTTCGCCAACGCGGTGAAGCTGATTGCCGGTTTTGAATGGATGGCCGAATTGGAGACTGACGAAATCTCGCCCGACGAAGATTTCTACGACGAACAGAATGCAGACAAGGAACTCAGCGGGCGACTATATCTCGTCATGACCAACCAGCGGGCGCTGGATGAAATACTCTCGCTATGGCAACGATTTCAAGCAGATCAGAATATGACATTCGGATGGGGGCTTACCAAGTTTCGCGATGTGTTTCTGTGTCTCAAGGATATCCGCCGGTGGGGTGTTCAAGATCGGATCGAAGAAACGGGCCTGCTCGATGCCTGGTGTGAGGATTTGGAACAAGATGGCAACCGCGCCATACGCTTCGAGGTCGAGCTGTGGTTCCGAGGTACGGACAATAAGCGCCCGGAGGCGCAGAGGCAGGTTCAGACACTCATCGAGGGACTTGGCGGAACGTTGATTAGCAACTGCATCCTCCCCGATATTGCCTATCATGCCCTGCTCGCGGAAATCCCCGCGAACACCGCGCAACAGATCATCGACCATCCCGCAGTAGATCTGATTAAATGTGACAGCGTGATGTTTTTCAGGCCGGTCGGCCAGATGGCAACGGGGAAGACTCCGGTTGAATGCGAATTGTCGGATCACGACGCAGGAGAGGCAGCCCTTCCCACAGGCAACCCCGTAGTTGCGATTCTTGACGGCCTGCCCTTGGCAAATCACAGACTCCTTCAAGACCGCTTAATTATCGACGACCCTGACGACTATGCTTCTGAGTACACCGTCGCGGATCGGATGCATGGAACCGCAACGGCCTCGTTGGTTTGCCGTGGCGATTTGAATGACGAAGTTCTGCCGCTGGCTCGTCCTGTCTACGTACGACCGATCATGAAGCCCATCCCATGGATCGATTCGCCCCGTCCAGAACAGATTCCAGACGATGTGCTGGTGGTCGATCACATTCACCGGGCCGTCCACCGCATGTTTGAAGCCGAAGGGACGGCCTATCCTGCGGCACCAACGGTACGCATCATCAACTTCTCCATTGGCGACCCATGTCAGCAGTTTACTCAGGTGCTGAGTCCGTTGGCCCGACTCCTGGATTGGCTGAGCATCAAGTATGGTATTCTTTTCATCATAAGCGCGGGTAACCATCCGGATGATATCAATACCGATATGTCGAGTAATGATTTCAACGCGCTGACGAACGCCGAGAAAGAAGCCCGAGTTGTCAAGGCGCTCTATGCGGACGCACGGCACCGGAAGATACTTTCACCTGGCGAAAGCATCAATGGTCTCACCGTTGGCGCGCTCCACCATGACTCGGCGACGGTGGCTTCCATGGACAATGCGGTGAATTTGTTTGAAAGCCTTCTTCCAAGTCCAGTTTCACCATTTGGGAGTGGTTATCGCAGGTCGATCAAGCCCGATCTTATTTTCAATGGAGGCAGATTCCTCTACACAGAGCCGCTCGAGACCACTGCCGATGCGACATTCAAGGCGCGGCGCTATCGCATTACACCTGGAAACAAAGTTGCTTCCCCGAGTGCGATTGCCGGTGAACTGGACAAAGTCGCATACTGCTGTGGAACCAGCAATGCTGCCGCTCTGGTTTCACGAATGACGGCGGCCTGCCACGATGCCCTACTTGATGTATTCGAGGAGCAGGCACCCTATATTGAGTTGAGACCGTATTTAGCACCTCTACTGAAGGCCATGGTGATTCATGGTTGTTCCTGGGGAGAGATAGAAGATCATCTGCGCGCCATTTTTCAGACTCCGAAAATCGGACACCAGATGCGGAGTTTGATCAGCCGCTGGGTGGGTTATGGCGTGCCGGATGGTAATCGTGTCTTAGCCTGCACCGAACAGCGCGCGACGTTGCTTGGCTTCGGTCAGCTTGGCGACGAAGAAGCACATGTCTTCTCGCTGCCTCTGCCACCTTCGCTGGGTGCGCGCCGTGAATGGCGACGCCTTACGGTCACTCTGGCGTGGATGTCCCCAGTTGCGGTGAGCACACAGCGTTACCGCTCGGCCGGATTGTGGTTCGAGGTGGACGGTAACGCCATCGCGACATGCCGTAAGGAAGTAGAAACGAAAGCATCTCGACGCGGAACAGTGCAGCACGAGGTATTTGAAGGCGACCGAGCTATCGCGATCACTGATGACGCCAACCTAGCGGTCAAGGTCAACTGCCGAAAAGACGCTGCGAAGATTCAACAGCCCGTAGCCTACGGACTCGCCGTTACCCTTGAGGTCGCCGAGGGTATCAATATTGCCATCTATGAAGAAATTCGCACCCGCATAGCGTCTGCCATCGAAATCCGAACTCCAGGAGAATCTTGATTTGACTACGGAACATAAGACGCTTGGCAAACGGGAGCATCCGCAGGCAAACGCCTTCGTGACCTGGATCAGGAAACTCTTGGCATGAACGGAAACGAGAACAGATGACTACACATCCGAAAAAACTGATCGAAGTTGCGCTGCCGTTGCCGGAGATCAACGACGCGTCTGCCTATGACAAGATGCCCGGCATAGGGCCGCATCCCAAGGGTATCCACCACTGGTGGGCACGGCTTCCGCTGCCGACGGCGCGGGCGGTACTCTTTGCATCAGTGGTGGACGATCCTTCGACGTATCCCGAAAAGTTTCCGAACGAGGAGGCACAAAACGCCGAGCGCGAGCGCCTGTTCGACATCATCCGGGACTTGATGCAGAAGAAACTGCACGAGCGGCCGGATGTCTACGCCAAAGCCCACGAAGAGATGCTCAAACACACGGACGGCAAGCTGCCGCCAGTCCTCGACCCCTTCGCCGGCGGCGGGTCTATTCCATTGGAAGCGGCTCGTCTGGGCTTCGCGGCCCACGCGGCCGACCTAAACCCGGTTGCGGTGCTTCTCAACAAATGCAACTTGGAACTCGTGCCTCGCTGGCTGGACCGCCCGCCGGTCAACCATGAAATGAGTCAAAATGAGATACACAGAAATGGATGGAAGGGCGCGGCCGGGCTTGCAGCAGATGTGCGCTACTACGGGAACCTGATCCGAGAACGCGCCATAGCGAAAATCGGCCATCTCTATCCGAAGGTCAAGCTGCCCAAGGAATACGGTGGGCGGGAAGCGAACGTGATCGCTTGGTTGTGGGCAAGGACAATCAAGTGTCCGAACCCAGCCTGTGGAGCCCAAGCGCCGTTGGTACGGTCCTTTTGGCTTTGTCGAAAAAAGCCAAATCCTGTGCATGCAAAACCTGTGTTGAGGAGCAAGAACGTTAGTTTCACCATCGAACATGGTGGGACCGCTGAGAAGGAGACAACAAGCGGAAAAGGTGCACGCTGTCTATTTTGTGACCAGATTTTATCTAAAGCCCAAGTTCGGGAAGCCGCAACGAATTATGGTATTAAGGATATACCCATTGCCACCGTAGCTGACATCGGACGTGGCAGGACCTACCTTCCTAGCAACTCGGTGTGGGTTCCAGAAGTGACAAAGTTGGAAGAACCTGCAATAGAGCAAGACATGACAAATGACCGACGCTGGTTTTCACCGCCACTTTATGGATGGCCAAGGTTTGCAGACATCTTCACTCCCCGCCAGCTAACGGTGATGGTGACTTTGAGCGATCTGGTAAAGGAAGTGCGGCAGGATTTAGTTACGGATGCTCGTGAAGCTGGGCTTTCGGAGACAGAAACGGGTGCGTACGCAAATATCATCACTACCTTTTTGGGACTGGCGCTTGATCGGTGTGCGGACTTTAACAATGGGCTTTGCAGGTGGACGGCTGGCAACCAAAAAGTGATGAATTTATTCAGTCGACAGGCCATTCCTATGGTTTGGGATTTTGCTGAGGCCAACACACTTGGCGATTCGGTTGGTGCTTGGGCTACCTGTGGAAACTATGTTGCTGACTGTATCGAAGTACTTGGAAAGTCATCAGAAAACAGAGGTAACGTACTTCAAGTAGATGCCGCAGGTGTCTGTAATGATTCGCGTGGTCTTCTGGTCAGCACTGATCCGCCCTACTATGACAACATTGGATACGCCGCACTCTCAGATTTCTTCTACGTCTGGCTCAGGCGAACTATCGGAGACCAGTACCCCGATCTTTTTAAAACTATTCTCGTGCCCAAGGCCCCGGAACTAATTGCTGCACCGGATCGATTCAATGGCGACAGGGAAAAGGCCAAGGAACACTTCGAGTCTGGTTTCCGCAAGGCGTTTACCACCCTGCATGGAAAAATGGACTCACGCTTCCCGCTCACCGTCTACTACGCCTTCAAGCAGGAAGACGAAAAAGCTGGCAGTGATGAAGACGACAATGGAGTTCAAGAGGGATCGAGCAAAAGCGTCGATCTTACTACAGGGTGGGAGACGTTGCTTGACGCACTTCTTGGCAGCGGTTTTCAGATCACCGCGACATGGCCAGTGCGGGCTTCGCAGAAGTGGCGGATGGTGGCCATGGGTACTAACGCGTTGGCATCTTACATCGTCTTGGCCTGTCGTCCACGCTCAGCCAACGCCCCGCAATGCAGCCGCCGCGAGTTCCTGAACGAAATGAAGAAGGAACTTCCAGCCGCACTCAAACACCTCCAGCAGGGCAATATCGCGCCAGTGGACCTGGCGCAGGCTGCCATTGGTCCCGGCATGGCCATCTTTTCGCGCTTTGCGAAGGTCGTCGAGTCGAGTGGCAACGCGATGTCCGTACGCACCGCGCTGTCCCTGATCAATCAAATACTCGACGAGGTGCTGGCCGAACAGGAGGCGGAGTTCGACGCCGACACCCGCTGGGCGCTGGCGTGGTTTGACCAGCACGGTATGGCGGAAGGCGAGTTCGGGGTGGCCGAGACCCTCTCCCGAGCTAAAAACACCGCAGTCAATGGTCTTGTACAGGCGGGCATCGTGGCGGCGCACGGCGGCAAAGTCAGACTGATGAAGCGGACTGAACTTCCGGAGGATTGGGACCCGTCCTCGGACGACCGGAGGACGGTCTGGGAGGCGACACAGCACTTGATCCGTGCTCTGGATCAGCACGGCGAAATCGTTGCGGCAGAACTGCTCCGCAAGCTCGGCGGCGCGCTCGGCGAGACAGCGCGTGAGCTGTCCTACCGCCTTCACAAGGTTTGTGAGAAGAAAGGCTGGCCTAACGAAGCATTGGCATACAACAGCCTTGTTTTGGCCTGGCCGGAGTTGACACGCCTGGCGCAGCAGACCGCTCCGAGCGAGGCGCAGCAAGATCTGTTTGGATGAACCACCGCGAACGATGAGGATTAGACATGGCTAAAAGCAATCACGGCAGAGTCGGAGAGGCGCTAGAGCTTCTCAATAAGGGCCTGTGTCCCTTCGTGGAGCGGGAATTGCAGGCCGTTCACGGAGAATACTGGCAAGACGAGGTCTCCAAAACCCTCCGCGAGGATCACAGCGGCGTGAAGGCGGCCAAAAAGAGCGAACTAAACTGGGACACCCACAATCTCCTCACGGTGATGTGGGACCAGTGGAACGCGGTCTTCCGCAACACGCTCGGGCATACCGAACGATCGCTGGTGAGCGAACTGCGGGATGTACGCAATCGCTGGGCGCACCAGACGCCCTTCAGCAGCGATGATGCCTACCGATCGCTGGACAGCATCGGTCGCCTGCTTACGGCCATCTCGGCACCCGAGGCCAATGAACTGGAAGAGCAGAAGATGGCGCTACTGCGCGTCCGCTTCGACGAGCAGCGCCGGGGCGAGATGCGCAAGCTTGCCGTGGCCCCGACTGAGGGCAACCCACAAACCGGTCTCAAGCCCTGGCGCGAGGTCGTTACCCCGCACCGGGACGTGGCCAGCGGCAAGTACCAGCAGGCGGAGTTCGCGGCCGATCTGTGGCAGGTGCACCTGGGCGAGGCGGCATCCGAGTACCAGGACCCCACCGAGTTCTTCCGGCGCACCTTCATCACCGAAGGTTTGCAGAAGCTTCTCAGCAACGGCGTGCGCCGCATCGGTGGCCAGGGCGGAGACCCGGTGGTCGAGCTGCAAACGAACTTCGGAGGTGGCAAGACGCATAGCATGCTGGCGCTCTACCATCTCTTTTCCGGAACGCCCACGTCCGACCTGCCCGGCACGGAACAGGTACTGAAGGACGCCGGATGTGAGGTTGCACAAACCGTCAATCGGGCCATCGTGGTCGGCACCAAGGTATCGCCAGGCAACCCGAGCACCAAGGACGATGGGACGGTCATCCGCACGATCTGGGGTGAGATCGCCTGGCAACTGGGCGGCAAGGCCGGTTACGAGATGATCCGCGCCGACGACGAGAAGGCCACGAATCCCGGCGACAAGATGAAGGAGCTTTTCAACAAGTTCTCGCCTTGCCTTGTCCTGATCGACGAATGGGTGGCCTATGCCCGACAGCTTCATGAAGGAAGCGTCCTTCCGGCCGGGACCTTTGACACGCAGTTTACCTTCGCCCAAGCCCTGAGCGAAGCGGCCAAGGCGGCCAAGAAAACCTTGCTGGTGGTCAGCATTCCCGCGTCGGACAACGAGATCGGCGGCGAATGGGGCCAGCGCGCTCTCGCACGACTCAAGAACGCCATTGGCCGCGTCGAATCGAGCTGGCGTCCGGCAAGTCCGGACGAAGGGTTCGAGATCGTGCGCCGCCGTCTCTTCGAGCCGATTCTCGACAAACAGGCTTTCGTGGCGCGTGATGCCGTTGCCCGCGCCTTCGTGGAGATGTACGGATCGCAGCACAACGAGTTTCCTTCCGAGTGCCGCGAGGCCGATTACGAACGGCGCATCAAGCTGGCCTATCCGATCCATCCGGAGCTTTTCGACCGCCTCTACAATGACTGGTCCACACTGGACAAGTTTCAGCGCACGCGCGGCGTGCTCCGGCTCATGGCGGCGGTGATCCATTCCCTTTGGGAGCGCAACGATGGCAACCTGCTCATCATGCCCGCGACGATTCCCATTGACGACCCGGCGGTTCAGTTCGAGCTGACCCGCTATCTTGACGATCAGTGGACGCCGGTGATCGCCAAGGACGTGGACGGCGAGCATTCCCTGCCGCTCAGGCTCGACCAGGAATCGCCCAACCTGGGCCGCTATTCGGCCTGTCGCCGCGTGGCGCGCACCATCTACGTCGGGTCAGCCCCCACGCAACGGGCCGCCAACCGTGGCATTGACGACCGGCAGGTGAAGCTGGGTTGCGTTCAGCCCGGCGAGACTGTGGCCACTTTCGGTGACGCAATTCGGCGGCTCACGGACCGCGCGACCTACCTGTATGTGGACGGTAGCCGCTACTGGTATTCGACTCAGCCCACGGTTACGCGCCTGGCAGATGACCGTGCGAACCAACTTCATGAGCACGATATCCTAGACGAGATCGTAAGTCGCCTGCGCGACGAGGCACGCGTCCGGGGCGATTTCCACCGAGTGCATGCGTGCGTGAGCGGTAGCGATATTTCGGACGAGCACGAGGTCCGGCTGGTTGTCCTCGGCCCAGAGCATCCCCACAGCAAGGGCCAATCTGACAACGCCGCCCTGAAGGAGGCGCAAGGCATACTAGACAATCGCGGCAACAGTCCCCGTTCATACAAGAACACCTTGGTGTTCCTGGCGGGCGATGCGAGTCGGCTCAAGGATCTGCAGACCGCCATCCGACAGTTCCTGGCTTGGAAGTCCATCTGGAACGAACGCGAGCAACTCAACCTCGATCCGTTCCAGTCCAAGCAGGCGGACACGAAGTGCAAAAACGCCGATGACACGGTAAATGTCCGCATCCCGGAGGCATACCAATGGCTGCTGGTGCCCAACCAGCCAGACCCCAAGGGATCACTCGAATGGACGGAAATCCGCCTGCAGGGATCGGATTCGCTGGCACTTCGCGCTTCCAAAAAGCTCAAGAGTGAGGAGATGCTTCTCGTCCAGATGGGCGGAGTTCGGCTGCGTCTTGAACTAGACCGAGTACCCCTCTGGCGCGGGAATGACGTGCTGGTGAAGCAGCTTGTCGAAGACTTTGCGACTTACCTGTACCTTCCCCGTCTTCATGACTCGGACGTTCTAATCTCCGCAATTCGGGAAGGGATCGCGCTGCGGAACTGGCAGTCTGAGACGTTCGCCTATGCACAGTCCAAGGACTCCGACGGTAGCTATTTAGGCCTCGTAGGCGGAGGTGCCACCTCCGTTCAAAGCGAAGGTGGATCACTCGTGGTGAAACCCGATGTGGCGACTGAACAGCTGCGCTGGGATGCCGAGACGGAGAAGACAAAAGCCAGAAATGGTTTGACGAATGTCGCGGAAGACGGGCACACTACTGAACAGGGCTATGGGACCGGAGCGGGCACAATGGGCAGAACCGATAATGGAGCCCCTATCCCGCCAACCGCTCCCACCTACCGGCGGTTCCACGGATCGGTGCAACTCGATTCGCTGCGCGTCGTAAGAGATGCCGGCCGCATCGCAGACGAGGTGATTCAGCACCTCTCGAAGTATATCGGGGCCAACGTCGAGGTAACACTCGAAATCCGGGCCGAGTTGCCGGATGGAGCCACGGAAAAGACTATCCGCGATGTCACAGAGAATTGCCGCACATTGCGATTCGATTCTTTTGGATTCGAAGAAGAGTGAAACAAATAAAGAACACTTTTCCTGTTCAGTTCAGTAAACTACACAACAACTGCATCCACACGACGATAGACAAGCTGGCAGCCACTTTTATGCTAGAGTATTCCGTTACTTCCACGACCATTTCTTAGCCTATAATCATGGTAAATATGCCTTTCTGGGCAACTATGTGCATTTTTAGTCTACTAGAGGTCGGAGATTACATAGTTTAGATATTAATTCTGGCCGAAAAAAGTTTCTAATTCCGTACGACTGGTTTTAATAGGAATAAGTACGGTTTCTCGGTAAACTGCGTGCAAGATTATAATATCTAGTACCAACCGGTAATCCCACTGAAAAATGTTCAGCGACCCAGCTGGTGTACAATTGAATAGATAGGTGCTTGCTATCCAGCACTTTTCTTTATTCTTCTCACGCCTTTCTCGGGAACATAGCGAATGATTAGATACCGAGACGCTTTGCTCACCCAGCACCCGCAAACGGACATGTTGCGGACTACACATCCGCTGACATGATGCGTGCTCGTAGAACCCCAACTCTAAAAGTAGATCCCAATGCAGAACACTACCTCAAACATTGCATTGTAGAACCTTGCATGACTCTACTATGTCGCTTCGACGCTTTTGACGGCATCATATGCCGTGCCACCTATGCCAGCATTCGCACCGCGAATTGGCCGTGAGCGAAGACATAGTGCACTGTGCTTTTATGTCTTAAGATTCTGCGTTTGAATTTATCTATGCCATTATTTAATCCCTCAAAATCAGTTATCCAATAATCACAGCATTCCGATATAGCATGTACGTGCTGCTCATCGTTCCAGAAGAGTTGAAGGAAATCCCAATTCCCTTTCTTAATCACCATGCAATACAGGATATCACGGATCGCGTTTCTGAGGCATACGAAACAATGGACACCGATAATTCACTTGAGGAAAATGCAATCGCTGATCTCCCCTAAGAATTAACTTGTCCTCGAGTTAGATATTTGTCCTTATCCTAAACTCAATCCACGCCAATTCACAGAGCCGGATATACTTCGCGAGATCATGAAACTAGACAGCAAACATCCTGATGCACCGGAAGAGGAAAAGCAACGCCGCTAACACGTGATGATAATATTTTTTCCTACATTTCCACCATCCTTTGATTACTCCAAAGAATAAAATATGTGTTGCATTTTAGGGAATGTTTTATTACATTTTACCATATTATGTTACATTGCTGTAAAGTATTTGCATGATTCAATCAAGGATTATACACAATGGGAACATTATTAAATAAAAAAACTTTAGCGGAAAGAGTAAGTGGCGAGTTCGATAATTTTAGCATACTCAGAAATATTGATTTTTGGTTAGCGTATGCAGATCATTTTACATCAGATGTCGGCAAACGATTTTCTCAAATGTTAAATGAAAAGGATAATAGACTGAATATCGATGATGTTACCAGCCGAGTTCTAAACAACTGGGAGAAAAACGGCTTGTTGGAGGCTGAACGTCCCGAAGGCAAGGGATGGAGAAAATTCAGTATCATGGATTTAATTTGGCTTAGGTTAGTAGTGGAATTGAGAAAATTCGGGTTGCCGATTGAAAAGATACAGAAAGCTCGAAAAAAACTAACAGGTGGCAAAGGATTTGATGGTTCAGAATATCCATTATTGGAGTTCTATGTGGCAAGGGCTTTCACAAGCAGAGTTCCCTGTTTCTTACTTGTATTTGAAGATGGAAGGGCTGAACCTCTCTCGGATGTTCAATTAAATCTTGGTACACAATTAAGGTTATTCGGAAATTGTATCCGTATTAGTTTAAATTATATACTGCAAGAAATTTATGCCGACTTAGATTTAAAACCACAATTTGAACATAACCTTTATTTAAACCCAAGTGAATTCGAGTTAATGTCCATGATACGAATGCAGAATTTCGAGAGTATCAAAATAAAATTGAATGATGGTCAAATTGAAATGCTCGAAGCTTCTAGATCGGAAAAAGTGGAGAGAAGAATCATCGATATCCTTAAAGAGGATAAGTATCAAAATATAGAAATAAAGCAAAATAACGGAAATATTGTCTACATCAACAAGACTGTAAAAAAGAAATTTGAAGCCACATGATGATGGGAAAAACCCGCATACTCCGTGCCAATGACCTTACTGTAGAAAACAGAAGGGCATCATTTCGGGCGGATATGAAATGCTGTCAATTTCAGAATGCAAGACAATCCTTGAAAACGGAAGTGGAAAAAGGTATTCAGAAGAAGAAGTAAAACTTTTAAGAACTCTTCTTTATCGACTGGCAGAGATTGATCACACCAACTTTAAAGCGGATCTAGTAGATGAACAGAAAAGCTGTCATTTATACCCGCGTCTCGACGGATGAACAAAGAGAAAGTGGCTTTAGTTTACAGGACCAGGAAAAACGGCTTAGAGCTTACTCCGAAAAAGCGGGATGGGAAATAATCGCTCATTATCAAGATGATCATTCAGCAAAGAATTTTAATAGACCCGATTTTCAAAGAATGCTAAATGATTTGAAAACAGGTAAAATCAAGGCGACTGTTTTCCTTTGTGTTCGGATGGATCGTTTTTCTCGAAACGTTGCTGAATCATTAAGCATGATTCAACTTTTAGGCAAATATGGTCTTGAATTTCGCACTCTGGACCAAAATTATGATCTCGAAGCGCCTGAAAACTGGATTCCTTACATCCTCAATATGGTACTTCCACAGGTGGAGAATGAACGGCGGGGATTAAACACAAAACGCGGAATGAGACAAGCCCGCAGGAATGGATTTTGGAACGGTAAAATTCCAAAAGGCTATTCTTGGGAACAGCGGAATGGAAAATCTTATTTGGTGCCAAATGAAGATGCAGATTTGATTAAGTACGCATTCGAAGAATTAGCCAAAGGAATTTACAGTATTGAAGAGGTGCGGAAAAAAGTACATAAAAAGGGCTTATACTTTTCCCCTAACGGCTTTCACAAGATGATTCGAAATGTCGTCTATATGGGAAAAATTCGAATTGAAGCCTGGAAAGATGAACCTGAAGAAATTGTAAATGGGATGCATGAACCTTTGGTGTCTCAAGAGTTCTTTAACACAGTTCAAAAAGTTATTTCAGGTCGAAAGAAAACAATGAATCCAAAAAGCCAATTAAACGAGAACTTGCCTTTGAGGGGATTTCTTATTTGCAGACAGTGCGGCGGAAAGTTGACAGGGAGTGCTTCGACATCAAAAACAGGAACAAGACATTTTTACTATCATTGTCAACATGGATGTCCTGAACGGTTCAGAGCGGATCAAGCGAATATTCAATTCATCCAATATCTCAATCAATTTCAAATCCCGCCTGAAATTATGAATCTTTATTATCACATTGTTGAGGACGTCTTCAAAAAAGATGAAGTTGATAAGAAAAGAGAACTTGCCAGAATAGATAAACAAATTCAAGAATTTCAAAATTTGATAGAGAATGTTGAAGACAAGTTTTTTAAAGATCAAATTGAAGCGTCCACATACAGCAAAGCAAAAAGCAGATATGAAAGTGAAATAAATAGATTCAAAGATGAACGCGCACGGCTTTTATCCGTGAGCTCTGAATTTATGAATTATATTGATTATGGTTTTTCATTGCTCTATAACTTGGATGGATATTATAATGAAGCAAGGGTGGATGTAAAACAGAAAATTTTGAGTTCGATATTTCATGAAAAACTAACATTCGATGGAAAGACTTATCGAACTCTGAAAAGAAATGAGGTCTTTGAGTTACTTACAAGTAATATCAATAATTTAGGTGCCATTAAACAGCAAAAGGTTGTCAAAATTGACAACCTTTCACCTTTGGCACCCCCAAGGGGATTCGAACCCCTGCTGCAGGATCGAAAATCCTGTGTCCTAACCCCTAGACGATGGGGGCGCGTTGCTTTTTATTCAGTGGGTGAGTGACGGGACTTGAACCCGCGGCCTCCAGAGCCACAATCTGGTGCTCTAGCCACCTGAGCTACACCCACCATCAAACACTTTTTTCTAAAGCCGTAAAATGTACAACAATTAGGGCTAAATGTCAAGTTTTTTTGCAGTGTTTATCACGTCGTTTTGCGGTTTTCGCAGGCGCATTGCAGACGGTCGGGATAATTACTGATCATACCGTCGACGTCGAGATTCAACAGCCGCCGCATCTCATCGATCTCATTGACTGTCCAGACCAAAAGGTGCTTGCCCGAATCGCGCACCGCACGCACAAACGGTTCGTCGACAAATTCATAATGGCAACTCACCGCTTCCCAGTCACCGGTCAGCAAATCCGGACGTCGGTTAAATGCGATCAAACCAACCGGTATTTGCGGAGCGATTTGTTTGACGGCCTGCAAGGCTTGCTCATCAAAAGAGGTGACCAATGATCTCTTTTCTGCCTTATTGGCTCTGATTTGCGCAACCACAGCCTCGGCAACGATCGCCGTGTCTGCACCGCCTTTGATTTCGATGTTGAGCCGCGCTTTTCCGGTCTGATCGATCACCTGTTGCAAGGTCGGCAATTTTTCGCCGCTAAACTCGGCGCCGAACCAGCTGCCTGCGTCAAGCTTTTGCAATTCGACAAGGCTATACTGCCGCACCAAACCGCTGCCATTGGTGGTGCGATCCAGAGTGTCGTCGTGCAGGACCACAGGTTCATGGTCGGAACTCAGGTGCACATCCAGCTCCAGGCTGTTGGCACCCATCTGCAGAGCCAGATGCATGGCAGCCAGCGTGTTTTCCGGCGCCCAACCGCTGGCTCCGCGATGCGCACACCGCCAGAAATCGCGCCATATGGTCAAAGGTTTGCTCATTATTTATTCCAGGTGCAATTCAGCCAATCACAGTTGTACCAAATTCCATTCACTGTGCCAGTTCGGTCAATTTTTGCAGTTGGGTGTCACCGACCTCGCGTGCGACAGTCAGCAAACAGACATTGGCAATGTGCGCACGATCATTCGTACTCCCGCCAGCTTTTGATCTGCAGGTCTTTGATACCCAGTCGATTGATCGCTTCGACGAACCGGCGGGCAAGCTGCAGATTGGTAAAAAGCGGGATGGCGAAATCGACTGCTTTGCGCCGGATGATATAGTCGTTGGTCAATTCTTCTTCTTGATAGTTTTTTGGAATATTGATGACCAGATCGATTTTTTTCTCCGCGATAATGTCGAGCACATTGGGTTTTCGTCCGCTCAACGGCCAGTGTAATTTCGTCACCGGAATGCCGTTGTCCTGCATGAACTTGCTGGTTCCGCCGGTGGCGTAAAATTCGATGCCGAGTTCATGCAACATACGGGTGCTCTGCAGAAATTCCGCTTTGCTTTCGATGGGTCCGGTGGACATCAGCACGCGCTTGATCGGCAGGCGATAACCGACCGACAGGAGCGACTTGAGAAAAGCTTCGTCAAAATCGTCGCCAATACAAGCGACTTCTCCAGTGGAGGCCATTTCCACCCCTACGGTGGGATCAGCGCCGGCCAGGCGGGTAAAGGAGAACTGTGGCGCCTTGACCCCGACGTACTCGAGGTCAAAAACCGAGCGATCGATTCGCGGAACATGATGGCCCATAATCGCTCTCGTTGCCAAATCTATAAGATTCAGCTTGAATATCTTGGAAACAAACGGAAAACTGCGCGACGCGCGCAGATTGCACTCGATGACTTTGACCTCGTTGTTTTTTGCCACAAACTGGATGTTGAACGGGCCATTTATGCGCAAAGCATGGGCGATGGCGCGCGCGATCTTCTTTACCCGTCTGGTGGTCTCCAAAAAAGTCCGCTGCGGCGGTAAAACCATTGTGGCATCGCCTGAATGCACACCCGCATTTTCGACATGCTCAGAAATGGCATAGACCAACAGTTCGCCTTCTTGTGCAACCGCATCGCATTCGATCTCTTTGGCATTTTCGATGAACTTGGTGATCACAACTGGATGATCGCTGGAAACATTCACCGCTTTGGTCAGAAATTTCTCCAACTCGGCGTCGGTCGAAGCGACACTCATTGCCGCACCGCTTAAAACATAAGATGGACGGACAAGGACAGGATAGCCGACTCTTTGGGCAAACGCAATCGCTTCAGAAGTGGTCTTTAACTCTTTCCATTCCGGCTGGTCGATCTTTAGTTCATCCAGCAATTGGGAAAACTTGTGGCGGTCCTCAGCATTGTCGATGCTCAACGGGCTGGTGCCAAGAATTCGCACCCCGGCCTGATGCAGCTTGAGAGCTAGATTGTTGGGAATCTGCCCGCCCATGGAAATGATGATGCCGATCGGTTTTTCCTTTTCGGCGATTTCCATCACGGATTCAAACGTGATCTCGTCGAAGTAGAGCTTGTCGCATTCGTCATAGTCGGTGCTCACGGTCTCGGGGTTGTAGTTGACCATGATTGTGTGATAATCGAGTTGCTTGAGCGTCTTGACCGAATTGACGCAGCACCAGTCGAATTCCACTGAGCTGCCGATGCGATAGGCGCCGCTTCCCAACACCATCACTGAATTGCGCGCCAGAAAATCGATATCGTCTTCCTGACCGTTATAGGTCAGATAGAGATAATTGGTCTGCGCCGGATACTCCGCGGCCAGCGTGTCGATCTGCTTGACCACCGGCGACAGCTTGTAATTTTTGCGCAGTTGCCGCACGTTTTCCGGAGTCGCACCCAGAGCGCGGGCAATCTGATTGTCGGAAAAACCATACTGTTTGGCTTCGAGCAACAATTCCCGCGAACAGCGCTGCTCCCCCACCTGACGCAATTGGCCTTCGATTTCGACAATGTTGGCCACTTTGTACAGGAACCACTTGTCGATATGGGTGAGTTCATAAATCTTGTCGATCGAATAGCCTTTCTTCAACGCTTCCGGAATGGCAAAGATGCGCAGGTCAGTAGGCTCGGACAGCTCTTCGCTCAGATCCCCAAATTCCATCTCTTTGTTGCAAACCAGGCCGTTGACGCCGATTTCGAGCATGCGCAATCCCTTTTGCAGCGCTTCTTCGAATTTGCGCCCGATCGCCATGACCTCGCCCACCGACTTCATACCCGAGCCGATCTTTTTGGAAACCAGACGAAATTTTTTCAAGTCCCAGCGAGGAATCTTGACCACCACATAATCCAAGGCCGGTTCAAAACAGGCCTGCGTCACTCGGGTTATCGAATTTTGCAGTTCGCTCAGGCCATAGCCGAGCGCCAATTTGGCCGCCACCGCAGCCAATGGATAACCGGTTGCTTTCGAGGCCAGCGCTGAACTGCGCGACAGACGGGCATTGATCTCGATAACCCGGTAGTCCTCTGAACGCGGATCAAGGGCATACTGAATGTTGCACTCACCGACGATGCCGAGATGACGAACCGTGGCGATCGCGATTTCGCGCAACTTGTGGTATTCGTGATAGGTCAGAGTCTGGCTGGGAGCGACCACAATGCTTTCGCCGGTATGTATGCCCATAGGATCAAAGTTTTCCATGTTGCATACCGCCAGGCAATTGTCATAGCGATCGCGAACAATCTCGTATTCGATCTCCTTCCAGCCTAGCAGATACTCTTCCACCAAAATCTGGGGCGTGTAGGAAAGCGCTTTTTGTGCCAATTCCTGAACGTCTTTGGGTTTGCGGCACAGACCGGAACCCAAGCCGCCCAAAGCATAGGCAATGCGAATCATGACCGGAAAACCGATCTCCTCTGCGCGCTTGATTGCATCCTCGACGCTGTTCACCGCAAAACTGCGCGGTGTTTTAATATTGATTTCATTGAGTTTGCCGATAAAACGTTCCCGGTCTTCAGTGTTCATGATCGTTTCGACCGAAGTGCCGAGAACGCTCACCCCATAGCGGCGCAGAATGCCTTCGGTCTCGAGCGCAACCCCGCAGTTCAGGGCAGTCTGGCCGCCAAACCCCAATAATATTCCATCCGGCTTTTCCTTTTTGATCACTTGTTCGACGAAATAGGGCGTTACCGGCAAAAAGTAAACCTCATCGGCCAGATAATCCGAAGTCTGAATGGTGGCAATATTGGGGTTGACCAAAACAGTCGCCACCCCTTCTTCCTTCAGCGCTTTAATGGCCTGGCTGCCGGAATAATCGAATTCGCCGGCCTCACCGATTTTCAGCGCCGAGCTCCCAAGAATCAGAACCTTTTTCGGTTTTTGTATCATCCTAGCATCCTGTAAAAATCGTCGAAAAGCAGTTGTGCATCGGTCGGCCCCGGTGCGGCTTCTGGATGGAATTGGACACTGATAAAGGGTTTTGTGCGATGCCGAATCCCTTCATTGGTGCCGTCGTTGGCGTTGACGAACCATGGTTCCCACCCCTTTGGCAGGGTGCGGCCGTCGACCGCAAAACCATGATTCTGTGAAGTGATATAAAATCGCTTGGTTCCCACTTCAATACAGGGCTGATTTTGACTGCGATGTCCAAATTTAAGCTTGTAAGTATCGGCGCCGGCGGCCAAAGCCAGCAATTGATTGCCCAGGCAGATGCCAAATGTCGGAATGTTGCGTTCAAGGACCGACTGGATGTGGCGAATGGTGACGCCGCACATTTTGGGATCGCCGGGACCATTGGAAATCAACAGACCGTCAAATTTCTCATTGGTAAAATCGTAATCCCATGGAACGCGCCGCACGCGAAGGTTATAGGCCAACAATGATCGCACAATATTGATCTTGCATCCGCAATCGATCAGCAACACGGTTTTACTGCCCGAACCCTCTTCAATCGGTTCGCGGATGCTGACCTCCTCGACCAGATTGGTTTTGTTGGGATCATAAAAACCGATCTCATCGGTGAAGAACCGGATCCGGCCCAGCCGCGTGCCTTCATCGCGCAACCGCTTGGTCAGCATGCGCGTATCGATGCCGGACAGGCCCGGCACATCGTGCTCTTTCAGCCAATCTCCGAGGCTTTGCGCAGCGCTCCAATGGTGATAAGCAGAGCTGTATTCGGACACCACCAATCCGGTTATATGAACCCGATCCGATTCGAACCAGCGATCCAGTTGATCCAGGGTGTTGTGGTGCGGGACGCCGTAATTGCCCACCAACGGATAGGTCATGACCAGAATCTGACCGTGATAGGATGGGTCGGTTAAACTTTCAGGGTAGCCGACCATGGAGGTGTTAAAAACCACCTCACCGGCGACCGATTTTTGCGCCCCGAAAGAATACCCGTGAAAAACAGAGCCGTCTTCCAATTCCAGACGCGCTTTGACCTTTCGTGATTCCATCGGTTCTCCTTGAATAACTATCTAAAAAGCGTCTGCCACCTTGGGGATCTCGCCTGTTCACCGTCGCCATGCAAACCTCTCGACTAACGGATCCCTAATAAAAACCCCAATAGCTGAAAGCGATTGGGGTTGTCGGAAAAACTCAAGCTTTGTATCCACTCGGTACAAATTTGCTTCATCCTTGTTTGTTCTTTTGCCAAACCGGATTCAACACCATCACCAGAATGCCAAATTTCAACAATGTCCCTTTGTCTGACGAACACCTATCACCAAGCTCAGTTCTATCCATAACTCGAAGCGACTTTTGTTGGGTATCGATTGGATTCAAATCCGAGACAATTTGCGCTGTTGTTGTTGCAGTTGTCTTGGCCGATGTCCCTCATTGGCAAGCATTTGATCAGATATAAATCTTTTAGTTCATTATGACAATTTAGCAAAATAAATTAATATCTTCAAGATTTTTTTGTTATTTCTAATGATCAATCGGCAAAATCTTTCAACTAATTTCGATCAAACTCTGGTCGCCGGTCATAAACCGGTTGGAACGCGGACGGCTGGCGGCGCGAACAACCCGGCTGGCCACTCCCAGGAGGCTGTTCTCAATCCGCACCCCCACATCGAGTATTACGCACTGGTTGAGAATGATGCTGAACTCGACTTCGCTGTTGCGGATTTGACAATTATCGCCGATCGAAGTGAATGGCCCGATGTAGCTGTTCTCCAGTACCGTTCCTTTGCCGATAATCGCCGGCCCCCGAACCACGCTGTTGATGATCTGTGCTCCCTCTTCCAAAACGACGTTGCCGGTAACCAACGATTGCCGGTCGACCATGCCGGCTATTTTCCCTTCGGTGTGTTCGAGCAGCAACCGGTTGGCCTCCAAAATATCCTCAGGCTTGCCGGTATCTTTCCACCAGCCGGTGATTTCCGAAAAAGTCACTTTTTTACCGTGATCGATGAGATATTGATGGGCATCAGAGATTTCCAATTCTCCGCGAGCGCTGGGCTTGATCCGATTGACCGCTTCAAAAATGGAGCTGTCGTACAGGTAGATTCCCGCAACAGCAAAAGCACTCTTCGGATTGTTCGGTTTTTCTTCGATGGAAATGATACGATCGCCGACGATTTCCGGCACGCCGAAACGTTCCGGATCTTTGACTCGCGAAAGCGTCAGGTGGCAATTGGATTTTTGTTCGGCAAACTCTTCGATGAATCGGCTGATGCCGCCAACGATCATGTTGTCGCCGAGGTAAAAAATAAAGGAATCATCGCCGATAAACTCCCGGGCGATGCGCACGACATGCGCCAATCCCAAGGGTGCCTCTTGGGGGATATAGGTGATCTGCAGGCCCCAGCGATCGCCGTTGCCAATCGCCTGTTGCACTTCCAGCCCTTCCTGATTGGTGACAATGCCAACCTGGCGAATACCTGCCTGGGCTACTTTTTCCAGCGCATAATGCAGGGTCGGTTTGTTGCAAATCGGCAGTAAATGTTTGTTTTGCGTGTGGGTCAAAGGGCGCAGCCGTGTTCCCTTGCCGCCAGCCGTGATCAATGCCTTCATCGAATCTCCTCTATTTGCGCCTGCACGTTGTGCTGGTAGACGATCTTTCCACCCACCATCGTCATTTCCACTCTGGCTTCGAGCAGCATCCGCGGGTCGGCAAAGATATCGTGCGACAGGGCAACCAGATCAGCCAGATATCCCAATTGCAAGCGCCCTTTTTGGTTTTCTTGTCTTTCTGCAAACGCAGAACCTGATGTATAGAAATTGACCGCTTGATCGATCGATACCCTTTCCGCTGGAAACCAACCTTGAGTTGGTCGTCCGTTGGTGTCTTGTCTCCACACCGCGGCATGCAGGGTCAGCAGGGGATCGAGCGGTTCCACATTCCAATCCGTACCAAGGGCGATCGACGTTCCGGCATGCAGCAAAGATGCCAGCCGGTATGACCATTGCTGGCGTTCGCCCAACCGATCAGCAATCCACCGCATATCATCGATAGCATGAGATGGCTGCAGCGAAGCGATGACGCCGAGCTGGCCAAAACGAGGGACATCGTTTGGTTGCACAACCTGCGCATGTTCGATTCGATGCCGGCGGCTGCGACGGCGCCTCACCTGCTGACAGTTACCAAAAGCGTCGAGAGTCCGGGTCACTGCTGCATCTCCAATGGCATGTACCACCAGATCGCATTCGCGGCGGTCCAAGGTCAATATCAATTTTCTGAACTCTTCGGCGCTGTAGATCTCCAACCCGCAACTGTCAGACGGATCGACGTAGGGGGAGGAAAGCAGAGCCGTTGCCGCGCCCAGTGAACCGTCGGCAAACAGTTTGACGCCCCCCCAACGCAGCCAATCCCCGTCTAAATCGGTGAAAGAATCGCTTTGTTCAGGGATACTCCAAAGAGAAAGGCGCATGGTCAGTTGGTTTTGCTCGGCCATCCGGCGAAAGAGAGGCAAATCGGCCGCCTCGCATTGTCCCTGACCGCTGGTCACACCCAGAGCGGCGGCGTGGTGCATAGCGTGCCTCAGGGCGCGATAGCGCATCTCCTCAGTCAGGGCCGGGATGGCTCGCAACATCGCTTTGTGCGCTTCGTCTTTTAATATACCGGTCAATTCTCCCGATTGCGGATCGCGTTCAAACTCCCCGCCCGGCGGATTCGCGATCGACTCATCTATACCGGCAAGCTGCAAAGCCAGAGAATTGGCCACACCGATGTGGCAATCCAGGCGCAGAACAAAAACCGGATGATCCGGTACAGCACGATCGAGCAACCCACGGGTCGGCAAACGTCGGGATGGCCAATTTTCATGATCCCAGTACCCACCGGTGATCCAGCTTCCGGGCGCTAAAGCCGCGGCTGTCTTGCGCAGCCGTTCGCAAAACTCATTTTCATCGACGCTATCGCGGAGCTGTACCTGCTGCAACGCCAGACCGCCCTCCATTAAATGCATATGCGCATCGTTGAAACCCGGAATAACCAGCGCACCCTGCAGGTCTACCACCGGATACGATTTGTCGGTAAAATCGCGATAGCGACCATAGCGAAAGATCCGTCCATCGCGAATCAACAGGCTGTCGCCAGGCAAATAACCGCTGCCCGGCGACCACAAACTGGAGTTGACCAGCAAAAGAGCATCTGCAGCAGAACGGTCACGCATTTGCCTTCTCCTGATGTTTTTTTGCCCTAACACATCTCGACCGGACAAACGACAGCGCCTCAATCAGCAACACCGCCAACCAAAAAAGAATGAAAGGATTGTGCATTCGTAATCCGGTTGTCAGCAAAGCGTCGAGCAGATAGTAGAGAGCGATGACAGCGACGAATAAAAAGATCCATCCGGATTGTCTCTTGCCCAGATGTCGAGCAATCCGGCGATCGAGCACCAAAGTCAAGCCCACAAGGATGAATAGTGCAGCGACAAGCAGGATGATAAGCATATACATTTTCGCCTGTAGGTGCCGGCTGATCACTCCAAAACAGAAAAAAAAGCGATCAGGCGCAACGAAACGGCAATAAAATTAGAGACACCAGCAAGAGGACTCCAATCATCACCAAAACGCATACGAGAGTGAAGAGCAAGGTCTTCTCCTTGGGCAAACCAAGAACAATTGGAGCACCAACATAAAAAAGATAAAAAGTATAGAGCGAACCGATAATAGTGAGAAGATTTAAAAAGGGCAAAACGGCAAATATCTGTGCCACCAGTGCGGCAGTGCCGGAATAGGCGACCAACTTGAAGGCTTTCTGGTCATCCTGAACTGCACCAAAACTCGGGGCCAACAGGTTGATGATAAAGGCGCTGATATAAAATCCCACCACAATCAACAGATATTGGACCAGGGCCAGGATCAGGCCGCCGAAGAGGTTCTCACCCGACAGGATTCCGCCAATATAGTGCGCCGCAACCGCCAGGCCGATCAGATAGGCGAGATAATTCTTCATAATGGTGATGGAATTGCTGCTTTCGCTGTTGATCAGCTGCCATTCAGCAGCCGGATTGCTGAGCAGCTTTTTGACACGGGCAATGATGGTTTCCATATGTTTTCTCCTTCTGGAAATGGGTAATCCGAACGAATTGCTGTGCCAATATACAAAAAAGCAAATTTTCCTTCAAGCCAAATGGTGGCAAGTTGATTTTTATGAAGAAATCCACACATTGTTGTGGCCGATTTTATCGCGCAATTCTTCGATCAGAGCGGAATTCGGATGCACCTTTAGGGTGCGCGAGCAAAGAAAATATTCCTCTTTAGCCTCGCTGCGCAGTCTGATATAGAGTGGGACTTCGCCGCTGTTCTCGTCGATCAGATGTCGAATTTCCTGCAACACCTCATTGTCAACCTTGTCGACCGAAATAGCCAGACAAACGCTTTTTGTAAAGCGTTCACGGGCTTGCTCCAGAGGAATCACCTCATCGACCAGCAACTTGGTCACTTCATTCTCTTCGGATCTGCTCAACTTGCCGATCACCATGACCATGCCTTCGTCAACGATCAAATGTCTATATTTTTCAAAGGCATCTGCAAACACCATGGCTTCGAGGTGACCGGTAAAGTCTTCCAAAGTATAAAAAGCCATTGGCCTGTTTTTACGGTCATAGTGAATTTTAATGTCTGTGATCAGTCCGCAAATATGCACGGTTTGGTCATCACGGGCTTCGCTGATGTTGTCGGTGTTGTAGGTCGAAAAAGTCTTGACCACATCGCGCACCCGATCTAGGGGATGGCCGGAAAGATAATAACCGAGCACCATTTTTTCCCGTTTGAGTTGTGTGGATGCATCCCACTCTTCGATTTGGCGCAGCGCCGGAGCAACCAATGTCAATTGATCGTCCATATCAAAAATTGAATATTGGCCGTTGGCCTTTTGGTTTTGCGCTTTCTGACCAAAGTCGATCGCGATTTCGACCGAATCAAATTTTTGCGCCCTGCTGCCTGGCAAATCATCCATTGCACCCGCTTCGATCAGGCTTTCGATGACTTTGCGATTGACAGCCCGCAGATCGATGCGGCTGCACAGATCAAACAGGTCTTTGTAAGGGCCATTCCGATCCCGTTCAGCCACAATGGCCTCAATAGCGCCACGGCCGACATTTTTAACCGCCGCAAGGCCAAACTCGATGGCATTCTCTCTGACCACAAATTCAGCATAACCCTGGTTGATGCTCGGCGGCCGGACACTCAACCCCATACGCCGGCACTCTTCCAAAAAGACGATGACCCGCTTGGTGTCATTCAGTTCGGTGCTGATGCTTGCGGCCATGAATTCTGCCGGATAGTAGCGTTTTAAAAAGGCTGTTTGATAGGCCACCAGTGAATAACACGCAGCATGCGATTTGTTGAAACCGTATCCGGCAAATTTTTCCATCATATCAAAGATCTGGTTGGCCGTGTCTTTGCCAATCTGCAGGCGCTTCGCCCCTTCGACGAATTGTGTCCGCTTCTCGGCCATGACCTTTTGATCTTTTTTGCCCATGGCTCGCCGCAGCACATCGGCCTGCGCCAGAGTAAAGCCGCCTATTTCGCTGGCAATCTTGATGACTTGCTCCTGATAGGCGGCAATGCCATGAGATTCTTTTAAAATCGGCTCGAGCAAGGGATGAAGATACTGAATCTTTTTCTTGCCTTTTTTATAAGAGATGAAATCATCGATAAAGTCCATCGGTCCCGGCCGGTACAGAGCATTCATGGCAATCAGATCTTCAAGACTTTCCGGGCCCAGTTTTTTCAGATTTTCCCGCATTCCGGCACTCTCGAACTGGAATACCGCAATCGTCTCACCGCGGGCGAACAAGCGATAGACTTCAGGATCGTCCAAAGGTATCGAATCGATATCGATCTCAATACCCCGCTGTTGATGCACAGCCTGCACACTCTTTTGGATCACCGTCAGGGTGCGCAAACCGAGCAAATCGATTTTCAATACCCCCACCCGATCCAGATATTTCATATCGTATTGGGTGGTGATATCCCCGTCTTTGGTTTTATAGAGCGGAATGAGCTCAGTCAATTCTTGCGGCGTGATCACCAACCCCGCAGCATGAATCGACGCGTGTCGAGCCAGTCCTTCCAATATCAAAGCATTTTTGATCAGCTTTTGATAGACCGGGCTTTTTCCCTCCAATTCTTTCAGTTCAGGCACTTTATCCAGGGCATCGGCCAGCTTGACCTTGAGCTGAGTAGGCACCAGCTTGGCAATCTTGTCCACATCGCCATACGGTATTTTTAACACTCGGCCCACATCGCGTATAACCCCGCGCGCGGCCATTGTGCCGAAAGTGATGATCTGGCAAACGTTTTTATAGCCATATTTCTCTTTTACATAAGTGATTACTTCTTCACGGCGGTCATTGCAAAAATCGATATCAATATCGGGCATGGACACGCGGTCAACATTGAGAAACCGCTCAAAAAGCAAGTGGTAGCGGATCGGATCGAGGTTGGTGATGCGCAAAACATAGGCAACCAAACTTCCCGCCGCGGATCCACGGCCCGGCCCTACCGGAATGTCCTGACTGCGGGCATAGCTGATAAAATCCGCAACAATCAAAAAGTAGCTCGCAAAGCCCATCTTTTTGATCACATCCAATTCTTTGCGCATTCTTTCAGTCAACTCAGGCGTGACTTGTTCGTAACGCTCCTGCAATCCTTTCCAGCACAGCTTTTCAAAGTAATCATCCAAATTGTCGCTTTCGGCCGCAGGCGGGATTTCCACGGCCGGCAGATGGTAAACCCCGAGCTCGATTTCGAGATTGCATTTGTCTGCCACTTCCAGGGTATTGCGCAAGACTTCCGGATGGTCAGAAAAACCGGCGGCCATTTCTGCAGCGCTCTTGAAATAAAGCTCATGGCTCGTGTAGCGCATCCGAGACGGATCGTCGTAATCCTTGCCCGTCTGCAAACAGAGCAAAATATCGTGCGCTTCGTGATCTCCTTTGTTCAGGTAGTGTATGTCATTGGTGGCCACCACCTTGATGCCCAATTCGTTTCCCAAGCGGATGAGTTCTGCACGAACCTGATCTTCTTCCTGGATGCCATGATTCTGCACTTCCAGGTAAAAATCGTCAGCAAAGATATCGCGGTACTCTTTTGCGCTGTTTTTTGCCGCTTCATAGCCTTGTTTGAGCAGGCGATTGGCTACCTCCCCTTTCAAGCAGGCCGATAATGCGATGAGGCCTTCATGATATTGCCGCAACAATTCCTTGTCGACACGCGGTTTGTAATAAAAGCCTTCCAGATATCCAGCAGAAATCAATTTCATCAAATTTCGGTATCCAGTCGAATCCTTGCACAACAGCACCAGATGAAAGGCATTGGCTCCAGTATCTGGATCCGCAGTCTTTTCCGTGCGTCCTCCAGGTGCCACATAAGCTTCAGCTCCAACCAGCGGTTTGACGCCGCTTTTGCTCTTTTTGCAGGCAGTATAAAACTCGATGGAACCAAACATATTTCCATGGTCAGTCAAGGCCAAAGCGGGCATTTCATACTTTTCAGCTTGACTGATCAAACCAGGAATCAAGCATGCACCATCAAGAAGACTGTAATGCGAATGGTTATGCAAATGGATAAACTCGGACACGGCAATCCTCATTTCAATGGCTGGGCGTGGATTTTTAATAGACAATTCAATTCACGGCGTTCGGAATATAAAATAGACACAAGCAATATCCGAAAGGGGCGATTGGCTAGGCAGGTTAAAGCGCTTTTTGCTACCTGCGCAGAACAGGTCGAGGTCATCTTTTGTTTTACATCCGGCTAAAGCGAGTCACATCGCTGACCACCGCCGCTCTGCGCACTGAAAAACAAATCCTATGGGTTCTGAATAGAGGACGAAAGATCCAACAGATCGAATGGCTCAGGTGTTGCGGTTATACCGCTGCGCAATACCGAGGTATTCGCTGTTACCAAATGAATTGATAAACGTCTCGAATTCCTTTTTTGCCATTTCAGGTTGATTGAGTCGAATATAGGACAGACCGATCATCAGCTGAGCATCGTCGTGTTTGTCTTTCTGGCTGTAGGCAAAAACTTTTTGCAATTCAAGAATAGCTTTTTGGTAATCTTTCAGGCCGAAATAGGATTCACCGATCCAATATTGGCAATTGTCGGCCATCAAATGATCGGGATAGCGGCTCAACAGAGATTGAAAGCCCTCAATGGCGTCATGATATTGATAACCTTCGAACTTGGACCGTGCAGCCTGATATTCAGCCATGAAGCCGCTGACCGAGCTGCCGACAACCGGACTTGAACTGTTCCTTGTCACCTGAGCGTAAGAACGACCTTGTGCCATGCGCTGTTCCAGTTCGCGGATGCGGGCGTCGCGGTTTTCGATGATCTGCCGCAAACTGTCGACCGCAGTGCTGCGCTCCAGCAAGGTTTTTTCAAGCCGCGCGACATCGTTGCGCACCTTGATGAACATATCTTCCGACAATCCCATGCTCTGTGCGGTTTCCGTCGGTGCGGGCGTGGAAACGCTTTGAGCTGCCGGCTCTTCCGTTTCGATCTCTGGAATCAAAAGTGCGAGCACATCATCCTCATCCTCATCCGCGTCGTCAACATCGTCTCTCACGGTTTGCTGTGCCACCGTCGATGTGGATTCAGTGGGTTCCAGATCATCGGCTAGATCGAGCATTTCAAGCAGTTCTTGCCTGAACTGATCGTCATCAGCTGACAGATCGTCTCCCCGACTTTGCGAGGCTTGTTGTTGTGCGCAGACGAGCATCAGACCGATTAAAATGATGCTCAAAGCAACAAACACCCACACAATTGATTTTCTATCGGAATTCATCACTCCCTCCATCCGCATCAGGTGCTGCTACCAAGGGATCAAGTGAATCGAAACTATGGATAAAATTCCTGCAGCCACCCCTGGATATCTTGAGATGCCAAATTTATGGATCGATGCACGCCAAAATGACAAAGCGCTATCGGCCCTTGTTGCCTAGAAAAATATAGTGATTTTCAGTTCATAAAAGCAAACTTTTTAATTCTCTAAAGGCAAAAAAAAGCAAGTTTTTTTAATTAATGTGAGGCGCGTGCCTCGGCAATCAATTCTCGCGCGCTGGACAGATGCGTTTCAGTGACGATTTCTCCGCCAAACAACCGCGCCACCTGTTCTGTGCGCTCGTCCTCGGTCAGCAAGCGTATCGACGTGCGGGTGCGGCCGTCAGTCACCGATTTTTCCACCAGATAGTGATGATGCGCCATACTGGCGATTTGCGGCAGATGAGTAATACAGAGCACTTGATGCGATGCAGCCAACTGCCGCAAATTGCGGCCGACCGATTGCGCGATCCGGCCTGATATGCCGATATCGATTTCATCAAATATCAACACCGGAATGCGGTCGTTATCGGCCAACAACGATTTTAAGGCCAACATAATTCGCGAAATTTCGCCTCCCGATGCCACCCTGGCCAAAGGTTTGAGCTCTTCCCCGGGATTGGTAGAGATGGCGAATTCCACCTGATCGATTCCGCGTGCATGAACCTGCACTTTCTTGCCGTCCGCCAACAGATAGGGTTCATCATCTGCTTCACGGGGTGTGATTGCTATCTCAAACCGTGCGTTCGGCATGCCCAGTTGGCTCAATTTATCCACAACTGCTTTGGAGATTTCCGTCGCCGCTTGCCGCCGTTCGGAAGACAAAGCGAAGCTTTCATCGCTCAATCGGTGGCGAACCTGGTCCAAGCGTTTCGAGAGAGTTTGCAATTCATCATCCAGGCTATCGATGCGCTGCAATTCGTTTTCCAGCTTTTCGCGATGCTGTAAAACCGCATCGATCGTGCCGCCATACTTTTTTTTCAACCCGGCCAACCTGGACAAACGCACGCGAATTTCTTCTAAACGCCCCGGGTCAAAGTTGAGAGAATCCGCATAGAGCCGCAGTGAACTGGCCAACTCATCCACAACGATCCGTGCTTGTTCGCAATCTTGCACCAGCCGAGAAAACGAGGGATCGATTTCAATCAGCTTGGTCAGATCGCGCGCCACGGTGGTGAGGATTTCAGAGGCCGACCCGTCTTGCTCATAGAGCCGCTGAAAAAGCGCAGTGCAATTTTCAAGCAGGAATTCCGCATGGCCGCTCAATTTTTCTTCTTGCAACAGGCGCTGTTCCTCATCGGTCTGCGGATCGATCGCCGCTATCTCTTGCTGCTGAAATTGCAGAGCTTCACGTGAACGACGGATTTCCTGTTCGCGCTGGCGCAGCTCGCGCAATTCGCGGATCAGGTTCAGCATTTCCCGATACGAGGACTCTGCAGCGACAGCCGCACTCTGCAAATGGGCAAAAGCGTCGAGAAAATCGAACTGTCGTGACGACAACAACAGGGATTGGTGTTCGTGCTGGCCGTGCAAATCGATCAACAGCTCGCCCAACTCGTGCAGGATTGTCAGTGGCACCGGCGAATCGTTGATCAAACACCGCCCCCGCCCTGCAGCCTTGATCTCCCGCCGGACCCAAAGCTCCCCTTCGTCCCAGTCGAGCTCATGGCGGCTGAAAAAATCCTTCAGCTCACCGTTTACTTGCAGCTGGAAGACCCCCTCGATGACCCCTTTTTCCTGACCGGTGCGGATGATGTCCCGATCCATTTTTTCACCCAAAAGAGCGCCTAAAGCGCCGATCAGGATCGATTTGCCTGCGCCAGTCTCACCGGTAATGATGTTCAACCCGCCGGCAAACTCGATTTGTATTTCGTCGATTAGAGCGATATTTTTTGCATAGAGTGTCTTGAGCATGGCCCGAACACTTTTTTTCGCAATCACTTGCCCCTATCCGCTCAAGGGCGAACAACCGCCACCTTGCCGACAGCCGACTGTCCACCCTGCGCGGTGACCAGATACAAATAGATGCCACTCGCAACGAATTCCTGATGGTTGTTTTTACCATCCCAAACCGCCTGCGAGCCCATCACTTGCGATTCAGGAATTTTCCGAACCAGAACGCCTTCCGGCGTATAGATCGAGACTGATGCCTGCGCGGCCAATCGGTCGATCACAAAACGGGGGTTGGGACCGCTGATGATAAATGGATTCGGATACCCTTTTACCAGGTCAAGGGATTTTTCCGGTCGAGCATAAGTGGTTTGCAGTCGAGAAAGGCCATTGGTCGTGCCGATGTAGAGTTCACCGGTGCGATGATTCATGGCAAAGGAAGTGATGCGGTCGGAAACCAGCGGGCTGTTGGAGGTGCTGAAATGTTCCCACGTGAAACTGTCATTGGCCAGGCGTGAAAATCCGCCGCTGGTGCCTAGCCATTTGTTGTTTTGGGTATCGACCATGAGTGTCGTAATATCGTCGTTGATCACCGAAAAGCGCACCCCGACCTGCCCTTGAAACCAGTAATTCAATCCTTCAGGGGTACCGACCCAGACAACTCCATCCGAATCGACGGCCAACGATTGGATAGCCATACTCTGCAGACCATCGCTTGTGGTTAAGCCCTGACTCAGATCGTCATCCGCTTTGTTAAAGATCGTTCCGCCGTCCTCGAGCACCTTGATGCCTCGGTCGGCGGTGCCAATCCATTTGCGGCCAGCATTGTCGATGGCCAACGCTGAAATTGCCAGAGAACCGATGCCGTCGCTGGTCGAAAAATACTGCCAGCGGTTTTCAGGACTGACGACCGCCAAAACATTGCGGTTGGCAGCCTCTCGATTGAGAATCCACATATTGCCCTGCAAATCGGCCACCAAGCCGGTGGTTACCACATAATTGAGATCGTTCGGGATCCCTGACAGACGGTTGTTGGTGGCATCCAGAACAGTGTAGCTGACTGGATCGCTATTGGGATCGATGATGGTAACACCGCCGCCCCAGGAGGCAGCCCATATTCGATTCGAACTATCGACAGCCAGAGCGCGAAAATCATCGGCATGCGACGGAGCCTGAGGATCCCAGAATCGCCGGGCATAGGTGGTCCAGCTGCTGCCGTCAAAGCGCGAAATGCCTCCCCCTGGATTCGGGGATGAAGCCCAGAGGTTGCCATCCCGATCGACAGCGAGCGCGCTGAAGGCATTGCTAACCGGCCCTCCGGCACGAAAAGACTCCCATGCATTGCTGTTTGTCGCAAAACGCGCCAGTCCGAGATCGGATTGGATCATCCAAAGCTGACCATCGCGGTCGGTATTGACTTGCTTGACATGGTTTAGTGCCGGGCCGCGCAATTGCCAGGCGTCGGCTGCAATCTGGGTGAAAACGCCAGCGGATGTTGCCACGGTCAAAAATCCTTGGCCGTCTGCAACGGCATCGGTCACCGATAAACCCGAATGCGCAATCACTTGCCAGCGCGATCCGTTGAATAAGGCCAATCCCTTGTCTGTCCCAGACAGAATCTGGTCAGCGATTCTTTTGACAAAATAACAATGGTTGTCCGGCAACCCGTCTTGCACGGTGAAAAGTTGCCACATGGCTGGATCTTTGAGGTTGGGGTAGTCGAGTGAATTTCGCTTGATGCCGTTTTCGGTGGCCAACCAGATCTCCCGCCCGATGATGGTCGTTCGATTGGTTTCTCCGACGTGCCAGGTCTCTTTGGTTTCCCAAAAGGTGTGGTCAGCCGATTTGCTCACATCATAGAGGCTGACGCCTATGGAAAGAGAGACGAATATCGAATCGCCAAAGGCCAATAAATCGCGGATACCAACTTTGCGGTAATCGTTCTTGATGATCCATTCAGCAGAAACCGGATCAAGGATATTGAGGTTTCCTTCTGCCGTCGCGACCCATACTCGGTTTCGCTGGTCGACGGTGACGGCGACCAGATCATTTCCCGCCAATCCCTCGGTATTGGTGATGACGGAAAAATTCGATTGCTGGCGGTCAAACCGCAACAGGCCCCCATTGGTCGCACACCAGATCGCCTCCTCGCCCACTGCAAAACGGCGAACATCACCTGTATGCGTAAAGGTTTTCCATTCACCAGCCTGTGCAAAAATCCGCTCTGGTGCAGCCAATAAGGCAAAAGCACACCCTGTAAAAGCGGCGATCGCGCAGAGGAGTTTTCTGCAGTTAATCACGATAGATCTCTCCGTTCTGGATTCTGTGCGGTCGGCAGCGGACTGAGTCGCAGCTATGATGGTGGCAACGCAATCGATTAGCAAGGAGTAGAGATGACGTCTCGACGCGGAATCGACCGATTGCCCCAGATGGTCTTGCCGGTCGGTTACCGGCTCAGGAAATTTTGCTGAACAGGTCCGCCATTTCTATTGCACCTAACGCTGCGTCCCAGCCTTTGTTCCCAGCTTTGGTGCCGGCGCGTTCGAGCGCCTGTTCCAGTGTGTCAGGAGTGATAACGCCGTAAGAAATCGGCAGCGAATATTCGAGCCCCACCTGAGCGATCCCTTTGGTGACCTCGGCAGAGATATATTCAAAGTGCGGCGTGGCACCGCGGATGACTGCACCCAGACAGATAAGGGCGTCAAACTTTTTGCTGGCGGCCATTTTTTTAGCGGCGACCGGTATTTCAAACGAACCCGGCACCCAGACGATATCGATCTTTTGCATGTCGGCGCCGTGGCGTGCAAGGCAGTCCAGCGCGCCTGCCAACAACTTGCTGCAGATCAGCTCATTGAATCGGCTGACGACGATTCCGAACCGCTTGCCTGCAGCGCTCAATTGTCCTTCATAAATAACCGGCATGGTCATTCCTTAATTTTTGCCTCGTTTTCCGGCAGCAGGATCAAATGTCCCATCTTATCCCGCTTGGTTTGCAAATAACGCCAATTGCATGAATTGGGCTCGATTTCAATCGGCACTCGTTCAACCACTGTCAGGCCATAGCCATCCAGGCCAACGACTTTTTTGGGATTGTTGGTCAAAAGGCGTATTCGGCGCACACCGAGATCATACAGGATTTGAGCGCCAATGCCATAATTGCGCAAATCGGCGTGATAACCGAGTTCCTCATTGGCTTCTACTGTGTCACGGCCGTCGTCTTGCAGAGCATAGGCGCGGATTTTATCCGCCAGACCAATTCCCCTTCCTTCCTGACGCATATACAAAAATACGCCGCGGCCTTCCTGATCGATCATGCGCATGGCCAACTGCAGTTGATCGCCGCAATCACAGCGGTTTGAGCCAAATACATCTCCGGTCAGACATTGCGAGTGTACGCGCACCAGCACCGGTTCATCGGTTTGCACCTCTCCTTTTACCAGCGCGACATGATGTTGCTCATCGACATCACTTTCGTAGACATGCATGATGAACGTGCCGTATCGGGTCGGCAGATTGGCAGTGGCATATTTTTTAACCAAAACTTCAGTACGACGGCGATATTCGATCAAATCTTGAACGGTTATCATCTTGAGATCGAATTGCTTGGCAATTTCCCGCAATTTGGGCAGACGTGCCATGGTTCCGTCGTCATCCATGATTTCACATAACACGCCGGCGGGATAAGCGCCAGCCAAACGCGCCAGGTCGACCACCGCTTCTGTGTGACCGGCGCGCCGCAAAACCCCACCTCGGGCTGCGGCCAACGGGAAAATATGTCCCGGCCGGGCGAAATCGACTGGTCTGGAAGCCGGATCAACCAACGCCAGAATGGTGCGGCTCCGATCGTGGGCCGAGATGCCGGTGGTCACATTTTTAATCAAATCGACGGAAACGGTAAAGGCAGTGCCAAGCAAGGCGGAGTTTTGTACCACCATGGGTTCGATGCGCAATTCTTGCAGACGCTGCCCGGTCATGGGAACGCATATCAAACCCCTGCCATATTTGGCCATAAAATTGACTTTTTCAGCACTGGCTTTTTCCGCCAGCATGATAAAGTCGCCCTCGTTCTCCCGATCCTGATCATCGACAACGATAACGATCTTGCCATCTTTTAGATCTTGCAGAGCTAAAGGAATAGAATCGAAATGATAGTTTTCCACTTTACAACCCAAAACTTAAATGGAATATCCCCATTCAGTCAGTTTGGACAGGTCGATGCCCTCCGCATTCGTGCCCTGCCCATGAATAAACCTATAGATATACTTGCCCAAAATATCGACTTCGATATTGATCACGGCACCGACTTTTTTTTGCGCCAAAGTGGTCGATTCAGCGGTGTGTGGAATTACCGCCACCTCAACTCGATCCGCAGCAAGCCCGGCCACGGTCAGACTGACGCCATCCAGGGCGATTGAACCTTTTTCGACACAAAATTTGAGCAGATCGGCATGGGTAAAGATGCGCAACCAATAGCCGGGTGCTCGGCGTTCGATCGCCTGCAGGATCCCGGTGCCGTCGATATGCCCTTGCACAAAATGGCCTCCCAAACGGCCATCCAGGCGCAGCGAGCGTTCAAGATTAACCTCTTCGCCAACCTGCAGAGCGGCCAGATTGCTGCGCTGCATACTCTCTTCAACTGCCTCGACCGCCAAAATGGGCCGCTGCAATTCGACGATCGTCAGGCATACTCCATTGACGCTGACGCTGTCGCCGATCTTGGCATCGCTGCAAATCCGTTCCGCCTGGACTGCAAGGCGTCGACCTCGACCATAAGGTTCGATCCGTTTAACAAAACCGACTTGTTCGATCAATCCAGTAAACATCGCTTTTCTCTAAACGAACCGGGAGCGGCCTTCTCCCTATTCATTGAACATGAAATCAGCACGGATCAAAAAGTCCTCTTCCAACCGCCTGATTTTTACATTGCCGAGGCGCAGGGCGGAATTGATGTTGCGTATTCCCAGATCGCCGACTGCATCGATTCCCGAACCCAAGATTTTTGGAGCGACAAAAAGGTAGAGCCGTTCGGCATAGCCATTCCTGATACACTCGGTTTGCACCGTACTCCCACCTTCGATCAACAGCGACGTGATACCGCGCTCCACCAACAGCGTCCACACCGCCGGCAGCGCCGCCCAACCGCGGTCGTCCTGCGGAAACACCTCAACCTGAGCACCGCGTTCCTCGATCCGGGCTATCTTTTCTTTTGACGCCCGGTCGGTGGTGATCAACAAGGTGTTCTGTGCCAGCCCGCTGTCCAACACTTTGGCATCCAGAGGCACACGCAGTTGGCTGTCCAGTATGATCCGGCGAGGAGAAGGACCGGGGCTGTAACGCACAGTCAGTTTTGGATCATCGGTCAATAAAGTGCCGATACCGACCAAAATCGCATCATGCTTTGCCCGAATCTGATGGGCCATTTTTCTGGATGGCTCGGCAGTGATCCATTTGGAATGGCCGGTGCTGGTGGCGATCCGACCGTCCAAAGTCTGAGCGATCTTGATCGATAGATAGGGCCGACCAGTTTTTTGTGCATGGATGAATCCCCGGTTCAACTCACGGCATTGTTCTTCGAGAACACTCTCGGTAACCGAAATCCCTTTGGAACGCAAAAAAGTCACGCCCCGCCCATCGACCTGTGGATTGGGATCTCGCATGCCGATCACCACTCTCGCGATCCCGGCCTTGAGGATCGCTTCGGTGCACGGCCCTGTCTTGCCTTGATGCGAACAAGGCTCCAAATTCACATACAATGTCGCTCCGGCGGCAGCATCTCCAGCTTTAAGCAAAGCATTGACCTCGGCGTGGGCTTGCCCAAATTGCTGGTGATAGCCTTCAGCGATAAATTGACCGTCCTTGACAATGACCGCGCCAACCAGAGGATTTGGACTCACTTGCCCCCGTCCCTTTTCCGAGAGCAGCAGAGCCCTTTTCATGAATTCTGCATCCGTTTTCTTTTGGCTGTCGCCACTGTTATTCAAAGTCGGTTCACCTTTTGTTCACCCACACCCGAGTGTGGCCGGTCTTGAGGCCAATATAAAAACGCCCTAAAAGAGATCTTTCAGGGCTGCCGAAAATGCTTTCATGTGTAATAACCATTGCAGAAGCCGAAATATTCGGTTTAATTTGCTCCTGCCGATCATCGGGCAAAATATAGTCATAAAAGCCGGGCAAAGCAAGACAATTCTAGGCTTTTCAGGAAGAAGAGCCTTGGCCACTGGATTTTGCGCCGGCTTGCGGTAAGCGAATCCAACAGTCCAGGACTATCAGAGTTGTAAGTGTTCTTGTGGCCGACGGCATACCCTGTATCGCAATGATCTTCTGAAGATTTCGCGGCGTTTCATGAACTTGACCACCTACGCTATATATAGTAGATTGTGCTAAAAATATCACAAAATATCGAATTTTTCTGTTGACATTGACGCGAAAATTGATACATTTCTTTACGGCTCTTGCATAACCTGAGCGGATTCCACTTCCCCTGGTTATCGGTCTACGCAGCGACGCATCCACGGATTGGCACCAGTAAGAGCGTCATTTCACATCCTGAATCAAATGATCAACCATCCCAGTTTATCGATTGCAAAGCCTGATCGAAGTAGAGAATGTTGATTCTCCTATTTCAACAAGGCTTGGTGGGGTGTTTTTGCTTGGAATCAAGAGCTGGTATTCAATCAAGCAAACCAGCCGTTCTGAAAAAATCCTAAGGGGATTTGTTGCCTCCACACATAGAGGTTCATCGCAATCTTTCATACACGGTCTGGCATCAATAAGCAATCGCTTTTGTCGCATTAGAATAAGACATGGCACCAAACAATCGACATCGACCTCATCGAAACACATGTGTACAAGTGAAATGAATCAATTGTTCTATGCACCGCCCATTTTCCATGCACTAAATCGCAGTGAATCTTATGGCATGGGCTGATTTTTTAGGCCCACGCGCAATAAGCAAAACCGGTCGAGGGGAGAGATGAAAAAAACAGCTGAGCCAAGCCAGTTGGGCTTGGAAATTGCAGAGACCAGCAATCTGCCGAATATAAAGGAAAAGTTGTTCATTCCTCGTTTTTTTTCCACTGCCGGCGTCCATCCGTATGAGCAGATCGAGTGGACACAGCGCAGAGCGACCATCATCGATGACAAGGGAGAGGTCATTTTTGAGCTCAAGGGAGTCGAGGCGCCTGTTTCCTGGTCGCAAACCGCCATCAACATTGTTGCCTCCAAATATTTCCATCTGTCCAACGATTCTGATTACCCTGCCGAAAACAGCATTAAACAATTGATCGACCGTGTGGTCAACACATTGGCTGAATGGGGTCAAAAAGGCGGTTACTTTGCCAGCGAGGATGATGCAGACAGCTTTGCCGGCGAACTCGCCCATCTGCTGGTCAATCAAAAGGCATCCTTTAACAGCCCGGTCTGGTTCAATATGGGCATCGAAAAACGGCCGCAATGCTCTGCTTGTTTCATCAACTCGGTCGAAGATCGCATGGAATCGATTCTGGATTTGGCAAAAACCGAAGGCCTGCTGTTCAAATATGGATCCGGAACCGGAACCAATTTTTCCGCTCTGCGCTCTTCAAAGGAAAAGTTGGCCTCTGGCGGCTATGCCTCCGGCCCGGTCTCGTTCATGCGCGGCTATGATTCCTTTGCTGGAGTGATCAAGTCCGGTGGCAAGACGCGGCGTGCGGCCAAAATGGTCATCTTAAACGCCGATCATCCGGATATCGAAGAGTTTATCCGCACCAAAGCGCATGAAGAGAAGAAAGCTTGGGCGTTGATCGAAGCTGGCTATGACGGTTCGTTCGGTGGTGAAGCGTACAATTCGGTCTTTTTCCAAAATTCCAACAACAGCGTGCGCGTTACCGACGATTTTATGAGGGCCGTGCAAAAAGACGATGAATGGCACACCCGCGCAGTGACCACGGGTAAGGTCATCGATACCTATAAAGCCCGTCATCTTTTCAATTTGATGGCCGAGGCCGCTCATATTTGCGGCGACCCGGGTATTCAATTCCACACCACCATCAACAGCTGGCATACTTGCCCAAACAGCGCGCCAATCAACAGCTCCAATCCCTGCAGCGAATATATGTTTGTCGATGACTCGGCGTGCAATCTTTCATCGTTGAATCTCTTGCGTTTCGTCAAAGAAAACGGTGACTTTGATACAACTGCGTTTCGACGGGCTGTCAATGTGATGATTGTTGCGCAAGAAATCATCATCGACAATTCCCGCTACCCGACCAACTCAATTACGGATAACAGCACCAAATTCCGTCCGCTGGGCCTGGGATACGCCAATCTCGGTGCCCTCTTGATGTATTATGGTCTCCCCTATGACAGCGATGCCGGCCGGGCTTTGGCGGCCACGCTGACCGGCTTGATGACCGGGCAGGCTTATCTCTCCTCCGCTGTTTTGGCCAGTTCTGTCGGACCTTTTGCGGAATTCAGCCGCAACCGCACCCCGATGATGCAAGTGATGCGCAAACATCAAGCTGCACTGCAGAAAATTGAAAAGGATTTTGTCCCACCTGCGCTTTTCGCAGCAGCCGAGCAAGCCTGGGCCGATGCCATCGAAACAGGGGAAAGATACGGCTATCGCAATGCCCAGGTGACTGTTTTGGCTCCTACCGGAACGATCGGATTTATGATGGATTGCGATACCACTGGCATCGAGCCCGATATCGCTTTGGTCAAATACAAAAAGCTGTCCGGCGGTGGTTTTATCAAACTGATCAACCAGACCATCCCTTCAGCCCTCAAACGCCTCAACTATTCAAACGCTCAGATCGAGGATGTCGTCAATTATATTCAAGAGAAGGATACAATCGAGGGCGCGCCGCACCTGTCCAGCGAGCACTTGCCGGTTTTTGATTGCGCTTTTAGACCCACCAACGGCCAGCGGTCGATTCATTACATGGGTCACGTCCGCATGATGGCGGCCGTCCAGCCCTTTATCTCGGGTGCGATCTCGAAAACCGTCAATATGCCCAACGATGTGATTTCGCAAGATATCGCCGAAGCTTATCTGCAAGCCTGGGAATTGGGTCTTAAATCGATCGCCATCTATCGCGACGGATCCAAGCGCACGCAGCCCCTGAACACCAACGCAAAAACGAACAAAAAGCACCCCTTGCCCGCGGCGCAAAATAACGATCAAACCGCGCCAATCGAGAACGGCAAACGCCGACGCTTGCCCGATGAACGGCACGCATGGACACACAAATTCTCGATCGGTGGGCATGAAGGCTACATCACGGTCGGTGAATACGATGAAAAAACGCCAGGTGAGATTTTCATCGTCATGGCCAAGGAAGGCTCGTTTGTTTCCGGATTGATGGACATTTTCTCAACCGCCATTTCGATCGGCCTGCAATATGGCGTTCCGCTCAAAGTATTTGTCGACAAATTCAGCCACACCCGTTTCGAGCCCTATGGCTTTACCAACAATCCGAACATTCCCATTGCCAAATCGGTCAGCGACTACCTTTTCCGCTGGTTGGAAGACAAATACCTCAAGACCAACCAAACAAAACCGAATGCTGAAACGGCAGAATCGATTCTTCCTGAGGAGTTCAGGTCTGCTGAAACAAGGAGTGAACCCACTGCCAGTGATCGTGAACTCTATTTGCGGCAAGAAGATGCACCGCCCTGTCATTCTTGCGGTGCCATCATGGTGCGCAATGGCGCCTGCTACAAATGCTTGAATTGTGGAGAAACAAGCGGTTGTTCTTGATCATCGTTGCAAACATGTAACCACAGGAAACAAAAAAGCCCGATTTCGTATCGGGCTTTTTTTATCTGTTCCGAGGGAAAATCGGACCAATCGCAGGCAGTGTTTACCTCGTGCGCCGCTTGGTTGGCCATGGCTGCCTACTTGATCTTGTCGACCTTTTCCCCCATCGCGGATCCCGTTTTCTTGACAAATCGTTTGCTTTTCCCGGGAGCGCCGGCGTCGAAACCGCCCCAGGAATCGGGATCGGCATTTAAATGTGCTCATTGTTGCTGAATGGCGTTGATCGCTTCCTCTTCGCTCGCATAGTTGACCAGAACATCTCTGAGGTGAGCGATCTGCAGCAAAGTCAGGACCCGTTTTTGGGCGCCGAACAGCAAAAATGCGATTCCGTTTTCACGCGATTGCCGCAAACCAAAAAGCAATGCGCCTAATCCAGAACTGTCAGCATAGGTCACTTGACTCAGATCGACGATGATTTTAGTTCGGTTTGTGTTGCTCAACAATACCAGAACCTGGGCTTTTAAATCAGGTGCAATCATCGAATCCAGCCGCGGTTCCTTGAGCCTGAGAACAGCGATATCGTCAACTTCTTCCAGTAAAAAATTCATGACAAGCTCCTCTTTTTCTTCCTCTATTTGGCACAAACCGATCTCTTCCAACGACTATTTCTTGCGGCATTTATTGCCCGTCGGACAATGAAGAACAAAAGCCTCCAATGTAAAGCCGTGAACAGCGAACCCCAAAAGGTTGGTGGTCATACCGCTCTCTGTTGACGAGAAATCCATTCATCATCCAGATTCAGTTTCAATCGAATCTACAACCATACACTCTTTTGCCCAGATTCGGCGTTAACCGAATCAAAAACATTCAATCACTTATTCTTGATGCAGCTGCGAAAAGGGCACTTTTAACCCTACGCGCATTGCCATCAGATTGATTTTCTTTAAGATCCGGTGCTGCGCACCGAAAACAGATATCAACAATTACGAAAGTTAAGATACATCATTTTTTGCAACAACGCAACGATTTCAACGAGGAAGCATTGCTCCTGATTCCGAATGGTTGAGCTCCCATAATTTGGCATATTTGACAGCAACATAGGCAGACGAGAGCAGGCAAAGCATCCATCCTTGCACGCCGTCGAGAAAACCGCGTTTGAACAGATACATCTTGATAAACAAAAAGGTCGGTCGCAGCAGCAGATCCCACAACCTCGCATGCCGCTGCTTATCCGCCAAATCTTCAGCTGCCAGCGAAGTATACTGGTTGAATTTGTCGAAATAGTGTTCCAGGTCCATATCGGTAAAATGCAGCAAGTCATTATGCAGCCGCCTGCGCTCACCGCTGAGTTCCAATCCCTCGTGTACCTTGCGGTCATTGAATCGACCCGATTCTCGGCGAAACAAACGCAAAACATAACCAGGATACCAGCCGCAATGGCGAATCCAGCGGCCCAGGAAAAAAGCCTTGCGGCTGATTTCGTAACCGTGCACAGCAGACGGTTGGTCAAGGGTGTGACGAATCTCTTGCGCCAACTCAGGCGTCACTCTTTCGTCAGCATCGAGCCATAAGACCCAATCCCCGGAGGCATGAGCCAGGGCGAAATTTTTGTTGGCGGCATAGCCCATGAAATCCGTGCTATAGACATGCTCTGTGTACTGTCTGGCTATCTCGACTGTGCGATCCGGACTTTTTGAATCGACCACGATGATTTCATCCGCCCAGGCGACACTTTCCAGGCAGGCGGCAATATTCTTTTCTTCGTTATAGGTGATGACAATGACCGAAAGGAGCATTAAACCATCTCCTTTTGCCGCTGCTGCAATGTTTCAGCAGGCAGTTGTTGATAATACCAGATCTTCATATAAAGCGCCATTTTGACCAGAGCACTTATCCAACTCAACAAAAAGCCATAAAAGCCATCCAAAAAAGCTCGTTGCACGATAAATTTATGCAAAAACGCAGAGAGCGGATGGGTGATAAAATGGCTTGGCCGCACTCGCTTGCGATCCAGCCGATCCAGAGCTTCGAGGGTTGAGTAACGGTTGAGTTTTTCCAGGCTGTGGAACAGCGTAGGATGGGAAAAGTGATCGAGGTCTTGTGTCAGGGTACCAATCCGGCCTTCAACCAAAAAGCCTTCATGCACCCTTGCAGAGCTTAGGCCGGTTCGGTTGCGGCGAAAAAGCCGCACCTGATATCCGGGATACCAGCCTCCGTAACGCATCCATTTGCCCATAAAATAGGACCGCCGAGCGATGCGGAAACCATCGAAATCCGTTCCGCCTTTGAGCAGAATCAGGATCTCTTGCCACAATTCCGGACGCACCCGTTCATCTGCATCGAGGCTGAGCACCCACTCATGGGTTGCCTGATCAAGCGCAAATTGCTTTTGCGCAGCAAAACCATCCCAAGCGCGAATGTAAATTTTATCGGTGAACTCGTGACAGATAGCGCGTGTGCGATCGGTGCTCTCTGCGTCGACGACAACAATTTCATCGGCTTGACGAACACTCTCAAGGCAAGCCCGGATATTTTCTTCTTCATTTTTCGTGATGACAATGACAGAAAGCTTTTTCATGATGCCCAAAGCCTGTTTTTTTTCACGCATCGATGCACTGCTTCCAGAACCCTTGACGGGGCGAGCTGTAACATGCAACGGATGTCCGGACAATCTGTGCGATTGCATCCCAGGCAACTCAGCTCGTTCTGACAGACCACTTCGTGTGGTTCGCCGTAGGGTCCTTGTTGTTGGGGACGTGTGGGTCCAAAGAGTCCCACACAGGGAGTGCCCAGTGCCGCGGCGATGTGCATCGGACCAGAATCCGTGGACACCAGCAGATCAAGCCTCGGTAGAAAACAGCCCAGCTCCTTTAGGTCGGTCGGGGGCAGAGCAATGGCAGAGGAACCGATCATTTTCTGCAGCTGATCAGCCGCCGTTTTTTCGCCCGGTCCCCAAATCAAAACGAAGTGCGGGGCAAAATCCCGTTGCAACAGCATCGCCAATTCAGCGAATTTTTCCAACGGCCAACGCTTAGCCGGCCACCCACCGGAAAAATTAAAACCGATAATCCGTTTCCCGGCAAGCCGGTTTTGCGTCCAAAAGTGGTCGGCGATCTTGCAGTCGGATGAAACGACCAAACGAGGGTTGCGTGCAACGATCGGCACACCTATCGCACTCAGAGCATCCAGATGCCATTCCACCTCATGCAGCTGATCCGCACGTGAGGGAACCACGACATTATAAGCCAAACTGCGCAGGCGAAAATCATAACCGATGCGATGGGACGCACCGCTAAACAGGGTCAACCAGGCGCTTCGCGGATTGCCAAAAAAGTCAAAGACCAGATCATACTTTTCCCGTCGGATGTCCATCAGCAGGTGCAGCGATTCTTTCCAGCGGTGCAGCCGCAACCAAACGCTCCGGTCCTTTTTCGGCAAAACAAACACTCGGCGAACAACCGGATGGTCGATCAACAAATCCCGGCAAAAGGCTTCGGTAAGAAAATCGATTTGTGCGTGAGGAAAATGGGCGCGAAGATTGTCCAGTACCACTGTTGACATGACCACATCGCCGATCGCGCGCAGCTTGATGAGCAAAATCTTTTCTGCTCCCTGAATTGGCGGCTGCGGATGAAAAAGCCCGGCAACCTTTGTCCCGGGCTTGGATGAATGCATAGGGTTCATATCATTTTGCGCTTGTGCAGCGCCTTTTCGATCGTTTTGTTGAGACCCGTAGTTGTCGGCAAATTTGCCACCTCAGACAACTCAAACCAACGTGCATCTGTACTGTCGCTGGCAGCCTGCAATTCTCCCGCCACATAATCGGCTAAAAAATCAGCGATGATATAATGATATTGGATCTTGCCGGTTTCGTCTGGCTCAATGTATTCAGTTAAGTCAATCAAATCATTAATTTTGCAAACTATGCCGCATTCTTCCGCCACTTCGCGCCGTGCGGCATCAGCCAAGCTCTCCCCTACCCGCACCGCTCCACCGGGAAAAGTCCATCTTCCCTTTTGTGGATTGTTGCCGCGCTGAATCAGCAAAAGCTTTCCCTGATAAAAACAAACAGCACCTGCTGCAACTCGCGGATATCTTGGATATTCTCTCTTCAACAAATCCCCGGAATCAATTCGATACCAATAAGAAAGCAACCGCTCTGGCCGGGCTACTCCCAGTCATCATCACCTTCCCACTCTGGAGTACCTTCCAGCCAATCCTCTTCTGACTCATCCCACTCTTCGTCCTCTTCGTCAAGCTCCCAATCTTCTTCTTCCTCGTCATCATCCTCTTCTTCCTCTTCCTCATCTTCTTCTTCCTCTTCCTCTTCCGCTTCCGCTTCCCAGGACGCATCCCATTCCGAGTCTTCTTCCTCCTCGTCACCCTCTTCGACCACTTGTTCGTCCTCTACCCAGTCAGCCTCTTCTTCATCGGCATCTTCGTCCCATTCGTCCTCATCATTTTCATCGAGAGGGACGTCATCCTCCTCAAACTCGTCGTTGTCGCCTCGCATTGAAGCAGAGAATTGCTCCTCGCGATCGTCGCTATCATCGATGAAATTTGGCATATCCATAAATCCTTATTAAAGTTACTAGTTAGAATAAATAACCTTTGGGGAATAAGCAGATCAATTCCTCCCAGACACTTACCCCCGTGATTCGGTGTTGACCGAATCACGGCATTTACCATCTACAACAATCTACGCAGTTATGGAAAAGTCCTTTTGGCACTTTTGTGCTTCACAGTGCCTTTGATTTCGTTGGTCATTCGGTGCTTTGCACCGCATCCAGGTCCCTATGGCCGCGAAAATAAGTATTGCCTAACCAAGATGCAACATATTTTTTCCATGCAGCACTCATTCGGTCTGTGATTTAAGATAGAAATCTAAAAATAAAGGTCAACAGTTTTATTGGCTGGCAAAGCGGTTAGTTTGCTCACCCGGCTTTCTCTGCCACAGGGTACATTTTCAGCATGCCCATCGCCTGTGAGACAACCTCCTCAACCGCAACGGATTCGCAGCGATGGTCTGGTGCGCGAAGCGAAACAAAGCGGTCACCGACCGGTTTCCATTCTTCCGGCGGTGTAGGACCAAAGATGGCGATTAAGGGTGTATCGACCGCGGCAGCGAGGTGCATCACGCCGGTGTCATTACAGATGAATAAACTTGCATGTGAAAGTATGGCTGCCAATTCGCGGATGTCTCGACATTGAAAGCTTATTGCCTCGGTTTGCAGGTTTTGCATCAGGTTGGTTGCCAGTTCATCCTCAGCTGGCCCCCAGGTAACAAAAAACTGGCAATTGGACATTGCTGCCAAGCGATTGGCAACTTGGGCAAAGTATTGCGCCGGCCAGCGATTCAGGATTTTGCCGGCACCAGGGTGCAGAGCGACCAGCGGTCGTTCAGCGTTCCAGCCGCTTTTTTGCAGTCTTTCAGCCGCATGCTGCCTTTCTTCCTGCAACAATGTCATGTGTTCCGAATGATCAGCGGTATCCGCGCCGATCGCACGAACAATATCGAGGTTCTTTTCGTTTTGGGGCAGGGGCAGATCCCGATAAGGCGCGATGAGATTGTAAAAAAAGTTATGTTCAAGGCCAACAAACCGCGGTTGGTCAGAGCCAAGAATGAAGCGCGCTCCGGAAAATCTCGCAATGAGATCACTGGAAAGCGAATGTGAAACAGTGTTCAAAACCACAGCGAGGTCAAAATCCTGGCGCAATTGGCGCCAGAATTGGCTGGCATAGGAAAGATTCCATTGCCGAAATTGGTCGTGAAAGACAATGACCTGGTCGATATAGCGGTTGTGCATTGCCAGAGCTGCGGAATAGGGCCTCGCCACAACCGATATTTCCGCAGACGGATAAAATGCCCGCAGAGCGCGAAAGACAGGTGTGGAAAGCAGAAAATCACCGAGTTGGTCGTGCTGACGAATGACCAAAATCCGCTTTGGCGGATTGGCGGCCAGGTCGGCAAAGGCCGCTTTCGGTGCCCGTGCCAGGCTTTGCAGCAGGCGCAAAAAAAGAGTTTTAAATTGCCGTTCCATTTGGATCACTTTTTTAGTGCTGTTTTTGTCACAGTGGGTTGGGATTGGCTGGAATCATTCCTGAAACGGTTTTCTGTTGACATGGTTCCAGATGTTTGCAAAAAGTTCTTCCAGCCGGTCAATCATGGTATCCAATTGAAAAAGATCGAGTACGCGTTCACGGCCGCAGCGGCCGAAACGCCTGGCCAGTTCAGGATCCAGTACTATTTGCTGCATGGCTTCGGCCAACGCATCGCTATCGCCAACCGGAACAATCCGTCCCGTCGTCTGATCAACGACGATTTCCGGCATGCTGCTGATTGCTGTGGTGATACAGGGTTTGCCTGCAGCCATGGCTTCAATCAACACAATACCGAATCCCTCCCAGTGAGACGGCAGGACCAGGCAATCGATCGCCTGCATGACCGACGGGATTTGCCGGTGGAAACCGACCAAATGCACACAATCGGTCAGGCCATTTGTTGCCGCAAACTGGCGAATTTTGTCTTCGAGAGGACCGATGCCACAGAGAACGAGATGAACATGGTTGACCGAGCTGGCGACATGGGCGAAAGCAACCAGCAACTCATCGATCCCTTTGCGTTCATCCAGTTGACCGACGAAACCGATGATGCGGTGCGTCAGGGGGATTCCCCACTCTTGGCGCAAATCCCGCTCGGGAGGCGCCATAAAAGGGCAAGGATCGATGCCATTGTAGATCACCTGCACCTTGCCTTCGGCAAGCCACGGTGAATGGCGCAGCAGCGCGCGTTTGGTGGCCTGACTGTTGGCAATCACCGCATCAGCCAGATAGCCATAGCTGAGTCGATATTGGAGACGATTTTTAAGCGGATAATCGATACCACGGCGCGGTATGACCGCACAACCGGGCGCAAAAAGGGCGGCGAGACCGGCGAAACGCAGTTCCTTGTCCATATTGGTCAGAACGATCTGGATTTTATTGCGGCGCAGAATTCGAGCGGTTTTCCAGATCACCACGGGATCCAAATCGCCCCGCATTTTCAGAGTCAGCACCGAAATGCCGGCAGCCCTGGCCTCTCTTTCCAACTGGGTAGATGGTCGGCAAAGCAGACTGACTTCATGACCGCGGTTTTGCAAGGCACTTAAAGTGCGCAGCATCCAGACCTCACCACCGCCAAACATCTGAATGCTGTTGACAAACAATATTCGCATAAAAATCATCTCAATATCAGTTTTGGGAGGTCGTTTGCGATACCGACTAGATCCCGGCCAAACGATGAATCGCCGAAACCGCTGCATCAGCCCGATGCACCCGGCGAACCCAGTCATAGCCGCGATCGCCCATTTCCTCTCTCCACTCGGGTTCCGTGATCAACCGACGAATCTGGTCAGCCAGATTGCCGGCGTCTATCACCACAAAGGGATGATCAGGGTAGGCATCGGCAAAACCAGGTGCCAAACAGGAGCAGGTGGCAATTCCCATGGCCAGAGATTCAAGCGAATTGATTCCATATCCGAGGTCGCCGATTTGATCGATAAAGATACCACAGCTGCTTTTTTTCGCCAAGGCTTGGGCGTGGGTAAGGTTTTCGATCAGCACCACCTCGAAGGGCAGGGTTTTAGCCAACTCTGCAAGGATGGACAAAATCACTCCGCTTCCCTTGGCCCCTCTTTGAGTCGGCGCATGGCCGACACGAACAGGATGGCTAGGCGAGCGGTGAACGCGCTGAAACGGAGCAGCATCAAAAGGAAAAAAAATGTGGTGAATGTGGGGGTGCAGCAGCAAATGATCATACTCAAAGGTGCAATTGACATCTGCAAGCTCATCGATCGCCGGAATCACTCCGCGTGTGCGCAAATCGCTGCCCGTATAGCAGCAGATCACGGTTCTGCGCCGCGTTTTCATCCGGCGGATAAATCCGGCATGGCGATAGAGGTCCAGACCGCCGTCCAGCTGGTAGACATCGAATTCGTCAAGGTGATAGCTTCGAATGGCGTGTTCGATCTTCGGCCGCCAGACGGCATCGCGCAGCCACACCAGAGTCCCCTCGCTGCAGGTATGCGGTTGCCAGCGCCGGGGAATCTGTTCAGGAATGCGCAACACATTGTCCACTTGCAGTTTTTCCGGGGCCGAGACCTTGGTTTTGACCCAGCGAACACCGGGAAATTGAATAAAGGGCAAATCGAGACAAATATCCTCGAAATAGCGCCGCCGATCGCGATAGAGCGTTACCAGCCGGCTATCAAACCCCATTCGCCTTTCCGTCAGCACCAGAGTGCCCGGGACATTGGAGATATTGGCAGGAGCGATATGCAGAATGCGTTTGTTTCGTTTTGCCATTTTGCGGCTGAACCTCATCGGCATCTGTTGCCCGGATCACCAGAGCAATTGCAAGCTGTCACGAAATATGCCCTGGGCGCCAAAACTCTCCTTGAACCGCCCAAGTCCCCAATTGGGATCCTCGTTGACGGTAAAAATGCCAAAGTCAAAAAACTTGTATTGTTCACGCACGCTCCACGCCACAATCTCGTGAAACAACAGATTGACCGCACGTACCTGTTGAAAATCGTTGTCATGGCTGATGTAAAAGGCCAAGACCGCTTGTGGATTGCACTCAAACAGCACGACTCCGGCAATCATTTGCCCGCGATAGTCTGCGGCAAACAGCCTGATCTTGTCGGGAAAAAGCTCCCGCAACCTGAACAACTCATCCAAAGTGTGGGTAGGTTTGACATTGTGGCGCAAGCGCAGATTGCGCTCGAGAATCCGATAAAACGCTGCAAAATCATCTGATTCCTGGATCTTTACCCCCGACTTGATGGCTTTGCGCACAGCCCGGCGTGAGCTTTCGCTAAAAGTGCCCAGAACCGCTTCCGGATTAAAATCAAGGGTTATCACGCTGGAAATCTCGCGTTTTCGATAGGTAAAACCATTCTGGAGAAGCGCAAATTCTATATAGTCGGTGGGTTTAGAAACATAACAACGCGGCGGTGGGGTCAGGTCGATCCCAGTGAATCCATCTGCTTTCGCATACTTGAGCAATGCCGCAACATAGTCAAAGGCATCGCGGATGCCCAGCGGATTGCGGTAGACTATGCTGCCGTAAGAAGCACCACGATGGGAAACGAGCAGACGTCGACCATCGACGTTCAACTCGACCGCCGGCAGCACTGCAAAGCGCCTGCCTTCGACGTCGAACCAAAGCGAGTGGTCGACGAACCGTCCTTGCGGGTGATAGGAAAGAAATCGGCGAGTATGAAAAATGGTACCGTTATTGGTTCGCGGCACGAATTCATCCCACTCTGCCGCATCTGTTTCTTTGAATCGTTCGATCTGCACCGGTGGCAAAGCAGCCCCCTATTCCATCAGTTTAACCATTATCGCTTTTTGAATATGCAGCCGATTTTCCGCTTCATCAAAGACCACCGATTGCAGGCTATCAATCACATCATCGCTGATCTCATCGCCGCGATGAGCCGGCAAACAGTGCATCACGATGCAATCCGGATGCGCATGTCTGAGCAACTGCCGGTTGATTGCGAAGGAACGAAAAACCTTTTTGCGCGCTTCCGCTTCATCTTCCTGGCCCATGCTCGCCCACACATCGGTATATAAAACATCCGCATTTTTCGCCGCGGCAACCGGATCATGGAGCAGCTCGATCTCGCTCGTCCCTGCGGCACGGGCTTCGCTGAGCAACTTCGCATCCGGTTCATAGCCTTCGGGAACACCGATCTTGAGATGCATGGGAATAAAACGGGCCAGGTTAATCCAGGAATTGGTGATGTTGTTGCCGTCGCCTAGATAAGCGATGGTCCAATTCTCAGCTTTGCCTTTGTGCTCGATAATGGTGAGCATGTCCCCCATGATCTGGCATGGATGCAAGCGATCGGAGAGCCCATTGATAACCGGCACAGAGCTGTAGGCAGCCAAATCGAGAATAAATTGATGGCCGAAAACCCTGGCCATGATGCCGTCGACATAACGAGATAGAACGCGCGCGACATCAGCAGTGGATTCGCGCTTGCCAAGCCCGATTTCTGATGGCCCTAAATAAAGCGCATGGCCGCCCAATTGAAACATTCCCACCTCAAAAGAAACCCGTGTGCGGTTGGACGGCTTTTGAAAAATCATCCCCAGCGTCTTGCCTTTGAGCAAATGGTGCTCTTCCCGGCGCTTGGTTTTTGCCTTGAGTTCGCGGGCAAGTGCAAAAATCGCATGGATTTCCTCAGCACTAAAGTCGGTAATTGCGGTAAAATCTCTTTTCACGATTCCCTCCTGCGCGGCAATTCTGCAGATTTCACGCCGCCGGTCTATTGCCCTTTGTATGATGTGTTTTTGTACAGCTTTTTGGCCGATTAGCGGTGCCCCGTCTGTCGACAGAACACTGCTGATGGCTCACAAGAACTTTGTGGAGGCGAAGGAAATACAAACCAAAAGCATGGATCCGCGCAATCCGTGATGAATAGTCTTTGCAGCTCAGGCTGATCGTTTGAGCCCTAACCTCAGAGAACGTAGCGGCTGAGATCTTCATCGGCGATGATCTCTTTCAATCTCGCACGCACCAACGTTTTGGTGATGTGGATTTTTTTGAACTCGAGCTCGGCCAAATTGAACATTTCTTCCTCGAGCAAAATGGTCATAATGGTGTGCAGTCGCCGGGCACCGATATCCTCGGCCGTATTGTTGACCTCTGAAGCGATGGCAGCGATCTCGGCGATCGCGCCGCGGGTAAAATCGATCTCGACCCCTTCGGTGGCGATCAGAGCTTTGTATTGCTTGATCAAGGCGTTGCGCGGCTCAGTGAGAATACGGACAAAATCTTCAGCGGTCAGACTGTCCATTTCAACCCGAATCGGGAACCGGCCTTGCAATTCAGGAATCAAATCCGATGGTTTGGACACCGAAAAAGCGCCCGAGGCGATAAAGAGTATATGATCGGTCTGCACCATGCCGTATTTGGTGAGCACCGTGGTGCCTTCGACAATCGGCAAAAGATCGCGCTGCACGCCCTGGCGCGAAATATCAAGGCCTGCACCATTTTCTTCCCCGGCAATTTTATCGATTTCATCGATAAAACAGATCCCGGCTTGTTCCACGCGGCTGATTCCTTCGCGGATCACATCTTCCATATCGATCAGTTTTTGTGTCTCTTCCTGCGTCAGATAGATCAGCGCCTCATTGATATGCATGCGGCGTTTTTTGTTTTTTCTTGGCATCATAGGGCCCAATAAATCCTGGATATTGAGCCCCATCTCCTCCACTCCGATCGGTGAGATAATCTGCATCATCGACGGAAGATCGCTCTGCACTTCGATTTCCACCTCACGATCATCGAGCTTGCCCTCGAGCAATTGGGTGGTCAATTTGTCCCGCGATCGTTCATACCGCTGCAGCGATTCTCGGCTTTTGGCAGCGTGCTCGCTTTCGCCTGTCGCGGCGGGGGGCAAAAGAATGTCTAGCAGACGGTTCCTGCCCAATTCCTCAGCCCGATTCTGAACCTGCTCGATTTGTTCGCTGCGAACCATATCGACACTGATATCGACCAGATCACGAATAATGGATTCGACATCGCGGCCGACATACCCCACTTCAGTAAACTTGGAAGCTTCAACCTTCATAAACGGCGCATGCGCCAACTTGGCCAATCGGCGAGCCATCTCTGTTTTACCCACACCTGTTGGACCGATCAGGATGATGTTGTTGGGCATAATCTCTTCACGCAGCTCATCCGACACGAGTTGCCGCCGCCAACGATTGCACAGGGCGATGGCCACAGCACGTTTGGCCGCTTCCTGACCGATAATATATTGATCGAGCTGGTCAACAATTTCCCTGGGACTGGTTTTCATGGACGTCATTCACTCCAGACTGTTGGCCGTTCTCCGCATCGGCATAAAAAACTGTCTGCAGCACCGGCCTTCTTTGATTGAAAATTCGGCGGGAATTTCACTGCAGAGTTTCAATCGTCAGATGTGAGTTGGTGTAGATACAAATCGAGGCGGTAATCGCCATGGTTTCTTTGACAATTTCGATTGCATTCAATTTGGAATGTTTTATTAAAGCCCGGGCAGCAGCCAGGGCATAGGGCCCACCTGAACCGATGGCGATGATATTGTCATCAGGTTCGATGATATCACCATTGCCGGAAAGAATAAATATTTTCTCCTTGTTGAGAACGGCCAGATGGGCATCAAGACGCCGCAGATAGCGATCCGTGCGCCAATCTTTCGCCATATCAACAGCAGCCCTTCCCATGCCACCGTTGAATCGCTCCAATTTCTCTTCAAAACGTTCGAACAGGGTGAAAGCGTCAGCAGCTGATCCGGCAAACCCTGCCAAAACACTGTCGTGATAGAGCTTGTGCACTTTGCGTGCCCGTGCTTTGAGGATCGTATCGCCATAGGTGACCTGGCCATCGCTGGCAATGACCGCTTGCCCCTTGTGGATCACTCCCAATACCGTGGTCGCATCTATTCTCAGAGTTTCGTTGTAACGGCGCATTTTCAGATTCTCCTTCGCAAACGGGAAACCGGGATTTGCATCTGCTCGCGATATTTTGCGACGGTGCGGCGGGCGACATTAAAGCCCTGAGATTTGAGCATCTCGCCTATCTTTTGATCATTGTAAGGCCGATTCGCCGGCTCTTTGCTGATGATATCTTTGATCAATCCCTTGATCATTTTATTGGAAACGTCCTCACCTTCATCGCTGTGGATTTTCTCGCTGAAAAAATATTTGAGTTCAAAGACTCCCCACTCGGTCTGTACATATTTGCCGTTGGTGACCCTGCTTACAGTAGAGATATCCATGTTGATCTCATCTGCAATGTCTTTGAGAATCATCGGTTTGAGATATTCCGGCCCTTTTTCAAAAAAATCGCGCTGTTTATCCAAAATGGTCTCCATGACTCGCAAAATGGTCGCACGACGCTGATGAATCGAATTGATCAACCAGCGCGCCGATTCCAGACGCTGTTTGATGTAATCCCGCGTCTCCTTGCTCGTGTGCTTGCGATCCAACATCATTTTGCGATACTCGTTGTTGATGCGCAACTGCGGGACATTCCAGTCGTTCATAGAAATTTTGAATTCGCCCTCTTTGTATCTGACTTCGAGATCAGGAATGATAAAGTTGTTGCTGTAAACGCTGTACCCTTCTCCTGGTTTGGGATTGAGCTGAGTAATATGGTCGATTGCATCTTTAATGTCGATCATATCGACATCCAGTTGCTTGGCCAGTTTTTCATAGCGCTTGTTCTTAAAGTCTTCAAAGTGATCGCGCAAAATTTCGACAGCCAACTCATAAACCGGCTTTTCTTCCATCAGTTGGATCAACAAACATTCCTGCAAATTGCGCGCGCCGATTCCGGCCGGATCGAAATGTTGAATAACCTCCAGAACTCGTTCCACATGATCGATTTCTTCCTGCAGATTTTCGGCAATCGTTTCCAGATCACCTGCCAAATAGCCGACGCTGTTGATGTTCCAGATCAAATATTCGCCGATAAGAACATCGTGCGGATCCAGCTGCGCCATGTGCAGCTGACTCATCAGGTAATCGGTCAATGTCTCTTCAGCAACCTCTGGCCGTTCAAACAGATCTGGATTCTTTTCCTTCGGAATGCGCGGCTCAAAATGCTCTTCATCGTTGAGGATTTCATCCCAATCGATCTCTTCCTTTCTCTCATCAGCCGCCTTGAGCTCTTCAGACTCGTCGAATCGCTCCTCCTGCTCTTCTTCCAGCACCTGATCTTCATCCAGCTCGTTTTCCAACTCGAGCAAAGGGTTGGTTTCCAACTCGAGACGGATACGCTGCTCAAGACTCATGGTCGGCAATTGCAGCAAGGAAGATAGCAGTACCTGTTGCGGCGACTGCCTCATCTGCATCGTGAGTCGTTGTGAAATCTGAACCATTGATTAACTCTCCCTTTATACCTCAGCAGCGTTTTCCGTCAAGTGCGACAGGCCTGGCAGCCAAACCGACTCAGCGATTGAGTTTAAATTGCTCGCCCAGATAGAGCTTGCGCGCCTCTGCATCATTCGCAAGGAATTCTGCAGTACCCGATTTGAGCACCTGGCCGTCAAACATCAGATAAGCACGATCGGTTATCGAAAGCGTTTCATGAACATTGTGGTCCGTGATCAAAACTCCGATGCCCTTTTTCCGCAGATCGGCAACAATCTTTTGAATATCCTCGACGGCGATGGGATCCACACCGGCAAAAGGTTCATCGAGCAGGATAAACTTGGGTTGAGTGACCAAAGAACGGCATATTTCCACCCGACGCCGCTCACCGCCCGATAACATATAGCCCTTGCTCTTGGCCACATGTCGCACACCGAGTTCATCCAGCAACTCGGCGGTGCGCTGTATCCGCTCTTTTTTGCTCAAAGGCAAGGTCTCCAGAATAGCCAGGATATTCTCCTCGACACTCAACCGGCGGAAAACCGAGGCTTCCTGTGACAAATATCCGATCCCCAGACGCGCGCGCCGGTACATCGGCAGCTTGGTGATTTCCTGATTGTCGAGGGAAATCTTGCCGCTGTTCGGACGAACCATGCCGGTGATCATATAGAATGTCGTCGTTTTGCCCGCACCATTCGGACCAAGCAGCCCGACGATTTCGCCTTGACGAATCTCCAGACTGACACTGTTGACCACAATTCGCTTGCCATATTTTTTAACCAGCTGCTGACAATGCAGTGTAGAACTCTCTGCGCTCATCGGACATTCCTTTTTGCATGCGGTCGCTTGATGGTCCCTAGGATGGCATCCATGTCGTTTTCGACCTTGCGGATTGAATGGCCGTCGATGGGATAAAAAACTCCTTCGGAAATGCCCGGATCGCTGGTAATCACCACCCGTTCGATTTGGTCATCTGCCAGAATAAACGTCAATTGGTCACCGATGGTCCGATTCAAACCCTGTACAGCACCGTCATCGACCAGATAATAGTAACTGGTAGACTGGCCTTTGATATGCACAGAATCAACATGCTGGTCCTGTAAAAAAATCTCTACCTTCTTGCCCATCAAAAGATGGGTGAGGTCGAGCGAATCGATAGTGGAAGAAACTCGTGCCTGCTCATCGACGTCGATTTTCCAGACCTCATTGCCCTGCAAATGCAATCGAATGAAATCCCCGTTGACCACTTCATACTCCCGGGCTGCACGCGGATCTCCGCTCAGAGCAATCGTATGCGCCGTATCGCTGTAAACCAGTTCGTCACAGGACGCCAACAAATCGCGCTGCCGCACCCGGACACTGTCCTTGATGATCACCTTTGCGCCTTCATCAAACATCTCGCCTCGTGACCCATAAATGACCAAAGTATCCTTGCCAACGGTATCGACTCGCGTAAAAACAAGATTGCCGTTCACCTTGACATAGCCGATCCGGCGCTGATATTCACCAGAATCACCGGTCAATACCATAGATTCCGAATGATCCACCAGCTTGAAATGCTCATCTGCGTAAGCGGTTTGAGTATCCTCTTGAAAAGTCAACTTTCGGCTGCTCATGGTGCGGATCGAGTCTTCGAGAATAACGTGACCGACTGCGATGTAGCGGCGCAACCGGGAGAAATAGTCGATCTCGTCGGCCGCCAAAGCCAAATCGTCTGTGACGATCTGCACCTGGCCTGCAAAGGTCACGCGCTCGCTCTGCACATAATGAACCGCCCGCTCACAGCGCATCTGCGCTGTTCCCTGACTGAAATAGACATTGCCTTCCAATAGACGCACCGGTTCGTTTTGCATCATCTCACCGCGCAAAAGATCAGCATGGATCAGCTGCAACGGTTCGGGGATGTTCTCAGCTCTGAGCCCGAACACCAACAAAAAAGTCAGGCCGAACCAGCAGCTTAGGGCGCTTCTGTTCGTGCACCTGTTTGATCGCTTGCCGGCTGTCACGGCTTCATCCCCGCGCTGCTGTCCTCGGATTGGACAGATACAGTGTCTATTGTTGCCGGAGAGCTTGTCCATTTTTCGGGAGCCAGATCCAGACCGGTATGAGCCCGAGCTCGCGGTTTGATGATCCGATAATGGATCATCTGCGGATCCGATTCCAAACCCTCTCCATACAGGGTATCCCCCTCCGCGGTGGCGATCACAACATCTGTTTCGGATGTAATCATTGCCCGCGATTGGTCATAGAACAACTCCTCAGTGAACAGGGTTACGCCGGTATCCGATTCGACCACGACATTGCCAATCGCTTTGACCCAGCTGTCCTGCTCGTTCATTTCACCGGCCCGCGCGGAAAGGCGCGAAGAGACGTTGCCCTGCGAATTATAAAAATCGACCCGGATTCCCTCGTCGAAGTGCAATGTTTTTTGATCGCTAAATCGCGACATATGACCGTAACGCACCACTGCCTCAACACGACCGCGGCGGCTGGCTCGCACCGTCGAATTCCATCCCTCTTCGCTCGGTATCGGCTGGTTGGGCGTATCCTCGTTGTCGCTGTACCCGTCTTGTTCAGATCGGCTGCAGGAGATGAGTGCCGCGCCTATTGCGATCGCCATCACCGCCGTGCAAAACGCCCTCATGACAGTCGATCGAGCGAATATTTGCAATCCTGATAGCATCATGACAGATCAATTTACTGGCCGTTGCGCAACAGGTGGCCGGCACCGGCTTCCAACAAGTCATGGATATGGAGCATGCCGATAGGTTTATTCCCGTTGTCGATCACCACCAATTGCAAAATGTTGTGGTTTTCCATCATCCGCATCGCCTCGCGCGCCAAACTTCCGGAGAGGATTGTTTTGGGTGACCGGCTCATGATATCCTGTGCCTGCAGTTTTTGCTGCGATTCAGGTTGTTGCCACAACCGGCGCAAATCGCCGTCTGTGATAATACCCGCCAGGGTGCCGTCCGGATTGATTACACAGGTGCCGCCAAATCGCTTATGAGTGATCTCCAGAATCACCTCGCGCAAATTGGCGCGCAGCGACACGATCGGCACATGGTCGCCGGAAAACATGATATCATCGACCGTCAGCAGCATCCGGCCCAAAGTTCCACCTGGATGCAACCGGGCAAAATCAGCGGTGCTAAAATTGCGCTTTTTCAGCAAAGCAACTGCCAGAGCATCGCCGAGAGCCATGGCAGCAGTTGTGCTGGCTGTAGGCGCCAAATCGTTAGGGCATGCCTCTTCATCGACGCTCACATCGAGAACGACATCGCTTTTGGCTGCGAGAGCGGACCGCATGTTGCCAGTCAGGGTGATAATCGGTACGCCGATCTTTTTAAATACCGGCAACAGACGGGACAATTCATCGGTGTTGCCGCTTTTGGAAATACAGATCACCAAATCATCTTTCAACACCATCCCCAGATCGCCGTGCACAGCTTCGGCTGGATGAAGAAAAATAGCTGAGGTGCCGGTGCTGGTCAGAGTAGCCGCGATCTTTTGCCCGACAATACCCGATTTACCGATTCCGGAAACGATCACCCGCCCGCGGCAGGCATAGATCAATTCAACCGCACGGATAAAGGAATCGTTCAACCGCTCGAGCAACCCGGCCACCGCATTGCTCTCGATCTGCAAAACCCGTTTTGCTTCGAACAGAATGGATGGTTCGCTTACCCTGTCGCCTGCGTTCAACGGTGCATTCTTTTTTTTCATAATTAAACCATATCCGTTCGATCAAAAACTTCACAGCCTGACAAACCTCGTCGTACCCGGCTCTTGCGACCGCGACAGTCCGCCCGCATCTCAAACAGGAAATTTTTTCTCCACTTCCCGGCGCACTTGATCAACTTGCTTGATCTGATTCAGCAAATTTTCCAGCTGCTGCAGTGGCCACATACTGGCTGCATCGCACAGCGCCTCTGAACAATTCGGATGGGTTTCGATAAAAATCGCCTCACACCCGCTGGCGATGGCCGCCCGCGACAGCGCCGGGACATATTGTGGATTGCCGCCGCGCGGGTCGCTGGAGGAAATTCCGTAAACACGAATCGCATGGGTCGGATCGATCACTACCGGATAGCCGAACGATCGCATGACCACCAAACCGCGCATATCGATCACCAAATTGTGATAGCCGAAGAAGGTGCCGCGCTCGGTCAAAAACAGATTGAAATTGTTTTCATGCTCGATTTTGGCTATGACATTTTTCATGTCCGACGGGTCCAGGAACTGGCCTTTTTTGACATTAATAGCCTTGCCCGTACGCGCCGCAGCCACCACAATGCTGGTTTGCATGCTCAAATAGGCCGGTATCTGCAAAACATCCAAAACCTCAGCTGCAGTTTGCGCTTCGGCGGCGGAGTGAATATCGGAAAGAACCGGAACTCCAATCTCATCTTTGACCTTTTGCAAAATGCGCAAGCCTTCTTCCAATCCCGGACCTTGAAAAGAGGTGCTCGTGGACCGATTGTCCTTGAGGTAGGATGACTTGAAAATATAGGGCATGCGCAGCTTATCGGCGATCTTTTTAACGGCTGCCGCTGTTTGCAGCACAACCTTTTCGCTTTCGATGACACACGGACCCGCAATCAAAGCCAAAGGTTCATTCGGGCCAATCCGGAGATTGCCGACCTCAACGATCCTCATCAAACTCTTCTCCTTCTGATTGTTTGCGCGGATTTTTGTAGCTCAGAGATGCACGAACAAAATCGCGGAAGAGCGGGTGCGCGTTCAAGGCACGAGACTTGAGTTCCGGATGAAATTGCACCCCGACAAACCAAAGATGATCAGGCAGCTCGATTGCTTCGACCAGGTTCGTCTCAGGATTGATGCCTGAAATAACCATTCCTTTCTCTTCGATGCGATCGCGATAGCTGTTGTTGAATTCATAGCGGTGGCGATGGCGTTCCGACACTGCCCCTGTTTTGTAAGCAGCATGTAAGAATGTATCCGGCTTGATCACACAGCGATACTGGCCGAGCCGCATGGTTCCGCCTTTTTGCGTAACATCGACCTGCGTTTCCATCAAGTCGATCACTGGATCTGCTGTGCTCGGGTTGAACTCGGTGCTGTTGGCTTCCGCCATTCCACAGACATGGCGGACAAACTCGATGACCGCGCATTGCAATCCCAGACAGATACCAAAAAAGGGCATATCATTTTCGCGCGCATAGCGGATGGCGGCGATTTTACCCTCGATACCCCGTTCCCCAAAACCCCCGGGAATCAGGAGCCCGGAGACATCGCGCAAATGCTGATCGATGTTGTCGCCATTCATCGAATCTGCGAAAAGCCATTTGAGCTCGACTTTTGCGTCATTCTCCACTCCGGCATGAACAAAAGCTTCGACGATGCTTTTGTAGGAATCGTGCAGATTGGTGTATTTGCCGCAAATCGCGATTCGCACATAAGCAGAAGGTTCTTTGACTTTGCGGACAAAATTGATCCAGCCGCCCAGGTCCGGTTCTTTCGCCTTTAACCCCAACCGGGAACAAATCTTGTCGCCAAGGCCGTCTTCCTCATACAACAGCGGCACTTCATAAATGGATTCGACATCCCTGGCATTGATCACCATTTCTGACCGCAAGGAACAGAACAACGCGATTTTGTCGCGAGCTTCCTTGGATAGACTGTTCTCGGTGCGGCAAAGCAACACATCCGGCTGCAACCCGATTTCGCGCAGTTTCATCACCGAATGCTGTGTGGGCTTGGTCTTGATCTCACCAGAGGATTTGATAAAGGGAACCAGTGTCAAATGGATATAAAGCACATCTTCAGGCGCTCTTTCCAAACCAAACTGACGAATGGCTTCTAAAAAAGGCTGGCTCTCGATGTCGCCGACTGTACCGCCGACCTCAACCAGCACCACATCGAATTTTTCATCCCCTTCGGCAACAGCCAGAATGCGGCGCTTGATTTCATCCGTGATGTGCGGAATAACCTGAACCGTCTTGCCCAAATAATCTCCGCGGCGTTCACGGGTAATCACCGAATAATAGATCTGCCCGGTGGTGGCGTTGTTTCGCCGCCCCATGTTGGTATGAATGAATCGCTCATAATGGCCGAGATCGAGATCGGTCTCAGCACCGTCATCGGTGACATAAACTTCGCCATGCTGGAAGGGACTCATCGTGCCGGGATCAACATTGATATAGGGATCGAGTTTCATACAGGTGACCCGGTAATTGCGCGCGATCAACAAGCGCCCAATAGAAGCGGTCGCAATCCCTTTTCCCAAAGAGGAGACCACACCGCCGGTCACAAAGATGAATTTGGTTCTAGTTTTCACGATTCTGCATCTCCCCAAGTTTGTTTTCCACCAGCTGAATGTGTTCCGGCAAATCAACACAGATGGGCTTGAAATCGACTATGGCCAGTTTGATTCGATAACCGTTTTCCAGGGCGCGCAGTTGTTCGAGTTTTTCAGCTTGTTCCAGGGGAGACGGCGGCAATTGCGTGAAACGCAGGAGAAAATCGCGGCGATAGGCATAAATTCCGATCTGATCGTAAATCGGTGTCTGAAAGATCCAGCGTTTTCTGTCCCGTTCATCGCGAACAACCGGAATCACTGCCCGGGAAAAATAGAGCGCACGCTGTTGCGAATCCATAACCACATAGGCAGCATTGCCAGAATCCAAATCGGCCGGATCCATGATGCGTCTGACCAGCGTTGCCATCGAGCAATCCGGAGCTGACCGCAGCGCATCGGCTACCGCATCGATCGCTTGAGGTTCGATCAAGGGTTCATCACCCTGAATATTGATCACCAAATCCGCTTGCTGATCGCGGACGACGAGTGCCACGCGATCTGAACCCGAATTGAGGTTGCCCGGCGTCATCACCACCTCGCCTGCGAATCCGCGCACAACCGCAGCGATCCGTTCATCATCGGTGGCGACCAGCAAACGATCGATCGATTGCGCCTTTCTTGCCCGCTCGTAAACCCACTGAATCATCGGCTTGCCGCTGATCATCGCCAATGGCTTGCCGGGAAACCGTGAGGACGCATATCTGGCTGGAATGACTGCGACTATTCTTTCACTCATCAGATGCCCCAATCACCTTCGGAACCCTGAACAAGCCTTCCTTTTGTTCAGGGGCATTTTGCATGACCTTTTCCCGCGGCAATGAAAATTCGAGGCAGTCCTCGCGCAACACATTCTGCAACGGTACCACATGGGTCGTCGGCTCGATTCCATCGAGATCGAGCTCGTTCAACAGCTCAACATAAGACAAGATCTCATTGAAAGATTTTATAAACCGATGTTTTTCTTCATCGGTAAATTCGAGTTTGGCCAGACGGGCAATCTGTTCGACGTCATGTACGGTAATCATAACCGGCTCCCATTTCTCAACATCCGAGAGAGTATCTGCCGGATCTGACATCAGATAACCTTTTGATCGGCATTAAGATCTGAATATAACCCATCACTTTTTAAGAGTCAAGTTAAAATAAAATAGTGGCATAATTTTTGATGTGATAAAATTCACGGCTGATTTGTTGCACCCGGATTCGACGCGAAGCAACGGATATAACTGAAAATCAATTTGTAAAAAAATAAAAGTGACAATCGCAATTTTCACAGTGGCAATAAAAAGCTGCCTGTTCTTTTAATTCAGTTGACATTGAATCTTGAGCAGAGAATTTTATTGTTCATCTACTTGCTTGGATCACAGGAATCCGGTCGGCGAACAGCTGTGTGGTTGGATGATGGTGAAGTTGTCTTGATCGGCGCGGAACTTGCAATTTCACACAGCCCGGAAGAACAGATTGTGCTGCAGACAGGGTTTAGGCAACCAACAGAATGGAGTTGCCGCTCTTTGGGGCGCGCAATGGCCAAAAAAAAGCACGATCCCCTGGCAGGGATCGTGCATAAAAATCAACCAACGTGGCGATCCGTTCAATCGATCGCCATCACCTGGACAAACTTTTTATCTTTTCCACGCGTCGCGAATTTCACTCTGCCGCTGATCTTGGCAAACAAAGTGTCATCGCTGCCGATTCCCACATTGCTTCCCGGATGGATCCGGGTGCCGCGCTGACGGACCAAAATGCTGCCCGCAGAGACCAATTCGCCGTCAAAACGTTTGACGCCGAGCATCTTTGGGTTGCTATCGCGGCCGTTTCGGGAACTGCCAACACCTTTTTTATGAGCCATGGATCATCCTCCTGAACAATAACTTAGGCCGAAATGGCGTCGATACGCAACTTGGTATACGGCTGACGATGGCCATTTTTAACTTCATAGCCTTTGCGCCGATTTTTCTTGAAAACGATAATCGTATCCTCTTTGCCATGTTCGATAATGGTCGCCTGAACTTTGGCCCCGTCGATATAAGGTATCCCGACCTGGGTCTTTTTGTCAGAGGCCAAAAGCAGAACTTTATCAAATTCCAAGCTTGAGCCGACTTCGCCAGCTACATGTTGTGTCTGAATGACATCGTCTTTGGCGATGCGAAATTGTTGACCGGCGATATCCACTATGGCGTACATGCAGACCGCTCTCCTGTTAGTCTATTTTAAATTGATCCGATTTCGTTTGATCAGCTGTAGAACTGAATTCGCGCTTTCTGCTAAAGTGCTCCGTGATTGCTCTTTCTTGTGCAACCGTGGAATCCTGCACCTATTGACACACGAATTCATAACTTAGCCGATAAAGATAATAAAATCGCGTTAAAATGTCAAGGCATAAATTGCATAGTTAAATCTTCCTGACCATCGCGGTCGAGCACCCGAAAGTCATCCATGCTTATGCTGTCATCGGTGACCACCTTTACCCGGGTCCAGTATTTCCAGGATATTTTGCGCAAACGGTTGTTGAATCCGGCTGTAAGAAACTTGGCCAGCTCCGGATGGACCACAAGCTGCAGAGCGCGGTCGCCTTTTTCGCTGCGATAGCGTTTTATCCAGCGTTCGATTCGCGCAGCCACTGTCGAATTGGAAATGATGCGTCCGGTCCCCATGCATGCCGGGCAAGCCTCGCTGATGGTAAAGAGCAGATTGGGTCGCACCCGCTCGCGGGTCATTTCGATGATGCCGAACTGGCTCAAAGGTGCCACGCTATATTGGGCCCGGTCCGCTTTGAGCTCGTGTTCGAAATCTTGTTGCAGTTTTTTGCGGTTTTTCTCTTCAATCATATCGATAAAATCGATAATGATAATGCCGCCGATATCCCGCAGGCGCAGCAGACGGGCGATTTCCTTTGCCGCTTCGAGATTGATCTTCAGACTGTTGGCGTCATGGCTGCGCCGTCCCATGAATCTGCCGCTGTTCACATCAATCGCGGTCAAAGCTTCGGTGTGATCGAAAAAGATATATCCTCCGCTCTTCAGCCACACCTTGCGCGCCAGGCTTTTGCTGATCTCGTTCTCAATGTTGTAGGCGTCGAATATCGGCTCTTTCTTGCGATACAATTCCACCCGGTCGACCATCTGCGGCGATACATCCTTGAGGTAGCGGACAATTTGCCGATGCATTTTGCTCGAATCGACGACCATCTGGGTGATATCGGCGGTAAACAGATCGCGCACCACACTCGAAAGCATCCCAACATCTTTGAAAACCAGCGACGGTGGAGTTTCCTTTTCAATCTGCCGCACCATCTCATTCCATGATTTGATCAGGTTCTCATAATCTGATTTGAGGTCCTTCTCTTCTTTGTGCTCGGAAATCGTGCGGATAACCAAACCAAAACCGCTCTGTACCATTTTTGCACCCAGTTCCTTCAGTCGCCGCCGTTCGCGGCGATTGGTGATCTTGCGCGACACTCCGATTGTCTGGGCGAATGGCAACAACACCAGATAGCGGCCAGGCAGAGTCAGGTTGGTCGTCACTCGTGCACCCTTGCTGGCGATCGGCTCTTTGGTCACCTGTACAAGAATCGGCTGTCCTTGTTTTAAATGCGGATCACTGAACGAAGAACTGTTTCGGTGCCCACCTGCCTCTTCAAGTCCCAATAAAGAGTTGAACTGAGCAAAGTTATCGCCGATATCAGAAAAATGCAGGAAGGCGTCCTGCTTTTGGCCGATATTGATGAACGCCGCCTGCATGCCTTTGACCACTTTGGCCACTCGACCAAAATGGATATTGCTCAGCGTACGTTCATTTTCTGGCCGTTCGAAAAACAATTCGACCAATTTTTGATCCTCGAGAATCGCGATCCGCGTCTCGCCGATTGATACATTGATAATGATTTTTTTATCCATAGACTTTCTCTATTCATTTCATGGTTTTAGTTTTCATACTTGTAAAGGTGTTCGCAAAAGCTCACCAAACTGAATCCACAGCTCCTGGCGTTTAATGACTGCTTTTTTGAGCAAAATGCTCTCATCAGGCAAGAGCGCATCGAGCAGCTCGTCAATGCGTATGGTTGCACTTTGGAGATAGCGAACTTGGACAAACAGCCGTGAACCCTCCAATTTCATATACTGGACAAAGGCGCGAAGATTCCGAGTTGTCTTTTTGCCTTTGCGGCGGCGTTCGATTTCCACTGTTGCATTCTGCAAAAACTGCTCAACGCTCTGTTGCAAACGATCCTTATCGATCCCGTCCGGCAGACGGATCTCATAATCCGCCCGGTTGATCAGTTCCGACAGCGACCTGCTTTTTTGGAAAAGAGTACGGCTGTCGATGATTTCCATACCAAACGGCAACTGTTCGGTCAGTGAATCAACCACCATTTCCCGTGTTGCACAAGTGTGCAAATCGAAATATTCTGCCTCGCTGATATGGCCTGTAGCAAGCGACGGTCCATAAGAGATCTTGGGATGTGGATTATAACCTGCGGTAAAAACCACTGGAACATCCGCCCGCCGCAGAGCCCGTTCCAACAAACGGATCACATCGAGGTGAGAGTAATAGCGCATCTCCGCATCGCGTCGATACTTGATGCGGATTATTCGCGGTTCTTCCTGATGGGCACCTGGGCTTAATTTTGTTTTGCTCTCCAAAGTTGAGGCTGTTGTGTCGGGATGCTGGCCGGACAGCAATTCCTGGCACACCTCACAGCTCATCAGCCCGCAGCTGTTGCACTGCCCGATGCGGCAATCCTCAGTGACAATGCCGGCCATGGCGTTCTGGTATTCTTTCCACAAAAAAGCTTTTGGTATCCCCTTTTCGATGTGGTCCCAGGGCAGTGGATCATCTTGTTCGCGTGCTCCCAACAGTTCTGTCAGCGACAGTCCTGATCGATCAAGTGCATCTTGCCAGAACGAAAAGTTAAAATTTTCCGACCAGCCTTCGAATTTGGCGCCCAATTCAAAGGCAGTCTGGATCACTCGGCTCAGCCGGCGGTCTCCACGCGCCAACACGCCTTCGATAGCAGCCAAATCGGGCTCGCGCCAGGACAATTTGGTGTTGCGCTGATGAAGATGACTTTTCAGCAAACGCAATTTGGCCGCTGTTTCTTCTGGCAGGTCCTGACGAACCCATTGAAAAGGTGTGAAGGGTTTGGGAATAAAAGGCGAGATGGAAATATTGATTTGCCTACCTCCATGCAGACGCGCCAGATCAGACACTTTTTGAATCAACCCCACCATTGCGAACAGATCGGCTTCCTCCTCGGTCGGATGGCCGATCATAAAATAGAGTTTGATCAACTTCCATCCCTCGCGAAAAGCGAGATCCACAGCCTGAATGAGGTCTTCATCCCGGGTCGTTTTGTTGATGACATTTCGCAACCGTTGGCTGCCGGCTTCTGGCGCCAACGTCAATCCCGACTTGCGAACGTCCTTGGCAAAATGAGCGACCTCAGGTGTGAACCGCTCCGGACGAAGCGAGGGAAATGAAAGGTTGATTTGATCCTCAGCAAAAGCCTGACGCAATCCGCGCATCAGTCCCGGCAACTCGCGATAGTCGGAAGTGGAAAGCGACAGCAGGGAAACCTCGTCATATCCGGTCGCTGTTATGTTGCCCACTGCTTGCTCGACAATTTCCTGCACACTGCGTTCGCGCACCGGGCGATAGATCATACCAGCGTTGCAGAATCGGCAACCGCGCGAACATCCTCGAGCGATTTCGAGGGCAACACGGTCATGAGCAGTTCGAATGATGGGGGTCAAAGGCTTTTGCGGATAGTTTTGCGGCAACAGTCTCTCTTCGATGCGAGCGCTGGTGGTTTTACCTGCTTCCTTGCAAAGCGGTTTGATGGCCCGGAATCTTCCGCCGGCATCGGTCGCCGTTTGATAGAATTGCGGTACATAGACTCCCGGCAGTTGCGCCAACTGCCGCAACAGTTCCTGACGGCTCTGCCCGCCTTTTTTTGCCGCAGCCACACGATCGGCGATTTCGAGCAGGAGCAGCTCGCCATCGCCAATAACCACTGCATCGAAAAAATCAGCCATCGGTTCGGGATTGAAGGCCGATGGACCGCCGGCGATAACCAGTGGCAAACCTGTGCGCTCCGCTGACCGCAGAGGAATTCCGGCCAGATCCAACATGTTCAGTATGGTCGTATAGTGCATTTCATACTGCAAGGTAAATCCGACCACATCGAAATCGACTGCCGGTGAATAGGTTTCCAGCGAAAACAGCGGCACCCCTACACTGCGCATGCGCTCTTCCATATCCGGCATTGGCGCATAAATACGCTCGGCATAGATCTCTTTTCGCTGGTTGGCCACGTGGTACAAGATCTGAAACCCCATGTAAGACATCCCGACCTCGTAGAAATCAGGAAACGCCAGAGCGAGACGCACCTGCACGCTTTGCAGATCTTTGCGAATCAGGTTGATCTCGTTGCCAACGTATTGTCCAGGCTTGTTTACATAGGGTAGAAGCTCAAGATATAAAAGTTGTCGCAGTTTCGTGGCATCGATTGATTTTTGTTTCAATAAACGCACTCCATCGTATCCGCCGCCACATTCGTCAGCGGATCGCCAAGTCGGTATAAAAATCGCGCTGTCTTGGCGGCAGGCTTTGCCTGGATGCCGCAAGAGCAGAAAAACGATAGCCAAACGCCCCACCAGGTCAGGGTTTCTGGCAGGGCGTTGGTAAAATCATTAAGGCTCGATAACAACTGAACACATGCCGGTACCCAGCACGGCCTAATTTTTAATCTGGCTGGAGATAGATTCAATTCCTTTTTTAATCGCCTGAATGTTCAGCCCGATCAGCGATTTCTGCTTGATAAAGTGGGGCAGTGAGGCAAAAACCGTCTCTTGATCGAGAATTTGAGTATAGGCGATATAAGCTCCGAGAATGACCATATTGGCAACCCGTGTGTTGCCCAGTTCATCAGCAATTTGGGTGGCTGGAATAGAGAGATGTTCGAGATCTTTGCGTGCCGGCGGTTGGGTGACCAAAGAAGCGTCGGTAATGATCAGACCACCGGGAACCACCTCATCGACAAATTTTTCCAGTGACGGCAAATTCATCGCAATCAAGACAGTCGGCCGAGTCACCAGCGGCGAACCGATCCGTTCAGTAGACAAGTTGACATGGCAATTGGCTGTGCCGCCGCGCATCTCCGGCCCATAAGACGGAATCCACGACACCTCGTAGCCGGCGTCCATACCGGCCTGGGCGATTCCCAGGCCCAACATCAGAATACCCTGACCGCCAAAACCAGCCATTTTGAGACGCGGATTGCGGTATTTTTCCGGCGTCGCTGTTTTGTTAACCGGTGTTGCAGGGGCGACTTTCTCTTCTGGCAAATTCAGCTGTTCCCGTAGACCTTGCACCGAAAAAACATTGCCTTTTGCCGGCTGCGCTTCGATCTCGTCGCTGATGTCTTTGTAAACGCCCAAAGGAAAAGCCTTGATCATCTCTTGCGTCAACCATTCTTTCGCCTGCACAGGGGTCATTTTCCACCCGGATGGACAAACCGACAACACCTCGACAAAGGAAAACCCCTTGTTGTCGATCTGGTTCTGCAAAGCCTTGCGCACAGCCTTTCGCACCCGGGTGCTGTTCTTGGCATCGGTCAGCGCCACCCGTTCCACATAGATCGGTGCGTGTAAAGTGGCGATCAGCTCGCTCATCCGAATCGGAAATCCCTCATTGCCTGGTTTACGCCCCATCGGCGAAGTGGTGGTCTTTTGACCGATCAAGGTCGTCGGCGCCATCTGACCGCCTGTCATCCCATAGATGGCGTTGTTTACAAAAAAGACTGTTATTTTTTCCCCGCGGTTGGCTGCCTGCAGGATGTTGTTCGTGCCAATGGCAGCCAAATCACCGTCGCCTTGATAGCTGATGACGATACTCTGCGGAAAAACTCTTTTTATGCCCGTGGCGACTGCCGGAGCGCGGCCATGTGCCGATTGAATATTGCCGGTGCGAAAGTAATAGTATGCAAAAACACTGCAGCCAACCGGGCTGATCAAGATCGTGCGGTCGCGGATACCAAAATCGTCGATGGTTTCAGCGATCAATTTATGCAAAACGCCATGCCCACATCCCGGACAATAATGGGTCACATCCGGGGTTGGCCCGCCCTTGCGCTCAAATATGGGATAAAAGCTGTCCGCTCTTTTCAACACTTTTTCTGCCATGGTTTATGCCTCAAAAAGTTTGATCACCTGCTCGATGATTTCTTCCGGAGAGGGCACCACTCCACCCATTCGGTTATAGAAATGGATTGGAATACGATCTTTTACAGTGAGGCGAACATCGTCGACCATTTGCCCGTTGGACAATTCAACCACCAGTATCTTTTGCACATGGTCAAGAAGTTTTTCGATTTGTGGCCTGGGAAAAGGCCACAAAGTGATCGGCCGCAACATACCGATCCGATAGCCGTCCTGCCGAAGCCGATCGACCACAGACTGCAGAATGCGCGAGATCACGCCATATCCAATCACCACCAACTCGGCGTCGTCGGTCTTGTAGGTTTCACAACGAATCTCGGCCTTTTCAATTTCTGCATACTTGGCTTGCAACTTGCGGTTGTGTGCTTCCAGGCGTTCAGGCTCAAGCTCTATAGAACTGATCAACCGTTTTTCATCATCGGCATCGCAATGCAACGCCCAGGGCTTGTCTGCGAGTTTTTCGACCGGCGGCGGAAAATCGACGGGTTCCATCATTTGGCCGATAAAACCGTCTGCCAACACACAGACTGGATTGCGATAGCGATCCGCCAAATCGAAAGCCAGCATGGTAAAATCACACATTTCCTGGGCGCTGGCAGGTGCCAAAACCAAAAGCTTGTAATTGCCGTGACCACCGCCCTTGACGATCTGGTTGTAATCCGACTGTTCCGGAGCAATATTCCCCAATCCCGGACCGCCCCGCATGATATCGACTAAAACCAGGGGCAGCTCAGAGCCGGCTGCATACGAGATCCCTTCCATCTTCAAACTGATGCCCGGACTTGAAGACGCAGTCATTACCCTGATGCCTCCAGACGCAGCACCATAGACCATGTTGATCGATGCGATCTCGCTCTCTGCCTGCAAAAACGTTCCGCCGACCTGCGGCATATAATAGGCGGCTGCTTCAGCGATTTCCGAAGCTGGGGTGATGGGATAGCCAAAAAAATAACGGCACCCTGCGAGAACCGCTCCTTTGACAATCGCTTCATTGCCTTTTATAAGCTGCTTCGCCATCTATCGCTCCACCTCCTCCCCGACGTATCCCTTTTTATAAACCGTGATTGCGCCCGGTTCAGGACATTGGTAGAAACAAAATCCACACCCGATACAGCCGGTGCCGAGATATCCCGCTGGATGATATCCCATTCGATTGAGGTGTTTTTGCTCAAACAACACTTTTTCCGGACAGATATTGATGCAAAGCCCACACCCTTTGCATTCATCCTCCCGAATCACAACCCTGGCAGATTCCAACCCCTTCTCAAGATCCATAATGCCTCCTGACGGCAACAGGAAACCAGATTGCTGTCCAAAACGCAAAAACCAGAGTCTCCAGCTGGACCATGGTTATGACCATTCAGCGTAAAAAATGGAAAATTCAGGAATAGGCGCGTACATGCAATCTGGAAATCCGGTGAGTGAAAAATCAGCACCAAAAATTAGCCATTTTTCGCAAAAGTTGCAAGGAGTTTTTCTGCTGTAAAAGTTAGTAAAAATATGTAAATAGAACTTAAAAGCTGATTTTCTTCGGCAGCAATCGAGAGCATATAAGAAAATTATGCAAAAAGCCAAATCCGCAGCTAAATTACTGCATCGTTGAGGAAGGGATTGCTCTCTTTTTCACGCGCAATCGTGGTGACCGGACCATGCCCTGAATATACAACTGTTTGCGGCGGCAAGGTGAGCAATCGTTGGTGAATCGAGGTCAGCAGATTCGTGGTGCTCCCACCGGACAGGTCGGTTCGACCGACCGATCCCCAAAAAAGAGTGTCGCCGGAAAAAAGCGTATCGCGATCCGGCAAATAGAAACAAACACTTCCGGGCGTATGGCCCGGCGTTTCGATAACCTCAAGTTCGATCTCACCGACAGTCAATCGATCCCCATGGCTGATCCAGCGATCGACAGCGAACATCGTCGGCGCCGGCAGGTCAAACATCCGGGCCTGGGCAGCACTGCCCTGGAGCAATATTTCATCACTTCTGTGCAAACAAACCACAGCAGAAAAACGCCGCTGCAAGTCGGCAACTCCGCCGATGTGATCGATATGTCCGTGAGTCAACAAAATGTAGTCGAGCGCAAAATCGTGATCGCCGATCCACTTGATCAGTCCACGGACTGCCGCATTATCACCCGGATCGATGAGTACAGCCCGACGAGTTTTCACACAACCCAACAAATAGATATTCTCTTGAAAAAGACCACTGACCAGAGTTTCGAGGATCAATCATCGCGCCCTATTTTTTTATCCAAACAGGTGGTGCCGGGGCTGGTTGTGGCCACACTGCGGTCGCAGCCATCAGCAAGGCAAGCAGCCGGCGACTAAAAAATGTTTTTATCTGCTAGCGGACAATGGACAATTTGATCGTTTGGTTGTAGCCGCCAGCAATCATTTGCAGCAGGTAGAGTCCGCTTGACAATGGTGAACCTTCGCTGTCGGTTCCGTCAAAGAGAAATAAAAATCTTCCTGCAGAATGGTCGCCATCGTACAAGATGCGGACTTGTTGTCCGAGAATCGAGTAGAGCACCAGACGCAGTTGAACCGCATGAGGCAGATCATAAACGAACGCAGTGCTCTGATTAAAAGGATTGGGATAGTTCTGCTGTAAAACGAACCGCGAGGGTATGACAGGTTGGTCATTGGCAATCTGTTGCACGCGGGTTGCCAATCCAACTTTAAACCGATCGCTGCGCATGCTGCCCATATCAGATACGCCGAATCCGTGTCGAAGGCGATAATTCGGCGTTTCCGCTGTTCCGCTCACCGATTGCAGCTGTTGTCTCGAGAGCTGGTAGCTCTGCGCAACGGCTTGGCGCGCAACGATCAGACAAACCAAGCCGAACAAAAGAATCAAGCCGGTAAATGTGGTCTGCTTCATGGTGTGGCCTCTGGTGTGGTTGGCGGTCAAATTTTAACCAAAACGTTGATCACACCGGTGCCCGATGCAAGCGCTTCGAGTGCCTTTCCGATGATTGTGCCATAGGGCGGATTTACTGCTTTCATGGCATGGCCAGGCACATCTGAGGTCGTCAACAGATCGCCTGGTCGGATAGGCGCCGAGTGGGCAGTGACTTTGCAAGGCACCACGCCGGTAAGGGCGAGCGGATAGCCATTGTCGGCATTCGCCAGATGACCGACCGTCAGGGTCGGATTGGTGGAGATTATTCCGGCAACACGGGTGTCGTAGGGTTGACGGCATCTTCGAAGCGCATTTTCGCTCTGTTCATCGATCACCACGACATCGCCGCTTTCCAAAATTTCACTGCCGTAGAGAAACTCGGCCAAATCGGCCCAACCGCCGGTGCTGCAAGTCGCCCGGCCTTCGACTTTTAAGGCATATCCGCCGGCATTGCTGCAAATCGCCTGCACGCCGTAGAGCAATCCTTCGCCTTTAACGGCGATGTCGCCGCTTCCGGCCACCCCGATCGGCCCGTTGCCGAACAGGCCAATCGAACTCGGAGCAGAGTCCTGATTCTGCACGGCCAAAACCGCCTTGGAGCGCTGACTGCGCACATAGGCAAGAGAGGCCGGGAAATGGTCGGCTGTCAGAGCAGCAGGGGCAATTTTGTTGCTGCTGACAGCGCCTGGCTGGATCATATTGGTATTGATGGCATCGAGCTGATTTTCATTGACAAAACGGTTGTCAAAAGCTCGGCCGCTAAAATGATCATCGGCGAGCATCAGGGTAATATCTCCGGATGGACCGCCACCCAGCAAGCCTCGTTGGGCTATAATGCCTGTAACATCGCCTACCGCAAATCCCAGATCGGTGGGCTGCAAGGAATAATCCTTGACCATATTGCTGGTTATCGCATCGACCTGGCCTTGCCGCACGAACCGGCTGTCGTAGTGGGTGCCGCTTTCATATTCAGGGGCAATCTGCAACGTCACAGCACCGCTTGTTCCTCCTCCCAGCATTCCTGTTCCGGCATTGACGGCGGTAATATCGCCGACGGCAGTCGCCAGATCCACCGCTTGAATCGTTCCGTCCTTGATATCAGCGCTGGTCAGGGTCCCGTCGATGACCATCTCGCCGGAAATGGAATTCGATTCATTGGTGTTGACAAAAATGGAATTAAACGCCGTGCCGTTTTTTAGATCAGGATCCAAGCTGATCAGAATGTTGCCACTCGTACCGCCGCCCTGCAACCCTAAACCCGCGACGACTTGCGTGATTTTGCCGACTGCAAAATTGAAATCCTCTTCGCCTAGAGTGCCGTTTTTTACCTGTTCGCCGGTAATTTGACTGTTCCCGATCATCGCAGCGGTAATCGCACCGATCTCACCCTTGCGTACAAATCGCGAATCAAACGCCTGACCGGTCAGATAATCTTCATGCAACGATAGTCCAACGGTTCCTGTCGTTCCACCGCCGCTCAAGCCGGAGAGCGCATTAATCCCGGTTATTGTGCCCTGTCCCAGCTGAAAGCCGATATCCTGAATCTGAATCGTGCCATCCTCTATCATATTGCTGCTTATCGAATTGGCTTCTCCGTGGCGCAGATAACGCGCATCGTTCTGCTCGCGGGTGGCAAAAGCCGTTGCAAGATAGCCGCCCAGACTGAAGGCATCGATGCGGTTGAGGCTGTGGTCATCGGCTTGGGTGCGAAGGTAAAAGCTGCCGGCAGAATGGCCTTGCAAGCGGTCAGTATTGTCGCTTTGAAAAGCAAAAGGAACACTGGCGAGGGATTTTCGAGGGGATAAATTTTCGCCGTTAATGGTCAACTGCAGATAACGTTCTGCTCCGGAAAACAAATTTGGCGGAAAGGGATTTTCCGTACCCAGTTCGCAGTTGAAATAGCCTTTGTTAACCTCCAATGTGCGGGTTGCTTCCCATAGCTTGTTGCCGTCACTGGCTGCATCCCAAAGGCTGAAAACGACATCGATCGAGCCGACAACGGGAAATCCTCCTGCGTCGGCCAGATATCCCTGATAGTCGATTTTTTGAGGGATAGAAGTGGTTGCGCCAACGGCAGCGATCTTCTGGTCTGCAGGTTCTTCGTGCACCGCAGTTTTAATTTCTCTATCCTTTTCCTGCTGGGCAAAAAGCAGAGGGCAAAACAGCAGAATTGCTGCCAAGGCAAGTCGCAAAACTTGGGTAAAGAATTTCATGCATGCTCCTGTGCTGCTTCCGTAAAGGTTCGTCCTTTATACACGGAAACATACAGGCTCTAACACGAGTTTGCAGACCGATATTTGCAGGATCAGGCGGATTTTATGGTGATCAATTCTTTCTGCGGTTCGGACAAGAATTTACAGCCTGACTCGTGCACCACGACAATCTCTTCGATGGTGGCAATGCCCGCGCCCTTGACGTTCAATCGCGGCTCCAGAGTGTAGACCTGTCCCGCTTCAACCGGCAAAAAAGGCAGATTTTTGTATCTCTCCCAACGCGGGCAAAGGAGGGCCGAACCGTCATGAGCGCTGCGGCCAACCTGGTGACCCAAGGCATGCGGATATTCCTCATAGCCCTGGCTGACGATATAGTCACGCGCAACCTGATCGATCATCCATCCTTCCACTCCAGGTTTGAGTGCAGCTGCAGCCATCTGAATGGCATCACGGATGACGTTGAATCCGTGTTGAACGGCTTCCGGCGCCTGAACTTCATCAGGACGAAGGAAATAAAAAGTTCGCTGCAAGTCGGAAACATAGCCGTCCTTGCGGACGCCGAAATCGATATTCATGATGTGCCCGGGTTGGATTGGCCGGTCAGTTGGACCGGCATGTGCCCCGGCGGTATCCGGACCCGTAAAGACCGCCGGACAATGGTCGGGGTCCCAGGCCGGTGCAAGTCCACGCGCTTGCATCGCCTCGACCATAAGAGAAGCGACCTCTTTTTCCGACATCCCGCAGCGAACTTTTTCGGCAACGAGGTCAAAAATTTGCAGCGTTTCCTTGATGGCAGCCCGAATGCGCTCTATCTCGCCTGTACTCTTGCGGCCGCGCAAAGCAGCGATGATCGCTTCGCTGGAACACAGCCGATCGATATAAGGGGTGGCAGCGAGATATTCCGTCAACATCAAATACATGCCGTGAGTCAATCCGTCCGCCATCACGTCGTTGGTGGAATAATTGACGGCAATGGTTTTGGGATCGTGTTTGTGCAAAATGCCTAAAAGCTCATCGCGGATTGAATCGCGGTAGCCGATGACTTGATAGGGAGCGTGATCACGGATGTTTTGCATATCCAGGCTGCCGACGATCGCGATCTTTTCACCCGAGGCGAAGAGAATAATCGCCGATGGCCAGGTGCAATGGGCACCGAGGATTAAATCCAAAACAGGATCAGGATTGGAAGACGTCTCGCGCGCAAACGTCAACCAGAGATCAATATTCTTTTCCTGCAAAATCTTAGCGGCTTGTTCGATCTTTTCACCAACCATCTCCACCTCCCTGTATGGGCTGCTGGATGATAACCTTGTCGGTTTGTCAGCACAGCAAAAACAAGATGCCGTGTCTGTTTAAAAAAACATCTGTTCAGCATAACGCATCTGAAACTCGGGATCAGCCGATATCTCCACATAGCGAATCTGATCCGGTATCTGTTCAGCCAAGCGCCTTTGCGTTTGCGATAAAAGGGCCATTTCAGCGCCCGTATAAGCGGCATTGCCGATAAAGTGGATGCGATCAGGCGAGATTCTCGGCAGCAAGCCGATTTCCAAAGCCATGTCCACTCGAATGTATTGCCCAAAAGCCCCGGCCACATAGAGCGCATCCAGATCGTCGAGCTGCAAACCGGCATTGGCGAGCAAAACTTCGATGCCGGTGGCAATCGCGCCCTTGGCCAGTTGTATTTCGCGGATGTCGCGCTGGTTGAGAAAAACCTCGGATTTTCCGGCTGGCGTCAAATAGACCCGTCGATCGTTGTCTTGACCTCGCAGGCGGCTGCCCAACGCCGCAGTCAGCTTGGAATCCATGTCTTTATCCTCCAGCAACCGTCCGGTGCGGTCAAGGATTCCTGCCTGGAGAAAAGTGCCTACTGCATCGATCAATCCCGAGCCGCAGATTCCCTTGGCGGACTGATTTCCGATTGTATGGACCTGCAAATCCCCGTCGGTAAAAAAGACCCGTTCGATGGCTCCCTGGGAAGCACGCATTCCAAAGCGTATCTGTGCCCCTTCAAATGCCGGCCCAGCAGCCGTTGAACAACAACTAAGTTCCCCCCGGCGGCTGAGCACGATTTCACCGTTGGTGCCGATGTCGACAACCAACCACGTCTCCTGCTTTGGCCGCGATAAAAGGCTGAGAACAACAGCGGTCGTATCACCGCCAACATAGCGGCCGAGAAGCGGAAAACAATAGATCCAGCCGTTTGGATGAATATTCAGCCCGAGTTCGACCGCCCGCACCAGCGGAGGTCGCTGAAATACCGGCACATAGGGCATTTCCGCAAGATATTTGGGCTGAATGCCCAGGAACAAATGCTCCATCACCGTATTGCCGGCGATGACCATTTCGTAGATCTGTTCCCTTTTTCCTTTGACAGTCTCCAGCAGCTCGGCGATCATATCGTTGAGCAGATCGATCACTGCTTTTTGCAGGGTCTTTAATCCCTCGGGATTGCTGGCGTGACCGATGCGCGAGATCACATCCTCACCATAAGCCCGTTGGCGATTGAGACGCGAAGCCACGGCATGCACCGTTCCGGAATAATCGAGCAGCTTGGCGACCACAGTGGTGGTGCCCAGATCGACTGCAATACCATATCCCTGTCCGCGCGTATCGCCGCCCTCAAAATCGAGCAACACACCGTTGGCGACGACACTGGTGACCGAAAAATCGTGTTGGCGCAGCGTTTCCGGCAGGTTTTGAATCGCCGGCAGTGTCAACTGCACCGATTGTAAGCCCGCCGCGGCCAAGGTTTTTTGCAGATCAAAGGGATTCTCATCCAGCTCAGGCGGCTGCACATGAGTTGCTGTTTTTTTCACGACCGGATCGATCTCGAACTCCTGGTGAAGACCCTCCGTCAGAATAGCGGTTTGATCTTTTTCATCGGCTCGGCTCGTCCAGATCAGGCAATCTTGTGATGCAATTGCTTGACAGGCTAGGCGATAGCCTTCAATCAATTCATCGTCGCTGAACGCTTTGCGATCAGCTTCGGTTATGGGGAATTCACCTTCTTCAATGCGCACTCGACATTTGCCACAGGTGCCATTCCCGCCGCAATAGGCTTCAATTTCCTCTACTGCCAATTCCTGGGCAGCATGCCAAAGGTTGGTGTTGGGAGGAAACAAACCGGTATGCCTTCCCGGCAAAAAGGTGATTCGAATTCGTTCGCTCAAAAAATCTTTTCTCCTTCTGCATGAACAGAATCATGAAATGACTGCACCCTATCGAGCATCGCCGTATACCAAATTGCTGGAACCGGCATCGTGCCCAGGGTTGGTTCATAATATTTGCGCCCATGAAAATCCGAACCGCCGGTCCGCACCAGGTTTTTGGATTCAGCGATCTGGGTCAAAATATTTTGCAGCGTGAAATCGTGTCGCGGATGCATGACTTCCACACCATCGAGTTCGAGCTTTATGCAATACGGCAGCAATTCATTCCATTGATAAATACCCGGATGTGCCAAAACCGCCAAACCACCGGCATCTTTGAGCAAGCGAATGGCCGGCCCGATCTCGATATACTGCTCCTCAACAAATGCCGACCGATTTTCTCCCAAATATTTTTCAAAGGCTTCCTGAAATGAAAAAACATATCCCTCATCGATCAACACCTGGGCGATGTGCGGTCGGCCGATACACCCCGGGCCTGAAAACTGTTTGACCAATTCGATGCCGATCGAAACCCCCTGCTTTTTCAGCAGCTTTAGGATTTTATGCGCGCGTTGCTCCCGTTGATCGCAGACTTGCTGGCAGTGGCTGACCAAGGCTTGATTGTTCGGATCAAAAAGATAGCCTAAAAGATGAATTTCCTGACCTTGCCAGAGGCAACTGAGTTCGACAGCCGGAACCACGTGGATAGGATGTTGTTGCCCTTCCTTCATCGCTTCGGTGTAGCCAAGTATGTTATCGTGATCACTGATAGCAACCGCATAAAGTTGAAGTTGGCTGGCGGCGCGGACTATCTCAGCGGGAGATAAAAAACCATCCGAGTAATTGGAGTGGACATGTAGATCGATCGTTGCTGCTGCAATATCCATGAGTATCTTTCTAAAACATCTCGCATTTCCCCCTGGCCGAACAGGGCGGGAAGGATGAAGACAATGGGTTATTCATCGTTTTTCGGCTTGGCGCGGTATACAGCTGCAGACACCCAGATGCTGATTTGATACAGCAACAGCAGCGGGCCGGCCAACATCAGTTGGGTAAAAACATCGGGCGGTGTCAGAACAGCGGCGAGAATAAAGATGATGACAACACCATAGCGCCATTTGTTGCGCAGGAATTGTGGCGTCAGAATACCAAGCTTGGACAGCAAAAAAGCCAATACCGGCAGTTCGAAAACAACCCCAAAAACCAACAGCAGTGTGACAACAAATCCGAGATATTTACCGATCGTCAAATTGGCAGTGAGGAAATCGGTTTGAAATCCCAATAAAAACTGCAAGCCGAATGGAATGACGAGCAGGTAACCGAAAGCTGCGCCGAAGACAAAGCAGACGACAGTAAAAAAAACAATGGGCAAGACCAATTTCTTTTCGCGCTCCAACAAGCCCGGCACAATGAACCTCCAGAACTCGTAGGCGACATAAGGCAATACCACTACCAGGCCGGTAAAGAGGGCAACCTTGATATAGATCATAAAGCCCTCGGTCGGTGATAGATAGATCAATTGCAGATCAGCTGGTGCGGGACGGCGCAAAAAGGTGACGACTTGTTCGGAGAAAAAATAGCTAACCACCGACGCAACCACAACCGCGATCAAGCATCTGAGTATGGTTCCGCGCAACTCTTCCAGATGATCGAGAAAAGGCATGACCTTTTCCTGGCGGCGGTGACGCAACGAATCGGCGCTATCTTGAGACTCTGACGGTGCGGATCGTTCCTGATCTGTGCGGTGGGTATTCCCGAGATCATCGGCTGCAGGCGTCATATCGGGAGTATTTGGTTTTTGATTCTTCAAAAGTTAATCACATCCCAATCTTAAGTCCGGAAAATCCGAGAAATGCCATCGCCATGAGGCCGGCCATGATAAAAGCGATTGGAATGCCCTGTAAAGATTTTGGAATCTCGGCCAGTTCCAGCCGTTCGCGAATTCCTGCCATGAGGATCAAGGCCAGGGTGAAACCCACGCCGGCAGAAAAACCGTGCACGATGCTCTCGATAAAAGAGTATTGGGTATCGACATTGAGTATGGCTACACCGAGGATGGCACAGTTGGTGGTGATCAGCGGCAAGTAAATGCCCAGCGCATTGTAGAGAGATGGGCTGATTTTTTGCACAACCATCTCAACAAATTGCACCAATGCCGCGATGACCAGAATAAAGGCGATCGTTCGCAAGAAAACCAAATCCGGTGGTTGTTGCAGGGTAAGAAGGCGATAAAAAACATTGATCGGAAGCGGAGAAAGCAAATAGTGATCGACCAACCAGGTGACCGCTGAAGCCAAGGTCATAACAAAAACAACCGCCATGCCCATCCCGATGGCCGAATCGAGTTGTTTTGAAACGCCGATATAAGGACAAATACCGAGGAAGCGGGAAAAGATAAAATTGTTGATAAAAATTGCTCCCAGCGCGATAATCATCAAATTCTGGAATTCCATAATCAGCCTCTCAGCAAATCTGCACCACGCATTGTGCGTCTAGTTTGCTTTTTTGCGGTTCTCGATCCAATTGAAAAAACCGAGCACGAAACCAATGGTCAAGAAAGCACCCGGCGGCAATATCATCATCAAAACCGGCTCATAAGACGCACTCAGAACCGGAATACCGAGCAAACTGCCACTGCCAACGATCTCGCGGATGGAGCCAATCAAGCACAGCGCCAAGGTAAAGCCCAGTCCCATGCCGACGCCGTCGAGAAAAGCCAATCCAACATTGTTTTTGCCGGCAAACGCCTCTGCTCTGCCGAGTATGATGCAGTTGACCACAATCAAAGGAACAAAGATGCCCAATGACTTGTGCAAATCAGGCACAAATCCAGCCATCGACAAGTCGACAATTGTGACGAAAGTGGCAATAACCACGATATAGATCGGGATGCGAATTCGATTCGGTACGCTCTTGCGGATCAAGGAAATCAGGGCATTCGAACAGATCAAAACAAAAGTTGCAGCCAGTCCCATACCCAGCCCATTTTTTACTGAACTGCTGACCGCCAAGGTGGGACATAACCCCAGAGCCTGCTTGAAAACTGGATTTTGTTTATAGAATCCTTTGCTGAATTCCTTCCATGCCGACATTACCGCCTCCATGAAAAAACCGTGCAGACAATCAACAGATCATCTGGGTGAAAAATCGGGCACCAGCAGTGCCCTAAATTTTACCGATTGCCGTTCATTCGCTGCCATCCGGTTCAGCACTGGTACTCGCCATCGCCGAATCGGCCTCGAGTCGTTTAAGCAAGCTTGTATAACCATTAGCCACCGACTTGGTCAAAGCGCGCGAAGAGATGGTTGCGCCGGTGATGCTGACGATTTCGCCGCCGTCGGCTTTGACTGCAACACCGTCGGCTTTTTTGCCCAGAAATTGGCGCAAAAACCATGGATCGGCTTCACCATATTTGATCTCTTCGACTTTGGTTCCCAATCCCGGAGTCTCGGTCTGGGAGAGCACTTTCAACCCTATCAGCGTGCCATCTTTATCCACTCCCACCATAGTCTTGATCACACTGGAATAGCCGCTGCCGTTGGCGATATAGGCAAAGGCGAGGTATTGCGAATCGCTGTCCAGAGCGCGATAGTAGCGGATTTCGTCGCCATCGCGCACCGCTTCGATCGATGCAGGATCGATTTGCGGCAGTGCCTCGATCAATGCACTCTCGGTTTCCATCGCTCCCTGTGCATCGATCCGCGGCTTGGTTATCGAATAAACCATGGCCAATCCGGCGGCAGCCAAAACTGTAACCAGGGTCAGCACAAAACCGAGTTTGGCAACTTCTTTCATGATTTTTTTGCTCCTCCGAAGACTGTTGGCCGGGTATAACGGTCGAGCAATGGAACCAGCAAATTCATCAATAAGATGGAATAGGAAACACCTTCGGGATAACCGCCGACCAGACGGATTAAAACCGTGATGGCACCGCAGCCAACGCCGAACAAAATACGGCCGCGATAGGTAACCGGTGAGGTAACCATATCCGTAGCCATATAAAATGCGCCGAGTATCAAACCGCCGCTAAAGATATGAAACAAAACATTGCCGCTGAAAAGACCATCTGTACCCCCGAAAATCCAGCTTAAAAGAGCGACCGTGCCGATATAGCTGAACGGAATTTTCCAGCCGATATAGCGTTTGTAGAGCAAGAACGCCGCACCGATCAGAAGCAACAGCGCTGAAGTTTCGCCCAGGCAACCGCCGATACGGCCGATAAAGAGCGAATCAATCGAATCGTAGAGTTTGTGTATGGTTTTGTCGGCTTGCGCAAAGGAATCGGGGTAAAGTTCGGGATGCGCCAAGATTTCGCGGGCCTGTTTAAAAACGTTCAACGGGGTGGCTGAAGTCATAACATCAATTCCGGACACCGACTGATAGAGACTGCCGCGTGGAATGCAGCGATCAAAAGACAGCATATGCGAAGGCCAGGAAGCAAGCAAAAAAGCGCGTCCGAGCAAAGCCGGGTTCATCGGATTAAAACCGAGGCCGCCAAAAACCTGTTTCCCCACTGCGATGGCAAACACCGCACCCACAGCCGGAATCCAGAGCGGAACTTGCGCCGACATATTGAACGCCAACAGCAAACCAGTGACCAGAGCGCTGCCGTCGCTGATGGTTATCGGCTTCTTCATGGCCTTCTGAACCACCGCTTCTGTCAACACTGCCGCAGCAATGCTGACCAACATGATCCACAGGGTCCGCAAGCCAAAAAAATAGATCGCACCCAGACTTGCGGGAAGCAGGGATAAAGCCACTGCAGTCATGATTTTCGTCACCGATTCGCGATCGGAAATGTGCGGAGAACTTGAAACGTAGAATTGATCATCCATGGAAAACAGCTCTCGTTTAGGATTTACCAGTCATTGGCACTGCACTTGCGGAATTCAGCTGGCTTTCTTCCTTTTCTTGATCGCCTCACTTTTGCCATAGCGAATCAAATGGAGCAAATCGATATGCGCCGGGCAGACAAAAGCACATGATCCACATTCCATGCAGTCGAGAATATGATAGTCGATCGCTTCATCGATGCGTTTGTGGCGCACCCAGGCCCCTAACATCTTGGGCATCAGCCGCATCGGACAAACATCAATGCAGCGCGCACAAGAGATACAAACCGTCTCCTGATTCCGCCGGGCTTGTCTGGCGTCCAGGAACAACAAGCCGGATGTCCCTTTGATCACCGGCAAATCAAGCGAACTCTGCGCAAAACCCATCATCGGTCCTCCCATGATCACCTTGCCGAGAGATCCGTTGACGCCGCCACATTCCTGCAAAATAAAGCGGTAAGAGGTGCCGAGGCGAACCACACAGTTTTTCGCGGTCTGCACAGCGTTGCCGCTCACCGTTACTACCCTTTGCACCACTGGCCGCCGAAAAGCTACTGCGTCATGGATGGCAGCAGCCGTGGCCACATTTTGCACCACGCAACCGACAGTCATTGGCAGAGAACCGGCTGGGACAGTCCGATTGACGACTGCCTTGATCAGCTGTTTTTCAGCTCCTTGGGGGTATTTGACCGGCAGGGCATGAACCGAGAACGGCAATTTCAGTTTGCTGATCAAGCCGCGCATCACTTTGATTGCATCCGCTTTGTTGTCCTCGATGCCGATAGCCACCTTTTTTGCCGACAAGACTTTGGCGAGGATTTGAATCCCCAATAATATTTTTTGTGGCTCTTCCAGCAGCAGGCGATGATCGGAAGTCAAGTAGGGCTCACATTCTGCCCCGTTGATGATCAAGGTATCGATCGGCTTGTCTGCCGGTGGTGACAATTTGACATGCGTAGGAAAGGTTGCCCCTCCCATTCCGGCGACGCCGGCCTGCTGAATCCGCTCAACCGTCTCCTTTACCGTCAGATCGAGATAATTTGCATCATAACCGATTGATGGATTCCACTGATCCTGACCGTCGCCTTGAATCACCACCGATAACACTTGTCCACCCAGAGGATGAGGCCTCTCTTCAACCGCACTTACGGTGCCGGATATCGAAGCATGTACCGGCAATGAAACAAAACCACCAGCTTCAGCAATCAGATCACCAACCTGCACCGCTGTTCCAGGTTCGACCAGCGGCTTTGCCGGGGCGCCGATATGTTGCTGAAGAGGAATCACCACTTCTGGCGGAATCGGCAGCGTCTCAATTGCTTTTTTTGCTGTTGCCCCTTTTTGTTCCGGAGGATGAACCCCGCCATTGAATGTTTTCTTGTGCAGGAATCCCAAACCTTGCTCCTTTGCCGCAGATGCAGATTTATTCTTTCAACTGCTTGACTTGCTGTAAAAATTCTTCCTTGGTCTTGAAATTGCGATAAACCGAAGCAAAACGCACATATGCCACTTCATCGATCTCGCGCAATTCCTTCATCACCATCTCGCCGATCTGCTGTGAGTCGATTTCTTCGATGCCTTGATCGCGCAGATGATATTCGATCTTGGAAACAATACCTTCGATCAAGGCCAGTGAAATCGCCCGTTTGGTGCAGGCGTACTGAATGCCTTTGATCAATTTCTGCCGGTCAAACTCATCGCGCCTGCCGTCTCTTTTAACCACCCAGAGAGGAATATGGTCGAGTTCTTCTCGGGTGGTGAAACGACGACAGCATTTCAAGCATTCGCGCCGCCGCCGAATGGACCGACCGCCGTCGCGAGTGCGAGAATCGATCACCTTCGTGTCATGATAACTGCAAAAAGGACATCTCATTTTGTTGGCCTATTGAACCGTATTTTTGTAACGATTTCAGAAACCCTTTCGCCAGTCCCGTTATTGCCTCAAATCACCATAGAGAGGAAATCGTTTGCACAATTCTTTGGCTTGACCGGCGACTTTTGCATGGATCTTCTCGTCTTCGGGTGCTTGCAGCACCTGATCGATCATCCCGGCGATTTCAACCATTTCGGCCTCTTTCATCCCCCGGGTAGTCAATGCCGGTGTACCGATACGAATCCCGCTGGTCACGAATGGGCTCTTGTCGTCAAAAGGCACCATATTCTTGTTGACTGTTATCCCTGATGCTTCCAACGCGTGCTCGGCATCGCGACCGCTGATCGACTTGTTGTGCAAATCCACGAGCATCAAATGAGTGTCTGTTCCGCCCGAAACGATGCTAAAACCCAGCTCAATCAGAGCTTGTGCCAGGGTTTTGGCATTGCGGATGACTTGTTTCTGGTAGCTGATAAAGGAAGGCTGCAAAGCTTCCTGAAAGGCAACCGCTTTGGCGGCGATGACATGCATCAGAGGTCCGCCCTGGAAACCGGGAAACACATTGGCGTCGACGAGTTCGGACAGTTTTTTTAGACGGCCTTTGGCAGTCCGGAGATCGCGATCGTTGTCCATGTCGCGGCCAACCAGGATCAACCCTCCCCGCGGTCCGCGAAGCGTTTTATGGCTGGTTGAAGTGACCACATGGCAATGGGGTATGGGACTGGAGATCAATCCTGCTGCAATAAGACCGGCTGGATGGGCTATATCGGCTAAAATCTTGGCATTGACCTGATCGGCGATCTGGCGAAAAGCTGCATAATCGATTTCGCGCGAATAAGCACTGGCTCCAACAATAATCAATTGCGGTTTTTCTTTGCGCGCCAGTTGCTCCACCTGGTTCATGTCGATCCTGCCGCTGCGGTCTACGCCGTAGGAGATCATTTTGAAGAATTGACCGGAAAAATTGACCGGACTGCCATGCGTCAGATGTCCACCATGGGCAAGGTCCATGCCCATCACTTTGTCCCCGTAGCCGACCAATGAAAAATAGGCGGCGATGTTGGCCTGTGAACCCGAGTGCGGTTGCACGTTCGCATGTTCGGCTTTAAAAAGCAGTTTTGCTCGATCGCGAGCAAGGTTTTCCACCATGTCGACATATTCGCAACCGCCATAATAGCGCTTTGCCGGATAACCTTCAGCATATTTGTTGGTCATCAACTGGCCGGTCGCTTGCAACACCGCTAGGCTGGTAATGTTTTCTGAAGCAATCAGCTCCAGTTTATCATTTTGCCGATGCCATTCGTATTGGATGGCGGCATATACGGCTGGATCTATTTTCTTTAAGGCGTCCATTGCATCGTCCACCGTTTTAAAATAACCTATCCACAGGCCGATTACACTGAGAATAGTCTGTGAGGCTTAAACAAATCGAAATTTTGGCTGGGATTGAAGGGAGGGTCCGCTGGTTTAAGATATCGAGTTACCGGCTTCACCAGGATGCAGCAACCCCTTCGGCCCTATGGAAATGCAACAATTTGCCACAAGTCCGAAACGAATCACCCAGTAATGCATTGATGAGTTGATCCCGGTCAAACAAACGGACAATGGCAGGCTTTTAGGGCCTGCCATCGCTCCTCGATTCAAAAACCTCAATAAATCCATTTATAACAGTCGAGATCGGATTTATTTACGCCTGCATGCATAAATTCATCTTCCTTGGTCGGGGTATCGGGCCGAATATATTCCATTTTGCGTCGGGCAAGATCGGCAAACTGCTGATCGCCGGCTGCGCGTTGATAGGATTCGTAGGCAAGCCGATAGATCAATTTATCATCGAACGTAATCTTGCGATTGCCGCGCGAATTGATGCACTCATCGACAGCCGATTCATAGATTTCGCCGATTACAATATGAGCCAAACCATAGCCTGGCTTGATCTGCAGGGCATTGCGGGCAACCGAACGAGCCTTGCTCAATTGTTTCAACTCCCGATAACAGGTCGCCATTTCGCAAATGACCTTGACATTATCCGCTTTGAGCTGGATAGCTTTTTCATAGGTTGCAATGGCATCCCGATACCTGCCGATATTCTGTTGGGCACTGCCGAGATATTCCATCGCAAAGGCATCATCCGGCCGAATGGCAATCAATCGCTTAAATTTGTCGATCGCCTTTTCATATTCTCCGCGTTTGAAATAGGTTTCACCCAGACTGAACAGCAAGCGCGAATTGTCAGGCTCGTTGGTCAGGGCATCTTCCTGTGCAACGATAAAAGCTTCGATGTCACCGGTCGATTGCAAAATCTGTGCATAGACCTTCTGCGCTTCTATATCTGCCGGATCCAACTGCACAAGCTTGCCATAAATATCAATTGCTTCGTTGATTCGATTGGCGGTAACCAAAAGATTGCCCAGAACCCGGTAATCATCTGCCTTGGGATCCTCTTCCAGTTCGATGGCCTTTAGATATTGCTCGATCGCCAGCTCGTTCTCGCCTTTAGCCGTCATCAGATAGCCATAATTGCGGTGATAATAGGCCTTGTCCGGGTACAAATCGACTCCCATGCGATAGGCGATTTCCGCACTGTCCGGTACATTCAATTTGTAATAACTGTCGCCCAGAAAATTATAAACCAGAGGAAAGCGTTGAATGGTGTCCAATTCGGTCACTTTCCACAAGTGAGGAATTGCATCCTTGTACATCTTGTTTTTATAATTTTCATATCCCAAGCTCCAGGCCAGATTAAGCTGTCGATCCCATATCTGGCGCAAAGAGTCCTGCATCGCTTTTTGCCGTTCCGGGCTGATCTGCACCTTTGGTGTTTCTGTAGTGGCGCAGCCCGACATGAGCCCCATCCCGATAAAAAATGAGCCGATGATCAGAATGATCATTCCTGCCACAATCTTTTTTCCAGCCACTGAACCATCCTCCTGTTATAAATCTGGCATTGTTAATATCACTTGTCTTCTTCGCGGATGCTCACTTTGCCAGCGATGCGGCAGACCTTCGCCGAACACCCGGTCATTGCCTAAACCTTTTGGCTGCACATCCAGTATGCTGTCCTATCGTCGTGACAGTTGTGCAGAAAATCACTCAAGCCTCAAAAAGCAAAATACACCACCCCTGCCAGCCAAACGGCTTAAAAAGGGATAAACGCAATCATCAAAAGGTTCTCAAATTTTAATTAAAAGTTGAGTAAAATGCAACAGATTTTTGGGAAGGCCAAATTCGGCACACTGAAGAGGAGAACTGTGGCTGTTGAATGATCCAGTCGGGGCAGTGCAGCAGCTCGGCTGACTGCGCACATCTGGATCAACGCGTTGGCCGATGAAACCACAATTCATTGGCGCCGATGGAGAAAGAAAGGCGGGCAATCGTTTCCTCATAGAGTCCAGCCTGCAAATCGCCTCGGCGACCGAGCTCAAACGCCATATCGATTCGACCGCGATTGGCATGAAAGGGCAAACCAACACCGAACGAAACAAAGCTTTCATCTATCGTTTCTCCGGTTGCGGTTTTGATCGGCAGCTGGGCATGATAGGCGCCCAGGCGAAAAAACATGCGGCGGGGATAGGAGGCATAGATCGCCTGTGTGTCATTGTACTCGAGCCCGCCGCCGAATCGCCAGTAGCGATTCATTTTTTCGCCTTCCATACCGCGGACGCGATAATTCTGCCACTGTTGCTGAAAATAATCGGCAGCCACCACGACTTTCTTGATTCGCCAGGCAAATCCAGCTCCCTGGGCACCGGGGTATTCGGTTGTTAGCGAAACAACCGGCGTGTCGTAATAGTCATCCAGGGTGGTTTTGGTTTCAACATGCAAATCCGCACCATGGCGATAGAGAGCGCCCAGAGAAAAATTGGTCAAGGGTTGATAATAGACGCTGAGTTCACCACCAATGCCGCGGAAATGGCTGGTCATTTCATCTGTGCCATCAACATAATAACTGGAGGTAAAATCGGTTTTCCAATCTTCGTTGTAGGTGCCAAAATACAAATTGACCAGACCAGCGAGGCTTAAATCCTTATTGAAATGGTACACCAGTCCCAGGTTGCCCGAAGAGAGACCGCCATAGCCGATCACTTTGCGCTGATAAGCGGTATCTGACAGATTGCCGTCGATGGCCAATGTATATTTTGAACTCAAAATCGGCGTGAGGCTGGTGATCAAATTCAGCTGATATTTTATCGGCAATACAAACTTGAATCCAGACGGACGTCCGTCGCGGGTATTGACTGTAGAAGCGGCGCTTTTGGCATCGACTGACTCATACTGATAGTCTGCCGAAATGGTGGTCAATCCATCGATATGAATGGAAGCCGGATTCAGAGCAGACAGCGACATGCGTTCTCGCACAGCCATCGACGCACCGCCCATTCCGGAAGATCGGCTTGTGGAGAAATTGCTGACCATGCCTAAAGCTTGGGCAGAATAAAACGAATCCGCCGCCGACACAACAGGAATGAGCAAAAAAAGCAACGCAACTTTTTTCATCGCAAAACCTAACGCCTTGGTCATTGTTGTTCGATTTGCTGACATTCGAAGAAGCAACGAATGTTGGCTTTTCGACTAGTTGAGAAATTTGGCGGTGGCCGGCCGTGAATAGGTCACACGCAACCACGGGACCTGGGTGCTGTCGCTTGGATTGTTCACAATCGCCAGTCTGGCGGCATCGAGGCCATAAGTGCTCGACTCGACCAAAAATCCATAATTTTCCAAACGATTGAATATCAAAGCCTGGATGATGGAACTCATTGTGCTGATGGTGGTGTTCGCGGAGAACGACACAGAACCGAGACTGGATAGCGCCACCGCAATCGGTGCACTCGCGGTGCTGTCAACTTTGAGAGAAGCAAGGGTCCAGCCGGAATCCTCGAGAACAGTCCTGAAAACCAATCCCATCCCATAGTCTTCGGTTTCGCTGCCGCTGGCTGCAAAAGGCAAAGTCAAGTAGGCTTGATGAATCGTTGCCTCGACAGGAATAGCGGAAAGATCGAACCGCAACAGGGTGCGAAACCCGCTCAGATTGCTGATGCGCAGGATTTCCGGATTGCGTTCTTTGGTAAGCGGCTGATCGTTTCGTTCAGAATCAATCACAGTGGCGTCATGGCTGACCACCACCTGCACGGTATCCACCTGGTTGTTGCTGTCTTTGGTGAGAATTTGCAAATAGGCTGCAGTCGCAGAAGATTCAGTGGCGCTGAATCCGACCAGGATCGGCGCTTCCGCAAAGGTGAGAATCATTCCGTTGGGAGTAACGCTTCCCACCCACTCTTTGACAAGGTCGACTGGAATTTGGGCGCGCACTTCAGCGCTATCCACTGGAGGAAAGACCACTCGGGCAATCGGCTCGTCGCTATCGATGTGCGAGGAGACACTCTCCCATTTAACAGTGGATTCTTTCCAGGACGGGTCGGTCAACCGATAGCCGAGGGCTACCAAAGAATCAGCCGATTCGCCTTTCAGAAAACGTTGGTTTAACACCAACTCTGCTGACAGGATGTTGTCGGTGCTGTCAAGGGCGGTACCCGGATAAAAACGCAGAATCGGATAGCATCTGACATCATCTTCCCGGCCGATAAGAATCATCTGCGCATTGCCCACCGCAGGTATCTGCCAATAGTGCGCTGTTTCGGTCGGCAAGAGAGTCGTGACGACCACCTCGCCCTTGTATTGCCGTTGCAGTTGATCATAACCAGTCGGCAAAGCGCGTTCAGTGGTGCAACGGCCGAAAATAAGAACGATGACCAGAAAAAGAACAAGAAATCGCATGTGGTTTTCCAGTTTAAAAATCATTCTCCAATCCTGTTCTTTTTACCTGAAACCCTTTTAAAAGTTCCGCCTTTGCATGACAGGGTTAAAAAAAAGGGCAATCTGTCACAAGATTGCCCGCTGTGAATTGACTCGCAGGTGCTATTCTTCTGAATCTGGAGTTTCGTCTTTGGCTGCTTCTTCAGCCTCTTTCTTTGTCCGTTTTTTGCGCTCTTCGCGTTCCTGGCGTTGCTTTTCCATGCGCTCGGCTTTAACCCCTTCAAATCCGACCAATTCCAGGATCGCCAGAGGAGCATTATCGCCGTTGCGAAAACCGAGTTTGACGATACGCGTATAACCGCCGTTTCGCTCAACAAATTTAGGGGCGATTGATTCGAACAACTCCTTGACAACGGTTTTGTCGTTCACTGTCCGCATGACCTGACGGCGAGCAGCCAAATCGCCCTTTTTCGCAAAAGTGATCAATCGTTCGATTGACGAACGCGCCTCTTTTGCCTTCGGCGTCGTGGTGATGATGCTTTTGTGGCGAAAAACCTCGGTCGCCAGATTATCCAAAAGGGCCTTGCGGTGCGAAGCGGTACGACCCAATTTCCTGCCTGATTTTAAATGTCTCATTACAACATCCTCTATTGCAAAAGATTGACCCGTTATTCATCCGATTTTTTAAGATAGCGATCGACATCCATACCAAAGTGCAGGCCTTTTTCTTCCAGAATTTTGTTCAGCTCCTGCAGCGACTTGCGGCCAAAGTTGCGAAATTTGAGCATTTCTTGCTCATCGCGACGAACCAGATCACCGATGGTTTTGATATCGGCAGCTGCCAGGCAATTGTGCGAACGAACCGAAAGCTCCAACTCATCCACACTCATCAAGAGCAGTTTGCGGATGCGGATTGACTCTTCATCGATTTCAGTCGGTTCTTCTTCTTCGGTGTCGATGTCAAAATTGATGAACAATTGGATGTGATCCCGGAGAATTTTGCCGGCATGGCTCAGAGCATCGTCAGGTGTCAAACTGCCGTCGGTTTCGATCTCGAGAATCAATTTATCAAAATCGGTCTTTTGCCCGACCCGCGTATTTTCCACATGGTAAGAAACACGGGTAACCGGGGTGAAAATTGAATCGATCGGTATGGTGCCGAGCGGCAAATCAGGCATCTTGTTTTCCTCAGCCGGCACATAACCCCGGCCTCGGCCGATGCGCAATTCCATGCGCAGCTCTGCTTTTTCGTTCAGAGTGGCGATCGGCAAATCAGGATTCAGCACCTCAAAAGCGTGCGAAGTTGCCTGAATATCTGCAGCCGTAAACTGTTTCGGCCCTTTCAGATCGATGACGATTTTATCGGGTTTCTTGTCAATCAATTTGAAGCGAACCTGCTTCAGATTGAGCACGATTTCAGTCACATCTTCCTGAACACCCGGGATGGTGGTAAATTCGTGCACAATACCATCGATGCGAAACATGGTGATGGCTGCACCTGGAATCGAGGAAAGTAGCACCCGCCGCAGAGCATTGCCGATCGTCGTACCAAATCCGCGTTCCAGAGGCTGTACAATAAATTTCCCATAGATATTCGAATATGTCGACTCATCGAGTTCGATGCTTTCCGGCATCTGAAAACTTGGTAATGCCATTGATGACTCCATTGATAATGAGTTTCTCTATTCTGAGCTGAATTGTTCAACCCGTTATTTTGAATAGAGCTCGACGATCAAGTTTTCGTTCACATTGACCGGAATATCTTGTCGGTTTGGAACACTCAGGACTGTCCCTTGCATCTGCGCCTTGTCCAGTTCCAGCCAAGGAACCATCTTGCCGTCGCGTACCCGCTTCATGGCGTTGTGGATCATGACCATCTGACGGCTTTTGTCGCGTACGCGTATCACATCATTTGATTTGACCTGGAACGATGGAATGTCCACCGGACGGCCATTGACAACAAAATGGCGATGACAAACCATTTGGCGAGCGGCGTCGCGCGACGGAGCCAAACCCAGACGATAGACTGTGTTGTCCAGACGCATCTCGAGGATTTTTAACAGGTTTTCACCTGTGATGCCCTTGCTGCGTTCCGCTCTCTCGAAGGTCAGGCGAAACTGATTTTCCAGCAATCCATACATGCGTTTGACTTTTTGCTTCTCGCGCAATTGGATCGAATATTCGGACATCTTTATTCTTCGTGAACGTCCATGTTGGCCGGGAGCATAGCCCTTTTTCTCAAAGGGACATTTGTTGCTGGTGCACTTTGCACCTTTGAGAAAAAGTTTCATCCCCTCGCGGCGACACAGCTTGCATACCGGGCCGGAATATCTTGCCATATGAAATAAACCTCCTCATCTATCGGCCGGTCGTGAAACCGGCAAAACCACGTTTTCTATCGATTAGACGCGCCGCTTCTTTGGCGGCCGACAACCGTTGTGTGGGATTGGTGTGACATCGCGAATGGCAGTGATTTCCAATCCAGCAACCTGCAGGGAACGCACTGCCGCTTCACGGCCGCTCCCGGGACCGCTGACCACCACTTCGACCCGTTGCAAACCCAATTCCTTGGCTTCCTTTGCCGCCGACTCAGCCGCCATCTGTGCAGCGTAAGGCGTACTTTTACGCGATCCTTTGAAGCCAACCCGCCCGGCCGAAGCCCAGGAAATCACGTTACCATAGACATCCGTCAACGTGACATTGGTGTTGTTAAAGGTTGCCTTGATGTGGGCAACACCGTTCGCCTCGACCTTTTCTTTTCTTTTCGCGGTTTTTCTTCGATTAGCAGCCAATGAACCACCTCGCTAAAATTTATCTACATTATACGGTTTTTTTGCGAATGCCAACCGTCGCTTTGCGGCGGCCACGACGAGTGCGAGCATTGGTATGGGTGCGCTGACCGTGGGCCGGCAAACCACGGCGATGGCGCAAGCCGCGATAGCAGCCGATATCCATCAACCGTTTGATGTTCATTGTGACTTCGGTCCGCAAGGCACCCTCAACCTTATGATCGGCGATGACATCCCGTACTTTGGCCACATCGTCCGGCCCCATGTCGCGAACCCGTTTGTCGGGCGAGATCCCGGCTTTCTTTAAAATCGCCTGTGAGGAGGCCAGACCGATTCCATGAATATAAGTCAACGCGATCTCGATGCGTTTGTCGCGCGGCAAATCAACACCAGCAATACGAGCCAATGTTAACTCCTTTACAGTTTATGTTCAGTTATCCTTGCCGTTGCTTGTGACGCGGGTTCTTCTTGCAAATGACTCGGAGCGTGCCCTTGCGCCGAATAATCTTGCAATGTTCACATATCCTTTTGACTGAAGAACGCACCTTCATAATCCAACTCCTGAGTTATTTATAGCGATAAGTTATCCGGCCACGCGTTAAATCATACGGTGAGAGATCGACGGTAACTTTATCACCAGGTAAAATCTTGATGAAATGCATCCGCATTTTACCAGAAATATGCGCCAAAACCTTATGACCGTTTTCCAATTCGACGCGAAACGTGGCGTTCGGCAACGTTTCCAGAATCGTTCCATCAATTTTTATCGACGTTTCTTTGGGCATAGACAGATCAATTCCCCTTGCTTAGAATGATTGGATCGCCTTCGGTGATCACGATTGTGTGTTCAAAATGAGCAGACGGCAATCGGTCAGCCGTAATTACGGTCCAACCGTCTTCCAATGTTTCCACTTCCCATGTGCCCATGTTGACCATCGGTTCGATAGCGAAAACCATACCGCTGCAAAGCCTGGCCCCTCGATGAGGGTGACCATAATTCGGAATTTGCGGCGGTTCGTGCAGGGATTGGCCGATCCCATGTCCTACCAGATCACGAACCACTGAGAATCCTGCTTCTTCCACTTTATTTTGAATGGCATATCCGATGTCGTACAACCGATTCCCCTCCCGCGCCTGATCCACACCTTCAAGCAACGCGGTGAGTGTGACATCCATTAACCTTTGCTTTTCTGCGGAAACTGCGCCTACCGAAAATGTGCGGGCCGCATCGCCATAGTATCCTTCCCATTCGACGCCGATATCGACGCTGACGATTTGCCCTTCCCGAATCACCTTGTCGCCTGGAATGCCGTGCACAACCTCTTCATCGATCGAAATACAGCTGGCCGCCGGATAGCCGTTGAAGCCCTTGAAAGCGGGCCGAGCTCCTCGAGAACAGATGAGATCATCAACCACAGCATCGATCTCGCGGGTGGTCATTCCGGGCTTGATTACGGATCCAGCCAGATCCAGCGCTTCGCTGACCAGAAGCGCACTATGGGCAATCTTTTCGATCTCGGCAGCTGTGCGAATGGCGATCATCGAATTTCACCAGCCATCTGTTGCACCACAGAGACGATCTGTTGGTAAACCTGGTCCACCGAAGCCTCGCCGTCGACGCGAAACAAAACCCGCTGCTGACGATAAAAATCGATCAACGGCGCAGTCTTTTCTTCATACACTTGCAGGCGATTGCGCACCGTTGCTTCGCTGTCGTCCTGGCGCTGAATGACCTGGCCGCCGCAGCGCCGACAACGGCTGTCGGCAGGCGGTGGATCGGTGAAGAGATTGTACGTTTCACCACAGTCGACACACACGCGCCTGCTGGTAATGCGGCTGATTAGAGTCTCGGGCTGTACATCGATCAGAATGGCAGCCTGAATCGATTTAGCGCCCAAAAACCGCTCCAGTCCTTCGGCTTGTTGCAGGGTGCGCGGAAAACCGTCGAGAATATAACCTTTCTTGCAATCCGCCTCGGCCAAACGCTGCCGAATCAACTCCAGAATGATCTCATCCGGCACCAGTTCGCCCTTTGCCATGATCGCCTTGGCCTTCTCGCCCAAAGCTGTTCCTTCTTTGACCGCCTTGCGGAGAATATCGCCGGTCGATATCTGTGGGATGCCATAGCTCTGAGCCAGCATTGCTGCTTGTGTTCCTTTGCCGGATCCCGGAGCTCCAAGAAAAATCAACCGCATTTGCTTCCCGATCTCTTTAGAATCTTCTCCGCCCGCGAATCTTGCCGCTCTTCATGAAGCCGTCATAATGGCGCATCAAAAGATGCGACTCGATCTGCTGCAGCGTGTCGAGTGCCACCCCGACAACAATCAGCAGCGATGTGCCACCGTAAAAACTGGCAAAATCGTATGAAACGTTGGTAAACTTGGTGATAAAAGACGGAAACACCGCAATAACTGCCAGAAAGATTGATCCTGGCAAGGTGATGCGCGTCAAAATGTTATCGATATACTCTGCGGTTTTTTTACCCGGACGCACGCCCGGAATAAATCCGCCGTATTTTTTCATATTGTCCGCCACATCGACAGGATTAAAGGCGATGGCGGTGTAAAAATAGGTAAAGAAAACGATCATCAAACCGTAAACAATCCAATAGACCCACGACTGGTAATCGAAGAGCAGATTGATCGATTGCATGAAATCGCTGTTCGGGAAAAACTGCACGATCGTCTGCGGAATGAAAAGAATCGATTGGGCAAAAATGATCGGCATCACGCCTGCGGTATTGACCCGCAGAGGGATATGAGTCGATTGGCCGCCATAAACTTTACGGCCGATCACCCGTTTGGCATACTGAACCGGTATCTTGCGCATGCCCTGGGTCAGCAAAATGCTGCCCGCAATGGTTCCAACGAACAGCGCCCACAACACCAGTTCGACGATCAGCGTGCGATTGCCGTGAATGACTTGCTGGATTTCATTGAAAACCGAATTCGGAAAACGCGCAATGATACCGATAAAGATGATCAGCGAAATACCATTGCCTATACCGCGTTCGGTGATCTGCTCGCCAAGCCACATGATCAACACGGTGCCGCAAGTCAAAGTCAAAACTGTGAGCAGGCGAAAACCGTATCCCGGAGCAGGTACGACCAGCTCGCCAGTGGCGGTCATGCCGATTCGTTCGAGAAAAACGCTCACGCCATACCCTTGCAAGGCGGAGATCAGCACTGTTCCGTAACGGGTAAGCTGGGTAATCTTTTTGCGACCTTGTTCGCCTTCTTTTTGCAGTTTTTGAAAATAGGGAAAAACTGCACCGAGAAGTTGAATAATGATTGAGGCGGAAATGTAGGGCATAATGCCGAGGGCAAAAACCGTTGCACGGCTGAAAGCGCCGCCGGCAAAAAGATCATACAAACCCAACAAGCCGCGCTGCTGCGACTCGAAAAAATTCAACAGTGCCTGAGCATTGATTCCAGGAACAGGCACATGGCCGCCGATTCGATAGACGATTAAAATGATGGCGGTGAACAAGATTTTCCGCTTGAGCTCGGGAATCTTGAAAATGCTTTGGACGCTCGACATCATAGGGTGGTGGCCCTCCCGCCTGCTTTCTCGATTTTGGCCTTTGCGGTTTCGCTAAAGCGGTGCGCCGTGACGATGAGTTTCTTCTTCAACTCGCCGTCACCCAGAATCTTTACGGGTTGATTCGGTTTTCTGATCAGACCGGTGTCGTACAACACTTCAGGCGTAACTTCCATGCCGTCGGCCAATTTGGCCAGGTCACCAATGTTGACCACCTGATACTCGGTGCGGGCAAAATTCAAAAAACCGCGCTTGGGGAGACGGCGCTGAATCGGCATCTGACCGCCTTCAAACCAGGGGCGCAATTTGGCGCCAGAGCGGGATTTTTGCCCCTTGTGTCCTTTGCCGGATTGTTTCCCACGCGAGCCACCCCGGCCGACGCGTTTGCGGTCCTTTGTAGAACCGGGAGCATATGTCAAACTTGATAAATCCATTCGTGCCTCAGCTTGTCTCGATTCAACCAATTGGGTAATTATTTTACGTCCTCGACCTTGACCAGGTGCGATATGCAGTTGATCATTCCGCGAATGACCGGCGTGTCGCCGTGGACGACGCTGCTATGCATCTTGTGAAATCCCAAGGCCTTGGCTGTCGCTTTCTGCTTTGCCAGGCAGCCGATCGTGCTCTTGATCAGGGTGATTCTGATCTCTTTGACTTTCTTTTTCGCTGTCATTGCACCTTACCTAATTCGCTTCTTGTTCCGGCTTGTTTTGTTTGGGATCGGTATTAAAAACCCGCATGATCGGCATGCTGCGCTTGCGGGCGATCTGTTCGACACTCATCATATTCTCCAACGCCATCATGGTCGCCTTGATCATGTTGTGCGGATTTGCCGAACCGCGCGACTTGGTCAGCACATCGGTCACTCCCAAGGCCTCCATAATGGCGCGTACCGGCCCGCCCGCGATAACCCCTGTACCCGGTGACGCAGGTTTTATGTAAACCCGACCAGCTCCGAATTTGCCTTCGATTTCATGCGGCAGGGTGCCGTTGAGCAGCGGTACTTCAATGATGTTCTTCTTCGCCGCTTCCGTTCCTTTGGAAATCGAATCGGTCACTTCGTTCGCCTTGCCCAGACCCACACCGACATGGCCTTTGCCGTCGCCGACGACCACGATCGCATTAAAGCTGAAACGCCGTCCACCCTTGACCACCTTTGCGACTCGGTTGACATGGACGACCTTTTCTTTCAACTCTAATTCATTGGGATTAATTCGTTTCTCCAAGTTACTCATCCTCATGCTTGGGGTTGACACGAACCGTTAGCTTCTAGAACTCCAATCCGCCTTCACGGGCGCCTTCGGCCAGCGCTTTGACTCGACCATGATACAAATAACCGCCGCGATCGAAAATGATGCGTTCGATTTTCTTGTCCTTGGCCGTTGCTGCCAGATGCTTGCCGACCAGCCGTGCGCGTTCAACCTTGCCTTTGGCAGCTGCAAGTTCAGATTGCAGTGCTTTGGATCGCGTCGACACGCCGAGCAAGGTAACCTGTTTGGAATCATCGACTATTTGCGCATAGATGTGTTTGCTGCTGCGGTAGACGATCAGCCTTGGACGATCATTCGTTCCGCTGATCTGCTTGCGGATGTGACGATGCCGCTTCTCCCGCGCCGCTTGTTTGGTATTATGATTGACTGACATAGCAAACTCTACTCTTTGAGGTTTAGGTTAGGCCGCAGTCTTGCCGGCTTTTCTTCTCACCACTTCACCGACGTAACGCAAGCCTTTGCCCTTGTACGGTTCGGGTTTGCGCTGAGAACGGATTTTCGCTGCCACCTGGCCCACCAACTGACGATCGATCCCGCGAACCGTGATGATGTTGTCTTTGCCCGCTGTGATCTCGATTCCCGCTGGCGGCACGAAAAAAATGGGATGCGAGTAACCGATGCTGAGCATTAAACCCTTGGGCTTCACTTCGGCGCGAAAACCCACACCGACGATTTCCAATTTTTTCTCAAACCCGGTGGTCACACCCTTTACGCAGTTGTCGATCAAGGTGCGCGTCAGACCGTGCATGCTGCGATGCGCTTTGCTCTCGGTCGGTCGCTTGACCGTTACCGTATTGCCGTCAATGTCCAAGATCATTTCTGAATTAATCGGCAACGACAACTCGCCCTTCGGTCCTTTGACCGTGACCACAGAGTTGGCTATCTTGACTTCGACCCCTTCAGGAAGATGAATGGGTGCTTTTCCAACACGTGACACTGTAGACTCCTCTCAAGTGTGCGGTTACCAAATATGACACAGGATTTCGCCACCCACACCGCGACGCCGAGCTTCCTGGCCAGTCATCAAACCCTGGGAAGTGGTCAGAATCGAAACACCCAGATTGTTGTAAACCCGCGGGATCTTGTTCTTGCCCACGTAGATACGCAAACCGGGTTTGCTGATTCTCTTTATGCCAGAAATGACACTCTTTTCCTCTTGATCGTATTTGAGGTAAATACGAATAAGGGACTGTTTGTCGTCCTCGATGAGGACAAAGTTTTGAATATAGTTTTCGTCCTGCAGAATCCGAGTGATCTGTTTCTTCAGATTCGACGCCGGAATATCGACCTTGCGGTGTTTGGCCCGAGTTGCGTTTCGAATTCTTGTCAAATAGTCCGCAATGGGATCGGTTTTAGACATCTATTTTCTCCCTAACAAACCTGTAGCGGAAAATACGACTGGTTAATTGATTTACCAACTGGATTTGGTCACTCCGGGTATATGGCCTTGCAGAGCCAATTCCCGAAAGCAAAGACGGCAAAGGCCGAATTTGCGATAATAGCCTCGCGGGCGACCACAGCGAGAGCAGCGGTTATACTTGCGAACCTTGAATTTTGGTTCTCTTTTTGATTTGACGATCAATGACTTTCTGGCCAATTTAATCCTCTTTGTTTTATCGTGGTGTTACTTGTTTTTCTTGATAAAGGGCACGCCAAAGGCGCTCAGCAACTCATAGGCCTCTTCATCATTTCTGGCCGTCGTCACCAGGGTAATATTGACCCCACGTATCTTGTCGACCTTATCATAGTCGATCTCTGGAAAAACAATCTGTTCACGCATTGAGAAATTAAAGTTGCCGCGGCCATCAAAACGAATCGGCAAACCGCGAAAATCGCGCACCCGCGGAATGGCCACCGATATCAACCGATCGAGAAACTCGTACATTCGCTCACCGCGCAAGGTAACGCTGCAGCCGATCGGCATGCCGGCGCGCAACTTAAAGTTTGAAATCGACTTTTTTGCCTTGCGAATAACGGGCTTTTGTCCGGCGATCTTGGTCAGATCCTCGACCGCACCGTCCAGATTCTTTGCGTTTTCCGTGGCCTCACCCACGCCGATATTGAGCACGATCTTCTCCAGCCGGGGCACCTGCATCACATTCTTGTACTGAAATTGCTTCTGCAGCTGGCCGATGACTTCCTGCTTGTAAAAGTCGCGCAATCGAGGCGTATACTCTTTTTTTGCCATGATCTTTACCAAATCCTTGATTATGGAAGCATTTCACCGCTTTTTTTCGCGATTCTGACGCGAACGTCCTTTTTCAACTTGTCGTCATGTACAGACTTGTGCCCGACTCGCGATGCAACTCCGGTCTTGGGGCAGACAACCATCACATTGGAAACATGAATCGGCGCTTCTTTTTCGACAATGCCACCCTGCGGATTCTGCTGCGAAGGCCGGGTATGCCGCTTGATAAAGTTCACGCCTTCGACGATAATCCGGTTGGCCTCCGGGAAAACCTTTAACACCTTGCCTTTTTTCCCTTTGTAATTTCCGGACAAGACGACGACTTGATCATTCTTTTTGATGCGCATGAGATAACCCAATCTTGCGTTTGTGGTTCACAAACCGTTTAGATGACTTCTGGCGCTAACGAAACAATCTTCATGAACTGTTTCTCGCGCAACTCGCGCGCTACCGGGCCAAAAATACGCGTTCCCTTGGGCTCCATCGCCTCGTTGATCAACACCGCCGCGTTCTCGTCAAAACGAATATACGAACCGTCTTTCCGGCGCTTCTCTTTCTTGGTTCGCACGACAACCGCTTTGCTCTTGTCACCCTTTTTGATCGGGCTGTTCGGTATGGCTTGTTTCACAGAGACTATGATGATGTCGCCGACAGTGGCGTAGCGCCGTCTTGAGCCGCCCATAATGCGGATACACATGACTTTTTTGGCGCCGGTATTATCCGCTACGTTTAAGCGAGTGTATTCCTGTATCATTGTTGCTTCTCGTGTTAAAAGTTCGGTTATTCTGCCCGCTGGACAATTTCAATCACACGCCAACGTTTGCGCGCGCTGAGTGGTCGCGTCTCCATGATCCGCACCGTATCGCCGATATGACTTTCGTTCGTCTCATCATGTGCCATAAACTTGGAGGTCTTTTTTACATATTTGCGATACAGGGGATGCTTGATAGAGCGCTCGACCTTAACGGTGCGGCTCTTATCCATCTTGTCGCTCGCAACAACCCCGGTAATGACTTTTCTTGTTGCTCGTTCCACTGGTTCTCTCCATGGACTCTTTTGCGTTAATTTATTTGCGAATTCCCAATTCGTATTCCCGCAGCACCGTGTGTATACGGGCGATGTCTTTGCGGATATGTAAAATTCGCATGGGATTATCCAGCTGATGGGTCGAATGCTGTATCTGCAAATTCTCGTGCTCATCATACAGATCTTCAAGTCGAATCTTGAGCTCATCAACCGGAAGTTGTCGGATCTCATCCATTTTCATTGTCAACTTTCTCCCACTTCAGAGGCATTTACGAATTTGCATTTAATCGGCAACTTGTGCGCAGCCAGGCGCAGCGCCTCCTTGGCGACATCCTCTGTTACACCCTCAATCTCGAACATGATGCGGCCGGGTTTGACAACTGCGACCCAGTATTCCGGCGCACCTTTGCCTTTACCCATTCGCGTTTCAGCAGGCTTTTTGGTCACCGGTTTGTCCGGAAAAATGCGAATCCAGATCTTCCCGCCGCGCCGGATGTGGCGCGTCATCGCGATACGAGCGGCTTCAATCTGCCGCGCTGTAATCCAATGCGGCTCTGCCGCCATCAAACCGTATTCCCCAAAGGAAACACGATTCCCGCGGGTGGCGTTGCCGGTCATGCGGCCGCGCTGCTGTTTGCGAAATTTAACTCGTTTCGGCATTAACATGGGTTATGCACTCCACTACATTGTCTTATTCGATCACTTCGCCTTTGCAGATCCATACCTTGACACCGATGGAGCCGTAAGTCGTCTGCGCCGTTGCTGTCGCATAATCGATGTCGGCTCGCAAGGTATGCAGGGGAATCCGGCCTTCTTTGTATTGATCTCGACGCGCCATTTCAGCCCCGCCCAAACGACCCGCTACCGCAATACGAACTCCTTCAGCTCCCATACGCATCGCAGACATGATGGCTTTTTTCATCGCCCGCTTGTAGCTGACCTTGCCGACCAGCTGGCTGGCAATATTTTCGGCTACCAAGGCCGCATCCAGCTCGGGACGCTTGATCTCGTTGATGTTGATCTGCACATCGGTGCCAGTCAAACGCTGCAGCTCTTCGCGCAACTTGTCGACTTCTGTACCCTTGCGACCGATGACAATCCCCGGCTTCGCGGTATGGATGGCCAGAGTGATCTGCTTGGCGGTTCGCTCGATCTCGATCTTGGATACACTGGCGCGCGCCAATCGACGCATAACATACTTGCGCAACATCAAGTCTTCGGACAACTTGCTGGGAAAATTCTTCTGATCAAACCAATTTGAATCCCACGTCCGAATCACTCCCAAGCGAAATCCGACTGGATTCGTTTTCTGTCCCAAAGGTTACTCCTATCGATTGATAATCAGTTTGTTTTCTCGTCCGTGACCACAACAGTGATATGGCATGAGCGCTTGCGAACCGGCGTCGCCCGCCCTAAAGAACCGGCGCGAAAACGCTTCAACATCGATGCACCATCAATACGCAATTCCTTTAAAACCAGATCCTCTGGCGACACCTTGCCGGCTTTTTCGTTGTTCATGAAATTCGCAACTGCCGAATGCACAGCTTTTTCCAGAGGCTCGGATGATCCGATATCGCTGAAATGCAGGGTGTTCAAGGCATCGCTCACCACTTTCCCCCGCACCAAATTGGCGATTCTGCGCATTTTAAAGGGTGAAACCCGGATAAATCTGGCAACTGCCCTTGCTTCCATTATCGATCTCCAAAACGATTTGATCAAACTTTAGCTTTTTCGCTCTTTTTATCCGCGTGTCCACGAAAAGTGCGCGTCGGAGAAAATTCGCCCAATTTGTGGCCAACCATATTCTCGGTCACATAAACAGGGATAAATTTGTTCCCGTTGTGAACCGCGAGGGTGTGGCCGACAAATTCAGGCGGTATGGTCGAACGGCGAGACCAGGTTTTGATGACCCGCTTCTCGTTGTTCTTGTTCAGCTGCTCAATCCTTTCGACCAGCTTTTCGCTGATATACGGACCTTTTTTTATGGATCTTGCCATTGGTCTTATCCCATTATTTTCTTCGTTTTACAATCACAGAATCTGATGGTTTCCTTTTGCGGGTTTTGTAACCCTTGGTCGGCTTTCCCCACGGAGTACAGGGATGACGGCCGCCTGAACTCTTGCCTTCACCACCGCCCATCGGATGATCGACCGGGTTCATCGCCACACCGCGGACCTTGGGTCGACGCCCGAGCCAGCGCGAACGTCCGGCTTTTCCGATTGAGATGTTCTCGTGGTCGGTGTTGCCTACCTGACCAATGGTGGCTTTGCAGCGCTGCAAAACCATGCGAACCTCGCCAGAGGGAAGTTTGAGCAAAGCATATTCGCCCTCTTTGGCAGTCAGCTGTGCATAGCTTCCGGCGCTGCGCGCCAACTGGCCGCCACGGCCGATCTTGAGTTCGACATTGTGCACAACAGTGCCGAGCGGAATCCTGGCCAACGGCATGGCATTGCCTTCGCGTATTTCGGCGTTTTCGCCCGACTGCAAGGTATCGCCTTTCTTTACTCCTGACGGCGCAAGAATATAGCGCTTTTCGCCGTCCGCATAGTTGAGCAAGGCGATATTGGCGGTACGATTGGGGTCATATTGAATAGACACCACTTTTGCCGGGATATTGTCCTTGTCGCGCCGAAAATCGATCAGTCGATATTGACGCTTGTGGCCGCCGCCACGACGACGAGCGGTCACTCGCCCGCGATTGTTGCGACCACCGGTTTTTTTAAGCGGCGCCAACAGCGAACGCACTTCTTGTGGTTCGGTCAATTCTTCAAAACTGCTGACGCTCTTGAAGCGCTGTCCCGGGGTGACAGGCTTGAATGTTTTCACTGCCATCGATGAACTCTCCTAGGGCTCGGTACTCTTATTTCGTTCCGGCAAAAAAGTCGATGCTGTCGCCCTCGCGCAGCGTTACAATCGCTTTTTTCCAACTGGCACGCCGTCCGTGGGTGATACCCCGTCGGGTATTAAGCTGCTTGCGCTTGCCATGCACATTGATCGTCGAAACCGCATCGACCGAAACATCGAACTTTTGTTCGACTGCGCGCTTGATCTCAATCTTGTTTGCGCTTTTGCTGACGACAAAGGCGTATTTGCCCTGTGTCTCTTGCAGTTTGAGCATCTTCTCTGTGAGCAAAGGCCTCACGAGAACTCGGCGTTCGTTTTTCATGATTGCAATACACCTTCTAATTTCTTGAGCGCACTTTCGGTGATCAGCAACGTCTTGCTCTCCAACAAATCAAGGGTGGAGGCATCTGACGCCAGCTGGACTTTCAGATTGCCGATGTTGCGGCTGGCCAGCAGCAGATCGCCGTCATATTCAGGCACCAACACCAGCGTCTTATCGTTTTCCAAACCAAAACCGCGCATGATCGACGCCAAATCCTTGGTCTTGCGCGTCTCTACGGTAAAATCCTCGACCACCCGCAACAGATCTTCGCGCGTTTTGCTCGACAACACCGAAATGCGGGCCAGTCGTTTAACCTTCTTCGGCACACTCATCCCAAATTCGTGTGGTTGCGGACCATGTACCGTGCCGCCGCCACGCCAAATCGGCGATCGAGATGAACCAGACCGTGCGGTTCCACGACCCTTTTGCTTCCAGGGCTTCTTGCCGCCGCCGGAGACCATTCCGCGTGTCTTGGTCGCAGCATTCCCTTGGCGCTGATTGGTTTGCTGCGCCTTGACTGCCAGATAAACCGCATGTGGATTCGGCTCACAGGCAAAAATCGCTTCATCGACCTCGATCGTGCGGCCGGCTTTATTTCCGTCGATTTTATAGACTTCTAGTTCCATAGCACCATTACTTTTTTATGAGGACATAGCCTTGGTTAGCTCCGGGGATGGCACCCTTGATCAACAACAAGTTGTTCTCAATGTCCACCTTGACCACCTTTAAGCCGGAGACCGTAACTTTTTCGTTACCCATCCGCCCAGCCATGCGCAACCCTTTGTAGACACGCGACGGATATGAAGATTGTCCAAGAGAACCCGGAGCTCGCAAACGATCGCTCTGCCCGTGCGTCACCGGACCACCGTTGAAATGATGCCGTTTGACCACGCCGGCAAAACCTTTGCCTTTGCTGATTCCGGATATGCTGACCTGGTCGCCCACGGAAAATACATCGGCTTTAACCTCATCTCCGAGTTTGAGGGGCGCAGCGCTGACAAAATCGCGGAACTCGCGCATCAAATAAAGCGGTTTTGCCGCGCTCTTTGCCAAATGACCGAGAATGGCTTTGCTGGTTCGTTTTTCCTTTTTCTGGCCAAAACCCAATTGAACTGCGGTATAACCGTCTATTTCCTCAGTCTTTACCTGCGTAACCACACATGGGCCGGCTTCCAAAACCGTGACGGCAACCGAATTACCCGTTTTCTCATCGAAAAAGCGGGTCATTCCCAGTTTTTTTGCAATTAATCCTACCATTCTGATTCCGTTTTATTTTGCTTTCTTTTCGTGACGAGTCGGCTCGCCGCGGCTTGTGCTCAGACCTTGATCTCTACGTCGACTCCTGCCGGCAATTCGAGCTTCATCAACGCATCGACGGTTTTGGGTGATGAATTGTGAATATCGATCAGCCGCTTGTGAATCCGCGTTTCAAACTGCTCACGCGACTTTTTGTCCACGTGCGGCGACCGCAGAACGGTATAAACCGAACGCCTCGTCGGCAGCGGAATCGGGCCGGCAATCATCGCCCCTGTCTGTTTTGCCGTTTTTATGATTTTTTCCGTCGATTTATCGATCAAACGATGGTCGTAAGCTTTCAGCTTGATCCGAATCTTTTGACCCGCCATGTGTAACCACCCTTTGCATTATTCGATGATTTTTGTCACCACGCCTGCGCCTACCGTGCGTCCGCCCTCGCGAATCGCAAACCGCAGACCCTCTTCCATCGCTATCTCGGTGATCAACGCCCCGTTGACTCGAATATTGTCACCCGGCATCACCATCTCTACTCCACTCGGCAACGTCACCTCGCCCGTCACATCCGTCGTACGAAAATAAAACTGCGGACGATATCCATTGAAAAACGGCGTGTGGCGTCCCCCTTCTTCCTTGCTCAACACGTATACCTCTCCCTCAAACTTGGTGTGCGGCGTGATCGAGCCCGGCTTGGCTATCACCTGACCGCGCTCCAACTCCGTCTTGTCTACACCCCGCAACAACAACCCCGCATTGTCCCCAGCTTGTCCCTGATCCAACATCTTGCGGAACATCTCCACTCCCGTGCACACCGTCTTCTTCTTCGTCCCCAATCCGATGATCTCTACCTCATCCCCAACCTTAACCACACCACGCTCGATTCGACCCGTGCCTACCGTCCCACGGCCGGTTATCGAAAAAACATCCTCGACCGGCATCAAAAACGGCTTGTCGATCGCTCGCTCGGGCATCGGTATATAATCATCAACCGCCTGCATCAAATCCATGATGCACTTCGTCTTCTCGGCATCGCCCGGATTGTCCAAAGCCAACAACGCGCTCCCCTTGATCACCGGTACCTCGTCCCCGGGAAACTCGTACTGGCTCAACAACTCCCGCACCTCTAACTCGACCAACTCCAACAACTCCGGATCATCAACCTGGTCCGTCTTGTTCAAAAATACCACCAAATAAGGCACGTTCACCTGACGGGCCAACAACACATGCTCACGCGTCTGCGGCATCGGACCGTCTGCCGCACTCACCACCAGTATCGCACCATCCATCTGTGCTGCACCCGTGATCATGTTCTTCACAAAATCCGCGTGCCCGGGGCAGTCCACGTGGGCATAATGCCGATTCGCTGTCTCATATTCCGCATGATGTACGTTGATCGTTAGCCCTCGAGCCTTCTCCTCCGGAGCATTGTCGATCTCATCGTACGTCCGCGCCTTGGCCAGGCCAGACAATGCCAACGTCTGCGTGATCGCCGCCGTCAACGTCGTCTTGCCGTGATCCACATGGCCTATCGTGCCTATATTCACATGCGGCTTTGTGCGTGCAAACTTTTCTTTCGCCATTCTTCCGTCTCCTTAACTTCCGTTCAATAAAATTTAAAACGCTTATGCAGCCAGACCCATTTTTTCGCGCAGCTTTTTCTCGACTTCGGGCGCGACTCTTTCATACCTTGAAAATTGCATTGTAAACAGCGCCCGGCCTTGTGACATATTGCGCAATGCGGTTGCATAGCCGAACATCTCCGCCAAGGGTACGACGGCCTGGATGACCTGCACGTCGTTGTTCTGTCTGTGCTGTTCGATCTTGGCGCGGCGGGTCGCCAGATCGCCTAATATTGTGCCAAAATAATCGTCCGGAGTAATCACTTCAAGCGCCATCATCGGTTCCATCAGAATCGGTTTGCCATTGCGCATGGCATCTTGCAGAGCCATCGAAGCGGCGATCTTGAACGACAATTCGGTTGACAATTCCTGATCAAAAGCGCCACCGAGCAACAGAACCCGGATATCCATCACCGGAAAGCCGGCGATCACTCCGCTCAACATCGACTCCCGGATGCCATCTTCAATCGGCTTGACAAACTGTCTGGGAATTTCGAGTTCAGGAGCTAGATTTTCAAATTCAAAAACCTTGCCCATCTCGGTCGGCGCCAAACGCAGCTTGACTTTGGCATACTGACCTTTGCCGGCAGCCTGGCGCTCGAACACCATCTCGGTCGTCACGGTATCGGTAATCGTCTCTCGATAGGCAACCTGTGGTTTGCCGACGTTAAGCTCGGTTTTAAATTCCCGCGCGAGCCGGTCGAGCAATATTTCCAAATGCAGCTCGCCCATACCAGAGATAACCATTTGTCCGGTTTCCGGATCGACCCGATAATTGAAAGTCGGATCCTCGCTCTCCAGGTTCTCAAGGGCTGGAAGAAGCTTTTCTTCATCGGCTTTGGTGCGCGGCTCGATCGCTGTAAAGATGACCGGCACCGGAAACTGCATGTGCTCCAGCTCGATGGGATGCTTGGGGTCAGCCAGCGTGTCTCCGGTTCGGGTGTTGCGCAAACCGACGGCTGCGACAATTTCGCCGACGCGGGTTTCCTGAAGCTCCTCGCGCTTGTTCGAGGACATGAGCAAAATCCGGTTGAGCCGCTCTTTTTTACCGGTTGCCGGATTGAGAACCGTCTCGCCCACTTGCACACTGCCCGAATAGATGCGAAGATAAACCAACCGCCCAACAAATGAATCGGTGACAATCTTGAATGCCAAAGCGGCAAACGGTTCTTCGAGCGACGCGTGGCGCTCTTCGATCTTGTCGGTATAGGGATTCTTTCCCTCGACCGGCGGCAGATCCAGCGGGCTGGGCAGGTAGCGAACAACCGCATCCAGCAATCGCTGCACCCCTTTGTTGCGCAGCGACGCGCCGCACAACACCGGCACCAGCCGTGCTTGCAGAGTGCCCTTGCGCAGGGCCTGATAAAGTTCCTCTTCTGTCAGCTCGCTGCTGCCAAGATATTTTTCCAGCAGTGCATCATCGACTTCAGCCGCTGCCTCAATAAGGCGCACGCGCATGGCTTCGGCTTTTTCGCGATAGGCCGACGGAATGTCGGTCTCTTCATATTTGACCCCCAAACTCTCGTCGTCGTAAATGACGGCGCGCATGGTGATCAAATCGATCAGCCCAGAAAATGTATCCGAAGCGCCTATTGGAATCTGCAGAGGAACCGGATTGCTGCCCAGTTTGTCGCGCATCATCTGTACAACGCGATCAAAGTCGGCGCCGATTCGATCCATTTTGTTAATGAACGCAATTCGCGGGATTCGGTAGCGATCAGCCTGACGCCAAACCGTCTCGCTTTGCGGCTGGACACCGCCAACCGCACAAAAGATAGCAACCGCACCATCGAGCACCCGCAACGATCGTTCGACCTCGACGGTAAAATCGACATGACCAGGAGTGTCGATGATGTTGATGCGGTTTTTTTTCCAATAACAGGTTATTGCAGCCGAGGTGATGGTGATGCCGCGCTCTCGCTCCTGCTGCATCCAGTCCATTGTCGCCAGACCGTCATCGACCTCACCAATGCGATGCACTTTGCCGGTATAAAACAGAATTCGCTCTGTCGTTGTCGTTTTGCCGGCATCGATATGTGCCATGATACCGATGTTGCGAATATTTTCCAGCGCATCGCGTTGGGACATAAAAAAACCACTTGTTGTTAGAAAACGAGTCCATACCACGGCCAAAACAGCACTGTAAAGGACTGACGCTTTCTGCTTCGCAAAACAAGTGGATCGGCAATTAAAGAAGCTTGAAAACGCCACGTCTTTACAGCTACTTTCCTTCCCTCAATATCGGTCCCGCTCCAGAAATTCAGCATCATCGCAGTCGGGAGGAGTTGGCGTGTAAGACTGGCAAATTTGTCTGTAAACTACCAGCGAAAATGAGCAAAAGCTTTGTTGGCATCAGCCATTCGATGGGTATCCTCACGCTTCTTGACTGAAGAGCCTTCGTTCTTGTAGGCTGCCAACAACTCATTGGCCAACTTTTGGGCCATGGTCTTCTCTGAACGATCGCGCGAGTATTGCACCAGCCAGCGGATCGCCAATGCCTGCTGCCTATCCGAGCGAACCTCGACTGGCACCTGATAATTGGCGCCGCCGACCCGGCGTGACCGCACTTCGAGAATTGGCTTGACGTTGCTCATGGCCTTCTCAAACACCTCAATCCCTTTTGACCCGCTTTTTTCCGTAATAAGCTCAAGGGCTTGATAAAAACTTTTCTCGGCAACGCTTTTCTTGCCGTCATGCATCATTCCATTTATAAACTTGGTCACCAGTACGCTCTTGTAGACCGGATCCGGCAACACTCGACGTTTTGTGGCTCTCTTTCTGCGTGGCATGAAAGTCTCTCGATACTTTATTTTTTCAGCTTGGTTCCGTATTTTGAACGACCGTTTTTGCGATCCTGCACACCGCTGGTATCCAATACCCCACGAATGATGTGATAGCGAACACCAGGTAAATCCTTGATACGACCGCCGCGGATCATCACGATCGAATGCTCCTGTAAATTGTGACCCTCGCCCGGAATGTAGGCGGTAACCTCAAAGCCGTTGACCAGACGAACACGAGCCACCTTGCGCAAAGCCGAGTTGGGCTTCTTGGGCGTGGTCGTATAAACTCGCGTACAAACACCGCGGCGCTGCGGACACCGACCTAATGCCGGAGTCTTGATTTTCTTATCACCTCTGGTGCGTCCATTGCGGACAAGTTGATTGAGCGTGGGCACTGATCCTCCTAAATTCGAAAGCCTGTCAATATAGAGAATTAATTTTTATTTTTCAAGTTTTTTATTCAATAAAACGCAATTTTATTGCTTATCTTGCACATCGACATCGGCGGTTTCCGCTGGTTCCAGTTCCGGACCGATCACATCGATCTCTTTGCGCGAAGCAATGCCGGTGCCGGCTGGAATCAGATGCCCCATAACCACGTTTTCTTTCAAACCGAGCAATTGGTCGATTTTTCCCTCGACCGACGCATCGGTCAATACCCGCGTGGTCTCCTGGAAGGAGGCTGCCGAAATGAAGCTCTCGGTGGTAAGAGATGCCTTGGTGATTCCGAGCAGCAACGGTTGAAAAGTGGCCGGTTGCGCCGCTCTGGCTTGCGGCGGTTTGCGCTTGGCGTCATTCAGTTCGCTTTCGATCGTGCGGAAAGCTTCTGCCTCCACCAACTGCTCCTCGCTGTAATCCGAATCACCCTTGTCGGTAATCACCACCATATTGCGAATTTTCTCGTTGATGCGCAAAAAGTGGAGCCGATCAACCTGATCGCCTTCCAGATAGTCCGTGTCACCTGGCTCTTCGATCTTGACTTTTTGCAGCATCTGGCGAACGATCACTTCGATGTGTTTGTCGTTGATGCGCACGCCCTGCAAACGGTAGACTTCCTGAATCTCATTGACCAGATATTCCTGCACCTTGTTCGAACCCATGATCGCCAGAATATCGTGCGGTGCCACCGCGCCTTCCGAGAGCTTTTCGCCGGCATGAACGAAATCCCCGTCATGCACGAGAATATGCTTTCCGTAGCCGATCATGTAGATCTTTTCTTCGTTGCCATCCTCGGAGGTCACGATCAGCTTTCGCACACCGCGTTTGATCTCGCCGAACCGCACGATGCCGTCGATTTCACTGACCACCGCTGGTTCTTTCGGACGCCGAGCTTCGAACAATTCAGCAACCCTCGGCAAACCGCCGGTGATGTCGCGAGTTTTGGCGATTTCCCGTGGTATTTTGGAAAGAACATCACCCGCCGATACACGATCTCCTTCTCTGACCGCCAGAAACGAGCGCGTCGGCAACAAATAGGTCGAGGTCGCATTTTCGTTATCGTCTAGAATCTGGATCGTCGGGCTGAGATGGCGATTCCGCGATTCGATGATCACCCGCTGCTTCATGCCGGTGGCTTCATCGAGCTCTTCGCGGTAGGTCACATTCTCGACGATATCGGAATACTTGATCGTTCCATCGGTTGTTGTGATGATCACGGCCGAGTAGGGATCCCAGCGAAAAATCAGTTCGCCGGCCTTGATATGCTCTTTATCGGCGATCAGAATCGATGCACCGTAAGGTACGCTCAAGCGTTCAATGACGCGATTGTCATCATCGAGCAAATTGATCCGGCCATTCCGGCCGACGGTAATGTGCTCGCTGTCTTGGCGTTCCACAACTTTGAGGTTGTCATAAGAGACGCGGCCATCATGCTTGGAAATGACCTGCGATTGGGCGGCGATGCGCGCGGCGGTACCACCAATATGAAAAGTCCGCAGGGTGAGCTGGGTGCCTGGTTCGCCGATCGACTGGGCTGCCATCACGCCAACCGCTTCACCGATATTGACCAATTTTCCGGTGGCCAGGTTGCGGCCATAACAAGCCGCACAGACACCGCGCAGCGCTTCACAGGTCAAAACCGAACGGATCATCACAGACTCGATCCCTGTATCGGCGACGAGTTTCGCCTTGGTTTCATCGATCAAATCGCCGGCAGAGACAATGATGTCGCCGGATGCCGCGTCAAATACATCTTCCGCCGCCACCCGTCCGACGATGCGATCGTGCATCGATTCAATGACCTCTTCGCCTTCTTTCAGATCGCTGACGCGCAAGCCCAGAATCGTGCCGCAGTCGTTCATGGTGATGATCACGTCCTGCGCCACATCGACCAGCCGGCGGGTCAAATAACCCGCATCAGCTGTTTTAAGAGCGGTATCCGCCAAGCCTTTTCGGGCGCCGTGCGTGGAGATGAAATATTCCAGCACCGTCAAGCCTTCGCGAAAGTTGGCTGTGATCGGGTTTTCGATGATTTCACCCATCGACCCGGTCATCTTTTTCTGCGGTTTGGCCATCAATCCGCGCATACCGGCCAACTGGCGGATCTGTTCCTTGGAACCGCGCGCCCCCGAATCGGCCATCATAAAGATGGGATTGAATCCTTGCCGATCCTGGCGCAAACGCTCGAACATTTTTTCCGCCACGCTGCTTGTGGTATGCGTCCAGATATCGATGATCTGGTTGTAGCGCTCACCATCGGTGATGATGCCGCGTTCGTAACGGCTCTGAATCGCATCCACTTTGCTGTAAGCGGAATCGATCAATTCGCCCTTTTCCAGCGGAACAATCACGTCATCGATACCAACGGTGACACCAGACTTCATCGCATAAGTAAAACCGGTCTCTTTGAGAATATCGAGCAACAAGGCGGTCCGGTAATTGCCCAACCGGCTGTAGGCGTTGGCCACCAACTCTTCTATGCCTTTTTTGGTCAACAGCCTGTTCTCAAAAGGAGTATCAAGGGGCAAAAGCTGGTTGAAAAGCACCCGTCCAACAGTGGTTTCGACCAATTTGCCGTCGATGCGCACCTTGATCGGGGCATGCAAATCGATCCGCCCATCATCATAGGCGATCGAAACTTCCCGCAGCGATGAAAAGATCATGCCTTCGCCGCGAACACCGCTTTTGCGCTTGGTCAAATAATAGATACCCAGCACAATATCCTGGCTCGGAATGGCCAGCGGGCGACCGTTGGCTGGGGATAAAATATTGTGACTGGAAAGCATCAGAATCTTGGTTTCGACTTGCGCATAGCTGGACAACGGCACATGCACCGCCATCTGATCGCCGTCAAAGTCGGCGTTGAATGCCGCACAGACCAACGGGTGAATCTGGATGGCTTTGCCTTCGACCAGCAGCGGCTGAAACGCCTGAATACCCAGGCGGTGCAGGGTCGGAGCGCGGTTGAGCATCACCGGATGATCGTCGATGATTTCTTCGAGAATATCCCAAACCTCCATACCCCGGCGTTGGACCAATTTCTTCGCGCTCTTGACCGTCTTGACGTAACCGCGTTCCACCAATTTGCGGATGACGAACGGAGTGAACAATTCAAGGGCCATCTCTTTCGGCAGGCCGCATTCGTGCAACTTGAGCTCCGGCCCGACCACGATCACAGAACGACCGGAATAATCGATGCGCTTGCCAAGCAAGTTTTGCCGAAAGCGCCCCTGTTTGCCGCGCAACATATCCGACAAACTCTTGAGGGCGCGATTGCCATCGCCGCGCACGGCCGCCGATTTGCGGCCGTTGTCGAACAACGAATCCACCGCTTCTTGCAGCATGCGCTTTTCATTGCGCAGAATGACTTCCGGTGCCTTGATTTCCAGCAGTTTCTTCAACCGATTGTTGCGAATGATCACCCGTCGATAGAGATCGTTCAGATCCGAAGTCGCAAAACGCCCGCCTTCCAGCGGCACCAGGGGTCGAAGCTCGGGCGGAATGACGGGAATGACGTTCATGATCATCCATTCGGGACGATTCTCCCGGGAGCGGTTGGCGCGGCGAAAAGCTTCGACCACGCGCAGCCGCTTCAGGGCATCGGCTTTCCGCTGGATCGACGTCTCGGTGTTCGCCTGGTAGCGCAATTCACGCGACAATTTGTCGATATTCACGCGCTTGAGCAATTCAAGAACCGCCAAACCGCCCATGGAGGCATGAAATCGCTCTTCCTCGGGCACATCGGTCTCCTTGGCCGCCATCTCAGCGCTGATCTCGAGATACTCATCTTCGCTGAGCATCTCTTTTTCCGCCAAATTGCTCTGCCCCGGACGGATGACGACGAAAGACTCGTAATAGATAATGCGCTCGAGCTCTTTCATCGACAAACCCAGAATATAGCCGATTTTGGACGGCAAAGATTTCCAATACCAGATGTGCACCACCGGTACCGCCAAAGTGATGTGCCCCATGCGCTCACGCCGCACGCTCTTTTGCGTCACCTCGACACCGCAGCGATCGCAAACGATTCCGCGATAACGGATGCGCTTGTATTTGCCACAATGGCACTCCCAATCTCGCACCGGCCCAAAGATCTTTTCGCAGAACAGACCATCTTTTTCCGGTTTGAAACTGCGGTAATTGATCGTCTCCGGTTTGGTCACTTCGCCATGCGAGCGCTCCAAAATTTTGTCCGGTGAGGCCAGACCGATATAAATCGAATTGATATTCGGCATTTGCGTCTGAATATCATGTGAAATCATATAGTTCAACCTTGTCCTCCAAACTCAGTGACAGAGCCTGGTCCGTCAGTTGACAGCAAACAGATGCAGTCAGTTTTATTTTGTTTCGCTCATCAGCTCAACGTCCAGTCCCAACCCCTGCAATTCGCGAATCAGTACATTGAACGATTCGGGAAGTCCAGGTTCCGGAATGGTTTCACCTTTCACAATTGCCTCATAGGCACGGGAGCGCCCTTTCACATCATCACTCTTGACCGTCAAAATTTCCTGCAGAGTGTAAGCCGCACCATAGGCTTCCAGTGCCCAGACTTCCATCTCGCCGAAACGCTGGCCACCGAACTGCGCCTTCCCGCCCAGAGGTTGCTGGGTAATGAGCGAATAAGGTCCGATCGAACGCGCATGGATCTTGTCCTCGACCAAATGGGACAATTTCATCATATAGATCCAGCCGACCGTCACCTCTTCGTCGATCAATTCCCCGGTGCGGCCATCATAGATCGGCGATTTGCCGCTAAGGGGAACACCCGCTCTTTTCATCTCATTTTTGACTTCATCCAAAGAAGCGCCGTCAAATACCGGTGTCGCATAATTGATGCCCAAATGATGCGCAGCCCAGCCAAGATTGGTTTCAAGAATCTGGCCGAGGTTCATACGGGAAGGCACACCCAACGGATTGAGCACGACATCGACCGGTGTGCCGTCCGGCAGATAGGGCATATCCTCGGTGGGCACGATTTTGGCGACCACGCCTTTGTTGCCATGGCGGCCAGCCATCTTGTCGCCGACCATCAATTTGCGCTTTTTGGCCACGTAGACCTTGGCCATCTGCACAATACCCGGCTGCAGCTCATCACCTACCGTGACCTTGAACTTGTGCATCTCATATTCTTCTCCAATCTGCTGCAACTTGTTGCGATAACGCGAATAAATCTTGCGCAGCAAACTGTTGGTCGTTTGATCGGAGACAATCTCCAGCGTGGTGTCGAGCAGATCAAAATCGATCTTGCCGAGATTCGATTCATTCAGCTTGGTATTGGCCTTGATGATCACCCGACCGCTCTCGGTGTCGCGCATCTCGTGGACAACCTGGCCGACCATTACCGTCATCATTTTTTCATCGCGCATTTTTTTCAGCTTGGCGCGTTCCTGCTCCAGCCAAAGATCCAGCTCTTCCAGCGCTTTTTTGTCTTTCTTTTTGGTCGCTGGATCTTTTTTCTTGCGGGAGAACAGATTGGTGCCGATTACAATCCCTTTTAAACCCGGAGTTGCTTTCAGCGAGGCGTCTTTGACATCGCCGGCTTTTTCGCCAAATATCGCTTTGAGCAGCTTCTCTTCCGGTGTCGGATCGGTTTCGCCCTTGGGCGTCACTTTGCCGACCAGGATGTCGGTCCCCGATACCTCGGCGCCTATCCGGATGATACCGTTCTCATCGAGATCCTTGGTCGCCTCTTCGCTGATATTGGGGATTTCCCGCGTCAACTCCTCTTCACCGCGTTTGGTGTCGCGAACCTGCAAATCGAATTCTTCAATATGAATAGAAGTGAAAATATCTTTTTGGACAATGCGCTCAGAGATAACGATGGCATCCTCAAAATTGTAACCCCGCCACGGCATAAATGCCACCAGCACATTGCGGCCAAGCGCCAGCTCACCGTTTTCTGTACCGGCTCCGTCGGCGATAATCTGACCCGCTTTGACGCGATCGCCAACTTTGACGATCGGTTTCTGATTGATGCAGGTGTCCTGATTGGTACGGCGAAATTTGACCAGAACATAGGTCACAGAATCGGTCTCGTTGAAATTGAGCAAGTCCTTGAGGTCAGGCTTTTCCGGCTTGTCCTTGCGCACCACGATGCGGCGCGAATCCACCGAAACCACTTCACCGTTGTAACCGCTCACCATCACTGCACGGGAATCGCGCGCCACTTTTTCTTCCATCCCGGTGCCCACATACGGAGTTTCAGGACAGAGCAAAGGCACTGCCTGGCGCTGCATGTTGGAACCCATCAAAGCCCGGTTGGCGTCGTCGTGTTCGAGAAAAGGAATCAGCGCCGCGGCCGCCGAAACGATCTGGTTCGGCGACACATCCATATAAGCCACGTCCTTGGGCTCTGCCAGGGGAAATTCGCCGCGCAAACGCGATTTGACGCGTTCTTCGGCAAAGAACCCTTTGCTGTCGAGCACCGCGTTGGCCTGCGCAACGATCATTTCCTCTTCATCGTCAGCAGCCAGGTAATGAATTTCATTGGTCACTTTGCCGTTTTTTACCAAACGATAGGGAGTTTCTATGAAACCAAAATCGTTGATGCGCGCAAAAGTGGTCAACGAGGAGATTAAACCAATATTTGGACCTTCCGGCGTCTCGATCGGGCACAAGCGACCGTAATGAGTATAATGCACGTCGCGCACCTCGAAACCGGCTCTTTCGCGTGTCAACCCGCCAGGTCCCAGAGCGCTCAAACGGCGCTTGTGGGTCAACTCGGCCAACGGGTTGGTTTGGTCCATGAATTGCGAAAGCTGACTGGTGCCGAAAAAGGTATTGATCACCGACAAAATCGTCCGCGCATTGACCAGATCTTGCGGAGTCGGATTTTCGCTTTCACGCAAATTCATCCGTTCCTTGATCGTGCGCGCCATACGCGCCAGCCCCACACTCATTTGGGCGGCCAGCTGCTCTCCGACTGTGCGCACCCGGCGGTTGCCCAGGTGATCGATATCATCGGAAGACTTTTTGGCGATGCGCAAATCAAGCAAGTACTTGATAATGCCGACAATGTCGTCTTTGGTCAGTGCGGTATAATTTTCTTCGACCTGCAGATTGAGCTTCTTGTTCAGCCGGTGTCGGCCGACTTCGCCGAGATCGTAGCGTTTGGGATTGAAAAACAGCCGCTCGATCAGCTGCCGCGCGGTATCGATGTCCGGCGGTTCGCCGCTGCGCATCTGCTGGTAGATCAGATCAAGCGCTTCGGCCTCGCTGTGGGTGGGGTCTTTTTTCAGAGTATTGGAGATGATCTCCGGCCCGAAAAGCCGATCGACCCTGAGGATTTTGATCATTTTGAGATCGAGCTGCTTGAATCGTTCGATATGACCCGGCACGATGTCTTCGTATTTGTCGAGCAAGACTTCGCCGGTCGTTTTGTCAAACAGATCCTCTGCAACTCGATAACCGACCAGATCATCTTCGGATGCATGCTTGAGGTCGACTTCCTCGATCAGATCCAGACGCTGCAAAATATCCGTGTCACTCGAATAGCCGATGGCGCGCAACAGAGTGGTCACCAGAAATTTCTTGCGCCGGTCGATGTAAACGTGCATGACATCGTTGATGTCGGTCGTAAATTCCAGCCACGAACCGCGCAACGGGATAATCCGAGCCGAATAGATCTGCGTGCCGTTCGGATGCTCCAACTCATCAAAAAAGACGCCAGGAGAGCGATGCAATTGGCTGACGATGATCCTCTCGGCGCCGTTGATGATAAAGGTCCCGCGGTCAGTCATATAGGGCAGATTGCCCAGATAGACCACCTGTTCAATCGATCCGGCAAGCGGGTCATTGGCGTCCTGCTCATCCTTGATCGAAAGGCGCAATTTTGCTTTCAACGCACCCAAATAGGTCATGCCGCGTTCATGGCACTCTTCCACTGAATACTTGGGTTGATCGATGTAATACTCGATGAAATCCAATCGAAAATTTTCGCGGCTGTCGATGATGGGAAATACGCTTTCAAAAACAGCCTGAAGGCCCTGCGGCAATCTCTCGCTGGGTTCGACATCAGGCTGTAAGAAATCGCGAAAAGATTTGAGCTGTATATCCAAAAGATCTGGCAAAACAGCTGGCGAATGAATTTTCGAAAAGGATTTTCGCTCTCTTATGGTGGGAATCGACAAGAGATCCTCTCTCCTTCTACATTTCCACGGCTTGTTGCCATTCATGAGAGGCAAATTGCGCCTCTGGTCAACGGCAAAGACCAAGTTTTATCAAAACGGGTGTGTCCGGCAGGCGCCGGACACGTGCGAACAAAAAAACCGAGTTCAAAGAACTCTTGTAAACCATCAGTTTACTTGATTTCGACCTCTGCACCCGCTTCTTCAAGCTTTTTCTTTATCTCGCTGGCCTCTTCCTTGCCGATGCCTTCCTTCAGCTTGTTGGGAGCACCATCGACCAAGTCTTTGGCTTCTTTCAAACCGAGGCCGTCAACCAGGGTGCGAACCACTTTGATCACGTTGATCTTGTTGGCGCCGGCGCTTTTGAGAATGACATCAAACTCGGTCTTTTCTTCCACCGCTTCAGCAGCTGCCCCGGCAGCCGGTGCAGCAGCGGCAACCGCAACCGGAGCTGCGGCACTGACACCAAAATGACTTTCCATAGCTTTGACCAGCTTGGACAACTGCAAAACAGTCATCTCTTCTATCGACTTCAGGACTTTTTCAACCATTGGGTCGGTAGCCTGGACATCCTTTTCAACAGCGGCTTTTTCGGGCATTTTACCCTCCCGTTACAGTTATCAAATATTGGGGTGAGAATGATTTATTGTTCTGTTCGTTCTTTTTGTTCTTTGATCGCATTTACAGCATACGCAAGCTGCGAGATCAAGCTGTTCAAGCCGCCGATCAATCCGGACAACGGAGCAGCAACCGCAGAAACAACCTGGCCCAGCAGCACCTCGCGCGACGGAATCGTGCGGAGCTCTTCTGCATCTGCCTGGTTGAGCAATTGCCCTTCGACAAAAGCGCCCTTGATCGACGGTTTCTCCAGTTTTTTGCGAAAATCAAAGATCACGCGCACCGGAGCCAACGGATCTTCTTTGGCAACCGCCAACCCGGTCGGACCTTCGAGGTATTGCACGATCTCTTCAATGCCGGTCTGTTTGGCTGCCAGACGAGCCAAGGTGTTTTTGACCACCACATAATCCACTTGATTCTTGCGAAATTCTCGCCGCAAGGTGGTTATTTGCTCAACCGTCAAACCGCTGAAATCGGTCATAAAGATGCTGGTGGCACCTTTCAGAACCGCATTGAGCTGTTCAACTTTAGTTATCTTTATGGGTTGTGGCATGACGCGATTCCTTAATTCTGTGCTTTTCCCTGAACCAGCGGTTATTCGGCTTCGCTCATTTGATTTTTATCGATCCGGATCCCAGGGCCCATGGTACTCGAAAGAGTGATGCTCTTGACATAGACACCTTTTGCCGACGCCGGTTTGAGGCGGTTCACTGTATCGATAAAAGAGACAACATTCTCTTTCAAATCTGGAACAGAAAAAGATTTTTTGCCAACCGCAGCGTGAACAATGCCATTGCGATCAACGCGAAAAGCGATCTTTCCCGATTTGGCATCACGAACCGCTTGACCGACTTCAAAAGTTACCGTGCCGCTTTTCGCATTCGGCATCAGACCCCGCGGACCGAGTATCTTGCCGAGCTTGCCGAGCTGCCCCATGACATCCGGGGTGGCGATCAGAACATCAAAGTCCACCCAACCACCCTGAATTTTTTCGATCACCTCGGCAAATCCCACCTCGTCGGCGCCGGCCGATTTAGCCTCTTCTTCTTTGCTGCCGTTGGCCAAAACCACCACCCGGGTCACCTTGCCAGTGCCCTTGGGCAAAATAACGGTGCCTCGTACCATCTGGTCAGCCTTGCGCGGGTCGACTCCCAGGCGAATCGCCACATCGATCGATTCGTCGAATTTGGCCGTTGCGGTTTCCGCCAAAATATTCAACCCTTCATCCAGAGAGTAGAGACTTCTTCCCTTGACCTTTTTGGCAGCTTCGATATATCGTTTGCTGTGCTTCATTTTGTCTCAGTCGCTCCTTCGTGACTAACTGCTCGATTGCCTATTGCTCGACGTCGATTCCCATACTGCGGGCTGTCCCCTCCACCATGCGAATCGCAGCCTCGATATCATTGGCATTCAAGTCCGCCATCTTGGTTTCGGCAATGTTTCGCACTTGATCACGAGTCACTTTGCCCACCTTGGTGCGGTTGGGCTCGCCTGACCCCTTCTCCAATCCCGCCGCTTTCCGCAACAACACCGCTGCCGGCGGCGTCTTGGTGATAAAGGTAAACGAATGGTCCTGATAGACCGTAATGATGACCGGGATGATCAGACCCTGTTTGTCTTGCGTGCGGGCGTTAAACGCCTTGCAAAATTCCATCAAGTTGACGCCATGCTGTCCCAATGCCGGACCAACCGGCGGTGACGGATTGGCGTTACCGGCTGGAATCTGCAGCTTGATCGTACCGACAACCTTTTTAGCCATAATTTTGCTGTCCTATTGTTCCAGTTCTATTTGCAAAAAATCCAGTTCGACCGGGGTTGAGCGGCCAAAAATACTGACCATCACCTTGACCTTGCTCTTTTCCTCATTGATCTCTTCTATAAAACCGGTAAAATCGGTAAACGGCCCATCCACCACCTTGATCGGATCGCCAAGGCGAAAAGGCACGTGTTCGCGATCTTTGTCGACGCCTTCCGATTTGCCGATAATCCGCTCCGCTTCATCCGCCTGCAAGGGCACCGGCTCATTTCTCTTGCCGACAAAACTCGTCACCCCCGGCGCATTCTGAATCAGATGGCGCGTCTCTTTGTCGACCATCATGTGCAACAACATGTAGCCTGGAAACATGATCTTGTTCCGCACACGCTTTTTGCCTTCCTTCATCTCGGTGATCTTCTCCGAAGGCACCAGAATCTTGTCGATCTTGGCTTCTAGATTGGCGTGTTTGATCTCGTTTTCAAGATAAGCCTTGACCTTGTTTTCATGGCCAGACAACACGTGTATCGCATACCATTTGAGCTCTTCTTCGCCCACAGGAAACATCCTTTTCGAAAATTGACGCGATCTAGTAGATCAGGGTCATCAGCCGCGATAAAATATGGTCGACGATAAAAATAAAAAGAGCAAAAAACACCGATACAGCGATAACGATTATCGTCTGACCCTTCAATTCGCCTCGCGTCGGCCAACTGACCTTGGACATTTCCGTATTCACATCGTGTAAAAACTTGACAGCTTTTTGAAACATGACGGCCTAGCCCATAAACGGGTTTAGATAGTTCTCTGCGCCATTCCCTCCAGCGCAGACCAATTGACCAACACAGTAGCGCAGGCCTGGAGGGACTCGAACCCCCAACCTCCGGATTTGGAGTCCGGCGCACTAGCCAATTGTGCTACAGGCCTATCCGCTTAACGCGTCTCTTTGTGCAACGTGCGCTTGTCACACCATTTGCAATATTTTTTGTACTCGACACGACCGGTTTGCTTGCGCTTGTTCTTGTCGGTCGAATAGTTGCGGCGCTTGCACTCTGTACATTCTAAAATGATGAGATCTCTCATTGCTCTGCCAACTCTCGGTTCACATGCTGGTTTGCCGCATTCGCTTTGCCAGACGGCGCGAAGGACAACTCTTTTCTATCAAAAAAAGAATCTGCTCTTGCTCTATTCGATGATTTTTGTCACCACGCCTGCGCCTACCGTGCGTCCGCCCTCGCGAATCGCAAACCGCAGACCCTCTTCCATCGCTATCTCGGTGATCAACGCCCCGTTGACTCGAATATTGTCACCCGGCATCACCATCTCTACTCCACTCGGCAACGTCACCTCGCCCGTCACATCCGTCGTACGAAAATAAAACTGCGGACGATATCCATTGAAAAACGGCGTGTGGCGTCCCCCTTCTTCCTTGCTCAACACGTATACCTCTCCCTCAAACTTGGTGTGCGGCGTGATCGAGCCCGGCTTGGCTATCACCTGACCGCGCTCCAACTCCGTCTTGTCTACACCCCGCAACAACAACCCCGCATTGTCCCCAGCTTGTCCCTGATCCAACATCTTGCGGAACATCTCCACTCCCGTGCACACCGTCTTCTTCTTCGTCCCCAATCCGATGATCTCTACCTCATCCCCAACCTTAACCACACCACGCTCGATTCGACCCGTGCCTACCGTCCCACGGCCGGTTATCGAAAAAACATCCTCGACCGGCATCAAAAACGGCTTGTCGATCGCTCGCTCGGGCATCGGTATATAATCATCAACCGCCTGCATCAAATCCATGATGCACTTCGTCTTCTCGGCATCGCCCGGATTGTCCAAAGCCAACAACGCGCTCCCCTTGATCACCGGTACCTCGTCCCCGGGAAACTCGTACTGGCTCAACAACTCCCGCACCTCTAACTCGACCAACTCCAACAACTCCGGATCATCAACCTGGTCCGTCTTGTTCAAAAATACCACCAAATAAGGCACGTTCACCTGACGGGCCAACAACACATGCTCACGCGTCTGCGGCATCGGACCGTCTGCCGCACTCACCACCAGTATCGCACCATCCATCTGTGCTGCACCCGTGATCATGTTCTTCACAAAATCCGCGTGCCCGGGGCAGTCCACGTGGGCATAATGCCGATTCGCTGTCTCATATTCCGCATGATGTACGTTGATCGTTAGCCCTCGAGCCTTCTCCTCCGGAGCATTGTCGATCTCATCGTACGTCCGCGCCTTGGCCAGGCCAGACAATGCCAACGTCTGCGTGATCGCCGCCGTCAACGTCGTCTTGCCGTGATCCACATGGCCTATCGTGCCTATATTCACATGCGGCTTTGTGCGTGCAAACTTTTCTTTCGCCATTTTAAATACCTCCGGACTGTTTTTTGGTCCAGCGAATGAATTGACGAGCCCACGACCAGGGTTGAACTGGTGACCTCATCCTTACCAAGGATGCGCTCTACCGACTGAGCTACGTGGGCCTGTGCGCTGAATTGGTGCCGCGAGCGGGAGACGGGACTCGAACCCGCGACTGACAGCTTGGAAGGCTGTTACTCTACCAACTGAGTTACTCCCGCAAAGTGCAATCACGGTTTCTAAACAAAAAAATATCGGCTCAGTTCTCGCGCCAAATCCCGTCCGAGTCCGATATTTTGCTTCACATCTCAAACAACTTCTCTTCGTGGGGAGAGGAGGATTCGAACCTCCGAAGGCATCCGCCGACAGATTTACAGTCTGTTCCCTTTGGCCTCTCGGGCATCTCCCCATGTAAAGAGCCACCAGCAGGAATCGAACCCGCGACAGCCTCATTACAAGTGAGGTGCTCTACCTACTGAGCTATGGTGGCATAAGCCATCCAGCCTAATGAGAGCCTTTAAAGATAATAATTTCTGTTAAAAAGTCAAGTAAAAATTTAGCCAAGTGATTTATATTTTCTCAAATCGCCATAAAGTGCTCTCTTTGCCATCCTCCAACACCACTCCTCGGCTCTGCAATTCATCGCGCACCCAATCGGACCGCGACCAGTTGCGCTCGTGCCGAAACGAGTTGCGCAGTTCGATCAACAGCTCGATAAACGGCGCCGCGCTCATGCCCCTCTCCGTCGCAGTCAAAGGCAAACCCAATACGGTGCCGGCCAAAGTCTCCAGCAACTCTTTTGCCTGCCGCAGAACCGAGACCGAAGCCGGTTCTTCGCTGTCGAGCAGTTTGTTGATCTCCCGCGAAAAATCGAACAACACCCCGATTGCCAATGAGGTGTTCAGATCGTCATCCATGGCCTCGATAAAACGCTGTCTGAATTGCGCCAGCCATTCGATCGGCGCATCGCCACTCTCTTTTACAGAATGGGCAAGGCGATCCTCTAATTTCTGCCGCGTGCCGCGCAACCGTTCCAGCCCCTGCGCCGCAGCCGACACAGCCGCATCGGTAAAGTCGACCGGGCTGCGATAATGGGTTTGCAGGATAAAAAAACGCAGCTGTTCGCCGGTAAATTTGTTCAGCGCTTCACTGATGGTGGTAAAATTGCCGAGCGATTTGCTCATTTTTACGCCATCGACCAATACCATGTTGTTGTGTATCCAGTATTTGGCAAAGGGCTTGCCGGTGGCCGCTTCGCTCTGCGCAATCTCACAATCGTGATGCGGAAACTTGTTCTCCATGCCGCCGCCATGAATGTCGATGGTTTCGCCGAGATATTTCATCGCCATGGTCGAACATTCGATGTGCCAGCCAGGAAAACCCCTGCCCCACGGGCTGTTCCACTGCATCAGATGTTCGGGTTCAGCTTTTTTCCACAGGGCAAAATCGGCTGGATGGCGTTTTTCCGGATTGACCTCCAACCGGGCACCGGCTTGCTGATCATCGATGCGCCGGCCCGACAGTTTACCATAAGCAGGCCATTTCTCGACATCAAAATAGACCGAACCGTTGACCACATAGGCAAAACCGCGTTCGAGCAGATTTTCCACCAGTTCGATCTGCTCCGGTACATGTGCGGCCGCATGCGGCGAAATATCGGGCCGCAAAACGTGCAGCGCATCCATTGCGCGAAAGTAAGCGGCGGTATAGCGCTCGACCAATTCCATAGGCTCGATCTTTTCGCGCTCTGCACCCCGCAAAATGCGGTCTTCGCCGCTGTCGAGAAGATGGCCGACGTCGGTGATGTTCTGGACATACCGCACCCGGTAACCGCTGAACCGCAAATAGCGATTGAGGATATCAAAGGCGATGTAGCTCTTGGCATGTCCGATATGCGGATAATCGTAAACAGTCGGACCACAGACATACATATGAACCCGGCCGGGTTCAATGGGCACGAATTTTTCCTTGTTTCGCGACAGGCTGTTGTAAAGAGTGAGAGCCATGATTCACCTTCTCCGTCTCGCGCTTGAACGCAATACTCTTTCGCAAAAAATTGATGGGCTATTGATCGATCAACACCACCGCCATCGCTGCTGCGCCTTCTCCGCGGCCGACCGCATCCATCCGCTCGCTGGTGGTGGCCTTAACCGAAACCGAATCAACCGGCAAACAGACCGCATCGGCGATATTCTGGCGCATCTGTGCGATATAGGGCGCGATTTTGGGGCGCTGCAGCACCACGGTGCTGTCGATATTGCACGGCCTCCAGCCGGCCTCAGCCAACTTTTCCACCACCCGGCGCAACAACTCGATGCTCGATGCCCCGCGGTAGGCGGCTTCACTGTCCGGGAAATGGACTCCGATATCGCCCAAAGCCGCTGCTCCCAGCAAGGCATCGCTGATGGCATGGCACAGCACATCGGCATCGCTGTGCCCCAAAAGTCCGAATTCACCCGCTATCTCGACGCCGCCGAGGATCAGTTTTCGCCCGGGTACCAGGCGATGAACATCATATCCCTGACCGATGCGCATCCTTCTTCTCCTGCAGCAGCCACCATTCAGCGATCGCCAAATCGGCACGCGTGGTGATTTTGATGTTCTGTTCTTCACCATCGACGATTGCGACCCGCACGCCGAGTTCTTCGACCAGAGCGGAGTCGTCCGTCGCAGACAGATTGCGGGCTTTGGCCTGTTCGTAGGCAGCGCGCAAAATATCGATGCGAAAACCCTGCGGTGTTTGAACGGCGACCAGGTTTTGCCGCATCAATGTTCTGTGCACCCATCCATCGCCAATCTCCTTGACCGTTTCGCGCACCGGCAGTCCAGGTACAGCGGCACCATTGATCCGCGCGCTTTCGATCACCCGGTCGATCAACTGTGCAGAAACCAGAGGTCGCACACCGTCGTGCACCAAAACCAGTCCGCCGTCCTGGGAAAGAGCGTGCAATCCGTTTTGCACAGATGTCTGTCGCTCTTCTCCACCGACGACGATTGCCAATGGTTTATGCATTCCCCATTGCCGGCGGATCTGTTGCTCCCTGGCAGCGTGTTCTTCTTTGGGCAGCACCACAACCAGCGCATGCACGCGCGGATGGCGATCGAACGCCTGCAGTGTGTGCTTCAGGATGGCTTCTCCATCCAGGAGCAGAAATTGTTTGCGCGTCGAACCGCCCATGCGTTGACCGGACCCGCCGGCCACAATCAAAGCGGAACAACCACTCGGATCATCCATGATGGTTTCTCGAATGACAGGTCGAGCTGTGGCGCAACAGAGGCCAGACATTCCCCCGATTCACCTCCGGCTCGAATCGCCGGCCAGGAGGGCTCTGGCGGAGCGGTGCGCAGCTCAGCAGTTGCGTAAATCTGCAGAAAATCGGGCACCGTCGGTGTGACCTTGCTTTTCTCTGGCGCAATAAGAACGTTGCGATCCGCCTTCTAGATGATCAACATTGCATCGCCATAGCCGAGAAATTGGTATTTCTCGCGCACCGCTTTGCGATACGCCTTAAAGACAAAGTCCCGCGGTGCAAAAGCGCAAATCAGCATCAGCAAGGTCGAGTTTGGCGCATGGAAATTGGTGATCAGGCGATCGACGATTTTAAAATCATATGGCGGGTAGATAAATTTATCTGTCCAGCCGCAACCAGCCTTGGCCCAGCCTTCCGATGTCACGCTGGTTTCGAGGGCGCGAACCACACTGGTGCCTACGGCCATGACTTTCTTTTTGCTCTTTTTGGTTGCGTTGATGGCAGTGGCGGCATCTTCCGAAATTTCATAATATTCGGAGTCCATTTTGTGCCGGCTGAGATCTTCGACCATGACCGAGCGAAAGGCTCCCAAACCGAGATGAAGCACGATCGGCACAATGCGGACTCCTTTTTGCTCGATTTTTTTCAACATTTTTTTGCTGAAATGGAGGCCGGCAGTAGGTGCGGCAACCGCCCCGCGATGTTTGGCATAGACGGTTTGATAGCGATCCTTATCCTCATTTTCTGGCAGCCTTTTGATATAAGGCGGCAACGGGGATTTGCCAATTTTATCCACGATCTCATAAAAATCACCCGAATAATGAAAGCGCACCACCCGGCCGCCGGAAACGGTGTTGTCGATCACATCACAGGCCAACTCCCGGCCGATCGAAAGGCGGTTGCCCACCCTTACCTTGCGCGCGGGTTTGACCTGCACTTCCCATAGTCCGCGTTCCAGTTCGCGCAATAAAAAAACCTCGACGCGGGCATCGGTCTTATCTTTGGTTCCTTCCAAACGGGCAGGGAAAACCTTGGTCTCATTGATCACCAGGCAATCCCCTGCTTCCAAATAATCGATGATGTCGGAAAAAATTCCTTCAGCGATAGACTGTTCCGCGCGATTCAGTATCATCAAACGACACTTTTCGCGTTCAGCAGATGGGTGTTGGGCAATCAGCTTTTCTGTCAGAGTATACTTGAAATCGGAAAGCTTCATCGCGCTTTTTCCTCCTGTCGATGGGATGATCTATTTTCATGGCCAAGAAGGACAGATACCTTTGGTCGGTTCGCCCCTCAAAAAAGATCCAGTTAAGTGCTGCGCCGCATTCTCAAGAAAAAAGCTGTCCTTGCCGCGGATCGTTGCGGCGGCGGCTAAAGTGGCGATAAGCCAAATCGGTTGCCACTCGACCTCGCGGGGTTCTGCTGAGAAAACCGTTCTGGATCAGATATGGCTCATACAGCTCTTCGATCGTATCGCTCTCTTCACCTATTGCCACAGCCAGGGTGTTCAGCCCTACCGGGCCGCCGCTGAATTTATCGATAACCGAAAGGACTATGCGCTTGTCCATCTCATCCAGACCCAGTTCATCCACGTCCAGTCGATGCAGCGCCTGACAGGCGGCTTCCTGTGATATTGTTTTTTGCCCATCGATCTGGGCAAAATCGCGCACCCGGCGCAACAAGCGGTTGGCAATTCGCGGTGTTCCGCGCGACCGTTTGGCGAGCTCCAAAGCGGCCTCGCGCTGGATGTCATAACCCAATATTCGAGCTGACCGCAACACGATTCGTTGCAGGTCAGCCGGATCGTAATAATCCATGCGGAAAGAAACGCCGAAACGCGCCCGCAACGGCGAGGTGATGAGACCGGCTCGCGTGGTGGCGCCGACCAATGTAAAATGAGGAAGGTTCAGCTGAATCGTTCGAGCGTTGGCACCCTTGTCGATGATGATGTCGAGCTTGAAATCCTCCATTGCCGGATACAGATACTCTTCTATCGAACGATTCAACCGGTGGATCTCGTCGATAAACAGAACATCTCGCTCGCCCAAATTGGTCAACAATCCCGCCAAATCGCCCGGCCGTTCCAGAGCAGGGCCTGATGTGTAGCGGATATGGCTGCCGAGTTCATTGGCAATAATGGTGGCCAGGGTCGTTTTGCCCAGCCCTGGCGGTCCGTGGAAAAGAACGTGATCAAGCGGTTCACCGCGTTCCAGAGTCGCCTGAATGAAAACACGCAAATTGCCGCGCAGCTTTTCCTGTCCGACAAAATCCTCCAGCCGGGCCGGCCGCAACGTCTGGTCAAGTTCGTTTTCACCGTTCAGCGGTTCTGGAACCGTCAATCGCTCATTTGTATCCACTTGACTGCCTGTAAATAGATGTCAGTCGCCTATTTTCGCAACGCAACCTGAATGAGTCTCGCCACGTCAGGCTCAGCCGCAAATTCAGCAAGAGCCGCATCCACTGCGCGTTGTGCTTCAGCCTGACTGTATCCCAGCGCCAGCATGGCGCTGAGAGCTTCGTCGACAACCGTCGTTGCTTTTCTTGTTGTCTGCGCCGACCAATCCGGCGACCCTTGCAGGCGGTTTGCGGCTTTGTCCTTCAGGTCGATCAGCAACCGCTGCGCTGTTTTTTTGCCCAATCCATGGATCCGGGTCAACTCCGCTTCACGGCCCTCGGCGATGGCGCGATAAAGATGGTCCACCGGCGCAGATGAAAGGATGGTCATCGCCAACTTGGGACCGATGCCGGTTACCAACAACAGATCGGTAAACAGCTCGCGTTCGGCAAAAGTTGCAAATCCAAACAGGGCCAGCGTGGATTCGCGGACATAGAGATAGGTTCGGATGACCGTCTCGGCACCAACATCCGCCAGGGTGGCAAAGGTTGTGGCAGGAATCTGCAAAAAATAACCGACTCCATTCACATCCAGTATTAAGGATTGCGGTGTTTTTTCCACCACTTTGCCGTGCAAAAAGGCAAGCATAACACGAAATCCCGACTTGGCAATTGAGGTCACTTGCTGGATTTGTCTGGCCGAAAGCGCAGCCCATGGCACAACGCGATAGCCAATGCATCGGAGATATCCAATGGCGCAGGAGCCTTGTCGAGATGCAAAACCGCCATAACCATCCTGCGCACCTGTTCCTTGGATGCTGCACCGTTGCCGGTCAACGCTTGTTTGATCTCTCTCGCTGCGTAGGTGTATAGGGGGCGATCACAGTTGAGCGCCGCCACCAAAGCTGCCCCGCGCGCCTGCCCCAACTGCAGCATGGATTTGATGTTCTGGCCATAAAAAACATCTTCAAAAACCACCTGATCAGGAGAATATCGACCGATTAGAGCGACTGTTTCGCTATAAATCGTTTTCAGACGATCAAAAAAAGAATCAGCCGCGGAAAATGACAAAACGCCGGAAGCAATATGAAACCATTGGTCCCCGTCTTGCCGGCCGATAATTCCGTAACCGGTCACACGGCTGCCCGGATCTACACCCAAAAGAATCATAACCCTCAGCCGAGTTCTTCGATCAGCGAATCATCGATATCAAAGTTGGAATAGACATTTTGCAGATCATCGTGCTCTTCCAGCACATCCATCAGCTTGAGCATGCTTTCTGCTTGTTTGCCCTCCAGTTTGATGGTGGAGTTGGGCTGCATGGCCACCTCAGCTGAATCATATTCGATATTTTTCTCTTCTAGTGCGCTTTTCACCGCTTCCAAATCGTTCGGTGCGCAGGTCAGGGTAAAATAATCGTTATCCATCTGGATGTCATCGACTCCAGCCTCGAGAGTCGCCTCCATCAGATTGTCCTCTGAAATGCCGGCCGCCGGCACGGTGATGATCCCTTTTTTGTTGAACATCCACGCGACACTGCCACTTTCCCCAAGACTGCCGCCATACCGGCTGAGCATATGTCGCATCTCGGCGACGGTGCGGTTTTTGTTGTCGGTCAGTGTTTCGATATAGAGCGCTGCGCCACCTGGACCATACCCTTCGTAGACGATTTCTTCATAGACCACCCCCGGCAACTCACCCGTTCCGCGTTTGACGGCACGGTCGATATTGGTTGCCGGCATATTCGCGGCTTTGGCCGCCAGAACGGCCGTGCGCAAACGCGGATTGGACTCTTCATCCCCGCCGCCGTTGCGCGCCGCTATGGTTATTTCCTTGATCAGACGCGTAAAGACTCGACCGCGTGCTGCATCAGTCTTTTCTTTTTTGCGCTTGATCGTGCTCCATTTGCTGTGTCCTGACATAGTGCCTCCCGAATATATCCTTTTTTTAAACCGCTTTTTCAGCGATCAGACTCAGTTGCGATGTTGCCTACCGAAACACAATGAACCTTTCCCCCACCGCTTTATTTTGGCGTGCAGTATACGGCATTTACGGAAATGGCGATTGAATGGAATGCCATTCCAGCATTCCATGCTCTCTAGTTTCAGCATTGAACATCGAATCCCTCGGTCTGGGGTTCAGGAGTGCACCACAAGCGTCTGCAGTTGCCGAACAACAGCCGTTCCAGCTGTTGAACCGAACAGCGAATTCAGCAAACAGACATCAACTGTATGGATCGGCTCAACCGGAAATTGGGCGATCCGGTTGGCACAGAATTTTCCAATTTATAATGCTAAATTTAAATATAATAAAAAAAAAGCCCGATTCCAAATAAAAAATCGGGTTTGACATCGGCAGGCTGCATTTAGGGAGCAGTGCGGCTGGAAGATTCGCTCTCGGTCTGGCTGTCGAGCTGCGGACGGATCAGGGTGCGCACAACCCAGGCATCGACAAATCCACGATTGATCGCCTCGGCCATTTCTTTTTCCGCATCTGAACGTCGGAGAAAGTTGCCGACACGAACTTTATAGTAGGGATTATCAAAGGTCATATAGACCGGCCAGTCCAACTGCATCAACGCATCGGTTCGGACGGCGCGCGCTTCTTGTTCATCCCTGGTCGAAATGAGTTGAATCCGAAACCCGCTGATCTCTTGTTGCGCGTTGGTAGCCGACGAAGAATCGCCGGCTTTCAGAAAGGAATGCAGATCAAAAGCCGGTGACAAACCGGGCTGATCAGGCTTTTCGAGCGCATATTCACCAAGTTTCGCTGGATCAAATGTTTCGTCAAATTCCGTCCCGGACGATCCCCTTGCCGGTGGTTGACCCACCTCGGCAGGACGGTCAGCCTGGTTGCCGGCACAGGACCACAGGATCAAAACCACCGTCAGCAAAAGCCATCCACAATTGTGTCGCATAGTTGTCCTCGATTGACAAATTCACATCCCGAAAGATCTTCATCATCAATTCGCTAAAAAATAACAAACCTGATCGCCAAAATCAATAGCTTTCCGCAGCCCAACCCGGTCTCCCCCGCAGTTTCGGCGCATGCTCCTGTTTGATGATCAGAAAATCCCGCGTCTTTCTCCCGAGGAAAAAATCGCTCATTTTGATCCGACAGTCCGCTTATTTGGTTGAATTATTGCTTCAGAAATCATAACTTGGCATGGCCCACTTTTGCCCGGCGGAACGATCGGCAAGGGCGGAGCTGCGATCGCTGTCGCCGATTCTTTTCTGATGCGCCCTATCTCGGTCGCCAACCATTACGATGCGGAGGATCACCTATGCCGATTACCATCGATCATGCTCGCTTGCTCGATTTTGTGCAAGCCGTTTTTGCCAGTTATGAACTCGATCCTGGCGATGCGCACCTCTGTGCCGATAACCTCGTGGCAGCGGACATGCGCGGCATCCCTTCACACGGCGTCGCCCGCCTTAAACGCTACACAGACGGCATCGCTGACGGTCTGATTTTTCCAATGAATCGCCCGCTGATCGTCACCCAGAGCGTCTCCTCGGCAGCAGTCGATGGTCAGGCTGGATTGGGACAGATTGTCGCCGCTTTTGCCACCCGTTTGGCGATCGAAAAAGCGCAACAAACGGGTGTCGGGGTGGTTACAGTGCGCAACAGCAACCACTATGGCATCGCCGGCTATTATGCACAGATGATGCTCGATCAGGGTTTGTTGGGCGTATCGATGACCAATTCGGCGCCGCTGGTGGTACCCACCTTTGGCAAAGAGATGGTGATCGGCACCAATCCCATCAGCCTGGCGGCGCCGGCGCGCCGGCATCGGCCGTTTTTTCTCGATATGGCCACATCCGTCGTTCCCCGCGGCAAACTGGAGGTCTATAACCGCGAAAACAAATCCCTGCCCACCGGCTGGGCAGTAGGTACCGACGGCAAGGAGTGCACCGATGCATCCGTGGTGCTCGACAACATGACCAAACGCGCCGGCGGCGGCATTCTGCCGCTCGGCGGTGAGGGAGAACTCTACAGCGGCTACAAAGGCTATGGACTGGCCGTGCTGGTGGATATCCTCAGCGGCGTGCTCTCCGGCGGCAGTTATACCGACCGAGTCTATGCGAAAAAAGACGGCAAGAACCTGCCGCCGGACGTGGGACACTTTTTCATGGCCCTCAAAATCGAGGCTTTTATCCCGCGCGACGTTTTTCTGGATAAAATGGACGATCTGATCGATTCTTTGACCCAATCAGCCAAAGCAGAGGGACAAAATCGCATCTATATCCACGGCGAAAAGGAATACGAACGCTTCGAGCGCTATAAAAAGGAAGGCATTCCCCTGCAGGAGAAAGTCTATGCCACGCTGAAAGAAATCGCCCGCGACCGCGGCCTGGCCTTTGAGTGATCCCGCTGTGATCTGCAGTTGTGCGCGAATGGAATCCGGGTTCGAACAGAAATGCGTTCCCGGCAAAAATCGAACACGATGCATTTTAAGCGGTACTTAGATGAGCACGAAAAACATGACCCTCTCTTTCCGATTGAAAAATCGCATTCGGGGATCGCGACTCGAGATTCACTGCATTCTTTTATTTTTTCTCCTATCGGCTCAGCTCTTTGCTCTGGAATCAGAGCAGGAAAACCGTCCGACAGTCGGACTCGTCCTGTCAGGCGGCGGAGCCAAGGGGTTCGCCCACGTCGGGGTGATCAAAACGCTCGATTCCCTGCAAATTCCGATCGACTATATCGCCGGCACCAGCATGGGCGGTATCATCGGCGCACTCCATGCAGTCGGTTATTCCGGAGTGGAATTGGAAAAAATCGCCCATCAGACCGATTGGCTGGAGATATTTTCCGATATGCCGTCCCGCCGCACTATGCCCTTTTTGCAAAAAAGGGACGTCGGTCGATATCAGGTCGAGTTCGGCCTGCAAGGCCTGCTGCCGCAGCCGCGCAGCGGTCTGATTTTTGGCCAAAAAATCGCTCTGCTCTTCAACAGCCTCACCTTTCCGTTCGAACGCACGAACCGCTTCGATGACCTGCCGATCCCTTTCCGCTGCGTTGCCGTGGATCTGGTCACCGGCAATGAGGTGGTGCTCGACTCTGGCTCTCTGGCGCTGGCCATGCGCGCCACCATGTCCATTCCCACCGTATTCAGTCCGGTGGAATGGGGTGACTCGCTCCTGGTGGACGGCGGACTGCTGAACAATCTGCCCGTCGACGTGATCAAAGCGATGGGTGCTGACATCGTCATCGCTGTGGACGTCGCTTCAGACCTCAAACCGCGGGAAAAGCTCAACAGCGGTTTCGTCGTGCTGCAGCAGACTTTAGCCATTTTCGACCGTATTCGATGGGCGCAAAACCGCGACCAGAGCGATCTTTACATTCATCCTGATCTTGCCGATTTCACGGTTGCGGATTTTAACGCCGAAAAAATTGAGCGAATGATGAAGCTCGGTGAAGAGGCGGCACAAAGCAAAATCCCCGAATTGTTGGAATTGCAAAGGCGCCACAACCTCTATCGCGCCGAGAGCAAAAATGAACGGCTGCAAATCTCGTCCGCCGCCGTGGTGCAGTCGATCGCCGTCAACGGCAACACCTCTATCCCAGCCGATTTGATCCTGCAAAACCTGGCCATCGCACCGGGTGACACCTTTTCCACGGCAGCCCTCAGCGATGCGGTGGCCGCCTTGAAAGCAGGAGGGCAATTTTCTGCAGTCCATTATGAGCTGACGCCTGTTGATGAAAATGGAATCAAGATTTCGCTGTACGTGCGCGAGGTCGAATCTCCGCAGATTTATGGGATTTCAATTTCGGGCAACCAATCCCTTCCGTTCAGTTTCATCTATCGGCTGATCGGCCTCTCTCCCGGCGAACGGTTGAATGTTCAGGAACTCAATGCCCGGCTGATGGAGGTCTATGCCCTCGGCTATTTCGAAACCCTGCTCTATGAAATATCGCCGATCGACACCAACCGCATCAACATGCATTTTTTCGTCAAGGAACTGCCGATTCGGCGTCTGCGAATGGGTATCCGCTACGATGACCACCACAAACTGGTGGGCAGCATCGGCTTGCTCGGCACCAATATTTTTCTGCCCGGTCTTCGCATGGAAAGCGATCTGCAGTTCGCCGGGTTGACCCGCATCAGCACACGGATTTCCTATCCCTCGCGATATATGGCCTGGCCGGTATATCCCTATCTCCACTCGCAATTTAAAGAGTTGCCTACCTATCTCTATGACCTTGGCGGGAATAAAATCGTCCGCTACGGCGATCGTTCGCTTCAGGCAGGCATTGGATTGGCGATCCAGGTGGGCCGAGGTGTGAACGGAGAGGCTGAAATCCGCCAGGAGTGGATGGATATCAAGACGGCAATCGGTCTTGATGACCCGTCGCTGTTGGGGTTGCGAAAAGCCAGATTGCGTCAGTTTCATGCACAAGTTGTCTGCGATAACCTCGACGACACCTGGAACCCCCGCGATGGCCTTCTGCTGACTGCGGTGCACGAACAAAGCTGGAAAAAATTGGGTTCAGACCTCGCCTATCGATTCAGCTCGGCCAGCTTCGACATCTACCGGACCCTGGGGCGGCGCCACACCTGGCACTTTGGGTTGCTGGTTGGAAACGGCAAAAATCAACCGGTCTACAAGTTTTTCAACCTCGGCCATCCGAGTTATTTTCTCGGCACCGACTACGATCAGCTCCTGGCCAGGAGCGTCTCCCTGGTGCGCCTTGATTACAAAGTTCGCGTTCGTCCCAACATCTTCATCACGTTGACCGGAAACACCTGTCCAGCGATGACCAGCAGCTTGCGAGGTTACGAGTACCGATCGCACTGGGTAAACGGCATCGGACTGAGCCTCAAACTGATCTCTCCGGTTGGGCCGATCGATCTCTATGTCGCCCGCGGCGAGGCATCGCCTTTTTCTCCCGGGCGCAAACAAAACAAATTCTTCCTGACCATCGGCCATCGCTTTTAATCGCCAACTCGGAAATGCGGCAAGTTGTTTACGCAAACCCGAATTATGACCGTACATTTAGCCAGCACCGCCATGGAACGGCAAATCCGGATCATCGGCTCAACTCTATCCATCGCGCCCTAGCGACAACCCTTTTTTTATTTGTTGCGGATATCCGGTTCCGTTCGATCACCTGTTGTCAACACCGACTTTCAGCCATCGTTTTGCCTGAAAGTCGATGGGTCGTTTTTTTATTGCAGTCGGTTAGTGCTTGAAGAGATGCAACTTTTGCCAAAGGGGCACCAAATGAGAAAATTTTTCCTTTCCGATGCCGCTGCTGTAGGTTTTATCTATTTGCTAATTCCCTATCTGTTGTTGGCGCCGATTGCAAACCTGACGGCTGCACCGATTATTTCGCACCGGCCGGTGAAAATGGCCAAAAAAGCGCAGCCGCTGAACATCATCGCCCACATCGCCAGCGACGCAGAAATTGAATCGACGTATCTGCATTTGCGCTACGACGGCCGTTCCACCAAGGGAAAATTGCCGCGCCTGCAGACCGCAGGTGATGTCCCCGTGCAGGTCAGGGTGACGGATGATCGGATCGCGCTTTTGAGTGCTGCCGACCGCAGCAGCCGCCAGACCGGCGTGGTCGAAGGCGGCACAATTGTCTATGTAACCGCTGTGCGCAACGGTTTTTATCGCGTCTATGTTCCAAACGGCGAAAGCGGCTATTTGCCTGCTTCCGGCGTGCAAATCCTCTCCAGCGGTCACCGCTTCGGTGCTGCAGTTCCTGCATCCATTACCGCGGCGCAGGAATTTGCTTATCGAATTCAAGTCATCGATCGCAATGGCCAGAGCGCGGAAACCGAGTGGACCCCTGTGCGTCTGGTCAGCGCCGAAGACATCGCCTTGATGCAAAGCGGCAAAACCCCCTCTGCTGCCCTCACTGCGGCGTCCCCCAGCGGTGCAGGAACGCCCTTTTACCGCAAGGCGCTGTTTTGGATCTTTCTCGCCGCGACCGCTGGCGGAATCATCTATTTTCTCAGCCAACAAGAGGAATCCGCCGAGCAATCCGATGTCGATGTCATCGTCGAATGGAATTGAAAACCGCCAATCCGAGAAGCGAGGATAACCTATGCAAAAGCATCTGTTGATTAGTGCATGCCTATTTTTGACAACCCTGGCCTGCCAATCCCTTGCGCCGACCGAACCGCACGGTGGAGATGTGATCACCGTGCAGACCGCACTGGATTTGACAGCAGCCGGATTGTCGACCACCGGCCTCTCGAGATTGGCGCTTGAGGTCAGCGCCAGCGACATGGACACCGTGCGCACCGATTTGACCCTCAGCGACGGATATGCCCGCGCCAGTCTCAAGGTGCCGGCCGGTAAAAACAGAACATTTACTGCCCTGGGTTACCGGCAGAGCGATTTGGTTCTGCGCGGTTCCACCACCAAAGATCTGCAAAAGGGCAAAGAAGTCAAGGTCGAAATCGAGTTTGACTATTTGTTGCCCACCGTGATCCTCTCCCCGCCCCGGTTAACCGTCGCCGCCGACTCGCAGTTTACCCTCTATCTGGCAGCGCGGCAGATGCAAAAATTGGCCGCCTTTGGCGCCCGCCTTACCTTTGATCCAACCCGATTGCGGGTGGAAGAGTTGGGACGTGAAAACGCGTTTTTAACCTCCCAGGGCGGCAGCATCACCCAGATGCAGTTCAGCCGCAACAATACGCTTGGCCAGGTCGACGTGGTTCTGGGTGTTTTCCCGGCAGCCAAAGCAGTCAGCGGCACCGGCAATATCGCCCGCGTTGTGTTCAAGGCGCTGCAAAACGGGCCGACCTCCATCGAATTGCATCTCGATAAAAACACCCATGCCGACCTGGGGCTGTATGACGACCAGGCGCATGTGATTGAGGTGCTGGCGCTCTCATGCGCAGTTACCGTCACCAGTGCACCCTAATTTCGTCGGAGCAAAAGATTGTTGACCTTATCCAGAGGATCACAGATGAATAAAGTCATTCACTTCGGACTTGCATTGGTACTGGCGCTGAGCGCTGAATTATCCGCGGCTTATCTGAATGCAATCGGTGCCGCGGATTCGCTCAATATGTGGGTAGCCGGCAACGGATCGACCCTTATCAAGACCAATGACGGCGGCAAAACGTGGCAACAGATCAAAACAGCCCCCGATAACAGCTATGAAGACATCTATGTCCGCAACGCCCAATCAATTGTCACTGCCGGGATGACCAAACACAACCCCAACGATCCCAATGCCACCCCCTATTCGATCTATTTTTTGGTCAACGAGACCACCGACGACGGTAAAAATTGGACGGAATCGATAGGCGGAGATGGCAAGTATGTCTATTGCAAAGCGATTTCCGGAACCTGGAATCAAGAGGAAAACAGGGAAGTTCTGGTCGCCGCCTTGAACGTCGGCAGCCTGGTCTATTCCGCAGGCACCAAAGGCGGATTCCAACAATGGACGCCAGCCTATGAAAAGATCGGTCACGCGATCCAGGATGTGCACCTGCTCGGCAACTACGGATGGGCAGTTGGAGATCGCGGCCTTTTGCTTAAATCCTATGATTATGGTAAAAATTGGTACGCCAAAAAAAGCCAGGTCACCAGTGATGTTGTGGCCCTGCATTTTGCTGATATCGATCACGGCTGGGCGGTCACTTTTGGCGGCGAAGTGATTTCGACCGTCGATGCGGGCGAAACCTGGAGCGTGCAAAAAATCGATGACGATCTGCTGACCGGGGTGCATTTTTGTGATGCGCAGAACGGTATCGTTGTCGGCGCCAACGGCCAGGTCTACCACACCGTCGACGGCGGACAGATCTGGCAGAAAATTGATCTCAACCTCACCACCTGGGTGGGTTTTTTCGATGTGGTGATGCTGCATCCGGGCAAAGCCTGGGCAGTGGGTCCCGATGATGTGGTGATGCCGATCTTTTTGGCTGGCAATTCGCTTCCTGCTGTCGATCCGCAAACCATTTCCGCAATTTGGGGACCGCCGGATCAGCTGAATGTCTGGCAAACCTTTACCGTTCCGCTTACCGCTTCAACTTTTGGCGTCGATGACGCCACCTTTGCCGGCGTGCTGGCCAACGTCAGCAAAATCCGTTTTCGCACCGAGATGATGGATGGCGCCGACACCGGCAAGCTCGACTCGGTGCGCATCGGCAACCGTTTTTTCAGCGATTTCCGCCTCGGCCAGGACGACTGGGCTGCCGAGGGCGACGGCACCATGACCTGGATCAACAGCGGCGGCGCGGACGGCAACGGCTTTATCCAGATCTCTGACTGGGCTTCCGGCGATTGGCATTGGGCTGTGGCTCCCCCGGCCTGGAGCGGCGACTGGACCGGGCTGATCGGCCAGAATATCACCTTTGCCTATCAAACCGACAACTGGTGCTGCGGCTATACCGGCGCCATCGAAATCAGCAACGAACCGATCAACCGGCTGCTGCTGACCACGCCGCGCTGGACCCTGCCGCCCGGATCGAGCGAGCAACTGACCCTCAGACTCTCCAACGCTTTGGCAGAGAATCTGGCCATTCAGCTCGATTCCTCCAATCCGGCCAGTTTCACCGTCGAGGCGAGTGCAACCATTCCCGCCGGGCAAACCAGCACCAACGTGACCGTTGCCACACCTTCTGACGCAGTGGACGGCAGCTTTTCGGTGATCACCGCCTCCGCCGCCGGTTTTCCGGCTGCTCGGCTCACGCTGACCATCGACCAGGCTGCTGCCGAGAATATCATTGCACCGAATGCCACCTATAACGGCACCCTCGCCGGTCAGGTCAGGGTTTATTATGCCGTACCCGTGACAGCCGATGGCAATCTCAGCGTCACCCTGACACCTACCCAGAGCGCCAATATCCAACTCATGCTCTGCACCCCGGAGAAAATTGAGATCATCAGATCCGACTCCTGGGGAAATCCGCTGACCTTGAACGTCAACGGCCTCAAACCCGACACCTACTTTATTTCCCTTTGGGGATATTATGCCGGAGACAGCAAAATCGCCTTTTCGTTAAAAACCCAATTTGCCGTCGCAGCTCTGCAAAACGACGTCGAGCCAAACGACACTTTTACCGCGGCTAAAATTTTGTCTCTAAACAATCAGGTGACAGGACACATCGGCTACGACGGACGCTGGACAGGCAATCCCGCCGACCTGGTCGATTGGTGGCAAATCACCACGGTCCAGGATGGGGCTTTGACCGTCACCCTCAGCCAGATCGAGGATGACAATCTGCAGCTCGCCATCTACCGACCGGACGGCAGCACGGAAATGATTCGACAGGATACGTGGGGCGATACCACCAGTCTGACCATCAACAACGTCAGAAACGGCACCTTTTTTGTGCGCGTCTATCGATATTCGACCAATTTTACACCGTATACCCTGCAGAATACCTTTGCACCTGCAGCCAGCGACAACGATCCGGAACCAAACGACTCTGTCGCGACGGCCTCCGAACTCGTCCTGGCGAAAACAGTCACCGGCCATCTCGGCTATGACGGATACAGAGAATTGCTAGGCAAGGATACGGTTGACTGGTGGCATTTCACCCTGTCAGAAACCAAAGACCTGAAAATCAAACTCACCCAGAATGCCGCGGCCAACCTGAGAATGCAGTTATATAAAGCCGACGGCGTCACGGTTGTTCACAACGGCAGCGACACCTGGGGCGCCGGCTACGAAATGAACGTCGCCAATGCCGCTGCGGCGAAATACTATCTGCGCATCATGACGTATGGGATTCATGATTCCTACTCGCTCACCATAGGGGCGCCCACCACCGAGCCGCAGACCCTTTCCGCGGACTGGGGACCGCCGGATCAGATGAACACCTGGCAGACCTTTACCATTCCGCTCACCGCTTCGACTTTTGGCGTTGACGACGCCACGTTTGCCGGCGTGCTGGCAGGTGTCAGCAAGATCCGTTTTCGCACCGAGATGCACAACGGATACGATACCGGTAAACTCGACGCCGTGCGAATCGGCAATCGATTTTACAGCGCTTTTCGCTATGGCCAGGAAGACTGGGCCGCCGAGGGCGACGGCACCATGAGCTGGATCAGCAGCGGCGGACCGGACGACAACGGTTATATCCAGATCGTCGATTGGGGCACAGGCGACTGGCATTATGCAGCGGCGCCGCCTTCCTGGAGCGGGAACTGGATCGATCTGATCGGCCAAAATATCACCTTTTCCTATCAGACCAACGTTGTCTGTTGCGGTTATCGCGGCAAAGTCGAAATCAGCAACGAACCGGTCAACCGGCTTTTGCTGACCACCCAGCGTTGGGTCATTCCGCCGGGTGAAAGCGAACAGCTCACCATCAAAGTGACCGAGCCCCTGGCACAGGATCTCAACGTTTCGCTCAGTTCTTCCAGCACCGCCAACTTTACCATCGCCGCGAGCGCCACCATTCCGGCCGGACAGACCAGCACCTTCGCCGCCGTGCAGGCAAAATCCGGTGCAGCCGAAGGCGGTTCTTCGGTCATCACCGCCAAGGCCGGCGGCTTTCCGGACGCGCGCCTCACGCTGACCATCGGCAAAACCGCCGAGCCCGACACCGGCATCGGGGTGCGCATCACCGCCATAGACACGCAAAATTTTCCCGCCATTTCCTGTTGGGTTACCGCGATCGACAGAAGCGACAACACACCGGTCGATGAGATCACGGCAGTCCAGGTCAGCGTCTCCGAAGACGGTGCGAGCCAGACTGCAACAACCGTGAAAAAAACCGGGCCGGGAATGGGCAGCAAAGCTGACATCGTCTTTGTCGTCGATCTCACTCTGGCCACCCAGGATCTGCTGGACAGGTTCGCCGGCTGGGCCGGCTGCATCGACGAGTGGGCCAGAGACGCGACCGTGGGCATCGACGCCCGCTATGGACTGGTCACCTTTGGCAGCGAAGTGGAAAACACAGCCGAGTTCAGCAGCGATTTCGCCGAGATCCAGGCCCAAATCAATGGATTGGTTGTTAAATCGAGCCCTGACGGCAAGGCCAATGCCCTGGAAGCGCTGGAAAAGGCAGCTGAATTTGACTATCGGCCCAATGCCGTCCGCCTGGTGGTTCTGATCACCGACAAGCCCTATTATCAAGCAGGACAGGCCGGTGCCGGGCAAACCGACTTGACAACTTATGAGATAGCGCTGAAGCTCTATCTGAAAGAAATCATCCCCATGGTCCTGGCGCCGGATCAACCCGATTTCCGCGGTCTGGTGGAGGAAGCAGGCGGATTGTTCTTCAAATTGGACATCGATCGATTGTCCACCACCCTCTGTCTGATCGGCCGCATCCTCGGCAGCCAGACCGTCATCACCTATGTGAGCAGCGACAAGCAGCCGGATGACGGTGTGCGCAAACTGAAGGTGACCATCACGCACAATGGGCAGACCCATGTCGCCGAAACCCTGTTCGTGGTCGGATCCGCCCGGGTGGCCGTCACCCCAGCCGATATCATCGGACGCGTCGGCGCCTCCTTTGAAGTCGCAGTCGAGACGACGAGCATGGTCGATCTCGGCATGGCGCACTTTTATCTGCAATACGATGCGGCCAAAATCAAGGCCGAACAGATCGTCGAAGGCGATTTTCTCTCCCAGGGCGGGGCATCGACCACCTTTGTGGCGGATATCGAACCGACCAATTCGCGCATCGACATCACCGCAACCCGCTTCGACAGCCAACAGATCGGCGCCAGCGGCAGCGGCGTCCTGTGCCGAGTCCGTTTCACGGTGCTCGTCGAGAATTGCGCCAGCACCCTGACCCTGTCGGCCGCGGAACGCGTCTTTAAAAAGCTCAACGATACCGTCATCCCGGTCACAACCGCCGGGGCGACCCTTCACCCCATATCCACCGGCGGCCAGTCCGATTTGCTGGGCGATTTCAATGAGGATCTGGATATCGACACCCACGACTTTGCGCTGCTGGCCACCTACTGGAAACCGGCCAACACCGCCACCGGCGACATCGGCCCGGCGACCGGCACGCCGCCGTTTCTCGCCGTTTCGCCCGACAATGTGGTCAATTTTGAAGATCTCTTTGTCTTTACCCGCATGTGGAACTGGTACCATGCCAATCTTTCCGCCTACCCAAACAACGCGCCTCTGCAAAAATCGCCGGTCATAACCAGCCAGTGGCAGCTGTTGAACGGCTCGACTGCGGCTGCGACGCTGGAATGCGCCCTGCTGGCGCAAAATGTGCAAGATGCGGCCATGGGGCATCTGGTGGTGCGCTATCCGGCTGAGGCCTGGAACCTCATCGAGGCCGCACCGGGAGAAGTGCTGGGCGAAGCGCCGGTCTGGCTCGTGGAGCACGACGAAAAAACCGGCACCATCGACATCGCCCTGGCGCAGCTGGCAGAAAGCGGCGAAACCACCACCTGGGCAGGCAGCGGCTCGCTCCTGCTTCTCACCCTCGCGCCAAAGAACTCGGCAACCGGCGAATTGCGTGCCGAAACCATCGATCTGCGCAATCCGGACGGGCAGCCGATAGCGGTGCTGCAAGCGGAGCATCTGTCCCTGGCAGTCGATTCTCAACCGCTGCAATTCCGCCTCGAGCCCAACTATCCCAACCCCTTCAACAACCGCACAAGGTTGGCGTTCAGCGTGCCGCAGCAGTCGCAGGTCACCATTCAAATCTTCGATGTGCTGGGCAGACCGGTGAAGGAACTGGTCGATCAGACCTACCAGGCCGGTCAATATTCGGTGGATTGGCAGGGTATGGATGCGGAAGGCCGGGCAGTGGGCAGCGGCATCTACTGGATCCGCATGCGAAGCGGGACTTTTGAACAGAGCCGGCGGATTCTGTTGCTGAAGTAGATCATTCGGGTGGTGTCCCGCACGGGACACCACCCTTTTTTATTTTCAGAAGAGAAAATGTGCAGAACGGGCGCAACCGCGCGAATGCGGGTCTGCCTTATTCATAGCGAAGTTGATTCCATTGCTGATATTTGGCGACCTGGGGAATGTTTTGCGCCAGGAAAGAGATGATCTTTTTCCATTCGGCAAAATACGCCTGGCCGGTATTGCGGCAAACGTGCTGCTGATGAAAATGGAAAAGGTGCGCCAGCGGACCGGTCCTGCGCCTGCACCGCCGCTCAAACCAAATCCACAATCGAGCCAAAATCGGGATCAAAAAGTCGCTTATAGGTGCGGATGGCAAAGCCGTCGGTCATGGAAGCGAGATAGTCGCACAACCAGCGCGCCCTTTTTTGCCGGTCGGTTTCCTGGCGCACCAGTTGCTCATAGGAAGGCGGCAACAATTTTAACGGTGCGTTTGCCTGCTCCAGGTAGTTTTCCGCAAAGGCTGCGAACAGGCGGGTGAGGATGCGGTCTTCTTTGTACTCGAGTTGGTAGATTTGCGGGGCTTGAAAAACCAGGTCCCACGACAGCTTCTTGTACAATTCGGCTTGCGCCGCGATCTGCGGATCGATCTCCAGCACATAGCGATAGCGCTGCGTCAAATCATCCATAAACGTCGACCGCTTCGCCAAACGGCAGGCGCGGATAAACACGCCAATATGAAACGAGAAGGAGCGGTTGACCCGGCGCGCCCGGATGGCGTGCAGGAGCTGGTTCACGTGTTCGGCGTCACCTGCGCTCAGGTTATGCTCACTTCCCCACCGCTCGATATTCTCGATGGCCAAAAAACCGGCATTGATGCCGTCCACGATATCGTTGATCGAATAGGCGGTATCATCCGCCCAGTCCATGATCTGGCACTCGATGCTGCGAAATTGATCCCGCGTTTTGCCGGGCGGCAATTCCGCCGGGAAATCGCGGCCGGCAAAGACAAAATCGAGACAGCGCTGCTGGTCGTCGTAGATGAAATGGTTGACCGGGTGATCGAGAAAGCGAAACAGGGTCTTGTACTTGAGGATGCCGTCGAGAAAGCCGCGGGTGGGGTTCATACCCGATCGGCCCGAGGTCTCCGAATAGATGGTCTCGGTGAGAATGCGCAAAGTCTGGGCATTGCCCTCAAAGCCGCCATAGTCCTGCATCAGGAGGTTGAGGGTTTTTTCCCCGGCATGGCCAAAAGGCGGGTGGCCCAGATCATGCGACAGACAGATCGCTTCCACCAGGTCGGCATCGATGAAACGATCCGGACTCAACTCGGCGCTGCTCTGCTGCAAAAACTGGCAAATCGCGCGGCCGATCTGGGCGACTTCCAGGGAATGGGTCAAACGGGTGCGATAGAAATCATACTCGCCGGACATGAACACCTGGGTTTTTGCCTGCAAACGGCGAAAGGCAGAGGTATAGAGAATCCGGTCGCGATCTTTTTGGAACGGCGTGCGAATGTCATTCGTGCGCGGCCGATCGATGCACTCGAAATCGAAATCGCTGTAAAAGGTATTGGTCGGCATGGGTTCAGGTCCTGCTCGTCGTTTCTGCGCCCGCTTGTCCAGTCCATAAACGAAACAGGGCAACCATCTGTTGTTGATTGCCCTGTTTTAGCATTGATCAAAAGGCCAGCGATACACCCAGCCGGTAGTTGAGCAAATCGGTGGTCGATTCGCTCGGATGATAGATCACCTTGCCGTTCTCGGTGCGCTCGACATCGCCTTTTTTAAGATAGGCTGCTTTGCCGCCTTTGAGGTAATGAACGCCGAAATCGATGAAAACGCTGCTGAGCTTCTTTTCTTCAGTATCATCCAGAGTGATCGAGCGGTTCCAGACATTGACCATGATCCCGCCGCCGCCGCCATAGGAAAACGCCGAATCGTCATAATTGGTCGAGGTGGCGACATCGTCATCGAATTCAAAATCCTCACTGCGGATGCTCGTGTCGGTCCACAAATAATTTATCCCCACCAGGCCGTCCATATAGGGACGCAGAAAACCTTGTTGCGGTTGAATGCGCAAAAGCAGATGCGCCAGCAAGATGTTGTTGCTGGTGGTCACATCGACGGTAACATCGGGAATCGTAAGACTGAACGGCTCGTTGCGCGTCTCGCTGCCATAGACCAGAAAGCCGAGTGAACCGCCGACCAGAAACGGTGTCTGGCTGAAATTGTATAAAAAGTTGGCGTCCAGGCCGAATCCCGGGTTATCGACTTCATCGCCGAATTCACCCTGCGGAACTCCCAGCTGGAAATGGATCCCGGTTTGAAATGCGGCCTGGCCGAACAAAGGCAGCACCAGCGCAACCAACAGCAGAGCAACAAGATTTACCGATTTCATTGAATTGTTCCTTTCGTGTCAAATTTGCCTGTCAGAAAAAGATCAGGTATGGCTATCCAAAAATCGCCTTTGGGCTTGCTGGCGAGCCATTCGCTCGTTCGCCCGTTTATTTCACTCTTGACAGCAATACGTTTGCTTGGCGGTAAAGTTACACCGATTGCAACAAAAAAAACAACATCGCTCGATCTGTTTGCGGCGATCAGCCGATCGGCCAAAAAGCTGCGGCGCTGATGATCAGATAGGCGACAAAAAGTCCGACAAACATCCAGCCGTGCCAGCGGATGGAAAGCTCTGTTTTTCGCAAGCTGGGCAGGAATTGGAAGATCAGCAAAACCAGAACCGGCAGCAAGCTGGCAAGGTGATGGGCGAATGCAACGGGCATTTTGAGATTGTACGACATGACCAGGCCGCTCAGGTAGAGCAACAACATGGCAACGCGTGCGGCTTGCGCCAGCAAGGTTTCTGCCGGCGTAATCCGTTCCTTCGAGCGCCGCAACAGCCGCAGGCTCAGGATCAGAGTGAACAAAAGCGCTGCACCCGCCAGCAGCGGATGGCCGACCTGCAAGAGTTGGTTCATTTCGCTTTTCCTTTGATTTTTTTGCTCTCGATCCATGGCCGCAAAGCGTCGACCAGGGGAGCCGGTCCCCAGCGCAGCACGTCGGTGACTGCCAGGTCACAGCGATCCCGGATTTCAGCAAGCGCCTGGCGAGCCTGTTCCTCGGAAAGCCCCATGGTATTCAGGGCGATGCCGACAACCCGGGCCGGGAAAACCGGGGCGCTGATCTGTTCATACAGCGAAATCAGGTCGCGCAGATCGGCTACCGGCGTATCGACCGTGCCGCGCATGATTCGGCGGTTCACCTGGTGGCACAGAATCAGCACGTGCGGGGCAAATCCGTGCAGCATGCTGAGGGTCACACCTGAATAGAGGGGGTGGGTGATGGCGCCCTGGCCTTCGATCAACAGGATATCGCGATCGCGGTTTTCCAGCACCAACCTTTCGGCCGCACCGGCCACGTAATCGGCGATGACATGGTCCATGGCGATGCCGCGGCCGGAGATGGCGATGCCCGATTGACCGGTGGCCAGGAACTCGGTGGAATATCCCTGGCGGCGCAATTCCCGTTCGATCTCCAAAGCAGTGACCTTTTTCCCGCAGTTGCAGTCCGAGCCGACCGTATGGACCCGCAATCCGGCATGCTGAACAGCGCGACAGCCGTTGACGCCGATATCGGCCGGCGGCAACCGCAAATCGATCAGTTCGGCGCCGCTGGCTTTTGCCCGCGTAACCCAATCCTGACGATCGCACAACAAGCTGTGCATGCCGCTGATGACCGCCAAACCGCGATCGATGGCGCTCTCGATCAACGACTCCCATTCTTGCGGAACCAGGCCGCCCGCCGGGGTAATCCCCAACAACAGGGCATCAGCTCCCAGCCGGATACCGTCATCCAGAGCTGCAACGATGGGAACACCCTGGCCGCATCCCATGAATTCCCCGGCGTCGCCGCCGGCTTTGGTGCTGTCCAACAAGGCCACCACCTGCTCCGGACGGTATCGCAACACGCTGGCCGCCAACTTGGCGGGCGTGGGGTGGGTCTGGCCTTCCGTCAAAATGATGTAGCGCCGGTGCAATCCGGAATAGGTCTGATTATCCGTTTGGCTCATGCAATTGTCCCTGGCCGTCGAAACGGCCGCTGATCGATTAAAACCGGGGTCTGAATCCTTCACCCAACACTTCGTGGACATTGTTGACAATGATAAAGGCAGACGGATCAATTTGCTTGACCCGCTGGGTCAAAGTCGAGATCTCCTTGCGGCTGAGCACGGTATAGATGATCTCTTTGGGCTCCTTCGTATAGAGACCGCGACCTTGCATCACCGTGGCGCTGCGGCTCATGTCGTCGGTGATCAATCGGCTGACTTGCTCCACTTTTGAGGTGATGACCATGGCGGATTTGGCATAATCAAAACCATCGAGGATCAGATCGATCAACCGGCTCGAGATAATCAGGAGAAAGAACGCATAAAGGGTCAAAGCCAGAGCCGGTCGGTCGGTGCTGAGCTGCTTCGCATGGATCACCAGGCCTGCCAAAGCGATGACAAAAAAATCAACGGCCATAATCGCCGATCCGGGTTTGACGCCCCATCGTTTTTGCGCCACTGCCGCGATGATATCCGATCCCGCCGTCGATCCGCGAAACTTGAAAATAATCCCCAAACCCACGCCCAACAACACCGCACCGATCAGCACGGAAAAGAAAAAATCGGTTTGCTGCAAGTTGACAATGGCTGGATTGTCCTGCAACCGCAGGGAATGAAATCCCGGTATCGCGCCGCGCAACAAATCGATAAAAAATGAATTGGCGGTAAAGCCGACAAACGTCCGTTTGCCAAATGTTTTGCCCAGTTCGCGCACACCCCATATGTACAGCGGCACGTTCAGCACCCATATGGTCAGGCCCACGGGAATGCGATTGCCCGAAAGATAGTGAACGGCCATCGATAAACCGCTCACCCCGCCCGGCACAACCTTGGCATCGACCAGAAAGACTCCGATTCCCAATCCCATGAGAAAAGCACCCAGGACGATCGCCAGATAGTCAAGGAAAATTCCCCGCTCGTCAAGGCCCAGCTTTGCAGCGATTCTTTTTGCGAACCTCATCCTTCACCTTTTGCTTTCGGGTATCAATACACAATTGGTTTTGTAGGTAATCCGGTGATCTGCGCCGAATCCTGGTAGGAATGATACAAAAAAAGCGGATCTAATTCAAGAAAATATGTCGCAATACTGTTGTCCGGGCGTCAGCCCGGACAACCCTGCACAAAATAAATTGATAAAAAACGCACTACAGCTGCAATAAATTCGGATCGCTTTGCCACCAAAAGAGCAAAACAGGATCGATGCTATTCAAGCTGGCTGAATTGGTGTCCCTCGTTGGGACACCGCTGATGTCACATCAGATCAACAGGAAGCCATATCGGATTCGGTGCGCGGCACCGAATCCGGGGCTGCTTGGGGATAACAAAGGGCCGAAGGAACCGCCTGCCGATGCAGTTCCCTCGCTTGCTGGTCCTGGGTCACTGTTTTTGGATGCGCTGCCAGGTTTCCGTCAGGGTCATTTCAACCGTCTGCAGGCTGATATGCCAGACATCGCCCTTGACTTCTGAAGTGAATTCCAGGGTCTGGCCGACTTTGCTCGACACATTCGAAGCGGTATAGTTCTCGCGATAAACAGAGCCCTTGAGATCGTATTTCCCGACTGCAGCGAAAAAAAGCGAATCCGGATTGTGCGGAAACATCTCGATCACCGCAAAATGATCTTCGGACAGAATTTTGTAGCAGATGCGGGTATTCTCGTCCTGACTGACCTGCAACTCAGGTCCGCTGTATTTGCCCTGCACCATGCGCCAGGTGCCGCATAAATTCCGCGATTCAGGTGCCTGGCAGCCCAATGACAGCTGCAACAAAAGAGCAGCTGTAAAAAACAAGGCCTTTTTGTTCATTTCGCCCTCCTTTCGCGATTCTTTCGACTGCAACTCGCATCCGGCAGCCAACAGCCTGCGGATGCGAACAAGAATTCCACCGCCCACAAAAGATGGTCGGCCTTTGGCAGTCCCTGACACCTGCAAGATCGATGCACCGGGCAATCGGATAGAGGATCGGGTGGTGAGTTGAGGTCCACAGCCCAACAGGGGTCCGGGAAACCGGGCAAGTCGAGTGGATTAGGGATTTCGCGAGACGGCCTAATGGTAGTCTACACAAAATTACTAAAGATGTCAAGTGAATTGGCGAGAATTCGACCCAGATCGCGTTCGATTTCACTTTCGAACACTGTTTTGAGCTGCTGCAGGTCGATTGCATAGCCGCTGCGATGCAGCGAAGTCAGAAAATCGCGATGCGGTCGGCCGGCGCGATAGTCCGGTTCCCGCGACGGGTGCAGCAAGAGGCGGTCGATCCAATCCAATTTCGGATCGACCGACAACGAACCCTGATAAAAAACCAGGCGGCGGGATTTGAACAGCGAACAGCCGAGGATTTTTCGGTCACCAAGAGCGATATCGCTGATCCCCGCCTGTTGCAGCGAACGAACGGCAAAATTTCTCGCCAACACATCGATGATAAAAGTGTTGATCAGTTCGAAAATGCGCCGCGGCGCCACATCCGCGGCCGGCCGAAAGGCGAGCGAAAAACACAAGAATCCCGGCATCAGAACCACCGCACCGCCGCCGCCGCGCCTCTTGACCACCGGCACACCCGCCGCGGCACAGGCGACACCATCCACTTCATTCTCCGCTTGTTGGGCGTTGCCCAACACCACCAGCAGGCGCTCCGGCTGCCAAACCGACCAGACAAACGGATTGCTTTCCGAAACCTGATGCATCAGATCATCGCGGATCAACGCAGACGGGTTTTCGACTTGCATGCGGTTTTCCTTTCGTTATCGAACACTCGATGTAAAAACATAACAAGCGCAATCTCTCCATGCAACTCTTTTCCGCAAAAAAAGGCGAACTGCCGACAGCTGCTCGCCAACGACAAAAGTCCGGCCCGGACAAATCCAGCCAATCTTTCGCTTGAAAAAACCTCTAAAAGAGGCTATATTGATTGAAAACCATGCTGCCGGCGATTGTCAGGTTTTTCGCTTAAAGAGGAGCGCACAACTCTGCCCAGCAATCGCCATGGAATGGGTAGCGTCTCGGCAAGCCGAGCAACCCGTGGAGCCCGCATGACCGATCAAACCAACGAGCGCAAGCGTCAGCATATCGACATCATCCTGGCAGACGACCAGTCAGACCGGGACAAGCATTATTTCGATGCGATTCGCTTGAAACACCGCGCCTTGCCGGAACTCGATCTGGCCAGGATCGACACACAAACGCACATCCTGGGCAAAACCCTCTCCTTTCCCCTGCTGATCTCCGCCATGACCGGCGGCGACCATCAACTGCTGCAGCGCATCAACCGCAACCTCGCCCTGGCAGCGGAGAAAGCCGGCGTCGGGTTGGCCGTGGGTTCGCAACGCGTCCTTTTTACCCAACCCGCAGCCGCCAAAAGCTTTGCGCTCCGGCAAATTGCACCCACCGCTCTGTTGTTCGCCAATCTGGGTGCCGTGCAGCTCAACAACGGTTTTGGCATAAACGAAGCGCGCCAGGTCATAAAAGTTCTGGACGCCGATGCCCTCTGTTTTCACCTGAACCCGCTGCAGGAGGCGATTCAACCCGAGGGCAACACCGACTTTTCGCAGCTGGCGGAGAAAATCGGCCGGGTGGCGCAAAAACTCGATCGCCCGGTTGTGCTCAAAGAGGTCGGCTGCGGCTTCAGCGAACCGGATGCCGAGTTGGCGCTGCAGGCCGGAATCCGCTTTATCGACATCGCCGGCGCCGGAGGTCTTTCGTGGAGCCGGATCGAATATCAGCGCCGCTCGCCGAATGCCGATTGCGACCTTGGCCTGACCTTTCAGGACTGGGGAATACCCACGCCAACTTGCCTCAAACTGCTGCGCCCATACCTCGATCGCCTCACCCTGTTCGCCTCGGGCGGCATCCGCACAGGCATCGATATGGCCAGGGCGCTCATCCTCGGCGCCTCGCTCTGCGGCATGGCGTCGCCTTTTCTGCGGCCGGCAATGGAATCAGCCGATGCCGTGCTTGCCGCGATCGAAAAGATCAAACTCGAATTTCGCACCGCGCTGTTCTTGTTGGGTATCGGCAAAGCAGCGGATCTCCATCTCAACGACGCTTTGTTGCTCGATTGATCAATCCGGGGGATTTACCTCGGACCGGCGCTTATCCCTATGAACAACTGGCGGCAAAAATCAACGAAGCGCTTTGATCTGCAGTCAGTTGTGTCCCGTCTGAGGACGGGACACAACCAATTTCCGTGATCAAAACAACATACAAACGATTTTGCTCACCTGGTGTACCAATTTTCTTCAGTGGGCCAGGCACAGCGATTTCTAACTCAGGACAGGTGCGAATGAAAATGTCAATGGTTTTCCTGGCGGTGGTCCTGTTGACCGTCGCCTGTCGGGATGATCAACCCGGCTGGACGCTGGTGGCCGGCGGCTACGAGTTTCCCGAAGGTCCGGCCTGGGACGGTGAAAAGGCCCTCTATGTATCAAATTGTCGGGGCGACTGGATAGGCCGCATCGAAGGCGATGTTTCGCAAGTCTTTCTGCGACGCCAGGATCCGGCAACAGGATTTCACACCACCAACGGCTTGACCGTCGGCCGGCAGGGTTTTATCTATGCGTGCGATTTTGGCATCGGTGCGATCCTTCGCCTTGCGCCGACCGGTGAAAGCGAAATCATTGCCGGCGGTTTTCAGGGCGAGCGGTTCCGCCGCCCCAATGACCTGGCGTTCGATCCCCAGGGCAATCTCTATTTCAGCGACCCCAATCGCTACGGTGCAGAAGAACCGGACGGAGTGGTCTACCGCATCGATCGCCTCGACCGGCAGGTCACACCTGCGGCCACCGGCCTGGATTTTCCCAACGGCCTTGCCTTTTCAGCTGACGGCCGACAGCTCTTTGTCTGCGAATCGGGCAAGCAGCGCATTCTTGTCTTTGATCTCGGAGACGATGGCGAATTGACCAACCAGCGCGTCTTTGCCGAGCTGCCCGGCGGGGACCCGGACGGCATCAATTTCGACCTGCAGGGCAACCTATACGTCGCTCATTTCGGCGGCGGTGCGGTCATCGTATTGGCGCCGGACGGTTCGGTTCGCCGCGTTATCCCCGCACCCGGCAAAAAACCGTCGAACGTCGAGTTCGGCAACAGCGATCGCAAGACCCTCTATGTGACCGAAGTCGAAACCAACAGCGTTTACTCCATCCGGGTGCCGGTCGCCGGATTACCGCTCTTGCAAGGATTTTGATATGATTCCCGCTGACTTGTCTGCTCTTCATCTGCTCTTGCTCTTCGGCGCCGGCATAACCGCCGGTTTTCTCAACGTTATGGCCGGCGGCGGTTCAGCCTTGACCCTGCCGGCGCTGATCTTCATGGGCCTGGACAGCGCCGTGGCCAACGGCACCAACCGCCTGGCCCTGATCGCCCAGAACGCTTCAGCGGTCGGTTCCTTTCGCCACCACAAGCTGCACGACTTTCCCGCCAGCATCCGTATGGCCGTCTTTACCCTGCCCGGCGCCATCATCGGCGCACTCGTTGCCGTCCGCGTCGGTGACGAGCTTTTTCACCGTGTGCTCGGTGTGGTGATCATCTTCATCGTCATCTCGCTCTTTGTCTCGCCGGCAAATAAAAAACGCACCGTCGAAGGGCTTGCCGGCTCGACCTGGCTCTATCCAGCCTTGTTCGCGATCGGTTTCTACAGCGGGTTCATCCAGGCCGGGGTGGGATTTCTGCTGATCGCCGCGCTCTACCACCTGGGCAAGATGAACCTGGTGCGCGTCAACATGCACAAGGTCTTTATCATTTTTTTCAATATGGTGCCCACGCTGCTGGTGTTTGCCCTGAACGGCAAGGTGATGTGGTTCTATGGATTGGTGCTGGCGGCCGGCAATGCTATCGGCGCCTGGTGGGGTGCGCATGCAGCGGTGCGGGGCGGCGAAAAAATCATCCGCATTTCCATCAGCATTGCTCTCCTGCTCATGGTGGCCAAGCTGTTTGAACTTTTTTAACCGATCGACAGAGGGATAAAAAAACGGGGCTGCAGCATTCTTTCTGCCTGGCCCCGATTGAGATTTGCAGGACAAGCCTTCCGCTTTTGAGCGATCGCCCGATGCTAAAGTTTGTAGCCGATCCGGCGCAAAAACTCTTTACGCTCCGTCTTTTCTTTCTCGTTCTCCACTCCGAGCGGACTCTCGCCATCGACGACGCCGAGCACACCGCGGCCTTGCTCGGTCTCGGCGATCACCACCTGTACCGGATTGGCGGTTGCACAGAAAAACCGCACCATCTCCGGCACATCGCGCAAGACGCGCAGCACATTCAGCGGAAACGCATTGCCGAGGAAAAGGATAAAGACATGTCCGGCGGCAATCTTGAGGGCGTTTTTCTGCGCCAGCTCGACCAACCGGTCATCCGTGCCGCTGGTGCGCACCAGCCGCGGTCCCGATGATTCACAAAAAGCCAAACCGAATTTGATGCCGGGGACCGCATTCACCAGCGCCTCATGCACGTCTTCGACTGTTTTGATGAAATGCGATTGTCCCAGAACCAGATTCAGCTGATCCGGATTGTCGATTTGCACGATTTTGAGTTCCATTTTCACTCCTCAATCTGCATAATAGAGTCAAGACCAAATGCGCAAAAAAAATTGCTGAACCTAGCCGTTGCTTACGATCCACCACTCTGCTGAACTTTGCATCCTCAATAAGAATCCAGATCAGCGAATGACCGCGAATTTTCGCCCCCCCGATCCTGGTACGTCAATCAATCTGAGCTGCCGCTTGTTTTGCAATCGGACGTCGTCATCGATTCGTTCTCGCGGCAAATCAATGCAAAAGAGCCAGAAACCGCGGCAGATCTTGCAGACTGTCGAACAGATGATCCGGTTCGTACGCCTGCAGCTGCTCGGCGGTATAGTGCGCCGCCGCCACTGCCAGTGAGACCGCGCCGTGCGGTTTTGCGCACAGGATGTCCGACGGCGTATCGCCGATGACAATCACTTCATGCGGCTGCAAGCGTTGACCGGTTCTCGCTTCAAAGCGCTGCACCGCAAACGGCAAGAGCTCATCGCGCCTGGCCGAATCGTCGGCAAAAGCTCCGAAAGGAAAATAGCGATCCAGTCCGAAATGGGCCAGTTTGATCCGGCCGCTGGGTTCCCAGTTGCCGGTTAAAAGGGCCAAAAGGACGTTGTCCAATTGGCAGAGGTGATCGAGCAGCTGCTGCACTCCGGGCATGATGCGCTTGTCGCCCTCGGGTTTGGCGATTTCTTCGGGCAACAGTGCAAAATAGCGATCTTTAAAGCTTTCGACCGCTCCGTTGCAGTTCGAAATACCAAATTTTTCAAAGGCGTCGGTTAGAATCGATATATCGGTGCGGCCGGCCAGCTGCACGCCGCGAAAGGCATCGTCGTGGCCGAACAATTCGCTAAAGGCGCGGGTCATGGCGCGGAATCCGGCGCCGCCGCTGAGAATCAGGGTGCCGTCAATGTCGAACAAGAGAAGAACCATGTGTGGGACCTTTGCATCGGCCAACGCAACCAGGATTAACCATGCCGAAGCCGCGCGCCGAGTTGAATTGATTTGAGAATGTCAGTCTATTTGTGAATCTTGTAATTGGCGGTGCGGATCAGCTCTTCCGGATTCCAGGCGTTGGGCTGCCAGGCGCGCACATAGATCAGCGGATCTTCTTCGCGAAAATCGACCAGCAGAAAGAGATAGCCTTCATCTGCATAGATTGTCGAAGCATAGCTCTGCCGCATCTCCACTCCGTAGACGCTGTCCTGATTGTTCTTTTCGATAATGTTAAAGGTGCTGAAATCGAGAGCGATATCCTGATTGGCGGCAAAGATCTGCTTTTGCCGCTCGAGGTATTGCTTCTTGCTCAGGCGCAGATATTCATGGTCCGGTTGCGGTCCCAGCCTTTCATAGCGCACCGCATCATCCTGTAATTTTCGCCGCTCCAGTTTGCGGCCGATGATGATGATGGCGTCCTCGGCGAACATCAGATCAACAGTGGGCAAATCGCGCGTCAGGTAGGCAGTGCGGTATTTTTCCAAAAATTTGATGATCTGTTGCCGATTCGCCCAATCTGCGCCTGGTTCAGCCTTCGTCACAAAATGCTGATACTGATTCTCACCGACACAAACATTGAGGTCGCAGAGTTTGCCGTCTGCACTGAAATCGAGAGTCAGATATTCGGTGCTCTGTTTGTTGAGGGATGGATAGCGGTGCTGCACACAGATACGCCGCAGTTCCCAGCCAAACGGCGTCGGCGTCAAGGAAGCAGCGATGTTCTGATCGAGCAGCCGCGGCCGGTTGTATTGCACATAAGCGGTGAGCTTTTCCGCCAGAAAAGCGTCGTCGCGGTAGGCGCGCCGAAGAACAGCGATATCGCCGGCTGCCACCAGGGCGAGAAATTCGCGCACCTGCAGGAGGATCACCGGCGCAACCGGCACATCGGTGGAAAAATCAAGTTTGACGTTGAATGAGCCGGCAGGCCTGGCGTGAATTTGGCCGTTGACCGCGATGCTGGCCGGTGCACCGCCGGGTTGGAGTGGAGCGGAGGGCGGGCGATGCGGTCCTCTCCCTGTTTCGTCCAGGCGGATCTTGTACTCAACAGGGAATTCGGGTTTGACCACCAGCGGCCACAGGGTGGCGACGGTATGGATTTCGTTGCGCGCTTCGTAGTAGGCGGTTTTGGGCTGCACCTTGATTTCGTCCAGGTGCGTGCCGGCGCCCAGCAATTGAAAAACGGCGCGGCCGTCCCGGCTGCAGACCGTTACCTGGCGGCTGCCGTCCCAAAAGGTAAAATCAAGGGTTGCTGCGGACTGATCGCCATAGAAAATCTCCAGCATCACTTCGCGCTCCTGGTCCGACAGATCTTTGGCGGAGAGGCAACGAAAAGAGAGGCCGGAAAGGATGCGGTTGATGCGCGAAGGAATTTCGGTGGTATAGTTGATGCCGTTGTGCAGAACGAGTTGGTCGGGCAGCGAGTTGATCAAAATGGCGGCAAAATAATAGTATTTCAGCGCCTGAGCCAGATGCAGCTCTTGCGCCAAAAGATCGGCTTTGTCAGCCATTTCGGCGATCAGCTGTTTGCGCTCGGCAAAAATCAGCTCGACTTGCGATTTTTTCAGATAGGCAAAGACCTCGAAACGATTTCCGGCAAGGGGACGGGTGATTTGTTGGACGTTTTTAAGAGTGGCCAGGGCGTGGGTCTTGACGATGCCCTCGACCTTTTCCTGATAGTTCTGATCCTGCTCGGCCACAACGCGCTCGAACGAGCTGGACACCTGCACGGCGATCATGCTCGTCAGATTGGCGACGGCGCGATCCCTAGCTTCGTCGGCGTTTGCGGCAATACCCTCGCCGTAATAAAAGTCGCCTGACCGAATGATCGCTTCTTTATTCTCAGCTGCCAGTTGGCAACAGCCGAACAACAGCAGTGTCAAAATGACTCTTTGCATTCCGCTCCTCCGCCAATCGGTCATTTTTGTTGGCTCGCACCAAGATATTGAAAAGCGGGATAAAAAGCAAAAATAAAAGCGCTTCGAAGCAAAAAATTGATCTGGTCTGGCTTTAAATCACCATCCCGCAGGGACAAGCCCTGCGGTGATGGGGGTGGTCGGCTTTCGCGGTCTGGCTGACAATCATCGTCCCCCGGGGACAAGCCCCGGGGTGACGATCTGCGTTTCGAGATTGTGCATATAAACCGCCTTCGCGGGGCTTGCCTCCGCGGAGCGGTGAGTGCAGGCCAGAACCTGCCTCGTGCAGCGCCTGCGCCACCGCGGAGCGGTGAGTGAACGCCAAAACCAGCCGCGTGCACCTGCTGCGCCACCGCGGGGCTTGCCCCCGCGGAGCGATGAGTGCAGGCCAGAACCTGCCTCGTGCAACGCCTGCGCCACCGCGGGGCTTGCCCCCGCGGAGCGATGAGTGACAGCCAAAACCAGCCTCATGCACCTGCCGCGCCACCGCGGGGCTTGCCCCCGCGGAGCGGTGAGTGCAGGCCAGAACCTGCCTCATGCAGCGCCTGCGCCACCGCGGGGCTTGCCCCCGCGGAGCGATGAGTGAACGCCAAAACCAGCCTCATGCACCGGCCACGCCACCGCGGGGCTTGTCCCCGCGGAGCGGTGAGTGACAGCCAAAACCTGCCTCGTGCACCAGCCGCGCCACCGTGGAGCGATGAGTGACAGCCAAAACCAGCCTCATGCACCTGCCGCGCCTTCGCGGGGCTTGCCTCCGCGGAGCGGTGAGTGACAGCCAAAACCAGCCTCATACACCTGCCGCGCCTTCGCGGGGCTTGCCCCCGCGGAGCGATGAGTGCAGGCCAAAACCAGCCTCATGCACCGGCCACGCCACCGCGGGGCTTGTCGCCGCGGAGCGATGAGTGACAGCCAAAACCAGCCTCATGCACCTGCCGCGCCTTCGCGGGGCTTGCCTCCGCGGAGCGGTGAGTGACAGCCAAAACCAGCCTCATACACCTGCCGCGCCTTCGCGGGGCTTGCCCCCGCGGAGCGATGAGTGCAGGCCAAAACCAGCCTCATGCACCGGCCACGCCACCGCGGGGCTTGCCCCCGCGGAGCGATGAGTGCAGGCCAAAACCAGCCTCATGCACCGGCCACGCCACCGCGGGGCTTGCCCCCGCGGAGCGATGAGTGAAAGCCAGAACCAGCCGCGTGCACCTGCTGCGCCACCGCGGGGCTTGCCCCCGCGGAGCGATGAGTGCAGGCCAAAACCTGCCTCGTGCAGCGCCTGCGCCACCGCGGGGCTTGCCTCCGCGGAGCGGTGAGTGAAAGCCAAACGCTAGAAAAACGCTTTCCTTATCGCGCCCAAATCATATTCGCCAAACGTCCCAACATAAAAACCAGATTCGAAGACAAGAGTCTGACCATGAATAAAAGCCAGATTATTCAGATATCCCATTCCAACATCAACCGGCGATTCCTTAACATCACATCCCAGCATCAAGTGAATATGATCGGATAAAATCCGTGCTTTGAATAGCAAATGGCCTTTTTTTTGGGCAATATGTCTGATACCTTCATTGGTTTTCGCCAATCGATTCTTCCGGATCTCTCGATCACGCTCGGTATGCACCAATACCAGATGAAGATTGTAAAGATACTCTCCATGCGCGCTGCGCCTGACCTTTTTTAAATCAACGGAAAAATCGTCGATCTGATAAGCGGCTATTATTTCCTGCACTGTAGGATCTGCCATCCGGTGATGTAACAATTGATCGTCCAGATAGTGCTCAACCTGATCATATTTAGCGGAACCGACGCTCTTGATGGAATAGTTGGCTTTAAAAGCTCTTGGATTTTGCTGACGAACGAGATATTGCAAACGCCCTTTTACCGATCTTATGGCATTGCCGGGCGAAATCTCAGGGCGAGTGCTGAGCAAAAATTGATTTGTGCTGGTACTAACGAGTCGGTATTCGAGAATGCGCACTCCATCCTTTTCTGTTGTTCTTTTTAGATTTTCCAGCCATGGATCGGCAGAAAGGTCCCAATTTTTCCCAAAAAGGGAAAGTGTCCAATATAGCCTATAGGAAAGATGACAGCTTGCGGCATTATACAGAGGATGAGTATTCATTGTACATCCCCAATCATCTTGTTTTGGTCTGGCTGCCAATCACCATCCCGCAGGGACAAGCCCTGCGGTGATGGGGGTGGTCGGCTTTCGCGGTCTGGCTGACAATCATCGTCCCCCGGGGACAAGCCCCGGGGTGACGATCTGCGTTTCGAGATTGTGCATATAAACCGCCTTCGCGGGGCTTGTGCTCGCGGAACGGTGAGTGAACGCCAAAAATTGGATAAATCGCCGGGGGCTGCCGCCCCCGGACCCCCAAATAGACAAATAGTCAAATAGTCTAATTATCCCTCACACAACGCACCGAAAACCCATAGCGCTTATTATGGCTGCCGCGGTTGATGTTTGAATAGCTGGTATACAGGGATCGGAACCACGCGTCGTCGCTACTGTTCTCCGAAGAAGACCAAAAGTAGGCGTTGTTGCCGAGAATGACGTAATGGCCATTGTAGTAGTCGCGGCAACCACCAGGCAACGCGCGAAAGCCGAATGCATCAGTCGCACCCTTGTTGGGAGTGTCCCAGCGCGAGGTGCCCGTCTCTTTCAGTTTGCCGCCTTCGTCCGTTCCCCGCCAACCGTCAGCGTCTGCAGCAGACCGGCTCATGCCCAGATACATCTCCAATTGTTTCCAATCCGCATCGCTCGGTATGCGCCAACCTGCAGGCGCCAAGCCCCGGCTGTCGTTTACCGCATACCAGTTGTACAAACACCCATAGGTTGATCCATTGGAAGTTCTGCTGCCATAATAACACCAGGCGCCGCTGCTCAGGTTGCTCCATTGGCTGTCACCGGTGATGTTTGGGATCGTATCGCCGTTGCGGTAATGTTTAACCTTTAAATTCTCCGCCATCCATACCTGATTGCCGATCCTGACCGTTTTGTAAACATTGCCGTCGATGTCGGTTACAGTTTTTGTGGCCAGAACAGCGGTCGTTTTCTGAGAGACCACCGCTACTGCCTTTTCCAGCGTCACGCTGCGGGTCAGCTTTTCCCCCTCATTTAAAACCAGCGTCTCCTGTTTGTCCGCATAGCCGCTCAGGCTAACCTTGAGCGTATAGTTCCCCACCGGCACATCGCTGAAACTCCTGGCGCCCACTGAGCTAAAGCTCTCTCCCGCGTCGCCGCGCAGCTCCACTTTGGCGTCGAACGGCACCACCGCCACCTGGATCGTGCCGGTCGGCACCTGCGGATAGAGCTCGACGGTTCGCTTTTCGCCCTTGCGCAGCACCAACCTTTCTTCCACTGGCGAAGCTTTGGCCATCTCCGCTCTCACCGTCACGACAGACGGTGCCAGGCGAATATTTTCTAAAGTTTTGATCTCCTTTCCGTCGATTTTCACTTTGGCGGCGCTGTGGGTAAGGACGGTCAATTCAGCAAAATTGGCGCTGCTGGTCAACTGAACGGTTTTTTTGTCTCCGCGCGCCAGGTCGATCGCTTGCGTGTCGGTCTCGTACTCCGCCGATTGCGCCCGCACCTCGTAAGTGCCGGGGCGCAGGCGGTCAAAGGTATGAGGGGTCACAGCGTTCTGCGGCACACCATCCAGCAAAATATCCATGCCCGACTTTGGCGACGAGGCAACGGTCAGGGAAGCAAAATTTTCCTGCAGCCGGATGGTCTGCGCCGCCTTGGGCATTTGAATGTCGATGAGATCCTCATAGGTCACATACCACGCTTTTTCCAGCCGCAGCCGATAGCGCCCGGCGGGATAAAAATAGCTGTACGGCGTTTCGCCAACCTTGACGTCGTCCAGATAGATCGCCGCCCCGCCCGGCTGGCTGTCGATCTGCAGCGGCACCTCCTGCTGTTTTTCCATCTTGACTTCAAACAGGGTTTGGCTGGCGTCAACCTGGATGCGGCGGATGACCGGCTGAAAGCCCTCCTTGACCAGGCGCAACTCGTGCGAACCGCTCGGCACGGTCAACTGCCTTCCTGTACCCATGTTGCGGCCGTCGATAGAGATCTCGGCGCCCGCCGGATCGCTGATCACCACAATGGGGATCTGGGTCAGTTTCTGCTCGCCGGTCAGCCGGATGCGCCACACCTGCCTGCCCTTGAGGTGGATGCCGATCTCGGACAGGATCAATTTGAGCGGCTCGTGGCCGCTGTGCAGGATCTCCAGCACCCTTTCGTCGGGCGACAAAAAGACCATATCCTTGCCCGGATGGTGGTCGACCCGCACCACGCCGTTATAGGCGTCGTACGCCAGACCGCTGAGGTCGGTCAGGATCTGCACGGCGGCGCAGTCGCGGCCGTTGACGTCGCGAACCCCGACCAGCTCGTCGGTCGCCAGCTCGGGCTCCCCGAGCAGCTGCAGCTGCGGCAGATTCTGTGCGAAGCCGCGGGTGACCAGAAAAATCAGGAACAACAAAATGGAATGGCGCATCTCGAATCCCCTTAATCGGACTATTCCACTGGCAAAGTTTCGTTGTTCAACTCTATCGCCCCCTGCGGGGGCTTGTCGATTTTAAGCCCTCTCGCTTTCCACGGGCTCGCGCCCGTGGCTGTTATCTATCGCCCCCTGCGGGGGCTTGGCGCATCTTTGGGGTGGCTATCTCATTCCGCACGTTCGCACGTTAACACGTTGACACGTTGACACGTTCCCACGTTCACTCTTAAAATTCTCCAATGCATCCCAGGCCCGGCCGGTCGGGCAGGATCAGCCAGCCGTCGCGCACCTCGACGCCCTGAAAGGGGTCGTCGGAGATGAGCAGATTGCCGTCGAGATCCGGGAAATCGACCAGTGGCGACAGCTGCGCCGCCGCAGTGATCGACAGCGAACTGGAGATCATGCAACCCAGCATGATCTTCATGTCGAGCGATCGCGCCATCCAGATCATGCGCAAGGCTTCCTGCACTCCACCCGACTTGTCGATCTTGATGTTGATGCCGTCAAAGGCTTCGGCCAGTTTAGGGATGTCGCTGGCGCGTTTGACTGCCTCATCAGCGAGCACCGGGATGGGCGAACGTTCGCGCACCCAGGCGGCTTCTTTCAGCATGTCCGCCGGCATGGGCTGTTCGACAACGTCCACTCCATTTTTCGCCAACCATTCGATTTTGCGCAAACATTCTTCCTTGGTTTTCCACCCTTCGTTGGCATCGACGCGCAGCGTCTTGTCGGTTTCGGCGCGCACCGCCTGCATGATCTCCTCGTCGTTGTCCTTGCCGAGCTTGATCTTGAGCAGCGGATAGGGTTCGGCTTCCTTGACCTTTTGCCGGATCACCTCCGGGGTGTCGATGCCGATGGAAAAGGTGGTCTGCGGCGCTTTGCGGGGATCCAGACCCAGCAGTTGGTAGTAGGGAATGCCCAACGCCTTGCCGACCCAGTCCATCAGCGCCATATCCAGGGCAGCCTTGGCCGCGGTCTGGCCCTCGCAGATCTTTTGCAATTGCTCGCTCAGGTCGACAAAATGGAAGGGCGAGCCCTGCTCGAACAGCGGCTTCGCCTTTTCGATCGTCGCAAAGGTCGATTCAAGGGTCTCGCCATAGCGCACATTGTGCGCCGCCTCGCCGAGGCCGACAATGCCGTCTTTTTCCAGACGGACAAAGACATTGTCCTTGTAGGTGCTGGTGTTGCGCGCGATGGTCCAGGCATGCTTGAGAGTCAGACGCTTGGTTTTGTAGTCCACTTTGAAGCCGCCGCTGGAAAAAGATCTGACAGCCGGTTTGTCTTCCGAACATCCGCTGGTGGCAGCCACGGCACTCGCCGCAAGCAGGCCTTTGCCGGTCTTGCGCAAAAAATCTTTTCTCGACATAGACATATCCTTCCTCCATTTCGATCCGGATTCAGCGCCGTCGAATCCGGACATGTTCCTTTCGATGGGAAATTTGTTTTACAAATCTATTGTTTTGTACCAACATTTGGTGTTAACCGAATCAAAAAATATTCAATCGTTTATTTTCTGCGATTGCGAAAAGGCCACTTTTGATCCTTTGTGTATTGCCAGCAGATTGATTTTCTGTGACATTCGGTGCTGCGCACCGAATTCGGGTTAGTTTGGTTGAAATCGGCATGTCGCCGATTCGTCAATCCTTGTCTCTGTCTATCGCGTGCACAGATCAATCAACAAGCGGATCAACGGCCAGATAAAAAGCAACACCAGAATCAGGGCTACCCATTTGATCGAGCCTTTGGTACGGGCGAATTCATAGCCGCAGATCGGACAAACCGGTGCGCCATCCTCGATTTCCGTCGCACAGGACGGGCATTCCTTTTGCATGCTTTTCCTTTGGTCAACAGTTGCTCAAGAGTAAGAAAATCAAATAAAAAAAACAAGCTGAAAACCTGGTGATCAAGGTATGAAAAAATTTCCTTCATTGTCCCTGCAATTTTCCCAATCCGGATAGAATCCCACAAAAAAGTTGCTGAGCGCGATCGCCGAGCAGCACAGGCATCAGAGAGGGTTGCTGCCAGGACCAAAGCCGGCGTCGGCTGCAAAAAACAGAGCAATAGTGGGCCTGTGCTGCGAGGAAGCGCGCGACGCCCGCGCAGGCTCCTGGCTTTCGCTCTGCGAAGAAGAATGGTTGAAAAGCCTCAACTCTTTAACCGCAAAGTTGTGATGACCGAACATTTTCAAGTCCGTCCTTTTCCACTTATCGTTGACAAAGCAAGCCAGGTTTGGTATATTAAAAAATGAAGCCGTGAAAGGAGTGTGACGATGAAAGATCCGCGATTCGACAAGTTGGCCGATGTCTTGATCCGCCACTCGACCCGCCTGCAAAAGGGTGAAAAGTTGTTGATCGAGGCGATCGACACGCCGCCGGAGATGGTGGTGGCGCTGATCCGACGGGCGCGCCAGGCCGGCGGCGAAGTCTTTACCACGGTAAAACAGAACACGATTTTGCGCGAACTCTACCGCCAGGAAAGCCAATCCGCCATGCAACTGACCGGCGCCTGGGAAGCGGCCCGCATGGCCGAGATGGACGCCTATATCGCCTTGCGCGGCAGCCACAACATCACCGAATTGTCCGATGTTTCCGACACCGGCATGAAACTCTATCAGCAGCATTGGTGGAAACCCGTGCACATCGACATCCGGGTGCCCAAGACCAAGTGGGTGGTCCTGCGCTGGCCGCATCCTTCGATGGCGCAGCAAGCCATGATGAGCACCGAAGTTTTTGAGGATTTCTATTTCAATGTCTGCACCCTCGATTACAGCCGCATGGCCAAAGCCATGGATGCGCTGGCCAAACGCATGGACGAAGCGGACAAGGTGACGATCACCGGCCCGGGCACCGATCTGACTTTTTCCCTTGCCGGTATGCGTTCGGTGAAATGCTCGGGTGAACGCAACATCCCGGACGGTGAAGTTTACAGCGCGCCTGTGCGCGATTCGGTCAACGGCGAACTGACCTATACAGCCCGCACCATCTATCGCGGCGTGGTGCACGAAAATATCCGATTGCGTTTCGAAAAAGGGCGCATCGTCGAGGCCACCTCCAGCAAAACCGCGGACCTCAATGCGGTGCTCGATACCGACGAGGGCGCGCGATATATCGGCGAATTCTCGTTCGGACTCAATCCCTATATCACCGATCCGATGCTGGACATCCTGTTCGACGAAAAAATCAGCGGATCCTTTCATTTTACCCCCGGCGAGGCCTATGAAAAGGCCGACAACGGCAACCGTTCGCAAGTGCATTGGGACATGGTCTGCATCCAGACCCCGGCTTACGGCGGCGGGGAGATCGAATTCGACGGCCAGGTGATCCGCAAAGACGGTCTCTTTGTGCCAAAAGATCTGCAGCCGTTGAATCCGGAAAATCTGCGATGAGACCGACCGGCGCAAACGCAAATCACCAGAACCACCTGCTTCGCAGAACAGGACGCCATATTCTATTGTTGGGGTTGCTCATGATCGTTGTCCAGACTGGTTGTGCATCCAGGAGCGATGCTCGTTTTCTGGCGCTGCAAAAGAAACTGCAGACTCGGTTGACCGGAGAAAGCGGGACCTATGCCGTCGCCCTGCGCGATCTGCAGACCGGTGAACAGCTGCTGATCGAACCTTATCGGGGCATGCATGCGGCCAGCACGATGAAAACCGCGGTGATGGTCGAGGTCTTTCGCGGCGCCGAACGCGGCCAGACGGCGCTGGATGACTCGATTCCGGTGCACAATCGATTTCGCAGCTTGCTTGATCAGTCGTTCTTTTCTCTCGACCTCGATTCCGCCTCCAGCGATCCGACCGCCCAACGCATCGGCGAAAAGATGAGCAGACGGGAACTGGTTTTCCACATGATCACCATCAGCAGCAATCTGGCCACCAACCTGTTGATGGAAGAAATCGATCCGGCAGCGATCCACAAGACTCTGCAGAGCCTCGGAGCCGCGGGAATGCAGATCCGCCGCGGAGTCATGGACCTCAAGGCGTTCGATGCCGGATTGAACAACACCACCGATGCCTGGAGCCTTCTTCAACTCATGAGCGCGATAGCCGACGATCGCGCTGCATCACCGCAATCCTGCGCAGAGATGCGGGAAATACTCAGCCAACAAAAATACCGCGACCGCATCGCCGCTGCTCTGCCTCCGGGCGCAGTATGGGCGGGAAAGACCGGCACGGTTTCCGGCATCAACCACGACAGCGGTCTGGTCAAACTCGCAGACGGCCGCCGGTTTGCCCTGGTCATTCTTTCCGAGGGCGAGGAAGAGACCAAAAATAGCACCCAGGTCATCGCCGACCTGGCACGGATCATTTTTGCCGACCTTGAACCGACGTCAGTGAAACCAGTCGATGAAAGACAATCATGAAGACAGCTGATCCCACCAAAATATTGCACCAAGCGCGACTCTGCACAGAGCGGAACGAGGTGTCAGGCGCATTGCCGCTGCTCGATGCAATCCTGGCCGACAATCCTGATCATCCCGAAGCACTTCACCTGCGCGGCCGTTGCCGGCTTGTGAGCGGCAACCGTGAAGCAGCGCTGCAGGATTACCGACACCTCGCTGCCCAGGCCTCTGCAGAAGCAGACGTACGGGTCGCTGAAGCCAGGCTTTTGCTTGGCCAACCGCAGAGTGCGTTGCAGGATTTCAACCGCTTCTTGCAGCGAGATCCGCAGGAGGGCGAACCGTTGTTTTTGGCGGCTCTGGCCGGATACCGAACCGGTCTGATCGAACGCAGTGTGGAACGGCTGCGCCAGGCGATCGAGCGAGGATTCGATTGGCAGGAGGAATCCACAGTCGATGCAATCGTGCACCATTGTCTGGCTGGAGCCTTCTTTCTGGATTTCGAACAGCTCTATTTGGATGTTTTCGAAGCCAGCGAAGGCAATCGCAATCCCCAGAACCGCTGGTACAGCCTGAATATGCCGATCTATGACCTTTATACCGCCAAAAGTGCAGCTGAACAGCAACAGCGCGCCGAACAGCTGGCCCGTCTGCTTTTGCCGGATGAACAAAAATTCGAACCGACCAGGCATGTCCGGCGATTGAACGAAATGATTCGCGATTTCATGCGGAGCGAAACCGATGCCCGTTTTGGATTGGAAGCCAACAAACTGCTGCAAGAAGGACAGCTGCACGATCTTGCCCGTCTGATTTTGGCGATGCTGTTGGACCATTTGCAGCAGTTCAGCAACTGGTTGGGCTTTGAAAAAGAGCGGATTCACAACAGCCAGTTGCAGGACCTGGCACCGTTGCTGCCGCTGCGGCTGGCTTTGGTGATTCTCTTTCTTTATGCCGGCGCCGCCAGCGACCGTTTCCATGCCCAAGTACACCAACAGGAGATTGAACCGAATTTATTCAAAGCGCTGCTGGGAGTTGGCTTTTTCGCTTTTTATCAGGAGATCGAAGCGATGCGGCCATCCACTGACTCGCCGGCATGATCCACTTGCTCACAGGACAGGTTCCTGAAATCACTTGTTTTTGCTCGACCGCCGAATGGCAGCCCACTTTTTCAGCCGAGGAGGTTCTATGTTAGGCCAATTTGTCAATGAACCGTATACCGATTTCAGCGTGCCGGAAAACCGGCGCGCCCAGGAAGCCGCTTTACAGGAGATCAGCAAAAAATTTGATCGTCAGGTCCCTCTCTTTATTGGCGGCAAGGAGATCACCAGCGAACGGAAGCTCAAATCGTTCAATCCTTCGAACAAGGATCAGATCGTATCGACATTCCATCGGGCAGGCAAAAAAGAGGTCGATCTGGCGATGGAAGCGGCGCTGCGGGCTTTTGAAAAATGGCGCTGGGTGGCACCCAAGGAACGAGCTCTGGTGTTGATGCGCGCCGCAAACATCTTGCGCCGCCGCAAGATGGAGGTCAATGCCTGGATGATCACCGAGGCAGGTAAAAGCTGGATCGAGGCCGAAGCCGATACTTCCGAAGCGGTCGATTTTCTTGAATTCTATGCCCGTGAAATGATCCGCTGGAGCGAAATCAAAGGCGTCACCCCGTTTCCGCGCGAATATCCGGAGCTCAACTATATCCCGCTGGGTGTGACCGCGGTGATACCGCCCTGGAATTTCCCCATGGCCATTTTGACCGGCATGACCGTCGCGGCCATCGTCACCGGCAACACGGTTCTGCTCAAACCGGCCAGCGATTCTCCCGCTATCGGTTATTTGCTGGTGGAGATCATGCGGGAAGCCGGGTTGCCGGACGGCGTCTTGAATTTCATCCCCGGCAGCGGCGGCGAAATCGGCGACTATCTGGTTGAACATCCGAAAACCCGGTTGATCTGTTTTACCGGATCGAAAGAAGTGGGCTTGCGCATCATCGAACTGGCGGCCAAAACTTCTCCAGGCCAAATATGGGTCAAACGGGTCATCGCCGAAATGGGCGGCAAAGACACCATCGTTGTGGATCATGAAACCGATCTCGATGACGCTGCCCGCAATATCGTCGCCTCGGCCTTTGGCTATCAGGGACAAAAGTGCTCAGCCTGTTCGCGGGCGATCATCGTCCAGTCGGTCTATGAAAAAATGATCAAAAAAATCGCTGCGCTCACCGAACAATTGACCGTCGGACCAACAGAAAATCCGGAAAACTACATGGGGCCGGTGATCAACCAGGCTTCCCAGGAGAAAATTCTCTCCTATATCGAAATCGGTAAAAAAGAGGGTAAACTGGTATCCGGCGGTGAAAAAGCACCCGGAAACGGATATTTCCTCAAACCGACCGTCTTTCGCGACATCCAACCCGGCGCACGTCTGGATCAAGAGGAAATCTTTGGTCCGCTGTTGGCTGTGATCAAAGCCAAAGATTTCGATCAGGCAATCCAGATCGCCAACAGCACCGAATACGGCCTGACAGGCTCCGTCTACACCCGCAACCGCTACAAAATCGAAACCGCAAAGAAACTCTTTTATGTCGGCAACCTCTATATCAACCGCAAGTGCACCGGCGCCATGGTCGGCGCTCACCCGTTCGGCGGTTTCAATATGAGCGGCACCGATTCCAAAGCCGGCGGCATGGACTATCTGGGGTTGTTCATGCAGGCCAAATCGATCAGTGAAAAAATCGGCTGATCGAATAGATTGCAGGCTGTCGGCGGTCTCCACCGCCGACAGCTTTACCCTCCTATCCAAACCTCCCGGAATTGAAACCTTCATCCTCCTTTGGCACGTTTCTTGAACAAGTTACAGTGAACAACGCCTGATCTATTTTTAATCACTTGTTTTTGATTCACTTATGGAGTTCACTGATTCAGCGGCTAACAATAAAAAAGTGACAGGCGGAATAAATTCACTGCAAAAAAAGGAGCCACATCGTGTTTCACGGGAGGTGTCTTATGGCAAGAAATCGAATGATCGACTACAACCGGGTTGGTTTGCAGCTGGTAATTGGAGCACTCCTGCTCTTTTCACTGGCCATTCCCGGTTCGGCGGTGCAGATCACCTTTCCTCTGTACGAGCACATCTTTTTTCAGGCCAGCGGCCCGCAGGCGCCGGTGGACAACGGGGATTGGTGGACGAATGCCGACTACGGCAATCAACCGCACGAGTTTCAAATGGAAATCCCGGCCAGCGCAGATCCCGAATTTACGGTGACCGTACAGGTCTATGATCCGGAGTGTTTTGATACCAATGGCGACCTGGACGAAATGGACAAGCCGAAAATCAATGGCAACGGCCGGTGGGACGAAACCTATTTTCAGGTTCTCGCTCCGGATGGTGTGACCCTGGTTTCGGACATCACTTTTCCACCCGATGCTTCAACATCCGAGACATGGCAAACCATCGCCCAATTCCAGATCAGTGAATACGGCCCTGGCATCTACAAGATCTTTGCCAGCACCGAACAGGACGATGAAAACGGCTACAAATTGAGAATCGTCGACAACGATCCGGATGGTCAGCCCCACAACGGCGATGAGATCAGCCTTTTCGCCTATAAAACGACACTGCAGAGCAACGGTGAAGGGGCAGTGATTCTCTGGTTTTATGTCGCGCCGGATGAAGAGGTTCTGAACATTTGGAACTTTGACATGGATGGTCCGGAATCCATTCTGCAATACGACATCACCGATCCCAACGGTGTGACTGTCGCCGGCACACTCTCCGGAGAGGCGGAATGGAATACGGGCTCGATCGATTTTCCCACCTCCGGTGGAGATGAATTCATCGATCCGGTTGCGGGCTGGTGGCGCCAGAACATCTTTTTGGGCGATCTGAACCAGATCATCATTTACGGCAAGCCCTTTTTTGACAACTGGTATGCCCTTCCCCATCTGACCCTCAGCAAAGACGATGGTGTTGAGCAAGTGCGCGCCGGCGAGACCCACAGCTACAACTTGCGTTTGACCAATACGGGAAATGGCATATCCTACAACACCCGGGTCAGCGATGTGCTGCCGGCAGGAATCGATTTTGTTGCGGCTGACAACGGCGGCGTCTACGATGAGCTCACCCGTACCGTCACCTGGGAACTCGGCATGCTCGAAAGCGGCGCGGTCATGGATCTGCTGTTGACCTATCTGGTCACTGCCGGGCCGGACCAGACGATCGAGAACATCGCCCGAGCTTATTACGAAGATGAGCTGGGGCTCTATTTTCCGCTGGAACTGGGCACTGATGTAAACGTCACACCCAAAGAACCAGCGACAGTCGGCGATCGCGTCTGGCTGGATGACAACGGCAATGGACTGCAGGACGATGGCGAATTCGACCTGGCCAACGTCCAGGTCAACCTTCTGGATGGCGAAGCTGTGGTTCTGCAAAGCCAAACCACCGGCGGTGACGGATCTTATCTCTTCACCGATCTTGAACCAGGCACTTATCAGCTCGAGTTCCTCTTGCCGATGGATCACTTTTTTACCGCGCAGGATCAAGGCGACGACGACGCACTCGATTCGGATGCGGACATCGAAACCGGATTGACCGCTCTCTTTGAGCTGAATTGGGGCGACCATCCGATGATCTGGGATGCCGGTGTACAAAAGAAAAAGGTCTCGGATCTCAAGATCGAAAAGAGCGTCAGCGCTGTCAATGTCAAATTCGACGAAATTTTTACCTATACGATTCGCGTCTGGAACGCTGGACCTGATCCGGCTTATAACGTCCAGGTCATCGACGATTTTCCGCCTGACCTGCAATTCATCGGCGCCGAGCCTGCGCCGGATGCCGGTCCCAATCCGATCGTCTGGGTGTTGCCCGTTCTTGAACCAGAAGGCGAACCGGTCGAAATTCTGTTGACCGCTCGTGCAGCCGATGTGAGCGGCGGTATGGATAACAACGCTTTTGTTTCCAGCGAAAATCGCGATCCGAATCTGGAAAACAACAGCGCAGCCGCGCAGGTGCACGTGCTGGTGCCCATTGAACTCTCCTCGTTTTCCGCCAGTTGGGAAAACAATGCGGTCTGCCTGCGCTGGGCCACACAATCAGAGACAGAGAACGTGGGCTTTCACATCTATCGTTCCGAATCAGCTGAGGGCGACTTTCTGCGCATCACCGAGAGCTTGATTGCCGGAGCCGGCAACAGCCAGTCGGTTCACACCTATTCCTTTGTAGACAATCAGGAACTCGCTGCCGGCAAGACCTACTTCTATAAACTCGCGGATATCGCCTATAACGGTGAGATCACCTTCAGCCAGGCCATCTCGCTGCAAACCTCACAACCGGATAACTATTTGCTCGAGCAGAATTATCCCAACCCCTTCAACCTGGAAACCCGGATCAAATTCATCCTCAAGGAAGCGGGGTTTGCAGAACTGTCCATCTTCAACACCAACGGGCAACGGGTGCGCTCGCTGATTGCCTCCAATCTCGAGGCCGGCAGCCATACCATCGCCTGGGATGGTCGCGACGCTGAAGGCAACGTGGTGCCAACGGGAACCTATCTCTATTCGTTGCGCATCAACAATTTCGAAAAGATGCAAAAAATGATTCTGCTGAAATAAGGAAAGTTTTCCTAAACTAAAACAAGATCCTAACAGCAAACAACACAACCGCATTACAGCATTGGGGTGCAAGGGTGATTTTTTTCCATCCTGGTGGGGCAAAAAAGCAACACCAACGGTGGGAAAGGGGGCCCTTGTACCCCTTTTCTTTGCTTTTCCAGCAATTCAACCGCCTCTGAGCAAATTCCAGCATGTTTATTATCTATTATTTTTATTGTTTTTAGGTTGTTGACTATTTTTTTTCAGGAACTTTGCGTTGCGCCCGCCATTTGTGGCGCGCTATTTGCGTTTCTACCGGACAATGAGTTCTCCAGGTCCAATCAGGGTGAAATATGCGCAAACTTGTGTTCCTGGGCATGTTGTTGTGGATTTCCCACGGCTTTGCCCAGGTTTCCATCAAGCCAGAACCTCGGCTGACCGAATGGCGAGACAGCAGCAGCCAACCCAAAACCATGCACAAATCGCCGCCATCGCAGCTCTTCAGCGGGCCATTGCAGGGACGCATCGTCAACACCTTTGCCCGCCAATCGCTCTTGTCGCAGGGGCGCGCGGTTCTGGTGATCCACGAACGGGTGCGGATTGATCTGGCCGAAGAGTTGGACAGATATGCCCGAGACCTGGCCAATTCGGGTTATGATGTGCTGATTTTTGCGTATCAGGGCGGCAGCGCAGAGAGTTTGCGCTCGTTTCTCTTGACGCTCTACCGGCAACCAGAGAGTCTGGAAGGAGCGGTGTTTATCGGAGAAATCCCCTATATCTTGTTTGAAATCTTGCAGCCGGAATATACGACACCGCAATACGAGGATTTCCCCTGCGATCTCTTTTTCATGGATCTCGACGGCGAATGGCTGGATGCCGGAATAGATGAGATGCTTTTGCCGGACAACGGCAAGTACGATTTGCGCAGCGGCAATCTGGAGCTGGAAATCTGGATCAGCCGGATTGCTGCCCACAATCTCCCATCCCTCGGCAGTGAAATCGAGGTATTGCGTACTTTTTTCAACAAAAACCGCGACTGCCGCAGCGGTGTCTACAAACCCGAACGCCGTGCTTTGATCTACAACGACGACGATTGGGCAAATCTCACGGCAGAAGACCAAAGCAATGCCTGTGCCCTCTATACATCGAATGCCGTGCATGCCTTTAACGAACCGAATCTGACCACTTCGCGGCATTATAAATCCGTGCTTGCCGACAGTTCATTTGAATACCTGCACGTTCGTTCGCATGGCACTTCTTCGTCCCATTTTTTTTATGAACGGGATAAAACAACGTTTGAGCGCATACATGCGTTCGACTATCTGCGCAACGATCCTACGCCGCTTTTTTATTCTCTTTATATCTGCGCCGCTGCTGATTATACGACCAACAACTATCTGGCCGGAACACTGTTGTTCAATCCGGATCGACCGGGGCAGGTCGCCTGGTCGAGCAGCAAAATCGGCGGCATGTGGAACGATCAATCCTTTTACAGCAGCTTGGAACAAGGGGCGAGTTTTGGCGCTGCTTTCCTCATCTGGTTGAACCACGTCCTGGCAAATCCCTCTGATCGCGATGCAGCGTGGTGGTATGGTATGGTTTTGCTGGGAGACGGTTTTCTCACCGCCCATCCCTATGAACCATTTCAGGCCATCGATTTGTCCTCGCCGGTGGAGGAATCACCGAAAATCCATTATTGGCAGCTGGAAAAATGGACGAGCCTTCAGGACGAACAACTGTTGTTGGTGCAGGAATCCCAGGATCGATCGGTCACTTTGGCAACGCTTCCACTCACCGCCGCTGATCGCTGGCAACACCAGTATCTTAACCACGACGGCCAATTCAATCTCACCGATCAGAGCGTGGTGACCAGCGCCGATATGGACCGCAACGGCTGGCTGGATCTGCTGGTGGCACAACCGGATCACGGCAGTATGGTTTTAAAACTCTGGTTGTTGAACGGCGATGGTTTTGTTGCAGGCGGGGTATGGCCGCTGGCGTTTATGCCGTCGGTCTTATCGACCACGGATATCAACATGGACGGTTTGCCCGATCTCGTCCTGGCCGGGCAAAATCAGCTCCAAATCTGGTTGGCCAAAAGCGATGGAAAGAGTGATAAAGCGCTGGAATGGCAGCCGTTTTATGCGGATGAGAGCGCAACAAATTGGACAGCCGCAAGCACCTTCGACGGCGATCGAGACAGGGATCTCGATGTGTTTGCGGTTGGCCGACTTGCAGATCAGCGCTGGATCGTGCGCTTTGCGGAAAATCGCCAATCAGGCCTTTCTCCGACGGTCCAAGATATCCCCTTGCCCGATGGCTCCTATCGTCAAATTCACCAGCTGGACACAAATGCAGACGGCCTGCCGGACATCGCCGTGGCAGGACTCTCCCCTGCCGGGCAAGCACAACTGGTCATGTTGCGCAATCCCGGCACTCTGACGCCTGCAGAATGGCAAATCCATGCAGTGCTCACCGGTGAGGGCACTCTCAGCCAAATCCTTTCCGGCGATATGGATCAGAACGGCAGTGTTGATCTGGTTGTTGTGACTGGTTTGCCTGACAACCGCACTCGGATCCAGGTCTGGCTGTCGGGCGCAGCCGGTCAATATTTCAAAGACTCTGCCATCGAAATGGCTGCAGAAGGCCGTCTTGCGCAATTGGATTCGGACGATGACGGCAATATCGATCTCTTTTTCCTCAGCAACTGTGGCAAAACCTGCCGTCTGCTGGTGAACCAGTCGCCGTTCGAGAACCAAAGCCCTCGACCTCCCGCCATCCTCGAAGCCGCTGTACAAGGCGATACCGCAATCTTTGTCTGGCAGCCAGGCACCGACCAGGAAACCCCGGCTGCAGCTTTGCGCTATCAGCTCTCGATCGGCACTTCAGTGGGTGGTGATGAAATTTTATCTCCTCTGAACCAGCCACAAGGGCAAATGATCGGTTCAGCCAGTCGATGGGCAATTTCAGGACTGGAGGCAGGGCGTTACTTTTGGCGGATTGCCTCCATCGATGCCGGCGGCAAAACCTCTGCACCGTCACGGGAGATGACCTTCACCGTGCAAGGTGTGCCTTTAATCCTCACCTGCAAAATCATGCTCGAAGGATTTTACGATCCGCTTCAGCAACGTCTGCGCGCTGATCGCAGCGACAGAAAACTGTTGCCGGCTGTTTCCCCCTACCATCACTATGTCTTTGCCGAAAGCAATCGACAAGGTATCTGCGATTGGGTTCATCTCGAGCTGCGGGACACCCCTGGCGGCGAGACAGTGGCTGAATACGATGCGCTGTTGCGCAGCGACGGCATGGTCGTCGATTCCAACAACTTGATCGATCGCCTCAACTTTGCGGCAAAGCCGGGCTCTTATTACCTGGTGGTCAACCACCACAACCATCTGAGCGCAGTCAGCAATTATCCGCTAACCTGGAACGGCGGTGAGATGGTGAGCTACAACTTTAGCGACCGAGCCGATCGCTACTATCAGAGCGACAACTGCACACCGGTATCGCCAAACCTATGGGCCAGCAAATGCGGAGATATCGATCGCGACGGGATGATCGGTTTGGCTGACTTTTCTCTCTGGTTGCAGGCCATGGGGCAAACCGATTATACCTTCGATCCGGCTGACCTCAATGGCGATGGATTGATCACCACCCACGATTACCTGTTGTTGTACAACCGATTGCCGCAATAAGACAAGCGCTCTGCATTTGTCGACCGGTGGCCCGGGTGCACTCGATCCTGCAGCATCCAGAGCTGCAGGTGCAGATGTCGAACCGATCGCCTGGGCGAAACGAGATCACGGCCGGGCGAGGAGCTTTCGCCTGTTGTGCGCTTAGAGGATTGATTCCGCGCTGATGCGCGAAAGAAGGACAAGCGGGCCGTCTAGCGAGGCGGCCGTTTAGCCTGCAGGCGGTAGAGGGCCGAATTTTCTTCGGCTTGTATGTCGACAAAACCGATTTCTATCAGCTCTCTGGACAAGCTGGACACCGGCGGCAGGACATCGTCACAGATGGGTTTCGGCAACCTGGCATGTATGGCATTCAGTTCTTCGCTGCCGCAGGTGTGCAAGATCAGCACTTTTCCCCCGGGTTTTAAAACGCGGAACACTTCGCGCAACGCCGATTGCAGCGGCCGGCAATGGGGCAACACAGCCAGACACACCGCCTTATCGAACGATTCGGAAAGCAGCGGAAGCGCGCAAAGATCGGCGCACAGAGTGACGGCTGATTTGGCCTGAGCTGAAAACCGTCCGATGCGCAACATCATCTCCGCCGCATCCAGGGCGATAACCTGCCCTGTTCGCCCGACCAGAGGCAAGAGGAAACGGGTCATCCGGCCTGTGCCGGCGCCGGCATCGAGAACGCGATCGCCGGCCATCACATTGAATTGGAGCAAATAATCCAGCAATTCCGGACTCTCGGGCCGATGCAACCACTTTTCTGCAGTGGCATTGAAATAACGCCGGTGGGATTCAGACATCCAACATCACCTCCGATAAGGCCTGGTTTGCAGTGTTGAGATCGTTCCGGAAGTTTGAAGCATCTTGACGAGCAGAGGAACCAGGATGAGCATCACGACTATGCCCGGCAGACCCCGAGCCACCATCACCACCGAAAGGACTTCGGCCGGGATTCCCAACAAGGGTATAACCAGCAGCAAAATCAGCAACAACACCAGTCGCGAGAGCAGCAGAGCGACAGCCAGCAGCAACACGGCAGGCAACTGGCGATATCGCCGCAGGATGACGATGGCGGCGCTGAGCACCAGCAATTCTGCCATCATGATAAAAACAATCGGCGGAGATAGAGCGGGCATGCCGGTCAACAACATGGAGAGAAAGGGTGTCAGGCAGCTGACCAACAGCGCCAATCCCAATGGCATGAAAAAACTGCCCACCGCGATCGGCCAGAACATGGGCAAAAACACGGGACCCAAACCCAGGGCGTGAAAAAGAATCGGCATCAGGATGCCCAATGCCATAACCATGGCGCCAAAGGTCAATCGCCCCACCGTTCGATTCATCTTACCTCCATCAGAGCTCAATTTGCGTGTCAATCAGCAGAACTCGGCGCGGCATGGGATAGCCGTAGAGCGTTTGATAATCCGCGTTGAAAGCGTTTTGCAGACCGATCTGCAGTCGCACGCGATGAAAGATAGGCAGAGCCAGGCTCAGATCGGTCACCTGATAATCCGACAGCGGTTGCAGACGGCGGTCGCGCCCATAGAGGTCCTTGACAATCGCGGTATTGGCTGCCAGTTCCAACAGTCCGATCTGCCAGGCCAATGCAACGCTCAATTTTTTGCCGGGTGCATTCTGCGTTTCATCGGCCAAATCGTGTTTGGACCAGGCGAGATAGATCTCAAACGTATCGAAAGGCATCCACTCGGCGGTGATTTCGTATCCCGTATGGACAAAATCTGCAGAATTGACCCATTTGCCATCCATCCAGGTGCCCTGCAAACGGATCAGGTCGCTGCCCTTGGCGCGAAAAAGCGCAACATCGAAACGCGCGCGTTCGTGTGGCAGATAGCTCAAGCCAAGCTCGCTGTTCCAGACCTTTTCCGGCTGCAGCTCTTCATTGTGCGGCGGAAAAAGATAGAGCTCGCGGATCGTTGGACTGCGAAAACCTTTGGCCGCCGACAAACGCAGCGAAACGTCGGAAGCGGGATGCCAAACCAGGCCGGCACTGGGCAACAGCTGTCCGCCAGTTTGCTCGTGCTTTTCCGCCCGCAAGCCGGCAGATACCAACAGATGCTGGGACAGCATCTGCTGCAGATGGACATAAGGCGCATATTCCGTCATGGAAAACTCGCCGGAACGGTAGGCGTTGCTCTCGCTGGTGATCTCACCTCCATAGCGTTTGATATCGAAGCCGATGGTCAGCTTTTGCCCCTGCCAGAAAGCGGCGGTATGGTAGAGCATCAAACCGATTGTTTGATCGGTTGAGCGAAAATGATCATAAACTCTGTGACGGCCAAAGTTCCCATGCGCTTGCAGGGTGGTCTCCCCTGTTGCGCTTTCCCGCACCAGGGTCAGATCGACACCCGACCGCAACAGATCATACCAGTGATCGGTATAAGGATTCGTGCGGGGGCCGGGATCGTGCATCAGAATATCAGAGCAATTGGCATGGATCTCAGCGCGAAAACGCGGCGACCATCGATAGCTGCTGGCCAGAGTTGCCACCCGGGATTCGTATGCCGATTCCGGTCGATGGCCGTCGGTCTGTCGCTGCGCCAGGGAAACCTGATAATCAAATCGGCCGTTTCTGCCGCCGTGATTCAAGCCGAGCTGCCGCTGCGAATACGTTCCCCAGCCGCCGCGCAGGCGGGTTTTGCTTCCATCCTGTCTCGGTTTTGCCGAGACCAGATTGATGACCCCACCCATGGCGTTGGTGCCATAAAGAAAAGAAGCCGGACCGCGAACCACTTCGATGCGCTCGATGCCGTCGAGAGAATAGGCATCCGCAATCGCGTGCCCCATCAATCCCATCATATCGGGACGGCCGTCGCGCAAGACCAGAATGCCGGTAAGCGGCGAACCGCCGATGCCACGGATCGTGATACCGCCCGCAGCACCGTCAGCCACTCCATAACCCATCAAATTTTTTTCCGTCAAAAACAATCCCGGCACGCGTTCGTTCACCAACTCGAGCGACGAAATCCGCAGAGTGCGTTGAATGGTTTTCGCCTGGATGACACTCAGGCTTGCCGCCAGGTCTTTTTGCGCACCAGCCACTTTGGTGGCGGTCACCACAATGGGATTAAAACGATAACGCACTGAATCAGGCCGATCCGCTTCGATGCCAAAAACAAATCCCGGCAACAATATGATCAAAACCAACTTGCCCAATTTCATCGCAGCATTCCTCTCCTGAAAAGTCAGCGGACAGCCTGACCGGCTGAAGTCTTGACCATTTGTCCGTGCTTGACCCCCTTTAAGCTGCACAATTCGTTGACCAATTCATGGATCTCCTTCGCAAGACCGCGAATTGCCAACATCTCCAAACAATGGTGATGATCCAGGTGGATATGCAAGGTGGCCTCGATATGCGCCGGGCTGTCGTGCTGCAGCTCGACCAGTTTTTGCACCAGTTCGTGGCGATGGTGATCGTAGATCAAGGTCAGCGTGGCCACTTGCTCGCCTTCAGTCTCAGCCCACTCGTCGGCCACCAATTCCGCGCGGATGAGGTCGCGAATCGCCTCGGAGCGATTTTTATACGATCGGTTATGGATCAGGCGATCGAATTGCTGCAACAAGTGGTCTTCCAGCGAAACGCCGAAACGCACCAACATAAAGCCTCCGTGCTACATTTTTGTAAAAAGTAGCACGAAAAAACAAATTTAGCAAGCAAAACAATGCGTTTCAGGAAAAAATCATGCTGCAAAAGGTGACCGTTGAGCGTTGGCTGTCCATTTGCGCACTGCCGTATTCGAGCAAATCGCCGCGTGAGGGTGGGAGCAGTTCCAGGAAAGGCACCAGAGCAGCAAATCCGCAGACGTGGTAGGGATTGTCACCATCGGCGATCAGATGCAACAATCCTTGCACATCGTGCTGCTGCAGGCAGGCAATAATGGTTCGGTCGTGTTGTTCGATTCTGGCGATATCCTGCTGCGTGGGTGGATGTTCGTCGCCATACATCGGTCCGACATGGCTGAAATCGACCGAGGCGAGGTAACAGATCCGTCCGGCATAAGAGGAGAGAACGGTTTTGAGAGCGGTCATAAATTCGCGATAGTACTCCAGCGCAGGATCGCTGCGGCTGGTATCGCTCAAAAGGGTATGGGGAAAAGAGCAGAGGATCGGCAATATCTTTATGTTGTTGTTCAACGCATAGCGGAGAAACACAGTCTGGAATTCGATGCTGTGTTCCTGGAGATGCAAAAATTCCTGTTGATAATAATCTCGAGTCGTCAAACGGTCGATTTCAGCCAAAACCTCGCGATCGGTCTGGACTGTGCCCAGCGCAGTCTCGAAATCCAAAATTGTTGGGCAAAAGACGGTTGTCAAGCCCTGATGAGCAATCCCCAGGATGACATAGAGGTCTGCAGGCTGACTCTGGGCTGCGTAGCGGTAGGCGTGCGCATAGGCGCTGCCGCCGTTCCGCAGATCGATATGAGGCACAACCAATCCGTGGATCGGCCGGTTGAGGATACGGTTGACGAGAGAGTGACTCTGTTGGATCGGCTGTTCAAAAGCCGCCATCTCTCGCCGCAGCTGATCCGGTTTATCGCTGTAAGAGATTCCGCTGTGCTGTGCCGGCCGCACACCAAGCCGGCGGTAATCATCGCGCACCTCCTCCATCCGGGCCAAAAAACGCTCATTTTGCAAATAATAGTGTTCATCAAGCGCTTGCACGAGCGAATCCAGTTGCTCCGGCAACAGCAGAGATTGATACTTTTTGAGGTATTTGAGGCAAATCTCCCGGGCAGTATGATGGCCGTCAAAAAATTGCAGCACATAGAGCAGATCTTCTGACATTGCGACGAGTTGCTGACTCAATTTCCACACATCGCGCAATCCCCAGGCGGTATGATTTTGCTCAGCGGGCAAAGCGATGACTTCCAAACCAGGGCGAAGTGAGGGGATAGAATCGCTGACAGCTGGATCCTTTTCCGCTGCCATTCTTTTTCTTTTAATGGTCATCGATGGTTCCGGTTGTTGCCGACAAGTTAACAAGTGCTTGCCTGGATTCGGTCCTGTGCACCGAGTCCGGTTGTCACCCTTTTGCGCTGCTGTCAAATTATTTTTTTGGTAGAGCCTGGTGCTGCACCCCGCATCCGGGCTTCGATTTATGGATAGATAAGTGCTTTTTTCCTCTGCTGCATAAACTCGTGCAACTCACTTTGCCATAGGGAGATGAGCTCATCGGGATTGCGTTCGTTTTTCAATGCAGACACGAGCAAATCGGTGCCCAGCAACTTGTTCAACCGCTCCTCGCGCAGGCTAAACTCTTGCGGATGCAATTGGTGCAAAGCAGTCATCAACCCAACTCCCAATTCAACAGCACGAAAGGAATCGGGATCGGTAACCGTAAAATAGAGCCCCTGGCAGAGTTGGTCCATGTACTTGGGATGGAGGGATTTACCGGGGATGGATCTGGGAATGAAAGACATCGTATCGAATTCCACACCGATAGGATGGTTTATCTTTAACTGCCGGCAAAGTTCGGTTGCATCCAGCCACGGAGCGCCGATCAGGCGGAAAGGATCATCTGTTCCTCGTCCTTCCGACACATTTGTGCCCTCCAGCAAACCTGTGCCGGGGTAGAGCAGAGCAGTTTGCGGGGAGATCATGTTGGGCGACGGCGGAATCCAGGCCAAGCCGGTTGCCGAAAAAGTTCGCTGACGTTGCCAACCGCTGCAGGGAATTACGGTCAGATCGATGGGCGGTCCGGCAGTAAGCCAGCCCGTCTGATTGAACAGCAAAGCCAGTTCGCCTGCCGACATGCCGTGGCGCAAGGCGATGGGGGCAATACCGATAAAGGAAGAAAATTCCGGGGAGAGAACCGGTCCTTCGACAACTGTGCCGCCGATCGGATTGGGTCGATCGAGGACAAAAAAGCGCAGATCATGCTCTGCGGCAGTCTGCATGCAGAGAAACAGGGTGCTGATATAGGTATAAAAGCGGGTGCCCACATCCTGGATATCAAAGACCATAGCATCGAGGTCTTGCACCATTTCAGCAGTGGGGCGACGAATTTCGCCGTAGAGGCTGTAAACCGGCAACCCGGTTCGCGGATCGCTCGCTGTTGAAACGGCATCGCCTCCCTCCTGCTCGCCGCGGAATCCGTGTTCAGGACAGAAAATGGCTTGCAGGTCAACTGAATCTGCTTCGGCGAAAAGATCGACTGCATGCCTGCCGTCAACGGCACACGATGTATGATTGACGATCAGCCCGACGCGCAATCCCCGAATTTCAGCGAATTTCGTTTCGATCAAACGATCCAGACCGTTGCGAACCGGAGGTGTGGCAGGAACACAGCAACAAAAAAAGAGAACGACGAGAGCAATTGCAGCTGTTTGGTGGCGGGCGCTCACTCTATTCCTCCAAATTCAATGCTGCCGGATGAGCAGTTCTCGGACGAGTGATGGGCACACGCACGATATCGCCTGGATGAAGCCGTGCAAGATCGACTCCAGGATTGGTGCGCTGCAGCAGCCAGAGTGGGATCCCGAATTTGCTGTTGCACAGCTGCCAGAGGTTGTCACCGCTGTTGACTTTGTATTCGCTGACCGATTCGATGGTGAAATGGGAAAAGAAATCTTCCTGAATACTTTTGTGATATTCCAGGCGAAATCGGTGAAATTCTGCAGGTGAAACTTTGGTAAAGATCAAATGCATTTGCTGGCCGATCTGAAGTTCCTGGCCTTGGATGAGGTGGTTGACATCGCGCAACCGTTGGGCGGGCAGGTTAAGCCATTCAGCAAAGTGGCCCAGCGTCTCTTCAGGTTGAACGATAACTTTAGAATCTTTGGGCTCTTCAAAATCAACGCGAAAGTCGGCAAACGGCTCGGCCGGCTGAGTCATGCGCAGCGGCAAAATCGGTTCCGCAGAAAGAGGTGACTGCGGGTCCGCAACTTTTGCCTGACCGTGGATACTGGAGATCGGTTCTTCTTCCAGACCGCCTCCGAGGGTCTCTTGTGGCGGTTCGAGCGTATCTTGCGGCAAGGTCAGCGACTGAGCCAGTTCCGGCAACTCGACAATCTGGCCAACCCGGATGAGGTTGGGATTGCGGATATTGTTGAGCGCCATGAGGGTTCCCATGGTGGTGCCGAATTGTCTGGCCAAATTGCTCAGGTTGTCGCCTGCTTTGACTCGGTAGTAGCGGTCGTGGACCTGATCGTTGAATTTTTTGCTCTCAGGGATGCCGGCATAGAGGGCAGAGTAATCGACACCCGCCTGCGCGGGCAAACGCAAGCGAAATCCTCGTGGAATGCGGCGTTGGGATTTGATAATGGGCGTGCGCAAAGCCGGATTTAAATCAGCGACAAGCCGGGTGTCGAGGTTAAAACGTTTGGCGATCTGATCAAACACAATATAATCGGGCAAAACAAATATGGTGTTTGCCGCAGGCTTTTCCAGCTCGAGCATGCCAAAATATTTATCAAAATTGTCGGCAATCTCGCGGGCAGCCAGGAATTCAGCATAGAAATTTCGCGATGCAAAGCCAAAAGTGCGGCTGTTGTAGTTCGAGGCGATCACCCCCAGATCATCGGTTCCGCACTGCTGTTTTGCCCGTTTCATCCCCGCCAGTCCATGATTGTAGGCGGTGATGGCCAAAGGCCAGCTGTTCAGCTCTTCATAATTTTTGCGCAACAGTTTGGCGGCCGCGATTGTCGACCAGATCGGATCGAGACGCTCATCGATCGCATACTCGACTTTCATGTAAAGACGTCCGGTCGAGCGGGTAAACTGCCACATCCCGGCAGCACCCAACTTGCTGTAGGCTCGATAATTAAAAGAGGATTCCACATGCGGCAAATAACAGAGGGCATCGGGCACCTTATGATCACGCAAAATTTGCTTGATCTGCTCCAAATAACGCCCGGACCGCACCAGGCCTTCGATGAATTGCTGTCGCAGACCCTGCTGGGCTCGGATATTCTGACTGGCAAGGAGAAAAGTCTCCGGATCGACGGCCGGAGCCCACAACTGCACCATTCGGTTTTCTTCAGGGGTCAAAAGAGCGGGGACAATCGATTTCTTCTCGGCCAGCCGTTCCAGAATTGCAATAATCTCTTTTTTGATCTCTTCAATCTGGTTCCATTGAGCACGTGACAAAACGCCGCTCGAATCCGAATTAAAGGAAATCACCTGATAGATCACCTGCAGGTGAGTTTTGTCGTGCAACACAACTTCATGGGTACCATATTCGGAATAAACTTTTTTCCAAAAATCGACATTCGGACGCAAGCCTTCGGGCAGCGGAAAAGTCGTCTCAGCCGAAAGCGATGAACTCAAAACGAACACTATCCCCAGTACTTTTCTACAGCTCTTGAGAACTTCCCAACGATTCATAATCCATCCGTGTTTCCAATGGTGCAAATTTTCTGCTAGCTAGACTAATGCTCCCCTCAAAATCGGCCAAACTGTGCAATTGCCATTGTCCCATAAAAAAACAAGCGTTTCCGCTCCTGGACAACCCCCCTCGCTGCGAAACGCAAAACCAGGCTGTTTTTACGGTATTTTGCACTTTTCGCCTTGTCGTTGCTCCTTGCGTTTTCTGTTGCATAAAATGCGCCAAAAAGTCGACAGGCAAAAAGCAGGTGAAGAGGCGACCGACACTCTGCCATCACAAAGCCGCCGCAGGTGCATCAATTCAGATCGTTATCCTGCTCGGCATACCATTCATCCCAATCCGATCGATCTTTTTCGAAAAACAGGTCCAGCAGACCAGGATTGAAGCGCAAAATATTGCTGATCACTTCGATCAGCCTGTCGTGATCGAAGTGCTGCAATTGGGCGATTTTTTCACCGATATCGATAAAATCTTTTCCGTCTTGTACCCAGCTGTAGAGAAGGGCAAGGATATGGCGACAAATTTCTCGAGATTCTCCGCATGAGCACGTACCGCTGATTTGCTGCCGGTGTACAGTGATGCGCACATCATAATATTCCGCCAGGTCGCCTACCCTGCCGGACAAGGTGTTGCGATACACATTGGCGCGGGAGATCTGGACGCTTTCATAATACGCAAGACCTTGCCCTTCGCTGACCTCGCGATCCAATTCTTCAACCTGATCGAACCGAAGGTCCAACAGGTCTTTAACGATTTGATCTTTGCTGTTTTTTTCTGTCATAGGATTCCAGGATGATCGATCTGCTTTGGTGAGGCAAGCAGCTGTGATCGAGCAAAAGCCTGCTGCCTTTCCGAGTTTCCGCGATGGTCGGCGAATTCGACGACACCTCCCTTTTCTATCATACAAATAGTTAGTTAAAAATTCAAGGCAAATAAATGAGTCCACTGTTGCTGCAATAACCGGCAAAACAAGCAATTGGCTAAATTCTCCGGCATACCCTTTTCATCGAATCCAACCCCATCCCTCTTTGATTTCTACCCGGATTCTGTATCAACAAAATCCAACAAAAAGTATCTTTATAATTCTACACTCGTGTCCCATCGTCAGATGGGACACCTTTCACCAAATCTAACAATATATAAAAGTTGTAACGATTTTCGACAAGTATCGATTTGAATTGTATCCGATTAAATTATTGCTGTAATTATTATAGTTAAGTTGGACGGTGTCCCTTGTTGGGACACCAGTGATCATTCTATATTGTTTACAGAAGCCACCATTCCCACCCGATTGGCGAAAACATAGCATTGTATTTATTGGGGATCCGGTGCTTCGCACCGAATCCGGGTTCAAATTTTGGGGGAGATACAGAAGGCAGAACTCTTGCAGGCTAGCATGAGCGATGAACAGCCTTTGCAGTCGCGGTTGACCTTCATCGCGGGAGGTGGCTGCTTAAAGCCGCTCATCATTCGCCAAATCGGGCAAAGGCGGAGCCGCTTTGCAAACCTCCTGCGGCAGTTTGGTCAAGGAATCGAGCAACAAGCGAACCGGATCTTCTCCGCGCTGCAATCCCTCGCTGATCGCACGCCGCCAGATCCGGGCAGCCGGCTGACCCTTGAACAGTCCGAGCATGGGTCTGATCGCGGCATGACTGGAAAAACACGCTCCGCTCGGTTGGGCGCTTAGATGGTCAGCCATGTTCTGTACGATGCTGCCGCGGCTGGCAGGTGGGTTTGTCGCCCCAAAAACGAGTTGATCTGCCAGTATGAATGCATAAGGATCGCGATAGGCCGCTCGTCCCACCATCACGCCGTCCAGCCAGTCGAGATGCTCGATGACTTGTTCCAGTCCGGTTACGCCGCCGTTGAGATCGATCGACAGATGCGGGAAATCGGCTTTCAAACGATAGACATCGGAATAGCGCAACGGCGGGATGCAGCGATTTTCTGCCGGACTCAATCCGTGCAGAAAAGCGACACGGGCATGGACAATAAACCGATCACAGCCGCTCGAGCTCACCATACGGACAAATTCACCCAATTGTTCAAACCGGTAAGAGTCCGCAATGCCGAGACGGTGTTTGACGGTCACCGGAATCGCGACCGCCTTTTTCATGGCGGCGACAGCTGCTGCAACCCGCTGCGGCTCTGCCATCAGGCAGACGCCGAACCGGCCGCTTTGCACGCGATCGCTTGGACAACCGACATTGAGATTGATTTCGTCATATCCCCAATCTGCCGCAATGCGGCTGCATTCGGCCAGCTTGTGCGGATCTTCTCCGCCCAGCTGCAAGGCCAAGGGTTTTTCGAAGCTGGAATAGGCGAGCAGTTTATCGCGATCGCCGTGCAGCAGCGCAGCAGTCGTCATCATCTCGGTATACAGCATCGCTTGTTTGGAGATCTCGCGAAAAAAGCGCCGAAAATATCGGTTTGTCCAGTCCAGCATCGGCGCGATACTCAACCGATGGGAAGCCCTCCAGCCTTGGCCGATTTGCGATTTTCCGACTGCCATTTTCATCCGCCCATCAGATGGATCGCCCAACGGCCGATCATCTGGCCTGCATAGATGGCATCACTGGTGCGGCTGAGGATATGATCCGCTCCGTCGAGAGAAATCAGACTTTTTGCAGTCCGGGTTCGGCTGAAGAGCCGAAAAGCATGTTCGATAGGCACGATTTCGTCCTGAGGAGAGTGCACGATCAGCAGCTGCAGAGGATCTTCGATTGACGGCGGCAAATGGCTGTCAAGGTCCTTGAAAAACTCTGCCTTCAATTTGAAGCGATTGCCGCCGATGCTGACCTCTGCTTCGCCATCTTCCAAAGCCTGTTGCCGGGTATCCGCAAGGAGGTGTCCCACATGATTTGGATGGTCGGGGGTAGCGATCAAAACCAATCCCCGGGCAGAAGGAATCTGTGCAGCCGCCGCTTGCATGGCTGAGCCACCCAGGGAGTGGCCGATCAGGAGACTTGCAGAGACAAAATTCTCGGCTAAAAACCGGGCGGCCGCCAATACATCGTCGATCTGTTGACTGAGAGTGGTCGATGAAAATTCTCCCTCGCTGTCGGCAAGTCCGGTGAAATCAAAACGAAAAACTGCGATCCCCATCTCCGTCAAAACCCGGCTGATGTGGACAATGCTCTTCAAATTTTTTGAGCAGGTGAAACAATGGGCATAGAGAGCAAATAAATGCGGCGAATCCGACTCGGGCAGATCCAAATTCGCCGCCAGCCTCTGCCCTTGTTTATTGTAAAAAAAATGGCGTCGAGTTGCCACCGCTTCTCCTCTCCCGCAAAAGGGGACACAGGTGTTTGCCGGGTGCTGTTCAGGAAAATCAGCAACAGACCGGCGGCTTAAAATGAAATGGCTGTGTTGGGTAAAAGCTTGCGCAGGCGCTGCAGTTCCGCTTCAGGCAGGGGGTTGCCGTCGAGATAGAGATAGCGGAGACCTCGGAGATTGCTCAAATCGGCCGGCAAATGGGTCAGCCGGTTGTGTTTGAGGCTGAGCAGGCGCAGACCCTTCATCTGATTGATCGTCACAGGCAACTCCTGCAGAAAATTATCATCGAGATAGAACTTGCGCAATCTTTGCATCTGGCCAATCGAGCTGGGCAAGGCTGTCAAGCGATTCTTTTCGGCATTGAACTTTTGCAGTTTCTGCAAGTGACCGATACTCGAGGGCAATTGCGTCAAACCATTGCCCGCCAAATAGAGCTGATTCAGATTGACCAGGCGACCGAAATCGGCTGGCAGCCGGGTCAAGCGATTGTCATTCAGAAAGAGGATGATCAAATTGTGCAGGTCAGCAAAAGTCGCCGGCAACCGGGTTAGTTGATTTGCGTTAAGCTGCAAATGGCGCAATTCCGTCAACTTGCCGATAGACGATGGCAGAACTTGCAGATTATTTTCAGCAAGAAACAAATATTGCAGATTGCGCAATTCGCCGATTTGGGGGGGCAACTCGGCGATCGCATTGCTGCGCACATCCAGCCGCTGCAATTTGACCAGCCGGCCGATAGATGCCGGCAGCCTGGTCAACTGATTCGCAAAAAGCAGCAAATCGACCAGTTCAGACAGCTGCCCAACCTCATCAGGCAAAGCAACGAGCAAATTGCTGGCCAGGTTGAGTTCCTGCAGACTGTCGAGGTCAGCGATCGTTTGCGGTACCCTTTTGATTTGATTGTTGGAAAGATTCAAGATCCGCAATCGCCGCAGCTGAAAAATCGCTGCAGCCATACTCTCAAAACGGTTGTTGTTGGCAACCAAAACCCGCAGATTTTCAAGCCTGCCAAAACTCTTTGGCAGCGCCTGCAATTCATTTGCAGCAACATCGATAGATTCAAGCTCCGTCAGCAGGCCGACATCGATGGGCAGCTTTTGCAGCTCATTGCTCCAGACTTCCAGATGGCGAAGAGATGTCAATTTGCCGATTGCCGGCGGCAGCGTTTGCAATCGGTTGCCATTCAATTGCAATGTCTGCAGCCGATTCCGCCGGAAAACGTAAGCAGGCACGGTCTCCAGATTCTGCAGGCTGAGGTCCAGTTGCAGAGAGTACGTTGGCTGGTCGGCAGCAGGTGATTCCTCTTTTTCCACACCTGCAAGCGGCAGCGATTCTGACAGGGATTCGACGAAAACAACCGGGGCACCGGGATTTTCACCCCTCTCTTCGACCCGGGAAGACAGGGGCACGGCGCCAGCGAGCACACCGCAAAGGATCAGCAAAGTGATCCTGCCGTGCGATTGGGCAGAAAACGCTCCTTCGCAAGTGTGCAAAATGCCATACTTGATGTTTGCAGCGAATGACATAAGAGAGACTCAGGATTGGAACGAGATGGGCGCAAATGCAACGCTTTCGCATGCGCAATCAGTTTACTCATTGCCTGTTGCCGCTCGGTTGCAGCTCCAAAAATCAGCAAAAACAAATCAGCAGTGCTCCGTCGTCAGACGAGACGCCACCAAAAACAAATGTAAATTAAAGTTTTTTTGCTGTGAAGCAAGATCTAACCTGATTAATTCATAAACAAAAGAAAAAAACATAAAACAGAATTAATTTAC
>ENA-UOWO01000023-UOWO01000023.1-activated-sludge-metagenome-genome-assembly--contig:-NODE-23-length-204048-cov-8.277230_pt1 | contig 204048 bp, 167 predicted proteins | sample MGYA00238148_ERZ761564 | MGnify/ENA primary metagenome ERZ761564 (study PRJEB28885, sample SAMN05720194) | activated sludge metagenome | isolation source: Anaerobic digester | place: USA... | reverse complement strand
TTTCATTCTTTACTGCTTTAAAAACCTATGGATTTTCAATCCATAGTGGTTTAGTGATGGATGGTTACGCACTGGCGACCTTGGTACAATTGATGAGAATGGCTATGTGGAGATAAAGGGCCGAAACAAGAATATGATTCTTAGCGCATCGGGCGAGAATATTTACCCCGAGGAGATAGAAGATGTTATCAATAAGCACGAGTTCGTTTTAGAATCGATGGTTTATGAGATGAAAGGAAAACTTGTTGCAAAGGTTCATCTTAATAAAGAGGTTGTTGAGAATTATTATAATGATTTGAAGCACTCCGCCAAGGACTGGCAACATAATGCCGAGGAAAAGTCCAAAAAGATTATGGATGATATTATGCATCATGTAAATTCCAAGGTTGCCCGTTTCTCCAAGTTAAATTCGGTTGTAGAACAGCATGAACCTTTCGAGAAGACTCCAACACAGAAAATAAAACGTTTTATATACAATAAGTAAAGAGCGCAATAGCGCTCTTTTTGTTATTCCATACTAATTACCGATTCTTTGTAAACTTTTCCAGTAGCAAATTTAATTCCGGGCAAATCCCTAAGGTTATACCTTGAGCTCATAACCTCACCATATGCTCCGCAGGAGAGAATTTCAATTAAATCGCCACGGTTAGTTACTGGCAGGTAGATGTTTTCATCGAAACAGTCGGTTGTTTCGCATATTGGACCCACTATACTGTAAATTTCGTGTAGATTTTCCTTTGATGTTATATTCTCAATTCTGTGGTGAGCACCATATAGCGCAGGACGAATCAGCGTATTCATGCCTGCATCAACTATAACAAAATTCTTTTCACCCGTTTGCTTGGTGAATAGAACTTTGGTGACAAGCTTGCCACACTGTCCAACCAATGAGCGTCCTAGCTCAAAATGCACCTTTTGAAATCCTTTTCTTTCCAATGAACTATTGATAGTTGAGAAGTAGTTCTTGAAGTCGGGGATAGGATTCTCATTCGGATTCTCATAGTCAATTCCCAATCCGCCACCAAGGTTAAGGTATGGGAACTCGCCATTTGCATTAAGTTCACGTTCAATCTCCTTTGCCTTTCTGGCAAGATTCCTGAAAACACTCATCTTGGTAATTTGCGACCCAATATGAAAATGCAGGCCAATTAGTTTGACGTGCTGTAACCTAGGAATAATTTGAATTGCCAATTTTGCCTCACTAACAGTTAATCCGAATTTATTAATGCTTGTTCCTGTTGTTATATGTTTGTGGGTTAGGGCATCAACATTAGGATTTATTCTGAGAGCCACTGCAACAGGTTTGTTCTTCGCGGTAGCAATTCTATCTATCACCTCAAGTTCCTGAATCGATTCGCAGTGTAGGCATAAAATATCGTTGTCGACTGCGTATTCAATTTCATCGTCGGTTTTTCCAACGCCAGCAAACACAACCTTGTTTGCCTCAAAACCGTTTTCAAGGGCTGTTCTAACCTCATTACCGCTTACACAATCTGCTCCAAATCCATATTCTGCAATAATTCGCAGAATGGTTGGATTGGAATTTGCTTTTAGTGCATAATGGACGTAGAAACCATTCAGTTGCGATTCTTGCCGGGCAATGCTTAGTGTTTGTCGCAATAAGTCGATATTGTATTGATAGTATGGTGTTTGCATCGCTTTAATAATTAATGGTTTGGGCAACTAATTCCGAGTTAATCACCGTGGAGTTATCCACAATACCTTGAAGTGCTTGTAGCGCTTTAACCTTATTCTGTGAGTCGATTAAAACAGATATATTGTTGTTGCTTCCACCATACGATATCATTCTGATAGGTATTTCCTTTAGTGCACCAAAAACCAGCGCGGCATAACCATTTCTGTTGGCAACAAAATCGCCAACTATACAAATGATTGTTTGATTTTGCTCCACATCAACACTCGAAAAGGCCGAAAGTTGTTTTGTAATTGCTGTAAGGTTTTCGGTATTGTCAATTGTTAGGGAAATGGCCACCTCCGATGTTGTAATCATATCAACCGCCGTTTTATAATGATTGAATACTTCAAAAACCTTGTTTAAGAAACCATAAGCAAGCAGCATTCTCGATGAACGTATATTAATTGCAGTAATACCATCCTTTGCGGCAATTGCTTTAATTCCTTGTGGGTTGTGGAATGCAGTAATTAGTGTTCCTTCATCCTCGGGTTGCAAAGTGTTCTTTAATAGCACAGGAATTCCTTTTACACGGCAAGGTTGGATGGTTGCGGGGTGTAATATTTTTGCGCCAAAGTAGGCCAGCTCTGCAGCCTCATCGTACGATAGCGACCTTAAAGGTGTTGTATTTTCAACAAACCGAGGGTCGTTATTGTGCAATCCATCAATATCAGTCCATATTTGAACTTCGGTAGCATTAACTGCATTTCCAATAATTGCTGCGGTATAATCGCTTCCCCCTCTGCCAAGATTATCAATTTCGCCAATTGAATTTCTACAGATAAATCCCTCAGTTATATAAACCTGTGCAAAAGGGTTAGTTGATATTGCTCTATCAATACTCTCCTCAATGTAAAAGTAGTCTGGTTCTTTGTCTTTGTCGGTTCTCATAAAACGCAATGCCGATATATAGGCCGATTTTTTACCAAGTTCGGTTAAGTACATATGGAATAGGCCTGTTGATAGTATTTCACCAAAAGCAACAATTTCGCGGGAATTACTATCGGTAAAGCCATCAATAAACTTCCTGATTATTTGCTGGAATATTTCACTTACAAATTCTTCTCCTCTGTTTCGGTATGTTTTAGTTTCGTATAGTTTTTCGATGGTTGATATATATTTATCCTCAAGTTTCTTAGTCTTTTCAATGGCCATAAGCATCTTACCGTTGATTGCCTCATTGGTAATATCTATTAAAGAATTGGTTGTTCCAGCCATTGCTGAAAGCACAACAACACAGGGTTCGTTGTTGGGGAGCAAGTTTGCAATGCTCCTGATTCGCTCAGCGCTTCCTACCGAAGTGCCTCCAAATTTTAAGACTTTCATTTTAATTTTTTGTATTAAATTGTTAAACAAAAAAGGCCCGCAGTTTCCTGCAGGCCTTGGTTTGGTATCTAGTTCACGTGTTTACACTATGGTACTATACTATCAGCCTGCAACGACGAGCGTTTCTTGCACATAGACATTTGCTTCATACCCATATTGAGTACGAAGTTGTTGGTCTTTATGCAAATGGCTGAGTTGTTAATCATAAAATTGTTTGATTTAACATCGCAAAAGTAATGTTTTTTTCTTACGTGATACCTTTTGATAGAAAAATTTTCTTGGTGATTGGGTTGTTCGTTAATAGGTTAATAAGTTATTAAGTTGATATAAGATTCTTAAATTTAAAGTAGCCTTGTTCTCTTCTTTTTCGTTCAGGAAGAGAGGGGCTAGGGGTGAGTTTATACTATAAATTTGGGATTCTTGATACATGTTTCATACGGGTATTTGCCCTTTGCGATGCAACTACTCAATATTCTTTTAAACCTCTGCCATTACTTGCATCGCTTTAAAATGCTACGCATTAATCCCCGAGTTAAAACTCGGGGCTAGTGCTTGCGCCCCGTTGGGGCTTTCCCATTCTAAATTCATCATCCTATATATACCTATGACTATTTGCATCTTACCCCTCTCTGCCGGTCAGAAGAGAGGGGCTGGGGTGAGTCTGTGTGATAAATTTGGGATACATCTTTCATACGGGTACCTGCCCATTGCGATGCAAATACTCAATATCCTTTTAAATCTTTGCCATTACTTGCATCGCTATAAATACCAAATATTAATCTCCGAGTTAAAACTCGGGGCTATTGCTAATACTTCGTTAGAGAAATCTTTATCATTCAATATTTATCTTTTGGGAAATTTTCAAATTTGCTCATTCGCTCATTGACTTATTCTCTCATTATCTCATTTTCTAACTCACAAATTGTCTCATTGCCTAATTGTCATATTGCCAAATATTCTTTACTTTTGCTCACTTGTTAAAGTTTTTAAGAATCTATTAAATATAAAGTTTTTACCGATGAAGATTTCACATAGCTGGCTAAAGCAGTATATCGATGTTGATTTAACACCCGAGCAAATTGCTAAAATACTTACATCCATTGGCCTTGAGGTTGAAGGTTTAGAGAAAATCGAAACCATTAAAGGCGGGCTCGAAGGTGTTGTGGTAGGAGAGGTTCTTACCTGCGAAAAACACCCCGATGCCGATAAACTCAGCATTACCACAGTTAATGTTGGGTTGTCCGAGCCATTGAATGTAGTATGTGGTGCCCCTAATGTCGCCAAAGGGCAAAAGGTTCTGGTGGCTACGGTTGGTACAAAGCTTTACTTTGGTAGCGAAGAAATTGTAATTAAGAAGGCTAAAATACGTGGTGCGGCATCGGAGGGAATGATTTGTGCTGAAGATGAGCTAGGTGTTGGCACATCGCACGATGGTATAATGGTTTTACCGAACGATACAAAAATTGGTACAACTGCACGCGAGTATTTTCAGATAGTTGACGATTATCAGTACGAGATTGGTTTAACGCCAAACCGTATCGATGCGGCTTCCCATTTTGGTGTTGCTCGCGATTTAATGGCTTATCTTGGCTTGCATAACAATGCAAAGCACGCGGTTAGGCCAAGTGTCGATGGTTTCAAGGTTGAAAACCAATCGTTGACAATTCCTGTGGAGGTTAAAGCAACTCAGGCTTGCCCTCGTTATTCAGGAGTAACGGTGAGCGGAATAAAAGTTGGCCCATCGCCAAAATGGCTACAGGATAGGCTTAAAGCTATCGGTTTAAATCCAATCAACAATGTTGTGGACGTTACCAACTATGTCCTACACGAAATTGGTCAACCTCTTCACGCTTTCGATGCCGATGTAATTAAAGGGAATAAGGTTGTGATTCGAACAATGCCAGAGGGAACATCTTTTGTGACTCTAGATGGTGTTGAGCGTAAACTCCACGCTGACGATTTGATGATTTGTAACGAATCTGAACCAATGTGTATTGCAGGTGTTTTCGGTGGTTTACATTCAGGAGTAACCGAGAAAACAACCAAAATTTTTATTGAGAGCGCTTGCTTTAACCCAGTTTCGGTTCGTAAAACAGCCCGTAGGCACGGTTTAAATACCGATGCATCGTTCCGTTTTGAGCGTGGAACCGATGTTAATATCACAATTTGGGCGTTGAAACGCGCTGCAATGCTTATCAAGGAGGTTGCAGGAGGCACAATATCTTCGGATGTTATTGATGTTTATCCAACGTCAGTGGAGAAATTCCGTGTTGAGTTTAATGTGGAGCGGGCTTGGAGCTTAATAGGCAAGAATATACCAACTGATACCATTGAGAAGATTCTTAAAGGACTTGAGATTGACGTTACCTCGAAGAGTGGTAACGATTGGGTTTTGGCCGTACCAACCTACAGGGTTGATGTTTTACGCGAAGCCGATGTGGTGGAGGATGTCCTTCGGATTTATGGCTACAACAATATTGAGATGCCTCAAAAAGTTAGCAGTACATTGAGTTACTCCAAGAAACCCGATTCGTATCAACTACAGAATATTGCTGCTGATTTTCTATCGAATAATCGCTTTAACGAGATTATGTGTAACTCGCTTACCAAGGCTTCTTACTATAAGGATTTGACCACTTTCCCAGAGCAGAATTCGGTTCAGATTCTGAATCCGTTAAGTAACGATTTGAGCGTGTTGCGCCAAACATTGCTATTTGGAGGATTGGAAAGTATTCAGCGCAATACAAACTTCCGCAACCCCGATTTGAAACTTTACGAATTTGGTAATTGCTATAAGTTCAATGCCGATATTGAAAACCCAAAAACTCCCTTAGATAGATATACCGAGAACTTCCGACTAGCAATTTGGTTAACAGGTGATAAGGATGCTGAGCATTGGTCGCAAAAGTCCGATAAGGTTAATTTCTTCAACCTAAAGAGCTATGTTCACTCATTACTTAACAGGTTTGGGTTTAATGCTGATGCACTAGATCATACAGAGACTCCTGCAGATATTTACGATTACGGAATGGTTTACAAAACCAATGGAGGTAAGGTTGTTGCAACTTTTGGTGTGGTTAATAGCAATCTTACCAACAATTTCGACATTAAGGCCGATGTATTCTTTGCCGAGATAGAGTGGGAGATTCTACTAAAGCAATCGACAAAGAATAAAATATCGTACACCGAACTACCCAAATATCCTGAAGTTCGTCGCGATTTGGCATTGCTTATTGATACCGCTGTAACCTACGAGCAAGTTCGCAAACTTGCCTATGCAACTGAGCGTAAACTGCTCAAAAACGTAAACTTGTTCGATGTTTACCAAGGGAAGAATCTTCCTGAGGGTAAAAAGTCGTACGCAGTTAGCTTTACCCTGCAGGATGAATCGAAAACCTTAACCGACGAGCAGATTGACCGTACAATGAAACGGCTGATTGACGCTTATTCTAAGGAGTTGGGTGCACAACTACGTTAAAAATACCAGTTATTGATTAAAATAACGGTTGCTTTTATTAAGGCAACCGTTATTCATTTATAATTTAAATTTCGTCTTGTACACTATCGTAAAAATCCACAAGGTACTCCGAGGCTTTGATGTACGCTTCGGTTAACGATAAACCTTTGCAAAAATAGCACGCAAGAGCCGAGGATAATGTGCAGCCTGTTCCATGTTGATACTGGAATTTTTTGCGCTGGCGTTCAAATCGGAATACTTCGGTATTCGTTACTATTGCCTCCTTAATTGTAGCACAGTTATAATGCCCACCTTTTAGTAGAATTGAGGTATTCCATTTCCTGCACTTATCCCTCGCAATATCAATAGCAGTATCAATATCATTGATATTTTGTCCTGTTAAAAGTTCAAATTCGGGTCGGTTTGGGGTGATTAACTCGATTAATGGAAACAACTCCTCGGTAAGTATATTTAGCGCTGAGGAATCGAGAAACCCTTTTCCACCTGTTGATGCCAGTACCGGGTCAAGTATTATGTGCTTAACAGGGTGTTTTTGCAGACTATGAACTATTGCAAGTATATTGTCGGTACTACAAATTGCCCCAATTTTAATAGCCTTTACTGAGAACGATTTAAGGCATTCTTCAATTTGCTGTTGCAGTAAATCGGGACTAATTGCTTCAACTCTGCTAACCGAATTAAAGTTTTGAACAGTAATGCCAGTAAGGGCAGACAGAGGCCAGTAGCCCAGGCTCTGGGCTACCCTCATGTCCTGCTGTATTCCCGCACCACCGCTATTGTCCGATGCGGCAATAGTTAAAAAGTACTCCATTACAGGTTCTTATCGTTTTTAACAGCGCAAAGGTTGCCGCACATAGTGCAGTGATCCTCGTTGCTACTTTCCGATTCCGATTTTCTGCGGCGCGCTATTTCTGGGTCGAGCGCATTGGTGTACATTGTTTCCCAGTTTAACTCTCTACGTGCTTTCGACATATTGTAGTCGCGCTCTCGAGCACCACCAATATTTCTAACTACATCGGCGCTATGAGCCGCAATTTTGCTGGCCATAACTCCCTCGCGCACATCATTTACTGTAGGCAAGCAGAGATGCTCTGCGGGTGTAACGTAGCATAAGAAATCCGCTCCGTTAATTGCCGCAACTGTTCCACCTATTGCTCCAACAATGTGATCGTAACCTGGCGCAGAGTCTGTAGTTAGAGGGCCAAGAACGTAGAATGGAGCATCGTGACATATGCGCTTCATAATTTTCATGTTCATTTCAATCTGATCCAAGGGCATATGTCCTGGGCCTTCTACCATAACCTGTACGCCATACTTGCGGGCTCTATCCACCAATTCCCCAAGGATAAGTAGTTCTGCAATTTGCCCACGGTCGGTGGCATCAGCACCAGCACCAGGACGTAATCCATCGCCTAAACTGATGGTTACATCGTACTTTTTGCAGATTTCCAGAACACGGTCGTACTGCTCGTATAGCGGATTTTCCTTGTTGTTATCGGTCATCCATCGTTTAAGCAGAGCACCTCCGCGGCTCACAATTCCACATACTCGAGGGTCGTTATCCAGAGAAGACAAGGATGAACGCGTAACTCCGCAGTGCAGGGTCATGAAATCGACACCCATTTGCGCTTGTACCTCAATTTCGTCGAACAACTCTTCAGGGTTGAGTTCCGAAATTTTCTTTCCTTCAGCCAAAATTCGTGTAGCAACACTGTAAATTGGAACAGTACCAACCATTACGGGCGATTCGCTTATTATCTGCTGTAAAATTGCCCTAAGGTTTCCACCTGTAGATAAATCCATAATTGCATCGGCACCGTACTTAATGGCAATTTTCATTTTATCTAACTCCTCGCTCAAGTTGCAGTGCTTTTCCGATGTGCCAATATTAGCATTAACCTTAATGCTAAGTCCATTGCCAACTGCCCGAGGGGTAAATTTGTGATTTATGTTTTTGGGAATTACAACTCGTCCCATGGCAATTTCGTTGCATAGCCATTGGGCATTAATCCTTTCGGATTTTGCAACAATCTCCATTTCGGGTGTAATAACTCCGCTTTTGGCTTTCAGTATTTGAGTACTCATTTCGTTCTGTTTAGTAGTTTGTTGATTTCTGATACACGAGCATCGAACTCGTTGGTTTGCATAAAGTTTCTTACCAAAGCGATACTCTTGGCGCCAACGCCAATTACCTCTTCGATGTTTTCGGGGAAGATTCCGCCAATTGCCACAACTGGTACTTTTGATATTTCTAGCACTTGCTTTAACTGGTTGGTTCCCACAGGTTTATCAGGAATAGCCTTAGCGTTGGTCGGAAAAATTGGCCCAAAGCCAATGTAGTCGGGATTCTTAGCCAGCGCTTCGGTTGCTTGCGCAATTGAATGTGTTGATAGGCCAATTTTCATATCGCCTACAATTCGCCGGGCATCCTCTATTGATATATCATCCTGACCTAAATGCAGATAATCGGCATCGCAGAGCACGGCTAGGTCGGGACGGTCGTTAACCACAAACTTTGTTTCAGAGCCTGTTGTAATGCTCTTTATATCTCTACCAATTCTTATCAACTCTTTGTCCGAAAGATGTTTTTCTCTTAGTTGTAGCATCTTAATGCCTTTTATAACGCATTTTTCGGCAATGGTGGTGTAAGGGAGTTGTGGCTTGGTAATTATTATGTAGATACCAAAATCTATCATTGTACGGATACGCTAAGGGTTGTAGCAATAAGTTTGGCAACTTTCTCGCCCGATAGAAGCATGCCGCCAAAAATTGGCCCCATTCTGTAACTACCACTAACACCATTGGAGGCCATTCCCGATACGAATAGTCCAGGGAAAATCTCCTTGGTATTCTCAATGGTGGTACGCTCAGCCTCATCAACCGAAAGGGAGCGCTCGCCCATAACAGAGCCAGTTTCCGTAAATAGTTTAATGTTGTTCTTGCGCTCCAGCGTGCGTGCCACCTCGCAATCGTGACCTGTTCCGTCAATTACAGCCTTTGCTATAATAACCAGAGGATCAACATGCATACGCTCACGATGAACTGGAGCCCAATTGATAACTAATCCGCTAACCCTGTTGTTCTGGAATACAACATCCTCTACCGATATACAGTTGAAAATATTCGCTCCAGCTTTTGTGGCCTGATAGGTTAGCGCTGCTGTTGCATGCACTGAATCAACTGTGTAAAAATCCTCGGAATAGGGTTTGTACTCAACTTTTAGTTCATCGAGAATGTGAATGGCATCGCGCTGTACAATAATCTCGTTAAACATCATTGCTCCACCCCACATACCTCCGCCGGGGGCAAGTTTACGCTCGTAGAGCGATACTTTTTTGCCCATTTTGGCTAGATAGTAAGCTGCAACAAGACCCGATGGTCCTCCACCTACAATAGCCACATCTACATTAAGACTTTCCTTGAGTTTTTTGAAGTAGGAATCGATAATTCCTGCTGATACGATTTGCTCCATTTTACTGTTTATTAGGTTATTAAAATGTAAATTATAAATAAACAGGGGAGCAAAAACTGCTAAATGCGAAAAACAACTCCAAATTCTACTTCCCTCCGCAGGTATTATCCTGTTCAGGTTAAAGGGTATGATCTCAGCCTTATAGTTAGGCACCCCTAGTTTATTTGCTACAAAAGTAATTATTTAAGTATTGGAGAGTGTTAAATTGTGAATGATTTTTTTGAACTTGTAATACACACCTATGATTTATTGCCGAAATTCATTATGTTTAATGAAATTTTCAATATTTGATATGATTGAACTTATTAAAGGCGATATAACTCAACTTGAGGTTGATGCAATAGTTAATGCTGCCAACGAAAGTTTACTTGGCGGAGGTGGCGTTGACGGTGCAATTCATCGTGCTGCAGGGCCATTGCTTTTGGAGGAGTGCCGTAAGATTGGCGGATGCCCAACGGGCGAAGCCCGAATTACCAAAGGGTATAACCTAAAGGCAAAGTATGTAATACACACTGTTGGCCCAATATGGCGTAGCGGAATAAACGATGAAACTGTACTTTTGCGTAAAGCCTATACCAACTGTTTAAAAATCGCCAACGAAAAATCTCTTAAAAGTATCGCATTCCCAAATATTAGCACAGGTGTTTACGGATTTCCCAAGAAACTTGCCGCCGAAATTGCTGTTAGCGTTGTAAAATCATTTCTGGAAAAGAATAAGTATCCCAAGAAAGTCCTCTTTGTCTGTTTTGATGAGGATAACTACGAACTTTACAGCAATTTACTCAAATACTAAGTTATTTATATATTTATTTCATATTTCTCCAATCTTCTATCAAGCGATTGTCGGGTAATGTTTAATAGTTGTGCTGTTTCTGCTTTTTTATATCCTGTCTTTTCAAGGGCTTTCATTATCACAATTTTCTCAATCAAGTCCAAATCGAATATTTCCTCGCCAATGGTTGATGTTGGAGATGTTTGTTCTGATGAAGGGGTTAATCCTGTAAAGTTTTTTAGGGTTAGTTTATTTCCATCACAAAGAATAATGGCTCTTTCAACCATATTGCGTAATTCTCTAACATTTCCGGGAAAATTGTACGACATCATAATACGCGAAATCGCGGTGTCGATGCCGTTAATTTTTTTTCCTAATCGTTGCGATAGCAACTTAATGTAATAATCCAATAGTATTGGAATATCCTCTTTACGTTCGCGTAATGGTGGAATTTTTATCTCGAAGGAGTTTAATCGGTAGTAAAGGTCTGTTCTAAATCTTCCGGTTTCAAGTAATTTATTAATGTCTTGATTAGTGGCAGCAATAATCCTTACATCAACAGGAATATCCACGCTAGAGCCTATGCGTCGTACTTTTCTATCCTCCAAAACCCTAAGAAGTTTGCTCTGCATGGCTGGTTGCATTTCCACAACCTCGTCGAGGAAAAGTGTTCCTCCGTGTGCAATCTCAAACCAACCCGCTTTATCCTCGTTTGCACCAGTAAAAGAGCCTTTTTTGTGGCCAAAAAATTCACTTTCGAAAAGAGTATCGGGGATTGCAGAGCAGTTCACGGCGTAGAAATATGATTTTTTTCTGTCGCTTAAATAGTGTATTCCTCTGGCAACAAGTTCCTTGCCAGTACCGCTCTCGCCAGTAATTAAAACCGATGTGTTGTCGGCTTTGGCAACTTTACTCATTAGGTCAATAACCTGATTTATACCAGGAGTTTTTCCTAAGATTTCATTACCGACGCTCTCAATAAGTTCTTTTGAAACTAACGAGTATGTTTGACTTATCTCTTTTAACTCTGTGTGTAGATTAATGTATCGCTTTGTACGCTGAATTGCAGCTCGCATATCGAGCAGTCGGAATGGTTTTGGGAAGAACTCCACCGCTCCATGCCGCATAGCTTGGATAACTGCATCCATATCACCATGACCAGTTATCATAATTACTTCAACCTCGGGGTATTGAACTTTTACGGATTTAAGTACCTCCAAACCATCCATCTCTGGCAGTCTGAGGTCAAGAATTAGGATATCAACTTCATTTTCGGTAAAAATACTGAATGCCTCTGAGGGCTTTGCAGCCAGGAGTACATCAAATCCATCGTTTTCGAGGAACTCTTTTATTTCTTCCCTAAAAACCTTTTCGTCATCGAGCACTAGTATTTTTAACTTCTCCATAGTATATTGTTATTCTTTGGGTATTGATATTTCAAAAACCGTGTATTCATTCTCAACACTTTCTACTTTAATTGCGCCAAGTATATCCTTAATAAAGCCATAGGATATAGATAATCCTAGGCCAGTTCCCTTTTCTTCGCTTTTTGTGGTGAAGAATGGGTCGAATATTTTATCGATTATTTTAGATGATATACCTATGCCATTGTCCATAAGGCTAATGTAAACAAAATCAGAGTCTTTATAACTTTTTATTTCAATTCTTTTCCGGAATTTACCATCGTTTAAGCGTTTAGCCTTTTCATCAATGGCGTATTTTGAGTTTGAAAGTAAATTGAGCAGAACCTGCTCAAGTTTGTACTTATCCGCTGTAATCATACCAGCACTTTCATCTAAATTGGTTTCAATTATCACTCCGTGATTCTCATACTGAGCCGAAACCATAAATAAAGCACTTTTAATTACATCGTTAATATTAACTTGAACAAACGATACGGGTTTCTGTGTACGCGAGAAGTAGCGTATATGGTCAATAATCTTCTTAATACGTTCCACATTCTCAAACAGCAGGTTTACTTTGTCCTTAAGATATTCTTTATTGATATTATCCTCTTGGGTTTTTAACAGGATATTATCTAACCCCATGGATATTCCACCCAACGGTTGGTTTATTTCGTGTGCAATTCCTGCAGCTAAAGTTCCTAACGATTCAAGTTTCGATTTTTGCGCCAGCAACTGTTGTTGCTTTTCCTGCTTTTTTATTTCTTGAATCATTCGGCGTTCAAGTTCTTTATTGATATCGGTAATTCGCTGTTCGGTTTCTTTTTGCTTTTTAAATTCTTTTTGTTTTGCACTAAAAAGCATGACCAAAAACAGTGAAAGAACCACGAATGCAATTACTAGAGAAAAAAGAATAATTCCTTGATACCTAGATTTAGCTAACTGTAGTCGTTGAATCTCAGAATTTTGCTTTAAAATTTCGTTCTCTTTTTCTTTTTGAGTAATATCATATAATATCTGAAGTTTAGCTAGTTTTTGTCCTGTTTCCTCACTGTATATGGAGTCCCTTATCTCAATCCACATTTTGTAAAAATCCAGAGCATCCTTATGTCTACCTTGTGTTTCGTAAATTAACGCTAAGTACCTGTAAACGTCAGCTTTCGATTCTGTAAGATTTTGACTTTTAGCCAGCGCTAAGGCTCTGTTTAATACTCTTGAAGATGTTGGATAATCGCCTAGTGCGTAGTGGCATCGGGATATTTTAACTAAAGAGGATACTGAGTTTGGTATATCTTTTTTGTTTTCCGATAACGCTAATTGTTGCGAGTAAAAATTAATAGCTTGGTTTATATTGCCAAGTTCAAGGTTAACATCACCCAATCCTTGGAGTGAGAGTATCATTCCCGATGTATCCGTTAAGGAACGACTGATGTTGTAGGATAAAGTAAAGTTGTATGAGGCACTATCGAGTTTTTGCAGAAGGTAAAACGATATAGCTAATTCACGCAATGTGTTGGCGTAACTGACTGTGTCTTTATTTGATAATGCCTGTGCAGTGGCTCTTTTGAAACTAATTAAACTCTTATCGAGTTCGCCAGCATTTTTCTCGGATTGTCCAATCTGAATTAAGCAATTAACCCGAATTTTATCCTTATTCTTAACCCTTTGGTACGAGGGATTGTCTAACTTATCAAGAATACTCATGTATGTTGATATGGCATTTTTGTAGTTTCCTTGTTTCTGGTAAAAACTACCAAGGTATTGCTTTAGTTCAATTTGAAGGGTAACCGAAACATTATCGTCCAGTATAGTATTTGCACGGTTCAGGTATTGAATTGCCAACTCTGGATTCTTGGATGCTTCGTAAACTTTCGATAAACCAATATAGGTTCTAATTTGATTCTCTTTCTGGTTGAGTTTTTCGTAAATACCAAGAGCCCTGTTGTAGTATCGAAGAGAGTTTTCAAGTTGGCCGAGTAAAAAGTTTGCTTCTGCAAGTAAACTTAATGCCGATGCCTCTTCCTGTATTTGGCCCAGTTTCTTTGCCAAAACTAATGCTTGAAGTCCAAAATCCAATGCTTTATCAGGGTTCTTTCTTAGAATTAACTCACCGTCAACTAGTAATGCGGCAACCTTGTTATCCTTACGGTTGTCCAGAGTTCTTTTAGATGTATCAATCTGTGAGTTTGTACTACTAAACGATAGTAGTAGTATAAGCAGAGTGGAAGAGCAATATGTGATGAAAAATTTCATGAAGCATTGTTCGAACCACTAATATATGCATTATTTAAAAAATGGTTACTTTTGAAATCATTATTTTTACTCAAAATCATTTTAAATAGAATGGTAAAGAAATTTAAAAACTATTTGTCGTTAGTGAAGTTTAGCCATACAATATTTGCAATGCCTTTTGCATTAATAGGTTTCTTTTTGGCTATTAAGACTAATATGGCAGGAGTTGACTTCAAGTTATTCCTTTTAGTAGTTCTTTGTATGGTGTTTGCCCGAAATGCAGCAATGAGTTTTAATCGTTTAGTGGATAGACATTTCGATGCCAAAAACCCAAGAACTAGCCAGCGCGAAATTCCCAAAGGTGTAATAACACCCAGAGCATCAGCGTATTTTACTTTGATTAATTCATTGTTGTTTATTGCTACAACCTATTTTATAAATCAGTTGGTTTTATTCTTATCGCCTATTGCATTATTTGTGATACTGTTTTATAGCTATACGAAGCGTTTTACTTGGTTATGCCATTTTGTTTTAGGTCTTGGCTTATCGCTTGCACCTATTGGAGCATATTTGGCAGTAGTCGGTAAGTTTAATTTGTTACCCTTACTCTACTCTGTAATTGTATTGTTTTGGGTATCGGGTTTTGATATCATTTACTCACTTCAAGATGAAGGTTTTGATAAAAAAGAAAATCTAAAATCTTTTCCAGCTAGATTCGGGGCTGCTATTGCATTGAGGGTAGCCAATGTATTACATGTTGTTGTTGGTGCAATAGTTGTTTTTGTCGGATTTTATTACGATTTTAATTTTTGGTATTGGTTGGGTGCCCTTATTTTTATTGGTCTGTTAGTTTATCAGCACCTTATTATATCTCCGAAGGATTTGTCGAGAGTTAATATGGCTTTTGCAACTACTAATGGTGTAGCTAGTGTAATATATGCTACATTTAATATAATTAGTTATTTGGTTTAATTTTTTATTGTGTGAGCGCAAGTTTTACTATTTTCGGTTGTCTATTTCTTAATAATTCAATTACTCAGTGACTATGAAAAATTTATTGATTCTATTTGTTGTGATTTTTGCCATTTATTCATGTGGTGGAAATGCTTCGAAACAAGAAAATGCTGCAGTAGAACAACTGCAAGAGTTAGAGGTTGTAGATGTTAGCATCGATTCATTAATCGCAAATCCTTCGGTTTTTGCAAATCAAACCGTAAGGTTTTCGGCAATGGTTGACCATGTATGCAAGCATAGCGGCCAAAAACTTACCGTAATTGGTTCTTTGCCTGAAGTTACTATTAAAGTAATGGGTTCTGAAGCGGTTCCTAGTTTTGAAACTTCCCTTAATGGTGCAAAGGTAGAGGTAGTAGGTTTGGTAAAGGGAATGGCTACAGAGCATGTGGAGACATGCGAGGTTGACTCAACTGCACAGAATATTACTTATGCTATTGAGTGTAAAACAATAAAAGTATTATAGTTAATTCAACTAGATCTTAGGTTTTTATTAATGCCTAAGGTCTTTTAATAATCTTTTTTGAAAATGTCGATATCAAAATTACTTAGGATTTTACACCGGGATATCAGTTATTTCTTTACTGGAATGATACTGATTTATGCTATTACAGGAATATTGCTAAATCACTTAAAGGATATTAATCCATACTATATTATTGATGTTCGCAAGGTGGAATTAAAACTCCCAACCGACACATTGCAAATTACTAAGGAATTAGTTGCCCAAAAACTTGAAACGTTTAATGAATACGAGGTAAAGTCATTTTACTATCCACAGCCAAACACCCTGAAAATATTTGTGAAGGATGGAACTATTACTGCCAATATTGAAGAGGGAACTGCATTGATAGAGAAAAGTACCCGTAGACCAATTCTCTATCAACTCAATATGATGCATAAGAACAGACCTCATAGCTGGTGGACTTGGTTCAGTGATATTTTTGCTCTAGGGTTGATAATTATTACAATTACTGGGCTTTTCCTAATAAAAGGTAAGAAAGGTATTACCGGTAGGGGGGCTATACTAGTATTAGCTGGTATTGTGCTACCAATAGTTGCGATGTTCGTATTTTTTTAGTTCACTTATTAATTTAGAAGTTCTTTAATTGGAGCAATTAATTTGTGTTCCTCTTTGTTCCATTGTAACTCAACAGAGGCCTTTTGAACATTTTTGGTGATTTGTTCACGTAGATTTTTATCTTCGAAAAAGTCGGCAACTTGGTCGGCTAGTTCTCTGGGATTTCTTGATTTTGCAACCAACCCAATTCCATAATTATTTACAAGTTTAGCCATTTCGGGTAAGTTGCTAACCAATACGGGTACTTGCGCTGCAACGTAATCGAACACCTTGTTTGGCAGTGCTAATTTGTAATTTAACCCCATATCCTCCTCAAGCGATAATCCTAACCAAGCAGTGCAAGTTAGGCGGTATAACTCTTCAGGGCTGAGCCGGCCAATGAATTCTACCCTGTCGAAAAGTTTTTGGTCAAGCATCCTTTTCCTTAGCTCAATTTCAATATCACCGGTACCCACTATAACAAGGCGGTAGCAAGTTAAGAAGTTCATCATATCAATTGCCAATTCAATACCTCTACCTATATTCAGTGAGCCTTGGTAAATTATTGTTGGTTGTTTGTCCTTAAATGCTTCAATTTCTTTACGTATAGGTAAATTTCTCACAACAATAGGGTTTACTTTATATCTTCTATTTAGTTCTTCTGAAATGCTTTCAGATACAGTAAGTACATAATTAGGCCTTTTTATGAAAATACGTTCTGTTATTCGCCAAATCATTTTTTTTAAAGGGCGATTAATTAACTCTGGAATTTCAGTAAACAGTTCGTGACTATCGTACACCATCCTTTTAAACCTAAATATTGCACCCAAACTGCAGCCCGGTAGAGTGTCTAAATCGTTGGCGTATACTAAAGAAACCCTGGAGAATAAGAGTGATATAAAAATCCTGAAATTGAAGAATATATAAAACAATGGTCCTTTCAAGAACAGCGGTTTTATATATTTAACTTTGTATGGTTTGTTGTTTGAAATAGAACTATTGATAGGCTTACGCCCAATAACTACAACATTGTAGCCTTGATTGAATAGGGAATTAGCTGTTCTATGAACTCTCTGGTCAGTTACAAGGTCGGAATTAGCGTAAATTCTAATAGTTCTTTTCATAGAAAACAAATTTGTGCTAATATAAACACTAAATGCTTATATTTGTTGAGTAAATCCATACTAATGTTTGTAATCAAGAAAAACATATCGCTCAAGCGTCACAATACATTTGGGATTGACGTATCTACGAACTACTATGCAAAGGCCAATACTGTTGAGAAGGTTCTTTATGCTATTAACTTTGCATCGTACAATAAGGTTCCTATTTATATACTAGGAGGAGGAAGCAATATCCTACTCACCAAAGATTTTGATGGAGTTATTATTAACCCTGCAATACAGGGGATTACATTGATGGAAGATATGCCCGAAGATGTAGTACTCCGTGCTGGTGCTGGTGTTAACTGGGATACTTTTGTGGACTATTGTGTTGAACGTGGACTTGGCGGCGTTGAGAATTTATCGAATATACCCGGAAATGTTGGTGCTGCACCAATTCAAAATATTGGGGCTTATGGTGTGGAGGCAAAGGATACTATTGTGAAAATTGAAGGAATTCAAATTGATAGTAGAAAAGTAGTTGAGTTGAATAACTCCGAATGCCGGTTCGATTACCGCGATAGTGTATTTAAACAAGAGCTAAAAGGAAAGTTTGTTGTAACCTATGTTTGGTTTAAACTTAGCAAAAATGCTGTTTTGCAAACTAATTATGGAAATCTTGATGATGAACTTAGTAGGTTAGGAGAAAGAACTTTAAGAACGGTTAGACAGGCAGTTATTAACATTCGTACAGCAAAATTACCCGACCCTAATATTATTGGAAATGCTGGTAGTTTCTTTAAAAATCCAATTGTTGAGATATCGCAGTTCAATGCTATAAAGTTGAAATATCCCAATGTTCCTTCGTACCCAGTTTCCGAAAGTTTTGTCAAAATCCCCGCAGGGTGGCTAATTGAGCAGTGCGGATGGAAAGGCAAGCAAGTTGGAAATTGCGGTGTTCATGCTAATCAAGCGTTGGTTATTGTGAATTATGGCAATTCAACAGGGGCGGAGATATTGAATTTTGCACAATCCATTCAAAAATCCGTGGAGCAAACCTTCTCCGTAAAATTAGAAATGGAAGTTAACGTGCTGTAATTGTTATTGTACATCTGAAAAATTATTACTTTTGCGGGCTAATTTTTAGTCACGTTCATTTAAATAATAGCGAATAACATTATGGCAAACAGAATTATGGACCCCATTGGACGACTAATGGGACTTAGGTATAAATCGCATCCTTGGCACGGGGTTGATGTAGGGCCACTTTCACCAGAGATATTAACCTGTTTTATTGAAATGGTTACAACAGATACTGTAAAGTATGAGGTTGATAAAGTTTCAGGGTATCTCAAAATTGATCGTCCACAGAAATACTCAAATGTTCTTCCTGCTCTGTACGGATTTATTCCACAAACTCTTTGCGACAATAAAGTTGCTCAACTTGCCAGCGAAGCTACTGGCAAAACAGATTTGATGGGCGATGGCGATCCTCTGGATATCTGTGTACTTACTGAGAAAACTATTTCGCATGGGAATATACTAGTGCAGGCAATACCAATTGGTGGATTTAGGATGATAGATGGAAATCAGGCTGATGATAAGATTATCGCAGTTCTCAAGGATGATGCAGTTTATGGCCATTATAAGGATATTTCGGAATGCCCTGAGCAGGTTGTTACACGCTTAAAGCATTACTTCTTAACCTACAAAGATTTGCCTGGAACTTACCGCGATTGTGAAATTACCCATATTTACAGCGCCAAGGAAGCGCACAGTATAATCAATGCATCACTCTCAGACTATCGGAAAAAGTTTGAGAATTTAGATATGATGCTATCCGAATACGGAATGATGAAACCATAAAAAAGAGCCGCATTTTGCGGCTCTTAGTTTATTACTATGTTAAAACTTTTCGTAATTATCATCTGTGTCGGGTTTCAACTTTAGGTCAAATCCCTTTTGTGGAGGTTTAGCCGTAGGTTTTGTTTTACTATGAGAACTCTCTTTCTTGGGTTTTACTTCTTTATCTTCCTTAATTAATATATCTTCTTTTACTTTGTTAATCGCTTCATCACTTTGTTTAACAGTCTTTTTTAAGCTACGAGAATTTTGGGTATGCTGATTTATATCCTTCGACTTTGTTTTGAAACTACTTGCTATTTCAAGCAACAGTTCTGCTTGTGAAGCCATCTCTTCAGCACTTGAAGCCATCTCCTCAGATACCGAGGCATTTTGCTGTGTAATAGAATTGAGTTGTTGAGTTGTAAGGTTTACCTGTTCGGAACCATCACGTTGCTCCTTGTTTGAATGCGATATTTCTAGAATTAACTCGCTAGTCTTCTGAATTTTGGGAATAATTACATTCAGCAAACTCGTTGCTTTATCGGTGATATTTACGCTGGCGGTGGAAAGTTGATTGATTTCCTCTGCAGCATCGCGGCTTCGTTCTGCAAGGCGACGGACTTCTGCAGCAACCACCGCGAAACCCTTACCATGTTCTCCAGCACGGGCAGCCTCCACCGCTGCATTTAGTGCAAGTAAATTTGTTTGGAAAGCAATATCGTTAATAATCTGAATTTTTTCTGCAATATTTTTGATAGAAGTCATACTCTCCTCCGATGCTTCCTTAACCTTTGTTGCATCATCGGCCACTTGCGATGCAATTTTTTCTACCTCAAGGGAGTTTTGAGAACTCTGCTCAATATTTGAAACCATTTCCTCCATTGTTGATGATAGCACCTCTGTTGATGAGGCCAATTCCGAAGCACCCGAAGAAATCTGTTGTGCGGTTGCATTAAGTTGTGAACTAGTATCGGCAATATTCGAACTTGTATTCTGAAATTCGTAAACCATTGAGGTAAGCCTATCCTGCATTGATTTAAGCGCTCCTTGAAGTGTACCTATCTCGTCGCTTCTATCAACTTCAACATCTGATGTTAGGTTGCCTTGAGCAATGGTGTTGGCAATGTTTACCGCTCCAAATATTGGTTTAATTATCTGATTGGCTTGCAGGTATATAATAATTGTGAGAATGATTAAACCAATTAGCCCCACCAGCATAATTTGAAACATTAAACTTTTGCTCTCGGCTAATACTTCGTTTCGTGGTATAAGAACAACTAGTGACCAAGGTTTTGGTGATTTCCCAATATTTACTGGTGTTACAAATGCAAATTGGTTGGTTCCTGAAATATCTTCAAATTCAAAGTTTTTTGTTTCGCCATTGGCAATAAGATTATTGATATCTATACTTCCTGACTTAACTATTTCCTTGACATTTTTGTTGATATTTTTGCTATCTGGGTAAGCGGCAACCAAGCCCTCGTTTGAAACTAAAAAACCAAAACCTGTGCCATACAACTTAATGTTCTTTAATGTTTCTGAAAGTTCCTTTAAGTCGATATCAATTCCAATAGCACCAATTACATTTTCGTTTTCTATTATGGGGTACACGAAACTAGTTTCGAAGAAGTTATCGGCTTCGTTTCCAGTATATGAATAAAAGTAGGGTTCCATGATAGTTTCTACACGGTTACTTTTTGGTATCGTATAGTAATCCTCGTCAAACATTGAATCTTTTCCAGGTTCAATAACAATCTTACCCTTATCTTTGTAATAGGTGAAATTGAAACGTCCACTAACATCATAGGGGTAAACAGATTTGTATGAACCGTCTGAACCATCGAGCATATTAGGCTCCCACATCGACCAAGTAGCGAGATAATTGGGGTTCGACACTAAGGCCTCCTTTAGAAGATTTTGATAGATTGTTCGGTTTTTAACCGAGGCTCCTCTTAAAGTAAAAAAACTATTTTTTAGGTTTAAGGTTGTTTCTAAAGGTTTTTCTAAATAGTTTCTAATTATAACAGTAGCTTCATTTGCTTTACTTTTGCTTAACTCCGTTGCACTTTTCAATGCATTGTTTCTGCTGGCAATAGTGATGTAAAGAATTGTTGCTGTGAATATTACTATTGTTAACCCCAAAATATTCAGCATTAACTGTGTCCTTAAACTTTTACTTTGCATAGTTATAGTTTTAAGTTATCAATAGAAGCTGGGTGTAAAGACTCTACTTAATTGTGTAAGTTATGAAAATATACTTCAAAGGCAAATAAAATTAAAACAATTGTTTGCTTAAAAGGTTGATGAAGAAGTGCTTTGTTGCAATTTAAGCACCTCTTATGGCGAATGATTTATGTGTACAAATAAAAATAAACCATTCGCCGGTGATGGTATTTTGATTTTCAATGATTTAATAAATAATAATAAAAGCCAATTTTTAATTGGCTTTTATTATTTAAGAATGACAAATTCGAAATCTATTCACTGAATAGAGGACACGATTCTGCCTTAGTAAACCTTTTGCATCGAGGCTGACAGTCTATACAGTATATTATAGGTTCATTATTTTTGGTCTTATTTGCCCAATGGGCATCGGTAAGCATATCGCGCCCAATTGCAACAAAGTCCGCAAGGCCATTGCTTATTAATTTATTTGCCCTTTCGGGTGTTTGAATTTGGTTAACTACAACAACCGGAACTTTAACCGATTTCTTGATTTCGGTTCCCATGTAAACAATGGAGTTGAATTCAAATCCTGCAGGAATTTCTGCATTAATTCCTTTTTCACCACCATGCGATGCATGAATAATATCTACACCTTTTTGCTCTAGAATTTTTGCAACCTCAATGCCATCTGCAAGGGTAGGAGCGCAGGCAGCAAGCCTATACCCAATAATAAAGTTGCTATTGGTAGATGATTTAATCCCATCAATAATTTCGGATGCCAATCTTAGCCGATTTGTAACAGAACCACCATATTCATCAATCCGATGATTAATTGCTGATGAGGCAAATTGACTTAACAAGTATCCGTGTGCTCCGTGTAGTTCAACACCATCAAAGCCGGCTTTCTCTGCACGAATTGCAGCAGCAATAAACTCATCGCGAATTCGGTGAATTTGCTCGATGGTCATTTCAACTGTGCGCTCATTTTCTGGATCAACAGAAGGGCCGTATGCAAATTCAGAAACTGCTTTGCGGGTTACCAACCCTGCATGATGAATTTGCAATAACGTTACAGCACCATGTTTGCGACAAGCATCAGTAATCAATTTTAATCCAGCTATATGGCTATCGTCCCAGGCTCCAAGTTGATAGTTAAAAATCCTTCCTTGCTGATTAATGCAAGTTGCTTCAACAATAATAAGCCCAGCACCTCCTTTTGCACGCTCTTCGTAATGAGAAACATGACGGGGCGTTGCTATTCCATCGGTTTGTGCCCAAGCAAAGTTTACAAGCGGCGGAAATACAATTCTGTTCTTAATTTCCTTTCCTTTTATTGTAATAGGTGTGAATATGTTCATTGTTTATGAGTTTATAAAGTTTAAAAGTTTACAAAGATAAGGGTTTATGAAATAAAATGTTAATCATAGCAATTTGATAACAATTCAATTTTATTAATGAACTTTCTAACTTTTAAACTTTACAAACTTTCATTTTTTTTAGTCTTTCATAGTAGTTATTGTAATACGCCTTTCGGCTTTGAGCTCGTTTTTATTAACCTTTTTCATTCCTCGAGTACCAATAAGTATGGTTTGCATGTCGTCAACAATAAATTCGTAACCATCCTGATTTTTTGTTCTAAGACCACCAAACGCTAATTCCTGAGCATTAAGTTGAAGGGTTTCTACTCCAAAAGGTTCAGAGCATTCAAATTCGTAGGGTAACTCATAAACTTTATTCACCTTATCGGTGCTTATGTAGTAATTATCAAGCAAAAGAACTTTTTGTCCATCGGCCAAGTGATAAATTACTCTTAAGTAGCACTCCTTATTGGCGCGAACCGAGAGTTTCATGTGCTCACCCTTAGTAAAAATTAAATTTTCGGAACCCTTGTTTGTCCAAATTTCAATATTTAAATCGCCTCCCTCAATTTCTCCCTTTGAAAATATTCTCATATTAGCATATGCATCCTGAAAGTTCTCTGGCTTTGTTTGAAGGTTGGCTTGTCCCAATTTCGCCACCGAGAGTTTAACCTCTGAACTAGCTATTGGCTTCCCCGTTTCTATGTTACGAGTTATGCAAACAACCCGAATACTATTACCTTCTTCCCAATATGTTCCAGATATTAGAGTTCCTTTATTTGTTGAGGCTTGATTTACGTTAACAAAGTTATCAATATTTATTCCCGATGCAATCAACTTCTGTTCTAGGGCAATTTGCATTATGCGTGAGAATGGACTATTCATTCCTGACTCCTGATACGTAAAATATGATAGTTTGATTGGCGCATCAAACTTATCTTTTATAGAGGCTATTTCGGTTGCTATTATTGAGGTAGCCTCGTCGAGTGTTAAATTTTCGGCCTTACGAATTTTTCCCGATTGCCTATCGAGTTCTCCTCTTAGTTTGCTGTAATCATTATACTTAATCAAATCGTTCGATGCCGTTTTGTTGATTGCAACTAAAAGTGTTTGAGCTTCTTCTGCTTCGCGGAAAAGCGTTTGACATTCGGTTATTAACTTTAATGCTTCATCGCGACTGTTGCTATCATTCAACTTTATTATTGCTGTAATTTTTTCGTTTATTAGTGTGAGGTTGCGCTTAACAACTTCGTTGTAGTGCTTACTTAAATCTGAACGTTTAGCGTAAACAATAGCATAAACGGTTTTCGATTTTTTGTCATAAGCCGATTCACTCTTCAATCCAGTAACTTTGAGATTACTTGCCGATGTACTACTTTGCTGGAATGTTTGGTGCAATTTGTTGTCCATTTCTATAGTGTTTATAGTTGAAATGGCTGTAATGGTTGTTTGAATGGACTGTACCAAATTCGTAGTTGCCAAGTCAATCAACTTTGCTTGGAGTTTGGGTAGTTCCTCTTTATTCCGATTTTGCTCGGATACAAAAGCGACAATAAACTCACTTTCTGGGTATTGTTTTATACGTAGGCTGTCTGCAGCCCATTTGGGTGTTTGAGCATTATTATACTGATATGTAAATAAAAATAGGAGAGGGAGTATAAAATTGTAGGTCAAGGTTCTCATAACATTATTGATTATAGTTACATAAACAATATTACGCCTATTTGAAACGATAACAAAATGATTGATTAGTTTTGTGAAAATTGAAATTGTATGCTAAGTAAAGTAAAGGTTATAGGTTTTGATGCCGATGATACACTTTGGGATAACGAGCCCTTTTACAGGCAAGCTGAACATAAGTTCTGTATGCTTTTGAAAGATTTTATGGATGAAGAAACCTTAAATAATGAACTTTACAAAACAGAAATAGGAAATCTGGCGCTGTATGGATATGGAATAAAGGCATTTACGCTATCGCTCATTGAAACTGCTATTAGGATTTCCAAGGGAAATGTAACTGCTGATATTATAAATCAAATAATAGAATTAGGAAAGCAACAACTTAATGAGCCTGTTAATCTGATTGATGATGTTGAAAAAGTGCTATCATCGCTAAAGCCTCATTATAAACTTATAGTTGCTACAAAAGGCGATTTGTTAGACCAAGAGAAAAAACTTCAAAAATCGGGTTTGTCTAATTACTTTCATCATATTGAGATTATGAGCGATAAGGGTGAAAGTAATTATAGCGAATTGATAAAACATCTTGATATTAAACCCAATGAGTTTCTTATGGTGGGTAATTCCTTGAAGTCTGATATTATTCCTGTATTGAATTTAGGAGGTTATGGTGCATTTGTACCTTACCATACCACATGGCAGCATGAGTATGTGGATGAGAACAATGTGAAAAACGAACGGTTTATTCGACTAAACACATTATCTGATTTAAGAATACATCTAAAGGATTTTGAGTAAATAAAAAAGAGCCGATAGAATTCGACTCTTTATATTTAACATAATTCAGGTTGATTCTACAGCGCCTGCCTAAGCATCTTTTCAATCTGCTGACAAATTCTCTCAAAAACCTCCTCTTCGGTTCCATCGCCCGAAACAGAATGAAGCAATCTTCGTTTTTCGTAAAAATTACGAGCAAGCAAAGTTTTCTGTTCATACTCTTCCAGTCGCGAAACTATAGTTTCGGTGTCCATATCGTAAAGTCGGCTACGGTCAGTTTTACTTCGTAAGGCTAGCCGTTTCATTGCCTCTAACGGGCTTACCTGAATTTCAATAGCTGAATTTATTGAACTATTCATCTTTTTAAGCATGCCATCAACAATGTACGCTTGAACAATTGTGCGAGGGAATCCTTTGAAGATAAATCCCTTAGAACCAGGGCTAGCCTGAATTTTTTCTTCAATTAACTTTATGGCAATTTCATCGGGGACTATTATTCCCTTGTCCATATAAGGCTTTACGATGCGTCCTATCTCTGTATCGTTTTTAATTTCCTGACGGAGTAATTTTCCGGTAGAAATATACACCATCTTGTACTTCTCGGCAATCTTCTTAGCCTGAGTACCTTTGCCAGAGCCAGGGTAGCCAAAAATAATAATATTAGCCCATCTGTTCTCAAGCGATTTTTGTACAGCGGTATCTAGCCTTGCCTGAACCTCCTCAACAGTTCCAGTTCCATCAATGGAGTGGCAAATACCTTTATCCTGGTAGTATTTGGCTACAGGTACTGTTTTTGAGTAGTACTCATTAAGCCTAACCTGAATAACCTCATCGCTATCATCCTTTCTGTTTGCAATTTGTGCACGCGACTTTAACCTACGTACCAATTCCACGTCGGGAACCTCTAGGCTAAGCATACAGGTTAACGATGTGTTCATATTCATCAATAGCCCATCTAGTATGTAGCATTGCACGGTGGTGCGAGGAAAACCATCGAATAGAAACCCGTTAGTGTCGGTTTTCTTCTGAATTTTATTCTCGATAATCTGAACTACAAGTTCATCGGAAACCAATCCACCCTTCTCAATAATGTTTTTTGCTTTAATTCCTAGAGGCGAACCTTCTGCAATTTCCTCGCGAAGAATTTCACCTGTTGATATGTAGGTTAGGTTGTATTTCTTTATCAACCAATCGCTTTGGGTACCTTTTCCTGCACCCGGAGGGCCAAATAGTGCAATGTTAAGCATGATGAATTTTGGTTATAGAATTCATCACTAAAATATGGAAAAAATGATTACAAATGGAATTAATATTAGAAAAAAAGAATCATACATTTGTTAATGCATTGTGTAATAATTACTGCAAAGCCAGATTTATTTTAAAAAACCACCAACTAGATATTTTGTCAAGTTATTGACTTATAAGTTAAAACACGTTATATTTATATAACTTGCTCCTAGTGTTTAACTTAAATGGTTTAACAATGAGAAGAAATAGTTTTATTGTGATAATAATTTTTGCGATGGTATGCTACAGTTTGCCAGTTTTTTCTCAAAATAATTTGCAAGCCGAGAATGCTTTAATTTGTTACCATAAGGCAAAAAAACTATTAGATGAAAGACAATTCAATAAACTTGATAGCATTATTGCTTACAGCGATTTCTCTTCATCGATATTCTATAAACTGAAACAGTGGGATAACTATTTAGATAATCTTGACATAAGAATTCAAACTTATACCAGAAAATACGATAATAATAAGGTGTTCAAACTTATTGATAGTGCTGAGTTCGTAATTAAAAAGAATAAAGTTAGTTCTTTAAAATACTTGGCCAGCCTGGACTACGACCTAGGGTTATACTATTACCTAAACTCTCAGTTCGATAGCTCGTTGAATCATTATAATAAGGCGTTAAAAAAAAGAATTGAATTATACGGAGAGAACCATTTAGATGTAGCAAATTGTTATATGGGAATAGGTTTGATTTACGATAGCAAATCCGATTACGATAAAGCGTTGGAAAATCTATATAAATCGCTTGAAATCCGAAGAAACATTCTTGGCGAAGAAAATGCAATGGTAGCGCATAGTATCTCAAATATTGGGTATACATACAGGAATAAATCCGATTTAAACAAAGCCTTGGAATTAATGCTAAATGCATTAGATATTCGAAAAAAAGTTTTAGGAGAGGAGTCGTATGATGTTGCTCAGAGTTACAGTTCCTTAGGAGTTGTCTATTATGATTTATGCGATTTTGAAAAGGCACTCTTTTATAATAATAAAGCTGTAGAGATTTTAAAGGTCACATCGAGTGAGAACAGCGTTGATATTGCAACTTTGTATTCAACTATTGGAGCAATTTATAAGAGACAATCGCGATATGTCGAGGCGTTGGAATACCAAGAAAAAGCATTAAGCATTAGAAAAGAACTATTTGGAGAAAATCATTTATATATTGCTTGGAGTTACAATGATATAGGTTTGATTTACGATCATTTGTCTGATTTGGAAAAGGCATTGGAGTACCTTATAAAATCTTCAGAAATTAAAAATAAATTTCTAGGTGATAAGGATTTGGATGTTGCAAATAGCTATAGTAATATAGGCACTGTTTATAACGCAAAAGGAGACTATGATTTAGCTCTCGAATATCACAATAAAGCATTAAGTATTAGACACGAAATATTGGGAGAAAGACATCCTTCTATAGCCGAATGTTATAATAATATTGGCTCTGTATACTTGAATAAACAGGATTATCCAAAAGCACTAGAGTATTTTAATAAAGATGTTGATATTAATACTGAAATATTAGGAGAAAAGCATGAATACGTAGCTATGGGTTACCTAAATATTGGTTCGGTGTACGATCAACTAAATCAACTGGACAAAGCGCTAACTTATTTTCAGAAGGCGCTAGTTATCAGTAATTCTATTTATGGCGATAACAGTGAATTTGTTGGAAAAATATATAACAATATCGCTGTATTATACTATAAAAATGGAGATTTCGATAACGCAATAGTTAATTTCAATAAGTCTATAGATATCAAAAGTAAATTTCTGGGTTTCAAGAGTTCCCAAGTTTGCCTTTCGTACTTCAATATTGGCTTTGTTGCCTTTGAAAATAAGGAGTATCTGCAAGCTCTTAAATATGGACAAAAGGCAGTTGTGTCGAATGTAATAAATTTTAACGATACTTTGAATGTAACTACTAGCCCAACTCTGAAGGGGTATACCGACTATTACACGCTAACTTATTCATTGTTGCTCAAAGCTACTGCTTTTGAATTTTTGGCTGATAGTATTAGTCAGGGCAGCATCGAAATTGACGGTAAGATTTTAAATAAAATTGATTTGTATAAATTATCATTGCACAACTTTATTCTGTGCGATTCGGTTATTAACCAGAAAAGAATGAAGATTGAAAAACAAGTAGATAAAATTACTCTAGGTGAGCTTGCCAATGAGATTTATAATGATGCCTTACGTTTAACCTACAAATTAATCAATTTAAACGATGCTTATTCCGATAAGTACAAACAGTATCTTTTCTACTTTGTTGAGCAGAATAAAAGTTTGGTACTGCTTGAATCTATTGCAAATGCGGAAAATGTAAGGTTTTCGGAAATACCCGATACAGTTCAATCCACTTTAAATAATTTGCAGGAACAAATCGCTTCGTATGAGTTAAGGCTTGCTCAGTCAGATAGTGCAGAAATGGTTCAATGTCAAAATACTTTATTCGATTTAAATAGGCAGTACAATAAGCAAATTTCGGATGTTAAACTCCTATACCCGAAATATTTTGACCTTAAGTACTCAAATTTACAGTCAAAATTATCGGAAATACAAAGTATATTGGACAACAATACTGCACTGCGTAGTTATTTTGTGGGAAATACAAACCTCTATATAATAAGTCTAACTAAAAAGCAAGTTGATGTTTGGATGGTTGATGGAATTGATAATTTGCTCGATTCCATTCAGGTTTACAGAGAGGCAATTACAGGCAATCCTAATTTTGCAAATAGAATTCAGTCATGCGGTGAGTTCCTTTATAAAAATCTTTTCCCTGATAGCACATTTATTTACAAGAAATTGAGTAACCTAATTATTATCCCCGATGGCGAGTTGGCATTTGTCCCTTTCGAAAGTTTGCCTATTCATAGTAAATATGGAATACACGGTAATTCTAATTTACAGGATTCTGTAAGAGGTTTCAAAACAATTGGTACAACCCGAACCGTTGGAGATTTTAGTGATTACCCGTTTCTTATCAAAAAATTTAATATAAGCTATTTTTACTCGTCATCTCTTTTTTATCAATCAGCCTCTACTGATTTTAAAAGAAAAAAACGCGTTGATAGTTGGTTTGGGTTTGCTCCAGTATTTACCGATTCCACTCAGCATAATGCAACAATTCAAACATTAGCCTTGCAACAAGAAATTAAAAGTTCTATGCCAGATAGTCTTTCTGTGCGTGGCAGCATACTTAATGGCAATTACGTGTCGCCACTTCCAGGCTCAGAGGTCGAAATTGAATTGATATACAATGCTTTCCATGACAAAAAAAAGATTGCCAAGAGAACAGTAAAGGATGATGCTAATGAAAAGACTTTGAAATCGGGTATATTATCAAATTATTCCATACTCCATTTTGCTACACATGGCTTTGTAAATTCCGATAAGCCTGAATTGTCAGGCATTGTCCTTGCCCAGGACACATCTGGTGGAAACGACGGAATTCTTTATGCTGGTGAAATGTATAACCTAAAATTAAATGCCGATTTAACTGTGCTGTCGGCTTGCGAAACGGGTCTTGGTCGTATTAAAAGAGGAGAGGGGATTATGGGTCTTACTCGAGCGCTGCTGTATGCTGGAACAAAAAATATAGTAGTATCACTTTGGCCTGTTAGCGACCAATCTACATCGGACTTAATGGTAAATTTTTACAAAAATATGCTAGAAGGCAAAAAGAACGAATCATACTCGCAATGGTTAAGAGATGCTAAGTTGCAAATGATTAGTACAGGCAAATACTCACATCCATACTATTGGAGTCCATTTATTCTGATTGGAAAATAGTTATATTTATTAGCATATTTGAATACTCAATAAGTGTTACGATTCATAAACATCCGTATAGTCTGGTGTTTTGTCAAAAATACTTTTAGCATACTCGCATATCGGAGTGATTTTTATCCCATTTTCACGAGCATACTCTACTGCTTTAGCAACCATAAGTTTTCCAAGTCCTTTCCCATTGAATTTTGGACTAACTAGGGTGTGCTCAATAATAATTCTATCGGAATCACCAAAGAATATATTCATTTCAGCGGCAATTTCACCATCAACCTCAATAAAGATTAGGTTTTTGGATTTATCAAGTTCGATTTTATAATTATCCATTGCATAAATTATTGTTTATCAATGTAAACAATTTAGATGCGATTAAGTTGGTTGGAATGATTATTTCAACAAAATTTCAAATAATCATTAGTTAACTTGACATTGGCTTTTTTTTACACTAACTTTATTAATTAGTTGTATTTCAATTAATTAACAAATAATTTGGTATGGAGAAAACACAACGCATTGCCCAAATTTATGGTTATTTAGTGTGTTTGGTTGCGGTTATAACTTTTTTGATAAGTATAACACAGTTGGTAAACTCACTAATTGACCTAGGAGACCCCATTCATGCAGGTTGGACTCCTGAGAGTGCTCCCAGCTTAGCCTCTTACGAGAATTACAAGATGGATATTCTAAAATCTACAAGTAAGCAGACAGACTCAGCAAGTGCTGCATATATCCCCGATGAACAAACCCTAAAAGTAATGTACCAGGCTGCTCGCGATAATAAAATTCAACTGGAAAAACACAGAGCGGTTAGGGCTATTATAATTCATGGGTTACTTGTGTTGATATGTGTTGTGCTGTTTGTGTCGCATTGGCGATGGATGAGTAAGTTGCCCAAGGGAGAGTAGTATATTGTATTGATTTTTGATTGAAAAGGAAGAGTCAGATACCATATCCGACTCTTCCTTTTTAATATCTCAATTATTTAATTTTTTCGCAACACGTAGCTGAAATAAACATAGTTATTTGATGCAATCTTATTGTATGTGTCGGAACCAACTGTTCCTGCAAAGTTTAACGCTATTTTATGCAGAAACTTTGGTGCCAATTTTTTTACAAGCTCGCGTTTACGTTTATCGTCAAGTTCAAGCGCGGCAACAACTTCTTTGTTAATCAAATTCTCCTTCATCACTGTTAATCCACTAGTTTCTAGCATCTCCGTCATCTCTTCCATTTCGAAATCGTAACGGAAATCAGTAAATAGAAAGTAACCTCCTGGGCGTAAAATACGATGCACCTCTTGTAGGAATGCCTGCATATTTGGATAACGGTGCGACGACTCAACATTCAGTACAATATCGCAGGTATTATGGGCTAAGTCTAAATTTTGAGCATCGCCATGCCTAAACGACAGGCCATTTACCTTATGGTATTTATTGCAAAAAGCTACAGCCTGCTTATTCAAATCAACACCAACAGCCGATGCAACCGAAAAGTTCTTTGCGATATAGGATAATCCACCTCCACGTCCACAACCTATTTCAACAATATCCTTATTTTGTATTTCTACAGCACTTGCTAAATGATGGTATAACTGGATTGAGTAACGATTACGTTCATTGAGCCCATCAATGATTACTTCCTGATTCTTGTCGTGATATCCGTAGTTCATAAAGAGTATCTCAGCATTCTTGTCAACCTTGTTAACATACCAGTACCAAATTCGGAAGAAGTTTTCGCGTAAGTTTAGTTTTAAAGCCATATGGTTGGGTTAAGTTTAATTTTTATCGGATAGGCTGTATAGGCGTTTACGAACATTTTGTGCCCAATCACAGTGCGTTAAGGATTTATCAAATGTTTGGTAAGGAATTGGTTTTCCAATTTTTACTTTTAGAGTTTTATTGCGTTTGTTGAAAAATTCGCGAGGTAACAGAATTAACTCCAAATTAATGTTGATACCAAGCAATCGTCTTAGCAAGAATATTGTGTAGAATAAGTTTGAGTTTCTTCCATAAAAATAAATGGGTACGATATCGCGGTTGCTGGCAATAGATTTGGTGATAAAACTTTTTTGCCATTTCGTATCCTGGACTTTTCCTGAGTACAGCCGTGATACCTCGCCTGCAGGGAAGTGGGTTATGGGAACTTCAGTATAGTAGGTTTCGTCAAGTGCTTTAAGGTATTCTTTCGATGAGCCTTCGAAAACATTCACTGCGGCAATAAAAGGGTGTAACTGAGGAATTAGCATAAAAGCATCGTTAGCTATTGCTTTTATAGATCCGTATTTCCCTGATACAATATGGGTTAGTACTAATCCGTCTATTAGACCGAAAGGATGATTTGCCACAAAAATACATTTGCCATTTTCGGGTAAGTTCTCCTTTCCTTCAACCTCAATTTTTATATTATACTCTTCAATAATCTTAATAAGGAAATCTCGTCCAATAGAGTCTGAATGCTTGTTTAAGAATCTGTTAATCTCCTTTTGCTTAATGATTTTTACTATTAACTTTACTATAAACCCAGGAAGTTTGTTAAGTAACTTCGAGTTACTCTCCTTAATTGTCTTTTCAACGTTAATATACTTAATTTCATTGCTGTTCTGCGCCATTTATTCAAAAGAAGTATTCATTTGTTATATAAGTAAAATTATTACCATAAGCCCAATATTTTCGAAATCAAAAACCATAAATGTACGGAAAGGTCTTGCCAATAGCAAGTATTTGTTGTTAAATGTTAACCGGTAGAATTACTTGGTTTGTAATGGAAACATGGTCAATGCTGTACGTTTTGAAAAATTAATTTTCAGTGAAATGCTTATCCCCGTTTGTACTATTGTTTTTTTTAGAATTATAAGACAGTTACAATTATTAAAAATTCGTTTGCCGAATACGATTGTTGGTTAATATTAAGTGTAATTATGAGTAAATTAGCAGGGTCGAAATAAATCCCGACCCTGCTATTCTAGAACTAAAGTGTTGAGTTGTATATAAGTTTTGGTGAGAATTCCTTAATAAGCAAAATTTCATCGGTAAAACCAGCAGGTTTAATCCCCACAACTACTCTTACTCTCCAATTTCCTTTTGGAGGTAGTTTGGCAAAGCCAGCCGAAGGACGTGGACTGCCACCCCATACTATTCCAAAATCAGTTCCTTTATATGTTTCGCCCCCATCGGTATTTACTAAAGAGCCTCCCCAATTGTATAGCGATCCGCTGTCGTATAATATTAAATCCTTACTTATAACTCTACATGTTGCTCCAGCCTGTTGTAGTTCCGGATTAAATATAACGTTGAAAGAGTTTGTGATTAATGAATAATCCTGATATCGGTATGGCTCCATTTCATCCCAGTATGCATTACCATATTCAACAGTGGGCTGTGTATTAATATTCCAAACGCCAATATTTTTATTGTAGTATGGAAGTAACCCCCCAACTGTAGATGAACCGTATTGTATTCCAGGGTATATCAATGAACTTTTTAGGGGGCCAGTATAATTGGTTGTAATTGTTCCACTGGTCTTAGTTTGCGCATTAAAATCTAAGTTTACATAGCCAGGAGTAGAACTACCAGGTGAATAAATCATTGAGCCTATTAGGTCTAAAATTTTATTGTCAGATTTTAATTTACTTCCTATAAGATTAGATGCAGCAGTAGAATATACAGATTTTAATGTAGATGATGCTTGTTTTGCGGCTAATGAGAGCAAGTATGTCCTAATATCGGCCATCGCTGGTAAATTAACTTTACCTTTAAACAAATTATCGAGACTGATGCCATTGCCTAATGCAGAAATTATTCCACCAGCTTCGTTACTTTTAGGCATAGTAAATGTACCTTTTATGGTTCCGTTAATTGTACCACTGGTTTCTACATAACTTTTTTGGATTATTTGAGTTGCAAAAGCAATCTCAAGATTGTCCCGTGTTAAGGATGTTATTGACGGATCGTATGCAAATTCAAACTCGCAGCAATACCAGTAGTTACTTGTTAGGCTCAAAGGTGTTTGTCCTACAACAGAGCACCAAGGGACTTTGTATAAGTAAGGATTTCCTGATTTATTATCTATTGGTAACGATAATGCCCACGAAAAATTCAATGCAGATGTACTATACCCAGTTGAAGTATTTACTCCAATTCCAAATGTAAAAGAGTTATTTGGGAATTGATAGTTTGTTGGTAATAGGTATATACGCATAATACCAGTGTAGATGTTGTATAGCGCAAAGAAAGGATCACTAGTTGCGTAGGGAAAATCGTTGTATAATAACCGCCAGCCTTCACTATACTTAATGTCAGGTTTAATGTCTAGAGGTACAGTAGTGTTTGTCGAATTCCAAGGCAAACTAATTGAATTTCCTTTATAATCAATTGTATTTGCATTTTCCCAATCAAAATATACCGATGGGTAAGGTGTCGATTTTGATGATGCACCTAAATTCTCATTAAAGGTTACATTGGGATTGCTTAAATCATTTTCCTTTTCGCATGATGTTATTATTAAAACAAATGCCAAAGAGATAATAAATGAAACTTTTCTCATAGTAGAATTTTTTAAGGTTAGAAAGAATAATAAATTGGTTGTCTACTTTATTCTTTTACGTTGGTTTTCGACTTTGTCCAACGAGGAGGTAAGCCTTATTATTACCCAATTTTGTTTTTACATTAATACTGAATGTTGTTAATTGGTTACCCTAATTCTTTAAAAATTGAAGGGCTAGTTTGCACTAACCCTTTATCAAAAATATTGATATATTTAAACTAAAATCCTATCCGATATCCCACCGTTAGTCCTTGGTATTTCTTCCCTACGAGTGCATTTAAATTCACTCTTTGGTACTCAAAGCCAAGATTAAAAACTAGGTTTACCTGCGGGCTAATATCGGGGATGTTTACCACACCAATGCCTGGGATTATTGAGAATGTATTGATATCGCATAGTCGCTTCAAATCCTTGTATAACCCCTTATAGCCGGTGTAAAGGCTATCTGCAGTTAAAAGCATCGCTTTTTGACTTTTAATAAGGGTGTCGGCACTGTTCTCTAGTTTCTCCGAAGCGGCAATTATTTTGTTCAGTTCTAAAATTTTAATGGAGTCCTCGTGGGCTAGCACTTTGTAATATTTTAGGTCGGCAATTATCTTCTTTAGAGTTTCGGTGGGTACAAGTATAGCGTTTGCAGTAGCAAAATCTACTGTACCATCGTTTACCTTGGTGCCACGGTGCTCTACGCCATTAATGGTTAACTTGGCGTCCTGAGCATTAAGCGTTAGTGCTAGCAGCGCAAGTAGTATAGTTAAATAGTACTTCATTATTTATAGGAGTTTAAAAATTCATAAACTTCTTCCTTGGTTATATTCTCTGGATTTTCACGTTCTTTACGGGCGGCTTCAATGCGTGCATCGGCTTCCATGATAGCCTTGCGCGATTCTTGCTTTACGCGTTCCAGTTCTGCCTTTAGCTTGTTGTAGTCGTCCTCCAGTATTTGGTTATTGTCCTTCATATCACTGTAGCGTTTCTCAATCTCCTCTAGCTGATTTTCGCGCTCTTCCAACTCTTGCAGTAATCGCCTTTTGGCAATTGCTTTTATGGCAATAATGCCTCCAAGCGCGGTAAGGCCAAGCAGTAATCCCCACGATTTTTTGCTAGTCAGTTTAAAATCCTTTAGCACCAAAAATATCAGCACAATAAATACAACGGCAATCACCGTTATCTCTATGTTCTCGCGTTTAAGTATGCTTAGTAGTTCCATAGTCTTTCAGTTTTATGATTTCTTTTTACCTGCTTTCTCAATTTTGCCAATGATATTGTGCAATGGCTCAACACCTACAGCCACCAATACCGCAGATATTACTACACCAAGCAGCACATTACGCTGGAAAAAGGCAACTGTGGCTGTAGAAATTGAATCGGAGCCAATTGTTACTCGCGATATGGCATCAATCATAGTGATGTCAAAACCGTAATATAGCACCAGAACAAGTACCAGCGAAATTAGATTAGAGCATACTCTGCAGTATATCTGCAACGATTTTGTTCGGATTGTTTGGGCCGATATTATCATTTTTCCACCCGTATAGGCTGGTTCAGTTACCACGCCCCATAGCAACCAGTTAAACATCTTGTTTACTTTGGTTGATGAGTCGAAATTGTAGAGCCTATCCAGTTTGTCGCGGTACTTTTCGGCTCGGTTATTCCATACGCGGTAGCGTTTCCATTTTAAATCGCAGTAGTTGAAAATACTTACGAATATTTCCACTGCCCGCTCAACGAATACTGCCATTAGCAGGTATATGAAAAATATATAGGTTGCTTTGGTTATTACATCTACTGTTTCCATAGGTTATATTTTTGGCATAACACGGTTCTTATTCTTGAATTGCTTAAGCGCCTCGTTAAACTCGGGACTATTGTTCCACTTGCTCAGGTAGAAGTTTATTTTGGTTTGGAAGTTTTGATGCGGGAAGTTACTTCCGGGACAGGCCTTGTCGGCTATACAGTAGTGCGGGATAATTCCTTTGGGGTTTTGGAGTTTGGTTTCGTAGTGATACTCCACGGGTACATCGTGCATTTTTACCCATAGCGCAACAACACGGGCAGCGGCCTCTAGTTGCGCATTAGTGGGTTCGGTTATTCCTTTATTACTATTAACATTGGAGTTTGGTATTTTTGGGTCAGTTTCGAAGTTACCCTGGAATGCTAATCCCATTGAGTGCCCGTTATGCCCAACGGCGTGATTCCCGAATCTGTCCCACCTGCAAATAACCCTGATTGTTCCATCCTTAAAAACCACGCAGTGGTAGCCTGTGAGCCATCCTTTGCGGTCAAACTCCTTGGTTAACTCAATGTAAGGAGCATCGGAGTGAAAGCAGGTGTGGTGGTAGGTAATTAGGTCAATCTTGCTGGTATACCTGTGTGTATGCTCCAAGCGCTCGGGGCGGTCGCCCTCGTCGTAGGTAAAACCAACAATCTCCTCAATGGATTGTAGTGCTTTGCCCAAATCGGTTGATTTTGAACTTGGAGCGGAAGAGGAAACCTCTGATTTTTCTTTTTCCTTCACAATCTCCTCCATAAGTTCGCTCTTCTTAACTATTAGTTTGCGGGTCATTAGGAAGTTCATTAGGAAGTTAATTGGCTTACTGCCAGCACCTATTATAATGCCTGTAAATAAAAACTCCAGCAATGCCGATAGGCTTCGTGTTTCGTACTCAACAGGGCTTAGGTCAGTTATAAATGTCCAAACGGAGAACTTGGTAATATAGCAGCCGGTTATGGCTATTAGCGTTCCAAGGATTTGCATCCAAAATTCCTTTTTGATATTGGTTTCCTTCAGTTGAGCATCAAAACGGGCTTGCTCATCGCTAATTTCCTCGTGAGTAAGGATTTTAACCACATCAAAGTTCGATTCCTTGAAATCCGTTTTTTTGCTTGAGTTAGGAATAATTTCTCTAGGGTCCTTATCGGTGGTTGATTTTAGAAGGATTTCATTTTCCTCAATGGCCACAGCCAACGTGTTTTGCTTCTCCTTTAAATCCTTAGCAGCATGAAATTCTGTGGAATTTTTAAGGAGCGTTAGCCTGTTTAATGCTTTGTTGAAAAAGGTTAGAAACCTTTCCAGCATCAACGCGGCACCCAATAATGCACCTAGTTTTACAATTATTGGAGTTAATTCAATTAGTTCTTTATTAGGCATAAAGGTTATGGTTTTGTTTAGGATGGTTGACGATATCTTAGGTTATTGTTCGGTTTACTAGCATAAAACTATACTATTTTTTCGAAGTGGCAATTTGTATCTTTATAGTTTAATAGGATTTAGATAGAAATTGTTACTCTTGAAGGGTGCAATCAAATAGAAGGGAGATATCAGTAAAAATTAGTAATAAACCATGACTCTTTGTTTATAAAGTCAAACCAATCATTATCATAACATCAAAAGAGGTGTTTCAAAAACTGAAACACCTCTTTTGATGTTGTGTGATAAAAATTACTTTTTAACAATTTCAACTCTCCTGTTCTTAGATCGTCCAGATTCAGAGCGGTTATCGGCAACAGGTTTTTCCTGTCCCCAGCCAACCGACGATAGGCGCTCTTTCTTGGTACCCTTTGCAATTAAAGCATCCATAACCGCTTTGGCACGTTGGTCGGAAAGGATTTTGTTGTCGTTGGCGTTTCCAACATTATCTGTATGACCCTCGATGCTAACGTTCAAATCTTGATTGTTGCTAAGCAAGCTGTAGATTTCATCAACAATTGGAAGCGATTCATCCTTAATAGTCGATTTTCCTGTGTCGAATAGTATGTCTAGCGCAATATAACCATCGGTATTCAATGCTTCAAGCATTTCGTTGGCTTGGATTGCTTGCACCATTGCCTGTCTTTCAACAACCGTTATGTAATATTCAGGTATGCTCGACTCAATCTTAATCCATGTTTCCTTACCATCCTTAGCAACTTTAGCGCAGATAAAACTGTAACTATTTCCGCTTTCCACAACTTTTCCAACAATTGTTGCATTAATTTTCTTTAAAGCATTTTCGAAATTTCTAAATACCTGCAGGTTAGAAACTTCCGCTGCGCCATCATTTAAATTATAGGTTAGCTGATAGAACTTGCCTTCCACGTTCTCTCTTTTAGCCTCTCCATCAGTGCTATTCTCGATGGTGAATTGGTAGGCATCAAATTCCTTTACATCGCAGCTGGCTATGTGGAAATTTGGCATTCTGTTAAACATTGGGTAATCCTTGCACCCTTCAGTATCCTCGCTCTGAGCAAAAGCAAGGTTAGCAAACAAAGTAACGCATAAAGTAAATAATGTGATTTTTTTCATTTCTCGAAATTTAGTTATTAATATGGTGTTAGACTGTTTGTGCGGCATTTGAATATTATTTACCAAGACTTTGTAGAACATTTTTCCAAAACTCAGCATCTTGGTAGATTTGATATGTTTTACTGTCTATAAAAGAATCTGAATTATTTGAAGTTTTGTAATACCTTGGTTTATCCTTAATTGAGTTGTTTGATAAGTTCCATTCAATACAAATTATTTGAAGTTTACTGGAGTTAAAATCTACAAGTTGAGGGTTGATTTTAACTAATGCTTCTCCTAAATCTTTTCTTGATTCTGGTAATAGGTTAGAGTTTTCAGATGCTTCAAGAGCATAATATGCTTGCCTTTTCCTTTCTACAGTTGACATTCCTGCAAGTTCACTCCTTAATTTTTCTATATTGCTTTTGTGTATAGCAATACTATTGTCATAGGCTTCATTGGCCACATTAAGGTCGTCGGAAGAGGCTTCAAGCGCCTTATTTGCTTCTTGAATTGATTTTTTGAACTCTTCTGCAGCCTTTTTGTCGTATTTGAGCAATTCGTTATATGCACGTTCAAACTCTTCTTGCTGCTGTTTTTTCTGCTCGTTTCCAGTTAAATTATCAACATCTTCTTTGTACTTCGTCTTGTCTTTGGTATCGTTCTTTATTTTTTTTTCTAAATCAGCAATCAATGTATTAATGTATTCCTCCTGTGATACAGGAAGAAAAATTGGCTTATTGGTATAATTTATTATGGTAATTTCACCATTGGTTGTGGAATAGATTGGGTAAGAGTAAAAATCGGCTATTTTACGAGGACAAGGATAAATATCTGAAATTATTGGAGAACCTGCCAGTTTCGTTGGATTATTCATAAAGATATAAAAGCCAGAATGAATTCTCCAGTCAACTGTAGGTGCTTCATCAATTTTGCATATTGGCGAAAGAGTTGCTTCTAACGATGCAGTAATTATATCTCTCGGTTTACTTGTACTATAATCTGTTATATCTGCAATCCATTTACTTAATGAAATTTCAAAACCAAAGGGTGGATTAAGCGGGTTAGTTTGTTTTAAAGCATTTGTGAAATTATTTAGTTTCTCGATGTATAACTTAGCCGTACTGCTAGAACTATTGTCGGGATATATATCCTTAACCGTTACTTTACCCTTTGAATAGGGCAATAACTTGTTACCATCGCTATCTAAAACAACAGTATTGATATTGTTTTGAGCAACAATAAGATTTATACTTAATAAACTGATTGCTATTAATAAAGGTAGTTTTTTCATTCCGTAATATTTTGAATAAATATTGTTTTACGCTATTTTGAAATAAAATTAAGAATAATGTTTGTGATTTTAAGATTTGAACAACTTTTTTATGTCAATTAAAACTTTCAATAAATAAAAAAGATAACTTTGCATTTACTAAAACCATTGGATGTTTAAATTTAATTCGGAGCGTGTGAGGTAAATAACTTTGGAGTAAAAACCAAGGTTATCCCTTAAATTCTACTCGGCAAGTTCTTGTCGGAGTTTATTACTATTTATTTTATTCAAATCAGCAAAGGCTAAAACAGAACAGCCTATTGTTTCAAAATTAAATTTAAACATCATGAGTAACGAGAATAAATCAATTCACGAGTTCGATTTCAACCTTATTTGTGAGTATTTCTCAAGCATTGAACGCCAAGGCCCGGGTAGTCCCGAGGTTACAATTAAGGCGTTGAGTTTTATCGACAATCTTACAGAAAACTCCCGTATTGCCGATATCGGCTGCGGAACAGGTGGACAAACAATGACTTTAGCTCAGAATTCCCAAGGGAATATCATTGGTGTTGACCTATTTCAGAACTTCGTTGATATATTCAACACAAACGCCACTAAGTTAGACCTACAGGGTAGGGTTAAGGCTATAGTTGGTTCAATGGACAATCTTCCCTTTCGGGACGAGGAGTTTGACCTAATTTGGTCCGAAGGTGCCATTTACAACATTGGCTTTGAGCGCGGTTTAAATGACTGGAACCGATTTCTCAAAAAAGGAGGCTATATTGCAGTAAGCGAGGCATCGTGGCTTACGCAGGAGCGACCAGCTGAGATAGAGAAATTTTGGGTAGATGCCTATCCCGAAATTGACACTATTCCCAATAAAGTTGCCATAATGCAAAAGGCAGGTTACGTTCCGGTTGCCACATTTATTCTGCCTGAGAATTGCTGGGTAGAGCATTTCTACGTACCGCAAACTAAAGCGCAGGAGTTATTCCTTAAAAAGTATGCAGGGAATAAAACTGCCGAGGATTTAGTTGCCAACGAACGCCACGAGGCGCAACTGTACGCTAAATACAAGGAGTTTTACGGTTATGTATTCTATATTGGAAAGAAAATATAGATGATTTGCTAATATTTTTAACCACAAAGGCAAGCAAGGATTATCCTTTGAGCGCCTTTGTGGTTATATTATTTATAAAGTAGAGCCTAGAGTCAGTGCTACTTATCAACAATCTCCCTACCAAACGGAGTTAACGCTAACGATGCAAGCTTTAAATGCTGCCTAGCAAACGGAATCCCTATAATTGTAATGGCCAGTAAAATTGCTAAAAGTACGTGCGAAAGACATATCCATATTCCGCCAAATATCAGCCAAATAATATTCATAATGGTAGATAAACAACCCGAAGAGCCCTTTTTGAATGTTACCTCCTTGCCAAATGGCCATAGCGCCAAAATACCCAACTTTAGGGTTTGTAAGCCAAACGGAATCCCAATAATGGTTATTATTAGAACAAAACTTGCGGCAAAGTATTCAATAGCAATAAAGATTCCACCAAAAACAAGCCAAAAGATATTCCCTATAAATCGCATACTATTAGTAAAGTGTTGTTACGAAGTGCTAAAGTAGTAAAAACTTATTTAACTAGGCGATAGTCCATGGTTTATAGTCCATCGTTGTTAGTTCACAGTGTATAATTAATACTCCATTATCAATAGTCTGTATTTTCCATGGTCATTGGTCTATTGAATATGGTTCATGGTTTGTGAAAACTGGTGTTAAAAGTAAATGGCACGCGTTACAAACGAGCGCCAGCGAATATGTCTAAAACTTTGGTTTAAAAATATTAACTATTTCTTTTTTAAAACCTTTAATGTCGATTTCAATTGTGGAACTATCAATATTGGTATAATCTAGTTTAACAAACCCGAATTGTTCGTTAAAATAGCTGGTTAACTTGGTTGTACCCAGTTCGCTTTTGGCTTCGCTTTCTATAACATAGCATTCCAAGGCGCCAATAGCAGTACTAATGGTTTTTTTGTCGGTAATTTTGTACTGATATTTGTTTGTGATATTTCCAGTCCACTCTTTCCATCGTTTATCGCCCCACTGACCACCAATTTCAAGGTCCCAGTTCCAGGTATGTCCAATTTGAAATGGATATTTTATGTAAGGAAATGGATTCAGCTCTAGAATCCTAAATAAAAACTCGCGGGGTGGATGTAGCCAAATATTCTTTTCGTTCTCAATAAGCCCAGTTATAAAAGGGCTTACATCATTCTTTTCAATTATATATGATATCCCTATTTGATAGTATTTGGGATCTTTAAAGTTCATATTCTCGTGCAGAATTTTAAGCTTAAAATCCCGAATAACATTATCGGATGTATTACTAGCGTTGGTAAAATCCCAGGAACGACTGTTGTTGATAACAAAATACTGCTGCTTGCCATTCCTGTCGGTATACTTATAGCTGAAGGTTATTTCGCTTCCTCGTTTATAGGTGTCATGTATCAGATTTTCGGATTTATCAATCACGTTGCCGTAAATGTAACCATCAATAAGTATAAGATTTTCAGATTCTTTTTTAGGTTGACAAAATGCGCTGGCATTAATTAGAATAATAATTAGCAGTAGGGTTAGTTTTTTCATATGAATAAAGGTTTATTTATAGGTTAATATAATTTTGAATATAGCTAAAGTTCCTGAATATTTACACTAGCAATGTAAAAATGCAATCAAAATCCTAACTCAACCCTTTATAATAGCCAAAAAGTCCCCTCTATGACCGCCAACAGGAGGGGAGAGAGGGGATTTAGGGGTGAGTCTCCAATTCCATACGTTCAGTAAACTTCCATTAAAAAAAGCGTAGTTTTGGAAACTACGCTATGTGTATGGTTAACTGCATTTTCAATTAGCCCAATTAAAAATCATTTCTAATTATTGTTTATAGCGGTACTGTACAATTTGCGCTGCAATGCTTACAGCAATTTCGGCTGGGGTTTGGCCTCCTATGGTTAGGCCAATGGGGGAGCATACCCTGTTTACCTGTTCCTGCGTAAAGCCCTCCTGTACTAGTCCCTCAAATATGGTTTTTATTTTGCTCTTGCTGCCAATCATCCCAAGGTACTTTAGGTTCTTTGGCAGGAACTGGCGGAGCACAATTTCGTCGAACTTATGCCCGAAGGTCATTATTGCCACGTAACTATTTGGCCCTTCGGCAACCAGTTTTGCCACATCCTTGTAGTCCACAATGCTCTTGTGGTGCGCGTAGGTGTTGGCATCGTAGGTGGAGAGTTCACTGCGGTTATCAAATACTTCAACCCTAAAGTCGAGTAGGCTCAATATCTGCGATAGGGGTACGCTTATATGCCCCGCACCAAATATATAAACGGTCTCCTTGTAGCCCAGCAGCTCCTTATAGCGCCAGGTGTCGGTTCCCTTCTCAAAGCTGTAGGGTAGTAGCGGTTTGCTTGGGTTTACCTCCTTAAAGTCGAATCCATCCTCGTAAACGCAAACTATTCCTCGGTTTCCTAGGCTTAGGAACTCCACAATTTTGTTAATTATACCAAGGTTGTTGCTGGTAATTGGAATAAATACGTTGGTTTGCTCACCGGAGCATATCATTCCGGATCTGTCCTCGGTGGCATCGTGGGCGTGCACCTGACGCTTAAGAAAAGGTTTAGTTATGTTCTCCTTAATTTTTTCGCGGGCCAGCTCCACCATTTGGTACTCCATAACACCGCCGCCAATGGAGCCGGTAATGGAGCCATCGGATGTCACGGCCATCTTAAATCCAACTTTTCCGGGACTGCTGCCAATGGTTTCGGAAACAATCATGAGCATAACGTTGTTCCCCTGTATAAGTTTTTCCTGTATAAACTTCCAGATCATTTTTAATTGGTTTTAGGTTTGCGTTGATAGGCAAATGTACAAAATCAAAAGAAATATGGAATAGATCCCTCGACAAGCTCACGATGACAATGACCAATGTTACTTGTCATGCTGAGTCTATCGAGGCTTCTTCCGATCAACTATCAACGAACAACAAACAACTCGCACTAGTTACCTCGACAAGATCGGGATGACAAAGACCTATGTTTCTGGTCATGCAAAGCCTATCGAATCATTTTCCGAACAACGTATAACGAACAACAAACAACGATATTTCCAGCAATATTATCGTTTATCATCTAAATAAAAACACATTTATAGAGTTATATTCTATATAAATAATAAAAGATATACTAAAATACTGTTTTTGTTGCATAAATATATAAAAGTGTCCTATTGCAATAGCGAATATCGGAATAACCAATAATTTTGACAAAAATTTAAGAATTATGGAAAGCATATACCCAAAAATCAAAGAATTATCGGAGAAATACCGCGATTATACCGCAAATAACCTATCTAAGCTGGTTAAAATCAAATCGGTTAGTACACAGGAGAAGGATGTTCAGCTGGAGTTGAAACGCCAAATGGAAGAGGCTGGTTTTGACGAGGTTCGTATTGATGGTCTTGGTAACGTAATTGGCCGTATTGGTAACGGAAAACGCATTCTGGCTATTGATGGACACATGGATACCGTTGATTTTGGGAATATGGCCAACTGGGATTTTAACCCGTTGAGTGGCGAAATTAAGGATGGTTTTGTTCATGGTAGAGGTACAGTGGATCAAGAGGGTGGCCCTGCTGCTGCTGTTACCACTGGTAGAATCCTTAAGGAGCTTGGTTTCGACCGCGATTTAACCGTTTACGTTGTTGGTAGCGTTATGGAGGAGGATTGCGACGGTTTATGCTGGAAGTATATCATTGAGGAGGATAAGATTGTTCCCGATTTTGTAATTAGCACCGAGCCTACAAACCTAAATATTTACCGTGGTCACCGCGGACGTATGGAGATGCACGTTCACTTTAACGGTGTATCGTCGCACGGTTCGGCTCCAGAGCGTGGTAAAAACGCCATTTACATGGCATCGAGAGTTGCCTTGGAGATTGAGAAACTTAACGAGCGCTTGGCCTACGATGAGTTTTTAGGCAGAGGTAGCGTTACAATTTCTGAAATTATTAGCGGTAGCCCATCGCTTTGCGCTGTGGCCGACTATGCACGTATTCACCTCGATCGTCGTTTAACTTGGGGCGAAACCAAGGAGAGCGCCGTTAAGGAGATTGAGAAGCTAATTGAAGGAATGAACGCAAAGGTAGAGGTGTTGAATTACTCTGAGACTGCGTACACCGGATTAACCTACGGAATGGAAAAGTACTATCCAACATGGAAAATGGAGGAGAGCCATCCTGTAGTAACCAATGGTGTTAAGGCTTTTGAGGGTTTATTTGCTCGCAAACCAAAAGTTGATAAATGGACATTCTCCACCAACGGTATTATGACCTGCGGTACATACAAAATTCCTACCATCGGTTTTGGCCCTGGTAACGAAGTGTTAGCTCACGCTCCAAACGAGAAAGTACCCGTGGAGGATTTGGTAATTGCATCGGCATTTTATGCAGCCTTCGCTTACACTATTTAGCGATTTTGTTTTTGATGCGAATAAAGAGTTAACCACAAAGGCGCACAAAGTAAATCAAAATATGTCCCGATAAATCGGGAAGGCACTCAAAGTTTTTTATGAAATCTTTACTTTGTGCTTCTTTGTGAAATCCTTTGTTGCTTTTGTGGTTAAAAAAAACTTAAATTGGCGTTAATTAACCAATAACCTAATTAACTCATAAACTAAAAAATATGGACTTGTTGAAAAGAATAGAAGCATTAGAGAAGGTTGACTCGAAATTGCACGGTAAGGACTTCCTGTTAACCTGGGAGAAGAGCGATGCAGATTTAAAGATGGTGCTAGAGGTGGCTGCCATTCTTAAGGAGATGCGTCAGCAGAACATTTCGCCCAGAGTTTTCGATACAGGATTGGCAATATCGAACTTTAGGGATAACTCAACCCGTACCCGTTTCTCGTTTGCATCGGCATCGAACCTATTAGGTTTGGCTGTTCAGGATTTGGACGAGGAGAAATCGCAAATTTCGCACGGCGAAACTGTTCGCGAAACTGCCAATATGATTTCGTTCCTATCGGATTTCATTGGTATCCGCGACGATATGTTCCTTGGCGAGGGTAACAAGTATATGCGTCAGGTGGGCGCTGCTTTGGATGAGGGTTTTAAAAAAGGCGTTCTCCCTGTTCGTCCGGGTATTGTTAACCTACAGTGCGACCAGGATCACCCAACCCAATCCATGGCCGATTTATCGCACCTTATCAACGAGTACGGTTCAGTTGAAGCGTTGAAGGGTAAGAAAATTGTGATGAGCTGGGCTTACTCACCAAGTTACGGTAAACCACTTTCTGTTCCACAGGGTATTATTGCACTTATGACCCGTTTTGGAATGAACGTGGAGCTTGCTTACCCAGAGGGATACGATTTGATTCCTGAGATTGTTGATATTGCACGTAACAACGCTAAGCAAAGCGGTGGATCGTTCAACGTTAGCCATTCAATGGCCGATGCAATGAAGGATGCCGATATTGTTTATCCAAAGAGCTGGGCTCCTTACCATATTATGCAACAACGCACCAAGCTGCTTATGGGTGGCGAAAAGGCTGCATTAAAGGATCTTGAGCAGGTTTGTTTAGCAAACAACGCTAAGTATAGAGATTGGGAGTACACCGAGCAAATGCGTAAGGTAACCAAGAATGCCGATGCTCTTTATATGCACTGTTTACCTGCCGACATTTCTGGTGAATCGTGTGTACAAGGCGAGGTTAGCGCAGAGACCTTTGAGCGTTACCGCATTAAAACCTACTTAGAGGCTGGTTACAAACCATATATCATTGCAGCAATGATGCTTACAAACCGTTTCCAGAATCCTGCTAAGTTGATGAAGGATATTTACAGTAAAAATTCAAAAAGAGTTTTATACTAAACAAAATCTAGAAATTAGCCACTAGATAACTTTAGGGCAACAAAAAAACCTCAGAGAAATCTGAGGTTTTTTACTTTAAATATTAAGCTTAGAAAATGTAAGTAATACCGAATTTACCGCCCGAAAAAGCGTTACCACCACCAAACTCTAGGTTTAAACCAAAGTTATCCTTAAAGAAGTAACGGCCACCAATTTGAGCACCTAAGCCTAGGCCTGAAGCGCCATCACCAGGATAATCTCCGGATGTATTCCAAATGTAAAAACCTAAGTTTAAGCCAGCGTAAAAATCAAAGTTGCTAGGAATATTTAGAATTCTGTTGAAATGGTAATTTCCATTACCAGAAATCCCAAATATTGTGCTGCTATACTTAGTTCCAGCAAATTTCTGGCTGTAAGAGCGGAAAGAAAATTCACCGCCAACAGTGATATCAGGATGTACACCAAAATCCATTCCTACATATAGAGGAACACCCCAACTTGAGAATCCAACACCTGCATTAAGTTGCTTTTCACCTTTTGAAAGAGGTGCTTGCGCAAATGTTGCTAACGATAAAAAAACAAAAGATGCTAATACTACTATTTTCTTCATGATAATTAATTTTATGTTTGACACTGCAATATTACAAATTTTATGCACTATTGTTCAAAAATCTTATCAACACTAAATCCTTCCGCAGTTGTTTGCTGTTGGATTATCGTTTATGCCCCGCTTATAGTATTGGTTTATTGATTTTTGCGACTTTCTTCTTAATAACTTGCCGAGTGGAATATTATTGTTCATTTTATTGTTCTCAATGACAATATTTCCGTTTGATATTACAAACTCTGCCATTCCGTTTACTTTGGTTCCCTCAAAAATATTCATATCGGCTTTTGAATGATGAGTTTTTGCAGAAATAGTGGATTCTGACTCGGGGTTCCAGATAACTATATCGGCATCAGAACCTTCTGCCAGTTCGCCTTTTTGAGGGTATAGGCCAAATATTTTGGCAGGTTGGGTGGCGAATAAATCAACCAATCTGTTCATTGTAAGTTTATTCCCAAGTACACCGTAGGTGTAAAGTAAAGCAAGGCGATGCTCTATTCCGCCTGCACCGTTGGGAATTTTACGGAAATCGTCTTTCCCCACCGATTTTTGCTCAAAGGAGAATGGGCAGTGGTCGGTTCCTACAGTTTGGAGTAGTTGGTTGTTAATACCGTCCCAAAGCGCAGCAATATCGTCCCTTGTTCGGAGCGGTGGACTTAGCACAAACTTAGCGGTTTGCTCAAAATCACCGTTGTAGTTCGATTCGTCGAGCAGTAGGTAATGTGGACAGGTTTCGGCATATACGGGTTGTCCGCTACGTTGTGCTTGCTGTATATGCTTTAGCGATTCGCCCGCTGAAACGTGAACAATGTAGAGTGGGCAGTTGGATTGATCGGCCAGTGCAATTGCCCTTTTTACTGCATTTGCCTCAAGTTTTGAAGGACGTGAAAGGCAGTGGTATAGGGGAGAGGTGAGTTTTTGGTTTACGTAGAAATCGCGAAACGAACTAACCTCGTCGCCAAGTTCGCAGTGTGCTGTAACCATCCCTCCATTTTGCCCTGCAACCCGCATTACATGGTAAATAACATCATCGTTTAGGCCAATGGTCTCTTTATAGGCCATATAGATTTTAAACGAAGGGAAACCATGTTCTATGCACTGAATTATCTCCTTCTCGGAGTTCTCATGCCAATCGACAGGGCTAACGTGAAAAGAGTAATCGATAAGGCTGTTCTTGGCCTCATCAATTCTCTTGTTCAGCGCATCGTATATCGATTCTCCCTTTGCAGGAGTAACGAAGTCAATTAGTGTGGTTGTACCACCGTGTAATGCGGAAATACTCCCACTTTCAAAATCGTCCGAGGAGTAACCCGCTGGTGTTGGTAAGTAAAGATGTACGTGTGGGTCAACGCCACCGGGTATTACAAACTTTCCATCGGCATCAATTACCCTTTCGGCATCAACGCTAATTTCCTGACCTATCTGTACTATTTTACCATCCTTAATAAAAATATCTGCTTTAACTGTTTGTGTTGATGTAACTACAGTGCCATTTTTAATAAGAATAGTCATTGTGTAGGGTGTTTAAGTGTTATTGTAGGATTTTAATATATCTGCCGTTTGGAGCCTCTGAAAATCCCAATTTTAATAGATATTGATTGTATTTCTTGCTCTCACTCGATGCATAAACCTTAGTATATCCATTCTCTGCAAACTGCTTACTTAACCAGTAGTATACAAATTTTCCGTTTTTAAAATCGCGATATTCTGGTAATACATAATCAATTTCAACCTCAATTGTTTTTTCGTCAGTCTTACGAGCAATAAATAAACCTGCAACGGCCATATTCCGTAGAATTAGGTAACTAATGGTATCGCCATCGGGTTTGTAGTCGAAACTATGGAAGTACTTATCGATATCCTTTTTATGAAAATCAATAAAGCGCAACAGGTATCTATTGTCGGGGCGAACCCAAAGTACCTCAAAAACATCCTTTTTGGAGTAAATCAAAAAGAGATAGTACGCATCAACCAAAACAATAAAACCGTTTAGAAATCCCACAGGCAATGAGCCAATAAGGAATCCATAAATAGAAAAGGTTAATGCTCCAGCCAAATTCACCCAACGGAACTTCACAATAGAGTTAAGCGTCATCGAAAGTGCAATAATTACCGATGCCGAATAACCTATCCACGCCAATACTTGTTCATTCATAGTTTTTTCTCAATTATATTTTCAATACAAAGGTACGTTTTTAGTTTAGTTGATTGTATGTTAAAAATAGAAAAAACGTTAAAAGCATTCCTCGTAGTAAAGCAAAAAAATGCACTATTCCGAATTTAATGTAGAATTAAACCCTTTTACGTTCGATATTTATATACGAAAACCCTCCATGAATTGTAACTCGATTTCAGGGAGGATTTTGCTAGTAGATTAATTATTAAAAATATTATACAAATAAATTCAAGTTAGCATTTTCGGTTCGCTCAAGGTAGGTGGCTACACCTCCAATTTGAACGCCATCAATTAACTCCTCCGCTTTTACACCCATAACATCCATGGACATTTGGCAGGCAACCATCTCAACACCGTTATCAATGGCGGTTTGTATCATCGTTTCGAGCGAGTCAACATGGCGTTTCTTGAGTACTTTACGCATCATACTACTGCCAATGCCACCCATATTCATTTTTGATAAGCCCAACCCTTTGCTCGATGAGGGCAACATTATACTAAACATCTTGCTAAAAAAGTCCTTCTGAACGCTTGGTTTCTGCTGACGTTTGATAACGTTCAATCCCCAGAATGTGAAGAATATTGTGACTTTTTTCCCTGCTGCAACTGAACCGTTAGCAATTACAAATGTTGCCAATGCTTTGTCGAGGTCATCGCTAAAGCAGATTAGTGTAGCGTTGTTACCACCGCTTTTTTGAGTAGTACTCTGGGTGTTAGGCTGACCTTTGCGGATAACTGCAGTTATTTCGGCTCCATTCTGGGTTAAATCAACCAGTTCATTGCCTGTTACGTTTGCCCAAGCTTTAACATCCTTGTAGAATCCAGCATCGGAAGCAGTAATACGAATTGCTTCGCCAGCAGAAATCTGGTCAATTGTTTGCTTTAACTTAAGCACTGGGCCTGGGCATTGTAATCCGCAGGCATTAACTACCTTGATTTTACCTTCATCTATAGGCTTTGCCGCTTGCTTCTCTTTGCTACCTTGGTAGATATGGTCGTCGTTACCAATATAATCGTTGGCAAAAATATCCTCGTTGCTTTGCTTTTGGTTGGCTGTTTCGTAGGTTTTTAGACCGCCAGAGAGGTTGTAAACCTCACTAAAACCGTTCTGCATCAATATACGGCAAGCCACGTGTGCTCTTAGACCAACGCCACAGAATGCCACAATCTTTTTATCACGAGGAATTTCGTCTAAATGTAATCGGAGCTCATCCAGCGGAATATTTACTGCACCTTCAATGGTACCAAGTTGATGCTCGTCGCGGGTTCGGATATCGATTAAGTGTAAATCGTTGCCAGTGTACTCGGCAAGTTTGCGCCACGAAATGGTTTTGGTTACGCCTTCCAGAATATTCTCTGCAACCATTCCTGCAATGTTTACAGGGTCTTTAGCCGATGAGTAGGGTGGGGCATAGGCGTGTTCAATCTCGGCCAAGTCGTACACAGTTGCACCTTTACGGATTGCCTCCGCAAAAAGGTCGATACGCTTATCAACACCCTCGTAACCAACAATTTGTGCGCCAAGTAATCGTCCATTATCGGGCGAAAAGGAGATTTTAATTGACATTGGTTGTGCTCCAGGATAGTATCCAGCGTGCGACGATGAGTGCGTAATTGAGTTGATATGAGGAATATTCAAACTAGTAAGTAACTTACCCGAAACACCCGATGAAGCAACGGTTAAGTCGAAAACTTTTGCAATTGCTGTGTTTATTGAGCCTTTGTACTGTTTTTTGTTTCCTTTTACAAGATTATCGGCAAGGATACGTCCCTGCTTATTGGCTGGACCAGCCAAATAAGTAATCATCCTTGTGCCAGTAATTGGATTGGTAAATTCAATGGCATCGCCCAATGCGTAGATGTTTGCATCGGATGTTTGTAGGTACTCATTTACAACAATACCACCAGTTTGGCCAATTTGCAAACCAGCATCCTTGGCTAGGTGACTATCGGGCTTAACGCCAATTGATAGCACAACCATATCGGTTTCAATTATTTTGGATGAGTTCAACTTCACTTGAATTCGTCCATTGGCCTTATCGAACGATGCAACGCCCGATTTTAGGTAGAACTCTACATTCTTAGTTTTCAGGTGCTGATGAACAAGCGCAGCCATTGAGTAATCCAATGGAGTCATTACTTGCTCAGCCATTTCAACAATTGTAACCTTAACACCTGCGTGATGCAGGTTCTCGGCCATTTCGAGTCCAATAAACCCTGCACCAACAACAACAGCGTGGCGTGGCTTTTTATCGTCGATATACTTCTTAATCTTATCGGTATCGGGAACGCTACGTAGGGTAAATATGCCCTCTTGTTTTATTCCTGGTAGTGGAGGACGAACCGGTTCTGCACCGGGCGATAGCACTAGTTTATCATAACTTTCGTTGTAGGTTTCACCTGTACGTAAGTTCTTAACCGTAACATACTTTTCTTCCTTGTTGATTGATATAACCTCGTTCAGGTTACGAACCTGCAGGTTAAATCGCTTCCCGAACGACTCAGGTGTTTGAACAAACAAATTTTCACGCTCTGCTATGGTTCCTCCAATATAGTATGGTAAACCACAGTTTGCGTAGGAAATGTACTCTCCGCGTTCAAATAGGATAATTTCGCTGGCCTCATCAATTCGCCTTAGTCGTGCTGCAGTAGTTGCTCCTCCGGCAACACCTCCTATAATTAAGTATTTCATATTGAGTAATTTATGTTTAACTATTATTTTTCTCTAAAACTGCTTTTCGTATAATTTAATATCGATATACAAATATCTGCAAATATAGATATGTTATTTTAATAACAGGTCATTACTTTAAGGATATTTTTATGTTATTTAATATAGTTTAAGGATAAAAAAAGGAGACACCAAAAATGTCTCCTAATCTATAAATCAATAATAATCGGTTACTTAGCCATACACTCCCAGAGGTACTGGGCAAGTTTTTTTGATTCGTTATGGATAATACTCTCATCAACAGTGGTTAGATTTCGATTACGAACAATAACTTTTCCGTTGGAAATAACATCGTGAATGTGGGTTGAGTTTATCGCATAAACCAAGTGGCCTAAAACATTACCGCTGTTAATTGGGGTTGGTGAGTTGTAGTCGAGCACAACAAAGTTGTTGTCGCCATCGCCTTTATAGCCATTAGATGCCAAGTAGCGGTGAGCGTTACGTAAGCGCTCGTAGGCTTGCGCTGGTCCCATTGGGTCGAAGTTTTGACCTACAAAGTAAGCCGATTTCATACTCTGAAGCATATCGCTGTGCATTCCGTCGGTACCAAGCATTAGATTTTTGCCCAAACCAGTGCTGTCGAAATAGCCAACGTTATTGTTCAGGTTGCTATCGGTATTCTGGGCAACCCAGCAAGGCGATTTTCCAATAAGTTCTCTTTCCCTATCTGATAAATGCAAGCAGTGTACAAGGATAGATTTGGGTGAGTTGAGCATTCCAAAGCCATTCAAACGCTCCACAACTGATGTGTTGTAGGTTTCTAGGCAATGCTCCTGGTCGTATAAATCCTCTGCCACGTGAATATGCACTCCCGATTTATGCTTTTGCATCAATTCCGATGCTTTTTTCAGTGTTTCGTCGCTTAAAGTAAACGATGCATGTAATCCAACCAATCCTTGATTTTTGGATAGGTAAGCATCTGTCTCCTCCAATCCTTCCTGGGCGATTTTATCGCCATCCCTATCGCTAATTTCGTAGCAAAGCAGATGTCCAACACCAACAGTATCGAACGCCTTTGCAAGAATATCCAACGAACCCTTTACTGCAAATGGAGATGCGTGATGGTCAATTGCAAACGTAGCGCCCGATTTAGCGCACGCCATAGCGGTAACCAATCCGCTGTACTCAACCATCTCCTTGTTAAGGCACTTGTCCAAAGTCCACCATACGTATTTCAGAATTTCGTGAAAGTTGGTAGGATTCTTCTTTGGTGCGCCCATTCCACGGGCCAAAGCCGAATAGGCATGATGATGCCCTACCACAAATGATTTTGTAACAATTTTGCCGGTACAATCAATTGTATCGAATTTTTCCTGTGGAATTTGGCTATCGTCAACAAACTGAACCTTATCGCCATCAACAATGATGTTTGTATGCTTAAACTCCAGCGTTTGCCAGTTAAGGTATATTGCGTTTTTTAGTAGAACTTTCATTTCTTGTTTGGTTATTGGGTTATTAAGTAATTAGTTTTTAGAGTTATTTAGAGATTTTCACATTCTCTCTTTCACTATTTGTCAAATTCTCAAATTTTCAAATTGGCTAATTACTTCCGTTTCATTGGTAATTTCGTCCGTTTAATTCCATCGTATGCAAATAAAGCGTTGGCAATAGCCGCTGGGGTTGGAACAAGGCCAATTTCGCCAATTCCCTTTGCTCCGTATGGTCCAACTGGGTCGGGTTCTTCAATGCCAATAATCTCCATTTCGGGCATATCGTTGGCTCTAAGAATACCTATATCCTTAAATTTGCTGCTAACCAAATAGCCATCCTTCATCGGTAAATCCTCCGTAAGGGCGTAGCCCATTCCCATGTGCAGCGCACCCTCAATTTGTCCCTCAAATAGCATCTGGTTCATTATTTTGCCAGCGTCGTGGGCTGCAACTATCTTCTTGATTTCGCCATTATCGTCGAGAATAACAACTTGAGTTGCGTAACCGTAGGCAAAGTGGATAATTGGGTCGTCGGTATCGGCACCGGGTTTACAGGTCCAGTCGCATACAAACTTTCCACGGTAGGTTCTGCCAACAAGTTTTTCCAGCGATGAGCCTTCCAAATCCTTCTTGATTTGAATTGTAGCGTTGATAATTGCATTGGCAACCAGTGCAGTTGCTCGGGATGAGGTGGTCATACCAGTCGGAATTCCTGCAGTAGTATCAACAATAACCTCAATATGCTCGGGGTTTATTCCAATTTCCTGATGCAAGGTTTGGATAGCCATTGTGTGAACGCCTTGTCCCATTTCGGTCCATCCGTGATGAATTTCAACCTTTTTATCGGAGATAATTTTGATAAGCACATCGCTCTCGTCAACCATTCCGTTACCAACACCTGTATTCTTAATTCCTGTGGCTATTCCGGCGTACTTTGCGCTGTTGAACACATCCTTAACAGCAAGCATAGTCTTTTTTAGTCCTACACCCCGTAAAACTTGTCCTGTGGCTGTTTTGGAACCATCTACAAGGGCATTATCGAAGCGGATTTGCCAACGGTCGAATCCTGCTCGTTTGCAGATATCGTCAATACAGCTCTCAATGGCAAATACCGATTGCGGTACACCGAATCCACGCATTGCTCCCGAAGGAATATTGTTGGTATAAACAGTCTTTGCCGATACATCAACAGCAGGAACGGTATATCCGCCGGTGGCGTGACCCACAACGCGCTCCATCACCTTTGTTCCAACCGATGCGTAGGCGCCTGTGTCGCCAACTGCTTCCAACTTAACCGCAGTAAATTTACCCTTTGCATCGCAGGCCAAGCTCATCTTCATCCAAACTGGATGGCGCTTTGGGTGCATTTTTATAGATTCATCCCTAGTAAAATGCAGTTTTACTGGCATTTGAACAAGATATGCAAACATCGATACGTGGCCCTGAACGGTTAAATCCTCTTTACCGCCAAATCCACCGCCGTTCTGAACAAGCGTTACTTTTACTTTTTCCTCAGGTAGATTTAGGATTTTAGCAATTTGCTTTCTGTCGGAATAAACGCCCTGTCCTTGTGTGTACAATCGAATTCCATCGTCCTCTGGTAGCGCAATGGCAGTTTCGGTTTCAAGGAAAGCGTGTTCAATACGTTGAGTTTCGTAAATGTCGCTCGATGTCCAAGCTGCTTCCGCAAAGGCTTTTTCTACATCGCCAAAACGGATTGAGCAGGTTTCCAGAACGTTCGACCTTCCGGGGTGTACATTAGGACTGTTGGGATTTGCAGCCTCAAGCATATCGGTAACAGGCTCAAAAACCTCATAGTCTATTTTGATTAGCTCTACTGCTTTACGGGCAATCTCCTCGGTTGTGGCCACCACACTAGCAATAACATCGCCAATGTAACGGGTGGTTTCACCAATGTCAATCATCATTGGCCAATCCTGGAATATAAGTCCGCTTATGTGATTTCCGGGGATATCTTTGGCTGTAAAAATCTTCACAACACCATCAACCTTTAGGGCTGCGCTTGTATCTATTTTTATAACTTTTGCTTTTGGATAATCTGAGAATTTTAGTGCGCTATGGAGCATTCCATCAAAGTGCATATCGTCCACAAACGCTCTTTCGCCAAGCGCTGTTTCAACGGCTAGGTATTTTGGGTATCTATCGCCAACCTTTGCTGTAGCCTTGGTTTCATCAACCTTTTCGCCTTGCAGTTCCTTGAAGGATATCTCAATAGCATCGATAATCTTCACGTAGCCAGTACAGCGACATAGGTTTGGGCTAATGGCTCTGATAATGTCGTTGCGGGTGGGAGTGGGGTTGGCATTGTAAAGCCCCTTTGCACGCATAATCATTCCGGGCGAGCAGAATCCACACTGAACAGCGCCTTTTTGCGCAAAGTGTTTTCCTAAAACCGATTTGAATTCCTGCGATAATCCCTCAAGTGTATTGATTGTTGCCCCTTCAATATCCTTCATTTTAACGCGGCAGGCCATTTTTATTTTGCCATCAATCTCCACGGAGCAAGCACCGCACACACCCTGACCAGAACATCCGTCCTTAGCAGCAGTCAGAAATTTTTCCTTTCGGAGAAATTCTAGAAGATTTTTCTCCAAATCGCCTGTGTAGGTAGTTTTATTTGAGTTAAGCGTAAATGATACCATAAGTTTTATTAATTACGAATAAGGAATGATGATTTTTGAGTAATCTGCCTTCAAAAATCATCATTCATTATTCCTTGTTCTATATTATTCTTTTAAGTTCCTCAATATTTGGTTTTATTGGATTTGGAATTTGAATCAATGTTGAAACAGCCTTTAAATCCTTAAGTCCGCTACCAGTTAATAGAACTGTACAGTTTGAGTTTGCTTTTATCAACCCTTTGGTTTTATATGCCAACATTCCAGCAAATGCAGTTGCAGCAGCAGGCTCTGCAAAGATACCTGTATTCCTCGATAGAACTGCCGATGCCTGAATAATTTCTTCGTCGCTTACAGTAATGGTTTCTCCCTTGTAGTTCTGAATGAATTGTTTGGCCATAAAGAAGTTGCGAGGAATATCTACTGAAATAGAGTCGGCAATTGTGTTGCTTGGTTTAATACTGAATTTCTCGCTGTTGATATTATCAATCAAATTGCTGCTTCCAGCAGATTGCACTGCAACTATGGTAGGCATTTTATCTATTAAACCTAGCATTAGTAAATCCTCAAAGCCCTTGTAAACTCCCGAAATGATAACGCCATCGCCTACAGGTACGAATACAGTGTCGGGTGTTTTACCATTGAGTTGGTCGAAAAGTTCAAACGATACTGTTTTCTTTCCCTCAATAGTCAACGGATTGAAGGCTGTATTGCGGTTATACCATCCAAATTCCTTGGTTGCCTCAATGCTAAGGTCAAAAGCGTTATCGTAAGTGCCATCAACAGGAACAATTTTGGCTCCATACATCACAATTTGGGTGAGTTTTGCCAAAGGAGCTGCCTTTGGAACCATAATAATAGCCTTTTGCCCTTGCGATGCGCAAATCCCCGCCAACGACGAACCCGCATTACCGGTGGATGCTGCAACTATAGTATCAATCCCTTTCTCCTTAGCATACGCCGATACCACTACAGAAGCTCTATCCTTAAAGGAAAAAGTTGGATTCTGCGAATCGTCCTTTAGCAAAAGGTTGAAAGGGAGTTTTTCTCCATCAATTGATGTGAACGAGTAAAGTGGAGTTTTTCCAACCCTTAAAGGAGGTAGGCTATCTATGAATTTAAGTGGCAGCAAATCAATATAATTAGATGCTGTCAGTGTTTTTGGGTTAATCGATTTATAGTCGTAAACCGTTTTGAAAACTCCCTTTGGTGGAGTTGTTGGGTTGTTTGCTGCGCTGCATGTGGGACAAAGGTAAAGTTCGGGAGAACTTTCATACTGCTTGCCGCAATCGCAGCACTGGTATATAAATTTGGCGTTGCTCATTCTGTTTAAATAAAAATACAAGTTACGATTTTATGCTAAAAATGTCATTCTGAGCGAAGCGAAGAATCTTAATATATTTCAAAGAAGAGACTTCGCTACGCCTGCCTGCCGGTAGGCAGGTTCAGAATGACAATCAATACCAAGAAAAAGTAAATTACAAACCCTTTAGTAAACCAGTTCTATCGTTGAATTCCTCAATAAGTTCGTCCCAACGTTGAATTTGGTGGAATTGCTTATCCCATATTGTTCTATCGCTCCAAAGAGCATTCAAATCCTCAATTTCTTTGCCTTGTTGTTCAACCCAGGTGTAATATTTTAGGTTGTGGAGTGCTTTACGGTCGTAGTAGGTTAACTCCTTCATCCAGTCGGCAGTAGTTCCCATTAAGCATTTTTCCACATCCTTAATTGCTTGTGTAGGATTATAGTTACCACGGTCGTGTCTTAATTCCTCAAGACGCGATTGGTACATTTCGGCAGAGTCGGTAGCAATTGTGATAATTACATCATCGGATGTCATTTCGTAGTACTTAGCGGTCTTAATTGCCGAAAGCATATTACCAATACCCGAAATACCCATAAAGTGTAGGTTTTTGATAGTAGCATCATCAACCCCAATTGATTTTAGGTATGCTTGTCCTTCGGGCTCGTTAAACAGGCGGAAAATTCTCATGCAATCCTCATCATCAATTGCAGTTACAACATCGGTGTTCTTAACGTTGTGAACCCAAGGTACATGCTTGTCGCCAATACCTTCAATACGATGACCACCAAACCCATTGTTAAGCAAAGTTGGGCATTGCAATGCTTCCGATGCAACAACCTTAATGTGTGGTGCAATTGTTCTAAGGTAATCGCCTGCAGCAATTGTGCCTGCTGAACCTGTAGCGGAAACATAAGCCGCTAAATGGTTGTTTGAACCGCTTAACGAGCGGAAAACCTCCTCAATAGCCTTACCTGTTATATTGTAGTGCCAAGCGGCATTACCAAATTCATCGAATTGGTTGAAAATAACGTAATCGGGTTGAGTGCGGCGAATTTCCCAGCACTTATCGTAAATCTCCTTAACGTTCGATTCGCAACCAGGTGTTGCAATAACTTCAGAGCCAATATAATCGCGTAACCAAGTAAAGCGCTCCTTACTCATCTCCTCAGGAAGAATTGCTACAGACTCAGTTCCCATTAGTTTAGAATCGAATGCACCGCCACGGCAGTAGTTACCAGTTGATGGCCAAACGGCTTTTTGAGTGGTTGGGTCAAAACCGCCAGTGATAATTCTTGGGGCTAAGCAACCGTAAGCAGCACCAACTTTATGAGCTCCAGTTGGAAACCATTTTCCTAAAAGTAAAACAATACGTGCATCAACACCGGTAATTGCTTTTGGAAGTTCTATATAGTTAACTTTACCATAAAGACCACCTTTTTCCTTTGGCTCATTTTTCCATGTAATACGGAAAAGATTTAAAGCGTTGATATCCCAAAGACCAATATTTTTAAGTTGATCCTTAATTTTCTGAGGGATTAAATCTGGATTTTGCTGTTGTTTAAATGTAGGAAGTATAACCCCACGTTCTTTAAAACGTTTAACCGCATTATCTAGAGCCTTTTGGTTGGTTACCTTATTAATAATATCAATCATACTTTAAGAATTAATTTTTTGTTAAAAGTACAATAAGCATATGTAATTTCTGCATTTTTAAATAAAATAAGAAATTTATAATGGATATTTTAATTATTAGAGAAAATATATATATTTGTTGCAGAAAAATAATTCCAATAAGGAAAAAGCAAGCGAGGATATTGTAATACGAATTAGGGCGAATTTAGTAATTATCGATTAAAGTTGATTATTTATTTAAGTCTGATTTAAGATTAACTTTTGAAACTATATATAAATGGATACTCGAAACCAAAACATCAAACCAATGAAGAATATTGATGAAATTGACAGGAAGCTCCTTAATATTCTGCAAGACAACAGCAGAATTACGATTAGGGAGCTTTCAGAAAGGCTACACCTATCAACAACACCCATTCACGAGCGAATAAAGAAATTGGAGAAAAATGGCTTTATAAAGCACTACGTTACTTTGCTCGACCCTAAAATGCTTGGTAAAAAGTTGACAGTATTTGTTTCTGTTTCATTAACAAGCCACACAAAGGAAGTCGTTGATGAGTTTGAAAAGGAAATCAAAAAGATGCCCGAGGTTATGGAGTGCTACTACGTATCAGGGAACTGGGATTTTCTTCTAAAAATTCAGGTTGATGACATGGAGGATTATCACGATTTTGTAATTCATCGTTTTTCTGTAACAAAAAACATTACTCAATATTACAGTTCTTTTGTTATGTCCGAGACTAAAATCACTCACAAGTATCAACTATAAAGATTTGTGTTTCACAATACTTATTATAAGGTGTTTGGTTTTACTAGACACCTTATTGTTTTATATAGACTTCATTGGGGTATTCAACTTCAGTTAGGTAAAGCCCCTCGGCGAGTGCCGATGTTCCTGCAAGACCTCTATCTTTAGCCTCAATTATTGCGGCAAATTCCTCTGGTGTTATTTTGCCTCGGCCAACTTCAACCAAAGTCCCTACAATTGCTCTTACCATATTGCGTAAGAATCGGTTTGCCTTAATGGTGAAAATTAGCAAATCGTCCTTTTGAGTCCACTCAGCAAAGTAAATAGTGCAATTATTGGTTTTATTATCGGAGCCAAGCTTGCTGAAACTGGTAAAATCGGTGTAGTTGAAAAGCAATTGGGCAGCCATTTGCATCTTTTCAATGTCTAAATTAGCCGAATACATCCAGGCTAATCCGTTCATAAAAGGATTTTTAATTTGGCAAATGATGTACTCATAGCCTCTTAGCGTAGCATCGAAGCGTGCATTCGCATCTGGCTTAACGCTTGATATTCTTTTAATTGATATATCGATGGGTAGAATTCTATTCAAACTGTGCAGGAACTGCTTGTTGCTATCTAAGTTTGATGTTGACGAATCGAAATGTGCTACGTAATAACGGGCATGAACGCCAGTATCGGTTCGTCCGGCTCCAATTGTGTCAATTTCCTCTTTAAGCAATGTCGATAGTGCCTTATTCAATAACTCCTGAACACTTACAGCATTGGCCTGAATCTGCCAACCATGGTAATTGGTTCCTAGGTAGGATAGATGTATGAAATATCTGTAATACAACTCTTTGTCGCTTTTAAATTTAAACGCAAGGTAATTAGCATTTTTTTAAATGCAAAAAGGTTACAAAATATCTACATTATCTTAAATTTTTTCTTCAAACATCCATCTTCCAATTTTACCTATCTAACTTCCAAAACTCCAACTACTAACCATCATATTTTAAACTCCCTTTAACCACGTTTACCAAATAAATATCGAGGTTTTAACTTTTTTTAACATCGCTAGCATTTTAAAATTATGATATTTGCGAACGATCATAATAAAGTAAAGAAAATTGTTTTAATACGTATTTTAAAATGGCTGAATATGAGCGAAACTAGTACATTAAACATCAAGGAATTAAACGAAAGAATTCGGCTCGAAAGTTCATTTGTTGATATTATCAACCTAGAAATGAACAAGGTCATTGTTGGCCAAAAACATTTGGTTGAATCCTTGCTTGTTGGATTACTTGCCGATGGGCACATTCTACTTGAAGGTGTTCCAGGATTGGCTAAGACGTTAGCAATTAATACGCTATCCAACATCATAGATGTGAAGTTCAACCGAATTCAGTTCACCCCCGATCTTTTACCTGCCGACCTTATTGGTACTATGGTTTATAGCCCTAAGAGCGAGCAGTTTAATGTGAAGAAAGGGCCTATTTTTTCAAACTTCATTCTTGCCGACGAGATTAACCGTGCCCCCGCAAAGGTGCAGAGTGCCTTGCTTGAGGCAATGCAGGAACGTCAAGTAACTATTGGTGAGGTTACATACAAATTGGATGAGCCTTTCTTAGTGCTTGCTACTCAAAACCCAATAGAGCAGGAGGGAACATACCCACTTCCTGAGGCACAGGTGGATCGTTTTATGCTAAAGGTTAAAATCACATATCCTAAGGTGGAGGAGGAGCGTATGATTATGCGCGAGAACCTAGCATTAACATTCCCTAAACCAGAAAAGGTTTTAAAACCTGCCGATATTATAAATGCTCGCAAGGTTGTTCGCGAGGTTTATATGGACGAGAAGATTGAGAAGTACATCCTCGATATTGTGTTTGCTACACGTTTCCCAGCACAGCATAACCTACAGAAATTTGAGTCGATGATTAACTACGGTGCATCACCACGTGCATCTATCAGTTTGGCATTGGCATCAAAGGCTTATGCTTTTATTAAGCGTAGAGGTTATGTAATTCCTGAGGATGTTCGCTCTGTATGTCACGATGTTCTTCGCCATCGTATTGGTTTAACCTACGAGGCTGAAGCCGAGAATATTACAACAGAGGATATTATCACCGAGATTTTGAATACCGTGGAGGTTCCTTAGTATGATACGGAGTTTCAGGTTTATTGTCCTGATTATACCATTCTGGTTAATTCAGCTATCCGTACTGGGGCAGAATTACATTGGTATGCATAAGGATGATATCCGAAAGTTAACTCCCAAGGAATACAAGGGTTTTGTCTTTGAGAAAGAGGTGGAGAATGGCGACAGAAGTTTTATAAAGTTTGTGAATGTAATAGAGGAGCAAACGCTTCTGTTTATGCTGAATGAAAAAGGAATCTGCACCTCCGTATCGAGAATGTACAATACTTGGCTTTACGATCAGGTTCAAAAGGAACTGAAGAAGAACTATAAGAAAAAAGGTTCCGATACTTGGATTGAGAGTAAGGATGGTAAGAAGTACGAGATAAAACTCAAAAACGGCGAATGGTTTATAACAGTAACAACCCGACCAATAACAAATAACTAGTTGAGTTGTGGAAACATCGGATCTATTAAAGCGAGTTCGTAAAATTGAGATAAAAACGCGAGGTTTGTCGCGTCACATCTTTGCGGGTCAATACCACAGCGCCTTTAAGGGCAGAGGTATGGCCTTCAGCGAGGTGCGCGAGTACCGTTACGGCGACGATATCCGAAGCATCGACTGGAACGTAACTGCACGTTTCAACCAGCCCTACGTTAAGGTTTTTGAGGAGGAGCGTGAGTTAACCGTTATGCTTCTTATCGATGTTAGTGGTTCCGAGCATTTTGGAACATCTGAACTCTACAAAAATCAACTTATCACCGAGATTGCTGCGGTGTTAGCTTTCTCGGCAATTCAGAATAACGATAAAATTGGGGTAATCCTTTTCAGCGATAAGGTGGAGAAGTTTATACCACCACAAAAGGGACGTAAGCATATTCTCCGAATTATTAGCGAGATGCTTAACTATAAGCCCCAGAGCAAGGATACTAATATTGCCGAAGCGCTTAAATACCTCACCAATGCTATTAAAAAGCGTTGCACCGCATTTATTTTAAGTGATTTTGTTGATGTTGATACCAATTCGCAACCCCGTTTTGCCGATGCGCTTAGCATTGCCAACAATAAGCACGATGTGGTTGGAATTAGAATTTTCGATAAACGTGAAACTGAACTTCCTTCGGTGGGACTTGTGAAATTCCGCGATGCCGAAACTGGCAAGGATACCTGGATTGATACTTCGGACTCGTTGGTTCGTCGTAATTACAGTAAATGGTGGGTTGAAACAACCAGTAACCTGAAAACAACTTTCACCAAATCCAAGGTAGATTGGACATCCATAAGCACCGACGAGGATTATGTTAAACCATTAATTCTGCTATTTAAACGTAGAGCATGATGGGAGATAGACTTAAAATAGCATTAGCATTTATACTTGCGGGAAGTTTTACCAACTCTTTCTCGCAGTCCGACTATATTGCGTCCATTAAATCCAAAATTGACAGGGATACCATCCTTGTTGGCGACCAAATTTACTACACGCTGGTGGTTAATGGACAAAAGGGTGTGAAATTTCAACTTCCACAGGTTTCAGATTCTCTAGGAAATGGAGTTGAATTAGTTGGCAAACCCAAAATCGATTCTATTGTAACAGGTAACGATGTTACTATCACTTTACAATACCTGATTACAGCTTTCGATAGCGGACAGCACGTTTTTCCTGATTTGCCAGTTGTGGCAAGTATAAATGGGAGAACCGATAGCCTTTTTGCAGAGCAACAGTCGTTTTTTGTTAAGCCATTACAGAGAAGAGCTAAACCTGGCGAAATCTTCGATATTAAGCCACCTATCCGTGAACCAATAACCATATCGGAGGTTGCACCTTGGGCTGGTATTCTGATAGCTATTGTTGCAATTGTCGGCTTCTTAATTATGTACTTGGAAAGCAGGAAGAAGAATAAGCCATTCCTAAATCTATTTAAACCTGCGGAACCACCTCATCTTGTTGCTCTGCGTGAGTTAAATAGAATTCGAGAGGATAAACTGTGGAATACAGAGAATCATAAGTACTACTATACTCGCTTGGTTGATACTCTGAGAATTTACCTTGAGGGACGTTTTGGAATAAATGCTCCAGAGCAAACTACTTCGGAGATTTTAAGCGAGGTAAATAGGGTAGATTATGCCTTCAATGGTTTAAAGGATCAACTTCAGGAACTCCTTTTTGTGGCGGATTTGGTGAAGTTTGCAAAGCATACCCCTTTGGTTGCTGAGAACGAAACCAACCTTAACTTTGCTATCGATTTTGTGAATAAAACAAAACTTGAGGAGGACGTTAAGGTTGAGCCAACCGATGAAAATACGGTTATCGTGCAGGAAACTATTGATGAACAAAAAAAGTTAAACTAAGATGTCGGGACTAGTTTTTGCAAATCCAAAATTGCTGTACTTGCTTTTATTGGTACCATTTATGGTTGCTTGGTATATTTTTAGGCAAAAGGATACCAAAGCAAGTCTTCGTATATCAACTCTTGGTGGTTTTAGTAATTCAAAACCTTCAATCCGTGTTTTGCTTCGCCATTTACCCTTCGCATTAAGGATGGTTGTTATAATCCTTGTTATTTTTGCATTAGCACGTCCACAATCAACCAACATACAAAAGAATATTTCATCTGAAGGGATTGATATAGTTTTATCGTTGGATGTATCGGGAAGTATGCTTGCTCGCGACTTTAACCCCGATAGGCTTGGTGCAGCAAAGGAATTGGGAATTAAGTTTATTAGCGGTCGTCGCACCGATAGGCTAGGACTTGTAATATTTGCTGGCGAAAGTTTTACGCTTTGCCCCCTTACTACCGATCACGTTACCCTTATTAATATGTTCAAGGACATTAGCATGGGTGTACTTGAGGATGGTACTGCTATTGGATCGGGTTTAGCAACAGCAATTTCCCGATTAAAGGAGAGCGATGCAAAAAGTAAAGTAATCATTCTTTTAACCGATGGCGTGAACAATAGGGGAGAAATAGCACCGCTTACAGCCGCCGAAATTGCTAAGAGTTTTGGAATTAGAGTATATACCATTGGAGTAGGAACCTATGGCACAGCGCCATACCCTGTTCAAACTCCATTTGGAACACAATTTCAAGATATGAAGGTTGAGATTGATGAGGATTTACTCACCAAAATAGCGCAAATGACAGGTGGCGAATTCTTCCGTGCAGTCAATAATAAAGCATTGGAGGAGGTTTACGCCAAGATTGATACTCTGGAGAAATCGAAAATTGAGGTGACAGAGTATAGCCGTAGAGAGGAGCGCTATAGACCTTATGTGCTTGTAGCGTTTATGCTATTAATGGCCGAAATTATTCTTCGCAGAACATTATTGAGGAGTTTACAATAGTTGAAATTGATTAGAAAAATAGAAATAGCGTATGTTTAGATTTTCGAATCCTGAGTACTTATACTTACTTCTAGTCATTCCTGTATTGATTGCGCTTTACTGGTACACGGTTCGTATTCAGAAAGCCAACATCAAGTTATTCGGTAAATTCGATACCGTACTTGGTCTTATCCCGGGCATGTCATTTGTCCGTGGTTGGGTTAAGATGATATTTCTGCTAAATGCTTACCTATTTGTTGTTTTAGCATTGGCCGGACCACAATTTGGTGCAAAACTTACCGAGGTTAAACGTAAGGGCATTGAATTGATTATTGCCTTGGACGTTTCCAACAGTATGCTGGCCGAGGATATTCAACCCAATAGAATTGAACGCGCAAAACAATCAATTTCACAGTTAGTTGATAAACTTACCAACGATCATATTGGATTAATTGTATTCTCTGGCGATGCCTACGTTCAATTGCCAATTACTAGCGATTATGCATCGGCAAAGATGTTCCTATCATCAATTAATCCAGGAATGGTTCCCAAGCAAGGAACAGCAATTGGTAGCGCAATTGAGCTTGCAGCAAGTTCATTCAACCCAGAATCTAAGGCCAGCAAGGTAATTGTTGTAATCTCTGATGGCGAGAATCACGAGGACGATCCTGTAGAATCGGCAAAAGTTGCTGCTGAAAATGGAATTGTTATACATACAATTGGAATAGGCTCGCCCGATGGTGCCCCAATTCCAATAGGTGGAAATCAGAACTACCTTAAGGATGAGAATGGTAATGTGGTTGTAACAAAACTCGACGAGGAAACACTATCAAAGATTGCCGTTATTGGCAATGGAAAGTATGTGCGTGCAACCAATACACAGTTAGGACTTCTACCTTTATTCGAGAATATCAACAAAATGCAACGTTCCGAAATCAAGGATAAAGTTTACACTGAGTATAACGAGCAATTCCAATATCTACTTGCAATAGCATTACTTATTTTAATTGTTGAGTTCATAATTCTTGAACGTAAAAATCAATGGATTTCAGGTCTAAATCTGTTTGGCAATAAAAGGGGAGGTGAATTATGAAAAGACTTGCATTAGTTAGTTCCATTTTATTGTTGATAGCAATATCGGCTTATGCCCAAAATGAGCGTAAAGCAATCCGTAAAGGAAATAACGCTTTTGAGGATAAAGATTTTGTTGAATCGGAGGTGCAGTACCGTAAGGCATTAGAAACTAATATTCACTCTTTCAAGGGAAAGTTTAACCTTGCCGATGCGCAGTTCAAACAGGAAAAATACGACGATGCGTTAAAAACAATGGATGAGATCAATCAAACTGGCCTATCCAATACTCAAAAAGCAATGATTTATCATAATAAAGGTAACGCATTGTTTATGCAGCAGAAATTTCAGGAAAGCATTGATGCCTATAAGAATGCGCTAAAACTTAATCCAAACGATAACGAAACAAAGTACAATCTATCGGAAGCTAAGCGTATGCTTAAACAGCAACAGCAGCAACAGAATAAGGATAATAAGGACAACAAGGATAATAAAGATAATAAAGATAATAAAGATAATAAAGACCAGAACAAGGACGATAAGAAGGATAATCAGGATAATAATAAAGACCAGAATAAGGATAAGCAGGACAATAAAGACCAAAAGCAGCAGGAGCAGCAACCTAAAATATCTAAGCAGGATGCAGAGCGAATGTTGCAGGCAATTCAAAATAACGAGAAGGATATTCAGGAAAAAATGAAGCAGGAAAAAGCCAAGGCGGCTAAAGTGCGTGTAATTAAGAATTGGTAAGTAATCTACTTAATATATGATACGGAAATTACTAATTATTGCTCTTGTATTTATTTCGAGTGTTACATTAGCCCAAAATGTAACAATTGAAGCGTATGCTCCCAATGTTGTGGAGCTTGGAGAGCAGTTTAGGTTAACCTATACCCTAACAGCAAGACCCTCATCGTTCAATCCCCCTTCCATTGCCGATTTTGATGTAATTGCTGGGCCAAGTACATCTAGCAATACTAGTATTGAGATGATTAACGGTAAGGTTACTCAAACCCAAACGTACACCTACACATACATATTAGAAGCAACCAAGGAGGGAAAATTTAGCATAGATGCTGCTGAAGCCACAGTAAACGGCAATAAAATTAAGTCCAACGCATTATCAATTGAGGTTGTAAAGGCATCAGCGAATACACGTCAAAATAATCAACAATCTACCAAACAACAGGCTAGCGGTGCCGATTTACCAAACGATGAACTATTTGTTGCTATCGAAACAAACAAGAAATCGGCCTATGTGGGCGAACCTATCGAAGCCACTATCAAAATATATACCCGTGTTGGAATAGCTGGATTTGAGGAGGCAAAATTCCCAACATTCGATGGTTTCTGGAGTCAAGAGATTGCCACAGAGCAAAATATCTCTTTTGAAAGGGTAAATGTAAATGGTAAGATTTATAACGTTGGAACTATCCGTAAGTATTTGCTTTTCCCTCAAAAATCAAGCAAACTAGAGATTAATCCATTTGAGTTAGTTGTTGTATACCAAGGTCGTTCAACCCGTTCGCAGTCTATATTCGATGAGTTTTTTGGCGGAGTTGAGAACTATCGAAAACGTTTGGTTAGTAAACCTGTCAGCGTAAACATCAGACAACTACCAGATAACGCTCCAGAATCGTTTGTTGGTGCTGTCGGTGCGTATAAAATAGAAGCCACAACCGATAAAACAAAACTTAAAACCAACGAGGCAGTAACAGTAAAGTTGAAAATAACTGGTAGCGGAAACTTAAAGTTGGCAGGCGCTCCAAAGGTAGAGTTCCCCGCAGGTTTTGAACTTTTCGACCCTAAAGAGAGCGATAACATTAATACCACTGCTAATAATTCTTCTGGTACAAAAACTATCGAGTATATTGCAATTCCTCGCTCAGCGGGTAGCTTTGAGATACCACCTGTAGAATTCACCTATTTCGATTTGAATAAGGAATCGTATGTTACATTACGTTCAAAGGCAATGCCTATTGAAGTTTTGGTCGATTCTTCTGCTGCATCGGGTGTTATGATTACAGGTTACAGCAAGGAGGATGTTAAGTTTATTGGCAAGGATATTCGGTTTATCAAAACAAGCCATTCAAAGTTGCGTCCTATCAATTCGTTTGTGGTTACATCGGGAATCTATATTTTTATCTACATCATTCTTATTATTGCTTTCTTGGCATTCTGGTACTTGTACAGCAAGCATCGTGAACAAATGACCGATTTGAGCATTGTGCGCACACGTAAGGCAAACAAGACCGCTCAAAAACGCCTTAAGGAGGCAAGTATTATGTTAAATCAGGATAATGCCGAAAAATTCTACGAGGAAATTCACAAGGCTCTTTGGGGATATACAGCCGATAAACTCAGCATTCCTATTGCAAATCTTAATTCCGATAGGGTTAAGGAGGAATTGGCAAAGCGTGGCGTTGATAATGTTGATATTGAGGAATTTATAAGGATAATTGATGTGTGCGAATTTGCTCGTTTTGCTCCAGACAAAGAGCATTCGCAGATGGATGCGCTCTACGAGGCTACTTACACCTTGATTTCGAAGTTTGAGCAAACTTTAGGTAAAGCAAAGTCGAATCTTTGGTAAAACTGTATCAACTATGACAAAAAGAATATTTATAACATTCACATTGATTGGTGCTACTTTGGGTTCGTTACTTGCCCAAAAGCCACAAATGTTGATTGACAAAGCGGATAAACTATATACCGAGGGTAAATATCAGGATGCAATTAGCAATTACGAGGCTGTAGTAGGACAGGGGTTGCAGAATGCAGAGCTATACTATAACCTAGGGAATGCTTACTTCAAAATAAAGAATATTCCTGCTGCCATTATTAACTACGAGCGCGCACACCTTCTTAATCCTGACGATGAGGATATAAAGTTTAACTTGGATTTAGCGCGAACCTATACTGTAGATAAAATTGAGGTGCTGCCTGAGTTTTTCTTAGTATCGTTTATCAAAGGTTTTAGGAACTGGTTTAGTTCAAATTCTTGGGCCTATATCGCGATTTTCTCATTTGCATTGGTGCTTGCACTTGTTTTGTTCTTCTGGTTCTCACGCAGTTTCGAAATTAGGAGGTATGCATTTGGTGTTGCCGTATTTTTATCGGTGATATTCGTGGTATCGTTAGTTTTTAGCATAAGCCAAAAGAATCAGGTTGTTAAGCGCAGCAGCGCTGTTATTTTTGCACCGGTTGTTTCGGCAAAAAGTTCACCCGACGAATCGGGTAAAGACCTGTTTATTCTACATGCAGGCACCAAGGTTGAACTGGTACGACCTGTAGGAGAGTGGTGCGAGGTTAAACTTGCCGATGGCAATAAGGGTTGGATACCAAAAACTTCATTTCAAAAAATATAATCTATTGAACAAGGACGACACGGATTAGACTGGTTTACAATGGTTTAATCCGTGTTAATTGTGTCATCTGTGTTCTAATTTCATTCTAAATTCTTCTTTCGTATCTTTGCTGTCTTAATTTCTAGCGATTGAAACTAGCAAAAGACTTTACCACCGGAAATATTGGTAAGCAAATTTTCAGTTTGGCTATACCAATTATGGGCACTGCGTTTATCCAAATGGCATACAATATGACCGATATGCTTTGGATAGGCCAAATTGGTAGCGATGCCGCTGCGGCGGTGGGGGCTGCCGGTTTCTTTCTTTGGTTGGCCAATTCATTTGTATATACAACAAAAGTTGGCGCCGAGGTTACTATTGCCCAGAGTTTGGGCTCAGGGAATGGGCATATGGCTTTACGCTACGCTCGTCACGCCTTAGTTATTGCCATTGTTATGGGCGTAATTTATGGCCTTTCCATATTCATTTTTAGCTCAAACCTTGTAGCATTTTTCCAACTTGGCAATGAAGCTGTTAATAACGATATGGAAGCTTACCTCAAGATTATTGCCCCTGGAATGCTATTTACATTTTTAAATCCCACCTACTCTGGAATGTATAATGGCAGTGGCTTATCCCGAATTCCGTTCAAGGCCAATGCCGTTGGGTTAATCATAAATATCATTCTTGACCCTCTTTTAATATATGGTATAGGGCCATTTCCTAGAATGGAGGTTGAAGGAGCCGCCTACGCAACGCTTATCTCGCAGGGAGTTGTTACTGTTGTGTTTTACTTTTATTCCCGTTCACAGAGTTCTCCTTTCCGCGATATGCTAAAGGGTTTTTCACCCGATAGGGCCTTATTTGCAAGAATATTCAAGTTAGGTATTCCCGTTTCCTTGCAGAGTGGATTGTTTGCTGTTTTTGCAATGATTCTAGCCCGTATAGCCGGTGGTTGGGGACCAATTGGGGTAGCCGTGCAAAGTGTTGGTGCTCAAATTGAAGCAATTTCATGGATGACAGCCTCAGGTTTTGCAACAGCCCTTTCGAGTTTTGTAGGACAGAACTATGGGGCTCGGAATTTTAAACGTATCCGGTTAGGGTACTACAGAACGCTAGGGATAACAATGACAGTAGGCTTAGTAACATCTATACTCTTTATTGCATTTGGCGAATTTATATTTGGTCTTTTTATTCCTGAACCACAGGCTATGACTGAAGGTGGTATCTATTTAAGGATTCTTGGTTTTTCTCAACTATTTATGATACTTGAAATTACCACCGCAGGTGCGTTTAACGGAATGGGGAAAACCTTACCGCCTTCAATAACAGGTATTTTGCTTAACGGTTTACGTATTCCAATGGCAATAGGACTAACCGCAGCAGTTGGATTAAGCGGTGTTTGGTGGAGTATTACCATTTCGAGTTGGCTAAAGGGAATCGTTCTTTTTATTTGGTTTGCTATAATTCTGCTCAAACTGCCTATTATTAGGGAAAAATATAGCTTGCCGCAGAAACTATTCTTCCATATTATTCCTAACAGAACCCGCCAGCAGTTTTTTGATGGGTGTTGCGACAAAACTATTAACTCAGATAAAACTTAGATAGATCCTTTTTAACAATTTGATAATTAATTGTTTATTTGTAACTTGTATTGGCATTTTTTCCATTTTAAACCATTCTTGTTCTGCATTGTTACTAGTAGCATAAATAATTAAATCTTTAAACAATGAAATATCTAACATTTATCTTGGCAATTGCAATATCGTTTAGTGCATTTGCCCAAACCAAAACCTTACACGACTTTACAGTAAAAAATATCGATGGTAGCGATTTTAAACTGTCGCAGTTTAAAGGGAAAAAAGTAATGGTGGTTAACGTAGCATCAAAGTGCGGATTAACACCACAGTATGAAGAACTACAGGCTCTTTACGAGAAGTATAAGGATAAAAACTTTGTAATTATTGGTTTTCCCGCCAATAACTTCCTTAAGCAAGAACCCGGTACAAATGCTGAAATAAAGGAGTTTTGCACATCAAAGTACGGGGTAACCTTTCCAATGATGGAAAAAATATCAGTTAAGGGCTCGGATATTCATCCTCTATACGTTTGGCTGACACAACAGAGTCAAAATGGAGTAATGGATAGCGAGGTAAAGTGGAACTTTCAGAAGTACTTAATTGATGAGAATGGTAAATTGGTTGATTTTATTCCTCCTCGCGAGAAACCAAATTCCGAAAAAGTTATTAAATGGCTTGAAGGCAAATAAATGATTAGACCACAAATGACACAGGTTTTACAGATTATCACAAATCTGTTCAATTTGTGTCATCTGTGTTCTATTAGTCTTACTTCTTCAGCCTATCCTTTTCGCCTTTATACTTGCCATTGGCCAATTCAATAGTCATCAGGAATCCAAGTTTGGCAATTTTTTCAACTAAATCTTTATTGATTATCTCGGCCTTGTCGGTGGTTTGATGTAAGTATTTATATCCCCCAGAGGTGTTAAAGTATAATGTTGATATTCCTGCTTTGTAAAATGCCTCAGCATCGGCTCCGCCACCGCCAAAGGTCTTTTTCGAAAGCATCTTGGTGTGATTTTTATCGAATTGTTTTGCCTTTTTCCATAGCTTAGGATAACTCCACTTACCTCCAATTGCAATACTATCGCCCTGCCCAACACAATCAAAATTCATCATTGCAATTGTCTTTGATAAATCAATGGGCGAGTTGGCTACAAAATACTTAGAGCCCTTCATTCCCGACTCTTCCGATGAGAATGCTACAAAAACCACAGAACGCTTGAGTTTAACCTCAGATTTTTTAATGGCTTCAGCAATGGCTATTAACGTTGCTACACCCGATGCATTATCGTCGGCACCAGGAAAAAATAAACTCTCGGTTTGATAGCCTACGTGGTCTAAATGTGCTCCAAGCACAACAAATTCATTTTTCAACTTAGGGTCGCTACCCTCAATAAAACCTACAACATTGGAGGTTTGCTTTTCGGGAATATAATCGGTTTCCACGTTAATCATCAGCCATTTACCTGTTTCAATAGAGTGGGGAGCCTTATCTTTTGTAATAAGTTCATAGTACTCCTGAGGTTTCATAGGCAGTTCTGCAAAAATTGAATCGGTAACGCTGGTGCCTGCCTGTAGCATTGGAAAGTCTGGAATATGCGGGCCTGCACCACACGATATACTTCCATACATCATAGTGTTGGGAAACAGTTTAGGTTCACCAATTATGATTAAAGCCTTGGCGCCTAAATCCTTTGCAATTCTTGCCTTTGCACGTGGCGATATATCGCCCCAACTTCCGTTTTTCGATTTCCACGATGGTGCGGTTTTAAATACCATTACTATCTTATCCTTCACATCTATGCTCCGGTAGTCGTTGTACTCATCGGTTTTAATTCCAAAACCAGCAAAAACAACTTCACCCTTAATAACCCCTGCGCCAGTAAAACCTCTACAGGTAAAATCCTCGCCAAGTTTGAAAAAATGAAAGGTTCTGCCATTCTTATCCATTAAAAGCAACTGAGCCTTTTTGATAATGTTTACCTCTTCGTTAAAGTACTGTAGCATACTGGGTTGGTTTATTGGCTTAACCCCAGCGTTCTTAAGTCTAGTACCAACATACCTTGCCGCTTGGTCGTACTCAGCCGTTCCAGGTAAGCGTCCATTAAACCGACTCGATGATAAGTAACCAATTGTCTGTACTATATCCTCGGATTTTATAGTATTTAATCCAATATCAACTGTCTTTTGAGAGTATAAATAGAGTGGATTAAACCACATTAATAATATGATAGATGCTGTAAACCTCATAATCCTTAATTTATTCCCTAAAAATAGGAATTCAAATTGTAATGGTTAACAAATCTGCTTATTTTTGTAAAAACCGCTACTGTTATGGCAAATTTATTTGATAATCCAGAGTTGTATTCCTATGTAGTTCTTCCTATTCTTATTTTTCTTGCCCGTATTTGCGACGTGACTATTGGTACACTAAGAATTATTTTTGTATCGAAAGGACAGAAGAACATTGCTCCATTCCTTGGTTTCTTTGAGGTTTTTATCTGGATAGTGGCTATTAGCCAAATAATGAAAGGCGCAAGCAATATATACTGTTATTTGGGATATGCAGCAGGTTTTGCAACCGGAAACTATGTAGGTATGCTAGTTGAAGAGAGGCTTGCCGTAGGAAACTTGTTGGTTAGAATTATTACAACAAAAGATGGAGTTAAGTTAGTAAAACTCTTGAGTTCCAAGGGGCATGGAGCAACATCGTTTAGTGCCGAAGGCTCAATGGGAAACGTTAATATTGTTTATTCTGTAGTTAATAGGAAAAATATGGGCGAAATACAGCAAATTCTTAACGATTATGACCCAAAACTATTCTATACCCTAGAGGATATCCGTAAGGTAAATGCTGGAATATTTCCAGAAAAAATGTCTTCGCCACTATCGCCGTTGATGCGGTGGAGGAAGGGAAAGTAATTGTTGGTGAATTAGATAATAAGAGAATAGGTTATTTAGAGAATAAGTGAATATAAAACTGAACTAAACTCAATAACCTATTTAACTAAATAACCCAAACCCTCTACCTAACGAAATGAGGCATTTCTGCTGGTAGTTCAATCGAAAACTCTACCATTCCTGCAACCTCTCCATCCTGATGCCAAGGTGTTTGGTAAATCAACTTTTTGATTCCGTTTTTCTCAATTGTATAGGTGTTGGACTCGTTATTGTTCATCAGCCGATGAATGGTTTCCACTGAACGTGGGCTATGACAATCAAACAGACTTTTTCCAATCAAATCCTTGCCGCCCCACTTCTCAAAGGTTCGTTGCGATTTCTCGTTCATATAAAGGATAATACCATTCCTGTCGCAAACCGTAATGGCGCAATTCAAACTTTTAGCCCAATCTGGAATATTGTACATAGCCGTAATCTTTTTACAAATCTATAAATAGTAAGCGAATTCTTAATTCAAAATTCCGATTTCTTCTTTTTTTAATATCTTGCAACTTCCTAAAATTAGATACTGCAATGAAAGCAAAAAATGTAAAATCAACTCGCACACCTATTTACCGCGATGCAGGTTTTTTACTTGGCGATATTCCCACAATGAAAAAGGCGTTTGCCGACGAGGTTGGTCATCCAATCAATCCAGACATATATATATACTCCCGCTACCGAAATCCAACCGTAGTTGCTGCGGAGGAGTACTATTGCGAGATTGAGGGCTGTAAGTGGTCGTTGCTTTCGCAATCGGGGATGGCCGCCATAGATATTGCCCTGTCAATATTTCAGAAGAATAATCAACCCAATAAATGGGCTTTCTTCACGGAGATTTACGGTGGAACAAACTCATTCATCGATAAAGTACTTGTAAATAGAAGAGGTATTGAGGCTATTCGCTTTGCTCCCGACGGAAATACATACTCGCTTGAGGCGTTTGAAAAATTTATGTCGATAAACAAACCTCAGGTTGTGTTCTTCGAGGTGATTTCGAACCCAATGCTACTGGTTGCCGATGCTATCGAAATTATTAAAATATCAAAGAAGCACGGTGCTGCTGTAGTGGTTGACAATACTTTTGCAACACCTTATCTATTTAAACCGCTCGATTTTGGTGCCGATTTAGTTATTCACAGTGCCACTAAGTACCTTGCTGGACATGGAAACTTATCGGCTGGTATAGTATCTGGATATGATATGAAATTAGCCGCCGAGGCTATTGAGTACCGTAAATGGGCTGGTCATATGATATCGCCCGATGAGGCTTATAGGCTTCATGATATGCTTAAATCGTTCAACATTCGCATAAAGCAGCATTTCGATAACGCTTATGCCATTGCTCGTTTTCTGGAGAAACATCCTACTATTGAGTCAGTTTGCTACCCTGGTTTGAGCACTCATCCAACGCATTCCATATCAACTAAACTATTTGGAGAAAAAGGCTTTGGGGCAATTGTTACGTTCGATATTAAAGGAAAATCGTTCGAGGATAAACAGCAAAAATGCAATAAGTTTATTCAAGCCGTATCGAGTAGCATTCCTCTTGTTCCCACATTAGGCGATTCTGACACCATTCTTATGCCAGTAGAGCCTGTTTGGGGCGACAGGTATCCATTCCCTGGAATGATTAGGCTCTCAATAGGTATAGAGAATGCTGAAAAAATTATTGAGATTCTTAATTCTGGATTAAAAGAATTATAAATCTGTTAGCGTTCTAACATTAATTTATTGTTAACTTTTACGTTTTGTTATTATTTTCACAATTATTTTTTTTGAGATATTAATTTGATAGACAGTTAATTATATCATTTCACAAGAAATGTTAGCGACATTGTAGTTAAAAATATTAACAAATGTCATAAATTTATACATTGCCAAAAAATATATTTGTGCAATCTGGGCAATCAGTTTTATTACCGAAATAAAAGTTAAATAATTAATAAATAATACATTAACATTAATATTGTTTGGAGGAACTACCATGCAGAATAAACTTCAAGAGCTAACCGACAAAATCTACCGCGAAGGTCTTGAAAAAGGGCAGGAGGAGGCCAACCAGATTATTGGTAAAGCTAAGGATGAAGCATCGAAAATTCTAAACGATGCAAAATTGCAAGCTGAGCAAATAATTGCCGCTGCCCACAAGGAAGCCAACGACTACAAGAAAAATGTGGAGACCGAAATCAATCTGTCCGCAAAACAAGTAATGGGTGGATTAAAGCAGGAAATCACATCGCTTATTGAGGCAAAACTTTTTGAGGCACCAACAGTGGACGCTCTTAAAGATGCCGATTTTGTTAAGAAGATTATCGAAACAGCCATCAATCGCTGGGAACCTAATTCGCCAGAGAAAGTATCTCTTAAAGTACTTGTTCCAGCCGATATGGAAAAATCTATGAACGACTACTTTGTAAACAAAACTCACGCAAAATTGAATGCATCTGTTGAGTTTGCTGTTGATAAAGCAATTAAGTATGGTTTCAAAATTGGTCCAAAGGATGGCAGCTACATTGTAAGCTTTACCGAGTCCGATTTTGAGTCGCTTTTCAAAGATTACATGCGTCCAAAGATTGTAACATTGCTTTTTGGAGGAAAATAGCATGATGCGCAACTACTATTATTTGGTAGCCAGTCTTCCTGAACTTTTAATAGACCAGGAACGAAAGGATTTTAGCGTAAATGCACTTAAAGCCGAAGTAAAGGAAAACATTCATCCTTTAGATTATCAATTGGTAGAGTTTTTACATTTACCATACGATAACGAGAATTTCCTTAATCAAATTCTGAAGCGAGGATTCGAGTACAACGAATTGGGCGGGATTGACAAGTCTACCTTTGATGAGCTAGACGAAAACGTTTCTCAACTTCCTGAGTACATGCAGGATTTCTACTACCAAATTACTGGCAAGCAACGAAATCCTGAAGAAGAAATTGAGGTTGTTGACGACGAAGACAAAGATTATAATGCCATAGAAAAACATCCCGAAACAATTTTTCAGGAGAAGTTTTACGAGTTGGCCATTAATCATAAAAATCAATTTCTTAGCCAATGGTTCACGTTTATTCGCGACTTTAACAATATTCTTGCAGCCATCAATTGCCGTAAATTAGGTGTTGACCCTGCAAAGCATCTTGTTGGCAATTATCCTTTAATTGAGGTGCTTGCAAAGAGTCATGCGTCGGATTTTGGTATTAAAAAGGAAATAGAGTATTTTGAGAAGATTCTTCAGATTTCCGAAATCCAGGATGTTTTAGAACGTGAGCGAAGATTCGATTTGTTGAAGTGGGATATGGCTACCGAACTCACAACGTGGGATTACTTCAATATAAACATTATTCTCGCATTCTTTATCAAGGCAAGTATTATTAACCGTTGGTTAAAACTCGATGCAAAAATTGGCGAAGGTCTATTTAAACACCTATTCGATGATTTAAAGGCTTCATACGATATTGCCAACAACTTGCACTCGTAATTGTGGTTTGATAATTAAATAAAGTAAAAACAATAATAGGATACGAATGAAAACTAAAGGTAAAGTAACCGGAATTATTGCCAACCTTGTTATTGTAGAGGTTGATGGCCCGGTTGCCCAGAATGAGATTTGCTACATCAATCTTTCTGGAGTAAACCTAATGGCCGAAATCATTAAGGTCATAGGTAAACTTGCATACGTTCAGGTTTTTGAAAGTACTCGTGGACTTAGAGTTGGAGACTCTGTTGAGTTCCAAGGTCATATGCTTGAGGTAAGCCTTGGGCCTGGACTACTTTCTAAAAACTATGACGGATTGCAGCACGATTTGGCCAAAATGAATGGTATTTTCCTACAACGTGGCGATTATACCGATGCTTTGGATATGGACTCAACTTGGGAATTTACACCAACTGCAACACCAGGAACGCAAGTTACTGCTGCTGATTGGTTGGGTGAAGTTCCTGAAGGTTGGCTCAATCATAAAATAATGGTTCCATTCACACTGACAGATAAATACACAGTTAAATCTATAGTATCAAAGGGAACCTACAAAATTACCGATACCATTGCTGTTTTAACAAACTCAAAAGGCGAGAATGTTAATGTAACCATGGTTCAGAAATGGCCTGTTAAAAGAGCTATTACTGCATATCGCGAAAAACCTCGTCCATTCAAAATTATGGAAACAGGTGTAAGGGTAATTGATACTCTTAACCCAATTGCCGAGGGTGGTACAGGGTTTATTCCCGGTCCATTTGGTTGTGGAAAAACAGTACTTCAGCACGCATTGGCAAAACAGGCTGAGGCCGATATGATTATTGTAGCAGCCTGTGGAGAACGTGCAAACGAGGTAGTTGAAATTTTTGCTGAGTTCCCTCATCTTGTCGATCCACGTACTGGACGTAAATTAATGGAACGTACTACAATTATCTGTAACACATCCAATATGCCCGTTGCATCGCGCGAAGCGTCAGTTTATACAGCAATGACTATTGGTGAGTACTACAGGTCAATGGGATTAAAAGTCCTTCTTTTGGCTGACTCTACTTCACGCTGGGCACAGGCACTTCGCGAAATGAGTAACAGGCTAGAGGAACTTCCTGGTCCAGATGCATTCCCAATGGACTTGCCTGCTATTATTGCAAACTTCTACGCTCGTGCAGGTATGGTTTACCTTAATAATGGAACAACTGGTTCTGTTACCTTTATTGGTACAGTATCGCCTGCAGGTGGTAACCTAAAGGAGCCTGTAACAGAATCAACTAAAAAGGCAGCTCGTTGTTTCTATGCACTTTCACAGCAACGTGCCGATAGTAAGCGCTATCCTGCTATTGATTCAATGGATAGTTACTCTAAATACTTGGAATATCCTGAAATTCAAGAGTATTTAAACAAAAACATCAGCCCTAACTGGGTTAATCTTGTTTTAAAATCCAAGAATATTGTTCAGCGTGGCAAAGAGGCCTATGAGCAAATAAATATCCTTGGCGATGATAGCGTACCGTTGGATTATCATGATAGATTCTGGAAGGCAGAAATTATCGACTTTGTAATTCTCCAACAGGATGCATTTGATAAGATTGATTCTAATACGCCATTACAGCGTCAGCGTTTTATGCTGGAAAAAGTAATGTCGATTGCTGATATGAACTTCAAGTTTGATGGTTTTGAGCAATGTTCACTTTACTACAAGCGCATTATTAATGCCCTTAAGCAGATGAACTATTCCATATTCCAAACCGAAGAGTTCTACAATTACGAGAAAGAACTTCAAACAATCCTTAACGAAAGAAGAGTTGAATAATGGAAACTAAAGCATTTCAAAGGATATACACCCAATTAATGGGTATAACCAAAGCTACGGTTACTCTTAAGGCGCAGGGTGTTGCTAACGAGGAACTTGCAATGGTTCATGGTCGTCTGGCTCAGGTGGTTAAAATATTCGGTGATATGGTTACTCTTCAGGTTTTCAGTGGTACCGAGGGTATCCCGACTAACGCTGAGGTTGTATTCTATGGAGAGCCTCCAAAGTTAAAGGTAGGCGATGATTTGGCTGGTCGATTCTTCGATGCCTATGGTCGTCCGCTTTTTGGTGCTACCGAAATTGAAGGAGAACCACGCGAAATCGGAGGTCCTTCAGTAAACCCTCTTAGACGCGAGCAACCATCGGAGCTTATTGCAACAGGTATTGCAGGTATCGACCTTAATAATACACTGGTTACAGGACAGAAAATTCCATTCTTTGCGGACCCCGACCAACCTTTTAACCAGGTTATGGCAATGGTTGCGCTTCGTGCTCAGGCCGATAAGATTATCCTTGGTGGTATGGGACTTTCGAACGACGATTTCCTATTCTTCAAGAATGTATTCGAGAACGCAGGAGCATTGGACCGTATCATTAGTTTCGTTAATACCACTGAGCAGCCTCCTGTTGAGCGCTTGCTTGTTCCTGATATGGCTCTAACTGCCGCTGAGTACTTTGCAGTTCAAAAAAATGAGAAGGTATTGGTTCTTCTAACCGATATGACCCTATATGCCGATGCATTAAGTATTGTATCGAACCGTATGGACCAAATTCCATCTAAGGACTCAATGCCAGGTTCTCTTTATTCCGACCTTGCTAAGATTTACGAAAAAGCAGTTCAGTTCCCCGATGGTGGTTCCATCACTATTATTGCAGTAACTACGCTTTCGGGTGGCGATATTACTCACGCTATTCCAGATAATACTGGTTATATTACCGAGGGACAGCTATTCCTACGTACCGATAGCGATACCGGAAAAGTTATTGTTGACCCTTTCCGAAGCCTATCGCGTTTGAAACAGCTTGTAATTGGTAAAAAAACCCGCGAGGACCATCCTCAGGTGATGAACGCTGCAGTTCGCCTTTATGCCGATGCTGCTAACGCAAAAACAAAACTTGAGAACGGTTTCGATTTGACTGAGTACGATGAGCGCGCGCTAAAATTTGCTCACGACTATTCAATGAAACTTTTGGCAATTGACATCAATATCGAGGTTGATACTATGCTCGATACTGCTTGGCAACTATTTGCTAAATATTTCTCCCAAACAGAGGTTGCAATTAAGAATGAGTTAGTTCAAAAATATTGGCCTAACTAATAATTCTTAAACAATTAAAACTGAATAAAATGGCAATTAAGTTTCAGTTCAATAAAACCTCGCTTAACGACCTGAATAAACAGCTCAAGGTACGTCTACGCGCTTTGCCTACCCTAAAAAATAAGGAATCGGCGTTGCGTATGGAAGTAAAAAGGGCTAAGAATAAGGTTCAAGAACTCGACGATGCGCTAACCACTAAAATTAAGAATTATGAGTATATGGTTAGTCTTTGGGGAGAGTTTGAACGTAATTTGGTTATTATAGAAGACGTTAAGTTGGGTAGAATCAAAATTGCTGGGGTGAAAATACCTATTTTGGAGGAAGTTCAGTTTAAGGTTAAAGAGTATAGCGTTTTTTCCCGTCCATTCTGGTACACAGAAGGGGTAAAGATATTGCAGGAGATGGCCTCAATTGGCATTGAACGCGATTTCTACTACGAAAAAATGCGATTGCTCGATTATGCCCGTAAAAAGACAACTCAAAAGGTAAACCTTTACGAAAAGGTGCAAATTCCTGGCTATGAGAATGCCATTCGTAAGATTAAACGATTCCTTGAGGATGAGGAGAATCTTTCGAAATCGGCTATGAAAATCGTGAAAAAACGTTACGAAAACGCGGAGGTTGAGTCATGATTGTACCAATGACCAAATATTCTTTTCTTGTGTATCACAAGCAATACGAAGAATTTCTGAACGAAATCAGAAATATTGGTGTGGTACACATAATTGAAAAACCATTTGAGGAGACCCAAACCTTAAAAGCCAATAAGAGTTTACTAAACGAATACTCTAGCACTATAAGCGCTCTTAAAAAGAGACTTAAAGCAAAGAATATTGAACCAGAGTCGCTTGTAAATACTGAGAACACTGAGGTTGATGGTTTTACCCTGCTTGAAGAGTTCAAGAACTACCAGCAAAGGCTTGAGTACAACAACCAGAAGTTGGTCTCTTTAAAGAAAGAACTGAGTGCTGTAGAACCTTGGGGCGATTATGATTTGCATAGAATTGAATCGCTAGCAAAAAATAGTCTCTCTTTTAGATTCTTTGTTGTTTCAAAGCACAAATTCAACCCTGATTGGGAAAACCAGTATCCAATTGAAGTTATTAATGAGATTGCAGGATTGGTATACTTTGTTTTAGTTCAGCCCAACAAGGAGAATTTTGAGATTGAGGCCGAAGAGGTTAGAATTCCAAAAGCATCGTTTGCTCAACTCAAAAGTGAAATTGACTTCTTTGTAAATGATAGTATTAAGGTTAATAACGAACTCGATAATATTGCGAATCAGATAGCAGTCTTAGAGACAGCAAAAAACAATCTATTTGGCGAAATCTCTTTCGAGAGAGTTAAACTTAGCACTAAGAAAGAAGCCGATGAGCGTTTAATGTTGCTTGAAGGGTGGATTCCTGAAGAAAATTCCTCATTAGTTTCAGATTATTGCGACAAAATAGGAGTTTTATACCTATCAGGCAAACCTGAGGAGACAGACAAAGTGCCTATATTGCTGAAAAATAACAAGTTTGCTAAGTTATTTGAACCAATTGGTAAACTTTACTCTTTGCCAGCTTACGCAGAAATTGACTTGACTGCGTTTTTGGCTCCATTCTTCATGGTTTTCTTCGGTTTTTGCCTTGGCGATGCAGGTTACGGTTTAACTATACTTGCCTTAGTTACTTACTATAAGATGTTTAAGGCTAAAGCCGATATCAAACCTATATTAACATTGGTTCAGTATTTAGGTGCTGCTACCATTTTAATGGGTATGGTTTCTGGAACTGTATTCGGCGTTAATTTACTTGATACTGGATACTTGCTAAATAGCGAATCCCTAAAATTCCTAGCCAATAGCAATGTACCTCAGGATATTATATCTAAAATATCCAGTATTGTTGGTCAGCATTACGCTACTAGAGACCAATATTTTGCAGCAATATCTGGAGCAATTGGAGCCGAAGGCTTAAATGAGTACAAATCGGAGTTTATGAGAAGCGCTTTCTCTGATTATTCCGTATTGAATTCGTTCAGGCATTTAATCCTCGACTCTCAGAATATGTTCAACCTGGCCATAGTATTTGGTATGTTTCAAATATTGTTCGGAATGGGTATGAAAGCTGCTAATATGATTAAGCAGAAAAGTTTCATCTTCTCCGTTTCAACCATTTCTTGGATGATACTAATTATTGGCCTGATTGTTTTACAAGGTGGTGCTGCTGGGGGATATTTCACTAAAGAGTTTGTAACCACACCAACATATATACTGCTAGGTGTTACTGGTGTTGGAATACTATTCTTTAACGACCCTTCTGCAAATATCTTTATCAGTTTCGCCAAAGGTTTGTACGATATTTATGGTATGGCAACAGGTATTTTCGGCGACTTACTATCGTATATTCGATTGTTTGCGCTTGGAACTTCTGGTGCTATCCTAGGATTCGTTATCAATCAAATAGCAGTTCAATTCCTGTCTATTCAATACGCTGGACCTGTTCTGTTTGTGATATTTTTAATAATTGGACACACACTGGTACTTCTACTATCTGTTCTAGGTGCCTTTGTACATCCATTACGTTTAACTTTTGTTGAGTTTTACAAAAACTCTGGCTTTGCTGGAGGTGGAAAAGCTTATAAACCATTTACTAAATAATAATTAACTAATCAATAAGGAGAATTTTTATGGAAAACGTAACAGTAATTCTTGCATACACTGGATTGGTGCTAATGGTACTTCTCACAGGTATTGGAAGTGCAGTTGGAACAGTTATGGGCGGTAACGCAACTGTTGGTGCTATGAAGAAAAAGGACGATGCTTTTGGTAGCTATATGCTTCTAAGTGCTCTTCCTGGTACACAAGGTCTTTACGGTTTTGGGGGTTTCTTCATTATTAACAGTAAAGGAATTATCAGTGCAAGTATGAATATGACCCAAGCCCTTGCAATTTTAGCAGCAGGTGTCATTCTTGGTGTTGTGGGATTAATCTCAGCAGTTCGTCAGGGTCAGGTTTGTGCTAACGGTATCAACGCTATTGGTAATGGCCACGATGTGTTTGGTAATACTATGATTCTTGCCGTATTCCCAGAGCTTTACGCTATTATCGCTTTTGCAACTACCTTTATCATCAGTCAATCGTTGTAATTGCTTGTCAAATAAGTAAAAAAAGCCGACTTAACGTCGGCTTTTTTTGTTTTCGTTCTTGTACCAGAAGAAGTAACTTTGCTGCTTCTGCTTTTCTTGCTTTGTTCTGGCTACATATACTTTCTCTCCAGTATAAGGGTCAACTCCTGTGTAGTATATTGTGGATGCCAATGTCATTGGTGTTGGTGTAAAATCTTGAACCTGCTCCAGTTTGAAGTTTAAACGCCTTGTTTCATCGGCAAGGTTCTGCATATCCTGGTCGGTGCTTGCAGGATGGCTCGATATAAAGTAAGGTATAAGTTGCTGATTTAATGAGAATTTATGGTTGATGTCATCAAACTTTTGTTTAAGTAAGTGGAAGAGTTTAAACGATGGTTTGCGCATCATTTTCAGCACTCTATCCGACGTATGCTCGGGAGCAACCTTTAACCTGCCCGAAACGTGGTATCTGCATAGATTCTCGAAGTATTCCTGTTCAGCCTTACTTTGCTTATCGATGAATAAATCGTAGCGTACGCCACTACCTATAAATGCCTTCTTAATTCCATCAATCTTCCTAACCTTGCTGTAGAGTTGATTTATCGACTCGTGACTGGAATTTAGATTATTACAGACACTCGGGAATATGCACGATTGACGCTTACATTTTTCGCAAATACTGAGGTCTTTTCCTTGCATCCTGTACATATTGGCCGATGGGCCACCAATATCACTCAAATACCCCTTAAATCCTGGTAGTTTCTTGATTTTCTCAATCTCATCCAGAATCGATTTCTCGGAACGCGATGAAATGAATCTTCCCTGATGAGCCGAAATGGTACAGAAACTGCATCCTCCAAAGCATCCTCGGTGAATATTCACCGAGAATTTAATCATCTCCCAAGCAGGAATTGCTTTATCCTTATAGCGTGGGTGAGGCAAATGTGTGTAGGGTAAATCGTACCAACTATCAATTTCGTTGGTGCTAGGAAGCGGATATGGAGGGTTAACAACTACGCATTTATCGTTTACGGGCTCAACCAAGCATTTAGCATTCATCCGGTTCGATTCCGACTCAATTAGCTTAAAGTTCTCGCCAAACTTCAGTTTATCCTTGAGGCAATCATCGTAGGAGTGAAGGTTGATGGTGTTTTTGGACTTGCTGTACTTTTCCAAATTTGAATCAACATAGCCAATCTGTGGAATATCTCTGAGTTGATAAATGCTAGCACCTCTCGATAATCGTTGAGCAATCTCCACTATTGGTTTTTCGCCCATACCGTAAACAAGTATATCAGCCTCACTATCAATCAATATCGAAGGTTTCAAAGTATTGCTCCAGTAATCGTAGTGTGTAAATCGCCTAAGCGAAGACTCTATTCCACCAATCACTAGAGGTGTATTCGGATATAATTTCTTTATAATATTGGAGTAAACTTTTACAGCATAGTCGGGCCTATAGCCCGAAACTCCGCCTGGTGTGTAAGCATCATCGCTACGTAGGCGTATATTGGCCGTATAGTGGTTCACCATTGAGTCCATACATCCCGATGATACAGCAAAGAATAGACGCGGTTCTCCAAGTTTTTTAAAATCGCGTAAATCGTCGCGCCAGTTGGGCTGAGGAACAATAGCAACTTTAAAACCAGCGTTTTCCAATACCCTACCAATAACAGCAGCGCCAAACGAGGGATGGTCAACATAGGCATCGCCTGTAAATAGGATAATATCGGCCTGTTCCCAACCAAGAGCCCTCATCTCCTTGATTGTTGTTGGCAGAAACTTACTATTACTCCTCGCTTTATTATCCACGTTTTATCATTTTACTCTTTAAATAACAAACTACTATCGCCATAGCTCAAAAAACGGAAGTTGTTTTCCATTGCGTATTTGTACACTTTCTTCCAGTCGTTGCCAATTAGAGCCGATACTAGCAGCAATAATGTAGATTTGGGTTGATGAAAGTTAGTGATAAGCGCATCGGCAGTCATAATCTCATAACCTGGCATAATCATTATTTGGGTTGATGCCGATACAACATTCATATTCCTATCGTTTAAATGCTTTAAAAGGGCTTTAAACGATTCCTTTATAGGCAATTTGGGTAAATTGTATGGTTCCCACTGCGAAATAAAAAAAGGAGCCTCCAATTGTCCATTATGGGCTTTTACTCCAAGCCAGTATAAACTTTCCAATGTCCTAAGGGTTGTTGTCCCAACTACAAACAGTTTACCTTCAGTATTTACAATGCTTTCAATAAATTTCTTTTCCACAAAGAAGTGTTCAGTGTGCATCTCGTGTTCAGCAACGCTCTCTGCCTTTACTGGCTTAAAAGTGCCTGCTCCAACGTGAAGTGTAACGTAGTGTCTTTTAATTGACTTTACAGATAGTTTATCGAACACGGTGTTGGTAAAGTGTAATCCTGCAGTTGGTGCGGCCACAGAACCTTCCGGATGTGCGTAAACTGTTTGGTATCTATCCTTATCAATCTCCTCTGAATCGCGGTTTAAGTAGGGTGGAATTGGCACATTTCCGCATAGTTCAATTATCTGAGCAAAACTTAAATCAGCATTATTCCAGGTAAACTCAACTTCAACACCCTCAGTTAAATGCTTCAGTTTATTCGCATAAAGTGTTGAATTTGATTGAGGAATACTCAATTCCAAAATATCATTTTTCCACTTTTTAAGGTTTCCAACCAAGCATTTCCAGGTAACCGATGAGTGATTCCCAAACGATTGTGCATAATCGGCAGGGGTTATTGGCTCCAGCAGAAATATCTCTATTGATGCTCCTGTACTCCTTTTGAAATTAAGCCTTGCCCTAACAACCTTGGTGTTGTTCAAGATTAAGGTGCTACCCTCTGGTATATAATTTTCGATATTTCTGAAAATATCTTCGGAGATATTGCTATTCCTGTAAAGTAGGAGTTTTGACTCATCCCTGTTAGCCAATGGATGCTTGGCAATTCTCGCCTCAGGGAGTTCGTAATCGTAATCCGATATTTTTATTTTATCAAAATCGATGCTCATTATCAATCAATTGAAAATCTTATTAGGCACATTCAGCAAATAGAACGAATGGTTCCGCAAAATTAGTTAATTTTGTGAGTTATTTGTTTTTAACAAGACATTGTAAATCAATATTGTAGATTATGAATGTAAGAGTGGGAGATAAGGTTCGGTTCCTAAACGAGGTTGGTGGCGGAAAAGTTGTGAAAATTCTGGATAAAAGAAAAGTCCTTGTGGAAAGCGAGGATGGATTTGAAATTCCCGTTCTCGACTCCGATTTAGTTGTTATAGACAGCGTATCCGACAATAAAATAAAGGGAACTAGCAATCATCAGACTCCTAAGGACTCTAAGCAAAAGAATCTACCTAAGCAGGAGGCTAAGGTTGAAAATAATGACATTAACGTTGACGAGAATAAAGAATCCGATGAGCAAGGCGATTCCGTTGCTCTTCAACTAGCCTTTGTTCCAAAGGATATCAATTCACTGTATAAGTCGAATATCGATTTGTATATCATCAACGATAGTTCCTACAGGGTATTCTATGCAATATCTAAATGGGAGGATGGTAAACTAAACCTTATTAAAGCGGGTCTTTTAGCATCGGACACCAAAGAGTTTATCAAAACTTTCGAGTTGTCGGAGATTAATCAGGTAACCACTTTCAATATTCAGGCAGTTTACTATAAGAATATCGCCTACAAGGCACACCAGCCAGAGTTCTACGATATTGAGTTAAACCCAATAAAACTTCAGAAAGGGGGCAACTTTACCGAGAACGACTTCTTCGATGAGCGCGCATATATCATCTCTGTATCCGATTCTTACAAGGAGGAGATGCTAAAGCACTTGACTGATAAGGCTATATCCGAAGCAATAAAGCAAAAGGAGCCTAAGCCAATTGTGAAGCCCGTTAAAAAGCAGGTTGATGATATCGAGGAGGTGGATTTACATATTCACGAGTTGGTTGATAACTGGAGCGGAATGGCTCCCGGTGAAATTATTCAAATTCAACTAGCGCGGTTCGAGACCGCATTACAGGGCAGATTAAAAGGGAATACCAAGAAGATGGTCTTTATCCACGGTATTGGTAATGGTAAACTTAAGTACGAAATAACAAGGGCACTCGATAGCAAGTACCCTAAACTCAAATATCAGGATGCATCGTTTAAAGAGTACGGTTACGGTGCAACCTTAGTGTATCTGAAATAGTATAAAGCATTTAGATTAAATAGTCAGCCGTTCTATCGCTCCGTGAAATATCGGGGAGGAAAGTCCGGGCAGCGCAGGACACCATACTTCCTAACGGGAAGATGCTCGTGAGGGCATAGTAATGGAACAGAAAATAACCGCCACGCTTGCGTGGTAAGGGTGAAAAGGTGAGGTAAGAGCTTACCGGGTTCTGTAGCGATACAGAATGCCGTGCATCTTATGGGCTGCAAGACCGTGTATATTCCGAGTGCCAGTTTTCTGGCTGCAGGGTTGTCCGCCCTGTTGACGAGCAATCGTCGGTCTGGAAGGGGTAGGTCGCAGGAGGTTATGGGTAACCATAATCCAAGATAAATGATAGGAGCGAACTTTGTTCGAACAAAACCCGGCTTACAGGCTGACTAGATTAATCTAAATATTCTCTCCATTCTACATTAATTATGTTAAGTAATTTTTTATGCTAACCTCATCGAGAGATTGGTATAAATATTCATTTACTTAAAAAATCTCTATTAAATTTAATAAATTCACATTTGTAAACAATATAAATTTACAATCAAACGATTAACTATGATATATCAATATATATATAAATAATAATTTATTAAACTGTATATCAGTATTTTATATAAAATTAATAAACTTAATATTTAAATTTGTTATATCAACTAAAAAATTAACGCTATTAATTAAGTTAAACCTATTTATATGTGCTTAATATCCAGCATTTAAATATCATTATATGATACAATACTACAGTTGAGTTATGTATTTTAATGTTAATTAAACATTTAAATACAATTATTAAATACTATATACACTACTTGCGCCGAAAAACATTAAAAGGATAGCTATTATGCCCCCTTAAAAACCCATTTTAAAGGAGATAATGCTATTTCAAAGTGTAAAACAAGCCTTTCGTCACCAACTCCTAGAATGCAAGCAATATATGGTTTTACCTATTCATATAGCCGTATAACGAAACACTAAGGTCAGACTATTTACCCAAGCAACCCTAACTGCAACAAATTAAAGAGCCAAACAAGTTGAGATACAAATGTATTTTATTTTAGTTACATATGTGATTAAAATATTTTTTACATTTGTGTCATACATGTTTACATATGCAGAATAGGCTACATAAACTTCTCGATTCGGAGCAACTTACTCCTGCTAAATTTGCAGAGATACTAGGTGTGCAACGAAGTGCTATATCGCACATACTCACGGGCAGAAACAACCCTAGTTTCGACCTTATAAGCAAAATTATTCATAAATTCCCAGCACTAAACTCCGACTGGCTAATAACAGGCAAAGGAAATATGTATAAAACCCTAGTACAGGGCTCTCTATTTGATTTAGACACACCTAAAAAGGATGATATTTCAGATAAAGTAACTCCCATTAAACCTGCGGAGCAAATATTGGTTACGGGTGTAAAAAATGAAGCTGAAGCCCCAAAAAATAACTTGGATACATCTGTAAAAAAGCTCGAATCTGCTTCGCGAATGGTGAAACGCATAGTTGTATTTTATACCGATAATACTTTTGAGGAGTTTATCTCTACTCCTTAGTTTGTAAATCTACCTTCTTTAATGTAGCTTTGCCTAAACTTTCAATGTATGTATAAGTTTATTGTAAGGCCTATCCTTTTTCGGATGAACCCTGAGTTTGTTCATCATTTAGTAGTGCTTATGCTTAAAACAGGCACTAAGATTCCTGGTGTTTATTTCCTACTTAAAAAGACGTTTTCTGCCGAGCATAAATCGCTTGAAAGAAATGTTTTTGGCTATAAATTCAAAAATCCGGTTGGTCTTGCTGCTGGTTTCGACAAGAATGCTGAATTTTTCAACGAATTCTCATCTTTCGGATTCTCTTTTATTGAAATTGGCACAGTTACACCTAAACCACAACCCGGAAATCCCAAACCTCGCTTGTTTCGAGTAATTCCTGATAAGGGCATTATCAACAGGATGGGGTTCAATAATAAAGGGGTTAATTATGTTAAGTATAATTTGACCGGAAACAGGAAGAAAAATTTGATTATTGGAGGTAATATTGGTAAGAATACTTTGACTCCTAACTCTGAAGCTGTAAACGACTATCTGGTTTGCTTCAACGAGCTCTATCCTTTGGTCGATTACATAGTTGTCAATATAAGTTGTCCTAACGTTACCAATTTACGCGAACTTCAGGAGGGAAGTGGACTTAAGGATATTCTGGATGCAATTATTGATGCCCGAAAAAAGTTCGACTCCAAGAAACCTATTCTACTTAAAGTCTCGCCCGATTTAACAAATGACCAAATCGATGAAACTCTAAATATTGCCGAAGCTGCGGGTATTGATGGCTACGTTGCAACTAATACAACAACAAGTCGCAATAACCTGACTATCCCTACCGATAGGATTAGTGCAATTGGCAACGGAGGGCTTAGCGGTGCACCTATAAATAACCGTTCTACCGAGGTTATTCGCTACATCAATAGTAAACTAAACGGCAGTAAACCAATTATTGGTGTTGGTGGTATAATGACCCCAAAGGATGCCATTGAAAAACTTGAAGCGGGCGCTTCGTTAATTCAGGTATATACCGGTTTCATCTACGAGGGTCCAGCAATAGTTAAGAGAATAAACAAAGCGCTGATTAAAAATAATATAGATAAAACTAAATAAACCTATAGGTTATGCTAAAGGTAGTTGATTGCTCAGGGATGCTATGTCCAAAACCGCTTATTGAAACCAAGAAGGCTTTAAAAGAAAATCCAGTTGGAACATCGCTTGAGATTGTTATCGATAATGATACATCGTGTAAAAACGTTCTTCACTTTTTAAACGATAATGGCGTTAAAAATACTATTATACAGGAAGGTAAACTATTTAGAATTCGCGTTAACGTTCCTGAAAACTTATCAACCCCAGCAAAAAACGTGGAGGAGTACTGTGAGGTTTCCTTCCCAAACACACCCAAAGGAAACTTTATTGTTCTGCTAAACAGCCACTTAATGGGTAAGGGCAACGACGATTTGGGTAAAATTCTAATGAAGGGATTCCTCAATACCCTTCCCGAATTAAACCCTCTTCCTTCTGAGGTTATTTGCTACAATAGTGCAGTAACACTTACCAAAAAAGGAACCGATACTGCTATAAGCCTTAAAAAACTTAGCGAAAAAGGGGTAAAAATAACACTTTGCGGAACTTGTGTCGATTTTTTCAATACGAAGGAGGAAATTGAGGTTGGAACAATCTCCAATATGCTCTACATTGCCGAAAGACTGTCATCGAACCTCAAAATAGTTCAACCCTAATACTATGAATCTTTATTTCGACAATTCGGCCACTAGTTTTCCCAAACCACCCGAGGTCGAAATTTACATACGTGAATATTTATTGCAGGGCGGCACTTACGGAAGAGGTGCTTACAACCGTGTATTCCTTGCCTCAAAAAGGGTTGAGGAAACTAGAAATTTGATTTCTAACATTATTGGTACAAGGTTGAATTCCAATATTTTGTTTACATCCAACTCAACTTCTGCATTAAATGCAGTTATTAAAGGATTCAACTACAAAAAAGGTAGAGTTCTAATTTCATCTCTAGAGCACAATGCCGTATGTAGGCCACTGCAGCACCTGAAAAATTTAGGAGTAATAGAATTTGATATTCTCCCTCACTGTTCCGACGGATTGGTTGACTTAATCAGTTCTAAATCAATTGAATTCGACCAGTACGATTTAGTTATCGTCAATCATACTAGCAACGTTAACGGTTTAGTACAGCCTATTTCTGAAATTAAAGAGATGATTGGCTGCACGCCGCTACTCCTCGATGCTAGTCAATCAGTTGGTAAGACTGAAATTAGGGTTGATGATTGGAGCATTGATTACTTCGCACTCACCGCACACAAGGGATTGATGGGGCCAACGGGTGTTGGTGCGCTGTTTGTCAGAAATTCTGATAGTTTATCACCTTTTATTCACGGTGGAACAGGCTCATTGTCGGAAAGCTTTGAGATGCCCGAACACTTGCCCGACAAATTTGAGGCAGGAACCCCTAATATCCTTGGAATATATGGACTTTACGGGGCTATTATGGCCAATAGTGAAAGACAATATAGCTGGACTTCGTTTATATCACTTTTGAAAGAGCTGAATAAACTTCAAAATTTAAAACTATTTGCTGCAAATAATACTGATTATCAATCCGATGTATTCTCAATAAAACCATTAGCGCAGAGTGTATCGGATTTGTCAAGGGTACTTTACCAGAATTACGGAATTGAAACGCGGAGCGGTTTACACTGCTCACCATTGGCACACCAGACTTTGGGAACTTTTCCCGATGGAACAGTTCGTTTCTCCTTATCTAAGTATCACACCGATAACGATTTGGAGTTTTTACTAAATTGCCTTGTAAAGGAAAATGAAAAGCGATAGGGAGCTTAGCATACTTCTATTTCAAAGCATTCATCAGGTGATGAAGGCTGAGAACATTATTAGCAAGAATGGTTACAGCTATCAAATAATTCCAGTACCATCGGAGTATAGTTCCGAGTGCGGAATGTGCATTGAGATTGATAGTTTAAATACATATTCAATAATATCTGAATTACAGAAATATAACATAGAACCAAAAGTAGTTAAAAGATGAGCGAAAGTTTTGATTTACTTTCTACAGTGGAGTATGGAGGATGCTCAGCAAAGATACCAGCATCGGTTCTAGAATCGATACTGATAAATTTACCCAAAGTAACTGACCCTAATGTACTTGTTGATATTGAAACACACGACGATGCTGGTGTTTACAGAATAAACGATGAGTTGGCTCTAATTGTAACAACCGATTTTTTCCCGCCAATTTGCTCCGATGCCTATGAGTTTGGCCAGATTGCAGCAACCAACTCAATAAGCGATGTTTACGCAATGGGTGGGGAACCTTTTCTTGCGCTTAACATTGCAATGTTTCCATCTACCAAAATTCCAATTGAGGTTTACCAGAAAATTCTGGAAGGCGCTGCATCTGTAGCAAAGGAGTCTGGTACAATCATTATTGGGGGACACACTATCGACGATTATCCTCCAAAGTTCGGCCTAGCGGTTATTGGGAAAGTTCACCCTAATAATGTTATCACAAATGCAGGCTTAAAACCTGGCCAAAAACTTATTCTAACCAAGCCATTGGGAACTGGAATAATAGTTGCAGGTAAAAGGCTCGAAATGGTATCGAAAAATGGCTATTTAGAGGCATTAAAGTGGATGAAAACACTTAACGCCGATGGATGTAAGGTGATGCAAAAGTATTCTGTATCTGGTGCTACAGATATTACAGGTTTTGGCTTACTAGGACACGCCTTAAAAATGGCCAAAGCCAGCAAGGTAAACCTTAATATTAACTCACAATCAATTCCCTATATTTCAGAATCATACAAGTTAGTAGATGATGGCTGCATTCCTGGTGCTGCCTTTCGGAACCTTGAGTATATCGACAAGGATGTTAATTTTCAGAACATAGATTATAACCTAAAAATGATTATGACCGATGCTCAAACATCTGGAGGACTGCTTATGGGAGTTAAATCGGAGGTTGCCGAAGAGGCTGTTAAAGAACTGAATAGCAAAGGATTAAACTACACCTCAATAATTGGCGAAGTCACAGAAGGCGAGGGGAGGATTAATATTTACTAAGCATGGTCTACTCAAAAATTCAATCATTTGGTGCGTATTTTAAGACTGTATCAAAATCAAGATAAAGAATCTAGACAGCAAGCGGGCGGGATTGGCAAAACTGCGAGCAGGAGTGGGAGTGAATGCTGAAAGTTGAAGAATTTCGTAAAAGGGGCTTGCCTACTTTTACAGAAATTCTAAACTTGAAGCAGAGCGGGTTGAAGCATAGTTTTGCCTAGATTTTTTGCTTACTTTTTCATCATGGAAAAAGTAAGAGATGCAAAGAATTTGAGTTCATAAATGACTTTGCAACCACTAACTAAATATGTTTAAAATTAGAATTTTTATAATATTTTTCACACCAGTATGGTTTTCAAGGAAGGAGAATGGTATAATTTCAAAATCATTAACCAAATCGATATCCCTGATAAAGGAAATCAATTTGTACTCCAGCATACATCGGGTAGGAAAATCCTGTTACCAGCCGATAATTATGTTAAATACAATTTGACCATTGGTTCCAGGATTGATTGTCGGGTTGATAAGATAAATTGCACTGGCCAAATATTTATGGAGCCAAAACATCCTTTCTATACAATTGGGGATGTTTACACCTTTAAAGTTCTTGCTATAAACCATAATGATAAAATCTTAGAGGTTGAAGATGTTTTGGGCAATAAAATTCAGGCCTTTAGTCATAAATTTATCGACAGCAATATTGATGAAATACCATTAAGAGTTATCAATATAAAAAAAGGAAAACCTCTGGTGGCATTACCCGAGAACGAAAATAATATAGAGATTGATTTAGGTGCCTCGATTCTTGCTTATGTTGATGCGATGGTTGTAATTAATAATGAAAATCACTACAGGCTTAGCGCTTTATCAAAATACGTTAGTTTGCTAAAGTTTAAGCATTACAGCAGCTATGGTTTTAATGTGGGAGATAATATTGAGTGTAAGTATATTGGGATATATCCAGATGGCACCCTCAAACTAGAACCAATAAACCCGCACTATAAAATCGGTGAAATATATCAGTTTAGAATTGAAGATTTTGAAGAAGTTGCTGACATTGAGAGTGATTCGGTAATCATTGCTGAAGTACTGGATATCAACCAAAAGAAATGCGGAGTAAAACTACCCAATAAAAACTACTCTAAGGGGCAAATAATCAATTGTAAAGTGATTGGGTACAGAAAAGGACGACCCCAGCTGGAAATCGTCCTGTAGAATATGCTTATTGAACAATACTAATCGTCATTCAACTCCTCAGCGGGCTCTTCATCGCTCACATCATCAGGGAACGAATCCTCATCAGTTCCAATATCGTCATTCATACCACCAAAGAATTCTTTTTCGTCATCCTCATCCTTAATCTTGGTGTCTATTTTAACGTTTACCTTTACCAAATAACTAGCATCCTCGGTATCCATTGTGACCGCAAAAAAGAAATCGCCATTAGGTTTTTCAACCTTAATAACCTGATTCTGATACCCGTGAGGGAATTTACTTTTAAATAGCTCTAAAAGCTCGGGTGATAAATTATTGTAGCTAACTACCACTCTTTTCTTACTCATATACTCTTGAATTTTTTTGCAATTATACATCAAAATTCGAAATGTGAAAGGGTATACTGGAAAATATTTAGCATATTTTTGAGCATAATGATTAACATCACTAAAATTTGTTGAAAATCAATCAAAATAATAGTTTTGGAGTTTATCAAGATGTTTATATCCTTTAAACTTTTTCGTGTAATACCAATCTTATCAATATAACTTAAACTATTTAACTATGAGAAAAACATTGCTGTTCGTTGTCATCCAACTACTTGCAATCGGGTTAATTGCACAAACCCAGATTTATAATCCCAATGCTGATGCAAAGTCGGAAATTGAGAATGCTGTTAAACAGGCTAAAAAGGAAAACAAGCACGTTCTTGTACAGGTAGGAGGAAATTGGTGTCCTTGGTGCGTTAAATTGCATAATTATTTCCAAACAGAAGCAACTGTAAAGGAAGTTTTAACTAGCAATTACATCGTTGTAAAAGTGAATTATAGTAAAGAGAATAAAAATTTAGATGCTTTAAAAGTATTAGAGAATCCACAAAGATTTGGTTTTCCAGTTTTAGTTGTTTTAAACTCAAATGGTCAGAGAATTCACACACAAGATTCTGGCTTGCTTGAATCAGGCGATGGATATGACCCTAAGAAAGTGATTGGTTTTCTTAAAAATTGGACTCCAGGCGCTTTAACTCAAACATCAAAATAAGTCATATAATTAGCATTATGTTAAATAATGTTTTTTAAAAAGAAAGGAGTCCTAATTCGGACTCCTTTCTTTTTACATATTTTTTAACTTCTCATTATACTCTTGGAACTTATTATTCATTTCATCACTCTCGCTTCTAAATCTAAAATAAATATTTTTTAATGCCTCAATGGATTCTTTACTGGTATTGTTGATTTCGTAAGCCTTTACCATATATGGTAAAGCCTTCTTAAACTCAATATTAGCTTTAGCCATTATAGCCTCGTATTTTTCATAATCTTTTGCTGGTACTTTATTAGCCTCATCAACAAGTTTTACTCCATTGTTGAAATATACTGCACCTAAATTATAGTAAGCATCAAAAAAATTAGCATCAATTTCAATAGCCTTTTCGTAAGATTTTACAGCCTCTTCAGAGTCATTAAGTTTGTCATAAACAGTTCCTTTAGCAAAATGCAATGTTGCATTATTTGGCTCTTGAGTTAATGCTTTATCAATATAAGTTAACACTTTCGCAGGATCTTCTCCTTTATCAACATAGTACTGAATCAAACTAAATAGAATGTTTGTATTTTTAGGGAACTTCATTAATCCTTCTTCCAAATACTTAACACCATCATCTACCTTATTGAGAGATTTGCACGCATCAAAAGCATAAAAATAGGCAGTTCCTTCAGAGGTAAAATTTAATTCAATAGCCTTATCATAATATTTGATTGCATTCTCAAAATCACCTGCCAACTGAGCGGAAAGACCAGCATAGTAAAAGATTACAGTATCTTTATGATTCAATTGTGGCATCTGTCCTATTTCGATAACATTTCTAAAATTATTAAAAGCCTCTTTGAAATTCTTTAGAGTATAATAATTAGAACCTTCACTAATATAAAAGCCTTTGAGTTTAATCAAATTTTCTTGAACTTTCTTTGTTTTCTTAGCATTAACATCTATCTCTACAACTTTTTTAATGCTTTCTAAAGCTAAATCGAGAGGATTTGATAGCAATGGCTTGGTAACTTCCCACTTTTCAAGTTTACCATCAACAAAATAGAAATTAACTCTTTCCATTTCAAATTTATCCACTGCAACACCATCGATAACTTCTTGACTCTGGGCTAAAGGAGTTCCAATTAGAATCTTAAAAGTTTGAGTTGTAACGTTAACAGTTATTGCTCTAAGTATTTGAGCATCATAAATATCCATCATTAATTCTGCTCTCGAAAACCAAGTAGCATCTTTAAGGCTCTTCTTTGGATCTTGAATTTCCGCATTGCTCTTTTCAATCTTCTTAGAATACTGGTCAAAATTGATTTCCTTGCTTGTTTGAGCATAAATCATATTGATTCCAAGAACTAGCGATAAAACTAAAATTATTCTTTTCATCTCGATAAAATTATTAAAATTAGTATTGGGTTTTATTCTTCTGAATTATCAATATTGTCAAATTCATCCACTATTTGTTCATCTCTTTCTTCTTCCGATGACTCAACGTTTGCAATAGCAGCTATTGAATCATTCTTCTTAAGGTTTATAAGTTTAACTCCTTGTGTTGCCCGTCCAGTTACTCTTAACTCACTTACGCGTAACCTAATTGTTAAGCCGCTTCTATTAATAATCATCAGGTCATTATTCTCATCCACAACCTTGATGCTAATTAACTTGCCAGTTTTTGGGGATATCCCAATGGTTTTTACACCTTTCCCTCCCCTATTGGTTACTCTGTAATCCTCAAGTTTAGAACGTTTACCAAAGCCATTTTCTGATACTACTAAAATGTCCTTCAGTTCATTTTCTTCAACACAAACCATGCCAATTACTTCATCGCCCTTGGATAGTGACATTCCGCGTACTCCGCTACCTGTTCTTCCAATTGCTCGAACAAGTTTTTCGGGAAAACGAATTGCTTTACCATCTTTTGCTGCAAGCAAAATATGATTGTTTCCATTGGTCATACAAGCCTCGATTAGCTGATCTCCTTCCTTAATGGTAATAGCCATTACGCCATTCTGACGTGGACGACTATAAGCCTCCAACGAAGTTTTCTTTATAGTTCCTTGCTTTGTACAGAGAACGATGAAGTTATTTTGAATATAATCAGTATCCGTTAATCGCTTAACATTGATGTATGCCCTAACCACATCATCATTCTCAATGTTTATGAGGTTTTGGATGGCCCTACCCTTAGATGCCTTTGTTCCTTCAGGAATTTCATAAACTTTTAACCAGAAACACTTTCCTTTTTCGGTAAAGAAGAGCATGGTATTATGCATTGTAGCAATGTACATATGCTCAATAAAATCCTCATCCCTTGTTGTACTACCCTTAGCACCAACTCCACCCCTAGATTGTGCTCTATATTCATATAAAGGTGTACGTTTAATGTAACCCATTCGTGATATGGTAATTACAACCTCCTCATCGGCATAGAAATCTTCAGGATTGAACTCCTCTGCATCGGGAACAATATCGGTTTTACGGTCATCACCGTATTTATTCTTCATCTCAATCAGTTCATCCTTGATGATTTTCATTTGAAGAGCCTCATCCTGAAGTACTGACTTAAGGTAATCAATCAATTTAAGTAATTCATTATACTCCTCTTTCACCTTATCGCGTTCAAGTCCTGTTAGGCTTCTTAAACGCATATCGATAATTGCCTGCGATTGAACATCGGATAAACCAAAACGCTCCATCAATTTTTCCTTCGCCTCGGTTGGAGACTGAGCGGAACGGATTAGGCTGATTACCTCATCAATATGGTCGATAGCAATAAGTAAACCCTCAAGGATATGAGCCCGTTTTTGAGCCTCGTCTAACTCAAATTTTGCTCGACGAAGAATTACGTTATGACGATGCTTGATGAATTGAACTATTAACTCCTTAACGTTCAATAACTTTGGACGACCATCAACTAAGGCAATATTGTTAATTGCAAAAGAAGACTGTAGTTGACTGTGCTTAAATAAGTTATTTAGAACAACATTTGCAACTGCCTCTTTCTTAAGTATTATAACAACGCGAGTTCCTTGTCTATCGGACTCATCGTTGATATAACTAATTCCTTCAATTTTCTTCTCGTTAATAAGGTCTGCAATCTTCTTAATCATCTCAGCCTTATTAACCATATAAGGGATCTCGGTTACGATAATTTTTGACCTTCCAGACTCTGTTTGCTCTACCTCAGTCTTAGACCTAATTACAACCTTACCCTTTCCTGTATGGTAAGCATCCTTAACTCCTTGATAACCATATATTGTAGCACCTGTTGGAAAATCAGGACCTTTTATATACTTAAGAAGTTCATCTATAGTGATTTCAGGGTTATCAATTGTAGCACAGATTGCATCAACAACCTCACTTAAGTTATGAGGTGGCATATTTGTGGCCATACCTACTGCGATACCCGATGAACCATTCACCAATAGCAATGGTATTTTGGTAGGAAGCACTGTTGGCTCTTCCAAAGTATCGTCGAAGTTCAACTTAAAGTCAACGGTGTTTTTCTCCAAATCAGCTAAAGCTTCTTCAGCAATTTTGGTTAAACGAGCCTCGGTGTAACGCATTGCAGCAGGGCTATCACCATCCACAGAACCAAAGTTACCCTGACCATCGACCAATCTGTAACGCATAGACCATTCCTGAGCCATACGCACCATGGCATCGTAAACCGATGAATCGCCGTGGGGGTGATACTTACCAAGCACCTCTCCTACAATACGAGCCGACTTTTTAAAAGGCTTACCTGCATTCAAACCCAAATCGGACATCCCGAAAAGTACCCTACGGTGAACAGGTTTTAATCCATCTCGAACATCTGGGAGCGCACGTGAAACAATTACCGACATTGAATAATCAATGTACGATGACTTCATCTCCTCCTCAATGTTAATCTGTATAATTCTTTCTCCTTCAGACATATAAGAAAATTATATCAACCTAAAAAATTAATAATCAATAGCGTTTTTTGCTCAAAATTTGAATTGGCTAAAATAGCAATTTATCGGTAATTATTTGGGTTATTGCAAAACTACTTTTCAACATATCGAAAGTTTTATTATTTATTAAATTTTGCTGATTTTTATCAACATTTCGTTTGTAATTCCGTTAATGACTATTACTTTAGTATTCGATTTTAATATGAGGCTATTTTATGAATCAGAAATTTTCTCAAAAAATTAAGGATGTACTTGCCTATAGCCGCGAAGAAGCAATCAGGCTGGGCAATACAGCCATTAACCCTGACCATCTTTTCTTGGGTATTCTTCGCGATGGCGAGGGAGAAGCAATTAACCTTCTTCTTTCTCAAGGACTTGACTTAAGCGACATCAAAAAAAAGATGGATAAGCACTTGCTTCAACTTACTGATAAGCAGGATAGCATTAACGAATCATCGGATATTGTCATTTACAAATCTGCTGAAAGAGCACTTAAGGTTGTTTTCCTTGAAGCACGCTCCTTAAAAAGCGATACAGTTAATACAGCCCATCTCCTACTAGCAATACTGAAGGATGATACAAATTTTATTACACAGCTACTTTATGAGCGTAATGTTAGCTACGAATCGGTTCGTAAGAATCTTACCATTCTAAACTCCGATGATAAGGGAGATTTTGGTGGTGGCGAAGATGAGGAGAACGAGAGCGGAATGTTTGGAAACATGGGCAAGCAAAATCAACCTGCTAGCGGTAAGCCATCGTCTGATACTCCTGTTCTGGATAATTTCGGTATTGACCTTACAAAAGCTGCAGAGGAAGGCCGATTGGACCCAATTATCGGTCGTGAAAGAGAAATTGAACGTATTGCACAGATATTAAGTCGTAGAAAAAAGAATAATCCTATACTTATTGGAGAACCTGGCGTTGGTAAATCGGCTATTGCAGAGGGATTGGCGCTTAGAATTGTGAAACGCAAAGTTTCAAGGGTGCTTTTCAATAAAAGAGTGGTTACGTTAGATTTAGCATCGATTGTTGCTGGAACAAAATACCGTGGACAGTTTGAGGAGCGTATGAAAGCTATCCTAAATGAATTATCACGAACCAACAATATCATCCTTTTTATTGACGAAATTCATACTATTGTTGGTGCAGGAGGCGCAACAGGTTCACTTGATGCAGCAAATATGCTAAAACCTGCCCTTGCTCGTGGTGAACTTCAATGTATTGGTGCAACTACGCTTGATGAGTACCGTGAACATATTGAAAAGGATGGTGCATTAGAGCGTCGTTTCCAGAAAGTAATGGTTGAGCCAACATCGCCAGAGGAAACTGTTGAGATTCTGAATAATATCAAAGAACGCTACGAAGACCATCACAATGTAGTATACACTCCAGACGCGATTGATGCTTGTGTAAAACTTACAATGCGCTACATCTCCGATAGACATTTACCTGATAAGGCTATTGATGCATTGGATGAGTCGGGCTCAAGAGTTCATATTTCAAATATTAAGGTTCCTGAAAACATCATCAACCTTGAAAAATCGATTGAGGAAGCCAAGAAGGAGAAACTAAAAGCTGTTAAGAATCAACAATTTGAGTTAGCGGCAAATCTTCGAGATAAAGAAAAAAGGCTTATTGAACAGCTTGAGGATGAGCAGTCGCGTTGGGAAAAAGAACTTGCAAAACACCGAGAAACTGTTGATGCTGAAAAAGTTGCTGAGGTTGTTGCAATGATGACAGGTGTTCCTGTTCAACGAATTGCTCAAGCAGAGGGAACTAGACTCCTTAAGATGGCTGATGAATTGAAGGGCTCGGTAATTGGACAGGATGAAGCAATTTCTAAAATAGTTAGGGCAATTCAACGAAATAGAGCTGGACTTAAAGACCCCAATAAACCTATTGGAACATTTGTATTCTTAGGCCCTACCGGCGTTGGTAAAACTCAACTGGCAAAAGTTCTTGCTAAATATCTATTTGATACAACCGATAACCTTATCAGAATAGATATGAGTGAGTACATGGAGAAATTCTCTGTTTCGAGACTTGTAGGAGCGCCTCCTGGGTATATTGGGTATGAAGAAGGTGGTCAGCTTACCGAGAAAGTTCGTAGAAAACCATACTCTGTTGTGTTGCTCGATGAGGTTGAGAAAGCTCACCCCGATGTTTTCCATATTCTACTTCAGGTTTTAGACGAAGGTCAACTTACCGATAGCCTTGGACGCAGAGTAGACTTTAAGAACACCATCATCATAATGACCTCAAACATTGGTTCAAGGGAATTGAAGGATTTTGGTCAAGGTGTTGGATTTGCTACAAAAGCAAAGGAAGAATCGGCCAATGAGTACTCAAAAAGCATTATTCAGAAAGCTCTCAAAAAAGCGTTTGCCCCTGAGTTTTTGAACCGTATTGACGATATTGTTATGTTCAATGCATTAACTCGCAGCGATATTCACAAAATCATTGATATTGAGCTCAAAGGACTTTACGATAGAATTTACGCTTTAGGCTATAGCATTAAAATATCGCCTGCTGCAAAGGATTTTATTACAGAGAAAGGCTACGATATTCAATATGGTGCCCGTCCGTTGAAACGTGCAATCCAAAAATACCTTGAAGACCCAATGGCCGAGTCTATTATTAAAAGCGATATAAAGGCAGGAAACGTAATTTCCATTGGGTTTAACAAGAAAAAGGATGAAATCACCATTAAGGTTCTTAAGGGCGAGGAAGAGCCTGTTAATCCTGATGAAGACTAGAATATTTAAGTGATAATTTGAACTGCATCAGCATTTGATGCAGTTTTTTTTGTTTCGATTTGAACAATTTAACCTAAAGTTGTGTTAACTTTCTAAATAAATAATCAACTAACAAATTAATTAATATGACTGTAAAATTTGGACCAAACCCAGTAAGCCTTTTTGGTGAGGTAGTTAAAGTTGGTGCGAAAGCACCTGAATTCTCAGCCATCGACACATCCCTAAAGCCAGTTGGGCTGAACGATTTCAAAGGAAAAGTAAAACTTATATCGATATTTCCTTCGATAGATACTAGCGTATGTTCAGTTCAGAACCATAAATTCAACAAGGAAGCAGCATCGTATGGCGATAAGGTTGCATTCATTGCAATGTCGATGGATTTACCATTTGCTCTTAAGCGTTTCTGCGGAGCAGAAGGAATTAATAACCTAGTAACCCTTTCGGACCATAAGGATGCTGATTTTGGTAAAAAATATGGCTATTTAATTGAAGCCTTAAGACTTTTAGCCAGAGGTGTTGTAATCATTGATAAGGACGATGTTGTTAGGTACGTTGAAGTTGTTCCTGAAGTTGGCCAAGAGCCAAACTACGATGAGGCTCTAAAAGTTCTAAAAACATTGGCTTAACAAAAGAAGAATGCGCCGATTGGCGCATTTTTTATATCATTTCTCCAATTAAGTCGTAATCCTGGGCCGATATAATTCGCGCGTTCACAAAATCGCCCACGTTGACCTTCCTTTTTTGAGGATTACTTAATAGTACCTCCTGGTCAACTTCAGGTGAATCGTACTCAGTTCTGCCAATAATCTCATCTTCATCAACAGAATCTACAATAACTTTTAAAGTTTGCCCTACTCGCTTAAGATTGTTCGCCAACGAAATACTCTGCTGCAATTCCATCAACTCGGCTGAACGACGTTCTTTCAACTTCTGAGGAATATTATCTTTCATAGATATTGCAGCATGCGTACCTTCCTCCTCTGAATAGGTAAAAACTCCAACTCTATCGAATCTATATTTCTCAACAAAATCAATCAACTCCTTAAAATCCTCAGCAGTTTCACCAGGATGTCCTACTAGAAAAGTGGTACGAATTGAAATATCGGGAATATTCTTTCTAATTGTCTCTACAAACTCAATGGTCTCGGATTTTGTTATTCCTCTACGCATCAACTTTAACATATTATCGCTGATGTGCTGAAAGGGAATATCGATATACTTGCAAATTTTGGGGTTATTTTTGATTGTTTCAATCAAATCCTTGGGAAAGTTAGCTGGATAAGCATAATGAAGCCTAATCCACTCTATTTTATCTATTTTGCTAAGCTCGTTCAACAAGTCAGATATCATTCTTTTACCGTAAAGGTCTATTCCGTAGAATGTTGAATCCTGTGCAATAACAATCAATTCCTTAACACCTTGACTAGCAAGATATTTTGCCTCAGCAACTAAATTGTCTATTGATTTTGATATGTGCTTTCCACGTATTAAAGGAATCGCACAGTATGAACAGCCCCAGTTGCAACCTTCCGATATTTTCAGGAACGCAAAATGTTTGGGTGTTGTAATAAAACGTTGATTGGTACAATCAGTAAAAAGCGGATTTTCTAGGGTTTTGAGAATATCAGGTAAATCAGAAACACCATAAAATCCATCAACCTCAGGAATCTCCTTAACTAACTCATCTTTATAGCGCTGCGACAAACAGCCCATCACATACAAGCGTTCAATAACACCATTCTTCTTTGCGTTCACAAAGTTCATAATGGTATCAACGGACTCCTCCTTGGCATCGGCAACAAATCCACAGGTATTAACTACAACAACCTTTGCTGAAGGGTCGTTGGAATCGTGAACCAACTCCCAGCCACCCAACTCAAGTTGCTTCATCAAAACCTCTGAATCCACAACATTCTTGGAGCACCCAAGCGTAACAATATTTATTTTTTTCTTACTCATTTAGCTAAAAAGAGAATCAACAAATGATTTTTTATCGAACAACTGAAGGTCGGTCATCTTTTCGCCAACGCCTATGTACTTAACCGGAATCTTAAATTGGTCCGAAATACCCAGAACTACACCACCCTTTGCTGTACCATCTAACTTTGTTAGCGCAATTGCAGTAACTTCAGTTGCTGCGGTAAACTCTTTTGCCTGAGCAAATGCATTTTGGCCAGTTGAACCATCCAGAACCAAAAGAACCTCGTGTGGAGCATTAGGAATAACCTTTTGCATTACACGTTTAATCTTTGTGAGCTCGTTCATCAAGTTTATTTTGTTGTGCAAACGACCAGCAGTATCGATAATAACAACATCGGCACCCTGGTTTTTCGCAGAGCTAAGAGTATCAAAAGCAACAGCTGCAGGGTCGGCACCCATCTGCTGTTTTACAATAGGTACACCTACCCTTTCCGACCAGATTGTAAGCTGGTCAACCGCTGCAGCTCGGAATGTATCGGCTGCACCAAGCACAACATTTTTACCAGCAGACTTAAACATGTGGGCCAATTTTCCAATGGTGGTTGTTTTCCCAACACCATTAACCCCAACTACCATAATTACATACGGAGATTCTGTTTGGGTGGGCTCTGCAATATTCTGAAATGAATTCTCCGAAAGAAGCGACATAATCTCATCGTGGAGAATCGCATTTAACTCACTGGAATTAAGATACTTTTCATTCGAAACCCGTTTTTGAATTCGCTCAATAATTCTAAGAGTTGTCTCTACTCCCACATCTGAAGAAATAAGAACCTCCTCAAGATTATCGAGAACTTCATCATCAACTTTCGATTTACCTGCAACAGCGCGCGATATCTTCTTTAAAAGGCTCTCCTTGGTTTTCTCGAGCCCTTTATCTAAAGATTCCTTGCTTTGGTTTGACGAAAAAATATCAAATAATCCCATATCTGTAAAAATTTTGTGCGAAGATAATAAAAAGAAAAAGCTTTCCTTATTAAAGAAAGCTTTACCTTATATCCATTATAGTGTTAAACTATTATTTTTTCAAAAACTCTTGAATTTCAGAGTTAAGAACAACCTCTTCCTTAAAAGTATAGGCTCCAGTCTTTTCTGATTTTACCATTTTGATGCATTTTGTGTGGTTATTGGTACCTTTCTGCATCGATGCTACTACTTTCTTTGCCATGGCTTAATTATTTTATTTCACGGTGTAAAGTTACTTTCTTTAGTACTGGATTGTACTTGCGCTGCTCAATTCTTTCAGGTGTATTCTTTTTATTCTTAGTAGTAATATACCTAGAAGTTCCTGGCATGCCGCTTTCCTTGTGCTCTGTGCATTCTAAAATCACTTGCACTCTGTTACCTTTCTTTGCCATTGTTCAATAAGTTTAGTAAATTTTGATTAAACCTTTACCTTCTGCCTCTTTTAGAACAGCCTTTAAGCCTTTCTTATTGATGGTGCGAATACCAGCAGCAGAAACCTTCAAGGTCACCCAGCGATTCTCTTCTTCCAAAAAGAACTTCTTATTTTGAAGATTTGGAAGGAATGTACGCTTAGTTCTTCTCTTAGAATGGGATACATTATTTCCAACCATTCTCTTTTTTCCTGTAATCTGACAAATTCTTGACATTGTTATAATGTTTTCTGATGTTTTTTTTTCGAAACAGGACGCAAATTACGTTATTATTATCGAATTATTCAAATTTTTCTCCAAAAATATTTTCATTTAGTTCTAAATGTTCCTGTAACAATAACTCCCTTAGCAAGTTAAGCGCTGTATAGGATGCTCTTGCGATGTTAATATCTCGTTGATTACTAAAGATATACTTTTTGCTAACAAGGCTGTTGTTTGATGCAACAGCAATCCATACAGTGCCCACAGGTTTAGTTTCAGTTCCACCATCGGGTCCTGCAATACCAGATATAGCTATTGCGTAATCCGTTTTCAGCAGCTTCCCTGCTCCCACCGCCATTTGCTCAACAACCTGTTGACTAACTGCTCCATTTTCGTTTAAAACATTAGCATCAACCTTTAAAATTGATGTTTTCACTTCATTTGAGTAAGCAACCACACTGCCCTTAAAGTAAGCCGATGAACCTGAAATTTCAGTAATTAAATGTGCAACCGTACCTCCTGTACAACTCTCCGCTGTAGAAACCGTTGCATTTATCGATTTAAGTATTTGTCCAATAACAACCGGTAATGAGGTATTGCCATAACCAAAAATATATTCAGGGATTTCTTTTCGAAGATATTCTATTAGTTGGTTAATTTCAGAATTTAGGGTTTCTGAGTGGCTTGAATAGCCTGATAAACGAAGTCTAATACCCGAAGGACTTGGCAAGTATGCCAATTTTATATAATTAGGAAGTTTGCCCTCGAAGGCTTGAAGTTTATCGGATAAAAACGACTCTGGAATCCCAAACGTATTAACGGTTCTGTGGATAATCACCATATTACTTGACATTTCCTTAAGCAATGGTAACACAGAAGTTTCCATAAGCCCTTTCATCTCGAATGGCACACCGGGCATCGATACCAATATTTTACCACCCTTACGGAAAAGCATTCCTGGTGCAGTTCCATTCTTGTTAAGCAGAACTTCGCATGAAGAAGGAACTTCGGCCTGTCGCCTATTGCTCTCGGTAACCTGCAATCCTCGCTTCCCGAAAATTCCCTTGATTATTTCCAACGAAGGTTCGTGAAGCACCAAGTTACCACCAAAAAACTTGCAAAGTGTAGGCTTTGTAATATCATCGCTGGTTGGGCCAAGTCCACCAGTCATTAAAACAATATCGCAACGATTAATAGATTGATTAACTGCACCGTAAATAGCCTCTTCGGTATCAGATATTGAAGTAATTTGGGTGATTTTAATACCCAAAAGGTTTAACTTTTCTGCAATCCAAGCCGAGTTGGTATCGACAATTTGTCCAATCAGAATTTCATCGCCGATTGTTATGATTTCTGCATTCATAGAGTTGAAAAATAAGGCAGCAAAGCGCTGCCTTTTTGAGCCTCTCACGGGACTTGAACCCGCGACCTGCGGTTTACGAAACCGCTGCTCTACCGACTGAGCTAAAGAGGCATTTTACAATGCAAAATTAATTCTTTTTTATGCAAATTAAAGGTAAATATGAACCTAAAAGGACAAAAGCGCTTTAATTCGCTGAACTAATGGAGGGTGCGAATAATGGATAATAACATATAGCGGATGGGGTGTTAAGTTTGAGTAGTTCTGCGCAGCCAACTTTTTGAGAGCAGATACTAACGGGTTACTTAAACCAAATCCATTGGCAAAATTATCCGCAGAAAACTCCATTTTCCGACTTAAAAAATTGGTAAATAAACCAATTATCGACTGTACAGGGCCAAAAATCAAGGCAAACCCTAAGATGTTAAGTTGAAAATTTGGCATTCCATTGGACGTTGACCCAAAAACTGGAGTAAATATATCGCTACTGCTAATTTTGGTAAATAAGAATAGAAATATACCTGTAACCGAAAGACTAATGGCAAAGTTTATCCAGATATGCCTCTTCTTATAATGGCCTATTTCATGAGCTAAAACTGCCTCAATTTCCTCGGCTGAAAGTTTATCCACCAAAGTATCGTACAGATAAATTCGCTTATTCCTACCCCAGCCAGTGAAAAATGCATTTCCCTTTGTGGAACGCTTAGAGCTATCGAGTACAAATATATTTTTAGCAGAAAACCCCGCATTTAGGGCCAAGCGCTCTAATTTATCTTTCAACTCACCATCGGACAATGGCGACTTTTTGTTAAATAAAGGCAAAATGATGGATGTATATAATATGGTAGAAAACAACGAAAGTATCAATATAAACACTAAAACTGGCAACCAAAATAAGGTAGGATAACTAACATACAACCAAGTTATTAACGAAAGTATAATTCCTCCTAGAATTATTGTTAAGAGGGCTGATTTTAATATATCAGTAAAGAACAACTTTCGGGTTGATTTATTGAATCCATACCTTTCCTCGATAACAAAACTATCGTAGTAATCGAATGGGATAGATAAAATCTGGCCAATGAACCATAAAACGCCAAAGAATACTAAGGATTGAAGAACTCTGTTTTCAATATTTTGAGCAATGGTGTCGTTTAGCAAACCAAAGTATCCTAAAATAAATGCGGCTGTTGTAATTACTACCATAAATGTACTCTCGACCAACGATGCATTAAGTTTCTCCTGTTCATAGCTTTGTTGCTTCGCATAGCTCTCTGAATCGTAAACATCGGACACAACTTCATCTAATTGTGCTTTCTTGCTGTAACTTGTGTTGATTAACTCTATCAACACATTCAAAAGATGACCGCCAACAAGAATTATAATAATTGTAAAGTAGATTAAACTTTCCATCACACTTATTTATTTGCTTCAATTCGTTCCTCAATTATACTTCGGTAATCCTCAATTTCCGTCAACTTAGAGTTTAACTTTTGAGCCTCGTTTAGCCACTCTAGCGCAACCTCAAAATTCCCTAACATTTCGTTTGCCAAAGCCATATTAAATGCAGCCCTTGCTGCGATAGAGCGATTTTTATCGCTTGTATGCTTTTGCCATAATGCTGCGGCATCAATCCAGTTGCCTTTTTCGGCAAAAGTAGTAGCCTGCGAAAAATACCTGGAATTGCCATTAAAAAGAATCCGCGTATCGTTGTTCCAAGTAGGTGCTATTAACTTAGCGTACTTCTCTGCGGCATCGGCACCCGCGTATGCTGAAGCGGTAAAAAATCCGGGCAGTTGATTTCCAGTATGCACTTCAAGCCAGTCGGTTGCTTCCCACGATAAGGTATCGCGGTGCAGAAATGAGTTAGAAATCTTTTTACTCCGCAAATCGTATACACGCCAGTAACAGTAAACCGCAATATCCAAATAACCATAGTACGACTTAATTCCATTTTCCCATTTTGGAATATTATCGGAATAAGGGTTTATTCGCATATAATCTAACGAGACAACAACCTCTGCATCCTCATTTTTTGCCGATATTTCGGCAATTTGCTCCCAACTCAAAGGCAAAATCACCTTTGAAGTATCGCTCCTATAGTAAAACGAGTTAATAGGCATCAGCTCCTCGTAAATTGGAGATGCAAGCAATAATTCCCCCAATGAGTTTACGGCTTCCGAAGAGGCAACGCTATCTAAAGCCCATTCCATCATGGCCTTCTTATTTGGGAGCTCCCTATTATACAAATTGGCCAAAATCAACACTTTACCTGACGTAATAGGCAAACTCTGCTTTGGCTTATCGAAATACTGAATATCGATAGAGCGATAAGGAATACAAGAACTAAGCAATAGTAATCCTAAAGTTATCAATAAAATTCTTTTTAATGCCATACCTTAAGAAATCTCGTCGTTAAAAAAAGAAAACCATCTAAATTTTAGATGGTTTTCAAGTGTAAATATAAATACTTTTTTAGGTATTCATTGCACCGCAAACATTAATTACCTGTCCGCTAACATATGAAGATAGGTCTGAACCTAAGAATATACAAACATTAGCTACGTCCTCAGGTGTGCCACCGCGTTGAAGTGGAATTTTTTTAGCCCACTCTTCACGAACCTCTTCAGGAAGTTGATGAGTCATTTCAGTAATAATGAAACCTGGAGCAATTGCATTTGAACGGATGTTCCTAGAACCAAGTTCTCTTGCAATAGCCTTTGTAAAGCCAATAATGCCTGCCTTAGAAGCAGCATAGTTAGCTTGACCAGCGTTGCCTGAAACACCAACCACGGAACTCATATTGATAATAGAACCACTTCTCTGCTTAAGCATATACTTCTGCACCGCTTTAGTTAGGTTGAAAACCGACTTTAGGTTAACCCTAATAACTAAATCCCACTGCTCCTCGGTCATACGCATCAATAAGGTATCGCGAGTAATACCTGCATTATTTACAAGAATATCGATTGTACCAAAATCCTTAGCAATCTCATCAACAATTTGCTGCGAGTTTTCAAAGTTGCTGGCATCCGATGCATATCCTTTAGCTTTAACGCCAAGTGCAGTAAGTTCTTTCTCAAGACTCATCATGTTGTCATCGTATGCAATATCAGTGAAAGCCACATTAGCTCCCGCCTTTGCAAAAGCAATAGCAATAGAACGGCCAATACCTCTACCCGCTCCTGTTACTATACCAGTTTTTCCTTCTAATAACTTCATAGTTTAATTTTTGTCGTTAACGTTGCAAAGGTAAAAAATATTAGAAAATAAGCTAACTATAGCAAAAGATTTACAAAAACCCTCTTTTAGTTGTTCAACAAAATCTAGCAATGTACCTTTTGAATAAACAAAATATCTCGTATATTCACAAGTTGAAAATTGTATGAACTTGATTTGATGTTCGTATATTTAAAATACTCTGTTTACCAGATAACTTATTTAGTAACTAAACCTTACGCAAGATGAAGCTTAGGATGAAACTCAGGGTAAAGATGCTACTATCCGTTATTTTTGTAGCTGTTGTAGTTTTTTTAGCATCAATAGGATTTCTCACATCGAGGCTTGAAAAAATCACATTACGCAATGCATTCAACTATGTTGATGCAACTGCCCGCGAGTACGCAAACTCCATTCAAAGTAATTTCAACAACGAAATGGGTATGGCTCGCTCCTTAGCACAAGGGTTTTATTTCCACAACGAGTATTCATCTGCCGAATTAAAGGAAAATTCCAGAAGGACACTAAATGGAATAGCGCTTAACAACCCAAAATTTCTTTCTGTTTGGATTAGCTGGGAGTTAAATATACTCGATAAAAATTGGGATAAACCCTACGGTAGAGAGCGATATACATTCTACTGGGAAAATGGTCAACTTAAATTTATTACTGACCAAAAGAACTTGACCGGTGATGAGCCTAGCAGCCTTTACTATCAACTTAAAACATCCAAACTTGAAGCAGTTGTCGACCCTTACTGGTTTACCTATACAGGCAGTAATAAAAGAGTGCTAGAAACAAGTATTTGTGTACCGCTTGTTAAAGACAATAAGTTTATAGGCTTATTCGGCTTCGATATAGAGTTGAGTAGATATCAAGAGTACATTAACAACATTAAACCCTATGCAGGAAGTTCTGCCATGCTTCTTTCGCAAAACGGAACCATTGTTGCTCATTCAATAGCGGATAATACAGGAGCAAAGATTGATAGCATATATGCCAATGAAAATAAAAATCATAATCTACTCGATAAACTTAACAAAGGCGAAAAGTTCTCAATTTCTTATACCGACTCAAAAGATGATAAAAAATACTATGCAACCTTTGTACCTTTTACAGTAGGAACATCTGTTAACCCTTGGACTTTGGCCATAATTGCACCAGAAGATGTAATTATTAAAGAGGCTCAGGATGTTGCCAGTAAATCTAGAACTGTAATTTTTGTTGGTTTATTTGTTCTTGCTATTGTGGTTTGGATTATTGCATACAGCATTACCCGCCCCTTAGTTAAAACCACAAAAGTTTTAGGCGAACTTGCCAATGGTCAAATTGATTTATCAAAAAAGATTTCCATTAATAGCGGCGATGAAATCCAAGATATTGGAACTTCCGTTAATATTCTAATTGATAGCCTTTACAAAACAACAAACTTTGCCAAGGAAATTGGCAAGGGCAACTTGAATGCCTCGTTCAACAAGTTGAGCGAAAATGATGTACTCGGTGAGGCTCTGCTAGAAATGCGGAAAAGTCTTGAATACGCCAAAGAGCTAGATGATAAAAGGAAACTTGAAGAGGAAAAAGAACGTTGGGCCAACGAAGGCGTCGCCCTATTTGCCGATATATTGAGGCAAAATACCGACAATATGAATGAGTTTACATACGAGGTAATACACAACCTTGTTAAGTATGTAAATGCCAATATTGGGGCTTTATTCTTAGTAAATGTTGAGAATAATGAGAAGTATTTTGAACTAGCATCGAGTTTTGCTTACGAAAGAAGGAAGTACGAGGAAAAACGCATTAATTATGGTGAGGGTTTAGTTGGACGTTGTGCCAAGGAAGGTGAAACAATATTTATGACAGAACTTCCAAAGGACTACGTTAAAATTGCCTCGGGTCTTGGCGAAGAAAATCCAAGTTGTTTACTTATCGTTCCCCTTAAACTTAATGATGAAGTTTATGGAGTAATTGAAATGGCATCTTTTGAGTTCATTGAGGATTACAAAATAAAGTTTGTTGAGAAGATTGGAGAAAGCATAGCTGCTACAATTTCAAATGTCAAGATTAATATTCGTACTGCTAAACTTTTAGAGGAGTCTAGAATAAAATCCGAAGAATTGGCTTCACAAGAGGAGGAAATGAGGCAAAATATGGAGGAACTCCAAGCAACACAAGAGGAGGCTGCTCGTAAAACTGCCGAAATGGAAAGTTTAATCAATGCGCTAAACTCCTCTAGCTATGTTATTGAGTACGATTTGAATGGACGAATTATTACGGTTAATCAGGCATACCTTGGACTAACAGGCCAACCCGAAAGAGATGTAATAGGAACACACCACTCCGATAATTTGGAATTTACCGAGGAACAAAAGGTTAACTACCAAAAATTCTGGAACGATTTACGCAATGGAATAATTAAAAAGGAAACCAACAAAGTTGCTATCAACGGAAAAACATACACGTTTATTGAGACATACTCCCCAATTCTTAACGAAAACAAACAAGTAACCAAGATTCTGAAGATTGCACATAATATCACAGATTTTATTGAATCAAAAGGTTCAAAGAAGTCTAAAAAAGAATAAATTCCAAGTTTGATACAAATAGAAAAGGCTGCAAAATAATTTGCAGCCTTTCTTGTTCGTTTTGTTGCTAATCTATCTGAAGTTTATTCCAACACCAGCATTAAATACTGAGTATTTTCCAAGAGCATAATCAAAATGGAATGCAATAAGTGCCAATTTAATTCTTAAACCTAAGTTTGCGCTAAAACCGCTACTTGTAAAATCAATACTCAAAGGATCTGTTACCGAAATAGCATTTTCAGTATACGTTCCCTTTAGAGCCACATCTGTAGTTGCTTTATTATAACCAACACCTGCATAAACAGTTAAAACAGGAATTGATTTAGATATCAAAAGTTTACTAGTAAAACCAGACGCATTAAAGTCCAAGGTTTGGTTTTGATTCTCATTAATATCAAAAGATGACTTGAACTTAGTATAACCTAATAAAATTGACACATCTATTGGAACAAGTTTAAATCCTGGAATAAACTCTTTAAACTCGTTTTTGATGCCAACTCCCCACATGCTGAACCTACCTATACCCTTAATATCAACCTTTGGAAAAAAACGTCCCATAACCTCGGTATGGAAAGGCAATCCTATACCGATGTGAATAACTGGAGTTGTAACAAAACGCATATTTGCTCCCTGAGGTAAAGTCAGTGGAATTAAACCAGTTGCCTGATCTCTTAATAACGGCCCTGAATCTTTAGCTCCCGAAACTGTTGGTGACAACTTATCATTAGGATCATCCAATTCCCAGTACTTTAAATTTAACTTCGAAACATCAAATTCCTTTGAACTTGAAGGAGGAATAGTAATTGCTGTAGTAAAAGTAATATCAAAACCAAACAGTTTATGTGGCTTGGCAGAGTTATACCAACCATTATTAAGGCTAGTTCCAAAACTTTTACCAAATGGCTCGAGGTACGCTTTACTAAGTGCTGTAAAATCACTTAGGTTATCAGTATTGCTTAAATCGCCCTTAAGGAATTCGGCAACATTCTCTTGGGAATACAAATTAACCGAAAACATAATTGGAAAGATCAAAAGCAATATCATTCTAGATAGTTTTCTCATAGTTTTATGATTTAAGGGTTAACATTCATAATTTAATCTAATATAAAACAAATGTACAAATGTTTTGATTAATCAATCTCTAAAAATCTTACAAGAAATAAAATTAAAGTGTCTATTTTTGTAAAAAAAATCAATGAGCAATATCCCATTAGCAGAAAGAATGCGCCCGCGCACCATGGACGATTACGTTGGTCAAGCCCATCTTGTGGGCAACGGAAGCATTCTAAGGGATATGATTAAGTCGGGAAATGTTAGCTCATTCATACTCTGGGGACCTCCTGGAGTAGGCAAAACTACCCTTGCAAAAATAGTTGCAAACCAACTCAACAGACCTTTCTACACCTTAAGCGCTGTTAGTTCTGGGGTAAAAGATGTTAGAGAGGTTATTGATAAGGCAAAATCGCAAAAGTACTTTAACACACCATCGCCAATCCTTTTTATTGATGAAATTCACCGATTTAGCAAATCACAGCAGGATTCTCTTTTGGGAGCGGTAGAGCAAGGAATTATTGTGCTTATTGGAGCTACAACTGAAAATCCTTCATTTGAAGTCATCACTCCACTTTTATCAAGATGTCAAGTATTTATACTCAAATCGCTTAATGAAAGCGAGTTAAATTCGTTATTGAATAATGCAATCAACCAGGATGTTGAACTTAAAAATTTGAAATTCAACATAGCAGAAACTGACGCCTTGTTCCGTTTCTCGGGAGGAGATGCAAGAAAACTCTACAACATCATAGAGTTGCTTGTAAACGTAAGTAACAATGGTAATCCTATCGAAATTAACAATAAGCGTGTTACGGAGGTTCTGCAGGAGAATATTGCCATTTACGATAAGAACGGAGAGCAACACTACGATATAATTTCTGCCTTTATTAAGTCAATCCGCGGCAGCGATCCCAATGCTGCTGTTTATTGGCTTGCCAGAATGATTGAGGGTGGCGAAGATCCAAAATTTATAGCCCGCAGACTTGTTATTCTAGCATCGGAAGATATTGGATTAGCAAATCCTAATGCACTGCTCATGGCTACTAGTTGTTTTCAGGCAGTTTCAATGATAGGCATGCCCGAATCAAGAATCATTCTATCCGAAGCTACAATTTACCTTGCCACTAGTCCCAAAAGCAACTCGGCATACGAGGCTATTGGCAAAGCACAAGAGTTAGTTAGAGATAAAGGTAATCTTCCTGTACCTTTACATATAAGAAACGCACCAACAAAGTTGATGAAAGATATTGGATATGGCGCTGACTATAAGTATGCACATAGTTTTAAAGGAAACTTTGTTATCCAGGAATTTCTCCCCGAGAAAATATCGGGAACTATAATTTTTTCTCCACAGGATAATCCCAAAGAAAAGGAAATTGAACTAAAACTGAAGGCCTTGTGGAAAGGAAAATACAACTACTGACAATCATAAATAAAAGAATATGAGCACATTAAAATCAATTAATGGTATAAAACATTTAGACTCTGGCAATTTCCTTTTGCTTGCAGGGCCTTGCGTTGTAGAGAACGAGGAAATTACTTTCGGAATCGCAGAAAAAGTAAAGGAGATAACCGACAAGTATAAAATCCCCTACATATTCAAAGCATCGTACAGGAAGGCAAATCGCTCTAAAATGGATTCTTTTTCTGGAATTGGAGATGAGAAAGCCCTTAGCATTCTATCTGAGGTAAAAAAACGATACGGATTACCAATTGTAACCGATATACATACCGCAGAAGAAGCTGCTATGGCCGCAAAATATGTGGACGTACTTCAAATCCCAGCGTTTCTGTGCCGTCAAACAGACCTATTGGTTGCTGCAGCAAAAACAGGTAGAGTGGTAAATGTAAAGAAAGGTCAATTCGTATCGCCAGAATCGATGAAGTTTGCTGCGCAAAAGATTGTTGATTCCGGTAACAACAACGTAATGCTAACAGACAGAGGAACTCAGTTTGGTTACCAAGACTTGATTGTTGATTTTAGGGGAATTCCAATTATGCGAGAATTTGGATTCCCTGTGGTTGTTGATGTTACACACTCCTTGCAGCAACCAAACCAAACATCGGGTGTAACGGGCGGAAAACCAGAAATGATAGAAACGATATCGCGTGCAGCAATTGTCTGTGGCGCCGACGGACTATTTATGGAAACACATCCAAACCCGGCTAAAGCATTATCAGATGGTGCTAATATGTTAGATTTAAAACATTTAGAAAGCCTAATTGACCACCTTGTTCAAATTCGTCAGGTCATCAAGAATTTTTAACGTAAACGTTTAATAGAGTATCAATTTTTTGCTTTAGGAGGTTGGCATTAATTGGCTTAGAAATATAGTCATTACAGCCAACCTCAAAACATTTAATATTGTCGTGAGGTAATGCGTAAGCAGTCTGTGCAATTATTGGTAAAGATGGTTTTTGTTTACGAATTTCAACCGTAGCCTCATAACCATCCATTAATGGCATTTGAATATCCATTAAAACTATATCAATATTAGTGCTGTCGAGTGTTTTAGAAACAACCTCTTTCCCATTTTTCGCCCAAAGAATATTTGCTTTAGTATCGGCTAAAATTGTTGATAAATACCTATAGTTAACTTCAACATCCTCAGCAATTAGAATATTCTTGCCTGCCCAATTATACTCAACCTCATCGGTGCTAAATAGGAATGAGCCTGAATCCTGAAAACGCTTTTCCTTATAAGGGATGGTGAAATGGAAAGTTGTGCCCTCACCAATTTTCGATTCAAACCAAATATCTCCGCCCAGTAAACCAATAATATTCTTACTGATATAAAGCCCAATACCAGTTCCGCCATATTTTCTGGTAGAACCTTCCTGCACCTGACGGAAACGCTCAAAAATTATATCGCGCTTATCCTCGGGAATACCTATTCCGCTATCGCGAACAAAAAACTCAATTTTATTATCATCGTGGTTATTAATGTAACCAAACTCCACGCTACCCCTATCAGTAAACTTAAGTGCATTACCTATTAAATTGACCAAAATCTGACGTAAACGCTGACCATCGGTATATAGGATATTGGACTCATCATCGTTAAGGTTAAGTAAGCGGATATTGATATGCTCCTTTTCCTGCTTGAACTTAATCTCGTTGAAGAATGTATAAACATCGAACATTAAATCATCCAAATTACACTCAGAATGGTTAATAGCCAATTGACCTGCATCAATCTTAGAAATATCAATAATATCATCAATAAGATTTACAAGCATCATTCCATTGTGATACACAATATCAATATACCTATCGCGCTTATCTTCAGACTCTTCTCCTTTTAAAAGTTGAACAAATCCAAGTATTCCGTTCATAGGAGTACGAATCTCATGACTCATATTGGCCAAGAAGTTGGATTTAAGGATATCGGATTCTTCTGCACGCTGCTTCGCTTTTTCCAAAGCATCTTTCAACTTTGAAATCTCAAAATCCTTTATAGCTAATAGTTTATGTAATTCATCGTTATCTATTTGGAGTTCTTTAAAATGTAATTTTAGATTTGAATACTCTTCTTTAATTCTTTCAGAATACTGGTTATCAATTGATTTATGATCAATATAACCAATACGTAATTTTCTGCTTAGAACGATTGCCCAAGCAAGAACTACTAATAATACAATTGAAAATACAATAATGAGTGCTATATTCATACTCCAAAAACTCTCGTACTGATTAACAATACGTTATAACATTCTTACATTTTTATAAAGTTACAAAAAATACAAAAAAAAAATATTGTTGAACAGTTTTATAGAGAAATATTACTTAAACATACAATTTTAGCTTACGAACATCAATTTTTAGTAGATAAACAAAAAAGTCCTAAAAGGAAAATAATCTTTTAGGACTCTCTGATAAAATGAGACCAATTGTCTAGAAGAATATACCAGCGCTAAAGATAAACTGTGGATTTCGTTGGTCGAACTTATAATCCTTTCCCCCTAATGTAATTCCACTACCCAATTTACTTAAGTTGCCTTCGTAACGAACATCAAGAGTAATCTTCTTCAAGATATCCAATCCAACACCAACCTGATAACCAAATGTTGCTTTTCTGAAATTATTATCTGTGGCTTCAGCAGAAATTGAAGATAATTTATCCTTCAACCCGTCGCTCTCAGATAGCATAAATGATGCTACAGGTCCAATACCTAATCTTGCAGGGCCGAACTTCCAGCCAACAATAACAGGAATATCAATCTTGTTAAATTTTTGGGTTTCAGTGTACATTTGACTTGCAGTAACATCGGCAAGCACAACTTCTCCCTGAGAATGGGTAAATAACAATTCGGGCTGAACGAATAATCCGAGCAACTGTATACGACCATACAATCCTGCATGGAATCCCATTTTTGAATCCCCCTGTTTAATTGCATACTCTTTTAGCCCATCAGAAGATTCAATGTTTTTAATGTCGTCGAATTTGACATTAGTGGAACTTACCCCAGCCTTAAAACCAAAACGTAAGAGTTGAGCATTGGCTACATCAAAAGCCATAACTGCTAATAGAATGATAATCAATTTTTTCATAGTTAATAGAATTAGGTTGAACGTATAAAATGATTAGACTAAGTGATTTCACAAATATCGTGCTAAAACTAAAATAAAGGACTAATTAAGCGCGCCAATGCTTCCTTGTAGCTATGCTTCAGGGGTCTTTTACTCCAATTCTCTGGAGTAATTATTTGGCATTGAATTAGTTTATCCATAAACGATGACTCAAGGTTTTTTGTTATTTGCTCATCGTAAATAATTGCAGCAACCTCAAAATTATCTTCAAAACTTCGGATATCCATATTGGCTGAACCTACAGATGAAAATGCGCTATCAATCATAATAAGCTTTGAGTGGTCGAATCCATTCTGGAAAAGGTACACCTTAATACCTGCATCGAGCAACTCAGAAACAAACGATAAAGAACTCCAATAAACAACGGGAGAATCGGACTTCCCAGGTAATATAATTCGAACATCCACTCCACTGAGAGCCGCTGTTTTAAGCGCTGTTAATATGCTCTCGTTCGGAATAAAATACGGCGACGATATGTAGATATGATGAGTTGCCCTAGTTATTGCAAGAAAGAAAACCTGCATAATACTAGCCCAATCGGAATCGGGACCGCTTGTTACAATCTGTAATGGGTGATAATTGGTAACTCTAACCTCTGGAAAATATTGAGTTCTATTATTCACAATATCACCTGTAACGAAATACCAATCCAGCAAAAATATTACCTGCAATGAATGCACGGCTTCGCCTTCAATCCTGAGCAAGGTATCGTGCCATCGGCCAAGACGCCGACTACCCTCAATGTACCTATCGGCAATGTTCATCCCCCCTAGATAGGCAACCATTCCATCCACAACAACAATTTTACGGTGATTCCGATAGTTTACCTTACTTGTTAATAGAGGGAATTTTACTTCCATAAAAGGATAAACCTCCACTCCTGCCTCTCGTAACTCATTTATGTACTTTTTGGGCAAACTCCAACTACCAACATCATCATATATTAATCTAACTTTAACACCTTCTTTGGCTTTTGTAATAAGAATATTTTTGATTCTATTACCAATTTTATCATCGTTAATGATATAAAACTCAATATGAATACTACTAGTTGCAGAATAAAGGGAATCAATTATAGAATCGAAGGCTTGCTGACCATTCTGGAAAATTGCGATATCATTAAATTCGGTTAGTAACGCTTTACTATTATTAAGCAACAAAGTTATTATACTTAAATGATTGGAAATCTTGGAGTTAAAATTTTGTTTGTTTCTCCGAAAATTTGCAACTTGCAAATGACTCAGGTACTCAATTTGCTCCAAATCCTGAAAACCTTTGCGATTGAAAATCTTCTCTTTTCTTCGGTTCTGACCAAAAAATATGTAAAAGACTAATCCAACTATAGGCAAAAGTATGATAAGCAAAACCCATGTAGAAGTTTTTGCAGGGTCGCGTTTTTCATGAATAATCATTGCTGCTGTGGAGAAAATAGTAACCAAATAGATTACAAGAATAATCCAAGGAAGATTACTCAGAATTATATCATGAAAAAAGTTGAGTAATAGCATCGCACTAAATTTTGATTACTAATATAGCGCTTTAAAACATTAGTGAATACAATCATTTCAAAAAAAAAGAACTCAACATATATTTTTTTATGACAACAATCCAAATCTACCAAACAATTAAAAACCTATATAGCAGCAATATATCAAATACAATGTATTTCGCAATTCAAATTTTTAAGGGAATTTTCAAATTTAATGACTAACATCAACAAAAAAATTTGCGAGGTTTCAGAATTCTTTCTACTTTTGCACTGCCAAAATAAAAAAAAGGCATTTGGACATAAAGTTGTCCATTTTTTTTGAAGATGATTCAGTAGCTCAGCTGGTAGAGCACATCCCTTTTAAGGATGGGGTCCTGGGTTCGAATCCCAGCTGGATCACTCGAAAAAAATTATGATGCCATACTGATTCAGTAGCTCAGCTGGTAGAGCACATCCCTTTTAAGGATGGGGTCCTGGGTTCGAATCCCAGCTGGATCACAGCAACTCAAACGGGTTGCTTTTTTTTTACCCATAACTAAAGAAGCCCGTTAGCGATAAAAACTAACGGGCTTCTTGTTGCATCGGATATTTAGCTACTTTCCAACAAGTATTTCAAAGAAATTGGGTTTAACTTTTACAGTAATCGCACTATTATGTAAGCTAAACTCTGAAGAAAATTCCGCTGAAAACATCTTTTCACCTATAAAGCTGGGCAATTGTAATGTTATCTCTTTTTCCTCAGCGCTCTTATTGAAAACAACAATTACGCTATTATTGAGGTAAGTTCTTACGTATGCGTAGATATCCTTATCGGCCATTAAAACGTTAAAATTTCCATAGTTTAAGGCCATATTTTCCCTACGGATATTTACCAAACGCTTAACGGTTTCGAGTGTAAATTGCTCCTTGCTATTAAAACCATCAAACTTCATCATTTTACGGTTATCGGGGTCGTTACCACCTGGTGAGCCAAATTCGTCGCCATAGTAGATTGTAGGTACACCAGGAATGGTCATATTGAACGCATTGAGCATACAAAGTTTGTTGTAAGCAACCAAATCGCCAACACCAATTTCACGAGTCCAACCTGCCTTTTTAGCATCCTCATCGAAACGAACAGCACCACCTGCATATGAGATAAACCTAGCCCTATCCTGATTTCCAGAGATATACCCCATAAGATTATTCCATCCGTAGTAATCGAATGTTTCGTGTAAAGAGTTGTTTAACTGGGTGAATGCTATATCGGGACGTGCAAATGCAGCAACCGATGCATCGTAAATATTAAAATCAAACTGAGAATCGAGCATTCCACTTCCAATATAACTTGCAATAAGTTCCTTACTACCATAAGTTTCACCTATCTGGTAAACACTTCTATCGGGAACATTCTGCTTAACCTTTTGCGTTAACCTACGCCAAAAATTCTCGTGAATATGCTTGGTAGCATCATGACGGAAGCCATCTAGCCCAAATTCTGTTAGCCAGTACAAAGCTGAATCGGTCATGGGTTCATATACCTCGGGGCGTTCCAAGTCAAGTGTTGGTAGGAAAACATCAAACCAAGTGGTTAAACGATACTCGTCCCAACGCTCAGTGTTCAAAGAGCCATCTGGCAAGTATAACGATGTTGCCCAATCGGGATGCTCAATGTATAAAGGATGCTCCTTATGAACGTGGTTTGCCACATAGTCGAGTATCACATTCATATTTCGGCTATGGGCTTCAGCAATCAACTCCTTCAGCTCATCGCTTGTTCCAAACCTAAAATCGACCTTGCTGGATGATATTGGCCAATACCCATGATAGCCCGAGAATTTTGTGCGTGGTTCAGGGTACAATCCCCAAGCGCCAAGCGGATTTTGGGTTATTGGCGATAACCATATAGTATTGATTCCGAGCGCAGTAAAATACCCATCCTTAATTTTCTGTGTAACACCAGCCAAGTCGCCACCATAGTAATTTGCCTCGGGTAAAATTTCAGGGTCGTCAACCTTTTTATCGTTGTTTGAATTGCCATTGTTAAACCTGTCGACCATTAAAAAGTACATAATTTGGCTATTCTTATCGGCACGGGTTAATTGCGATGTGCTAACCACGGGCTTATTCCCTTCCAGCGGGATTAATAAATCGTTGGATTCGCCATACTCATTGAACGCCCAAACCCGAATGTAAGAACGCTTAAAACTTTCAGCGTTAGAAGGTATTGTCAATTTGATATCCTGGGCATCAATAACTATAAATTTTTCATTCAATAAATGATTCTGCCACAATACTATAACCTTATCTACAGAGTTTATCGCTTTAATATTTAAAACATTACCATTTGTTGATACGGCAACAAGATGTGGCAGTTTTTCGGGCTGATTATTGCCCACAACAAGCACAGAGTTGAAGCCACCCATATTATTATCCTCCTTAACAGGATTGGCAGAGTCGAGCATCTGCTTCCCATCAACAACAACCTGGTAGTGATACTTTCCGGGATTCAGCATCATTGTGGTTTTAAAAATGGTACCATCGAAAGATAGCGGTGTTGCTGCGGGGTTCCAATCGTTTATTTGGCCAGTTAACTGTACAGATTTTACCTTTTTACCACTGGGATTATACTCAAAATTTACAGGTATTTTACGGCCTTTACGCAACACTAAAGAATACTTTGCCTCCGACACCCATACATCCATTACGTTCAATTTAGGCAACTCTGAATTATTGCATTTAATGGTCAATTTTGACTTATCGCCCGATAATGAATAGGAAAATACATTTGGCATACAAACGGAGTCAATAACCGAAGGATTTGGGAAATAATCGGTCATTACAACCTCAGTGCTATCGCCAAGCAGCTGAACAACAGTAAGCAAATCGTTCACAGCAGGTTTTTCGGGTACATTTTTCAACTCGATACCCTTTTGGCAGGATATTGCCAAAACTGATAAGATAATTATTGATATATTTCTCATAATCATTTATTTACACATCTAATTCAATTCAATAATCATTGCCGAGCGGGGTGAAAGTTGAATTTTGGAAAGGTCTTCAACTGTTTTGTCAGTAATTATATCGACACCCGATTTCTTATCGCCTAAAAACTCATTGAATCTTACAGTATCCAGCACTTTTGGCTGATAGCCATTATTTAGTATTACCATTACGGTTTGCTGCTGATTATGGCGGAAGTACACATAAACCTCATTCTCCGGAATAAAGTGCGTTAATTTACCACTATGTACAGCTGTGGCTGTTTTTCGCCAATTCAGAATTTTAGAGGTATAATCCCATATCTCACTCTGTTTCTTATTTCTTCCTTCAGAAGTAAACGCATTGTGTTTATCGACAACCCAACCACCAGGGAAATCTCTGCGGATATCGCCATGCCCTTTAGCATCATCGCCAGGAAGTAATATTTCAGTACCATAATACATTTGTGGAATACCTCTCATTGTCAATAAAAATGCTGTTGCAAGCTTTAACCTCCCAATAGCAACCGAGGAATCCTTATGGAAACGGCCATTATCGTGATTATCCAAGAAAATAAGGAGGTCGTTGGGACTTTTGTAAACAAAATCGTGCGCCAGAATCTCATACAATCGAGCCAAGCCAGTATCCCATCCTTCTTTCTCGTCAAAAGCTTTTTGCATTGCAAACATTAATGGAAAATCCATTGCGGTTGGCAAGTTAGAATTGTAACCATCGGGATTATTGGCATCCTTTTGCCAGTATGCAACCCACGAAGGGTAATTAACCCAAGTTTCGCCCACAATATTGAAGTTTGGGTACTCTGCATTAACCTCGGCACACCAACGCGACATAAAGTGCTTATCGCAGTAAGGATGTGTATCCATTCTAATTCCATCCAAATTGGCAAATTCAATCCACCAAATACTGTTTTGAATAAGATACTTGGCTAGATATGGATTACGTTGATTTAAATCGGGCATATGCTTATCGAACCAACCATCAGCCATTAAATCCCTATCCAGCTTAGATGCGTGAGGGTCAAATGTTGTTGGGATACGGTAGTTTGTTCTTGTAAATTCAGGGAACTGATTCAGCCAGCTCTTCATGGGCAAATCCTTCATCCACCAATGCTCGTTGCCGCAATGGTTGAAAACCATATCTTTAATCACTTTAATGCCTTTGGAATGAGCAACATCCACATACTGCTTAAACAAATCGTTATCGCCAATCCTAGGGTCAACCCTGTAAAAATCGGTGATTGCATAGCCATGGTACGACCACGAGGGTTGATTGTTTTCCAATACTGGGGTCATCCAAATAGCGGTTGCACCCAGCCGGTTGATATAATCGAGATGGTTAATAACGCCCTGCAAATCGCCACCATGGCGGCCATAGGGCTCCTTCCGGTTATGTTTTTCGGTCATCTCCTTAACCGAATCGATTTTTGAATTGCCATCGGCAAACCGGTCGGGTACAATGAGGTAAACCACATCGGAACTATTAAACCCTTTACGGTTTGCAGAACCTTGATTGCGCTGTTTTAACTCATAGCTTACAACCTGAGGTTTTTGCTTTGGTAACTTAAACTGAATTTTGATAAAACCTGCCTTAGCACTCTCTGCAATACTAAGGTTAACGAACAGGTAGTTTGGATTTTCGACCTTTTCGGTGTTTTCGATTTTCACACCATCAGCCTCGAGACTAACCTCGGCATTGGAAATGTTATGGCCGTATACCATTAGTTGAACATTTGGGTTTTTCATGCCAACCCACCAGTTCATAGGTTCAATTCGTTTAACTATTTGAGCATTAGCAATCATAGCCAACAGAATTAAAGTAGATGTTAAGTTAAATTTTATCATAATTCAGCTATTAAAAGTTACAAAAAAAGAGGTTGCCAGAGCAGACAACCCCTTTACAATTAGTTTAAAATTAACCTCTACCAATGGCGTTAAGGTCGGCAAATGCCTCCTTAAGCCTAACCACTATCGACTCCTCGCCTTTGCGTAACCATACGCGTGGGTCGTAGTGTTTTTTATTTGGAGAGTCCTCACCTTCCGGATTACCAATTTGTCCTTGCAGGTAATCCTTTTTAGCGGTATAGTAATTCTTGATTCCATCCCAGAACGCCCATTGCAAATCGGTATCGAGATTCATTTTAATTACACCGTACCCTAGCGCTTCCTCAATTTTTGCCTTCTCGGAACCACTTCCGCCATGAAATACGAAGTTTACTGGTTTTGCGGCTGTACCAAATTTCTTCTGAATTAATTCCTGTGAATTCTTAAGAATAACGGGGTTTAGAACCACATTCCCGGGCTTGTAAACACCGTGAACGTTACCAAACGATGCTGCAATGGTGAAATTTGGGCTAATCTTCATTAGTTCCTCGTAAGCATAGGCAACCTCCTCGGGTTGAGTGTAAAGTTTAGAGCTATCAACACCAGTATTATCAACACCATCCTCCTCGCCGCCGGTTACACCAAGCTCAATCTCTAGGGTCATCCCCATTTTGGCCATACGGGTAAGGTATTTCTTACAAATCTCGATATTCTCGTGAAGAGGTTCTTCCGATAAGTCGAGCATATGTGAGCTGAAAAGCGGCTTGCCTGTCTCCTTAAAGTGCTTTTCGCCAGCATCGAGTAGACCATCAATCCAGGGTAGAAGTTTTTTAGCAGCGTGGTCGGTATGAAGCACAACAGGAACTCCGTAAGCTTCTGCAAGTGTTTGAACGTGCTTAGCACCGCTAATTGCACCTAAAATACTTGCCTTTTGACCATCGTTGGATAATGTTTTACCAGCAATGAATGATGCTCCACTATTCGAGAACTGAATAATTACAGGCGAGCCAACCTCTCTGGCAGTTTCCAAAACCGCATTCATTGTATTTGTTCCTGTAACGTTAACTGCAGGAAGAGCAAATTTTTCAGATTTGGCGTACTCGAATAGGTCGCTCAGCTGTTTGCCAGTTATAATTCCGGCTTGAAATCGTTTTGTAGTCATAGTTGATTATGTTAAATGCACCGTAAAGGTAACACTTTCAATTGTAACCTAGGCAAAAACTTGCTTTTGAACAGGTACAGTTATTGAGCTATTCGGAAGCACCTTTTGCTCCCTTCCATAAATCTTAAAGATTAATGAATCGCCAACCTCATTGAAAATTGTTACATCGCTGTTTGTAACATTAATCTTTAAGGTATTCTCGCGATACCAAACCTTGAAGCTGTAGGATTTCCATTCCGTAGGAATTAATGGGTTGAAACTCAACATATCCTCACGAATACGCATTCCACCAAATCCTTCAACAATTGAAATCCAGGTGCCGGCCATACTTGTAATATGTAAACCTTCCTTAACCTCGTGGTTATAGTCATCCAAGTCCAAACGGGCTGTGCGAACATAAAGTTCATAAGCTTTGCTCCCATTTCCAATGCGTGATGCTAGAACACTATGTACGCAAGGAGAAAGCGATGACTCGTGAACAGTGCGAGCCTCGTAGAACTCGTAGTTTCGTTTGATTGTATCGGTATCGAATCTATCCTCAAGGAAATACATACCCTGCAAAACATCGGCCTGTTTGATAAAGCAAGAGCGTAGAATGCGGTCCCAGCTCCACTTTTGGTTCAATGGGCGTTCCTTAACATCCAAATCCTTCACAAGAATTTGCTCCTTATCCATATATCCTTCTTGCTGAAGATAAACACCTAATTTCTTATCTTCCGGATAGAACATATTACCGCGAATCTCGCGCCACTTAGCAATCTCCTTGCTATCGTCGAACTTGATACGGCTAACTAGTTCAGCATACTTAGCAGAATCCTGCGATTTAACGTACTGAGCAGCCTCATCGGCATACTCCATACACCAGCAAGCAATAAAGTTGGTATACCAGTTATTATTTACGTTATTCTCGTACTCATTTGGACCAGTTACACCAAGCATAACATACTTGCCCTTTTCGGCTGAGAAATTGATACGTTGCGCCCAAAAACGAGCAATACCAATAAGCAGTTCAAGACCAAAGTTTACAAGATAACTCTTATCGCCAGTATAACGAACATAGTTGTAAACTGCAAAGGCAATTGCACCATTACGGTGAATCTCCTCGAAGGTGATTTCCCACTCGTTATGGCACTCCTCGCCATTCATTGTTACCATTGGATACAATGCTGCTCCATCCTTAAATCCTAGTTTTGCAGCGTTATCAATGGCTTTATCGAGTTGCTTGTAGCGATACAGGAGTAACTGACGAGCAACTTTTTGTCCGTGTGTAACCATATAGAATGGCAAGCAGTATGCCTCTGTGTCCCAGTAAGTTGAACCACCATACTTCTCGCCAGTAAAACCTTTAGGGCCAATATTCAAACGTTCATCCTTGCCTGTGTAGGTTTGGCTAAGCTGGAAAATATTGAAACGTATACCCTGCTGAGCAGCCACATCGCCCTCAATGGTGATATCACTATGCAGCCAAATTTCAGCCCAAGCTTTTTTCTGCTCCTCAAACATTCTATCGAAACCCTTTGCAATTGCTGCATCCATCGATTTCTCAAGAACCTTAGGGAAAGTTCCTTTCTCGTGATTCAAGCTTGAAATAACTGCAGCAAACTTATAAAGAGTAACCTCATCGCCAGATTTTAGGTTGACAGAGAAACGGTTATCAACGTACTTCTCAGAGGTATTAACCTGAGGATTTACGTTTGCCCGCTGACCATTAACATAAACAAAATTACGCATTGCGTGCCCTACGTGAAAATCAAGTTTCTTAGTGCGACAAACAATGTAATTTAAAGTATTCCCTTTGATATCAATAATATCCCAGAACTTTTCGCCGTAGTTAGAATCCTCGTTATGCACATCGGCATCGAGGTATGGCCTTAATTCTACAGTAGCATCGGAGTTAAGCACCTTTACGCTATAGCGAATAGCACCAATCTCGCTATCTTCCATACTTAAAAAGCGTAACGCTTTAACTGCAACTTTTATACCCGATTGCAACTCGCAAATAAACGAACGCTCAAGGTATCCCTCCTTCATATTGAGTACCCTGCGGAAATCGTTCACCTTACATTTAGCCAAGTCTAGCGCCTCATTGTTGATATAGACATCAATACCAATCCAATTGGTTGAATTTATTACTTTTGCAAAATACTCAGGATAACCATTTTTCCACCAACCTACGCGGGTTTTATCGGGATAGTAAACTCCACCAATATAGCTTCCCTGTAGGGTACTACAGCTAAACTTCTCCTCAAAGTTTGCTCTCTGCCCCATTGCACCATTACCAATGCTGAAGATACTCTCCGAAGCACGGGTGTTCTCAGGAACAAAACCTTCCTCAATGATGCACCATTCATCGTGTTTTAAGTATGAGTTCATACAGATATTATTTACTTATTACTTAATTCAAATCGTTAAATTAATTATATATCAATTATTTATGAGATAAAAAATAATCTTTCAAATTATCATATGTGAATTGCTTTAGATTTGGAATAACAAGGTTGGCCCTACCCAAATTGTCGGGACTACCAATGCCTACGCATCGCATACCTGCACTAATGGCGGCATCAATTCCTGCCTCTGCATCCTCAAACACAATACAGTGCTCAGGCAATTCCCCTAAAGCCTTTGCTGCAACTAGAAAAATATCGGGAGCAGGCTTGGCAACTGAAACGCTGTTTCCATCAAGAATTGCATCGAAATGGTTTGCTAAACCTATCCTCTCTAAAATTAATGGAGCATTCTTACTGGCCGAACCAAGCGCAACCTTAATATTATGTAGTCTTAACTCCTCCAGAAGTTCCTTTGCACCAGGGAGAATCTCATCGGGAGTCATTTTACGGATATACTCCAAATACCACTCATTTTTTTGGGTAGCCATCTGCTCCATTCTTTCCAACGGAAAGGAAAGACCTCCAACCTCAAGCAGTATCTCAAGAGAACGCATACGGCTTACACCCTTTAAGCGTTCGTTATGTATCTCTTTAAACTCAAATCCTAACTCGTGCGCCAATCGCTTCCACGCCAAGTAGTGATACTTTGCAGTATCAACTACAACACCATCCAAATCGAAAATACAAGCCTTAATAGGATTCATATACAGATTTAACTATGAGATTCTTTTACAAACGATACTGAGAATGCAGCCAATAACATAGAAACACCAGCCATAATTATCATAAAAATTGCGCTCTCGTTAAAAACAAACTTCAACAAAGTGCCCGATAGAATTCCGCTTATAATCTGAGGAACAACTACAGTTATATTGAATAATCCCATATAAACTCCAGTTTTACCTGCAGGAAGTGAACGAGCCAGAATTGCGTATGGCATAGCAAGAATAGCAGCCCAAGCAATACCAACACCAACCATCGAAAAAATTAGCGCATAGTGATTCTTAAATAGGTATATTGAGAGGAATCCTAAACCACCAAGCAAAAGCGAAAATGCGTAGGTTTTCTTTCTGCCAAACTTATCGGCTATCTTATTCATAAAGATTGCGAAAATTGCAGCGAATACGCTATAAAGCCCGAATAGAACACCAACCCAGTTAGCCGCCTCATTGTATGCCTCTGATGTTGAATCGCCAATAGCAGTTCCCCATATATGCTGCGATACGGCAGGAGTAGTGTAAACCCACATTATAAACAACGCAAACCAAGAGAAAAACTGAACAACAGCAAGTTGTCCCATAACTTTTGGCATACTGAATAGGGTTTTAAAGAATCCTACATGCTCGGCGGCTTTCTCTTCCTCCAAGGTTTTACCTTGATATTCAGCAAACTCTTTGGGTGGATACTCCTTTGTTCTGAATACAGTCCAAAGAACCGAAATTAGTAATATTGAACCACCAATGTAAAACGACCAAATTACGGAGTCAGGCACTTGACCTTCCGGTGCTGTATTTGAAATACCTATGTAATTAGTAAGCACAAATGGTAGGAACGAACCTATAACTGCACCCAAGTTAATTAGCAAAGTTTGAATGGAGTAACCTTGATTTGTTTGCTCATCGGGGGTCATATCGGCAACTAGGGAGCGGAATGGTTGGAATGTTACATTGAACGATGCATCCATAAAAGCAAACATCAATGCTCCAAATAGTATAGGAGGAATAATTGCTACAGCCCAGTTTGCATTGGGTAGGAAAAACATACCAATTGCAGCGGCAATTGCACCACCAAAAATAAATGGACTCCGACGACCTAAACGATTCCAAGTTCTATCGCTGGCGGCTCCAACCCAAGGCTGAATAACCAACCCCATTATTGGTGCTAAAAGCCAAAAGAAAGATAAATGGTGCAAATCGGCACCAAGGTTTGATAATATACGTGAAACATTGGCATTTTGAAGTGCAAATCCTGCTTGAACTCCAAGGAATCCAAAGCTGAGATTCCAAATTTGCCAAAAGTTAAGTTTAGGTTTCTTTATCATCATCAATAAATTATTTTTGATAGAATTCAAAAGTATGGTAAAAAAATGTTAAAAAAAACACATTTACATCACCAAACCCTTGTAAATAAATGAGTTTAGATGCTACAAGTCGCATTTCAATCGTTTTCGAAGCACTGGAAAAAATTTTCACTTTTCGTAAAATATTTTTGCCTTGAAACCCTTGAAAAGTCGAATAAATAGGCCGTAAACGTTTGCGGAATTTTTGAAAACAAAAAAGGTTATCCATTTTTGGATAACCTATATTAAAGTTAAATGAAAAACAATTACAATTTGATTACTAGCAACTATATACAAATAAAGTATCTAAACCATTCACTATCAGAATTACAATTGCATTAGAAACTCTTACTTTTTCCATGATGAAAAAGTAAGCAAAAAATCTAGGCAAAACTATGCTTCTACCCGCTCTGCATAAAGTTAAGAATTTCTGCAAAAGTAGGCAAGCCCCTTTTGCGAAATTCTAAGACTTCATGAATTCACGCCTGCTCTGGCGCGCAGTTTTGCCAATCCCACCCGCTCACTTTTACAATCTTCATCTTGAAGTTCAAACTTTTTTACATCAATCGGTAGACTTCTTCTACATACTCTAATTATACAAAAACGCTGTCAGGATTCTAAACTCTGACAGCGTTAAATGAAACCTAGTATTTAAAATTCCGATGTGAAATGGAATTTGATATCTGGGAATTTCTCTATGGCCATTTGCAGTGAATAAGGAGAATCGGCTAAGAAAACCTCGCGTCCTTGCTTATCGAGTGCCAAGTTATTGTACTTGCGGATACGAAAATCGTCCAACTGCGATTTGTTGGTGGTTTCCATCCAACAGGCTTTATGAAGACTAAAATTCTCGTATCGGCATTTGGCTCCGTACTCGTGCTCCAACCTGTACTGAATAACATCGAACTGTAGTGCTCCTACTGTGCCAATAATTTTACGACCATTGGATTTTTGAGTAAAAAGCTGCGCAACGCCCTCATCGGTTAACTGGTCTATCCCTTTTGCCAACTGCTTAAACTTCAACGGGTCGGCATTCTCCACATACCTAAAAAGTTCAGGCGAAAAACTTGGAATACCTTTGAAGTTAAGGATTTCGCCCTCAGTCAGGGTATCGCCTATTTTAAAATTACCAGAATCAGGTAATCCTACAATATCGCCAGGATAGGCAAACTCAACAATCGACTTTTTATCGGCCAGGAATGCGTTTGGACTGGAAAAACGGAATGTCTTATTGAGTCCTACATGCAAATAAGGCTTATTGCGCTCAAATTTTCCTGAGCAAATCTTTAGGAATGCTATTCTATTTCGGTGATTTGGGTCCATATTGGCGAAAATCTTGAACACAAACCCTGTCATTTTATCCTCGAAAGGCGAAATAGTTCTAACATCCGTTACCGTTGGCCGTGGGTATGGTGCAATCTGCACAAAACAATCGAGCAACTCCTTCACACCAAAGTTGTTTAACGCACTACCGAAAAATACTGGAGCCACCTCACCTGAAAGATATGTGTTGATATCGAACTCAGGGTAAACCTCGTTAACCAGTTCAATTTCCTCTAAAAACTTCTGAGTATAGGGTTTTGTATACTTATCAAGTTCAGGTGAGTGAATATCTTTAATTTCAATAATATCATCGGAAACGGTTTGCTTATCGTCGCCCGAGAAAAGGAAGAGCTTCTGCTCAAACAAATTATACACACCCTTAAAAGTTGGACCTTGACTAATTGGCCAGCTTAATGGACGAACCTTTATTTTCAATTCTTTTTCAATCTCATCGAGCAACTCAAAGGGGTCGTTTCCGGGGCGGTCGAGTTTATTGACAAATACAATTACGGGAGTTTTCCTCATCCTACAAACCTCCATAAGTTTGCGGGTTTGGGTCTCAACGCCCTTGGCGTGGTCAATAACAATAATTACGCTATCAACTGCTGTTAAGGTACGATATGTATCCTCTGCGAAGTCCTGGTGACCAGGTGTATCGAGAATGTTAACCTTATAGCCATTATGCTCAAACTCCATTACCGATGTAGAAACCGAGATACCACGCTGGCGCTCAATTTCCATAAAGTCGGATGTGGCTGTTTTCTTTATTTTATTGCTCTTTACAGCACCCGCCACGTGAATAGCACCCCCAAAAAGTAGCAACTTTTCGGTAAGAGTCGTTTTTCCTGCATCGGGGTGACTAACAATGGCGAATGTTCTACGGCGTTTTACTTCATCTAAACTCATTGAACTCAAATTTGGGAGTGCAAAGATACAAAAGTAAAAGGCAAATATGAACAACTTGTGGTAAGAATGGCAAACTAATCTACCACAGCAAGTTTTCCCTCTCGCTTAGCAATAAGAGTTGCAATCATGGCATCGCCAGTGACATTTACTACGGTACGTAGCATGTCCAATGGACGGTCAATGGCAAGAATTAGTGCCAACCCCTCTATTGGCAAACCAACAGAATTGAGCACAATTATCAACATAACCATACCTGCGCCGGGTACACCAGCAGAGCCAATTGATGCGAGTGTAGCAGTAATAAGAATTGTAAGTAACTGTCCAAAGGTTAAATCGATACCAAAAACCTGAGCAATAAACACAGTGGCAACCGCCTGATAAAGGCTTGTACCATCCATATTTATTGTTACTCCAACAGGCAGCACAAAACTGGAAATATCGTTATGAACACCTAACTTCTTCTCCACCTGCTCCATGGTTACAGGCAAAGTAGCTGCGCTGGAACTGGTTGAGAAAGCCACAAGCTGGGCAGGAAAAATTGAGATGTAAAACTTCTTAAAATCAATACCAACAAACACTTTCAGGAAAAGAGGGTAAAAGCCAAAAATAAGAATAAGTAAACCCAGAACAACCGAAATTGCATATACTCCAAGCGTAGTAAATAGATGTATTGATGACGAAATGTCATCGCCAGCAAAATCTACAACCAATGCTGCCATTAGGGCAAAAACACCAAAAGGAGCAAAATGCATTATGATGTCCACAATTTTGAGCACCACGAGGTTGAGCCCTATTATTATATCCTTAATAATTTCCACCTTGGAATCCTTTACCATAATTAACGCAACACCAAAAATTAATGCAAAGAATATAACTTGTAGCATAGAAGTATTGCTAGTTGCAGCTTGTACCACATTTTCAGGGACAATATCAACCAAAAATTGAATTGGCGAACGCTCCTTAATATTTTCAGCGGCTTGTTGTTTGGCAGCTAGGTCAACTGAATACTTCGAAACAAATTCGACCCTTTTTTCATCGGGGAAAAAGTTTCCTGGTTTAATAACATTAACAATTACCAACCCTAGCGAAACAGCTATTAGCGTTGTTAAAATGTAGAGTGATATGGTTTTAAGCCCTATCCTCGAAAGTTTAGTAATATCCGATAAACCAGCAACACCAGCCACCAACGAGGCAAAAATCAACGGCATCGCCACTAATTTAAGTAGATTTAGAAATATTGTACCAAAAGGCTTTATATAATCTGAAACAAGTTGATTGGCTCCCAGCAAAACGGCCACCACTCCTACAATGAAACCAAAAAGCATTCCTAGTAGGATTTTTGAGTAAAGGGGTAATTTCTTAAGCATACAAATAGGGATATTTTTTCGTAAAAATAGAAAATGATTGGAATGGCACAAAAAAAACCGGCATAAAGCCGGTTTATATATTTTTCATATCGTAACTTAATCAATAGTTGTTATCGGTCCTCTAAAAATTCCATCAAAAAGGATTGTATCGGCCTGAATGCTTATCTCATATTTCATAACACTTCCAAGATTCTCAACATCAAAAGTTCCTGCATTAATGTAATAAACATCACCGGTATCCTCATCAAAATCAAAATTATAGTATACCTTACAATTTCCAGCATAACCAATGGAATCGTTTGAATAAGGATCAATAGTATAAAAACCTGGCTTAATTTCAATGCTATTCTCGGAATAGACTAAAAAACTTATTAGAGAACCAATTCCAGACAAATCGTCCTCAGATTGATTATAACTAACCCCTTCTCCTAATAGGAATATTGAAAAAGGAGTACTTCCTGTTGGAAGTGTTTCTCCATCATTAAATTGATATCCCTTATAAAGTTTAAACTCTCCTAACTCAAAACTAATTATATTATCAATACTCTCCTCCTCGCTCTTACATGCACTCACTAAAAGTAAGAAAAGAAAGGAATATCCGAGTAATTTTAAATATTTCATAATTGTAAGGTTTAAATGTTTAGTAAAATGCTAAATTAGAAAAAAATGATAAAGACACTATACAATACGAAATAAAAAAAGAGAGGTTATAAAAACCTCCCCTTAAATTATAATGAAATATTTTAGTGGCATCCACAACCGCAACCACCTTCTTCGTGATCGTGTCCTTGATGCTGGTGACCATGCCCATGAACATGCTTGTGCATTAACTCTTCAGCAGAAGCTTCTCTAACATTAACAACATTTCCTGTGAAGAATAAATCTTGACCTGCAAGTGGATGATTAAAATCCATAACAACAGCAGAATCGTTAACTTCAACAACAGTACCATCAAGAGCATTGCCTTCAGAGTCTCTCATAGGAAGTCTGTTTCCAATTACCAATAAATCCTCCTGAAGTTCACCTTCAACCATGAAAATCTCCTTAGGAAGTTCAACAATAGCCATATCGTTAACTTCACCGTAACCATCCTTAGAAGGTACCATAAACTCAAAGGAATCACCAACAGATAACCCATTTAAGTTGTCTTCAAAAAGTTGTAATAACTGACCGTGGCCATATAAAAAAACCAATGGATTCTCTGCAGCAGCAGTATCTACCAACTCACCATTAACCTTTAATTCGTAGCTAATGGAAACTACTTTATCCTTTGTAACAACCATGTAATTGTGTGTTTAATTTATTAGGGTTCAAAATAACAAGATAATTTCGTGATAAACAAATAAACTATCAATATGTTCGAAAGTTTTTCGGCTTGTCTAATTTTAGTTCATTTTAAAGATTATTAAACATTTTTTTGAAAAAAGCGTTGTTATGTAAATAATAAACACCATATTTGTACCGTAAATTATTTATTCACCATTATTTAATTTTTAACATGAAAGGTAAAGTAAAATGGTTTGATGCAGCTAAAGGTTTTGGCTTTATTCAAACTGAAGAAGGTAGTGATGTTTTTGTACACTACACAGGTATTGTAAGAGAAGGTTTCAAACGTCTTGATGAAGGTCAAGAGGTAAGTTTCGAAATTACTCAAGGCAAACGTGGTCCACAAGCCACCAATGTTGAAGTGTTAGAATAACAGGTTATTCCTAACATAAATAAAGGCCTCATAGTGAGGCCTTTTCTTTTTGTCTAAAACGTTATACTAAACCGCATTATTGGGTTGCTGCTATAAGGCGAATAACGACTGTTGGATAAATCCCATAAAAGTAAAATGTTTATTGCAGCCCTATCGCCTATACGTTGACGCCAACCACCTCCAACAAGGTACATATGCACCCAACCTTTCCCTTCCGATGCAAGTGAATCAAAAAATTTCTTATCCATATACAGTCCTTCGTACTCGCCATGAAGCACAATTCCTCCGCGAACATCAATGTTAAAAGTTTCATGGAAATCGGGGATTGGCAAGATTTGAGTAAAACCTGAAACACCCCAAATATGGGTTTTTAGGCTTTGAGATTCTCCAGATATTACATTAAAACGCTCCTTACGGAACGAATACCTACCACCAACACCTAGGGACCATTGTGGTAAGACCCACATGCCAACCATTGGAACAACGTCTACCTGAGTTAGATGATTTCCAACAGCAAGACCAATACTTCCTCCAAAGAATAACCTATCAGAAAAACGCTGAAAATCACCATGCCTACGCTGAGCATAAGCCTCAATTGATAATATACTGAGAGTGACAAAAAATGTCATCAATAATATTTTTGCCTTTGCCATACTGTTTATTAAAATAGTAACACATTATAGATACTGTAAAAGTATTAATTTTAATTTTACAACGCTTACCTTGTGATATTGTTTTACTGCCCACAAAAAATGTGCAGCAAAGTTTAATTAAGATTGAAAATATGAGAAATTTGATTTTAATATTATCCATATTTATAGTTCCCTACACACTTATCGCTCAGAACGAGCAAGACTTTGACACCAACCCTATTATTTTTAATAGAATTGATGAGTGGCAAGACCTTAAATTTGGCTTTATGATGCATTGGGGTTTTTACTCACAGTGGAGTGTTGTGGAATCATGGTCGATATGCAACGAACCATGGATTGACCGAGGAGGTGTTCCATACAACGAGTATGTGACTAAATACCAAGCACTAAACAAAACCTTCAATCCAACTCAGTTTAATCCTGAATTCTGGGCTAATATAGCATATGAAGCAGGTATGAAGTATTTTGTTTTTACCACAAAGCATCACGACGGTTTTTGTATGTACAATACAAAACAAACCGCCTATTCAATTACTGACGAAAGTTGTCCTTTCTCATCGAATCCAAAAGCAGATGTTACAAAGGCGCTACTCGAAGCTTTCAGAGCCAAAGGCTTTTGGAGTGGACTTTACTTCTCTAAGCCCGATTGGCATCACACCGATTACTGGGCGCCAGAATGGGCAACACCCGATAGAAACGTAAACTACAATCCGAAGGATTACCCTGAACGTTGGCAACGATTTGCGGATTTCACCTTCAAGCAAATTGAGGAATTAACTACAAATTACGGGGATATTGACATTCTTTGGCTCGATGGTGGTTGGGTTCGACCTGAATGGAGTCTTACCGACGAATCACGTCCTTGGTTAGGATGTAAAGGATGGATTCAGGATATCAATATGCCCAAAATTGCCAGTATGGCAAGAAAGAATAATCCAGACTTACTGATTGTTGACAGGTCGGTTCATGGAAAGTACGAGAATTACCGAACGCCGGAGAAACAAGTGCCAGACTCTATACTACCCTATCCCTGGGAAACCTGTATGACAATGGGGAACTCGTGGTCGTATGTGGAGGATGATGTTTATAAGTCGACAAACACACTTATTCATATACTTATTGACATTGTATCGAAAGGTGGAAATTTCTTGCTAAATGTTGGTCCATCGCCACTAGGAACGCTTCCAGAGCCAGCAATAATTAGAATGAAAGAAATTGGCAGTTGGATGAAAATCAATGGAAAAGCGATATACTCAACTCGACCAATCTATCCTTACAAGCAGGACAAAATGCGATTCACTAAAGCCAAAAATGGTACTATTTACGCGTTTTATTTGCTCGAGGAGAACGAATCGCTACCCAAAGCAGTTAACCTTGGAAAAATAGGCTTTAAATTAAATTCTGTTGCGATTCTAGGAGCAAATGTAAAGTTGAAATTCAAGCAAACTAACGATGGCTACGAAATAACAATCCCTCAATCGGTTATCACAAACAATCAATTAAAACATGCAGTTGTATTCGAAATAAAATAGCTCAGAATGAATTTTAGTTCAAAAATTATCATCTTTTTAGCTTGCGTTATTCTACTTCCTAAAGTTAACGCTCAATCGTATCAGTATCCCTTTCAGAACCCTGATTTAACTTTAGAAGAACGATTGAACGATGTTATATCCCGTTTAACATTAGATGAAAAGGTGCTTTTGATGCAACACAATGCTCCAGCAATTGCAAGGCTTGGTATTCCGGCCTATAATTGGTGGAACGAAGCACTTCATGGGGTTGCTCGTACCAAAGAATATGTAACGGTATTTCCTCAAGCAATTGCATTGGCTGCAACTTTTAATCCTGAAGGATTGCGCAAAACAGCCGATATTATCTCAACCGAAGGCAGAGCAATATTCAACGATGATTTTAAGAATGGGAAAACTGGCGAGAATTACCGAGGTTTAACCTACTGGACTCCAAATATCAATATATTTCGCGACCCACGTTGGGGACGAGGACAGGAAACCTATGGCGAAGACCCTTACCTAACCTCAATAATGGGGGGTGCAATGGTTCGTGGGCTTGAGGGTGATAATCCAAAATACCTAAAAGCAGTTGCTTGTGCCAAGCATTTTGCGGTTCACAGCGGGCCTGAGCACAATAGGCATTCATTCAACGTCAACGTTTCGGCTTACGATTTATGGGACACATATTTACCGGCATTTAAGCACCTGATAGTTAACGAAAAGGTTCATGGTGTTATGTGCGCTTACAATAGATTTGCTGGTACTCCGTGCTGTGCAAACGATACACTGCTCAACAATATTCTCCGCAAAAAATGGGCTTTTAATGGATATGTTACAACTGATTGCTGGGCAATTTCCGATTTTCTAAACTTCCACAATACGCATTCATCTGAAATTGAAGCAATAAGCGATGCTCTACTCTCGGGCTCTGACCTAGAGTGCGGCTCATTATACCATAAATTAATTGATGCAGTAAAATCGGGAAGCATTACCGAAGAACAACTAAATGTATCGTTAAAGAGATTACTCAAAATACAATTTCAACTTGGAATATTCGACCCACAGGAAAAGGTTCCATACGCTAGTATCGACCGTTCAAAACTCGATTGTGATGAGCACAAACAACACGCTTACTTAATGGCTCAACAATCGATAGTACTCCTTAAAAATGAAAACAGAGTACTCCCTTTGGATGAAAACAAGGTTAAAAATATTGCCATAATTGGTCCGAATGCGAATAATCCAAAAACACTTCTTGCAAACTATAACGGCACTCCATCATCATGCACAACTCCATATCAAAGCCTACTAAATAGATATGGCGATAAACTGAAAATAACTTTCTATCAGGGTGTAGGAATTGTTGACACATTAAACAATGCTCCATCAATTTCTGAGATATCAAAAAGTGTTAGCAGTGCCGATGTAATCCTTTTTATTGGAGGAATTTCAGCCGATTATGAGGGTGAAGCAGGCGATGCAGGCGCAGGTGGTTATTATGGTTTTGCCAGCGGCGATAGAACCACAATGGCTTTACCAAAAATTCAAACTCAACTGCTTAAGGAGTTGAAAAAGGCAAATCGTCCCATTATGCTCATAAATATGTCGGGTTCTGCCATTAGCTTTGAATGGGAAAGTCAAAATGTTGATGCAATCCTTCAGGCTTGGTACGGAGGGCAATCTGCTGGCGATGCAATAGTGGATGTCCTATTCGGGAAATACAATCCCGCTGGCCGAATGCCCATTACAACATATAAAAATGATGCGGATTTACCCGATTTTGAAGACTATTCAATGGAAAACCGCACATATAGATATTATAAAGGTGAGGTCAGATATCCTTTTGGTTATGGTCTTAGTTATACTGAATTCAAGTATTCGAATCTAAAGTTCAATCAAGAAATTAATACGGGTGAAAATTTAGAGGTAGAAGTTGAAGTCCAAAATACTGGTAAAATATCGGGTGATGAAGTAGTTCAACTCTACATATCACATATAAATAGCACCACTCCAACACCTATATGCGCCCTCAAGGCTTTTAAAAGGGTGTCATTAAATCCACAGGAAAAACAAAAGATTAAATTTGTACTTAAACCCTCCGATTTTGCCAAAATCGATTTAAACGGTAACAGTATAGAAACATCTGGAAAGATTGATATTTTTGTTGGTGGAGGTCAACCAAAATATGCGAATGGAGAAAGCGACACATTAACAGTAAGCGGAAATCCCGTCATAATAAAATAAAAATCAATCAATTGAAAGACATGAATATAGTTATTACAGGAGCATCGAGAGGAATTGGGTTTGAAGTGGCTCGCCTATTTGCCGCCCGCGAGAACAACAATATAGTAGCAATTGCTCGAAGCGAGCAAAAGTTGAAGGACTTAAAAAATGCCTGTATCAAGGAGAATATTCAGGCACACCTCTACCCTATTGTATTTGACTTGGAGCAAACAGACCAAATTGGTAAGACTTTAATCCCTCATATAAAACAGCATATTGGAATGGTTGATATCCTTATCAACAATGCTGGTTTTCTAATAAACAAACCATTCGAGCAACTTACCACCGAAGATATTGATAGGATGGTAAAAGTAAACTATTCATCTGCAGTAAACCTGACAAAAGAATTAATGCACTCGATGAATCAAGGTGGGCACGTTATTAACATAAGCAGCATGGGTGGTTTCCAGGGAAGCCAAAAATTTAGTGGATTATCGGTTTACGCATCAAGCAAGGCTGCTCTAGCATCAATAACAGAATGTCTTGCAGAGGAATACAAACAAAAAGGTATCTACTTTAATTGCCTTGCACTTGGTGCAACTGACACTGAAATGCTCCGTCAGGCTTTTCCTGGCTATAAAGCCCCAATAAATGCAACCGAGATGGCCGAATTCATTGTTGATTTTGCTGTTAACGGGAAAAAATACTTTAATGGAAAAATATTGCCTGTTACTACAACCAATCCATAAATACAAGCAACTTATACCTCATAAAAAAAGGAGCCAAAAGGCTCCTTTTCCTTTTATTATGTGATGATTATCTGTATTCTCTAGGCATTACTTCGCCTTTAAGAACCATAAGGCCATTCATTGCAAGTGCTTGCATTTCGTCCTCGCCAGGATATACTGCTACGGGAGCTATAAATCCTACCATCTCCTTAACATACTCCACAAGGTAAACATTGTGAGCAATACCTCCAGTAAGAATAATGGCGTCAACCTTTCCTTTAAGAGTACCTGCCATTGCAGCAATTGCTTTACCAACGTTATAAGACATGGCATCCTGCAACAATTTTGCTTTAGCATCACCGCTTCGTGCTTTTAACTCTATCTCGTAAGCATCGTTGGTTCCAGCGTGAGCCACTAAACCACCTTTTCCGGTGAGCATCTTTTTTACCTCATCCAAAGTTACCTCTCCGCTAAAGCAAAGTTTTGCTAGCTGACCTGCAGGAATTGTTCCTGCACGCTCTGGTGAAAATGGACCATCGCCATCGAGGGCATTGTTCACATCAACAACACGTCCCAGACGATGAGCGCCAACGGAAATACCGCCACCCAGGTGAGCTACGATGATATTCATCTCCTCGTACTTTCTATCGAGCGATTTTGCGTGTAAACGCGCAATCGCTTTCTGGTTAAGTGCATGGAAAATTGACACACGTTTGAACTTTGGATGACCGGCAATACGAGCCACTTCATCCATCTCGTCTACCACAACAGGGTCTGCAATGTAGGCCTTAGCCGATGGCAACGATTTTGCAATATCATCGGCAATTAATGCGCCCAAGTTGCTGGCATGTTCGCCCATAATGCTATTCCTAAGATCATTTTTCATCTGATCGTTCACCTCGTAAACACCAGACTCAATTGGCTTAAGCAAACCACCACGACCAACAATAGCGGAAATCTTGTTAACATCGATTCCAGCCTCTTTTAACTCTCTAAGGATAATTTCCTTACGAAAGCCAAACTGATCGGTAATAGTCTTAAACTGAGCAATCTCCTCAGCAGTGTGCTTAATGTTCTTAAGAAATACAGATTTGTTGTTTCGGTAAACAGCAATTTTGGTTGATGTAGAACCAGGGTTAATTGCCAGTACTTTGAACTCTTCCATTCTCTTTATTGTGGTTTAAGATTATTTTGCAGCGTTAGCAGCTAATGCAATTGAATACATTTTTGATTTAACACTGTCGCCACGTGATGTTAATACACATGGAACTTTTGCACCCATAACCATTGCACCAAGTTCTCCGTTAGCAAGTTTTGTACAAGCCTTGAAGAATACGTTACCTGACTCAATATTTGGGAAAAGGATACAGTCAGCATCGCCAGCAACACCACCACCAACTTTTTTAATCTCGGCAGATTCTTTGTCAATAGCAACATCCAATGCTAAAGGACCATCTACAAATGCGCCCTTAATTTGACCGCGATCGGCCATTTTTGAGATAATTGCAGCATCAACGCAAGCCTGCATACCAGCCGACATTTGCTCTGTTGCAGCATTCAGGGCAACTTTTGGTTTTTCAATACCCAAAGAGTGTGCAGTTTGAATTAGATAGTTGGTAATCGCAATTTTTTGATTCAAATCTGGTGCAGGAATAATAGCAACATCACCTACAATAAGAAGTTTTGGATAAGTTGGAACTTGAACAACTGTAACGTGAGTTAAAACTGCTTTGGGAGGAAGTAACCCTTTTTCCTTGTCCAAGATAGCACGCATATACTTGTCGGTGCTAACAAGACCCTTCATAAGTACATCGCCATCGCCATTATTGATAAGTTCAACCGCTTTACGGGCAGCTTTCATCTCATCGGCTTCCTGAACAATTTTAAACTTTTTAGGATCAATATTGTGCTCAGCACAAACTTTCTTCATTGTAGCTTCATCGCAAACCAATGTGGCTTCAACAATACCCATATCAACAGCCATACTAACAGCCTCAATGGTATGTGCATCGTTTGCAAAAGCAGCAACCAAACGTTTACGTGGTTTGCTACGAAGAATATCGAATAGTTGGTCTAATTTATCTACTTTCATTGTGTTGGTCTCCTATAGTTTAATTACTTTTTTCCTTTTACAATATTTGCAGTATCGGTAGCTATTACTAACTCCTCGTTGGTGGTAATTGCCATAACCTTAACCTTGGAGTTTGGTTTGGTTAATAACTTATCTTTACCACGAACACCACGGTTAGCCTCTACATCAAAATCGATACCCATAAAATCAAGTGCACAAGACACTTTCTCGCGGAGTAGGAAATCGTTCTCGCCAATACCACCTGTGAAGATTACTAAATCAACACCATCCATGGCTGCAGCATAAGCTCCAACGTATTTTTTAACACGGTAGTAGTACATATTCAACGCTAACTGAGCGCGCTCGTTGCCTTCGGCAGCAGCATTCTCAAGATCGCGCATATCTGATGATAAACCAGAAATACCGCAAACACCACTTTTCTTGTTAATTACATCGTTAACCTGCTTAATGCTTAGGTTTTCCTTTTCAGCAATGTAAAGCAAGATGCCTGCATCGAGGTCGCCACTACGAGTTCCCATAATCAAACCTTCTACAGGAGTGAAACCCATGGAAGTATCAACCGATTTTCCGTTCTGAATTGCAGCAATTGATGCTCCATTACCTAGGTGGCAAGTGATAATTTTTTGAGTGTTAAAATCAACACCAAGAATTTTACAAGCTTTTTGAGCTACAAACTTATGACTTGTACCGTGGAAACCATATCTGCGGATTTTGTAATTCTCATAGTACTCATATGGCAAAGCGTATAGGTAAGAGTGCTTTGGCATTGACTGGTGGAAAGAAGTATCGAAAACTGCAACCTGAGGAATACCTGGAAGCAACTTCTCCATAGAGGTAATACCTTTTAGGTTTGCAGGGTTGTGAAGTGGAGCAAGCTCAATGCACTTTTCAATTTCACTCTTAACATGGTCGGTAATTAAACTGCTTGTAGTAAAAAACTCACCACCATGAGCAACACGGTGTCCTACAGCCTTAATCTCATTCAAACTAGAAATTACACCGTGATTTTTGTCAACAAGAGCCTCCAAAATAAGATTAATACCCACTGTATGGTCAGGAATATTGGTTACAATCTCGTACCTATCCTTTCCCTCGGGTTTATGGGTTAGAATTGCATCGGTAAAACCAACGCGTTCAACAAGCCCTTTTGCTAAAAGTTGGCTTTCGTCAGCCATGTTAATTAGCTGGTACTTTATTGATGAGCTTCCGCAGTTTAAAACAAGTACAACCATTTGATTAGTATTTTGATTATCAGACAATTAATTTAGTTTTAAGAAACTATGCAAAATTAACAATAAAAGTACTGTATTACAAAGCTAAAGAATGCTTATAGAACATATAAAATGTTGATTTAAAACGAAACCTTTCAAAAGTTACTCACAATTATTTGATTATACAACTTTTAACAAATAAAATGTTCTTCAACAGATTAATTTACAGAGAGGTTAAAGTAACTATTAAGAAGTTTTTAAATTAGACTAAAAAATATTTGTTTTCTATTGACTTTCCGAACCAATTATTTTAATATGCCTAAAATTTGATTTAAATAACTTCAACTCAACAAACAATGAAAACCGTTTTTAAAATACTTCAAGTTACTTTATTACTTGCTATTCAAAATTTAAACACAATAGCGCAAGAGAACAAGGCGTATAATTTTTACGGCTATCTCCAATCCGAAAAAACCTTATTTTTTTCGGATGATTTTAACGACGATGGAAACGGATGGAAAAATGCTACCACTCAAAACGGCGAAACATTCATACAAAATGGATATTTAATTTTCCAATCGACTGTAGAAGATGGCGCTGCTGGTTGTGTTCGCTCTCTACTCCATATAGACCAACGCAAAGATTTTGAGTTTGAAACAAGAATGAAATGGATCGATGGCGATGACAATAAATCCTTTTATTTTGTTTTTGGCAAAAAACCAAGCGAATGGAGTCGCTTTAACTTTGGATTAAGCGGCAATGGTTACTATTTAATCGATAAAAGTTTTCAGAATGAATACACTACCATTGTTGATTGGACAAAATCTAGTTTTGTAAACATTAAAGATTATAACACTGTAACTATAAGAAAAGTAGCCAGTACTATTTATTACTTTGTTAACGGGAACTTGGTTCACTCCCAACCATTTGAATCGTTCTATGGCGATGAGATTGGTTATCAAATATCGGCAAAAGTTAATATCTCAATAGATTACATCAAGGTTTACTATTTGGGTAATAGTATAAACAGCAAAGCTGATTACAGCTTTTACAATTTGGCACAAAAAAACACTTTCTTCCTCGATGATTTCAATAGCGACAACAATAATTGGGCAAACGCAGTATCTACCAATGGTTATGCCTATGTTTCAAAGGGCTACCTTAACTTCAAGTCAACCAGCCCCGACGGAGCGGCTGGATGCACAAATACCATATCGGGCTTTGATTCAAATAAAGATTTTGAGATTGAGTCATCGATGAAGTTCCTAAACGGAAATGAGAATAAACAAATTTCATTGGTATTCGGAAAAGACCCTAGCGTTTGGAGCCGCTACAATTTTGGTTTCAGTGGCAATGGCTACTATACTATTGATAAAAGTTATAACAATGAAAATTCGGATATAGTTAACTGGACTTTCTCAAAACTGATAAGAATTGGCGATTTTAACAAGTATACTGTTCGAAAAATCAGCAACACCCTCTACTTCTATGTAAATGAAACGCTAGTTTACTCCATGCCATTTGCCCCATTCTACGGTAATGCATTTGGCTATCAAACCCCTCAGGGCACAGAAATAGCAGTTGATTACCTTAAAATATCTTACTTAAGCAAACCACATCAAACACAACTAGATATAACTGCACCAGAAATCACAATGACTGAGCCTTACATAAAAAAAGAACAGAAAATAACCGAAACAAATAAGCAAATAATTGTAAAAGGCAGAGTTGCTGATGCTAGTGGGATATACGAAGTTGTAATAAACGGGAACGAGGCTGCTTTAGACCAAAGCGGTAACTTTCAGCAGGTTGTTAAACTTGCAGTTGGCGATAATACCATATCGGTTAGAGCAACCGACACAAAAGACAACTCATCATTCTACACTTTTTATGTTAACCGCGAAGTTACCAATGCAACTCAACTTCAACCGCAAGAAATTAAGCCTATGTTCGACCCAAACGAAAAGCGTATTGCTTTGGTTATTGGAAATTCCACATACGAAGGAGGACAATTTTTGAAAAATCCCGAAAACGATGCAAACCTAATGATACAAGCTTTAAAAAATCTAGGTTTCGAAGTAATTAGCCGAACAAACGCCGATAAAAAAAATATGGAAAGGGCTATAAGGGAGTTTAGTGAGAAATTACCCAACTACAACGTTGCATTATTTTATTATGCCGGGCATGGTGTTCAGGTTGATGGAATGAACTACCTTATTCCAACTGATGCTGAGTTAAACAAAAAGGAGGATTGTAAGTGGGAGGCTATATCGGTTAACTTTGTTGTAGAAGAGTTCGAAAAATATCCCAACAACACGAATATAGTTATTCTTGATGCATGCCGTAACGACCCATTTAAATCATGGTCAAGAGGCGGAGAAAGAGGTTTTAAAGCTATTCTTCCAACCAGCGGAACAATAATAGCATTTGCAACCTCCGAGGGTGCAACTGCTTCGGACGGAGATGGTGTTAATGGTCTTTTCACGCAGGAATTGGTAAAGCAACTTCAAATACAGCAACCCATTGAGAGTGTTTTCAAGAAAACTAGGGTTGAAGTTGAAAAACTGAGTAAAGGAACACAAAGTCCTCAGGAATGGTCAAAACTCAAAGGCGATTTTTGGTTTAAAAAATAATTATCTAGAGCCTAACGCCAACTATGCAAACATCATCGCTTTGCTTGTTTTTACCTTTCCACCGAAAAAACTCCTTCTCTAACTCTGTTTTTTGGACTGTTAAAGGTAGGTGCGATAAAGAACGAATATAACGTTGTAAGCAAACTCCCCGATACTTCGTATCGGTAAGTTCGCTTACTTGATCCTGAAAACCATCTGAACCTAGGTATAGCATATCGTTATCGTTATAGCAAAATGAAACCGATTCGAAACTACTCGGCCTATCTACCTGCCAGGAACCAACAGGGTTAAAAACACCCTTAAACACTTTAAAGTAATCGTTGCCCGAAAGGTATATTTTATGATGTGCTCCTGAAAAATGAATTTGCTTTTTTCGTCTATCAATACAGCAAAGCGAAATATCGACCCAATCATTATTAAAAACCTGATTTTGTTCTACAGAGGTAAAACTCTCAGCAAAGCGCTTATCAATCTCTTTCAATATTTTACAGGTTCGCTTTATTCGTTTATTCAGAATTGCGTAATCGAGCAAATTATAAACCAACACCGAAAGTAAAGCAGCAGGCACGCCGTGCCCCATACAATCACCCACTGCAATGTATACTAAATCGTCAACTTCAGCAAGCCAATAAAAATCGCCCGATACAATTTCCTTGGGCATATAAAGCACGAACGATTCTTTGAAAATTCGATCAAAATGGCGTTGTTTAGGAAAAATTCCTTGTTGTAAAAAAGCGGCATACTTTAGGCTGCTGTAAAGCTGATTATCGGAGTTAAAATAATCGTTCAAATTTAATGGCAATGTGGTTAGTTCGGCTATTGTATCGGTTGTCATACTAAATAATGTTGTACCTGCAAATAAACAAACCAAATAAGAATTGAACCTTTAGCGAATGTGAAATAAATATTAACAAGTGTTTTTTTTTACGACAACATTCAATCATCAAAATAAATAATTTAGGTTTGTACTATAAATGTTTAGCACAATGACTAACAATAATAAACTCCGATTTGATAATTTAAAGCATTTGATGGAAGGTGATTTGAAGTACGATACCTCCACCCTACTTCAATACGCTACCGATGCATCGGCATACCGTGAAGTACCTTTAGCGGTAGCACTTCCCAAAACAAAAAACGATATTATAACTCTCATCAATTTTGCAAAAGACAACAATCTATCGCTTATTCCTCGTGCAGCAGGAACATCGCTTGCAGGACAAGTTGTTGGTAATGGAATAGTTTTAGATATATCAAAATACTGGGGAAAAATCATTGAGATAAACACAGAAAATCATTGGGTTAAAGTTGAACCTGGAGTAATTCTCGATGAGTTAAATATGGCTCTTAAGCCCTACGGGCTTTTCTTTGGACCTGAAACATCAACATCGAACCGATGCATGATGGCCGGAATGGTTGGCAACAACAGCTGTGGCTCCCACTCCTTGATATACGGTAGCACTCGCGACCACCTTATATCACTAAAAATGATTCTTGATGATGGAATTGAGTATGAATTTGGGGATGTAACAAAAGACGAATTTGAAACTAAATGTGAACTCAACTCAAAAGAGGGTGATGTTTATAGATTTTTTAAGGATATTCTTAGTAACGAGAATAATAGGACTGTAATTATTGAGAATTCACCTAATCCATCAATAAAAAGAAGAAACACAGGTTATGCATTAGACCTACTGGTAACAGATTCTTTTTTTGGAAGCGATAATCAAACATTCAACCTAAGTAAATTAATTGCAGGTAGCGAGGGAACTTTAGGCATTATCACAGAAATAAAGTTGAACTGTGTTCAACTCCCACCAAAGGAAAAGGCTGTAGTTGCAGTTCACCTTAAAGAGCGAAACCAAGCATTTAAAGCAAACCTTATTGCCTTAAAATACAATCCATCCGCTGTTGAGATGATGGACAATGTTATTCTCGATTGTACAAAAGGAAACATTGAGCAACAAAAGAATAGATTCTTTGTGCAGGGCGACCCTGGTGCAATTTTAATAGTGGAGTTCTACAGGGAAACAAAAGAAGAGATTGAAATTGCTGCAAAAGCAATGGAGACTGAGCTTATGGCAACCATTATGGGCTACCATTTTCCAATTATTTGGGGTTCAGAAACAGGTAAAGTATGGGCTTTGCGAAAAGCTGGACTTGGCGTTCTCTCCAATGTTGAAGGTGATGCAAAACCTGTATCGTTAGTTGAAGATACCGCTGTTGCTGTAGATAAACTTCCTGAATATATGGAGGAGTTTGCACAAATAATGGCAAAGTACAACCTCGATTGTGTTTACCACGCCCATATTGGAACGGGCGAACTCCATTTGAGACCTGTTCTAAATTTAAAAGACCCCAAGGACGTTGACCTATTCCGCAAAATTGGCCTAGAAGTAGCACATCTTGTAAAAAAGTACAGGGGCTCCTTGAGCGGTGAGCATGGAGACGGACGTTTGCGTGGCGAATTTATTCCAATAATGGTTGGCGACAAGGTCTATAGCCTAATGAAAGAAGTAAAGCAAACATTCGATCCGAAAAACATTTTCAACCCGGGCAAGATTGTTGACACACCTACAATGAATACCAACTTAAGGTATACACCCGGTCAACAACCCCGTGAAATTGATACTATTTTCGATTTTAGCTCTGTAATGGGCATTCTGCGTGCCGCAGAAAAATGCAATGGTTCTGGCGATTGTCGCAAAACGCACCTTTCTGGTGGAACTCTTTGTCCAAGTTACATGGCAACCCTTAATGAAAGCAATACAACCCGAGCTAGAGCCAACCTGATACGCGAATATCTTACAAATAGTTCAAAACAAAATCCATTCGATCATAAAGAACTCTACGAAATACTCGACCTCTGCTTATCGTGTAAAGGATGCAAGAACGAATGCCCATCAAGCGTTGATATGGCTAAACTGAAGGCCGAATTTTTACAGCATTGGTACGATTCCAATGGAATTCCTCTACGCAGTAGAATGATAGCATATATCACGCACATTAACCGTTTGGGAAGTATCACTCCTCACGTAACCAACTTTGTGCTGTCAAACAAAATCACATCAAGAATACTTATGAAAAGTTTGGGTTTTGAGCCCAAGCGCACATTGCCGCTACTAAGCAAAACCACGATTAAAAACTGGCATAAGAGAAATAAAACTAGCCAGCAATTCCCCAACGGATTAGTATATCTTCTCCCCGATGAGTTTACAAACTATAACGATTCTCACATTGGAATAAATGCAATTGAACTACTGAACTCATTGGGCTACGAGGTTATTTTAGCCGATGTTTTTGAGAGCGGACGGACATACATCTCAAAAGGCTTAATCAGAACTGCGAAAAGAATTGCTAACAGGAACATCGAAAAACTAAAAGATTTTATAAGTGATGAAACTCCACTAATTGGAATTGAGCCATCGGCAATACTTAGCTTTAGGGATGAATACCCCGATTTGGCTTTGTCACATAATAAGCAAACAGCCATTAAGTTAGCAAAAAACGCATTGCTATTCGAGGAATTCTTTATGCGTGAGGTTGAAAAGGGTAAAATCAAAAAAGAACAATTCAAGGAGCAAAACATCAGTATAAAACTACACGGACACTGCCAACAAAAGGCTGTGGCATCAACTATACCAACCAAGGCAATGTTATCGTTTCCAAATGGACATAGTGTAACCGAAATCCCTAGCGGATGCTGCGGAATGGCTGGTGCTTTTGGCTACGAGAAGGAACACTACGAGCTCTCCATAAAGGTTGGAGAACTAGTTCTCTTTCCCGAAGTAAGGAAAACACCCGAAAATTTTATTATTGTTGCCCCAGGAACAAGTTGTCGCCATCAAATAGCCGATGGAACAGGAAGAAAAGCCTACCACCCTATAGAAATTATGGCAAATAGTTACAAATCTTAAGTAATGAATAAATTTTTGCCAAAACCCTAATATAATTGACAAAAAAATGTAAATTGCTTTGATTTTCTACTAACCATTTGTTAAACTTAAACACTAACCAAATGAAATTAAAAATTAAACATCAGGAAGAATACTCTCGCTTAGAGTTAATTCTTAGAAGTTTTTTTGGAGCCCTCTACATTATGCTTCCACATGGCTTCCTTTTACTTTTTGTAGGACTTTGGGGTCAAATATTACAAATTGTTGCTTTTTGGGCAATCCTTTTCACCGGAAAATACCCTAAGAGTTTATTCGATTTTCAAGTAGGTCTATTACGTTGGGGTATTAGGGTAAATGCCAGATACTATAACCTATCCGATGGTTATCCTGCTTTTGGAATAAAAGGTACCGATGAGTTCACCTCATTAGAAGTTGAATACCCTGAGAATGTTAGCCGTGGTTTAATGCTTGTACGTTTACTATTTGGTGGCATCTATGTATACATCCCTCACTTTTTTATTCTTTTCTTCCGTGGTATTTTTGTAATGATTCTTGCATTCCTAGCTTGGTGGATTGTTCTATTTACAGCTAATTATCCTGAATCGTTCCATAACTGGGTAGTAGGACAACTACGTTGGGGTACTCGCGTTAGCCTATACATGAACTATATGACTGACACTTATCCAGCATTTACTGGCGACGAACTTCCTGAAGAGGTATAAAAACATTATAAATACTGATAAAGAGAAGTATTACACATACTTCTCTTTTCTTATGTCAAATAACTAAAATTTTAATTATGGAATTTCATCCAATACCACAGCCTGAAGAGGTTAGTGAAAGAGAGAAACAAGATGCAATGGGTGCATACCTTATGATGTTTGCAACAACTGCTTTAGGCTTACCATTGCCAATTGTTAACATGATTGCATCGGTGGTGTATTTTTTCGTAAACAAATCGAAAGGTCGTTTTGTGCAATTCCATTCACTACAATCGATGTATTCCCAAATACCAGTATCGTTGCTAAATAGTTATCTTATTGTTTGGGCTGTTTACATATTTGCTAACGATGCTGCCTTCACTAATGTATTTTGGGGGTTATTGATTACTGCAGGTATCTTCAACCTTTTTTACTTTATATTTAGTATTATTGGCGCAGTTAAGGCTTACCATGGTCGTTTCTACTATTTCTTGTTTTTTGGTAAAATAGCATATATCCAAGCATACAAAATAAAAAACGAAACAGAAGTTAAGCAACAGCAAATGAATATGCCCCCTAAAATGTAATTGCAATGAAAAAAGTACTTATTGAATTGCTTATTCTGCTTGGTATTGGAGGTGTCCTCTGGGCAGTATTTGCAATATTTATTAAGATGCCCGAACGCCCTACTTTAATTTCAATTGAGAATGAGCAATCTATTGGCGAACGTTATGCTAACAGTATTCTACAACTTAATGGATTCACTGAGAAGAACGATTTGTATATTGATTCTGTTCTCGCCGTAACCGCTGATACCTTAAAAAATATTCAGGATGATGCAAAGTACGACTATAAGTTTATTTTGGTTGATAACGAAATGGTTAATGCCTTTGCACTACCAGGAGGTTACATAATTATCACCACCGGATTAATCAAATTCTGCGAGACACCAGAAGAATTACTATCGGTTATATGTCACGAAATTGGACATATCGAAAAACGTCACGTAGTTAGTAGATTGGTTAAGGATATTGGATTAACTCTTTTAACGTCTAACGACCCTTATGTTTCAGGTGAAATTGCTAAAGAGTTACTTTCGCAAGGCTATAACAGAGAGCAGGAGGAGGAGTCAGACCTATTCGCCTGCGAGTTACTATTAAAATGCAACCTTGAGCCCCGTGCAATGGCATCGTTCTTTAGGCGGTTAAAAGAGAAGAACGAGAATGGCATTTACGACAATTTTGAGATACTCTCGTCGCATCCCAATATGAATAAACGGGTTAAAAACGTATTAGCTTTCAAAGTTCCTGATGGTTTTACAGCAAAGGAATCGTGGATAAATATTGACGAAATGAAAAAAAGGGTGGAACAATAATCCACCCTTATTTTTTTGATAAAATCTCCTTAAATATATCGTACAACTCACCGGATTTTATTGGTTTTGTGATATAGTAATTGCAACCCGCTTCAATGGCCAACTGCCGCTCCTCAGTCATAGCATAAGCTGTTTGGGCTACAATTGGTATTCTGGTATTATTTTCACGAATTATTTTAACTGCTTCGTAGCCGTTCATTACTGGCATTTTAATATCCATCAAAACAAAGTCAACATTATTTTGATAAAAAATATCAATAGCCTCCTGTCCATTATTAGCCCTAAGTAAATTAGCATTGGTACTTTCTAACAACTTCTGCAATAACAGGTAGTTATAGTAATCGTCCTCAGCAATAAGAATGGTTTTATCCTTTAAATCGATATGGTTTGATTCTACAATTTCATTCTCAACAGAAGAATGCATTTGCTCATATGGTAAGGTAAAGAAAAAAGTTGAGCCTTTATTTGGCTCAGACTCAATCCATATTTCGCCTCCCATCATCTCGATAATAGATTTACAAATCGACAAACCCAACCCTGTTCCGCCATAGCCACGAGACAACTTATCATCAACCTGCCTGAACCGTTCAAAAATTAAATCGTGAAACTCCTTGGGAATTCCAATACCAGTATCCTTAACGTAAAACTCCAGATGAGTATTCTTTAACTTATAGCCAAACCCAACAGAACCTTCATTGGTAAACTTAATGGCATTGCTTAGCAGGTTATTTACTATCTGTGTTAACCGATGCTCGTCGGTATTAATAGAGTCAACAGTATCGGGTAATCCATAGCCTACATTTAACCTTAAACCTTTGGGTTTAGCATTATTGCTATGCAATGAATAAATATTTTCGAGTAATCTGTTGAGTTTAACAGTATCATAGATGATTTTAAGTTGACCTGCCTCAATCATCGAAATATCAATAATATCGTTAATAACATTCAATAATTGCTTAGAGCTATTATTAATGATTTCGATAAAATCGTAAGTTGATTTCTCGCTCAAATTCCCTTTTAGGATAACCTCCGAAAAACCCTGAATGGCATTCATTGGCGTCCGAATCTCATGACTCATATTGGCCAAAAAGGCTGTTTTAACCCTATTAGCCTCCTCTGCGGCTTCCTTAGATTTTTTTAATTCAATTTCAATTTTCCTTCGTTCCTGTATTTCGAGAGCCAATAAGGAGTTGTTCTGCCTAATGTTATGGTTCTTGTATATTAAAGTTGATAGAAAAAGTACGATGAGCACAGTAATAATTATCGATAACAAAAAATACTGGGAATGAAAAGCCGACTCGTTAATCCAACCAGTACTTGGGATTGCAATTAATCGCCATTTACCACTAGGAATAATTACCTCTACAATAACTGGATTCTCACTTAGCAAGGCAGAGTCGCCATAAAACACTTTTCCCAGTTCGCCTTTTCCGTCGTCACCCTGGATTGCAATCTTTAATTCATCATTCTTAGAAACACCTGATTCATCTAAGATTTTATCGTAATGGGCTACAATTGATGCCATACCCCAATACCTTTCTGTACTATCTTTGCATATTAAGTATATTGGGGACCTATTGATAAGGCCAATACCCCCTTGAACAAGGTTAACGGGACCTGCTAACAATGGTCGTTTTTCCTGCATTGCCCTCACAACAGACTCTCGCTGTTGTTCATTTTTCATATACTCAAGCCCGACAGCCTTTTCGTTTCCTTTTAGCGGATAAACCAATTGAACTATATTGTTGGGCGCTACAGCAACATTTCTAATATTTGGATTCTCGCTAATTGCAAGAGCACACAAGGCTTCAAATTGTTCCTTAGAAATGTCTCCCTGATAACGAATTAAATGAACCATCCCCTGAGTGAGGTTAAACGTTGAACGCACAACTCCCTCAAGCCTATTTCCAATGGTTGTTATTTCTTTCAAAACAGCCAACCTCTTTACTCCATTTTGTTTTTCAATATCGAGCCTACCTATTAAATAACTTACTGCTAATAGCACTAATGTTATTAGCACTATTATTAATTGCGACAAATGAAGTCGAAACTTATTCATAAAATACAGTAAGTTAAATAATTAAAAAGACAACAGACATAAGTCTGGCAAATACAATTTAGTAAAACTAATATGAACTTCAACTTTTTTTGATAAAAAAAACAGCCTGATATTATAAATCAGACTGCTTGATAAATCTATTAATTATAATCTACTTTAAAGCACCTAGCATTGTTTTTCCAATATCGGCAGGCGATTCAACAACGTGTATCCCGCACTCGCGCATAATCTTCATTTTTGCAGCAGCTGTATCGTCGGCACCGCCAATAATTGCTCCAGCATGCCCCATCCTACGACCCTTAGGGGCGGTTTGTCCTGCAATAAAACCTACAACAGGTTTTGTTCCATTCTCCTTAACCCACAGAGCAGCATCGGTCTCCATGCTTCCACCAATCTCACCAATCATAACAATACCATGAGTATCGGGATCTTTCATGAAAAGTTTAATAGCATCAAGTATTGTTGTTCCTATTATTGGATCACCACCAATTCCAATACCAGTACTTTGCCCTAGCCCTAACTTTGTAAGTTGGTCAACAGCCTCATAAGCCAATGTTCCAGAGCGGGATACCACTCCAATGTGTCCCTTTTTGTGAATAAACCCTGGCATAATCCCAACTTTTGCCTCGTCGGGAGTAATAATGCCGGGGCAATTAGGTCCAATTAAACGGGTTTGGGGATAATCAACTAAAATATGCTTAACTTTAATCATATCTGCAGTCGGTATTCCTTCGCTAATGCATACAATCAATTTTATTCCTGCAGCTGCAGCTTCCAGAATACCATCAGCCGCGTAAGCAGGCGGAACAAATATTATAGAAACATCAGCCCCCGTTTTTCTTACAGCATCATCAACAGTATTAAAAACAGGTAAATCAAGGTGCATTTCACCACCTTTTCCTGGCGTTACCCCCCCAACCACATTGGTTCCATACTCAATCATTTGTGTTGCGTGGAAAGTACCTTCGCCTCCAGTAAATCCTTGTACTATTACTCGTGAGTTCTTATTAACAAGTATGCTCATGGGTTCTTTTTTTACTGATTATCAATATGCTAAAAAACTATGTTGTTCGGCATGTTTTTACAAATATAAGCTAAACCTAACATTTTTTAAAGAAAAATCCAAAGAACAAATGGGTTTAAAAACATAATAATTTAGATGAATATAATCGTGGCTTTTAGTAACTTGTGATTCGAAATAATTATTTCCGGTGAATTTATAATTCTTTAAAAACTAAGCCAATATGAGCAGAGTGAACCTTAAACTTGAGAAGCTTGGCGATATGTTTCCAGATAATTGGACTGAGGAGCAAAGAGCCAAAGGCAAAACCCTATTCTTGAAATACCTGAGCGAGAAGGCTCATAAATTCTATGGAGGCAAGGTACAAATTGCCCCAAAGGCACCAGTACTAGGCTTTAACTGGTTCAATGTTTGGTACACTCCTGGTGTATCCAAAGTATCTACAACCATTCGAGATAATAACGACACATCGTTCGAACTAAGCAACCGTGGAAATTTGGTGGCAGTGGTAAGTGATTCAACTCGAGTACTTGGCGATGGCGACTGCACCCCCGCTGGTGGACTTGGTGTTATGGAAGGAAAGGCATTCCTTATGAAATACCTTGGCGGTGTTGATGCTGTTGCTCTTTGTATAGATAGTAAAGGAAAAGACGGCAAAAACGACCCCGAAAAAATTATCGATTTTGTAAAAATGTGCCAGCACAGCTTTGGAGCTGTTAATCTTGAAGATATTTCTCAACCTAACTGCTATAGAGTACTTGATGTTCTTCGCGAAGAGTGCAATATTCCCGTTTGGCACGACGATGCTCAAGGAACCGCTTGTGTTACATTGGCAGGTATACTTAATGCACTTAAACTGGTGAATAAAAAGTTGAGCGAAGTAAAAATTGTTTACTTTGGCGCAGGTGCCTCAAACACAACCATTGCAAGACTTATTATTACCGACGGTGGCGATCCCAAGAAAATGATTATGTTCGACTCGCACGGTGGATTACATAAAAACCGCGAGGATATTAAGGCTGACAAACGTTTCTACCGTAAATGGGAGATTTGCGAGCAAACCAACCCCAATTGCATCGACACCATGGAAGAGGCCATGAAAGATGCAGATGTGCTAATCTCATTATCAACCCCAGGTCCCGATACTATTAAGCAGGATTGGGTAAGAGCTATGGGTAATAAATCCATTGTTTTTGCCTGTGCAAACCCAGTTCCAGAAATTTATCCCTACGCAGCAAAAGAGGCTGGTGCCTACATTGTAGCTACAGGTCGTGGTGATTTTCCAAATCAGGTAAATAACTCAATAGGTTTCCCCGGCATTCTAAAGGGAGCGTTAATGGTTCGCGCATCGAAAATTACAGATGCTATGGCCATTGCAGCAGCACACTCATTGGCAAATTACGCCGAAAAGCGTGGAATTACCATCGACAACATTGTTCCAACAATGGACGAAGCCGATGTATTCCCTGTTGAGGCTGCCGATGTAGCAATGCAAGCCATTAAGGATGGTGTAGCTCGTACTAAAATGACCTGGGACGAGGCTTACCAAATGGCCAAGAAAGACATTGAGTACTCACGCTCAATGGCAAAATCGTTACACGACAATGGATTTATAGCCGACCCTCCAGTTGAAATGCTTGAGGATGCACTGGATTGGACTGTAAAACAAATAGAAGACAAGTAAAAACGAATACTTTAATAATTTGCCCCTCGATATTTTCGAGGGGTTTTGTTTTATTATTTGGCAAACTTTTATAACATGTCGATTAAACTTTAAAAAAACATATCATTCAAATGTCATAATTGCAAGTTTTTAATTTAAAAAACTATTTTTGAGAAAATTTAACCAAACTATCCTAAACCAAACCAAATGAGTAGTAACTTAAAACCAGGAACCGAAGCTTGGGGGTCGAGGGTTGGCCTTGTCCTTGCTATGGCAGGAAATGCCGTGGGCTTTGGTAATTTCTTGCGCTTTCCTGTGCAAGCCGTGCAGAACGGAGGTGGCGCGTTTATTATACCCTACCTAGTAAGTTTAGTTTTACTTGGGCTTCCACTTCTTTTAATTGAATGGTCATCGGGAAGGTATGGCGGTAAATACGGGTACCATACAACCCCTATGATTCTCCAAAAAATGAGCAACCGTAAGTTCTGGATGTACATTGGCGTTTTTGGTATTTTCAGCAATATTGCCATTGCATCGTACTACTGCTACATGGAGAGCTGGACAATCTCATACGTTTACCACTCCATAGTAGGTACGTTCAGTGGAATGGACCAGCATCAGGTTGCATCGTTTTTTAGTGGATACTTAGATGTTACAACATCTAGCACAGGAATACCCTTTGAGGCAATTCTATTCTTCCTGCTTTGTTTAGGATTAAACATTTGGATTTTGAGTAAAGGATTAAGCGAGGGCATTGAAAAGGCTGCAAAGATTGGTGTTCCGCTACTAATATTTTTTGGAATATTCTTAGCAATTAAAGGCATTTCATTAAAAGCAGGTACCGATGGAGCTTCGTTCGATGGAGTTTTAGGACTTAATTTCCTTTGGACTCCAGAATTCGATTCATTAACAAATCCTAAAGTATGGCTAGCTGCTGCAGGCCAGATATTCTTTACGCTATCGGTTGGTATGGGATGTATTCACGCTTACGCATCCTACGTTGGGTCGAAAGATGATATTGCTTGTAACTCAATGTCGGCTGGGTTTATGAACGAGTTTGTTGAGATTGTTTTGGGGAGTTCAATTATTATCCCTATTGCAATTGGTTATTTTGGAATTGATAAGGTTGTGGAGCTAACCAATCTTGGTGGTTTGGGTCTTGGTTTCAGAACAATGCCTTTCTTATTTGCTCAGTGGGGCGAAGTGATGTCTGCTTTAGCAGGTGTAGCTTTTTTTGGATTGCTATTCTTTGCAGGTATTACATCTTCTTTAGCAATGGGAACACCTGTTGTTGGCTTTTTTAGGGATGAATACGGATGGAGTAGGAAAAAGGCTGCAATTGGATTTGGATTATCAATACTAATACTTGGTTTACCAACTGTACTATTCTTCCAAGAAGGCGTTTTCGATGAGTATGACTACTGGGGAGGAACTGTAGCGCTCTTTGTTTTCGCAATGTTTGAATCGATTATGTTTGCATGGGTATTTGGTTTGGATAAAGGTTGGAAGGAGATAACAGAAGGAGCCGATATTAAACTACCAAGAATATTTATTCCTATTCTAAAATACGTAACCCCTGTAATTTTGATTGTTGTCTTCGTGAGTTCACTTATTCGTCCTGAGAATGATGAATGGTCGAAACTAAGTTTTACTGGATGGAAAGTCCATAACGAGAGTATAATTGGACAGATAACCCACAAGGGCATTGGCCCAAATAAAGACTACTTTGTCAATGAATTCTATTCCGAGGGCTCAGGTATTGTACAAGGTATTGTTAAGGAAAACTCTAGGGACTTCTTGCAAGTAGACAACAATGGCAACTCAAGGCTATATCTTGTAAAGAAAAACTACGAGGTGGTTGTGAAGCAAGGTGAGGTTGTTGAAGTTGGCACTCCTATTTTTAAAGGAAACATCATAAATAGGGTTTTCTATATAGATATGGCGCGAATACTGCTTCTGAGCTTATTCATTGGAATTGCTATTATGGTTTACTTTGCATACAACCGTAGGAAAAAACTAAATCTACTTTAACTATGAATACATCAGCACTAATAACAATAATTCTGGTATGGGGAGTAGTTTTTTACTTTACCGGATACTTTTTCTACAAAGTGTTAACCAATAAGAAAAAGGAAGATTAACAAAGATTATGCAATAGATAAAAATAAAACCCCAACATTGGGGTTTTATTTTTATGAGTTATTTAGTTTTTTCGTTCAATCTCCTTCAGGTTATCCAACTTCTTAGTTTCGAGGAAGTACTGAATATCGCCCAAGTACTCCTTCACACGCTTATTACCAAACTCGTAAACCTTATTGGCCAATCCATTTAGGAAATCGCGGTCGTGCGATACCACTATTAATGTACCATCGTAATTCTGTAGCGCCTCTTTCAGAATATCCTTGGTGCGTAAATCTAGGTGGTTGGTTGGCTCGTCCAGAATAAGCAGGTTAACTGGCGCAAGCAAAAGCTTTATCATTGCTAAACGTGTACGCTCTCCACCAGAAAGAACTTTCACCTTTTTAGTCCAGCTATCGCCACCAAACATAAATGCGCCCAGCAAATCCTTTATTTTAGTACGAATATCGCCTACTGCAACATCATCAATGGTTTGGTATACGGTTAGCTCCTCATCCAGAAGCGATGCCTCGTTCTGGGCAAAATAGCCCACCATTACGTTGTGACCTAAACTTAGATTACCATCGTGGTCAATCTGCTTCATTATTGCCTTAACAAGGGTCGATTTACCCTCGCCATTCTTACCCACAAAGGCAATCTTATCGCCACGTTCAAGGGTGAAAGTGGCGTTCTGGAATACCAAATGGTCCCCGTACGATTTTCCAACCCTATCAACAATTACAGGGTGATTTCCAGAGCGTGGCGATGGCGGGAAACGCAACTTTAGTGCAGATGTATCCTCCTCGTCAATCTCTACCATATCAAGTTTATCCAGCATCTTAACCCTGCTCTTAACCTGATTGGTTTTGGAGTAAGTTCCCTTAAAGCGCTCAATGAACTCCTCGGTTTCGGCAATCATCTTTTGTTGCTCCTCCCAAGCCTTCTGCTGCTGAATGCGACGCTCCTTGCGCAACTCAAGGTACTTTGAGTAGTTTACTTTATAATCGTATATCCGTCCAAGCGTAACCTCAATGGTACGGTTGGTGATATTATCAACAAAAGCACGGTCGTGCGATATCACAATTACTGCCTTGGCGCTATTAACCAAGAAATCCTCCAACCACTGAATCGACTCAATATCCAAGTGGTTTGTGGGCTCATCGAGCAGAATTAAATCGGGTTTCTTGAGCAGAATTTTAGCCAACTCAATACGCATACGCCAACCTCCGCTGAAATCGCTTGTGGGGCGATTAAAATCCTCGCGTACAAAGCCTAAACCTATCAGAATTTTCTCAACCTCGGCCTGGTAGTTCACCTCCTCAATGGAGTAAAACTTTTCGCTTAATGTGGTAACATCCTCAATCAGCTTATAGTACTCTGGTGACTCGTAGTCGGTTCTGCTGGCCAGTTCGGCATTCATAGCCTCAATTTTGGCCTCCATTTCAAATATGTGGGCAAACGCCTGCGATGTCTCCTCAAAAACCGACATCTTGTTATCGGTCATCAAATGCTGAGGCAGATAGGCAATAACAGCATCGTTGGGAGCTGAAACCACTCCGCGGGATGGCGTCCTCTCCCCTGCCAAAATCTTGAGCAGGGTCGATTTTCCTGCACCGTTCTTACCCATCAGCGCAATTCTATCCTTCTCGTTAATTGCAAACGAGATATCCTTAAAAAGCGTAGTACCGCCAAACTCTACTGCTAATCCGTCAACTGAAATCATCTACCTCTAAAAATTTAAGCCGCAAAGATAGGGATTTCGTGAGAAGTTAAACGTGAATCGTTAAAAGAAAGAGTTAAAGTTTGTTGAAGGCGTAAATGAAGGCTAATGAATAAATTATAGAAGCACGCGATATAATCGCGCGCTAGCAAAAGACTCACAATTTTGATAAAGAATTTCAACAAGATTCGCTGTCTTGTATTATTTTGCACAACCATTGATAACCGGGGTTTTGTTTTTCCAAATCCAAAAAGAATTCTTCATCTGTGAGTTTTTCAAAAGCATTATTAAGAACGGAAGAGTTTATTTCATTAGTATAATGAAAATTAAACCTTTCATTATACATATTTTTGCAACCAATAATTCTTTCTAAATAATCCTTAACTTTATCTAAAAACCACGCCTTTGGAACTTTATCAATATTCTTCTGAATCTTAATAAGTACAGAATGATTTAACATAGTAAAATGCTCTGCAATAGGACAGGATTCATAACTATCATTATTCTTTAAAAATTGAAACCAATTTCCAATGTTAAAAAGCATTCTATTTACAGCACATTGATACAAATTTGTTGGATTATTACTTTCATTATAATAATTAATCTCTGGAGCAACATTTAAAAGTTTGTCAGTCCAAGTTGAATAAAGGAAAAAACCACCAACTGTTGCTTTTGTAATGATTACTTGATGCCAATAGCAATCTACTAATTGAATGAAATAGAAAGGAATAAGAAACTTAGGCGCAACTTGTTTGAAGGAATTATCAGATGGTTTAAGAAGAAAAATTGACTTGTCTTTATCTATAAACTGAATAGAATTGTAGTATTCATCAGCAACAATATTTATCAAAGGAATAAAGATATTCTTATTTCTATTAGTTTCAATATCTTTAGGACTTGACAAAAATATATTTAAAATTGGTGTTTGTTCTGACAATACAATACCATTATTCTGCAAATTAAGTTCTTCAGTAATTTGAGAATTGGGAATGTTAGACAATTGTGAAAAAAGCAATGATCTCAAAACATCCTCATTCATATCATAAAAACGTGAGGAATGCTTAAAAACTAAATCTTTGAAATAATTTGAAGCAATAAGCCACCATTTTTCGTTTGTCAGTAACATACTATATGGTAACCAAACTTTTTCATCATTCGATTCAAAAAAATAAGTTTCATACTTCCTGAATAATGATGAAAATTTTGAAGGCTCATAATTATCTAAGTAATCAATATACTTTTTAATTAACTTATTAGAAGGCTTGGTATTTGTAATTTTTTTCCACTTTATAAAAGAACAAACAAAAAAAGCAATTATCAAAATAATTGACCAAACACCAGGTTGCAACCCTCTACTACACCAAAAAAAATTTAACCAATTAGGATGCGGGTTAGAATGAAAAAATGCAGAAAGTCCACTAAGAATTAGAAATATAAGCGGTAAAACAATATACCTCTTTTTTAACTTTAAGCGAATTATTTCCCATTCATCAAATTTAAATATTGCAATAATCAAAGCTAGTAATATTGAAATTACTGTTATCCAATCTGAAAAACTCATTGTATAGTGTATTTAGTGATTACTTATTATTCGACAATAAACAAGAATACTTTAATCATAAGTTACAAAAAAATTTTCATAAAACCTACATTTTCAACATTATAGTTATCAACAACCCTTAGTATTAAAAACCATAGTTTATTCTATAAAAGTTAAACAAAACCTTCGCTGCCGTACGACTCCTGTCGTGTGGCCGAAAGAAGCACGCGATAAAATCGCGCGCTAGCAACCTAGTTAAACAACTATCAACTAAAGACACTATCTTTGCAGAAAATTCAGATTTTGATGCTCGACGATTCCACCATAGTTGCCATTGCCACACCCGCAGGAATGGGCGCCATTGCGGTTATCCGCCTTAGCGGTAAGGATTCTATTGCCATTGCCGATAGTGTTTTTCAATCATCGAACAAAGGCAAGAAACTTGCCACTCAAAAGCCTTACACCATTCATTACGGCTCAGTTGTGGATAACGTTAGGGTGTTGGACGATGTGCTGGTGAGTATATTCAAAGCACCCCACTCCTACACTGGCGAGGATAGCATTGAGATATCGTGCCACGGCTCGGTGGTTATTCAGCAGCAGATTCTGGAGTTGCTCATAAAAAGCGGTGCACGGCTTGCCAAACCTGGCGAATTTACACTGCGCGCTTTCCTAAACGGAAAAATTGACCTATCGCAGGCCGAAGCCATTGCCGACCTTATTGCATCGTCGAGCGAGGCTGCACGCCGAGTTGCTCTGCAGCAGATGCGTGGAGGTTTCTCCGATAAACTTAAAGCCCTTCGCGAACAACTGGTAAAATTCACTGCGCTCATTGAACTGGAACTTGATTTCAGCGACGAGGATGTTGAATTTGCAGATAGAAGCCAACTGGAACAGCTAATCAATGGTATTCTTGCAGAAATAAACCGATTAATCGACTCGTTCAGTCACGGTAATGCCATAAAATCGGGTATTCCAGTTACCATTGCGGGTAAACCCAACGTGGGTAAATCCACACTACTAAACCGTTTGCTCAACGAGGAAAAGGCCATTGTATCGGAAATTGCAGGTACAACCCGCGATTCCATTGAGGATACAATCCATTTAGGAGGTATAAACTTTAGGTTTATTGATACCGCTGGACTACGCCACACCTCCGATACCATTGAGTCCATTGGAATTGAGCGTGCGCTCAACAAAATAGAACAGGCCAAAGTGGTGCTTTACCTGCTAGATGCCCAGGAAACTATGACCGATTGCCTTGAGGCAATATCGGAGTTTAGGCCCAAACTAACCAACGAGCAAAGCCTGATTGTGCTTGTTAATAAGGAGGATAAATCCAACCCACAACATACCGACGATTTGGTAACCGCCATTGGCAAGCAGTTCAACTGCAAAACCTTATCGATATCGGCAAAAGCAGGGCATAATATCGACAAGCTAACGCATCTGCTAATAGAGATTGGGCTAAGCGGCCAGCCCGAAAACGAGGATGTGGTAGTTACCAACGCCCGCCACTACGATTCGCTTATAAACACCCAGAAAAACCTAAACCAGGCACTTGCTGGGCTAAAATCCAATATCTCGGGCGATTTATTGGCAATTGATATCCGCCAGTCAATATACCATTTAGGTGAGATAACTGGCGAGATAACTAACAATGAGGTGCTTGGGTATATTTTTTCGAAGTTCTGCATCGGCAAGTAATGTACAACGATGAATCAATGAATCCTGCCGTAAGCCTTCCTATTTACAAAAAAGGAAAGGAGATACTTGATGTAGTAATGAGTATCTGTGATTTGTTTCCCGAGGAGGATGAGCACCTACAGTTTTTAAAAGACCAACTTATTGCAGATGCCGCTACTCTCACTGTAAAAGTTGCAGGAGCCGAAGCGGCTGGTCTGTACGATTTGAAAATGGAAAATGCCACAATAATCCGCAAAGCAGCAAGAGATTTAATGGTACAATATCATTCGCTGAAATTCCATGGGTTTGAGCACACGGACTACTACATAATTGTACGCGACCTAATTGAAGAGTACCGCCTACTCTTCATCGATTGGGTGGCTGGTTTCGATAAGTGGGACTATATAATTGACCGCTGGGGTCTATTTAACCCTCCGGGCGTTGGTCCATTCGACAAAGACCCCGATGAGGGGCTTCCCTTCGATTTTGATGAAGATGATTTGTAATAAGTTTAAGTAAGTTTTATTTTATCTTACTCAATTAATGACGTTTAAAAGACAAAACAACCACCAAAACATCAATCAATATGATACCCTTGGCTTACCATTTCTAAATTTCTGAAGGAATCGTACTTCTCCTCAATAAATGGGTAATCCCAACATCCTAGACTATGGTAGATATTACCCCCAAAACCTATCTTAAACTTATACAAACCGTGCAGCGGATGCGATGGATTTGGATTTGGAGCAATGCCAAACATATCGTACTCTAAACATCCCTTTTGTTTGGCAATTTGCATTGCTTCCCACTGTAATGCATAGGTAGCCATATAGTTCCGATTGTAGTTCGAAGATGCACCGTATAGGTAAGAACCCCGCTTACCTGAAATTATCAGAAACATTGCTGCAAGCGGAACGCTTTCCAGTTCAGCAATTAACAGAATTACCTCAGCTGGCGAGTTTGTATTATCGGCCCTTGCGGTTAGCAATGCTTCAAAGTATCTCATATCATTTAAGAATATCCTATTCCTATTCGCCGTTTCGGTGTAAAGTTTATACCAAACATCAATGTTGCTAATATCGGCTCTTCGAACTGTTACTCCTTTTTTATAAGATAGATTAATGTTGTACCTCGTTTTAGGCTTCATATTGCCTAAAATAGACTGAACAGTAGGCTTTAAATCGAGATAAATTGTATTTGTAGGCAAAATATTGGTACTTGGCTTCCTAAAATTCCTATTAAAAGTATTGCAGTTAAACCTAATTTCCTGGGCAAACACCTCAGGTTCCCCTAGCCAATTTCCATAGCTATCGAAATAATTGTCGGAATTTGCCCAGTACGACTCCCAGCACAAATCGTACCTAACCATAATACAGTTTAACGGTAAAAACGAGCGAATGCTTTCCGATAGTTCCTCCAAAAATTTACCCTGATACTCAAAATCGGGCTCCAGCTCTGGGCCATAAGGTACGTAGGCAATACAATCGGAATCGTTTATTTGTTGCACTAAAACCAGCAAATCAGAATCAATAACCGAATCGGAACCAGTATTATGGTACAAATTTGAACGGCTACTTTTGAAGTTTACAGCCAATGTATTAGTTCCCAACCGATTCTTTACCATCGACCAAAAAGCAGTTTGCTGAACTATTGGTGTTTTATAGAGCTCGGCAATATTTTTCTTGTAAATATCAGTAAGCATTCCCTTAAATTTTTGATTATCAAAAAAAGAAAAAAGCCGGAATTTACTCCGGCTTGCAGCAGAAACCAATTCCAAAACTCATTTGATATTAACCTAAATACTAAACTAAATCTTCGCCGTTGGCTTCTGGCTGATATATAACTTTTTCGATTTTTACTTGCTGCTCACCTTTGGGAACTTTAAATGAAACCACATCGCCCGATTTGTAGCCTAAAAGAGCACAACCTAAGGGAGAAAGTATAGAAATTGAACCCTCAGAAAAATTGGCATTGCGCGGATAGGCTAAACGCAACTCCATGGTTTTGTTAGTTCCCAAAAAACTGATATGAACAATGGAGTTCATAGTTACAAAATCGGGAGTTATTAACTTGGAATCAACCTTACTAGCTTTTTGCAACTCAAGCTCCAAGTAATCTAAGTAAATCTTATCGACACTTTTGTTCCCACGCAGAGTTTGAATAAGATTGGTTAATCTCATATAATCTACCTCTGTAACTGTTAAAGTTACTATTTCCTGATTACCTTTACCCTTTGATATCATGTCAATCATCTCCTTTCATATAATCAATGAAAACACTTAATTGCCTAAATTTGTATGTTTGTAAAATAAAATATCCGACATAACAATAAAACGGTTACGATTTATATTTATATCGGATTCGATGCAAAGTTATAATAACTTTTTTGATTAAAAAAATGGGTACCAACTATCAATCAATAAAAAGATTAATCGATTTATGGGAAACCTACGAAGAGGAAACCTCGCAGCAGGAATTATTAGGTTTTGCCGATTGGTTAAACAATAAAATAAAGCAAAATCCAGAACTAAATATTAAGCAAGCAAAACGAAGATTAGGGAACGATGAACCAGATAACATACTAATAATAAACAACCTAGATGAACCTACGCGATTTTTAGAATACATATCGCGAATATCTAAACTCCACGATTTCTACATAAAAAAGTTCTTTACTGATATATCAATAAATAATCGACTGGAGTTTTTTTTCCTTTACACTGTGAATGAGAAGAAAAGAGCAAAAAAAACAGAGCTTATTAATACCCACCTGGTCGACTACACCACAGGCATGGATACCATTAAAAGATTAGTAAACAATGGCTTGCTCGACGAAACAAACGACGAAACCGATAAGAGAGCCAAGCAGCTAATTATTACTGATGAAGGAAAAAGAGTGCTCGAAATAGCATTAAAAAAGGTAAACGACGAGGTACATATGTTTTTAGCGTGTATCAGCATGAACAAATGGAAGAAAACACTGTCGGTATTTGAGGAAATCAATAACTTCCATTCAAAAATATACCAAACACATAACGATAAAAACTCAGCAGAGTTATTAAACCTAATGGATTCACTTAAACATCTCCACAAGTAAATTTGATGTCGAAAATACTACCTTAAAATAGAGTTAAACCACTAAACTATCAGTCTGTAAAATCAATTATTTTACAATTATTTCGACATAAATAGTCAATATCAACATAACAAATCAAATTTAGTAGTATTTAATTCTATTTTTATGCAAATTATTGCAACTAATTAATACGATTTTGTATCTTGGTGGAATTTAATTCCAACAAAATGATTACTTTTCTGCTAAATAATCGCACTATCAAAACCGATAAGAACCCTGGAATGCCTTTGCTCGATTTTATTAGGTATAGCGAGGAGCTGCCGGGCACAAAAATTGGCTGTAGGGAGGGCGACTGTGGAGCTTGTACTGTTCTGGAGGGCGTTTTAACCGATAATCAGGTAGTTTACAAAAGCATAGTATCGTGCCTTACCCCGCTTGCCAATGCGCATGGAAAGCATATTGTTACCATTGAGGGTATCAACCTCGATAATCAGCTTTCGCCGGTGCAAAAAGCGATGGTTGATAATGCCGCAACTCAATGCGGATTCTGTACGCCGGGCTTTGTGATGTCGTTTACAGGTCACTGCTTGGACAAACAAGCATCCACCGCAAAGGGTGCTATAGCATCGGTAAGTGGAAATATTTGCAGGTGCACTGGCTACAAATCTATCGAAAGGGCTGCTGAGGATATTGCCAAGTATATGCAGAACAAGGATATCGAGAATCCAATTAAATGGATGGTTGAAAAGGGATATCTACCTCAGTATTTTCTTCAAGTGCCGAGCAAACTAAGGGATATTGAACCTATCGGCATATCAACAAATAATGCAACAGTTATTGCTGGCGGAACCGATTTAATGGTTCAAAAAGCCGATACAATCTATGAATCCAACATACATCCTGTACTTCACAAAAAAGAGTTCAAGGGAATTACTATTGATAATGGCCGATGCCGCATTGGTGCATCAACCACTGTAAATGAACTAATGCAATCGGCTCAAATACAGGAACTACTTCCAAACCTGAAGGAGCAGCTAATGCTTATATCATCGGAACCTATAAGGAATATTGGAACAGTTGCAGGAAATATCGTGAACGCCTCTCCAATTGGCGATTTAAGCATTATTCTACTTGCATTGAATTCCGAAATAACCATCCTTGACGGCGATAGAAAAAAGGGTCAACCGCTTAAGGATTTCTACCTAGGATACAAGAAGTTAAACCTACAGAAGGGCGAACTGGTTGAATCGGTCAGCTTCCCTATTCTTAATAAGCCATACCACTTCAACTTCGAAAAGGTTAGTAAGCGTACACACCTCGATATTGCTAGCGTTAACTCAGCAGTACTGATTAAGGTTGAAAACGATAAAATTGTGGAATGTCACTTATCGGCCGGTGGAGTATCGCCAATTCCTTTGTACCTGAAGGAGACATCCAAATTCTTGGTTGGAAAAACCATATCAACGGAAACTTTAAATCAGGCCAACGAAGTGCTTCAAGCTGAGATATCACCTATTGGCGATATCAGGGGTAGCGTTGAATACAAAAGATTACTGCTAAAACAGTTGGTTTTTGCTCATTTTTTAAAACTTTTTCCTGATAAGTGTTAATTGTCATTCCGGGCGAAGACCCGGAATCCATTTCTACATATTGGATTCCTGCTTTCGCAGGAATGAAAAATTCAAAACAGATAAGTTCAACTAAATGAAAAACATAGATTCCATAGGTCACGTAACAGGAAAATCGGTTTATCTGGACGATATACCCACACTCAGGGGTACTCTACACGCATCGATACTTGGCTCAACCGTTGCAAGCGGAAAAATAGTAAGGTTTGATGCAACAAAGGCATCGGAACTAGAAGGTGTTGAGCGAATTATCACCTACAAGGAAATCACTGGCGAAAACCAAATTGGCGGAATTATTCCGGACGAACCACTTTTTGCCGACCACGAGGTTCATTTCCACGGACAACCTATTGCCATTGCAGTTGCAACAAGCGAGTTTATTGCTCGTAAAGCAGTTTCGCTAATTGAGGTTGAATACGAGGAGCATACTCCTGTTGTAAACCCACGCGAAGCTCAACAAAAAGGTTTACTACTAATCCCTCCACGAACCTTTAAAATGGGTAATATTGATGAAACGTGGAGTAAATGCAAGTACATCTTTGAGGGAAGCGTTGAAATGGGCGGACAAGAGCATCTGTATATCGAAACCCAGGGTTCATACGCCTATCCTATTGAAGGTGGATATATAAAGGTTCACTCTTCAACTCAAGGGCCAACTGCTGTGCAAAAAACCATATCGCGAGTGCTTGGTATTCCAATGCACCTTATTGAGGTTGATGTGGTACGTTTAGGCGGTGGATTTGGTGGGAAAGAGGACCAAGCATCGGGATTTGCTGCTATGGCAGCATTGGCAGCGCATATTCTGCAAAAGCCAGTAAAACTCGTTCTTCCCCGTCACGATGATATGCGAATGACCGGAAAGCGTCACCCTTACAGCGCCGATTTTAAAATCGGATTATCAGCCGATTACAAAATACTTGCCTACCAAACAACGCTTTACCAAAATGGTGGCGCTGCAGCCGACCTATCGCCTGCTATTATGGAGCGTACGCTATTCCATTCAACTGGCGCCTACTTTATTCCAAATACACAGGTTACAGTTTACAGCTGCAAAACAAACCTTCCGCCTAATACCGCATTTAGAGGTTTTGGTGGGCCTCAGGGAATGTTTGTAATTGAATCGGCCATTGCAAAGGCCGCCAACGAGCTTGGTGTTCCAGTTACTGCAATTCAGGAAGCAAATCTCCTAAAGGAGAAGGATGAGTTCCAGTACGGACAAATTGCCGAGAATGTTAATATTGGCGAATGCTTTAGAACTGCAACCGACAAGTATGAGTTGAAGAAACTACAGAGCGATATCGATAACTTTAACAATCAAAACAAATACCAAAAACGCGGTTTGGCATTGATGCCATTGTGCTTTGGGATATCGTTCACCAATACATCAATGAATCAGGCTCGCGCATTGGTACATATTTATCAGGATGGTAGCGTATCGGTTAGCACTGGTGTAATTGAAATGGGACAAGGCGTAAGCACTAAACTTGCCCAAATTGCATCAAAAACCTTCGGCATTAACATTGAAAAAGTAATAATTCACTCCACCAATACTTCTAGAGTCGCAAACACATCCCCCACTGCGGCCAGTAGTGGAGCCGATTTAAATGGAAACGCCCTCTTAGTTGCTGCAAATGCATTGCTAAAAAGGCTAAAAGAGGTTGCGGCAGAAATTACGGATAGCAAACCGGAACAAATTGAATTCGTTAATAACAATGTGCTGTTAAACGGAGAATCTACTGGAATAAGTTGGGAAAAACTAATTATGACAGCCTATCTAAAGAGAGTTTGTCTTAGCGAGAATGGCCATTACGCTACTCCAACTATACACTTCGATAAAATCAAGGAAAAAGGGCATCCATTTGCTTACCACGTTTACGGGACAGCAGCAATTGCTGTTACAGTTGATTGCATTAGGGGCACTTACGAAATTGACGATGTGCTTATTGTACACGACTTTGGCAACAGCATTAACCCAACCATTGACCTAGGTCAGGTTGAAGGTGCAGTGGTACAAGGCATTGGCTGGGCAACACTGGAGGAGTTAGCTTATAACGAAAAAGGTAAATTACTATCCAATAGTTTATCAACCTATAAGGTACCCGATATCTACTTTGCCCCAAAAACGCTGAAATGCGAAGCATTAAATACCAAAGGCCCCGAACTTGCTGTGTTTAAGTCGAAAGCAGTTGGCGAACCGCCGTTTATGTATGGTATTGCAGCTTACTTCGCAATTCAAAATGCGATAAAATCGTTCAATCCGAACTACAAACCTGACTTTAATTTACCAATGACTCCTGAGAAGGTTTTGATGAGGCTTTATGGAAATTAATGGGGATTAGGTTGCAGATATTCTACTAATCTCTAATTATAAGACATATAAGAAAAGCGTGAGACAAAAATCCCACGCTTTAATTTTATCTGTTGATTTAATTATAGCTGCTTAGCACCTTGCAATATTATACTCATTTCGGCTGCGTGCTGGAACTGTATTTGTTTAACGCAGGGTGTTTTTGCTTTTGCCTCAAGCAATTTAAAATCGGCTTGGTTGAAACGGGCAAAAACATGGTCGGTTTCGTAAATAAACTCATCACCTATTTCTGATAGAGTTTTGAAACCACCGGGTTGTTTGTAAATCAAATTTACCCTGTCTTTTAGATGGACAACCATATAGCCCTCCTCGCACTTATTGAACGATTCAGTTGTAATATGAATTTTTGGCTTAGCCATATAAGGTGCGCTGTCAGTTGGACAGAATGTTCCACAGTTGCCACACTCGTTACAGAAATTGGCGATGTTTAGTATTTGGTACCTTTGATTTATTACAAAATCCTTATCGGGTTGATACTCCAATGCTCCATTCTCTCCAACAACTACTTTTTGGAGTTTCAAACTAATAGGTTCAACTTGGTAGGAGTAATTCGCAAGGTTTGGACACACTGTTGTGCAGATATTGCAAATCTCGTCGCAGTTTAGGCAGCGCTTGGCCTCTTCAACAATTGTGTTTTCATCGAGGGTTTGGCTAACCAACTTAAACGTTTTACTATCCTCCAGCGAGATTGAGTGAACCTCTGGAGCAAACTTGCGCTGCGAGCGCATTTCCATTAACTCTTTCTTTGAGTGATTTTTACCTTCAACTTTAACAGTATTTACGTTAAAGCCCGATTGCTTAATGATTTGCTCAGCAGCCTTTCGTCCATCGCCGATAGCATTAATAGCGGTTGACGCGCCACGTAAAGCATCGCCACCAATATATACATTGCCCAGCAGGGTTTTATAGGTTCTGGTATCGGCCTTTAAAAGTTCGCTTGGAACAAAATCAATATCCAAAGCTTGACCTACTGCAGGGATTATTACATCGCAGTCTATTTCGTACTCCGAATTAGCAACTTTTACAGGATTTGGACGACCTTTGGCATCAACTCCCTTTAGCTCCATTCTGCTGCAAAGCAAGGATTTAACCTTACCATTGGCCGAGATAACCTTTTCGGGTGCTGTTAACTCAACAATCTGAATTCCCTCCTCAATAACAGCGCTTATTTCGCCCTCGTCGGCTGGCATTTCATCAATGGTTCTTCGGTAAACAACAGTAACCTTTCCGTTATTTCCAACCAAACGATGCGCTGTGCGCGCAGAGTCCATTGCGGTGTTTCCACCTCCAATAATCACTACGTTTTTGCCTAGTTCCTTAATACTACCGTCTTTAACACCGAAAAGTAGCGATAGCGGGTCAATAACACCTGATGTTTCAATTCCTTCGATATTCAAATCGGCCGACTTTTGCGCACCGGGCGATAGGTAAACGTAATCGTATGTAGATTTTAGCTTTGTAAACTCATCCTTATCAACCTTGTGGTTGTATGCTATTTTAACTCCAAGTTGCTCCAATCGGCTGAAATCGCGATTAATGGCCTCATCCGTCAATCTAAATCCAGGAATTGCGTATTTAACCATACCTCCGGATTTTGTGTGAGCCTCAAAAACATCAACCTTAAAGCCATTAATGGCAAGGTAAAATGCACAGGATAAACCCGATGGACCAGCCCCAACAATTGCAGCCGATTTTCCATTGGCAGTTTTTGTATTTAACTTGATATCGGAGTTCTCCGCAATAAAGCGCTTTACCTCACGAATAAGCAACGAATCGTCGTAATTAATCCTAGAACACTTATTCTGACATTGATGGTCGCAAACCATACCCGTAATTGATGGGAATGGGTTGGTTTTAAGAATCACCTCAAGTGCTTTATCGTACTGTTTTGTGGCTGTGAAGTATAGGTAATCTGGAATATCCTGATTGGTTGCGCAAGTATCGCGACAAGGTGCCGAAATACAATCGAAGTAATCCAACTCACGCTTTGTCTTAATGGATGGCTCACGCAAATGGTCGCGGGTGTAAAGTTTATTCTTCAGAACATCGTCGGCATACTTTTTAAGGAATTGATGTGTCGATTCCTTTTCAACCATCTCAACAATATTATTACACTTGCCTTTAGCAATATCGTTGGTGATATTCTCTACATATTGATTTAACCTTGTGTAACCACCTGGCTTGAGTAAATCGGAACAAACCGTGATAGTTCTGAATCCGCACTTTAAGGTATCGGTTACGTTGAATGCATTTACACCAGCCGAGAACGACAGCAGGAGTTTGCCGTTAAACTCGTTCTGCAACTTCCGTGCAACGTTTATTGATACTGGATGCAACGCTCTTCCGCTCATATACATCATCTCAACATCGGACTTAAAGGCATTCTTTGTGTTCACCGATTCAAGCGTGTTTGTCAACTTTAAACCAAAGGTTAAACCTTGCTTATCGGCAGTTTGCTGCAACGAGTTGATAATTTTTACTGCATCGGGATACTTTAGGTCGTGCTCAAAGGCGATATCAGGAACGTTTGTCTTGAATTTTAACTCCTTGTTAAGAATTCGTCTTAGCTCCTCAGGCCCCAATAGGGTTGGATTTAACTTAACGAAAGTATGCAGTTTTTTCTCGGTAAGCAGATATTTTGCAATGTCCTCAATCTCGTTGGCAGGGCATCCGTGCATTGTGGATAGCGTGATATTGTTTGAGAGTTGATGCGGAATACTGATTTTTTCCACATCAGGGTAAAGCGACTTAACTCTCTCTACTTTCTCTGCCAATTCAGCCTTGCAGCTGTTCATCTTATCGAAAAACCATTGAACGTTGGGTTGCTTAATCCCCTCAAGGTTGTAGCCAACGCTCATATTGAAAATGGTGTTTGGGCCAGCACCAAAGCCTAATTTATGGTTTAGTATGTGGATAATAACCCAGGCATTGAGGTACTCGTTAAAACTCTGCTCAATCTTTAGCTCCTGCGACCACTCACAGTTATAGCCCTCGTCCTGCATATCGATACAGGGCTTGGAAATTTCTAGTTCATCTAAAGTCTGGATAGTTTTTAACTCAATGTAACGACAACCCATTAACCACGACACAATGATGTTCTGCGCCAATTGGGTGTGAGGGCCTGCAGCAACGCCTAGGGGCGTATCTATTTTTTGTCCGAAAATCTCGGTATTTAACTTACTATTTTGCGATGGATTGAAAAATAAATCCTTGTTGATACCAAATATTGATTGATTTTTCTGAAATTCGTTCAAAATCATTTGGAGCATCTGCTCCACGGGAATTGTGTAGAATTTATCGGTCATAGTTTTAGTGAAAAGTTATATCACAAAACTAAAAATAAACGCCGGAAGAATTACATTTGTCATTAAAATTATTAATTATTTGGAAAAATATTATAGATGCAAGTTGTAACGCAGAAAAATATATCAGCAATTATTCTTTCGGCTGGAAAATCTGAACGAATGGGTGTGCCAAAATTCTCGTTACGATTCAATACTGAAACAACATTTCTGGAAAAACTGATTGACGAATACCACTCCTTTGGTTGTAATGAGATTATAGTTGTGCTTAACGAAACCAGCGCAGTTCTTTATCATCAGCTAAAATTAAGCGTTCCAAGCAATCTAAGGGTTGTTATTAACCATCATCCCGAATGGGAAAGGTTTTACTCGCTTAAGTTGGCCGCTTTGGCTTTGAATGAGGTAAAGCCTGTGTTTGTTAGTAATATTGACAATCCGTTTCTAAATCAAGAAACTCTAGACATTCTATTCAAAGAGGTTGATAATTTCGACTATATCAGCCCCAGTTTTAAAGGAAAAGGGGGACATCCATTCTTACTGTCTGCAAAAGTTATAAATGAATTAAAAACCGAAAAACAGGACCAAATTCACCTAAAAGAGTTTTTAGGAAAATACTCTAAAAAACTGGAAGAGGTAAATGATGAAAAAATTTTATTGAATATCAACACAATGGAGGATTATAGCCGATTTTTCAATTTATAGCCAACAACTATTGCGCAAAAAATCAATATATTAGCAAGACAATTACATCATTGCTAAATGGAACTTTCGCTACTAAAGGATATTGTAATAATTTTTGCCCTATCAACCCTTGTAAACCTTATTTTCACAAGGATTAAGGTACCTACAGTTGTTGGTTACCTTATGACCGGTATCATTGCAGGCCCTCACCTACTGGGTTTAGTTCACACGGAGCATCAAATAGAATTACTTGCCGAAATTGGAGTAATACTTCTACTTTTCACCATTGGCATGGAGTTCTCACTCAAGCATCTCCTTAAAATTAGGCGCATTGTCTTCTTCGGCGGATTAATCCAGGTAACCATTACCGCAGGAGTATTCTACATTGTATCAACTTTCTACGAACTCGATTGGCACTCAGGGCTATTTATTGGTTTCCTCGTAGCGCTTAGCAGTTCCGCACTTGTACTAAAACTTTTACAGGAACGCTCTGAGTTAACCTCAAACTATGGACGTACCACGCTTGGAATACTCATTTTTCAGGATTTAATGCTTGTCCCCCTACTCCTATTCACAAATTTACTTGGCAACAAAGAGGTTGATTTATCTAGAGAACTAATTGTGATTTCCATTAAAGCAGTTATAATAATTGCAGTGGTTTATGCTGGTAACAAATGGCTTTTCCCAAAACTACTACATCATATTGCTCTGAGTAAAAATCAGGAACTTTTCCTGATGAGTATTTTGTTGATTTGTTTATCCATAGCCCTTTTAACCTCGCAAATGGGCATGTCGCTTGCTTTTGGTGCATTCCTGGCAGGGTTAATGATATCGGAATCGCATTACAGCCATAACGCCTTCTCAAACCTAATACCCTTCAAGGATACCTTCACCAGTTTCTTCTTTGTTTCTATTGGAATGCTGTTGGATTTGGGTTTTGTAATTGAAAATTTGCCCATAGTTATCCTTAGCGTTTTCCTTGTAATTTCAATAAAATCGATAATTGGTGCATTTACTGGATTTATTCTGGGTCATACTTTCCGTGGATTTGTAGTAATTGGTATTGCGCTTAGTCAGGTTGGAGAATTCTCCTTTATTCTGGCTAAAATTGGGGTCAATAACTCAATAATTACAAACTATTACTACCAACTGTTCTTGGCTGTAGCTGTAATTACAATGGCCTTATCGCCATTCTTAATGAGGGCCTCATTACCATTTGCTAACTTACTCCTCAAGTTAAATCCACCTAAGTTTTTAGTTGATGGGCTTTTCCCTTTGCAGGAGATGGAGATTCCAAACTTTAAGAACCATTTAGTGATAATTGGTAAGGATGCAAGCTCACTAAAGCTATCCAAAATGGCACAGAATAGCAATATTCAGCATGTATCCATAATCTTTGACCCGCTTACAGCCAAGGAGAAAATGGATGGTGGCGATACTGTTGTATATGGCGATGCCGTGAACGAGCCAATACTTATGAAAGCTCACGTTGACACAGCTGATGTGGTTGTGGTTTCAGTAGGTAGCCTTATTCCTTGTATGGCAATTATTGAGAAAGTACGAAGTATCAATAAGAAGGTCTATATTATTGCCCGCTCCAAGTATATAGCCAATGTAAAACAACTCTACGAGATAGGTGCAGACCAAGTATTGCCCGAGAAATTTGAAATAGCTATAGACCTATTCAACAGAATATTGGTAAATAAACTATACCCGCAGAGAGAGGTTAACCGAATTTTAAACCATATCCGCAGTGAGAATCTCGGAGTATACACCGAGATGGACATCGTGAACCAACCCACCATTATGGATGAACTGCCCAATATGAACATTACGGCAATTAAGGTAGACTCTAACTCCCTGCTCGATGGTAAAACTCTAGCTGAAAGTCAGCTACGAAACAAAACGGGCGTAACGTTACTTGCGATTAAACGAGGCGATGAAATTATTGAACACCCATCGCCAACCACAATTTTTCAGGGTAACGATATTGTTTACGTATTGGGAAATCCGGAGCAGGTAAATTTGGCGGTAGAACAATTTACAAAAGAAGAAGCCAACTAAACAGTTGGCTCGCTACTCTTAAAACGCTTAACTTTTATGGCATTAAGGCCTTTTAATCCTCGCTCAGTTTCGAACGTAACCTTATCGCCCTCCTGAATATCTTCCATAAAATTATTGATATGCACAAAAATGCTATCGTTATTATTCAAATCCCTAATAAAGCCGTAACCTTTAGATTTGTTGAAGTTTGTTAGTACGCCTGTTCTCTCGGTAATTACGGGGATAGTATCGTCCTGCTTAGCAACGCCAATTTGAATATCCTCCACGTTGATTTTCTCTTTTTTTGAGGGATCGGGCGGAGTATCGGTAATATTGCCGAATTCATCAACGTAGGCAATCATATCATCGAGGCTTTTACCGCCTTTATTGGCCTTACGATCTTCCTTCTTTTGAAGTTTGTCCTGTTGTTTCTTTATTCTTTTTTTTTCGTTTTCGCGCTTGTTGAACGATTCCTGCGATCTACCCATAATTTACTTTAAGTTGATAATTGATTACTATGATACCGGGAAAAGTGGTGTAAATTGAATTTAAACTAAACGAATAAATACGAAGAACTACAGGCTAATTGCAGACTATGAATTCAGTGCGTTCACTTTTCCTTTGGGACAAAGATATAAAAAAAAGGGTAAAATTCACTATTAAATCTTATCGGTTCAATTAATTAGTAGGTTTTTCAATTAAAATCAACATACATATACTTAAAATTCATTATCATCTCGTCGAATTGCACAAACACATCCTGACCTAAATTACCGTCGAAATCCTTGATAAAGTTTAACTCCGTTGTTAAAACAGAAATGGTTGAAAGCACATTACTTTTAGTCCCAATTTTATATTCAAAGTTTGAGATAACATACTCCTCCGATTCAACAAATCCTCCGCCACCTCCCCTCTGAGAAGTTTGCAATTTACCATTTTGCTCTACGTAGGCTTTGTGGTTATTATAATATTTGCAGGATAATTCGGATGTTTTTGCGCCTGTATCCAATGTTAAAAGCAAAGTATAGGCATTGGATATAAACTGTACAACCGGATTAAGTCCTTCCATAAACACATTGTTCAGCTTTAAATCCTGAGGCGAAACAGGCACAAAAATCGTCCCATCTTTTCGCATTCGCACCTCGCCCATTTGACTAATAACAGGATAGCCAACAATTCCATGAATTTCGTAATTAATTGAAGGAAAATTCATTTGCGAATCGGGAACAACCAAGAAAATCACATTTTTGAAAAGTATTTCGCCTACATAAACACTATCGGAAACAGCCAATTTTGTTTTCAACTTTATATCGGTAGATGTACCAACCTCAACATCCGATTCAAATATTCTACAACCCAACTTTACTGCACTACTTTCAGAAATGGTGGATATATTGGCACCTGTATCAAAAATAAACTCATCGTCTATACCTCCTAGCTTTACTGGAATCATCAAGTGATTGAACTTATTTCGGTAAGCAGGAATGGTTACATCGCTCTTTAAGCACATTGTTTGAGGAGCAACTTCTGAAAGGGTTCCAAAAAGGCTCTTCACATTCTTGAAATCAGCAATCTCAGCACTATCTGAAATCGACTTATAGTCATTCAACAACACAGAGTATAACTCTGAAACCTTAGCGTACTGGTAGCTATGGATATAATTATTGGCCTTTATGACCAATAATTCAGCCTTAACCGAATCCGAGATCTGATGCTCATGCTCTTTAAGCAGAATATCAGCGTACTCATTGGATTCGCTACCACGATTAAATGCTTGAGCAATATATGTCTTATAATACAATTGCTTTTCGATAGGAAGTTTTTCAAAATTTTGAAAGAGTTCGGAACGTAACTTAAAATAGTCTTTACTTTTAAGCAATGACAATAATCTTCTATCCAATTCTTCATCATCAGTTTTAAGGCTACAGCCTTGAAAGGCTAGCGCTGCAACAAAGCAGAGCAAAAAGTTGGATGTTTTCATTTTTAACAATTTAAATCTATCATATTTCAAATTAGTCAGCCTGTTAGGATAATTGTAAAACATTACTTACGTGGCTCAAACACTGCAACAACAAAACACTGAGGGAAAAATACGCTATCGGTCTTTACCATGGTGCTATCCAAATACCTATAAATCGCTGTGTCGTATAAGTCGCCATTGTGTACATAAATAACACGGCTATTGCCTGGTTTATTTTTATCATGTTGAAAATGGTTGGAATCCCAATACCGAACAAATCCCTTAGCCTCAAGTAGCGAGTCAAAATTAGCATAATCCTCAAATATACTCCTATCATAGTAGTACATGAATCCCAAATCGGTCCAGTAAGGGTATAGTAACACCTTCGTGCTATCAGTTTTATGCTGCTTAACCGCTAAAACGGAGTTTTTAACCTCGCGGTAGTAAAAATCCTTGGAGTTTATTTGAAGTTTCAAAAATAGCATTCCCAGCAATGCACATCCAACAATAACTGCAACCCTTTCCCGAAAAAGGTAGTTAATAAGTATTGCGGCAAACAAGTAAAGCCCAATGGTATTAAAAAGTATATAGCGGTTAATAAACATAGGCACCTTAAACGATACAAGGAACATTATTGTGTAAGGAACAAACCACCAAAGAGATATAACTACTAACTGACGCCATGCTGGAATTTTTCGCTTTGTGTAAATTGTATAGGTTAAGCCAACTGCTACGGCTAGTAATAAAAAAAACAATATCTTCTTGGTGTTAAAAAACCAGTATAACTGATGCACATACTCGAAACGCGATGGTGGTAAAACCCAGGTTCCCTGGCTCGAATTAAAAAATTGTTTTATAAATACCACAGCCATTGGAGTAAAAAGAACTGCAGTGGTAATAATTGCAATAAATACTCTGCGGAACACAAGCCTTTCCTTTAAATATAGCAAACCAGCAATAAACTGCACAAAAACCACAAACCAACCAAAGTAGTGGGTATACACTAAAACAAAATTCCAAACCACTAAAGTTATTAGGTATCGAATACTTTCGGGCTTAGCAATGAGTGATTGAATGTAGTACAACGATGCTGCTGTGGCCAGCGAAAGCAAAGAGTATGCGCGGGTTTCGAGCCCAAAGTAAAAGTGATAAGTTGACAGAATAAACATGCCCGAGGCAAGCAACGCTGTTGGAAAACTATAAAACTTTTTACCGATAAGGTATATAAAAACTGCTGTTAAAGCGTTGAAAATAAGTGGTAATATCCTTACCGAACCAGCCTCAATACCAAACAGTTTTATCCAAAAATGGAGCAAGACCATAAAAAGCGGAGGATTTGGCTCGTTATTGGCCGGTAGTTTAATTATATCCCATAAACTATGCTGAGCATGGAAGATGGTGAATGGCTCATCCAAGCAAATATCGCGCGTATCGATATAGTAAAACTTCCAAAAGAAGGCTATTAGGAATAAAATAATAGGTAGATAAACATTAATGAATGCTTGCAGGGCTTTGCTTTGGTTGTTCATATTCTTTTAAGGTTATCGGAAACACTTAAGTTAACTGAAAAGTAAATGTAGACCTAAAGTAGTATATAATCCTTAATCTGCATTATAGGCTAAAACATCGTAAAATATAGTAAGTATAGACTATTCAACTTTTCTATCTTTCTCCAATTTTAGAAATCTATAGCTCAAAAATATCGACCAAACCGACCATCCCAAGTACAAAAATCGTTGCTTAAGGCCAAAATAATCACTTAAAGTGTCGGGAAAGAAAACTAGGAAACCTAACATCATTATAGCAAAACTAAGAATTGCAACCCAACGTATTTTAAGCAACTGCTCCTGCTTCCTCCATTGTACCAAAGCAAAAAAAGGCGCTACCATAATTAGCATAAAGCCAAACCAAACTCCATGTAGTTTATGGGGCATTGCAAAAATGGCTGGCCCAGACAAAAATGAGTAACAAAAAATTAGTACAATAGGAATTATTGTCAAGTTTAACGCCTTACCCATTCGCCATAAGCCAATACCGAAAAAAACATTCAGGATTGACGATAGAACTAACCCTGCTGTAAAAATGTACTGGGTTTTTGTACCCATTGCGCCTAATTCGCTTACCATGTTCGATAAATGGCTATAATTTTCCAGAATTATACCACAAACCAACGTTGTAAACCAAAATAGCAGTGGACTTACAATACCAAACATTAAAAGTGTTTTTGTTTTCATTCCTACCATTTATAAAATGCTAATTGTTAATGAAATTCAAACTATAAAACCAAAGTGTTTCACAAAGATAACAAAGTCCTTTTTGTTATCTAAAATAGAGTATTCCCAGTAATTGCAGAGTACACATAATACGATAGACCTGCGTTTCATTACAAAAAACAAACGCGTCCTGTAGACGCGCTCGAACATTGACAATTAGTTTTTACTTTAACTCAAACTTACAAAGTATAGAGTACTCTATCTTAATCTTCTCAAAGTCCACGTTCAGTGGTTGCGAATTGGTGTTTGAACTAGAAATACTCGACATACCCCGAATCATTATGGAGTTTGATGCACCAGGTGCATATCCAACTCTTGGTTCAATCTCCTGAATAAAAATTGCCTTACCAATTGTTTGACCAATGGCGCTAGTGAGCGATTCTGCCTTTTCCTTTGCTGCTTTTATAGCATTTACTTTAACCTCTCGTCGGAAATCCTCTATTTTACTGTGGTCTACCCTATCAATCGATACATTTGATATACCTATCTCCTCCAAACCTATTAGAACTTTACTGGCAGTTTTTGCATCGTTAACCAGAATTTGATACTCTTTAGTTAAAAGTATTTCTGTTTTTGAAATTACGTAGAACTTGTAGTTGCTCGAGAAATCCTTAATTTCCAGGTTCTTTGAAATATCTATACCAATCTCCTTTAGTTTTGCCACCATTTTTGCTTCCAAATCCGATACTGAAATCTTGTTCTTTGTATCTTTCTCGTTAAGCAGAACCTTAAGGTAAATCATATCGGGCGTAATTTCCATTTCGGCTTTGCCTGTTACCTCAATAAAGTTAGTGTCAATAAAATTCTTTTGTCCAAATGCAAAAGTTGATGAAATCATTATTACAAAAGCAACAATTAGATTTTTCATGATTTTTAATATTTACAGTGTTATAAGTTCAATTTTACATATAAAATTTCAACAACTGAGCAGTTAAAGGCTTAATTAATGCTAAACGGCGAATTATAAAAAGCATATTTGGAAACATTCTTAACTGAGTATCCTTGATTAATGAAAGCTTTGAATGCTAAAATAGTATTACGTAAAATCACAAAAAACAAACGCGTCCTTTAGACGCGCTCGAACAAAAAAAGAGGCTTAAAAAAGCCTCTTAATTTTCAGAACCAATGTTATTCCTTTATGCCCAATTGCTGGAAAATAAAAGCGTATTCCATTGCAATTTCTTCCAATGCCTTGAATCGTCCGGATGCTCCACCGTGGCCAGCTTCCATATTTGTATGCATTAACAGCAAATTTTTGTCGGTTTTTAAATCGCGTAGCTTAGCCACCCACTTTGCTGGCTCAAAGTACTGTACCTGTGAGTCGTGCAAACCAGTTGTAACAAGCATTGCAGGATAGTCCTGTGCTTTTACTTGGTCATAAGGCGAGTACGATAGCATATACTTATAGTAAACTGAATCCTTAGGATTTCCCCACTCATCAAACTCGCTGGTAGTTAATGGAATAGTTTCGTCGAGCATTGTTGTAACCACATCTACAAACGGAACTTGGGCAACAATTCCTTTATATAAATCGGGACGCATATTGGCAATGGCACCCATAAGTAAACCACCTGCACTTCCGCCCATAGCAAATAATTTTTCATTGCTGGTATAGCCTTGCTCAATAAGATACTCGGCACATGAATTAAAATCGGTAAAGGTATTCTTCTTGTTTAGTAGTTTACCATCCTCGTACCATTGCCTTCCGTAGTATTGACCTCCACGAACATGTGCAATAGCATACACAAAACCCCTATCGAGCAACGATAACCTAGTTGAGCTAAAACCGGGATCTATTGTTGCACCGTACGAACCGTAAGCATATATTAAGGCTGGGTTTGAACCATCGAGTTTGATTCCTTTCCTGTAAACTATGGACATTGCCACCTTTTTACCATCCTGTGCGGTTGCAAATATTCGTTTCGATTCGTAGTTCGACTTGTCGAATCCACCCAAAACCTCCTGCTCCTTTTTAACTGTTTTTTCACGGGTTACCATGTTGTAATCGATAGTTGAGCTGGGGGTTGTTAGCGAAGAGTACCCGTAGCGTAAAATTTCGGTATCGAACTCACGGTTAACTGAAGTGTAAGCAGAATATGCTTCCTCGCCAAAATCGAGATAATGCTCAGAATTGTCGCTCCATTTAATAATACGAATTTTACTCAAACCATCTCTACGCTCCTCGGCTACAAGAAAATCTTTAAAAATTTCAACACCCTCAAAGTACGAATTTTCGTCGTGGGCAATAACATCTTTCCAGTTTTCCTTGGATGTTTTATTTACTGGGGTTTTAACCAGTTTAAAGTTCTGTGCATTAAGGTTTGTACGTATGTAGAAATAGTCGCCATAATGCGAAACGCCATACTCAAGCCCTTTTTCGCGGGGTTGAATAACTTTAAACTCGCCGTTTGGTTTGTCTGCATCCAAAAATCTATACTCATCGGATAGGGTACTACTTGAGCCAATTAATAGGAATTTATTGGATTTCGATTTTGTGACAAACACGCTAAAGGTCTCATCGTTTTCCTGATAAACCAAGTAATCGTTGGGCTGACCTAACTCATGCCTGTGTATTTGATAGCTACGTAAAGTAACTTCATCCTTTTTTACATAGTACATGGTTTTATTATCGTTGGCCCAAACAGAGTAACCTTCGGTATTTGGAATCGATTCGGTTAAAAGCTCTCCTGTTTCAAGATTTTTAACGTAGATAGTGTACTTACGTCGGCTCACTGTGTCGACCCCGTAGGCTAACAGCTTATTATCGGGGCTAACGTTTAAGCCACCTACCTGAAAGTAGCTGTAACCCTCTGCAAGTGTATTAACATCGAGCATAACTTCCTCAGGTGCATCAAGGCTTTCCTTTTTACGGCAGAAAATAGGATACTCCTTGCCTGTCTCGAATCTGTTGTAGTAAAAATAGCCGTTACTTTTGTAAGGTACCGACTCATCACTTTCTTTTATCCTCCCCTTTAGTTCGGCAAATAATTTATCCTGTAACTGTTTGGTTGGTTTCAGAATAGTTTTGGTATAGTTGTTTTCAGCTTCCAAGTATGCTATTACCTCGGGGTTTTCGCGCTCGTTTAACCAGTAGTAGTTATCAATACGGGTATCGCCATGTATGGTTAGTTCCTTTGGTACTTGCTTAACATCGGGTGGTGTAACTGATGTTTGGCACGATGCCAAAACAAAGAATGCAAAAAGAATTGCTAATCCTTTAAGGCTAATTTTCATAGTAGTATTTTTAAATAGTTAGTAATTTGTTCGACTATTCGAAGTACAAAAAGTTATAATTGAGAGTAAAATTATTTTAATTATTCTGATTTAGGATATCTGCTTACCAAATTACTTAACCAAGAGCAAAACATTAAGCGAGTTTGTAGAGGCCCTTTGCTGGTGCGGACTTATAGTCCGTGACAATTACTTTTTATACTTTATTAGAAATAGCCCGCACGGATTACAAATCCGCGCGAGAAGAGAACGAGGGGGCTTGTAAACTCTAGAAAAAGACGAACGCGTCTTTTGAACGCGCTCGAACAATGCTTACTCCATATCCTGCAATTTAAGTTTTTCGCCAATTGTACTCATTTTAGGTTTAAGGTATGGTGTATAATTACTGTTTGGATACTCAACTATAAATGATTCAAAAAGCGACAGCAACTCCTTTGTTGCACGAAACGAATTGAGATGTAAGTAAGCCGCCTTGTAAAACTCCAATAAATCGCCTTGTAAATACATTCGCGCAAGGCTAAGGGTGTGGGTATGGACTAAATTCTTTTGACGGAACTCTTTTCTTACTGAATTAAACTCATCGATATTTTGGTGCGTATAAATCTGACACCATATGTAAATATCCAAAAAATCGTAGGCATAGGTTGAATGCAGAAAATTTAGATTTGTTAAGGAAATACTTGACACAGCATCAACCCAAAGCTTCATCATTTCAGATGACACCACCTCTTTACCATTTTGTGTAACTAAAAGATTCTTTGATGCAAGATTTGCCAACGCTATTTTGTAATAAACTTCCCTATCGAATTTAACCAACTCATAAACATCTTTTGAAATTGACCCGCTACTATATATATTCAGCAAATCGGAAAGTTCTTTAGCCAAACTTTCGTCCAATTTAAGTTTGATAATATCAACCGTAGAAGTATCGGTGCTGATTGGGTTATCGCATGCACGTGGGTTTATCCTCAGTAAATTTGTATAAAAATTTTGAGCACCATCAGTGCTCCCATTAATGTTTACCTGATTTTGGTTAATATTAATTTCATACTCTCCGTTTGGCTCTACAATAATTGAATGAGATTCGTCGGCATAATAGATATTCACAAAACAAGGCCTTGCCGTATTTATTGTAATTGCGAAATTGCCAAGCGAATCGGGCTGGAAACTGTTCGAATAGTTCCAAAAGTAACTATCACCCACAGGTGCGGTGTAATTGATTTTCTCAGGAATATTTCCAGTAATTTTACCTTTGATTAGCGCTGTATTGTTTTGCCCAATAACAATGAATGATAACAAAATCAATGAAGAAAAAAGAAGAACTCTCATAATCCAAAACATTTCATATTACTCAATAACCTCCATCACAACCCTAAAACCAACAAAAGGACTTGGGGCTTTATAGTCCTGGTTTTTATTAATATGGCTCTCCTCCTGTGTATTTCCCCAGCCGCCACCTTTCACCTTATCGTCGCTGGTTTGCTCGGCTGCGTTGCCAATAATATCGAACAGACCTATTTTATTGGGCTTAAAACCACCTACTGCCGCTGCAAAAGGTGAGCCATCAAAAAAAGAGTCCAAATGATTCTTTGAGTAATCAAAAATTACGAGGTTGGCCAGTGGTATAACTTTGCCTTTCTTATCCAGATAGTAAGGAACTGCATTATCCCAAGGCAGTGGTATTCCGGGTAGCGGGCTTGAAAACTCCAACCACTCCTTCTCACTAGGTAACCTAAACTTAACCTTTCTGAATTTCTTCTCCTTTAAAGTGGAATACTGTGCTGTAAGCCATTCGCAGTATTTATCCATTGACTCTTTACTAACATTTACAACTGGATGCTTACCATACGCAGGATGTGTGTGATAATCCCTCTCGAACGGGGAGTTATATGCATACTCAAAACCTTTTGTCCAAAGAGCAGAATCGGGTTTTAGTGCTTGGTAATCCTCAGCCTTAAGTGTTGGGTAAACACTCTGCAAAAACTCCTTGTACTCCCTATTGGTAACCTCGTAAACCGACACATAAAGGTTTTTGGAGAATTTCACATAGTTATCCTCGTTAATAACGGGTTTGCTTTTCTGCGCATTGGATGCTAGACAAGCAGAAAGCAGTAAAATTAGGGTCAGTGTCTGTTTCATAATTTTAGTTTTCTGGTAAAAACGTACTTTTTTGTAGTTTATTTTAAAAGTAGTAATTCTGAATTAATATAACACTGTTTTATGGTACGAATTATAAAATCCACACAAGCAAATGCCATAAAAAAAGAACGCGTCCGTTAGACGCGCTCAAACAAACGGCAGGCTTCGCCGAACAAAGAATTTACTTTAACTCAAACTTACAAAGTATAGAGTACTCTATCTTAATCTTCTCAAAGTCCACATCCAGAACAGGTGAGTTAGCGTTTGAAGTGGCCATACTCGACATACCCCTAATCATTATGGTGTTTGAAGCACCAGGAGCATATCCGCCTCTAGGTTCAATCTCCTGAATAAAAATTGCCTTACCAATTGTTTGACCAATGGCACTGGTTAACGATTCCGCCTTTTCCTTTGCTGCTTTTATTGCATTTACCTTAACCTCTCGTCGGAAATCTTCCATTTTACTATGGTCTACCCTATCGATGGATACATTTGAAATACCAATCTCCTCCAAGCCAATTAGAACTTTGCTTGCAGTTTTTGCATCGTTAACCAGAATTTGGTACTCCTTGGTTAAAAGTATCTCTGTTTTCGAAATTACGTAGAACTTGTAGTTGCTCGACAAATCCTTAACTATCAGATTTTTTGCAATATCTACACCTATTTCCTTTAGCTTTGCAACCATTTTTGCTTCCAAATCCGATAGAGAAATCTTGTTTTTAGAATCCTTCTCGTTCAGCAAAACCTTTAGGTAAATCATATCGGGCGTAATTTCCATTTCGGCTTTACCTGTTACCTCAATAAAGTTGGTGTCGATAAAATTCTTTTGTCCAAACGCAAAAATTCCCGAAAACATTAGAACAAATGCAATAATTAGGTTTTTCATATTTTTAATATTTACAATGTTATAAGTTCAATTTTACATATAATATTTCAACAATTGCTAATGCAAATGCTTAATTAGTACTAAATTATTGAAATACCTTTTTTGTTGGAAATTTCACTCCACACATCCAAGTCCGCCACACATAGGACGCCTGCCTTCCGATAGGTAAGTTGAAAGGTAAAATACCTAGCATAGTTTGTTAGATATGTCAGCGTTAAAAAGTGAGTGTTATAAAGAACGAACGCGTCCGTTAGACGCGCTCGAACAAGAGAATTTTGTATGTTAATAAGAATAAACCGCACGAATTACAAATCCACGTTAGCAAGAATCCTAGGGATTCTGAATTTTTGTAAATGGTTTACTATCAACAAAAATATTACTTATCTGACCTTCAAAACTTATTTTGGGATTCTGATTCCCTCCCATTTGATTCTTGATTTTATTAAAAAAATCATTGTAATTTCCTTCAAACAAACCATCATTCCATGACTTTAGAAGCTTATAGGTCAATAGACCATGCTTCATAATTACACTGCCATCAGAAGCTGTTTCATCATCTTGACAAGCAGCAAAATGTATAATTGAAGGTTTTAAATCTAATGCATTTTCGTTAATACTTTTTTTAATAATTTGATATTCCAAATTTGAATCAAAGATTTCTTGTCCAATATCTTCACTAAATCCTCTTTCTATAAAATTAGTTAAAATTCCTTTGTCTAAATTTAATAACTTTGATATTGTTCCGCTATGACAACAGTCCGTAATAAAAAAAATATTTACACCTTCTCTAAATCTTGAGAACTGCACTTTAACTAAGTCATCTATTAGTAACTTGTCATAAAATACCAATACTTCATCATATCCATCCTGCTCGTCATCGTTAATATCTTTAACTCTTGTCCCATGACCAGAAAAAGTGACAACAATTAAATCATTTTGTGAACATATTTTTGATAAATCTATTAATTCTTTAAGAAAATTTTCAACTGTAGCTTCTTTAGAAAGAAATAGTTTAGATTTACCTTCTTGTTGGCATACTATCTCATGATATGCCCGAGCATCATTCTCAGCATGCCTTAATATAGCAATTGGTTTTGAAGAGGAAAAACCTATTTCATTAAGTCCAAAATGTACTCCATAAATATTACTCATAATTTACTCATTTTTAAGATTTTCTATTTCATTTTTAAGTGCTTCAATTTCCTTCTGTAATTGGAGAATTGTCTTTTCATTTTGAAGTACCAATGTTTCCTTCAAAGTTTGAGTTTCATTAGTTAAAGTGCTTACCTCTTTCTCAAGGCCAAGCAGTTTTTTTTGATTCTCTAATTCAGAAACTTGTGGCATTAAAGAAATCTCATTCTTTAAAGATTCGAGTTCCGTTTGAAGTGTTAAAAGTTTTTTATCTGCTTCTAACTGTTGCTTTTGAGTCTCTAAAGCACTTAGTAATTCATTTCTTTCATTATCACTAATGGCTTTCTCAAGATTCAGAATCTCTTTTTCTAGTTCTGTTTTCTTTTTGGTATTATCTATACGAAATTGAAATAATTGACCAGGAACAGAAACAATGGCCTTAGCTACATTTATTGGAATTGAGATAAAACCCTCGACTTCAGATGGTTTATCAATTTTATTTTCTTTTATTAAACCATCAGATAATACCAAATTGTTTGTTTTTTTTGAGAACAATGCTCTACTTAATGGTACTGTAATATTTAATTCGTTATTAGGTAGATACTCATAAAACTCAATTTGATAATCTGTAAGCATTTCCGCCTTGGGCGTAATAGAAAATTTATAAAGGGACAAAGGTCTAGTTACGATACCATTTATTTTCTGATCTGTTGATATTTTAGATGATTCCCCAATTTTTGTTGGTGCTACTAATTGTATAGTAAAACTCACGTCCAGATCAAATAAATTTCCATATTTATCGTGCTTTGCGATAACCCAAATTTGCTCTTTAGGAAATTCGGATGGGTTCAATACAAACTTTTTAGTAAACTCCTCAATTTCTACCTTTAAATCTTCTTCACCTTTAGAAGTTCCCCCAACACTTAATATCGCAGATGGTGCTGATGTAAGTGTTTCTATAATATTTGGCAACCTGTCTTCTGTAGTAATATCAACATTTGTCAAAAGTCCTTTATCGTTTATCTTAATATCTACATTATCTTTAGAAAAAGGATTATTAGTGTAGTTCAATTTAAGTACTTGACTATTGTCCGGAACAATTTCTTTAGTATAATCAAAACTTTGAGAGATTAATTCAATCTTTTTAAGATGTTCCGTTTTCTTATCACTATAAATAAATACTTTAACCGTACTAGTTATATCTATTAATCCTTTAGGTAGATAATAATAAATGTTAGCCGTTGAGTTGGCTTTAACTATCGCTGTTGTTTTTACAACTGAACAGCCAGATATTACCAGTATAAATACTATACTAGCAAAAACTGAAATAATAATGATTGCAATTTTCATATTTTTAAAGTTTTGGTTATTATAAATAATGCCTACTTATAAATCTAATAAAGCATTTGTAATCATTTACATAAAAGAAATAAACTTTATCAAAGCGAAATTATCCCAACACAAAATTTCTAATCCAATAATTAATTCTATTGCCATTTATTGCTTAATAAGATTGGCAATCAATTTGTTACCCTATTTTTGAAGATTTTTGACGAGTAATTTATAAATGCTTACCAGCAGTGGGTTCTAAGCGGATAAGTTTTTGATTTTAAATACCATAAACAACAAACGCGTCATTTAGACGCGTTCGAACAGGTACAGGTTATTGATTACCTAAAAGTAAACTAGCATATGTTTTTAAGATTGATTAAACGGCCCAAACCATCAAACTCGGCTCTAATAACAGCATTATCCTTTAGGCCACTTATGGTTTTACCATCAATCTTAATCAGAAAGCCCTTATCAATCAAATAATTCTTAAACGCCTCTTTATGGGATATTTCTATTTGGGCTATAAACTCATTAAACGTTACAAAAACCTTAATTAAATCGGCACTAGGCTCTGGGATTTTATCGGTATCAATTGTAAAAACAAGGCTTCCCTTGCCATAGTTGGCAGAGTAGTAACATTTAGACTTAAACAATCCGCTAGCAATTAAGCCCACCCGATGGTCGAATCTACCGTCAACTAAGAAATGTGGATTCTTAAACTCTTCAATACCGTATTGTTCGCCAATTTGCTTGAGGGCATTGGACTGAACCAAAAGGTGCTCGGGTATTCCGCTTTGCGTATTGGCCCACCCCCACATCCAGGAGTTATCGCCAAATGAAATTGACCCAATTATTTGAACAGGAAACACAAGGTTAGCTCCAAAAGAAACTTGGCCTTTATCCATATCGAACTGCCATGGATTAGCCCCAACAATATCGCTAAGGATAAGTTGTTTCTCGAACGATAAAGCACCATTCTGCTCAAGCAAATCGGTAAAAGTGCTAAATCCCGATTTTGATAGCTGCTTAAACTCCGAAACATCAATACTTACTTCCTTTGCATTTACATCTCTGCCAGTAAACAGATTTTTTAAAAAATTCATACTCAATCCTATTAAAACATTTTTAAATAAATACACTACAGCTCTACAGTGAATAAAACTTTTCGTTTTACGATGGTTTGCTCATTGTTCTGGTCAATGTAATAGCGCACGGGCGAAATGCCAACCACCTTTTTCTGGAACTGTAGCAATACCTCATCAAAATACCATTCCTCGGTAAATATTACGGATATAATCTCGGAGGTGTAATCGTTTATAACTGTTCTATCCTCGTCAAGTCCTGTGTCAAAATTCTCAACTTTAACAATGAATGGTTCAAACACCTTGCCGCGCACCTCGTCGGGGGTTAGTACCCTATTGCTGCCGAAGTCAGTTGCCTTAACTTTCCCCGAAAAAGCGCTGTTAAGAATGGTTTGGATAAATACACGCTGATTAAAGCTGTTAAAGAAAGGAGCATTCACATTATAGCTGCCCATGTTTAGCTCGTAATCGGTTTCCGAGTGCTGTAGGTAGCCCTGCACAAGCTGCTGAAAGTTCTTGCTCTGGAAACTACGGTCGATATTAAAGAAGTGCTCGTACTTTACCCGCGCAATAAGCTTTAGGCTTTGGTTACTGCCCTTTTTATTCTGATTATTGTAAAAACGGAATGCACGGTAGAATCGGTAATCGAGCATATCATCGGACCAGCTGCCAGAGTACCTGCGAATTGGCTCAATAACGTAAACGTTTTTCTTAAGGCTTAAAGGATTCTCGGTAAGAGTCCAGTCCTCAATAAAGTTAATGGAGTTTAGCTCGCCAAAATCAACAACCTTTTCAACCAGTCGGTAACCATCGTCCACCGAAGAGTCATAAACCTTAAAAGTATCAAGTCCTAAATTCTTTTGAATTTCGGTTAGCTGCAGCTGCCTATCGGGGTTAAGCGCCGAGTAGGGTAATTGATTGCTGTACTGACTGGCATCGTAAGCCTTGACGGTACCATCCAACGCTTTTTCGGCTAGGAATTTGGTAAAATCGGCATACTTCTGAATCTCAAAGAATGGCTTTGACAGCCTATCGGTTGCTAGGCTATCGGTAGTGTATGCGTAAAGGGTATCAAAACCAATATGGTTGGAGAGTATTAGCTTGTCGGGTAGCAGGAGGTTATCGTTCCGGAAAGCGGGTGTTTGGGCGTGCAAATTACTGCCTATGCACAATGCAATAAGCACCAAAAGTATTTTTGTTATCCGCATATGGTCAATTTTAGTTGTTCAATATCTAATAACTACGTTTGCCGTAGTTTATTTTAAAAGTAGTAATTCTGAATTAATTTGGTGCTATTTTATGTACAAATTATAAAGCGTAGGTTGATAACTACGCCTTATATGGTAATTTGTGCGGTCAGGAGACCGCTATTTAGGTACGACGAAGTCGCAGACTTCGCCGAGCAAGGACTTATTGTATGTAGTCTCTTATTTCTTTATATTCTTCAAACTTGGATTTTCTTTAGTATAAAATTCTCCAACAACATATTTACTGTTATTTAATTCATCAGTTATATATGAGGTAGTGTAAATCATTTGGTAAGAGTTTGGGTCATATCGATTTACTCTATCAATGAGTATCTTCTGTAAATTCTGAGCTCTTTTCATTTCGATACCTTTATCCTCCATATTGTCTGCAAATATGAAACGAGGAAACCTCATATCGTCTATATATAGTGATGCAAGAAAAATAGCGAATCTTGCAGTAACTTTTAGATAAAAATTAGAACTCGCTGAATATTTAGAAAACTTATTTGATAAAAAAGCAATGTTATTTGAATAATCAATATAAAAATCGCTCGCATTTTTAAATTCATCTTGTCTATCCAAATCATTATTTAAAAGATAAACACCTTCCTCACGAACTTTATTATTTATGGCAGATTTTAGTTGAGATTGACGTTTTTCGGTGTTGAAAACATATGCTTTTAAATAGCCAATTTCTTTATCAAGTTGGCTTTTCTTTTGAATTAACTTATCATATAGTTCAGCATTTTCAAGCATTGTCCGATATTGAAGTATTTCACCTTCAATAAATCCCTTTTTACTATTTAAGTTATCGACTATTTCTTCGTTGAATGATTTAACGTCAAACATAGCAGCATTTACTTGTTTTTGTATGTCATTTAACTTTCCTAATTCCGCAATAAATTTTGATTCTAATTCTAATAAACTTCTTTTATTTAATTCCAGTAATCCTTGTGATTCTTTAATTTGAAACCCGATTTCTAGTTCCATTCTTCTTGCCTGAACCACTCCAAATGACTCGTCTATTGGTTCTTTACAAAGTTTACAAGTCGAGTTACTTTCATGAGGTTTTATTTTAGTCAAACACTCAGGACAATATTCCAAAGGCAAATGCCCTAAAAATTCTCTAGTTTGAATAGAATTTCTTATCGCTTTTATTTTCTTATTTAATGTATCTAAAAAGAAAGATGAATCCTCGATTTCATTATTTAAATATACAATCTCACTTTCAAGGTCAGCAACAATTTTTCTTTGTTTAATAGCATCTTCCGATAACTTTTGAAATGTCAATTTTGAATCAGATTCATATGAAACTTCTTTTTCTTTTCTCCTTATTAAAACTATTTCATCTTGGATTGCTGAAATTTCTTTTTCTCGATTTTCAATTGCTGTTTGTATATGAATGGGATTTAAAGTTAAAGGGTCAGAAAAAAAACTGCTGGTCGCTTTAATTTCACTTTTTAAATTTTCAAGTTCTTTTTCAGCTTCAATTAGTCGTTTCTTTTTTTCATATAATTCTTCATTATAAACACCTAACAGTAAATCAGAAACAGTTTCTCTTGTTAATTGGCTGTCAAAATGTTCATAATAAAATAAAGAACTTGTTGGCGAATCTTGGTCTATGTAAAGCAGGCGCATAATCTGATGAAAAGTAATATTGCTATCCCCTTTTACAATTGGTAATCCAAGATTTTCGAATAATACATTTGAGAAACTTTTCCTACTATCTAAAGTCTTATAACCAAAACGTTGCCATACTTTGTCAATTGGAGGATTAAAACTTTCATCCATATTACCCCAGAAGAAATATAATGGTGCTTGAGTACTTATATTTCCTTCATCATCTTTGATAACTTCCCTCTTTACAGTGAAAACAGCATTATTCATTTCTATTTCAGCAAATACTACTGAGCATTTTCTTGCTTCAGGCACAAAATCATTGAAAGCTCCCCCCAAGACAAAAAATATAAAATGAGTTATTGTTGATTTTCCACTACTGTTATCACCTCTTATTATATTAACTCCTTTATGATAGGTCTCATCATAAGCAGTTGCACCTTCTTCTGTTTGAATGAAGAGACGATTTAAAAACAGATTATTACGCATCATATTTACTCTCCATTAAATTAGTCCTATTCTTTAAACCATCTGGTCCAAAAAGTGATAAATGAAAATAATGTGCAGTCATTAAAGTAATTACATTTCTTTCTTTAGCTGATAGTTCATCGAAATTTTTCACAAATTCATTTAGTATATCTTTTTGTATAATTGAAATTCTTTGTTGATTCAATAGAGCCTTATCTATAATTCCATACGATGCAATACAATTTAAAGCGGCTAACTGATATGGTTTTATTTTTTCGAAAATTTTTCTATCCTCAGTTATTCTTTCGTAAGGATTATTTACATCTTTTATAAATTCCTTTCTGATTTTTCTTATATCAGACTCGTTCTGTTTTAATCGAATATCGTGTATTTTACTTGGGAACAGTAAATAAAAATCCCAAATCCGCAACCTCTCAACTTCAATGAGAACACCGCTATCAAACCTATTTAAAAATTGCAAAAATCTATAAATAGTATGATATAAATCTAACGCTTGATTATAAACTATCATAGTCTTTCCAATTTAAATGACACTGACCAGTTAAATAGTAAACCATACCGAAAATATCATCAGCATTATAATTTAAAACTTCATCACATTCACCTTCGACATTGATTAAATCAAGAACAGGTTGAACAACCTTTATAACAACCTCTTTAAATATTTCATCTTTTGAAGCTCCTTTATTAATCAACGGTAAAACAAAAGCTTCAAAATCCATTTTTATCTTTCCAAACAATTGGCTATCTATCCATTGTGCTGATTCAAAAAACCTATTTAATTCAAGCTTCTTAGCATAGCGCTCTTTTTTTCTTGTCGCCTCAATTATCTCATTTTTTTTAAATCCGCCGTCTTCTAACTTAGTTGGCATATCAATACCGTCAAGTTTTGTGAGATAGTATTTTAAGGATTCCATAATACCTTCATATCGCTCATCGCTAGCAACTTCTTTGTTTAGTTTTTCAAATCTTTTAGAGAATCGTGTTTGTTTTGACAAATAAATAGGACCTTGATTCTCACCAATATTTAATTGATTCTGAATTTGATTCTCATTATTATCTACTTGTTGGCTCATTACATTTGAATATTTCCAGAATTATTTTGGATATTTATTTGCTTTTCAATTTGACCATTATTATTGATATTTTGTTGATAATAAGCATTTAGTTCTTTTTGTGCTTTTTCGACTGCAATTTCTAACTCTTTCTTAAATTCAGCATCATCGGCAAGTTTTTCATTTAATAGCGCCAATAATCTTTCTTTATCTTGTTGATTATTGATGTCTATTTCAAGTTCTGTGTTCTTATCTTTTGTAAACGGTTTCTTAATTAGTTTCCAAATGTCCTCACCGATTCCTTCTGCAATTTTTTCTCCTGTTTTAAGAAGGTATGGGGTGGCCAATGCAATTGCTGTTGTTATTAAAGTTATTGGTTCCATATTTTTTATCATTTTAATTTTCGCAGTAGGTGACTTTTTTAAGATTGCATACAAAGGTTGGCAGTTGCTTACGCTGGGGAGTTAACCGCCAGCGTTAAAAAGTTAGTTAAAGGTAATAAAATTCTGCATCTGCATCATTAACCCCAGTGAAAGAAAAAGCCTGTTGGCTGCTGGCTTTTAATTGTTTAGCCATTCCCAATCAGGATTTCCAAATTCTTTATAAAACAAAAACTCTCTATCAACTAAATGGACTTCTCTCAAATTTTCATTATACATAATCAGCATCGGTGTTATGCCTCGTGAAGATTGAAGCCTCTCTGTCCGATTAAGAGCTGCAGTTAAATCAGAAAGCCTAATCTTGTCATTGAATTTCTGAATATTACTTAATACATCATTTAATGGAATTCCTTTAATCAATTTTTCTTTAGGCATTATACTAATTGCTTTGAATAAGTTAAAATATACTTCTAACTCAGTTTTCTCATAACCTCTTGAGAATACATCATAAATCTTTATATAACGTTGCCTTATGTCATTGATTACTTTATGCCTAGATGGAGTAACTTTAGCAACATTGCTTATTAATGATTTTGAAAAGTAGCTTTTACTTTCGGTTATGCCATTCTCAAAACACAACCGTTCTGCCAATCTTTGTAATAAACCGACATTATTAAAAGATGAATTAACTAATTCAGTTTTTACATTATCAGAAAACTTAATGTTTAATGCTTTTTCTCCTTTTTTCAAAACCTCCAAAAGGTCTTTATTTTCCCAACTTAAATCTATTTCTTCAACTCTTCCTGATAAATCTCCATTATAATAAGTTAACAAATTCTGTTCTGACCAAATTCCAATTATTATGATGTAAATTCCTTCTTCAAAGAAACTTTTTAGATAAAAAGCCATATCCTTTCTAGTTTCTTCATCTAAATAATGAAAGTCTTCGAGTATAATCCTGCGTTTGTTTTGTTCTAATAATTGTTTAATATGCTTGACGTCTTTTTCAAAACCTCCGACTCTTTGCTGTGTTTCTTCACAAACATCTTTTCTTGTATACCCTGCTTCTCCACCAAATTTAGCGGTTAAAGGTATTTCAATTTCACCCGAACCTTTTCCACTTAATTCATTTTCAGTTCCTTCTCTTTTTTCCGATGTAAAATATGGATTTAAACTCCTTTGAATGTCTAGCAAAATATCTTTAATTTTCTTATCTGGTAAACATTGTATTACCTCATTTTGTATGTCTTTTAATACTTTCTTTCTCAAACTAGATTTTCCTTGTTTGGAAGCCCCGTGAATCACAATATGTCTTTGGGTTTTTAATAAATACTCCAGCCTTTCATCTAATTTAGAACGATTTACGTAAGTATATTTTGGAAGGTCGCTTTGAATTCCAAAAACTTCATCAAGTCTTTTTTTAATCCCAAACATATTCGATTTATTTGTTAAGGTGTCTTTTTTAAACTTGCAGCCAACTTATATGTTTATTCACTAAACGTATTTTTATCTATTCTTATTAAACCAATAAATATACTTTATAGTTAAATTTATCTTACTCTAAAGTAGCAAATCATTTAAATATTTCATAAAAAATTTACCATTGTTTATTGCTTAATAAGATTGAGAGTGAAATTGTTACCTGTTTTTTGAGAATTAGTGACGAGTGACGGGTTAATGGTGACGAAAACTTGGTATTGAGAGATTAAGTGATTGAGTAATTTGGTGAAGTGGTGTTTTGAATAGTATTTAAAAACAAAAAGCGCAGCGGTTATGCTGCGCCTTGCTAAAACTTTATTATTAATTACATAATTATCAATTACTAATTACTTTCCGCATCCCTGATGCTCGTTGCGGAGCAAATCGTTTACAGTTTTTACGGGGCTAAAGGTGGCCAGCGGTACCTCCACAAATATGGTGTTCCAGCTGCTCATTGCGCCATTCCATAAACCCGGCAGTTCCAACGCCTTTAGCTGCTTGCCATCCTTGCTTTTTACGGATATAAAGCCTGTTTCGGAATCGCGGTAGCTGTGTAAATTGAACTTATTGCCCTTGTAGTCCTTGGTGCTGCAAACCAAATCAACCGGGTTAAAATGGGTAGCTTGGTCGAATATGGCTTTTGTGCGTGCATCCTTTAAATCAATCTGCGAACTCTCCACAATCTGCAAGGAGACTGTTCCGTTGGAGTTCTCGGCCCAGAATGGCCCACCACCGGGCTCGCCCTGGTTCTTCACCATTCCGCATACGCGTATGGGGCGGTTTAGCACATCAACCAAGTAGGCAATGGTTTCGGCCTTGTTCTTGACCTCAAAGTTTGCAGGCGGTACCACGCAGAGTTCATCGGTGGTAAAGTCTAAAATCTCGGCTATTAAATCGTCGGTAATATCGGTGGTTTCGGTTAATCGGCGCAGGTAATCGAATATCAGGTTCCTGTAGCTAATCAGCAATCCTGCCAATGCTTTCTTATAGCGTATGGTTTGGGGTTTTAGGTGGTCGGGCGCAACATTATCGATATTCTTAATAAAGATAATATCGGCATCCAAATCGCCCAGGTTCTCAATAAGCGCTCCGTGTCCGCCGGGGCGGAAAAGTAGCGTGCCATCGGTATTGCGGAATGGCTCGTTCTGTAAATCAACGGCCACAGTATCGGTGCAGGGTTTCTGCTCCGAGAATGTGATATGTAGCGTTACCTCGTAGTGGTTCTCGTAGAAGCTTTTTACACGCTCCACCAACGCATTAAACCCAGCGCGGTGCTCAGGCGATACGGTTAAATGGATATTTACGTTTCCATGAATATCGCGGGCGTACTGCGCTCCCTCCACCAAGTGCTCCTCAAGCGCTGTGCGCGATATATCGCCGTACTTGTGGAAGTATATCAATCCCTTGGGCAGAAAGCCGTAGTCTAACCCTTCGGAGTTTAAAAGAGAATCGATAATAGGTAGGTAATCGTGATTTTCCAGCAGCTCCTCCATCTTGTAGCCAATGCTCCAGAGCTCGTTGTAGAGCTTATCGTAGAACGGAAACTTTTGGATATGCTGGAAGAAGTAGAATATGGAGTTGAAGGTTTTATCGGTAAAACACTCCATGCCCTTTACAGGGAACTCCTCGCGGAACTCGAAAAGGTGCTTAAACATTCGGGTTGCAGCACCCGAGGCTGGAACAAACTTTAACCGGCTACCCTCGAACGCTTTGTAAAGGTCAATGAGGTTATCAACCTCCTCGGGGTCGAGCTTAATAATACCATCGCCTTCGGTGGCTGGTTTAACAATGCGTAAATAGGGAAACCCCTTGCGGAACGACTCAACCTGAGCCATCAGGTCGTTGGGAGTGATACCTTTCTCCTCCAGCTGTTTCAAGTCCAATTCGGTTAGCATACTCTCAGGTGTTTAATTCCTTACTAATATACATAAATTGTTGATTCGACAATTAGTCAATGAGATAATGAGATAATGAGATAATGAGATAATAAGACAATGAGACAATTGGACAATTTGGGAACGAAGAAGTAGAAAGATAAAAATTTACAAAAAGTTAAAAATCAAAATATTGCTTTTGAATAACAACTATAAGATATTCCTTTTCAAATTTGCTAATTGCCTAATTGTCCAATTGACTAATTACGATTTCTCGTTCCAGCAGAATTCCAACTTGCAGAGGTTTTTGGAGTCGGTGGTTCGGCCAATGTTTACGATGCTGATGTTCTCATCGACGCTGTAGCGCTCCACCTTTACAATATCGCCCGATTTGCCCTCGGCGTTGAAATTCACTATAATTTTTGTTGGGATAAATTTACGGAAATGCTCAATGGTAAAGGTGTTGTAGGCCCAATCGATATACCTTACGTTATTCACGTGCTGGTTCATATCCATATCGCCAATGCGCACATCGAACTGCTCGGTAAAGGCTGGCTCGTTGGTTTGCTCCTGTATTTTTGATGATGCACGGCCTATGGCAGACCTTTCGGCAAAATCGAAACCCATATACCAATCGTTAATCCTAACGGGTCGGCGTGTGTTGATATCCAACACAATCCAGCTACTGCTGGCAGCCATTACCTTATCGCCTGCTGAGTTGTAGAATTCAAAATCGCGTAAGGCGAATATTCCATCGGCACCGCGTGGCCAAGTGATTAGGGTTAACTCCTCTGTCCATTTAGGTAGATTGTAAATTTCGACTTCAATACGGGAGAGTACCCAAATCCAGCCCTTGTCCTGTAAATGGTTAAAGCCATACTTCAGTTTATCGGCGTGTTCCCAGGCAATTTCCTGTAAATAGTTGAATATTGCGGTGATGCTTAGATTTTGGTTTAAGTCAACTTCGTACGAGTGTACTTTTAGGTGATGCTTGTAGTACTGGGGAAAAGAAAAGTCCATTTTATGTGTTTTTTAATATCGAACAAGGAATGATGATTTTTGATTTTAGAAGTATTTACACTTCAACATTCAGCGTTCAGCATTCCCTGCCTACCGGCAGGCAGGCTTGTTCATAATTCGTTTATTTCCTAGCAAGTTTCTCCATAAACTTTTTGGTATCGATAATAAAGCGGGTGTGCGTACCACGACCAATCTCGGCCTCATCGTCCCAAGCAACAACCTCAAAGACCAAACGCTTACCATCCACCTCGGTTAGTGTTGCTTTGCTAAAAACCTTCATTCCCATTGGGGTTGCCTTGGTATGTTTTACACAAATTTCGATACCTACGGTGTTAAAACCCTCGGGCAGACTTGGTAGAACTGCGTTCATGCAAGCATTCTCCATAAGTCCAACCATTGCAGGAGTTGCAAAAACATCCACCAACCCCGAGCCGTATTTCGATGCAGTATTTTCCTTGGTAACCACCTCTGTGGCAGTGTACTCAAGTCCTTTTGCTATGTTGAATTCCATTGTTTTATGATTTAGCGGTAATAGATAGACAAAGGTAATTGTTTTTGGTTTATTTTATGGTGACGAGTGACAATGAGTGACAGGTGACAATTAATACCCGAGTTGAAACTCGGGCTAGTGCTTTTGCCCTTTCAGGGCAAATACATTTTATTAATAATCCACATCTATACATAAAGGCAATACTCCCTCTTGGAGTTTATCCGCCGACTGGCTGGCGGAGTCAGGCAGAGAGGCTGGGGTGAGTCTGTGCTACGGACAATCCCTCTCCCATCCAATATTTATGTTCCATACCATTGTATACCTTTTGCGATGCAAACATTCGTTACCCTTTCAAATTAGCGCATTTCCGTGCATCGCTTATTATACGTTTCGCTCTTTAATCCCCGAGTTAAAACTCGGGGCTGGTGCTTTTGCCCTTTCAGGGCAAAAGAATTTTCATTCAATAATATTAATTTCACATTATCATTATACATTATACATTATACATTATCAATTATTCATTATACATTAACCTAAAAATCCTAGATTTGCACTTACTAATCCTAAAACTATGAGCAGCGTAATAATAGAAAAACTCAACACTGACGAGATTACCAAACGTGGTATTAAGAGTTGGCCAATTTGGACCAAGGAGATTTCCGAATTCGATTGGTTCTACGATTCCGACGAGGAGTGCCTTATACTTGAGGGTGAGGTTGACGTTACTACTCCCGAAGGTGTTTATACGGTTAAGGCTGGCGATTTTGTAACCTTTAAGCAGGGCTTAAAGTGCGTCTGGAAAGTGAAAAAGCCAATCCGCAAGCATTATAATTTCTTGTAGTATCGATTATTAAAAAACAAAAAAAGCTGGAAAATCCAGCCTTTTCGATTTAGATATAACTTTGAGTGCCTTTGCGGTTAAATATCTTTATTCACTATTGCTTAATTTTTTCAGCCATTACCTTAGCCAAAACGTCGTACTGGGCAAGTTTTTCCTCATTTGGCTTACCGTAAACCTCGCAAGGTTCAGTAACTAGCTCCAACTCGCTCTCCTCAATGAATTTCATTAGGTTCTTCACCCCTCCTCCATTCCAGCTGTAACTTCCAAATAACCCTAATTGCTTGTTTTTAATACCCATATGAGTTAACTCACGGGTTAACTGCTCCATTAATGGGAACATCTGAGA